>Ga0196964_10000002_pt1 | contig 667545 bp, 714 predicted proteins | sample S1_10metaG_FD_148615 | JGI IMG/M metagenome (GOLD analysis project Ga0196964, IMG submission 148615) | Soil microbial communities from Anza Borrego desert, Southern California, United States - S1_10 | ecosystem: Environmental > Terrestrial > Soil > Desert | place: USA: California | collected...
CCTGCGAGGGTTGTTGCGAAGAAAGTTGTTGATGTGGCGTTAGTTGTTGTTGAATTTAGTCCCGTGAAATTCTGGAGGGTTGAGGAAGCGAGGGAGAGGAAGCCTCCGGTGAGGGTTGAGAGGCCTGTCACTCCGAGAGTTCCACTCAGAGTTGCGTTTGTTCCAGAAAAGACGGTGTTGATGATTGTTGCAAGAGTGGCGGTGGAAGCGAAGAGGTTGGTTGAGGAGGCTGTTGTGGAGAAGAAGCTTGTAGTTGTTGCGTTTGTGGTTGTACTATTTGTAGATGTAAAATTCGGGAAAATGGAATTCGTGGTGCTTGTCGCCACAAAGTATCCTTGAGTCATCACACCCGTATCTGCTCGGAGGAATTGTGTACTGTCGAGTCCATCGAGTGTGTCAGCCACAAAGGCTGCGGGCACAGCACCGATAACTTTTCGAGGACTCATTTCCCCATCCCAGACTGGCGTCTCCTCGTAGCCTCCGATTTCCACTCCCAGATAAAGAGTCTGGTTGAAGTCAACACCTGTGAAGTTGCTGAGCATGACGCTGAAGAGTCCGTTAGAAACCTGCACACGAGTGGTCTCCGTCCATAGTGGCGATCCGCCGGCAGCAGTGTAGAGTCTGAAGCGGATATGATAGTTACCGTTCAAAGCCTGATTAGCTGCGTTGGCAAGTTTTCCCTGATAGTTGATCTGCGGATTTATCGCCGCCTCAACAAAACGAGGCATGAAAGAAGAGAGGATGGATATGAGGAGAATGAGCCCAACAACCACGTCTCTTCTCCTTTTATTATGATGGACGACGAAGAGTACAATGAGTCCGAATGCAAGAGCGAGGAAGCCGATCATGCCGTAAAGGAGGGGTGTATTCTGAGAGAGACCATCTACAAAGTTCATGGCTTCACCGAGAGCAAGGGCCCGAAGATCTCCTGTGAGCCGTTTGAGGCTCTGGTTATTGTAGTCGAGAACTACAGCATTCAATCTATATGTACCCGCCCTTTCAAGAGACCCGATTGCCGCTTCGTAGGCAGTCTTGTCCTTGTTCACACGGAGGAGGAAGGTGAAAACTTTTGTTGGATCGCTCGGATCGGCGAGGGAGACGGCGATCGTCTTCAGTATTTCAGGAACCTTTGTATAATCGAGACGCACCACGAATCCCTTTGTAGCATCGAGGGCAATAGTATCCCCGGCATGAGCGATGGAACGTCCATCCTGGAGGAAATCAAAATCTGCCAGTGTGAGTCGTGCAAATGCGGCATCAACATCGAGAGCCTGCGGAATATTTGCAAAAGGATCCTCGTATACTGCCGGCGTGGATGTGGCGGTAATTTCACCCTCAAGCTTGATTCGCGCCTGCGCAAGGACTCCCGACGACCACTCGCCCTTCGCATTTCTCGCAAAAAGCGCATAGTAGTAGCGGATGCCAGGCACAACATCATAATCAATGACCTGCTCGGTATCGCCGTTGATCATTCCGTCATAAATGACTTTTCCCTCGTCCATCGTCAGTGGAAAGAATTTATCGGAGCGGATAATACGCACCGAGGTCACGCTGCCATCCGAAGGATATTTCCACGAAAGAATGATATTTTTTAATGGTAGCACTGAAGGAGAAGCTGTGAAGTGTATAGCATTCACAGGAACCCCTGAAAGTGCGAGAGGTGATCCTCCGGCATCAGATATCATTCCTCCAGCATTCGTCTTGGCTGAAACGGCTGATGCCTGCTGAAATCCAGCATGGAGATTTCCTGCTGCACTATTCTGATTTCCCGTTCCAACCTCACCCCCCGTATCCTCCATGGCATATGAACCTGATGAGGACCTTACCCCCGCGAAGTTGATGGTGTCGCTCTCTATCTTGTAGCTTCCGCTCGACATCGCTTCGGCAGAAACGGAAACTGGAGATGCAAGAAAGACAGAGAGGAGAAGTGCGGTAAGTATGTTATAGAAAGAAGATTTCATATTATTTGATTCTTGTCTTCTCCGCTGTCGCATTCTTTTGCTCTTTCTTTTCTTTCACCGGTACAAGTACGTAAACAAAATCCTTTCCGTCCGTCTTCTTGAAGACTGGAGTGATCACCCCGGCCGTTCCGCTCTGGTCAGGACGCACAGTGACCTCGTCAGAGAAAGTGTTTCGAATCTTAAGCTTCGCCGCCTCGTCGGTGGTGGTAGACATGGTCGATGGAAGCACACCAATGCCGTTGAAATTCGCAAAGGGTTCAACGGAAGGTACAGCTGACGGCGCAACTACAATTCTTGAAGTAGGAACATTTTCAACGATCGTCTTTGGAGAAAAATCTGTGAGTTCGAGAAGCGCATTCATAAATTTTTCTACAACGTCGTACATCGCAGAACCGACGGATGTTGAAGCGGCAGAGAGCTGGCCGGACCGCGAAGCGCTGTCAGAAATATTTGAAAAGGAATTTGTAAACAGAAGTGAACTGAAAGTGAAGATGAAAACAATAACTGTTACCACAATCGGATTATATGAAAATGCTGCACGTACAGAGGCTCCCTGTCGAGAGAGCACAGGTATCGAGAAGTGAGCTGGAACTCTTTTTCGCAATTCAGGAAGAAGTGGAGTTTTTTCCGGAACATACTCAAATTTGTTTTCAGACTGAACCGGAACAGTGACTACGCTTATCTGATTTTTTACAACTTTTGTAATTTTTTCTTCAGGAGTATCGAGTATGCTTTCACGGTGTGCGATGAGTGACTCCTCGGTTACGAACCACGATCGACCGACCATTTTGCAATCAAGTTTGCCTGCTCGGCAGAGCTGTCCGATGTAGTCCTGAGCGTAGCTCATAATCTTAGAAGCTCGTCTAGCCGAGATGTATGTTTTACCTTCTAAAATAAGACTATCTTTCATGTTTTTATTGCCATAATTATAGCACCATCTCGGATCAAAATTCGGCAAAAAATCTGTGGATAAGCGATTCAAAAATATCATTTTGTGTTTTTTAAAATTTTGAGAGCAGGATGTAAAAAATATGCGTGTAATGTCGCTTTTATAAAATAAAAACGCACCTGAGCGATTTTAGAGGGTCGTTTTCACATAGAAATTTCACAGTTAATATTTAAGAAATAATTTCTCATTTTTTATAAAAAATCTCGATTGGACTATTAACATTACTAATGTGGATAAATCATTAGTAAATTCCATATATATTGTTATAATGTGTATCAAGGTTTAATAAGTTATAGCAATATAGTTAATTTTAATAAAAATATGGAAAATCAATTCATAACCATCAAGCAGGCAGCAAAAATTTTGGGTGTATCACCTCTCACTCTTCGTAATTGGGACAATAGCGGCAAGTTCCCTGCTGGTCGTCACCCTATCAGCAACTACAGGGTCTACAGGGTCCGAGATTTAGAGGATCTCCTTATCGAGATCGAGGACAGCAAGGGCAACAAGAGACCTTCGAGAACGGAGGCGAAAAAACTCATCGTCCGGCACCTCGGAGATGAGTAGGAATTAGGATATTTTTCTGAACCTATCCTATCGTTTCTATAATAATTTTTTTAAGAATTTCAGGATTAGCCGCGCCCTTCGTAGCCTTCATCCCCTGCCCGACGAAGAACATGAGTGCCGCGGTTTTTCCTTTTTTATAATCCTCAACAACATTCGGATTTGCTTTCACAATCTCTTCCACAATCTTCCTTATCTCACCCTCATCGCTCTTCTGGATGAGTCCGTGCACTTCCGCTAGCTTCTCCGGATCTCCTCCCTCTTTTATCATCAACACAAGGATATCTTTTGCCCCACGTGAAGAGATTTTCTTGTTGTATATCATTCCGAGCAGTTTAGTGAAATTTTCAGATGAAATAGTTTTGATTGAGTCTTCGATATTCAAATTCTCTTTCCTGAGGAGACCTATGTAGTCTGTCAGGATGTAGTTGATTGCGAGTTTTGCAATCTTTGGATTATTCTTAACAACCGTTTCGAAGTACTCCCCCACTTCTCGGTTCTCCACGAACATCGCAACCTCTTTATCGGTCATTCCAAAATCTTTCTGGAGACGATTTCTTTTTTCCCACGGCAACTCCCCTATTCCTTTTATGAGTGCCTCGCGAGAAAATTCAGGAACTTCTGAGATCTTCATTTTTGGAAGATCTGGATCTGGGAAATATCGGTAGTCATGCGAGCTCTCCTTTGCACGTTGAGAAAAAGTCTTTCCTGCATTCTCGTCCCACCCCCGCGTTTCCTGTACTACCTTCTCACCGCGTGAAAGTATTTCTGTCTGTCTTTTGATTTCATACGCAATCGCTTTTTCGACAACCTTGAAGGAGTTCAGGTTTTTAACCTCGGTCTTTGTACCAAACTTTCCCGCACGAGTGTCTTCCTCAGATGCAATGGAGATATTGGCCTCAACGCGCATCTCCCCTTTTTCCATATTAGCCTCCCCTGCCCCAGTGTACTGGAGGAGCAATTGGAGTTCTTTTGCAAAGGCCACAGCGGTCTCTGCGTCGTGGATGACGGGCTCAGTGACGAGTTCAAGAAGTGGAACACCGGCTCTATTAAAGTTTACCAAGCTCTTGTCATGAGTATCATGTGTGGACTGGGCAGTATCCTCCTCGAGATGAATACGAGTCAATTTCACGCCATGGAGCTCTCCCCCACTCACGAGAGGGTACTTGTATTGGCTGATCTGGTATCCCTTTGGAATATCTGGGTAGAAATAGTTCTTGCGATCCCATTCCGTAAAGTCGGCAATAGTTCCTCCGACTGCATGACCCATGCGGAGTACGTGCATAATGGCTTCCCTGTTGAATACAGGCAGAGTTCCCGGATGGGCTAGGCAGACAGGGCAGACGTTCACATTCGGACGCTCCTCATCAGGATCGTTCTTGCAGGAGCAGAACATTTTCGAGGCGGTTTTGAGCTCCGCGTGGACTTCGAGTCCTATGGTAGCGACGTAGTTCATGTCGTTATACTACTATTTCCGGAGCCTTTTCACAATCTCGTCGGAAATTTCTTTCACAGATGCATCATCGAGGACACTCACTGTCAATATATCCTTGTTGAATTTGGCTAATTTCTTTGCAATCGCTTTGGTGGTTTTCTCATCAGTAACATCAGTTTTTGTGAGGACAATGGTCTCTTCTTTTTTATCGAGACCTTGCCCGTACCGCTTGAGCTCTGCACGAATAGTTTTGTACGCCTCTACGACATCTTCATTCTCAAGAGAAATGAGGTGGAAGAGTCTTTTTGTTCGTTTCACATGACGGAGGAATTTATGACCAAGTCCCTTTCCTTCTGAGGCACCTTCAATAAGTCCCGGGATGTCAGCTGCAAGATACCCTCCTGGAAGTGCTCCTAGGTTTGGTTCAAGTGTGGTGAAGGCGTAGCTTCCAACTTGTGCATTAGCATTTGTGATTGCATTTAAAAGTGAAGACTTGCCCGCGTTAGGCAAGCCAATGAGGCCTGCATCTGCAACGAGTTCGAGTTCAATATGAAAATCAGCTTCCTCGCCCGGCTTTCCATCGGTTGATTGCATCGGGGTTGTGTTTGTGGAAGCCTTGAAATGCTCATTGCCGAGGCCTCCTCTTCCGCCCTTCAGTATGACAACTTTTTCTCCATCCTCGAGAAGATGGATACTGCGAGTGGTAGTGAGGTTGGTAACAACCGCACCAATGGGAAGATCGATGACGAGATCCTTCCCGTCTCTTCCGTGCATGCTCTTCTTCATTCCGGAAATTCCGTTTTCGGCAGCAAACGCCTTGGTATTGCGATATCGGTTGAGGATGGCAAGATCGCGAATTGCCCGGACATAGACATCACCACCCTTTCCTCCGTTGCCTCCCGATGCTCCCGCAAACTCCTTGCCTTTTTCATGCAACCAACGAACAACGCCGTCGCCGCCGTCGCCTGCCTTGATGTGGAGGGTGAGTTCGTCGATAAATGCCATATATGCTTAGACCTGACGTCGAGACACCTTATATATTTCGAGAAGTGCGAAGAGGAAAGCTAGGATGAGTGGGCCGAGGATGAATCCGACGAGACCGAAGAAGGTGATTCCTCCAAGCACTGAAAGGAGGATGATGAACGGATGAATCTTGATTCCCCTGTTCATGAGAACTGGGCCAAGGAGATTGTCGATGAGTCCCACAGCCAGAAGTCCCCAGACGAGGAGACCCACCGCGTAGAGGGTGGAACCTGTGAAGAAGAGATAGAGGATGGCGGGAACGACAACGAGCGCTGTTCCAATTCCTGGTATGAGAGCAGCGACTGCAGCAATACTTCCCCAGACAACTGGCTGCGGCACTTGGAAGAGGGCGAAGCCGACTCCCGTGAGGATACCCTGCACCACCCCAACAATGAGACTTCCTCCAACTATGGAATATACTGCTTGCTCGAGCTTTCCAAAGATTCGTTCATCGTCCGTATCCATGAGTGGAGAGAGGGCGATAATCTGTTCCTTGAACTCCTTGCCATCGCGGAGGAAATAGAAGAGAGCGAAAAATGTGACGAAGATGACCATGAGCACTTTCCCTATTCCCGTAAAGAGCGTGTCGATATGACCAAATGCCCATTCGACTCCCTGCTGAAGATACTCAGTGACATTGAGAGAATCGAAGGAGAATGCAGGATAAATATCGAAGAGAAGATTTGAGCCGGCATCGGAAACGGTATTGAGGAAGGCAATCATGGATGACCTGCCAGACTCATCGGTGAGGAAGTAGTACATATCCTGGATTTCCGAATACATCTTAGTGGTAATGAAGAAGCCAGGAACGAGGACGATGAGGACCACGAGGATGAGGGTAATGAGAGCTGCAGTGGTGCTCTTGCTCTTGTTGCTGAAAAAGCTTCGGAGAATGAAGCGATAGACAGGACCGAAAATAACTGCCAAAGAGACTGCAAAAACGAGCGGCGTCAAAAATGGCAGGAAGATAAGGACAGAAAGAACAGCGATGACGATGAGAAGGCTGGTAAAGAAGTATTGTGTGGAGTTTGGGTTCATAGAAGTAGTCTAGCAGAGATTGACTGGATGCTCAAGGGTGATATGGCTTTATTCATATCGCTTGCGGCCATTGGAGTGGCGTCCAAGATGGTACGATCAGCATTGAAGCTGATGGCAAGCTTATCATAGACCCTTTCAGGGTAAGATTATTTTCTATGCTGCTGTGCATTTATCATCCCACATTTTTTCCACTTATAGACTTCCCCCGTTGAAGGATTTATGGCACCACAAGGACACGGATCATTTCTTCCAACTTCTGGCTTTGCTGGGGCTGGCGCCGATGATGAAGTAGAGGATGTTCCTGCTCCGATAGTTTGTGCTTGTTCATGAACTTCTCGCAACTGTACTGCTTCAGGTGTAATGATTCCTCCTGCAACGTGAGGTAAAAGATTCAAAATCTGTGCATCGATAGCTGCCTGCATTTCTCTAAAGAGTCTCAGTCCTTCTTTCTTGTATTCGACAAGCGGATCTCGCTGACCGTATGCACGGAGGTTCACGCTTGAGCGGGTGTAGTCCATGACTTCGAGATGTTCGACCCAGAACATATCGATAGCTTGAAGCATGAGCTGTCGCACCACCACCAAAAATCTCTCGCGCCCAACTGTCGCAATCTTCCCCTCAATTATCTTCCTTGCCTCTGCATTTTCACCGACAACTTCCATGAGCCGTGCTTCAACCTCATCAGGAGTACCGAGAAGCAGTTTGCGTCGTCGGTCGTAAATAGTTTTTCGCTGATGATTCAAAATATCATCATATTCGAGTATGTGCTTTCGCGAATCAAAGTTAAATCCCTCAATCTTGGTCTGGGCGCTCTCGAGCGACTTCGTGATGAGGCGGTTCTCTATTGCCTCATCGTCTCTCACCCCAAGCTTGCCCATGAGGTTCTTCACTGTATCCCCGGCAAAAACGCGCATAAGCGAGTCCTCGAGCGAAACGAAAAACTGCGTTGCTCCAGGATCACCCTGACGTCCCGATCTTCCGCGAAGCTGGTTGTCGATACGTCGAGCTTCGTGTCGCTCCGTTCCGAGGACAAAAAGTCCACCGAGACTCTTCACCTCTTCGTACAATTCTTTGCTGCCTGGATTTCCTCCGAGCTTGATGTCGACTCCTCGTCCCGCCATGTTTGTAGCGATAGTCACACCTCCCTTTTTTCCAGCCTGTGCCACGATCTCTCCTTCGCGTTCATGATTCTTAGCATTCAAAACCTCATGAGGCACGCCTTCTGCCTTCAAAAATTGGGAGAGAATTTCGTTCTTCTCGATTGAGACAGTACCAACAAGCACGGGTTGACCCTTCTGATTGAGCTCCTTAACCTTGCGGCTGATGGCTTTAAACTTCCCGATTTCGCTCTTGAAGATGAGATCATTGTGATCAATGCGGGCCATCGGCTTGTTCGTGGGAACAGTGATGACATTGAGTCCGTAGACTTTGTAGAATTCTTCGCTTGAGGTTGCTGCGGTACCTGTCATACCTGAAAGCTTTTTGTAGAGGCGGAAATAGTTCTGGAATGTGATCGAGGCAAATGTGCGGGATTCTTTCTGAATCGCCACTCCCTCCTTTGCTTCGATGGCCTGATGAAGTCCCTCTGACCATCGACGTCCTGGCTGGAGTCGTCCCGTGAATTCATCGACAATCACAATCTCGTTGTCCTTCACCACATACTCCTTGTCCTTATGGAAAATAGCCTTGGCCCTAACTGCCGTTTCGAGATGATGAACGTATTTAATTCCTTTGTCTGTATAGATATTGCCAATACCGAGCTTCTTCTCCACCTTTTCGATTCCCTGCGGAGTGAGAGCGATGCTCTTGTGTTTTTCGTCTTTTGTATAGTCTTCACCTTCCACAAGGTCGCGTGCAATACCAGCAAAGACAACATAGAGATTTTCCGAATCTACAGTTGGAGCAGAGATAATGAGCGGTGTGCGTGCTTCATCGATGAGGATAGAGTCTATCTCATCCACAATTGCGTAGTTGAATTCACGCTGGCGAAGATTTTTTTCCTCATATTCAAGATTGTCGCGAAGATAGTCGAAACCGAATTCATTGTTAGTACCGTACGTAATATCTGCAGCGTAGGCTTCACGGCGTGTAACAGGCCGGAGAAATTCATGAACGACATGGAAAGATGCCTTCTCGTCTCTCTCGGCATCAAGTTCCTTGTGAAGAGGATCATATATAAATGAAGACTCATGATTGATGACTCCGGTAGAGAGGCCGAGTGCGGAGTATACCTGTCCCATCCAGACAGCGTCTCTGCGGGAGAGGTAATCGTTGACTGTCACGATGTGCACTCCTTCTCCCGTAAGTGCATTGAGATACGCCGGCAATGTTGCTACAAGTGTCTTTCCTTCACCGGTTCTCATCTCGGAAATATTCCCATCATGAAGAATCGCGCCTCCGATGAGCTGCACATCGAAGTGACGCTGGCCGAGAGTCCTTTTAGCAGCCTCGCGCACTGCGGCAAAGGCTTCGGGCAAAAGAGAATCCAGAGTCTCCCCTTTTGCAAGGCGTTCCCGGAATTCAGAGGTCTTTGCCCTCAATCCTTCGTCAGAAAGAGCTGAGATAGCCGGCTCAAAAGCACCCACCTTTTGAGCCAGGGATTCATAGGCCTTGAGGGCCTTTTTATTAGGGTCTCCGAAGATATTTCTGAGGGTGAATGCCATAGTTTTGGTAGTAGGCACTATAACACAATTGGGGTAATAAAAAAACAGCGTCCCTTCTTTTACAAGTGATGCTGTTTTTTCAGAAGACTATCGTCGTGACTTTCGAGACTTCTTTGCTTTCTTTGTCTTTCTAGTCTTCTTTGCTGCCTTTCGCCTTTTTGCTGCCATAGATGAATTGAAATTTCTTAAATTCTGCTTCTAACGAAGCATGCAAGTTACGACGTCTTGCAATACTTATATATCATTATGAAGCATACAGATTTTATTACAATACTTTTTTTGAAAATATGTGGATAAGTTTTTAAAAAATTAAATCATCTGCACCTCTTCTTCAATTTCAATTCCTGTTTTTTCTAAAACTATTTTTTTTATTTCACGTGCGAAAGAAATTATATCTGCAGCAGTCGCATCTCCGTTATTCACAATCACGAGTGCCTGATTTTTATATGTCCCGACGTTTCCTTTCATTACTCCGCGAAATCCACAGACATGATCGAGGATCCATGCGAGAGAAACTTTTACGTGTGTATCATCAACAGGATAGATGGGAAGCTCAGGGTACATTTCTCTCAATTTCCCCGCTTGCAAGGAAGTGAGTACAGGGTTCTTAAAGAAGGAACCAGCGGTTCCGATCATGCGCACATCTGGAAGTTTCTTTGTGCGGATTTCCACTACTGCATTGCGCACTTCTGCAAGGGTCGGATTCGTAATATTCTTTGTTGCGAAATATTCCTTGATATCCTTATACCCTGTATTCACTTCACCATCTTTCTTGAGCAGAAAAGTCACCGATACAATGACGTACCTCCCCGCCTCTTTTTTAAAAAGACTATCGCGGTATTCGAAGCGGCAATCGTAGTTTGAAAAATCTCGAAAAACATTTTCATGCGTATCATATGCGCGTACGATATCGATTGTATCCTTCACCTCACTTCCATATGCACCAATATTTTGCACCGGAGCCGCACCAACGGTTCCGGGAATAAATGAAAGATTTTCCACTCCATACAAACCCTCTTTTACCATCATCTCCACAAACACATCCCAATCCTCCCCAGCTTTGGCAGTTGCACGAGTATCTGCAATCTCAACTCCCTTCATCTCCATTTTTATGACGAGTCCGGGAAAGCCCCTGTCAGAGATGAGGATATTAGAACCTCCTCCAAGCACGAAAAAAGGCAGGTGCTTCCCTCGTGCAAAGACTAGTGCTTCAAGGAGGTCTTCCTCGCTCTGCACGGTACAAAAAAACAGGGCGTTGCCGCCGACCCGGAATGTCGTAAATTCTTTGAGGCTTTTGTCCTGTTCGATAATCATTTTTAGTCTTACTGATTCCGCCAAATGTTGGCGACGGGTGTTAGCTCCAAATATAATGTCTAATTAAAATGTGAGTACAGCCGCCGCCAGCGCTTGGCACAATCGTACGCATAGGATTATACCATATAAAAAAAGGGGATCCCGCACTGCTGCGAAATCCCTGACGGGGCCGGGGAAAAAACTAAGTCCTGGCCGACGCAATTATCGGTCGGTGCTGCACTACTCCTTTGCGGGTGTGTGTTCCTGGCTTGAGGCGGCGATCCATGCTGTAGATATTGCCGACGCGTCGTTTTATTCTTGCTTCCTGGTGACCCGACAATGATTTTGCTCCCATAGGATAATATAATTCGAGGTTTAAGTTTTTACTGTCCAAGTACAAGACTACCCCTCCCTCGAAAAAAAGTCAAAACCATTCTGTGTATATCCGGAAACACAAAATCCTGCCGAGACAGGATTTTATGTAGACATATATTTGGAGTCAACACTTTAAGACTCACACCTCCCTATTATACACTATCTCTTTCCTGCACGCACCTCCTGTAGTGCCTGGTCAAGCTGTGCTTTAGCTTGAGGGAAACGCAATTTCATCGCCTCAAGCTCGGCAAGGGCAAGATCTGTCCTTCCGCTCTCTAGATACGCAACAACGAGGGTTGCATTGAGCTGTATGTTCGTAGGGTCCTTTGCAATGAGAGCCTTGTAGCCCGCGATTACCTTATCGTACTGTTTTAATCGTGAATAGACGGAGAGAATTCTCGTATCATAGACAATGTCAGGGTGGATTTTGAAAAGATCTTGCGCTTTCTGGTTCTGTCCGGTGAGAAGCAATGAAACAGCGTAGGCAATTGCTGCAGTTGTATTTTCAGGAGCATCCAAGTATGCTTTTTCGAGGAGTGCTACGGCTTCTTTTTCCTTTCCAAAGTTCATATAGTTTGTTGCAAGCTCGAATGTTGCCGACTGCTTTCTTGGTGAAAGCTCGTGCGCCTTTTCGAGGAGAGGTCGTCCGGAAGCCCAGTCGCCAATATTATTGAAGAATACTCCGCCAATAACATATATGCGAGCGTCGTTCGGAGTACGCGCAATCTGATCTGCTATTTCCCTCTTGGCGAGAGTGTAAAAATCAGCTTTTACCGAATCGGGATAGTTATTTCGAAAGACAGCAGCCGCGCAAGACAAAAGATGCTCTCGGATTTCCTGATCAGCCATAGTCTGGTGAAGTGAGAGAGCACGTGCATAGATAGCTGCGGTCGGAGTTCCCCCACTTGAACATGAGCGAAGTGCATCGATAAGCCGCATGTTTGCCTGGATCGGACGAACATTTACAAAATAAAGAGTTGCCAGCAAAAGGAGAACTATGACAGGCATAAAGATGTAATCGCGAACAATGATTTTGTTCTCACTCTGCACATCGGCCCGCTCAAGCAATCGTATCGGCCTGCCTGCAGAAAGGGATTGTGCGAAGGCGAGCATCGTGAAGAACATGATGTAGCTTATGAGGTTGTCGAAGACGAATATATTATGAACAGCGTATCCGGCAACAAGTCCGGTAAGAATACACTTCTCCGCAAAACTTAGCTTATCAGCCTTCCAGATGTAAACGAGAAGAAATACAAAGAGTGCTGCGTAAAGTATAAGTCCAATAAGTCCTCCAGCAACAAGCCAGTCCAGAAAGACATTGTGAGCACGGTCAAACCATTGCTCATGACTCCACATCTTTGGCTCATAATGCTTGTTAAAAATATAATTGAAATTTTCCTGGCCATTTCCGATGAGCGCAGTTTTTGTGGATTCGAACGTCCCCTTCACAGCCATAGGCCAAATGTATCCACGAGCGTGAGTTTTCGTATCACTCCAGGATATCGAAGCTAGACGTCGAAGTGTCTCATGATTTTGAATGATACCCGCGTCACGGTTGAAATAAAAGGCGACCCCGAGAAGTATGATGACCCCGAGGATTCCCGCCGCTACACCGCGAGACTTTTTTGGCTGACCTTTTCCAAAAACCGCGTAGATGCCGAGGGCAAGTATGATACCTCCAATAAGACCGAGAATGGTTCCTCGAGTTGCAGTTTCAAAGAGGAGATACATGAAAAATAGTCCGAGAATAAGGTATACCCAGGAAAATCCGATTTTCTTTCTACCTATTTCGACGAAACTCATGTAAAGAGCCAGGAAGGAATGGAAGAGCATGTAAACCGCCATGTATGCCGCGTTACCGAGCGAAGAATCGATGCGACTCGATCCTTGGTGGATTGCCGCCCAGCCGGCGAGCTGGAAGACTCCATATATACCGACAATAAGTGCCGCAAAAAGCGAAGTGGAGAAAAAGTACTGCCACATTCTCTTTCCTTCACTTCCAGCACCAAAAATACTTGAGGTGATAACAAAGTATGCCCAGAGATGGACGATGACTACCCAGCCCTCCATACGCTCGAAGTTTGACCATAGACTACGAAGCGGGGCAAGACCGAGGATGTCAGAAATGAATACCGAAATCATGAAGACCGTAGCAACAACCGACAACCAAGAAAATCGAGGTGCATATTTTTTATCTCGCAAAAGGAGGAGAAGCCATAGGGCGCAGAGAATCTCTACGATAATCCTGAAGGCAAAGGCTTTGCCGGTTATAAATGGGAAAAAGAGACTATTAGCCACATACAGCGGAATAAATGGCGTCAAGAAAATTAATAGTAAGCAGGCGTACCGTAGAATCTTAGTAGTCATGGGGAGAGTTTAGCATAATCAATTATTTAATGCTATAATCCATGCATGAGCAAAATATTGATAAGCGGAGCAGCTGGTCTGCTCGGCTCTCACTTTTCTGAATACTTGCTGAATAAAGGCCACGAGGTTATTGGGGTAGACAATCTCTCTGGTGGCTATATTGAGCATGTAGACAAGAGACTTATTAAGAAGAAACGCTTTTACAAGATTGACCTTCTCAATGCCGTCGCTCTAGAAAAAGTCTTTAAGAAGCATAAGCCAGATTTTGTATATCATTTTGCAGCTTATGCAGCAGAGGGCCTTTCGCCTTTCATTCGTAATTATAACTATAACAATAATGTCATATCGTCTATTAATGTTATAAATAACTGTCTCAACTACGGAGCAAAAAAGTTGATTTTTACATCATCAATGGCGGTCTATGGTATCGGTAATCCCCCCTTTACCGAGGATCAGCTTCCAAACCCAGTGGATCCATACGGCATTGCCAAATATGCAGTAGAGATGGATATCAAGCAGGCGTGCGATCAATTTGGCCTGAATTATAACATCATACGACCTCACAACGTGATCGGAATCAAGCAAAACATCTGGGATCAGTATCGCAATGTTATCGGAATCTGGATCAGAAAAACGCTTGCCGGCGAGCCTATTAGCATATTTGGTGATGGACTGCAGAAGAGGGCCTTCTCGGATATTAGTTTTTACATGACACCCTTTGAGAAGCTTATGACCGGCCACGACAGGGAAACCTTTAATATCGGAGCAGATAAGGAATTCGAGATCCTAGAAATAGCTCGACTCGTTCAAAAAATTGCCGGTAAATTCGGCTATTCCCCGGAAATCAAGCATTTCGAGCCCCGACACGAGGTTAAGGTTGCATACTGCAATCACGAAAAGGCAAAATTCCATCTCGGTTTTGAAGATAATACGGACATAGAATCAACAATTCGCGAGATGTTTGAATGGGCACTGAAACAACCAAAGCGGAGGGTAAAGAAAATGAAGTATGAGGTAGAAAAAAATATCTACAGCTTCTGGAAGTAGACTATTCCATTCCATTAAGGCCTATTCTTCATCTTATAAAAATAAGAATTCGAATTTTTGATGAGTTCAGCAGGGCTGTCTGCTTCTACAAGGACACCGCGATCAAGTACAAGTATCTTATCAGCATTCTCTACTGTTGATGGACGGTGGGCGATGATGAAGATGGTTATTCTGCCGTGCAATTTCATTATGGCTTCTTGTATGAGTTTTTCGGACTCATGATCCAGAGCACTTGTTGCTTCGTCCAAGATCAATAAAGCCGGCTTGCGTGCGAGAGCGCGTGCGAGAGCAATTCTTTGGCGCTGACCTCCGGAAAGCATGACGCCACGGTCTCCCGTGACCGTTTGGTAACCGGATGGTAATTCCTCAATGAAGTCGTGGATATGAGCCATCTTGGCGGCCTCCGAAATTTCCTCCTGTGTCAAATTCTTATTATAAAATCTGATGTTTTCCTCAATCGTATCGTTCATTAAGAAAACATCTTGCGGAACATACCCTATACGGGAACGCCATTCATCAAGAGAAATAGAGTCAATCGGAACACCATCTGCAGTTATTTTTCCTTCTGTCGGTTTGAAAAGCCGCAGCAGAAGGTCAGCAATAGATGTTTTTCCGGATCCAGATGGTCCTATGATTCCGATAATCTCTCCTTCACGTGCGCTCCAACTTATATCCCTGAGAACTGTTTTGCCTTTCTCATAAGAAAAAGACACTCTTTGAAACGCCAGTTCTTCTTTGAGTGCAAAGGGGTTATTGCCTTCTGACCGTTCACGGTGAATATCCAGCTCACTTTTGAAGGAAGATAGATGCTTAGTGTAAGGCAGAAGCCCGCTAATCGACTGGAAAGAGTTTTGACCGGACTCAAGATATGCGAATATTTTCTGTATGAGATAAAGTGAAGCCGCAAAGGATACAACATTGAACTCGGGAGTGCGATATGTAAGGATAAAAAGCACTACCACAAGAACAAGCGCTGTAGGCTGGAAAAGGCTCGTGCCTACGGAACCAATAAACGATTGCCGAATGGAAAGATGCCGCAAGAGACGAATGTGGGAAACGCCGCGGGATATCGCATTCCTCTCGGCAGCCGCAGCCTTTATAGCTTTCATGCCAATAATATGCTCATTTAAAAATTGAGCAAATTGCTTTTCTACTTCTGTACTTCGTCTTCCTAGCTGGCGTGTATGACGCAGTATTGGCCTCAGAACAAAGAGAAGTACCGCTCCCCCTGTAAGGGCGTAGAGGGTCATTCTCGGAGAGATGTTGAGAGCTATGATAAGATATATAAAAAACCCGCTGAAAGACTGTATTACTTGAATCAGTGCTCCAAGCAAAGCACCTGTTTGGTGTACATCGCGGACAAGAGTGTTGTGTACACTACCTATCTTCTGTTTAAGGGAAAATCCCCACGAAGAAAGAAGGGTGCGGCGCATAATATCCTCGCTCTCTTTGCTTAGAAAGTCTGAAGTTACCCAAGCTCGTACGTATCCAAAGATAACAACAGAAATGGCGCGAACCACGAAAAGCACCAGGATAAAACCGAGCAAATATCTAAAAGTAAATGGTATGTGAAAAAAATCAAACACCCCCTTTACGATCTGGTTTATAAAATCGGTCGTTCCGCCGCCGCCCTGGAAAAATGACATTAGAGGAACAAGGGAGTTTATTCCAATACCCTCCAAAAGGGGGCTTATAATCGCGAGGCTTGCCAGGATGATTACATGGATGCGGTATCTCGTAAAAGTCTTCCGAAGAGTTTTTAGTGCATTTATCATATTATTTTTGTACCCCTATATGGATAACGCTTGGAGTCGAGAGGCGCAATCTTTTGATCTGTGCCGCCGAACGTGTATTCTTTGAAGTGAGGTTGTGCTGATATCGATCTTGTCTCTTCGTTGTCCAGCCGTGCATATTAAAGATCACATCGCCTTCTTTCGGAACAACGAGTTTAGCGATGGCTTTGCCCGGCCAAAGGATCTGTTGGGCAGCAATAGTTCCCATCTCTTCCATACCCGCGTTGTCCGGATCATGCAGAGAGTCGGCCGCAAGCACAAAACCCGTATGAATAAGGCGATCAAGAGACCAAAGGGCGTAAGTATTCCAAGGGATTTGCAGTCCACTTGAATTCTGTATGATCTCACTCTTCCCAGCCTGAACTTTTATATCATGGCCCACCAGAGCTGCCCCAACTACAAGTGTCTTTGCGTCGCAATGCGACATTAGTAATGAAACAACCCTCTTTGTGACTGGATATTCCGTACTTACAAACAAGAGATACTCCATTTCTTTTTCAGCAGCTTTAAGAAGAATAGCATTAGGGGCCTGCACAACTTTTCCCCAAGGAGTTACGGGAAATGCATTAACCTGCGGGTAGTTCTTTTTAATAAAATCGAGGCTTTTTGCGGCATCTTCACCAACATTAACTGCAACAAAAATTCTTTCTGGTGGCACAACAGATAGTGCCGCCTCGAGCCAGGTAGCAAGACGTTCTACGTCCGTCTCTGACAGGCCATAAAAACGTGTGCCGATTCCTAACTTTTTATGAAGCCGGTTCATTACAGTAGTGGGTAGGCATTTAAGGTAAACCCGCCTTCAAAATCTACGACCGAGCCGCTTATCCATTTTGCTCTTCCGTCGCCCAGAGTCACGATGTACTCACCCACGGCCTCAGGCGGAATTAATTCATTCTGTAAGATACGTTTTTTTGTCGCTTCGAGCATAAGTGGATTGGCCTTGGTTGTTTTCATTAATTTATTGAGCGGTCCAAGCCGGATCGAATGCGTGGAAATTCTGGATGGCCCCCACTCCACAGCAAGTTGCCTTGTAAGGCCTTCTATAGCGGCTTTTGATGTGGTGTATGCCGATCGATTCGGATATGGATATCTGGCATTCATGGAGGAAATGGTCACAAAAGTCCCTTGTGCTGCTTTAAGCCCTGCGAAGGCGGCTTGTGCAAAGAGAAAGGCTCCACGGAGATTAACGTTAATAACGTCATCCCATTCTTTTTCTGTAATTTCCTGTATGGGCTTGACCAAGTTTATTCCAGCCGCATACACCGCCATATCAATGCGTGATGGTAATTTGGTGTAAGAGGAAGCGAGAGTTGCGTCAGGATGATCCGCGTGAGTCCATGTTGGGTCAACAGTATACCCCGCTTTCTCGAGCGCTTCTACAATGGCTTTCCCAAGATTCCCTGTCGCTCCTATCACTACAGCATTTTTTTGGACAGAAGTAGATTTCATGTGATTTATTTTACTTTTTCCCAACTTTTCTTTTTTGCGAGATATACCCAGACATACGAAACATGGGCATGCGGCTCCCCTACTACAGGGTGATACCCCATAGGGACCGTACCGAATGTATTATTTTTAATCGGCCATACGGAATCGACGGGAGTATTGTCATGCCAAACACCTCGACCAACCTGTATACCGCGTTCAGTCGCCCCTTTGATGATATAAAAGAAAACTTCCTCGAATCCTTTTTCGGTATTGAGTTCAAAGTCATGTGGCAAGCTTGACCACGTTCCCTCTCCTCGATGAATCGTGATCCCGAGGCGCATGGTTGGAGCTGGTCCTCCGGGCTTCAAGTAATGGAAGACATCGCGTTGTGCATTTTTCTCGCCAACGACCATTGAATGTGCATTCTCTGGAGTGATGGTCACAGCTTCTTTTCCTTCCGCCTTAAAAATAACCTTTTCTATATTACCGTTCTTGAGATGGACTTCTGCATGCTCGCCTGGTGCATCAAACACAAGCACATTATCACCTCCCTTCACTTTTAGAGTATCGAGCCGTGTCTCATTTGACCATGTATATTCCATATAGTTTTTACTTGTTAGTGATAATGTATGCCTAAGACTGTATCGACATGCTATCACAAAATTAATTTTTCCGCACCAAAGTTAGAATCTGTACGTCCCCAAATTCCAATTTCTTGGCCAGCTGGTCGAAGACTCTTTTGTATGGCTGTGGCACATGGCTGCTTGGAGCGTTTGCACCGAATGTACAGTATTTATCTATAACAAACCCTAACCTTTCCGCAAGTTTTTCCATGCCTTCCTTTGATGCCAATCCAATGTGCTGTACTGGCAACAAGTGCGGCCACTTATCGCCGTAAAGATCACCCAGTAGTCCAGCTCTAGGAGTTTGAAAAAATATTTTTCCTTTTGGCGCAAGCATTTTCATGAGTGCCTGCAATACAGCCACTGGAGATTCCACATGTTCAATCACATCCCACAGCGTAATGAGATCGAATTTCGTGGTAATGTTATGTATTTCCTCAAGTGGAAAGACATTCCACCCTCCTTTCCTTGCCGTATCAAGTAAATCCTTTGACAAGTCGGTTCCACAGAGCTCTGTACCGGGATTAAAGTACTCTTTGCAAAATTCAAGAAAAACTCCGTCAGCACATCCATAGTCGAGAATTGATTTAATCTCATTCTTCTTTACTTGCACGTCTTCAAGCGAAAGAGCATATTCAGCAAAGACAGTTGGACGATATTCTTTTGAAAACCTGATTCGCAAATCAACCCCAGCGTGAGGCTGATGAAGCTGGGCCAGATAGTCGTTTTCATATACCTTTGTTATTTCCTCTTTTGAGGGTAATGGCAGAATCATCAAACTTCCGCAGCTTCTGCATTTATACCATGATGAATCCAAGTCCTTCCAAACTATCCTAGCGTGGAAACTTTTCTCGCCTTTGTCTCCACACCACGTGCACTCCGCAATCTTTTGATTCATGAAATAAATTTATTGCTAAGCAAGTTCTTATAGGCCTCTTTGAGCGACTCCGTACGGTCATATGCAGCTCCAAGGGCAAAGCGCCGACCAATGCAATCTTTTGCGTCCATTTTAACGAGCGACACCATAGATGCAAAAAGCTTTTCGTCATGATAAGTGAAATAGTGCTTCATGTATTCAGGAGTCAACTTTTCCCCAAGTGCAAAACCAAGCATGCCACCGATGAAGTCAGCTCCACGTCGAGGAGTAGACCATGAGGAATCCCAACCTCCGGACAGGCGCGGCGTCAGTTCTAGTATACGAGGCCCCTCTGGGGTAAGCATAATGTCTGCCTTGAGCAAATGGCCCCCTTTCTGCTTGTCCATTCCCAGAGCCACTCCCGCCCTGCGTATCATATCCTCCGTTGCCTGACGTGTGCTCTCTTCGTGCATAGCAGGATTTATGTGAGCCAGCTCCACAGCCCAGGATATGTTTTTATATGGATTTTCTTCATCTTTCCAGAGAGCAGGAAAGAGTTCGAAGTCTTTTCTAAAAAGTCGGTCCACCCAATTGAGCCACATCATCTCTCCGTCATACCAAAGAGTTTCGGCAGATTGCTCTGCTATTTCTCCAGTTAATGGAATGAGGAGCTGTTCAATAATAACTGTGCTGGTAGTCCCATTCCTGACTGCATGTTCAAACAACTCAGGGGTCAAGTCCTCCTTAGTGCCGATACGAGAAAAACCGCGGCTTCCAGAATTGTTAGGTGGTTTGATTGCTGCTGGAAGGCCTATCTCATCTAAAGCCTTCAACGCCTCTTCGTATGTTTTAGCAATTTTATATTTTGGCTGTGGTATACCAGCCTTGGTTAAGAGTTCTCGTGTTTCGTATTTATATCTGCAAATATGTGAGATTCTTGGATCAATTCCAGGAAGTTCCAGGTGGCGAGCAACGTTTGCAACAGTCTCATGACAGTCAGCACCGGAAGTGAAGATAGCCCTAATATCATATTTCTCCTTTAGTTCATCAGCTTTTTTAATATTTCCAGGAATATCGAAGGTATCAAGGAGAACAAATTCATCAGCCATTTTTCTAAGAGCGCAGTCTTCTGAGCCATCAGTCATGATAAGGTCAAAGCCTCTTTCCTTTATCTTTTCTGCAGCAGGACGCTGCATAGGTCCACCCGCAAATAACCAAACCGCTTTCTTTTTTTGAGATTGAGACATATAAAATATTAGCGTTTTCTCGCAACTATCAAAAATTCCCGACCAATGCCGACCTTGACTAGGCCAGAGTAAAGCGTGTTCAGTATACCATAATGATTTTTGTAAAGCATTAATTCAAAACCCTTGCGTTCTTTGTGACATGCACGTCCAATTATGTGATTTCCAACATAATTCTTGCCAGTGAGAATATATGTTTCTATAGGAAACGTCCCGAGCATATCCTCTATGCCAAAGCCAAGTTTCTGAAGCAATTTTTTCATACTTTCAGGGTTAAAATAATTTAAATGATGCTTCGGTACCACCCACCACGGATCCATTGTATGCTCCTGTCGCAGAATGTTTTGAAGAGGATTATAATCATTTGGACAGAATATCGCCAGGATGCCATTTTTCTTCAGCATTTTTTTCATCTGAGAAATAAACTCTATGGGATCCGGAACATGCTCAAGGACAAGAGCGGCATGCACCACATCGAATGTACCGAGCTTCTTAGCATCCTCGTATCTGAAAAAGCCTGTTTCTGTTGGAAGTCCACGTTTTTTGCTGTAATCAGCGGCCACGGAAGATGGTTCTATCCCAACCGCTTTCCACCCGCGCTTCTTTCCACAAGCGAGGAAATGGCCTGGACCGGATCCAATATCCAGAAGGGTTCGTCCTTTGGTCAGACCCTCGAATATCCTGTAGTAGTTATTGTACGTTGCCATCCACCAAGGGAGATCTTCCTTTGTCTCCTTGAGGTAGTTGGGTCTTTCGTACTGATAGAATTCCTTTTCGTAGAACTTCTTTAATTCTTCTTCTGTTGGAATTGGATATACATGTGCAAAACCGCATACCATACAGTCAATAACTTTTATACCTTCTTTTTTGTCCAAAACCTTTCCTGAATGTTTCTTCATGCCCGTATGTCTTCTGGTGTGATTGGAGACCTAGCTGGAATATCTCTCAGAGCTTTTTTGCCAAGGACTTTTCCAAGATCTTTTGGTTCAATACCCCTCATTGGACGGAGAGTAATAAGCATCTTTTCATTAATAATTTCCCCTTCTTGTATGTCACGCTTAGCATACAGAGAACGTCGCGTTCCCCTTTCTTTAATCTCATCTACCTTGCGGCTTGAATCTGAGACAGGGGCCTTAATGCCAGAACCAGAAAGGGCGGCTTCTAGATCTCTGACCTCTGCCACCATTTTTTTGAATTGCTCAATAGTCATAGAATTCTTATCATCGTTGCTATTGCCCTCTTGAGAGTCAGTGATATGTCTCTCTATGCAAGTAGCGCCCAGGGCGATAGCACCCAGTGTAGCTACATTACTTGATGGATCAGCATGGTCGGAAAATCCGATAGGAAAGGAGAATTCTCTAGAAAGAGTCTGGATAGCTTTCAAGTTCAGATCTTTGAATTGAGGGGGGTAGAGAGAAACGCAATGGAGAATGATGATCTGGTTATTTCCTTCTTCTTGAATTACACCGACTGCATGCTTCACTTCATCTAGATACGCCATGCCGGTAGAGAGAATGACCGGCTTGCCTTTTTTGGCAATGTGTCGGAGCAGTACATCATCCGTCATCTCATATGAAGCAACTTTATATGCAGGAACTCCTGCTTCATAGAGAATATCAACAGCTTCCATATCAAAAGGAGTTGAAAGAAATATGATGCCCTTTTCTTTAGCTCTGGCAACTAGCCGTGATGTCCATTCATACGGTAATTCTGCTGACTTATAAAACTCAGACAACGGTTCAGAAGCAATCAACGTATGTCGGAGGTGCTGGAATTTGACCGCATCAGCCCCTGCGTACTTTGCTGCATCAATTGCGGCGAGCGCCGTATGTATATCCCCACGGTGATTGGCACTCACTTCTGCGATAATAAATACCGGGTTGCCTGGACCGACTTCTCGACTTCCTACCTGTATGGATGGAGTGTTCATGGGCCTATTATACTATACCAATCGCTCCCTTTTGTCTCCTATTTGAGCTTCTTTGTATTTCCCCGAACGAAGAGCTTCAATACCCCTCACTTCAGATTCTAGCCTCTTGCGATATGAGGGAGTTGATTTTATATTTTCAAACTTTTCCTTAAATGAAGGTCTCGAACGCATAATGACAGCCTCCGCAGGGATACACTCTGTACGGATAGGAGTGCCTATCTGAGCGAGCATGAGACGAAGTCGCGGCACATGGTACTCATTGGTAATAAAAAGAATGGAATTCCAACCATATTCTTTTGCAAGCAATAAAGCTTCCTTAACTCCGCTCATTGTTGAAGTTGATTTTTCCTCAAGCACAATTCGCTCCGACTTCACACCGAGATCCACAAGCTCTCTTTTCATGACAGCGGCATGCGAGGGGGTTATTCCATCTCCGGCCCCTTTTCCAGCGGCGACTAGCAACGCATGTGAAAATTCTTTTGCAAGTAATCCCGCTGCTTCTACTCGCGCGTACCCGCCGAGCACTCCAAAGGCATCACCGTCATCATAGGTAGTAGAGCGGAAAATGCCTTCTTTATCTTTTTGACTACCTCCCGTGAGGATTACAATAGCCTGCGGTGTATGCTTTATTTCCGGATGAGCATTCCACAGTCGTGGATCTATGATCCTATCGTCCATTTTATTAAAAATCTCTTTCGCTTCGCTTATAAAATCTTTTTTACTTCCGTCTATGGCATCATTGATTTTTATAATATCGCTCAGCTGCTCCACAGAATCAACTCCAAAAACAATGTGATCTGCCTGGCTGTGTGCCGCAAAATGAAGAGAAGCTTCCAATTGCGTCATAGTATACTTATTTGAAAGGGCAATAAACTTCTCAAGAAATGGTCTTGCCATCTCCATATTGGGCGGAAGATTCCGTGGATTCATAAGCAAAAGTCCTTGCATAAAGGGACTGCGGGCAAAAATGGTAACATTATTTTTTTTCGCTCTTTCAAAAACACCACTATTGTCCGGCCGCTGATCAAAAATATTGTACGGTAGTTGGATATAATCTACGCCGAGTTCAATTGACCGGAGCGCCTCCTCTACATCATATACTGTAACCCCAATATTTTTTATTACCCCCTCTCTCTTTAAGGTCCGCATGGCCTCGAGTACGTTTCGAATATTAGTTGAGTTATAAAAAGAAAAGTAACAAAGGTAACCATCGAGAGAATCGACCCCAAGACGATCCAGAGTATTTTTGATTTCCCTCTGTAGTATCTGATAGGCCTTTTTTTCATCAGAAAAATCTTCCCAGAGGTGCGGATTGAGCTTGGAAATAATATTAATTTTTCCATTCAAAGATCTGGATCGGATCCAATTCCCCAGCACATCTTCGGATGTACCATACGCCCAAGCCGTATCAAAGATAGTCACACCAGATGCAAGAGCGGTATCGAGTATCCGGAATGAATCCTCCATGGACGGTTGCCCCTTTGTATTCGCCACGCCATACTTCAGCCCTAGCTGAACAGTACCAAGAACAAGTTTTGTTTTTTTGGGTTCCATTAGAGATTTTTCTTAAATTCCTCGTCCTCTTTCAGTGATTTTGCCAAACCTTCATAGCCAGTGCCACCTTTGTTGATATCCAATAATTCTGGCTTTTTTTTCAACAGTTCCAGAATGTCATCCTTGTTAAAATTTGGATTTTTAGGATAGAGGGTCTCAAAAACTTTTTGAACAAATTCATAGTCAGCTGGGGTATCAACAGACCAATGCATGCTGGAATCATTTTGAGTTCCCTTTGTCCACCTCAAGGAATGAAAACGTTCGGGATGATTAAAAAAGTACCTGGAAACGTGTTCTCGTTCGGAGGGAAGCTTTGCATTTTTCCATGCTTCCTCAAGTGCTTGGAACGTAAATATGTCGAAATCAAATCCTTCCGGGTAATTATGAAATGACCCTCCAAAGGCATAGGGATCGTATTCCTCAAGGAATCGACGTACAGCTTCATCTATAACCTCGGAATGCTGAAAGGGACAATCAGCCATAAGTCTGATTATCACATCCTCAGGATTAAGACCGGCCGATTTACCCGCTTGGTAGTAACGGTCGAGAACATCGCTTTCGCTTCCTCGAAAACAACCGACTCCTGCAGCCAGTGCTATTGTTTCAAGAGCTCCATCTTCCTTACTTTCGGAAGTTGCAACAATAATAGTATCAAGATTCTTTGCTCGTTTTATTCGCTCAAGCATATGCTCGATCATTGGACGCCCAAGAATCGGTTTTAATACTTTTGCAGGCAATCTCGTTGAGCCTGTGCGAGCCTGAATTATGGCTGCGATTCTTCTTTTCATATTAATTAAGGCGCGAAAAACCAGTATGTGCCTCTGGTCCCCTAAGTCTTTTTTTAACAGTACCAGTCTTTACCGCATGGCTAATTATAGCAAATACCTTATCCACCTCCCGCAAGTATTTCTTTATCAAAACATCCGTATGGGCGCAGGAGGCAAAGAACATGTTTGTCGCCAGGAATCCGCGGTCCAGCATTTCCTGTACAAAAAGGGTTTTTAGACTCTGGCTGTCTTCGCCATATTGAAAGGTGAAACTGCTAATCGGAATTACACCGCTGATTTTTATACTGAGACCGTGCTTTTCTGAAAGATCCATCCATCCCTTACGCACCATGTTCCCGGCTCTCAGCAGGCGCTTTGACGCGTTTATTTTTTTCATCTTCTTCAAAGTTGCGAGGGCAGCAACAGGTCCAACTCGTTCTGTCCAATATGTACTCGATATGAAAGACCGCTGCGCAGCCTGCATCACCTCCCCTTTTCCTATAATTGCGGCCATAGGGTGACCATTGCTCATTGCTTTGCTGAATACTGCTATATCTGGATTGACGCCATAAAGTAAGTGTGCGCCTCCATACGTCAATTTCCACCCCACAGTGATCTCATCGAAAATGAGTACCGCCCCGGCCTTTGTGGCAATATCCCTAACTTTCTCTAGAAAATTATTTTCGGGTGAAATGGAATGTATCGGTTCCATCACTATTGCAGCTAGCGTATTCTTTTCCTCAGATACTATCTTTTCCAGTTCTTTGATTTGATTATACCGAAATGGCCGAATGGTTCCATGCAAGCCCTTTGGCACGCCGGCAGGTTCAAGCCCCTTTAGCAAATGGTCTTTAAGCTCATCCTTTCCTGTGAGATTTGTAGCCAAATACCAATCATGCCATCCATGATATCCACAAAAAGCAATTACATCCTTGCCTGTATGGGCTCTCGCTATACGGTCGGCGATTGCCATAGCCTCTCCTCCCGTTCGTGCATAACGTACCATCTGTGCCCATGGGTGTACCTTGCACAAAAATTCCGCAAGTTCCACTTCTTCCGGAGCGTTCAAAGTTGACATTGAACCGTTATCGACAGCTTTCTTGACAGCACTATTTACATCCGAATCCGCGTAGCCGAGAATGCAGCTTCCGACACCCATAATGGACATATCAATATACTTTTTGCCATCAAGGTCCCAGACTTCGCATCCCTTTGCCCTGGAATAATATGCAGGCCATCCTCCCGGCAAAAACATTTCAGCACGCTTAGAAAGCAATTGGTTTCCACCTGGTATTACCTTTTTTGCTCTTTCCCATAACTTTTGTCCAGCACCTTTGTGATTTTTTTTCTTCATATTTTTTCAAGTATACTCTTCAATGTTTCTGCAATGAATTTCTGCTGTTTTTTTGTAATTTTTGAAAAAATCGGTATTGAAATTTCGGACGATACAAATGCTTCTGTATTCGGACAAAGTCCTTTTTTGTATCCAAGCTTTTCATAATATGGATGGGTGTACACCGGCACATGATGCACCTGGACTCCGATTCCTGCTTCACGAAGCTTGGTGAATACCTCGTCCCGCTTATGAGCAATACGAGGGGCGAGCCGAATAGCGTAGAGATGCCATGCTGACTTTTCATGAGGAAGCTCTTGCGGAGGAAGGATGAGGTTGGGAATATCTGCGAGAATCTTGTGGTAGAAATGAGCGGCCTTGCGGCGTCTCACAATAAAAGAGTCGAGGCGCTTAAGCTGGCTTGCTCCAAGTGCAGCACACATGTCAGGCATCCGATAATTGAACCCGAGCATATGCATTTCTTGATACCATGCAGCCTTTCCTTTGCGGACAAAGAGACTAGGGTCTTTTGTTATGCCATGACTTCTAAAGAGCCTGAGTAAAGAATCATACTTCTTGTTATTTGTAACAATAACTCCTCCCTCTCCGGTAGTTATAGACTTAACCGGATGGAAGCTGAACATTGTCATATCAGCATACTGACCAACTGGTTTGTGGCAATATTCAGCTCCCAAAGATTGTGCAGCGTCTCCAATGAGAACAAGGTTGTATTTGTCTGCTATTTTTCTGAATGCTCGCATGTCTGCAGGTCTGCCGGTATAGTCGACAGGAACAATAGCTCTTGTTTTGTTATTTATTTTTTTCTCTGCATCCTCTGGATCCATATTTCCCGTATCGGGAAGTGAATCAGCAAAAACCGGTTTTGCATCGAGGTAAAGAACAGCATTCGCGGTAGCAGCAAAGGTCAGCGCCGGGACAATCACCTCATCTCCCTTTTTTATACCGGCGGCAAAATACGCTGCATGGAGCGCAGCCGTACCGGAATTAAAAGCCACGGCATATTTTTGTCCTACTTTTTCCGCAATAGATTCCTCAAAAGACTCCACTGCAGGCCCCTGAGTAAGCCAGCCAGATTTGAGTGATTTCGCGACGGCCCGAATATCGGACTCGTCAACATCTTGGGTGGAATATGGGATCATTTACTTAGTAGTCTCTTTTCCATTTTAGCCACAATCCTTAGAAGATCTTTCTTCGACATGAGCCGAGAATCTATATTGCTTACAAAATGGAAACCGGGCTTGAGTTTCTTGCCCTGCTTGAGCAACCTCTGTACTCCCCTCTTCTGTCTAGTACTGGTGACGTGTTCAGGCAAGATAACAAAATAGTCTTTGAGTTCCACTGCATGTCTGGCTTCTTCCTGGGTAAGAAGCATCTCGTGTACTTTCTCTCCAGGACGAATCCCTATGACATTCCTTTTTGCACTCGGGGCGAGGACATCAAAAAGGTCAGTGAGCTTCATCGTCGCCGCCTTTGGAATAAATATTTCTCCTCCTTCCATATTTTCCAGAGCAAAAAGGACAATTTGAAATGCCTGCTCAAGGTCAATCCAGAAGCGAGTCATTTCCTCGTGAGTGATGTGTACAATAGGGGCACCCTTCTCGAGAATGAGTTTCTCCACGATGCTCCCTCTGCTGCCAACGACATTTCCATAACGAACACAGCTGAAAGATGTACCATCCTCGCCACTATATGCATTACCAGAGACAACAAGTTTTTCTGCGCACAGTTTCGTGGCTCCGTAAAGATTGGCCGGCATAGCTGCCTTGTCGGTTGATATGAATACAACTTTTTTCACCTTCTGGTCGATTGCAGCTTCGATCACATTCTGTGTCCCTATAATATTTGTCTTTACAGCCTCAAAAGGGTTGTATTCCAGAGCCGGAACCTGTTTCAGAGCGGCTGCATGTATGACAATATCTACGCCGGCAAAGGCTCTTTGAAGCCTAGGAAGGTCACGCACGTCTCCTATAAAAAAACGAACCCTATCATCTTTCAACTCTCCTTCCAAATGGAACTGCTTGAATTCGTCTCTAGAAAAGATGATGAGCTTCTTAATGGCAGAATGGGCTAGAATGTGCTTTGCAAAGCTTTTGCCAAAAGAACCGGTACCGCCGGTAATAAGCATGGTCTTCCCGCTAAGATGCTTTAAATTCATAGCCCATAATATTACATACAATCTGCTATAAAGCAAGATTTTTAATGAACTCTGCAACTCGTTTGCTTGATTTTCCATCAAACATATACCCAGCAAGAAATTGCTCTTGTTTTGAAAGGAGCTCATTTCGGTATAATGGATCGGAAAAAATCCGGGCCAAGGCTTCAGCTGCCTCTTTTTTTGAGTAGAAAAGGGGAATATGCGAAGCGTACAGCTCTGCATGATAGTAATCGAAGCGCTTCCAGGGGAATAGGATGAGAGGCTTTCTAGAAATGACCGCCTGATATATGACGGTGGAATTGTTGCATACCACGGCATCACTAGCACAGATAAAAGGAAATATATCTTCTTCTCCTGTGATCGCAAAATCATGAGAAAAAATTTCTTCAATATATTTCTTTGTATAGTCGACTGATTTTGGATTACGGCATTTGAAAACCAGTTGCAGGCCGAGAACTTTCCTTTGAACCTCCGCTGTAGCCTCCAGGAATTCATGTAATTGATACGAATCTACCGCCGAAGCATATGTTTCAGTATATGGGACTGCGACAAGAAGAATTGGTCTTGTTGTATCCAGGCCCAGCTGCTTGAGAAGCTCTCTACCTCTCCTCGTTCCCTCTTCCTGTCCATTCACATATCTATCAAAACGAGGTGAGCCCACATCCACCAGATGTTTGTGTCCATTGCCGATTTTCCGGTGTGCCTCATTGATATGCTCGCCATACGTGAGGAGATAATCGGTCTCTACACGGCAGAATACGGATCGAGGATCGTTGGTGACGGTTGCGTGCTGCAATTCCACAGATGGGATGCCGAGTTGGCGAGCAATAGAAGCCATAAGGAAAAAGTAGTGGTGAGGACCCCCTACTGAAGCCATGACGAGAACCACGTCAGGTTTCTCCTTCTCCATAATCCCGAATAAAGTATCGATATCAGCAACTACCCGTGGAGCATAGTTAATAACATGCTCGCAGGCATCAACAATTGGAGACCAATCCAGATCACTGCGAATAGTTGTGAGATATGACTCCACACTCTTACGGCTTCCCTTCCATTTTTCCATATATGCATTCCCAACGGATATTGCATGTTCCTCGAGAGATGGACTCACTGGCACATGAGAATACAAAAACCTCATGCGATGCTTGAACAGCTCTCTCCACGGCACATCCTTGAATTTTTTTGTCTCAAGCACCAAGATTTCCGTATCTTCAAGGAAAGGTACGAGTGATTCAGCATGCATCCAGTATCCGCTCAAGTACACCTTTCTGCTTCTTTTGGGAGCAAATCCCATTAGGAAATTATAGAGTTTAAGCAGCCTTGTCTTTATTTTTTCTTTTTCAAATACATACTCACCCGGAACAATCCTTATATATTCTTCAGGGCGTACAATGCCTACCATCCGCGCGGCATCAAGAACAGCCCATGGCTGGAAAGAAGAGAGGCACTCGCGGGACATGTTCGTTGATACTGGATGCGGAACAGAGAAAGTCTCTCCTGGAAAGGCCTTTTTTAGGAAAAGGAATATCCTTGCAAAATAAAATATTTTTGCTAAGTACGCCTGCATTATGGGTTCCGGTGCCTCGGCTATTCTGATCTCTCTGTACTTGAAAAAACCCATAGATGGAAGGCGGTACCACTCCCTTGAGATATCATGCGAAAGCTTCCACCACGACTCTTCTTCTGCTTCGCCGTCTACGAGAGTCCTGAGCGGAATAAAAGGAATGTTTCTCTTTTGACATTCCCTTTCAAGAAGAAAATCCAAGCAAATTATCTTTTGGCCGTCCTTCGACTTCTTTTCCGCTTCATCTACATGCTGTATATCATAGACAATGAATATCATATATTTTTATTGCCTTGAGCGAGATTGTCCATAAGGGTAGCATATCTTTCACTTGATTTCCCATCAAAACGGAAATAATTCGCCATGAATGATGATATTTTTTGTTGGCTCTCTTTGATCTTCTCCCTATCATGAACATACATAGAAAAGATTCGACTGAGCACTTCAGCTGTATATGCTATCGATAGTGCACCTGCTTCGCTGTAGGGTGGAAAATGGAAGTTCACGATTTGCTCATCAACGGGGTTCAGCGCAGGGATCACAACGGGAATATCAAATTGAAGAATTTCAAGGAGGGCCGTGGAGAAGCAGGAGATTGCTAGATCTGTTTCTCTGCAAACCTCCGAAATCTTTTCATTGTGAGCAATTCTGTATGAAAAGCCTGAAAAAGCCTTTTCGATTATTAGACGGAGTAGGTTCTGCTGAGCGGGCCCAGGTCTCAACTTTACGATGATATGAACATTTTCTTTTTCTGGTTTTAATGCTGTAGCGATAGCGGTGAAATAATCGGAAGCGCTGTATGAATCATATATCTCAAAGGCACGGATATCCGGTGATATGCAAAGTATTGTCAACTTTCTGCCAGTATTCTTTTGCTTTTGTATCCGGGCATTCTCATCAAATCGTGGGGAACCGATGATCGGAAGTTTGTCAGCATGGTAGCCGATTTTAATGAGTTCCTCTTTTACAATCCTGCCATACACAGCTATGTATTCTGCCTCATGGTTCCTTGACCAAGAACCAGGGCCAAGATATTCAAGTCCGTGTTGCAGTTCGAGAGAAGGAATACCGCACCTTTTTGCAACGAGCGGCAGAATAGAAAAATGAGTCTGCTTGCTAACACTTGCCCTAAGTTCGATAACATGTGGGCGTATTTCTTCATAGAATGCGTATGCACCTTCGATCTCTGAGAGTATCCTGGGAAAATCAAGAACAATATCTTCCATTGCTGTAAGTAGAAGTTGGTCAAATGAGTATCCGTTCCAAGAAAAAACTTCCGGCATGTCTTTTTTCATTTCCCTCCATGTATCTAAAAATTTTCTTGAATTCTCTCTTATACGATTATTCGCTTCTTTTTTCAGGAAATCGGTGATATGAACAAATCTCATCCGATATCGAAGAAGTAAACGAAAACTGATGTCCTTGACCTCCGCACGATCAAGAAAAATGAGTTCGGAATCTTTTAGTAACTTCACCGATGACTCTATGTTTTTCCAATAGTCGCTAACAAGAAACCTCTTTGAGCGGGGCCTGATGACGAGTGCGATCACGACGTTCCACACCCTGATCATTGCAACAAAAAGAGTCCTTTTTAGAGAATATATATTCTTGCGGAGTGAATTTCTTAGCGAGGCTGTAATAAGTACCGGAGGCAGGATTGTTGTTGGAATTTCTTTGATCTCCCCTATTCTCTTTGCACAATCCACAACAACATTGAGCTCACGAAAAGCAAGGGTACCGTGGGTACTCGATATGACCTCGCTTTGTGGAAATAGCTTTATTTCATCAATGTCTTGATGTGCCTCAATTATTTCAGTCAATAGCATCCCATAATAACGAACAACCTGAAGATAGGCGCGGAACATGTACAGGAATATATTCAACAAAGGAATATCGCGATATGCAAACTGTTTCCAACTTTCTCCCGAGAAAAAAGTTTCCATCATTTGATCTTCATTTGAAAGCTGTTCGGGAAATACCTTTTTGTATGAAGCAGCTGAAGTAAAGGGTATGCTGGACTTTTCTAGTTTCTCCTCTATATCAATCGAAAGCGCCACAATCACAGAAGAATCTTTCTTCTCTGGGTTTTTTTCAAAATACTTTTTTAATTCATCTACGTGTCCTAGTTCGTAGATTATGAACATGGTTTTCATATGCCGATAGATTTAATAAGGTCAGAAACAATTCTGTGCGGAGACAAGTTTTTAGTGAAATATTCATATGAATTCTCGGCCAGCTCTCTCCTTTGAGCTGGATTGCTTTTAAATTTCTGGATAGCCTCAGCTATGCTTTTTCCGCTGCTTCGTTCGCATAGTATCATATGCTCCCCATTAGAAAAAAATTCTTTCATTGCGGGAGTATCAGCTGTTATAACTGCTTTCTTCATTGCTATGTATTCATAGACCTTGTTTGGCACGACCCTTGAGGCTTTATCAGTATCGCCAAATATTCCCAGACAGACATCTGCCTCTGCAATATATGCTGCAACTTGATTTGATTCTTTCTTGCCAAGCAGGCGCACGTTTGATATTTTTTTCTCCTGCACTGACTTAGCAATTCTGCCAAAGTCCTGTCCTGCTCCAATGATGTTGAAAATGACATCAGGAGAAATGCTGAGTAATTCAGCAGCTTCCAGGATATACTTTATGCCCTGTAGAGGAATGAACATCCCATGAAAATGGACGATGAATTCTTGGGAAGTGCGCTGCGATTCGCGGGGGTAGAAAATGGCTGTATGTGCTCCGATGGGCACACGAATCATTTTTTTCTTTTTCACACCAAACTGCCTAGAAAAATATTCGATATGCTCGTTGGTATCGAGAAGGATCTTGTGGGCGAGCATACAGCTGCTCCAGTCAAGAAGCCAGTCAGCCCAAGCACGAAGGGAAGACTTTCCATACGCCCTCCTGTCTTCCACGTTCGAGTCATATCGGGAGAGAAATGCGTCGAAATATATTCGGTGCCTCGGCCATAACAGACGTGCAAGCCATACAACAGAGTGGCCGGGGAATGCCACGAGAATCAGGTCAACCTTGTCATTCTTGAACTCCTTCCACTTTTTTGCAAGCTCAGTGTATTTAAGAATTCCGGAATGTTTCTTGGGATCCACCCGAGCATGTGCCACCTCCCAGCCATTGTCTCTAAAGCCCTGGGCCAGGACCTGGTTGCGTGAATATTCTGGATCGTATATTCCGAAGAAACAAACTGTTTTCATAAAGATTTGAATATCTCTGCCAGATTTCCGGCAAACCTTTCACTTGTAAAGTTTTTCATGACATCCTCTTGTCCTGCCTTCGCAAGCTCTTTTCTGAATTCAGGATTAGAAACTGACCTCTCAATGGCTGATCGCAGAGAATTAGGATCGCCCAGCTTTACCAAAAGAGCATTTTTTCCTGGCGTAAGATAGTCTCGAACCGTCTCTTTATCAGAGACAATCACTGCCTTGCCGGACGCCATCGGCTCAAGAAAACCATATTGGCCGGAAGTATCAGAACCCTTCGGATCCTCTGCATCGCGAAGCGGAACTACGGCAAAGAGAGCTTTGTTATAGAAGGCGGGCATGTCTTCATAAGGAATGTTGTAGTGCATCTCAACATTTGACGGAATTTCGAGACCTGCGACCACATAAGGTTTCGTCGCTACCTTCACCCGTATCGGCAGTTCACTCACAGCCTCAAAGAGTGTCTTATAGTCACGGCCGGGATCACGACCAACGCTTACAATATAGGCCTCGTCTGCCTTTTCACTGTTCTTCTGCGACTCATCATAGAATCTTTTAGCATCAATCCCGATGGGACGAAAGACAATCTTCGAGCGATCGAATCCCTGTTCTATCAGAAATTTCTCCTGGAATCGGGCAGTGCAGATAATACGATCAATTCCTTCAATAGCTCTCCGGTTTATAAAATTTATAATCCCCCGAGGATGCCTCTTGAGAGCATTTGTAAGATAGGTGTTGTATATAACAAATTTTGGCTTTTTGAATTTCAGGATATATTTAGCCAGAAAGACGAGTGGTAATCCCGCACAAATAAAGACAATATCGAATTTTCTGATGGCAAAGATATATGGAATATGCACTAGATTAAACGAAATGTGTCGCAACCTTTCAGCGAAGGACCATTCTATGAACTTAGCATCTATACCAAGCTTCGCCATGTAATTGAGGCCAAGAAGTTGGGTATCAGCAACCAATCCACGCATCCAATTTTCATAAAATTTTCGTCGCGGGCCTGCGTAAAGATACAGGACTTTTTTATTTGGCTCCATAACGATAGATTTCATAGCGTCCGTCATCATATTCTTTTGCCAATCCCCTGAGACGTCCAGGGTTCACATTCGGACTTTGCTTTTTATCTATGAGAACATACCGAACATGATAAGCAGCAAGCTTTTCATGGATTCGAGGCACGATATCATTTTTGTATTTCGCAATCAGCCTAGTAAAATACTGATCACCAACCAGCTCGAACTTATCTGTCACCGCCGGGCACCACTCTGATCCATCCATGCGGAGAATCTTACACACCTTTTGCTTGCGCTCGAGTGTCTTCGGGTAATGATACGTCCTTGATCGACCAGCGTACAAAGCAAACTCATTCTTGAGCGTCGTTGTCGAGATACCATCAAAATACCTTGTTATTAAATAGCGCTCCTCCACTTCCTTATCAGAGAGGATATTAAGATTTCCAGGTTCTGCATAGACTACATAATGTTTTGTTAGTGCCGGAATGTAAGGAGTTATATTATGGGCCGGATCAGACAAGATGACACTCTGATTAGGTTCTCTTTCTTCGAGCCATGAAAGGGGTGCTGCATATGATTGCATATCCGCACGCTGAGCTTTGGTCTCACCTACAGGGAAAGGTGTTATAAAAAGAATAAAGTGAATGTTGGCTGCAATTAACGCTATTGCTATTACTCCCAATACTATTCCCCTTACCCCCACTTTCATAATTGATTTCCAACTATATGCCAGCCATGTGAAAAAACCGATTGAGAGCCATGGAACAATAAATGATTTCACATGCTGCGCGGTCTCCAGCTCCTTGCCGGTAATTACATTGCTTGCCTGCAGGCAGACCATGGACAGACCGGTAAGAGCAAGAAATACGAAGATGAATGAGTATTTTTCAGGAGAAATCATATTCTTCATCCAACGCCAGCCGAGGATGAATAGTACAAGCAAGATTAGTACCCATGATCCCGAATATACCACCTCAGCCGTCGGCAAATGCGTATTCACAAGGCCGAAGCGGCTCATCGCTTCCCAGTAAAACTCGCTATGAAGCTGGAGCCAGGTGTAATATATAACTGGCGAAGCGATAATCGCAGATAGTATACCGACCGAAAATACCGAAGAAAGAGTGGGCCTTGGAATGTTAAAATTATTTAATTTTACAAAACGAATCAGGATTGCATATATCAAGACGAATCCAAGTGTTGCCACCGCAACCTGCCAAAAAAAGCTGTAGAGGTAGAAAGAGGTTCCTGCAGAAATTGCCAGTGCGACAATCCTTTTTTTATCTCCTGGTTTTTCCAGCCAGGCGAAAAGGGTGATATAGAATATAAAGAAAAAAGGGAAAACTTCCTGACGGACGCTCATACGATAGGCAGTTAGATACGATTGTATAAACACAAATATCGCACCGACTGCGCTCAAGACACCTCCAACCCCCAGGCGTCTCAAGAGATAGAAAACGGTAAAAACAAAAATAATACTCCAAACCAGAAAGTTAACAACGACAGCTTGCGGCAACGATAGTCCAATAAAAAAAGGTATGCTTGCGAGCCAATTTGCTCCAAAAAATGCGGCGGTCAATCCGTCTCTATGTTCATAAAAATACGGATTGCCAAAAAAAGGATATCCGTCGAACACCTCCCTTACCTGGGCATAGTAGAGAATTTCATCAGTATAGAGCATTGGAACTCCTTTCCAATCCTTCCCAAGGGTCACCGCTATATCCACAACAGGCAGAAGTGCGAGAAGCACTGTCGCAATGCAGAGGCAAACTAATACTTTCTTATTTTCCGCTATAAATTTCATAAGTTAATTTTTTCACGAATAATATAACGGGGGCGGTCTTGTGATCCGGAAGTTATGCGAGCTATATACATGCCGATAATACCGAGAGCAAAAAGCATAATTCCAGCAAAAAAGAAAAGGGAGGAAAAAATAAGTTCCGGAGTTACGAAAGCAGATTCGTTAATACTAGCCTGAGTTATAAGCACAATTCCACCAGCGAGACCCATGACAAAAAGAGTTAGAGCAACCACCAGTATTGCCCAAAGAGGCTTGGTGGTAAAGGACATAACACCATCCACAGCCAAATTCATGAGCTTTTTTAGAGAATACTTTGGCGCCCCGGCAAAGCGCCTGTCACGATCAAATTCAATCATAGCTTGCCGGAAACCCATCCAACTGACCAAACCCCGCAGAAAAGGCGATTGCTCCTTGAATTTCATAAGCTCTTGCTTCACCTGCTTGCTCATGAGGCGGAAGTCCCCAATGTCTGCTGGGATTGGAGTCTCCGAAAGTCCATTGAGAATGCGATAAAAGATGAAAGCGGTGCATTTTTTGAATAATGTATCTTGACGAGTCCGACGCTTAGCGTACACGATATCGAATCCCTGATTGAACTTTTCAATAAGCAATGGGATGACTTCGGGCTGATCCTGAAGGTCTCCATCCATCGTAACAATCACGTCCCCTTCTGCAAGCTCAAGACCGGCAACGAGTGCAGCCTGGTGGCCGAAATTTCTAGAAAAAGTGACAGCCTTTACACGATTATCGCCTGCAGCAAATTTCTTTAGGATAGAAGATGTGGAATCCGAGCTTGCATCATCCACGAAAATAACTTCTGAATCTCCTGGTAATGCGTTCTGAACCGCACTTAGGCGTTTAAATAGTTCAGCCAAATTTTCTTCTTCATTATAGACCGGTATGACGATGGAGAGTTTCATTGATAGCAGATATGATACGCCGAGCCCTATTACGCCATAGAAAAGTCATAGCACGTGCTTTTGCTGCAGCTACCTTTGAGGCGATCTCATCTGAGTAATAAGCAGCATAGCACAACTTTTTAGCCATGTCATCCGGACTATCTGGAGTATATAAAACACCTTCTTTTTCTGAAATGATCTCCCGAATAGCTGGAGTATCACTTGCAACAATCGGCTTTCCTGAAGCTAAATATTCAAAAAGTTTCATCGGCGAAGTGTAGTAATACGATTGCATGTCTCTCTTTGTACCGAGAACAACTAGGACATCTGCTGCTTGAAGCCAGAGTGGAATTTTGGAATGAGGTTGTTCACCGAAAAAAAGTAAGTTCGAGGGCAGTGACTGTATGCCAGTTATTCTAGTGAATTCTTCTTTCGGACCTCCTACAATACCGATTGCCATAGTATCTTCCAGCAAAAGAGAAGCTGCAGGAAATATTTCGAGGCCCTTCCATTCGAAAAAACGGCCGGTATACAGTGCGAGGTTGATATTTTCATCTATTCCCAGCAATCGTCGAGCCTCATTTCGTACGTCGCTATCCTGAGCAGATGGAAAAAATTGCTCGTCAACGCCATTTGGTTCGACATAGACTTTTTGCGTGGCAAGCCCAAACCTTTCGATCATCTCTTTTTTGATGATGCCATTAATGGTGATGAGACCGGAGATTCTTGAAAAGAGAATGCGATGAATCCATGTTTTTGCTTTGGCCGTATGAGCCTCTGAGAAATACGGCAAACCCAGAAAAGGAACTAGGCAGTAAGCTGTATTATCAATATCAATAGTATAAACTACGGAATCCTCTCCTTTTTTCCAAAACAGCCATCTATGTACGAAGTATGATAAAGCAAATGAAAGCGAACTTAACGTGAAAAGTATTTTTCCGCCTGTATGCGTATGTATTGCCGGCACTTTTATCATCGGAATATCTACCCGAAGTCCATAGTAATCCTTCATACTCTTTGGTACCGTTTTTCTATTAGGAACGACGAGTGTAAGATCTATACCAGCTTCGATAAACGCCTCGCACATTTTGGCTATCTGGATGCCATGAGCTTTTTCCGTGGGCATGCGGGCATTGGCAATATAGTAGAGTTTCATAGTCTAGTAATGCTTATTATAATGACAAGTAGCCCATTTAGCTAGGAATTTACAACGGAGGTGGGTGGGAAGATTAGTATAAAAAATTACCACATAAAGAAGGAACACCGCCTGGACTGAACCATGCGGTGTTTTGTAATAAGAATCTTTTACTTCAGAAACTCCGGAGGAGGCATTTCGATGTCCCCTTTTGCAGAGTAGATTCGGATTCTGTCCATCTCCTGGACAATCCTAGTCTCTGTTTCCTCGTCGCCTTCCAGGTAAGCCTCGTTAGCAGGACAGTTCAGATATCTTATTTCTGGATGCTGTTTCCGGAAAGTGAGGTAAGCTCTCCTCTGATGAACCGGTCGCGAAACCAGTATCATCCGCTCGATCTTTTTGTTCAATTCCCTCTCGATAAAGGGAATTGCCGCCTGAGCCTCCGCAAGGGTGTTTGTCGTTAGCCCTTGCGTGATGATATCTCCGGGTTGTACCCCGAGTTCCAAGAGTACCTCTCGGTACTTTTGGTTCTCAGGTATTCCCCAAATCTTCTCGCCGCCGAAGTTGCCACCTGTCGATATAAAGGCGATCTTCGGAGCATAGCCCTGCTTGTACAACTCATATGCCCGTTGTACTGGGGCTAGACTGGAACCGCCTAGAATGAAGATGACATCAGATTTTTCCGGTGCATCTTTGACATTCAGAAGGTCCCAACACTCCTTCAAGTTCACATTGTTCCTTTTTGTTAACGTTCAAAACTTACATGCAAAGTATATCACATAGTTATATCTATGTCAATATTAAAAATTTATTTCAATATTCTTAGCAATTCCTCTATGGCGAAACGTATCATTGCATCAATCCTGAAGTACTTCACATACGCCTCCCGAGCATTCCGTTGCATCTCTTCATATCGTTCAGGAGAAACATTCTTATGAAATTCCGCAACGATTTCTGGTAACCTATGCACATCTCTAAAGTCTATAATTATGGAAAAGGATGAATAATCAACTTTGTCTTTAAATGGAAAATTCCTCTCTGTATCCACAATAACAGGAATGCGCCCGAGTGAAAGAATTTCATGGAGACGTGCGGAGTTATTGCCGTCCCCACGGACATCAAGGGCATAGTCGCTTTCGAGAATAGTGTTCACCATTTCTTCCTGGAGTTTTCTCATATCCCCCTCTGCCGTCTTTGGATTTGCGGAAAATGATCTACGCTCACGTAGGTTGAGAGCGACCAATGGAGATCGCCGGATGATATCTATAACTTCTCTACGCCATAATATACCTTTGCGGCACGCTCTGTATTTTTCATCGAATACGCCACGCACACTAATTGATAATTCCTTAATCATCGTTACCAGGCGCTGCTTCAGCGACATCTTCGTCCACGCAGCAAAACCAATGGTCGGCTTCCCTTCTTTTTTCTTTCGAATAGATAACTGGCCGGCTCGAGTACGCTCCAGAAGATCATCTGTGGCAAGTGGAATATGTATACTGTTAGGTTCAGTCTTAAAGCGATAGCCACCACAACGCAAGACAAAGATATTTTTTCCTCCAACTGGATACTCAATATCCGCCAAACCGTCTAGGAGTATCGGGAGGTTTTTTTCTTCAGCCGTGCGTATACACTCCTCTAGCAAATTCCTATCAAATTTTAAAAGCCAATTATGCCGGTATGGGACGAAAACCATGTCTGCTTTCGTAATATCATCAACTAATGTGTAGTATGCAGTATTAAATGAATATGCATCAAACATTTCCCACGAAAAGAGGGATATTTTTTCATAGGGATTCCCCCACCATGGCTGCATGAGAGGAGAATGTACTCCTTTGCGGCGCCATAAAGGATTTACATAGAGGACAATGGGGTTCATTCAAGAAAGTTCATTATACGCTCGAGGTCCTGTGCCATATTTTTTGTTGTATAACGTGCGTGGACCTTGTCATGACCTGACTTTGCAAGCCTCTTGCGTCTTTCTTCGTCATCCCAGAGTTCATTTATAGCGCGAACAATCGCTTGTACGTCATTCGGCTCAATTACCACAAGGTCTTCACCCGAGACAAAATAATCATGCATCCATGCGCGCTCCGTCGCAACGACTGGAACTCCGGCCGCAAGAGCCTCGAGCACAACTGTCTGACCCGAACAATCAGAACCCTCTGGGACATGTGAGTGTTTGGAAACAACGACGAGTAGGCGTGATTTGGCAAGTAAATCACGAACTTCTGGAGAATCCTTGTCATAGAAGACTGATACTGTCGGTGGAAGCACTGTGTCTGGTGGAACCAATTTCTTAGAAGTGGCGACTATCCAGGGGTGCGGGATCTGCTCTGCTGCCTTGAAGAGCGTCTCATGATCTCTTCCTAGGTCACGACCGACACTGAGGATGATTTCACCGTTGGGTGGAATTTCGTGTGCCTGAAAAAAACGAGGATCGATTATGGCATACGGTACAAAAGAAAGTCGGGAACGGTCGATTCCGAGCCGCATAAAATCCTCGATCTGTTCCATAGAAATGCACATGATGTGTGCATAACTTTTCCAGAAAAGTTTCAGGAAGAAGAGATGAATGGGCTTTTTCTTATTTCTTCGGATGAGTATTGATGTGTTTATAGACATGTACAGCCATTTGGTCCTCGTCCGGAAGATTTTGGCAAGACTAGAGACAATGAATCCAAGCAGGAGATTGTCCTGTGTAATAACAAAGTCGTATGTTAAGAGCCGTGGCACCTTAAGGAGAGAGGCGAAGCTTTTGGAAGGTATTGTAAAGTGATCTGCTTTTTCTCTGAGATGGTTCATCCCGCGCAGGGGTGCGTCGGGCATCTCCCCTTTTTTAATTTTTTCCATCATTCCTTCTCGAGAACTCGTGAAGATGAAAGCTATGCGTTTGTTTTTCTTCATATGTTTTTTACCTTTTCCACTATCTTCAAAATAAGTTTATCGAGAGAGTGATTATCTCTCACATATTTTGAAAGCGATGAAGTATCTTGGTCGTGATAATCTCTAATTACTTGTGCAATTGAATGTGGAGAAGGAGACGCCTTGATTACTGGAATATCCCCGAGGGAATTGCTTGTTGATATGACGGGGAGTCCACATGCAAGTGCCTCAAGCACCACCTTATCGAGACTTCCAGTCTCGCTGGTATGGATGAGGAAAGAAGCTCTCCTGTATTCATCCCGCAACCTATCCTGATTAACCGGGCCCAAAAATTCCACTCGTGATCCTAGTTTTTCTGCAAGCGATTCTAATTTATTTTTTTCCTCCCCTTCCCCGGCTATTCGCAAGAGCATTCCCGTTTCGCGCGCTACTTCTATTGCCAAATCATGCCGCTTGACGGGCATGAGCCTGCCAACCGAAAGAAGTGCTTCCTCCGTTTTTTGACGGGGAGTCGGAGAAAAGAAATCAACATCAATACCATGCCCCATAATGCGGACTTTGTGAGTTTTAATGCGAAAACTTTCTTTAGAAGCCGTAAAAACAAGATTGGCAAATAGGACCGAGAGGCGAAGCTTCAATGTCACACTCTTATGTGTATACCAGATCGTAAGCTTCTTGCGCCAGATTTTCCATAATATTCCGGCAAGCAATATGTAAATCTGGTTCATGTGGACAAAGATAATGTCATAATTTTTTCTCTCATAACAGACATACCAGTAGAAATGGATTAAATATTGAAGTCTGGACTGTCTCTCCTCTTTTCCCAAAGAAAGGATCTTTACATTTTCAGGTAAGTCATAATCACCTTTGTAGAGACAGATAACAGTGACTGTTTCAAAATGCTTCGAAAATTCCTCAATCCAGCGACAGAAAAAGCCGAGCACGGAATCATTCTTATCAACTTTTTGGGTAATAATGAGGAGTTTCATTGTATATTAGTACCTTCCGTTTGTTTGACCATAATACCATAAAAAAACATCTTTCTATAAATGAAATAACTCCAGACCGCCACGATACCAGAAGCTAGGAATTGCGAAATCATATAGTACAGATTAAAAATATCAGTAAAAAGAAAAAGGAGTGAAGTGTTCACTGCAAGGTTAATGATGGCTATTACAACATAGAGTACAAATTTCTTATACGTCTCTTCTGTTGAGCGATCTTGGAACGTCCAGCTCTTTTGCATAATAAAGCTCACTATAACACCACAAGAAAAAGCCAGGATTCCCGAGAGTAAGTAATAAAGCCCCATGATATCTGTGAGTAGATAAAGCAAACCCAGGTTTACCATAGCAGCTGTCCCTCCAGAAAAAAGATAGCGCATGATATGATGGTTAAATACCGAAGTAATAATCTTCATGTTATGAGATTGTACGAATAATACCATTATAGAAGTCCTCTGTTGTATGTCTCATAATATCTGCCCCCACCTCCTTCGCTACCCCCACGTCCGTCGATAGTATCCGTGCACCGGCCGCCCCAGCTTCCATGAGTGTCATTCCGTAGCCCTCGTACCATGAAGTGAGCAGATAGCAATCACAGGTCTTGTAGTATGAGACGACATCGCTCTGCTGTCCTTCGAACATGACGGAATTCTCAATACCAAGCTGGCGAACGAGATCTTTTAATCTTTTTTCCCCACTCCCGGAGCCTACGATGACGAAGCCAGCTTGCGGAATTGTTTCAATGACTTTTTTAAAGGCCTCCAGCGCCATCTCAATATTCTTTTCGGGCTCAAGTCGAGAGACCATGAGAATTATTTTTGAAAATTGAGGATATTTGGCATGGAGATCAACAGTAATGGGAGAATTTTTTATCTTTTCGATATCGACAAAGATAGGCCTGACAGTGATTTTCGACTCTTCCACATACCTTGAAATATACTTTTTTATTCTATCCGATACTACACGAATGCTCGTTGCGCGTGGAAGCGTATACTTCGAGAGGAGTGTGCGGATTCTGTTCAGAAAAGTGAAGTTCTGGAAGTACGGGCTGCCGATGTCCGTATGCACCTGGAGCTCGAGTTCGACTGCATGACGATTGCGAATAAGTGCTCCCACCAGGCCGGTTTCGAATGGATCCTGACATGTTATATGCGTTATACCTCGCTTTTCCACAATGAACCTACCAAGTCGCAGTGCGTCAAAAACATACATCCAGCGTGAAGCGGACCGAGTCGGATAAACCCAAATATTCGTACCGAGCGTAGTTTCGGTAAAGTTTTTTCCCGAAAAAACAATAAGGTGAACTTCTTCATATTTTTGTGCATATTCAATCTGCCGTGCGGCAACAGCGCTATTCTTGTCAAAAATATTCCTATCAGTTGAGATCATTAAGAGTTTCATACAAGCTTCAGAATTTCTTGGGCAATTTCCTGCCAGGTGTGGGTAAAGTTGAAGCTCTTTATCTTCTGCACCTGCATGTCATAATTCTCTTTTTTGCAGAGCCAGAGGATTTTCTCGCGAATATCTCGTGAGTTTTTCGGATCGACAGTGATAGCCATGCCGCCGATGCGATCCATGAGGCCGTTTTCTTCAGTGATTATGAAAGGTTTGTTGTGCCGTATGGCATCAAGAATCATGTTTGGACTGATATCACCAAGCGAGACGAGGATGGTTGCATAACACTCAGAGATCTTCTTCATGAAGGTCTCATAGGGATAGTTGTCGAGATCGAGAGCCGCCTCGGGCACTTCTGCAAATGCTTCTTTGAGAACATCGAGATTCTTCCACACGAGTTTGCGAGTTCCTGCAATGAAATTCTTTTGTGCGGGTTCGATAGATTGCTCTTTCGGGCCGTAGTAGTTTTCCACAATCCTTATCTTGCCCTCCTCCAACCCATATGGCTGCATCCAGATTGTCTGTTGCCATCGCGTACTGAATACGAGGAGATCAACATTTTGGACTGTCCAGCGAGTTAGACGGAAAATGATTCGTTCCTTGAGAGACCATTTTTCTCGGGTAGTTTTGTAGAAGTCTGTAAGTAAAGCAAGATCTCTTGTTCTCTCAACATAACCCTCCCAAAGAAAGTCCCCTCCTGTACGCATAATGATTTTTTTTCTAAATATTTTCGCAGCAAGAGTGGCGGGCCATCCCACGCTGAAGGTGTCGAGAGCGAAGATGAAATCGCAGCGAAGAACAGCGGGAATAATTTTGAGAAAAAAGTAGAAGTGGCGGACGCCAGTTGCAAGCTTAGGCTCCAGGCCATACGTCCTTATCCACACGCTGTGCCCAGCTTTTCCCCACTCTTGTCCAAGATTATATGCGTACTGGGCTGGTCCGCCAAGCGCGGGTGGATAAATACCGGTTGTTATGAGGATTCTCATAGCAGATCAAATATACCTTTCATATCCCTCACGATCAATCCCCAATCATATTTCGTCTTCACCATCTCTCGGGCGTTCTTAATGAGCTTTTCTCGCAGTTCTCTGTCCTTCATGATTGTTTCAATCTGGCGCGCAATGCTCTCCGGATTTTCCACTTCGCAGAAAAGTCCTGTTTCACCGTCCTTGAGAAAATCGGGGATACCTCCGACAGGTGTAGCGATAACTGGTAGGCCCGCCGCCATAGCCTCGAGGAATGAAACTCCCATTCCCTCTGAAAGCGAAGGCCGGATAAAGATATTCGATGCACGGAGGTAAAGGGGGAATTCGCGATGAGGCACAAAACCAGCGAAGCGAATGCGGCTTGAAAGCCCGAGTAGCTCCGTCTTTTCCTTCAGGAACTTTTCGAGAGGACCGGTACCGAGAATGAGAAGTTTTGTCTGTTCTGGGAGATACGTCATGGCATCGATGATATCCGCCACCCCGTTTTTCTGCACAAGGCGCGAAGTGGTGATGAGCACCGTATCGAAAGGATCGAGAGCAAGCTCATGCTCGAGAGCCTTAACTTGGCTTGCAGGAGGAATCTGTGAAAAAAATGTGAAGTCCACACCGTTTGGCACCACCGTTACCGGACACGTTGCGCCCATATTTTTTCCGTACTGCGCGAGAAAGTTGGAAATTGCCTGGATGTAATCGACTTTCTTGAAAATTTTCACGTAAAGCGGATACATAATGCCGAGCGATTTCTTGATATGCTCGATGGAATCACCTTCTTGAAGATTGAGAAAGAACGGAACCCTTGGATGGACCCATTTGAAGAAGAGTGCCGAAAAGGCGTTGAAACTTGCCATTACCGACCAGGTGAAATCATACGATCGCTTTCGATGAAGCCAGAGTGACTTTATGAAAGCGAGAGCAATGTATTGAAATTTAATGATATATGAAATTGAAGGCACGGTAGTTCCTCGCAGACGGATGTGGGGACCAACACGATAGACATTTACATTGCCGATGCGTTCGAAACGTGATTCTCCAGCATAGAGAGTCACCATATCAAATTCAATTTCATCAGGACTGATGCGGTCGGTGATTTCCTTTACCGCAACTTCGGCTCCGCCGACAAGATGCGGATAATATGCCAGTGAGAATATGAGGGCTTTTCGTGCCATGGGTGTATCGCTACTTTACCTTGAGAACGCTTTTTAGTACATCCTCAGAGACTTCCTGGGGAGAATCAGGAGAAACCTTGGCTTGCACTGGTGGTTGTATTGGTTCCTGGGGAGGAGGTGGAGTTGTTGATTTTTCTGCCTGTTTCTCGACTTTCTTTGGAACTGAACGGAGCACGGAAGCTAGAGCATCTCGAAGCTCACTCACACGCTCTGGAGAAGCATCTTTAGGATTTGTTTTTGGCTGGGGCTTCTGTGCAAGAGTTGCAAGCGGTACAGAAAGAGGCGCTGCAAACGGCTTGTGAACCTGGGGAGTTGGCGCAGCTGGTGACGCTGGCGGAGGAGGTGGTGGAGTTGGAGGAGTGGCGGGTTTTGGCATAGATTTAGGGGCAGGGGCAGGAGCTTGCATGAGAACCGGTGGCTTGGGAATTGGTAGAGGTGGCACCTGGATCGGCGGCTTTGGTTTTGGAGGCAAAGCAACTGGTGCATGCCATTCTGCAATTCCCTTCTCGACTTCAGCACGAGTATGCGCAAATTGCTTGCGTGACATTTCGATGGCTTCCTTGGCGTGTGAAGTTTCGGGTTGTGGTATTGGTCCGAGCGTTGTGGCAGAGAAAGGTGCGGAGCTGATGCCATCAATCATGAGCTTGAGATATATCTGCGCGAAACCCAGATTGACAATGTCCTCTGCAGTAAATTGAGGCGCGAATTCTTTTTCAAGGATTTCCGCATCATAGGCCCCTACACGAAAAACGATCATTGTTCCAACGTTTCCGAATACTGCCGCCCTCACCTCCTCCTCCATCTGCTCGATGTACTGGTGCGCCATTGTCAGGTTGAGCTTGTACTTGCGGGCCTCGGAGAGAATATCGGCAAATGATTCGTTGGCAAAAGACTGGAACTCATCAACAAAGAGATAGAAGTTGGGCAGCGTCTTGAGCACACGGTCAGGTACATCAGCTCGTGAAAGAGCAGCAAGATAAATCTTTGTAATGAGCATTCCTCCAAGAAGATTGGCATTCGTCTCACCCACTCTTCCCTTTGAAAGGTTGATGATCATGATCTTTCTATTGTCCATGACCTCGCGAATACTGAAGGAGGATTTCGGCTGTCCGATCATGTTGCGAATGAGGGCATTTGCAGTGAACTGTCCAATCTTGTTTTGGATGGCAGGCACCGCCTCCGCAGCCATTCTTTCTGTGTAGTTTGCAAATTCTTCTGTCCAAAATGATTTAACTGCAGGATCGGTGACATTCGCTACGACTTTCTGGCGGAAAGCTTTGTCGGAAAGCATCCTATTCACACCAAGAAGCGTTGCATCGGGATATTCGAGAAGCGCGAGCAGTGTGTTCGTCAAAATATATTCCATTCGTGCAGACCAGGCATCCTGCCAAATCTTCTTGAAGGTACTCATGAGCCCGGAAACTACAAGATGGCGTTTATCGGGATCCACGCTTTCGAGGACATTAAAGGAAATTGGGTAATCCGTGTCGAAAGGCGCGAAATATATCACGTCTTTTATTCGTTCAGGTGGAATATATTCAAGAAGAAGATCAGCGGTCTTTCCGTGAGGATCGATGAAAGCCATACCCTCGCCGTTTTTAATATCTTGCACGGCCATGTTCTCAAGGAGTGTGGATTTTCCCATTCCTGTTTTTCCAATGACATAGACATGCTTGGTTCGGTCTTTGGCCTTGATGCCAAAGGTTACTTTCTTGTTCCGAGCATCGGTTTGGGCGAAGTATGTGATCCTTTCTTCGTTCATAAAAATATGGAGATTCTTTGGCCCTATTGTACTCTATTTTGCGGGAAATATAAAGAACGGCCCCTATGCTCGATAGCAGAGGGGTCGTAAAGATAATTTTATTTCCTTCTTTGTTTCCGGTAAACTACATTGGTAGTGCAGTTAATCCAAACACTCGTTTTGCTAACTGTGCTGTCCCTCGACTCGCATAGGCCGACACACGGAACCTGCCTTTGCCTGGTACCTCGACGAAGCGCTCCTCTCCCACCGTTACGCCACAGCGATGATACCACTGATGTACCTGTTGGAATTTCGCCACCAGGGCATCCCTCCGCTTTTGTTCCTCCCCAAATTTTGATTCCGTGTATGTTAGGGGGTTACTCAGATGCTTACGCGCACTCATATTTTATTATTGTATCTACTTGCTATTGAAAATGATGCATTGCCCACCGCCAGTGATCTGGGGTGTACATCACTAGAGATCTCCACTCACTCTGAAGTACTATGCTACTCCTGTCATGGAAAAATTGCAAACCTAGCGTGGGGATTGTGAAGTTGTTGTTGCTGGCAAGTATGCTGCCGCGGTGTACCTATTAGAAGCATTCCACATCATCCAGCTGGTGAGACCGGAATCATATGTTGCGCGTATTTGCGCGCGTACCATCTCTGGAGTGTATGGAGTACTGCCAATACTAAAATCCTGAAGCCAAGGTCGAAGTTTCGAGGGTGTTGTACTCGCAAGGATGGCGCGCTCTACTCCCTTCGACATTGCAAACAAGATAATTTCGTACGGCTTCTCAGCTGGCTTTGGGTATCCGTTAAAATTTGCAGGGTAGTGTGAAGGGTAGACCATTGGAGCAACGTAGTCGAAGTGTCGAAGCGCGGATTCGAGGAGTTGTCCAATGCCAAGATCATCAGTGTTCGATGTCGTCATACCGAAAATATCGACAGAAATTGGAATATTTTTTGGACGGAAGGATTGATCAATGTAGGCAAAAAATTCAGTGAGTACTGCTGATTTAACCCTGCCCTCACTGTATGGAAAAGCTATATCCTTCATATTGCCATCCGATGGAAAACGGACGTAGTCGAAGTTAAGCTCATCAAAGCCGACGGAGTATGCTTCATTGCCGATAGCGACGATGTAGTCCCATACGGGCTTCGCACCGACATCAAGCCAGGATATCCCCTTGTGGTCCTTCCACGTTTCGCCAGCCCTATCCTTGACTGCATACTGGGGATGCGTTTTCACAAGAAATGAATCCTGGAATACTGAAATGCGTCCAATGACGTATATTCCCTTTTCATGAAGCATGCCAATAAATTCTTTAATGTCAGTAATTCTTTTTTCCGAAGAGCCAAATTCACGGAGGAAAGGGTCTGCAACTTCGAAAGAAATTTTCCCAGTATAGTCCTTGATATCGATAACCACAGCATTGAGTTCAGTCGTATCGATGAGCTCGACAAGGGGAGCGCGGAGCTTCTCGCTGCCCCCGACCCAGCTCGTCATATAGAGAGCTTTGAGTGGTTCGGGAGTTGCAAGGTGGGTCACAACAAAGGGAGTGGAGGTTGGAACAGCCAGAACCGCTGCCGCCTCTTCATCAATGGTATAAACATAGACGTCGCTCAGAAAATCGGCACTGAGAAACTTCCAAGTACAAACGACGAAAAGTGCTATTGCAATCGCTCCCGTCAATCGTCGCAGGTTTCTCTTCTTCATGATTACTCCTGCTTATTCTCCGGAGGAAACCTGTATGCAAGCGCGATCACCCCAAGACCGGAAATCACTGCAATCACTCGATGCCATGCCGTGGGAAATCCGAGAAAAAGAAATATCATCACCCAAACACCCAGCAAACATAGAAGTTGTCTCTTTGACATAAATTATTTAAAAAATTATGCCAGTAGTATATCACACCTATTCAGAAACAATCACAACAAATTCACCTTTTTGCTTTTCAGGAATGGAGGAGAGGATAGCAAGGACCTCCGAAGCGCTTCCTTGGATGACCTCTTCGTAGATTTTTGTTATCTCACGTACAATAGTTACCTTTTTTGAGGTAGGGGCGAGATGCTCGACAAGGGATTCAAGTGTTTTGACGATGCGATGGGTGGATTCGTAGAAAACCGTCGTCCGTTCTGCAGTCGCGATCTCTTTAAAGAGAGTTTCCCTTCCTTTCTTGTGCGGCATGAAGCCAAGAAAAACAAATTCGTGGGTTGGAACGCCGGCAACGGAAAGTGCTGCAGTGAGTGCCGAGGGGCCGGGAACAGCAGTGATTCGCAAGTCAGGATACTCTTCGCGAATCCTGGAAATGAGGAGTGAACCTGGGTCTGAGATACCAGGAGTCCCGGCATCGGTGACAAGTGCGATATTTTTATCCTTTGCAATCTCTTCGAGGATAGTTTCCACCCGCGCTTCCCCACTTTGGGCATGGTAGCTCAAGGTTGAGGTTGATACTCCATAATGGGAAAAAATCTTCTGCGTCACCCTCGTATCCTCGCAGAGAACAAGATCAACTTCCTTGAGCACGCGGAGAGCGCGGAGCGTGATATCCTCGAGATTCCCTATCGGTGTGGAAATGACATAAAACTGGGCCATATGATAGTATGTACCTTATCATGATAACCTACGTGACGAAAGACCGCGAGAGGGCGGAAGGCGTGCCTGAAAATGAGGAATACTCTATCATTGCTGGAGAGGGCGAAGATACCTTTGAGCTTCTCCAGGCTGTGTCTCTTCCCGCCGGATCTCATATCCTCGTCTTTAAAAACAATTCACGCATAGAAAATCTAGCAAAAGAAAAAGGCTGGAATCTTCTGAATCCGAGTGCGGAACTTGCAGAGAAAATAGAGAACAAGATCACCCAGGTTGCCTGGCTTGGAGATTTGGCATCACTCCTCCCCCCGCACCACCTCACCCTCACCAAGAAAATTACTACTGGCGGGGATTCCGTTCTCCAGTGGGCGCATAGTCATACCGGCACTGGCACCATACACCTCCAAAAGGAATCCGATCTCCATGCGCTCCAGGAAAAATTTCCTGAGAGAGAGGTCCGTGTGACGAAGTATATAAAGGGTCCGATGTTCACAGTCAACATCGTTGTATCTAAGGATACCATTCTCATTGGGAATATTAGTTATCAGATTACCGGTCTTCCCCCCTTCACTGATAATATTTTCAGTACTATTGGAAACGATTGGAGTCTCCCCCATACCATCCTCACGGAAACACAGCTCGCACATTTCCACGCACTAGCGGAAAAAATAGGGAAAAAGATGCAGAACGAAGGATGGAAAGGGCTTTTTGGCATCGACGTCATTTATGACGAAGAAAAAGATTCTTTGTACCTCATCGAAATAAATGCCCGGCAACCGGCGTCCACAACATACGAGTCACAACTCCAGATGGCGGCACGAGAAAAAGGTGTTCCAGGGATCACGACATTTGAAGCACATATCGCAGCACTCACGGACAAACCAATTACACAACCCCTCGTGGAGATAAATGACGGTGCGCAAGTCATCCAGCGAGTGACTGCGTCCGTTAAAAAGGTGGGTACGGAATCGCTTGAACGGGCGGGGTACAAGGTAATAAAATATAATAATGTGAAGCCGAACAGTGACCTCGTCCGTATCCAGAGTGAGCGTGGAATCATGGAAGCCCACAACAAATTCAACAAGCGAGGAAAAGAAATTGTTGAACTTTTATCATCCGCACAATGACCACAAAACTCCTCTCACAAAGAGCTTTGAGCATCATCGACGGTTACCGAAATTTTGCCATTGGTTCCACCGTCTGCTCCATTCCCTACTACAACAACAAGCGTCTCAGAGCGCGGGCAAAACTTCGTGCACAAATCGGCAAGGGAAGCCCGAAGGATATTTTTGAAGAAGTCGAAAACCTGGCCGTAAAGGAAAAGGTGAACTTGCAGAATATAGATTCTCTCAGCCTCAAGAAGTTTCTTGTCGACAGGAACATCGGCATCGACTGTTCGGGACTGGTTTATCATGTCCTCGAACCACGACATCTTTCATTTCCCTTTGCAACCGGTTTCATCGGAAGACTTCGAGCAAAAATCCGACCCGCTGAAAATATGGGCGTCGCATCTCTGGCTCACGAGAAAAATAGCAAGGAAATCCCCCTCACCCAGGCTGAGCCGGGAGATATCATTACAATGGTGGACGGTACAGAGCGGGATCATATTCTTCTCATTCACCAGGTTGACTACGAAGACCTATTTCCAGCAGTCATCCACTACACCCATTCGGTTGCCTGGCCCACGGATGGCGAGTACGGACATGGCGTCCGCCAGGGTATGATAAAAATCACTGATATGAGCAAGCCGATCACTGAACAGGAATGGATTGAGAATGAGAAAACAGGGGTGGAAAACTACACCTTCATGCGTGCAACAAAATCCGTCACCACCCTTCGCAGACCGCTCTTTTTGTGATAATGTAGGGGAATGATAAGCATTCTCGAGGGAACAGCCGATCTTGGGTACATCCTTGGCTTTGCAATATTCTCCTGCACCGTCGCCTTCCTCTGGTCGCCTTTTCTCATCCACCTCCTCAACCGTTTTCACATCATAAAGACTGCAAAAGTCGAGCTCATTGCCATCGAATCGCGCAGAGGGAAAGACATGACCCCCATCATGGGAGGCCTCCTTGTCATCGTCACCGTGGCACTCATCACCCTTCTCTTCAACTGGTCCCGCAGCTTCACCTGGGTACCTATCGGCGTAATGCTCCTCTCGGCTGCGCTCGGAGGAGTTGACGACCTCCTCAATATCTTCGGCGCGGAGCGACGCTCGAGAAAACTTTCACACATCCTCACTCTCATCAAGGTTCATAAGGACATCAAGATGCGCGTCTGGTACGCCATTACCCTTCCTTGGACCATCTTCAAAAGAACTTCAGTCTGGATCGGTTCTCGTCCAGGAAAAGGCATTCATGTCCACGAGAAACTCCTTCTCCAATTCGTTGCAGGAACCCTCACTGCCTGGTGGGTCTATACGAAACTCGGCGCAGCCTGGCACTACATCTATCTTCCATTCGGTCATGACATCTTTGCTGGCTGGGTCATCATTCCCATCATCATCTTTATCGTCATGTTCACGGCCAATGCCGTCAACATTGCTGATGGCATGGACGGCCTGGCAGGAGGAATGCTCATCACCACCTTCAGCTCGCTCACCCTCTTGAGTTGGATTAATGGCTTCGGCGAGATAGCCGTACTTAATGCCACTACCACAGGAGCCCTCGTCGCCTACACCTATTTCAATATCAAACCTGCCCGCTTCATGATGGGTGATGTCGGATCTCTCGGACTCGGTGCTCTCTTTGCGGTGAATACACTTGCAATCGGAGAAATCGGTTCCATCTTCTTCCTCGGCTTCCTCTTTTACGTCGAAGCAGTGACAGTCGTTATCCAGGTCGCCGGTCGGTACATCCTCGGACGCCGCATCTTCCGCATGGCGCCGCTCCACCACCACTTCGAGCTCACGGGCTGGAGCGAGGAGAAGACGATCATGCGTTTCTGGATTGTCCATTTCATATTCGTCGTCTTTGGTGTCTGGCTCGCCCTACAATAAATGCCCTACCTCCACTGGAAAGAAGAAACCATAACGGATTTTTCAAACGAAAACATTTCAAAAATGTACGGTAGAGGATACGTCTTTACCCGCCTCGGAAGAGGTGTCATGCATCAAACGAGGAGTGTACGAATTGATCTTTCACGATTCGAACTTTCGAGTGAGAACAGGAGGATTCTTAAGAAAGTTGGAGATATCGTAATGGAAGAAATTGTCCTCCCCTATCCCGCATACTCCTGGGAGATCGGAAAGATGGCAAAAGACTTTTATGAGTCCCGAGATGCCGAATTCAGCGCGAATAAGATAAAGGAAATCATAACTACACCTCACAGCTTCAATACGCTACTCAAGTATTCCAGCTTGGGATACGCGATATGTTTTAAGAATGAAGAAATCTTCCACTACTCCTACCCCTTCTACGCACCCGATGCTCCAAAAGACATGGGGCTGGGCATGATGATAAAGGCAATTGCTGCTGCAAAAGAAAAGGGGTTGAAATATTTCTATCTAGGCTCCCTGCAAAGACCTGGTGACGTATACAAATTGCAATTCTCAGGAATGGAATGGTTTGATGGAAAGGAGTGGAGTACAGATCTGGAAAAAGCAAAAAAGGAACTTCTATCTTGATGTTTTGTCGAGGTTGAAGTTGAAGTCACCGTCTGAGTTGGCATTCACGTTCGGAACCCTGTGGTAACCGTCGGCGAAACCTCTGGTAATGTGCAGCATGCCTTCCAGTCCACCGGCAGCAGCACCGACCACTGCCTGAATTTCATTTTGAGCCTTTTGCCCACAGCACGCTGTACCGACTTATATTGTTTTTTCATACAAGGTCGCACCCATCCGCAAAGATGTACCCGGCGGATAATTCGCGGTTCCTGATACGAGAATTCGATGGCATGCAACCGTAGCCGCATGCTCTATCTACTATCTGCCCAATAGTATACACGATACATAAGGTATATAAAAAGAAGAGAGCCCCTGCAGAAATGCAAGGGCTCGAAGAGTCTGAGACTCGAAGAACTAGCTGAGGGACGAAGAATCTGAGGATTGTTCCGCGCCTGCCAGTGCAGGCGGGTCGCAGAAACAGAGGAGACAAAAGTCGTCGTCCCAATCGTTCTCGAAGCTGCCGAGGTAGAAGCCGAAGCCACCGTCCGAGTAGGCATACACGCTCGGCACCCTGTGGCAACCGCCGGCGAAAGGAAGATTTTCCTTCTCGTCAAATGAGGCGTACCACTTGCCCTTCGGTAGTTGGTCATGCTTCTGTTCCCACACCAGGCTTGCACCCTGCGCTCCGACGTGAATCGCCTTCTGTGCAGCGAGGAACGCCATGCGTTCTTCCGAAGTGGTTAATCCACTGACGGTCTGCTCGAAAGCCCTCACCCACAGCTTGTCTCCGGGTTTCAAAACTCGGGTTGGCTTGGAGAAGTTGGCGTCGGTAATGAAATCGTTGTAGTAATAGAACGATTTCACTTTCTCGTTCTGATACTTTTCCTTGAACGAGTCCAGCCGAGTGCCATGCACATAGTCATCGGGCACCGTAATGATGCCGAGATCCACGAAAAGTCCGAACTTTGTTGTTGGTTCTTTTTTCCGTGCAGCAGGAGACTTCTCTGGCCGCAAAGAGGTCAGCATGGTTTTTGCCATTTTATTACCTCTCGAGTTGATCACTTCCTGTACTAAAGCCGCTGTAAAGCCAGCCTTGTCGAGGACCAATGCAAATTCATGCATCGCTCCACAGCTCATATCACATACGCGTTCAGCGCTCATGATGTTCCTCATTTTTAATGTTCTCTGCCTTCCAAGCTTGTTTTCTAGCATCCGCCAGAGCATCACTTGATTCGTAAATTGTATATCACTTTTGGGCTAATATGTCAATATTTTCAGTGTTAGGCTATCCCAAATCCACGATGGATGCAAGAAGCTGGATACTGGAAATAAGAAAGGAACCCCATAATGTTGGGGTTCCTAGATTCGAAGAACTTAAGGGCCTAACATAGCCAACGGCTATTCCATGCCTGTAGGCACCGGCACTTCACAGAAACAGAGGAGGCAGTCGCGATCGTCCAAAGCGCTCTCGAAGAAGCGGAGGTGGAAGTCGACGCCATCGTCCAGACCGGTATGCACGCCCGGCACCCTACGAAAACCGATTGAAAAAGGTAACTTCTCTTTTTCATCGAAAGAGGCACACCATCTATCTTTAGGCAGATTCTGGTGATTTGTTTCCCATGCAACCGCCACACCTTGCGCCCCAACCAAAAAAGCTTTCACCTCTCGATAAACAGCAAGACATTCTTCGGAAGTGGCCGTCTCTCCAGCGTGGATCCCGAAGATCTTCACTGCATAAGTTTTACCTGGAACGAGTTGTGTCGTCACCTTGGCAAAATTCACATCAGTGATGTTGTAATTGTAACCATAGAACTTTTTTTGATCCTTTTCCCGAAATGACGCGAGGCAAGTCGCATGATCATAATCCTGCGGAACCGTCACACTGATAGTCTTTATGAGATAAAATTTTTCCAAGGTGATCTGACCCGTTCGTACTTTTGAAAGGGTATCTATTTGCAAACCAGCCAATTTAGCCGCATCTGCGTCGATGATCCTCATCGTTTTTCCTTTTTTTAACGTTCTCTACCTTCCAAGCCTGTTTTCTGGCATCCGCCAGAGCATTACCTGATTCGATATATACCATCTCACTTTTAATGTAGAATGTCAATACTTTATAGGTAATATATCAAGGTATACTTAGCCCATGTCCGATCGGAAACACCTCCACATTATTGGTATTTGTGGCGTTGCAACAAGCGCTCTTGCTATTGCTTTTCACGACAAGGGCTGGAAAGTCACTGGTAGCGATAAGGGCTTCTTCCCTCCTGTTTCCACTGAATTAGAAAAAGCTGGTATTCCCTTTTATGCCGGATGGCATCCAGAAAAAGTTGGTATGCCGGATTTTGTAATAGTCGGTACGGCGTCGGGATCTCTCAATCCAGAAACCGCATATGTAAAAGAAAAAAATATTCCTATGTATTCTTTTGCAGAAGCAGTAGGTGAATTCCTCGTTCGAGAAAATTCTATTGTCTGCGTAGGAACTTGGGGGAAGAGCAGCTCCACGGCCCTTTTGTCATATATTATGGAAAAAGCGGGACTTGACCCTTCGTATATGTTCGGAGGGATTTCTCTTTCTCATGATGCAGCAGCAAAAATTACCGATAACAAATGGAGTGTGACGGAGGGTGATGAATACAAGAGTGGACCATCGGATCCAACACCAAAATTTAAATACTACAAGCCTACTCATCTTCTCATGACTGCTATCTCCTGGGATCATGCCGATCTATACCCCACCGAAGAATCATATTTCCAGACATTTGAAAAACTTATTGAGTCCGTGGGATTTATTGTTGCTTGCAAGGATGATGAGGGTGTAAAAAGAGTGACTGCAGGAAAAAAAGTGATTTGGTATGGGAAGTCAGACGCCAACTATGTTTACAGCGATGTGGTCCAAACAAAAAAAGGATTAAAATTTACAATAAATAGCACGATTGTAGAATCTCCTATGATAGGAGCATTCCAAGCAGAAAATATAGCTGGATGTTTTGCTATGGCAAAAGAGTTGGGAGTTGAAGAAAAAATAATACTCCAAGCAATTTCTGAATTCAAAGGTTTGAAACGTCGACTGGAAAAAAGATTTGATGGAGAAATAACCGTCTTTGACGACATTGCCCATTCTCCCGAGAAAGCCAAGTCCGTTCTGGAAAATCTTCGCTCTATATATCAAGGAAAAATTATAGCAGTCTTTGAACCAAATATCGGAGGGAGACAAAGGGAATCTACTACGAAGTACGACAATGCTTTCAAGGATGCTGACACAGTCATCATTCCTCGCCTGACAAAGCTAAAGATCGGAGAAGAAAAACCAATGGAAGGAGATGAGCTCGCCAAAGTTATTGGCCAGACTCACGCCAATGTACATTTAATAGAAAGCGACGAAAAGTTAGTCACTTTTGCACTAGAGCAGGCAGACAAAGGAAGCGTCATTGTCTTTCTCGGTTCTCATGGGTTCAGAGGAATGATCGAAGCGCTCGTTACTTCCCTTCGTCAACAATCTCAGTCGAGATAACATTGTCAGCAACCTTCTTTATGAGAAGCGTGATGCCGCAATGATTGCATTCGATAACCATTCCCTCCTTCACTGAGGGGTAGCGTGTCAGATCAATACTATTTTTGCATTCCGGGCAGTTTGATTTCATTTCCATATATGTAGTGCGGGCACTTCTAATACTACCTGAAACGGTGTAGTATATCAATATGATAACCCCCCACGAGGAACAATCTGCTCTCGCACAGGACCTTTCTGCTGCTTCGGTTTTCTTCAAGAGAGAAGACCTTCACCCCTATGGTTCTCATAAGGGGCGCTCCATTCCCATCATGATCGATGAGAAACTCAAGGAAGGTTGCCATCATTTTGCCATTTCTTCATCCGGAAATGCTGCCCTGGCAGCCGGCCTCCACATTCGTGAACTCAATTCGAGGGGTGGAGACAAGATCACGCTGGAAATCCTTGCGGGAAAGAATATCAGTAGCAAGAAACTTGCAAGGATTGAGGAACTCAAGGATGAAAACATTCTGCTCTCTCTTCACGACCGTCCCCTCCAGGCTCTCTTCACGAAGACTCTCGATCCCTCAATCCAGAGCCTCCGCCAGTCAGATAATCCCACGGCACTGCTTGGATACAAAGCACTCGCCGAGGAACTTCTGGAAATTCCAAATCTCAAAGCCGTCTTCATGGGCACGTCTTCGGGAACAACGGCTCAGGCTCTCGCCGAATACTTCATCGAAAACAAGAGCGACACTGAAATGCACATCGTACAGACGTCTTCGTGTCATGGCATTGCGGATGCCTTCGTGGAAAACTATTCCAACAGCGAAAAGTCAATTGCTGATGCCATCGTTGACCAAACCGCCCTCCGCAAGGATGTTCTCGTTCCTCTCATGGAAAAAACTGGAGGTAGCGGATGGATAGCATCAAATGAAGAAATTGCCGCAGCCCAGGCAATCGCAAAGAAACATACAGGACTTTCCCTTTCACCTAATAGCGCACTCTCTGTGGCAGGCCTCATGCAAGCCATCTACACCGGAAAAAGCTGGGAGGGTCCCGTTGTGTGCATGATTTGTGGAGATTAGAGAGCACGCACCGCCTTCACAAATTTCTCCCCTCTCTCCTTTCGTGAAATATGGATTCCAATCGCCTCGCAGCCCGGACTGTACAGGACACGATCGCCCTTTCTTGCGGTATCACGGGCAATGATGAGCGCGTCCTCGAGCGTGGGTGCTTGGAAAAAATGTATATCGGGAAGTTCTTCAATGTCCTTTCTGAATCCCAGAGTACCGCTTCCTGGCAGGAGAATCACTGCTTTCGCGTGGAGCGGGATCTCTTTCACAAGCTCCCCATAGTCATATCCTGTGTATGCCCCACCAAGAATGAGAATGATATTTTTGTTAAAAGAAAGCCTGCGAAGCGCTGAGATGGTGGCCCGGGGAGTGATTGCTGCGGAATCGTTGTAGAATTCGACACCGGCGATTTTTTTCACAAGCTCGCAATGTCCTTTGAGTCCTGCAAAATTCTCGAGTACTCGACTGGCAACTTCTTCTGAAACCTTGAAAAGTTGTGCTGCCTGGAGCGCGAGTGCAGAATTCTCCGGCTTGGTCCGGAGCAACTTGCCCTTTATGGGAAAATTCGCCTTAGCCTTTATGGCGTCGACAACCGTGTCAGGAGCGACAATGAAATTGTTGTGCGTCTGGTGCTCGAGGATGCCAAAAGCTTTTTCCGATCCAGCAATGGCTTTCGATGTGAGCGAGGTGATGATGGCCACATGCGGACAGACACGGGCTTCGGCGTACTCCTCCATCATTTCTTCGGTGATGCGCGCAAGAACAACATCTCCCCCTTTTATCTTCTTCAAATGCGTCAGTGCACCATTGGGAAGGTCGGGATCAATGAAGTAGAGGCCTTGGTCTTCGTGCTCGGAAAAAGCCTGCTTGAGCATCCCATAGAGCATGTGTGCAACAGTACTTTTACCACATTCACCCATGATACCCACAAGGGTGATGGGGGGAGCGATTTTAAGGAATAGGACTTCGGGAAATTCGATGGGTACGCCTGCCTGGCGGGCTTTGCGGAGAAACAGTGATTTCTTCGAAATCTCTGGCGAGAGGATAATGAGATCGGCCTGTGCAAGCTCATCAGCAGAGACCTGGCCGAAAGTGCAGGCAGAAAGACCTGCCTCCCTGAGGGGAGCCAGATAGCCCTGGAGCCTCACTTCACTCCGCATGTCATAGAAAGAGATGTGTGCTCCCAGCTTGAGGAGAAACTTCACGTCTGCGACCATTTCCCCATGCGGTCCGAGGCCGACAACTGCAATGTTCTTTCCTCTAAAAAATACTTTGTGATTCACTCACCCATTATAGCGGTCTTTGAAGCATTTTCAATGAGACCCTTCACTTTTATGAGTTCCTGGAGAAGCGCCTGGAGCTTGAGGGCTTCTTCGTCGTTCACGGTCGTGTGGGCAGCAAGTTGAGTGAGCTTGCGGAGAAAGAGATTGTAAATGTCATTCCAGTATTTCTCGAGAACTGCGACATCCGCCATTTCCCCACTTCCATCACGTACGATGAAGTATGACTGGGGTTTCCTAACTCCCTCGAAATACAGGTAGTCATCGGAGAGGATGCCGTGAATTGATGGGGATGTGACAGAATATTCTTTCATAGTGTCAGCCTAAATTAGTAGTTGGCCTTGATGCTCACGTAGCCATCTTTTGTGACTACCACATGGTCGAGTATATTGATGCCAATGATCTTTCCCGCCCGCACAAGCTGCTCGGTGATCTCCACATCCTCCTTGCTCGGCACCGCACTTCCTGAAGGATGGTTGTGCGCAAGAATGACTGCTGCAGCACTGTACTCGATGGCAGGACGGAAAACTTCTCGCGGATGCACGATGTTCGTGTTGATGGTACCGATGGAAATTACTTCATCATGAATGATGCGGTTGTGGCTGTTGAGGTAGAGACCGCGGAGGTGTTCTTTTGGGAGATTGTGCATGTCACGGAGATATTCGTAGGCATCCTTTGCAGTACGGATGACAGTGAAGCCGGAAGAGTTCTTTTCATAGAAACGCTTGCCAAGCTCCCCGCAGGCGACAATCTGGCAGGCTTTGATGACGGGGATGGAGAGGTCTTCTGCAAGCTTAGCTGGGTTCTTTTCCGCAAAGATACTTTTCTCTCCGTATTCCTTGACGATGCGATTTGCCATTTCCATAATTCCCTCATTCTTGCTGCCGACGTTAAGAACGACCGCCAGCAGCTCGGGCAAAGAGAGGGTTTCCGGACCGTGAAGTTTGAGCTTCTCACGCGGTGTCTCACCAAGCGGCAAGTCCCGGATCTTGAGGACATACTCCTTGAGGGGATTATCGAGAAATAGGTTTGTGTCTCGCTGTATATAGGGTTTTGTCATTGTTTTCATACAAGAAGTATAGCACCGTGCATACCCCGCACAAGCAGAAAAACCACAAAAATTTTATCAAAATTTCATTTTATGTGGATAACTTCTAGAAAATAGAGCCAATCAGGAGAAAAAGAAGGATGACGAAGCAGAGGAGAAACGGCCAGACGAAGAGTGCCCCTCTCCAGCCTCCATCCTTGCTTCCCTCTATGGAGACACTGAGGAGGTAGTAAAAGAGATCTGCAAAAAACTTCTTGTACTCTTCCCATTTGGCTTTCATACGAGTTTAAATGGTCTCCACAAGCATCATATTTATATCCTTGATCTTGCCGAATGGCATGCCGGCGAGCACGATTATTCGATCGCCTTTCACAGCAATTTTCTCACTGAGAGCAGTCCTGCGTACAAGTGGAAGAATTTCTTCAGAAGATTCGAGTTTTGGTACGAGTATCGGATAGCAGCCGAAAGAAAGTATGAGCTTGTTCGCTACAGCTTCCGAGAAGGTAATGGCAATGATTCTTTCTGCAGGTTTGTAGCGTGCGACCATGCGTGCCGTGCGTCCCGAAGCTGTGAGAGCTACAATAAATTTGGCATCAAGCTCGTGGGCTGCTAGAACCGCTGCCTGTGAGACGATGTCGGTGATGCCATGGGAGTTGTCGTATTGAGCGATAGTGTCTGCAGTATAGACTTCTTTCTCGACACGGAGCGCGATGCGGGTCATCATTTGAACTGCCTCTACCGGATAATCTCCGAGAGTCGTTTCCTCGGAAAGCATGATTGCATCCGTTCCATCGATGATTGCATTTGCAACATCGGACACCTCGGCGCGTGTGGGGATGGGACTCTTGATCATCGATTCGAGCATCTGTGTGGCGGTGATGACCGGCTTTCCTAGAGCGTTGCACTTCTGGATAAGCATTTTCTGGGCAATTGGGACTTCTTCTGCAGGAATTTCCACAGCAAGATCCCCCCGGGCAATCATAATTGCATCCGAGAGGCGGATGATCTCATCTATGTTCTCCAGAGCCTCGGGGGTTTCGATTTTTGAGATTATGGATGCCTTGGATTTTGCCTTCTCGAGAATTTCGCGGAGTTCAGAGACATCAGAGGGCCGACGCACGAAAGAGACCGCAACAAAGTCGACTTTGTTCTTTATCCCAAACTCCACATCCTTTCTGTCCTTGTCGGTGATGGAACTAATGGAAAGGTACGCACCAGGAAGATTCACGCCTCGTCGACCCTTTATCTCCCCCCCGATAATGACTTTTGTAATGACCTCCTTCCCCTTGATAGCCGTGATTTGCAGCTTCTTCTTTCCATCGTGCAGGAGAATATAGCCGCCGACCTTAACCTCCTTTGGGAGAAGCGGGTAGTTGATATAGACCTTCTTCTCATTTCCGACACACGGCTCGGTAGTGAGGGTGAAGGTTTGACCCTCCACGAGAGTGATCATCCCCTTCTCGAAGTCGCCGATGCGGATCTTAGGACCAGCAAGGTCTTGGAGCACAGCAACAGTTTTTCCTGTTGCCTTTCGAACTTTCTTTATATTATCGACACGGAATTGATGTTCGGCAAAATCTCCATGGGAGAAGTTGAGTCGCATCACATTCATTCCTGCCTCAACAAGGGCTGTTAATTTTTCGACACTTTCAGTTGCGGGGCCGATAGTACAGACGATTTTTGTTTTTTTTCCAAGATTCATAGGGGCCTATCATACCCTATCCACACAAGGAAATCAAACTGATTCTTAAAGAGGTTTGACTGGAGGGGCTGGGTATACAGGATATCTCTCTGGATCGATAGTTCGGGTGAAGCAGTGACGACCCGCATCATGTACCCAATTGTCCTGCCCACTTCCATGGGGATACGGCATCGAGATCGCCATATCTCTTCCTCCATAGTGTGAAGTACCTCTTCCCTTTGTATCCTCAGACTTGAGGGCAAAGTTTCCACAGAGTTCGAAGTTCGTCTTGCTCTTAACCATATACTCATAAGGAGCCTTCGTATCGGGATCCGTTGGAATCATCACACCAGCAATCGGATCCTTGAGTTCATCGAGAGTCTGTGGAAGCTTTCCTTTTCTCTGCCAATGATTCACAACCTGCCACTGAATATCTGAAAGGTCATTCACACGCTGTGCATCAAGACGGAGTGAACGTTGCTTGTATGGAGAACCGATTGTCGTGAGACCTCCAATGATCACTCCAATAACAATAACGATTCCTGCCCAGATGAGAATGGTCTGGGTCTTTTTTGCCTTCATGGATTTCTCGAGAAGATAGTACGTGAAGATGACTCCGAAGATTACGACAATCGCAAGGAATTTCCAGAGGAATCGCTCGGTGATCTCTCCACTGAGGTAGATATTGATGAGAGCAATGAGATCACCGACAATAGTCGCTCCGGCAAGGAAAAGAGTTAGATACGTCCTCCATCGTCGAATCCAGATTCCATCCTTTGCTGGGTTGAGACGGATATCCCTCTTTATGAGCCATTCCATAACATAGAGGAGCGGCACGAGTACCACGAGCATGGAGATAGGCCACGCTACGGCATGGGAGTAGAAATAGCCTCCTAAAGTGTCTGGAAACGCGTAGTTAATGACTGCAAATGCAAGATTGATAAGGGCTATGGCACCTGCATAGAGGGCTATAGTCGCTGCCAAATGAAGAAAAAAGTCCTTGGGTGTTGTGTTTGTTTGTGGGTTCATGCCACTTATTATACCACCGAGAACAGGTTCTTCCACAGTGTGCGCGTGCTTGGGGTCGAACCAAGGACCTTTCGAGTATCAGTCGAATGCTCTACCAGCTGAGCTACACGCGCGGTTTTTAAATACTACCCTATTATTTTCTTTACGGCAATAAACTCTCCTTCCCTGTCCGGGGCAGCTGTGAGAAGCGCTTCCCGGTCCTCCGGAACAGTGTCTTTTGAAATATCTTCGCGGAACACGCTGTGAACAGCACCCGGCATAGGTGTGACGTCCGTATCGATCGTAGCTTTCTTGATTTCGTCCATGTAGGTGAGAATAGAATCAATTTCTTTCGCCATCTCTTGCTTCTCGGACTCGTCGAGCCTGATGCGGGCAAGCGTAGCGAGTTTTTCAATTTCTTCGGGGGTGATCATGCCAGTGATTTTAGCATTATCTTAGACCGACGGGAAGGTTTGGGTATTTCTTTTTTATCCATGAAGGCAAGGCGAGGAAGTACCAGTTCAGTCCCGACGGCTTTTGCCAACTTATGGAGAAAATCGAGACTTGGGAGGACTTTTCCGCTTTCCACTCGGGCAATGCTTGGCTGCTGAGTCTTCATTCTTTTTGCGAGTTGGGCCTGCGTCAAACCAGCATAAAGACGAGCTTCGGTCACAAGGAGACTTACCTCAAACTGCCAGTCATCCCTGGAGTCAGAGATTTTTTGTAGATTATTCTTTTTTATATATTCTTCGAATCTCATATAATTTGTTTTATTCTATTACGAGCTTTTTCTATGTCTGATTGCCTAAGTTTTTGATCTTTTTTATGGAAACCATGTACTGCCACAAATACTTCATGTCCGTGATTTTCTTTGATAATTCCCAGGAGCCGGATTTCAATTCTCACGTTGAATCTCATTTCCCAAAATTCCTCGTTTTTAACTTTTCCTATATCTTGGGTTTGCTTGAGTCGGGTGAAGGGCTGTGTCTGGAAACGGATCAACTGTTTAGTCATCCTCTCATATTCGACCCCCTTGCGAATATTTAATTCATCGAAAAAATCCGCAACGGGACAAAAACCATTTTCATTTACCCACAATTCTAATTCCCACTGTTTCTCTGAATCTGGCATTCAAAAGGATAATTAAGTTCATATTGTAAGTATAACGGATACGTTATATAAGTCAAGCGTATCACTTAACCATCCTCAAAAACTCCTCTTCACTGATGATCTTCACTCCCAACTCCCTGGCTTTGTCGAGCTTCGATCCAGCACTCTCTCCAGCCACCACATAGGTGGTACTTTTTGAAACAGAGCTTGAGACTTCTCCTCCAGCTGTGCGGACCATTTCCTGTGCAGCGTCTCGCTCAAGTGTGGGCAAGCTTCCGGTAAAGACGAAGCTCTTGCCTTGCAAAGGCAGATCCTTTGCTTTTTTAATCTTTTCTATCTCCACATGCTTCAAAAGATTCCTGACAAGCTTCCTGTTGTCCCCCTTCTTGAACCAATCAACCACAGAACGCGCCACCACAGGACCCACACCATACATCGCTTCAAGTTCTTCAAATCTAGCTTCCAGTATCTTTTCAATGCTTCCAAAGTGTTCAGCAATATCGTAGGCAGTCTCTTCACCAACTTGCGGGATGGAAAGAGAAGCGAGAAAGCGCGGGAGGGTGATCCTCCTTGCCTTTTGTATTGAAGAAAGGAGATTATCCACCGACTTCTCACCGAAGCGTGGCAAAGCCATCAAATCCCCTTTCTTCAGGGTGAAGATATCATCGAAAGTTGAGATGAGATTGCTTTCAAGGAGTACATCGATAATCTTTGGACCGAGCCCGTCAATATTAAAACATTTCTTTGAGACGAAATAGTAGAACTTTCGCTTGTGTTGCTCGAGGGAATCGACGGAAACACAACGCCATGCAGCCTGGCCGGGAATTCTCTCTATTTTTCCATCGCCCCCACAGAGCGGAACATGAGTGGGAAATACGTACGGTTTGGAATCCTTTGGCCGCAATTCCTTCACAACAGAGATAATATCGGGAATGACATCCCCGGCTTTCTGGAGAATGACTGTGTCACCAATGCGCACATCGAGCCGTTTGATCTCGTCCTCATTGTGAAGGGTGGCGCGGGAGACTGTAGAGCCTGCGACAGAGACAGGTCGAAGGTGTGCAACGGGGGTGACAACTCCAGTACGTCCGACCTGGAATACTATATCCTCGAGGACAGTCGTGACCTGTTCCGCCGGAAACTTGAAAGCAATCCCCCATCGCGGGGCCTTGCCGGTGTAGCCTAGAATATCCTGATATTCTTTTTCATCAACTTTCACGACGATGCCATCGGCCAGATAGTCCTCCTTGAGCATTTTTCCTTTCCATTCCTTCCAGTATGAAATGACTTCATCAATATTCTTGCAATACTCATTATGAGGGTTTACCTTGAAGCCGAGTTCCTTCAGGAGAGCGAGCTCCTCATACTGCCGGGGGGGATTCTTCTCACACAAAGCAATGTCGTAGATGAAAGTTCGGAGCTTTCTCTCTGCAGCTATCTTCGGATCGAGCTGGCGAATGGATCCGGCAGCAACGTTGCGGGGGTTTGCAAATGGTTCTTCACCATTCTTCTTTCTTTTTTCGTTGAGCGCAGCAAGCTGAGTCTTGGCCATCCACACCTCCCCCTCAACGATGAGATTGAGCGGCTTACGTAATCGAAGCGGAACGGATTCGATCGTCTTCACATTCTCCGTGACATCCTCCCCGATTTTTCCATCACCGCGGGTTGCTGCCGTTTTCAGAAAGCCCTGTTCATACTCCATTACAACCTTGAGTCCATCGATCTTATGCTCCACAGTGTACGTGGGCTGTGGATCCTTTATACCCGCCTGAACCAGAAATCGCTTCACTCTCGCGTCAAATTCCTTCATTTCTTCGGGAGAAAAAGCATCATTGAAGGACCATTGCGGCACCTTATGCTGGACCTTCTTGAATTCCGGTAGGGGCTTTCCTGCTATCCTCTGCGAGGGCGAATCAGGTGTGATGAGCTCGGGATACTGCGTTTCGAGCTCTACGAGCTCGTGTTTAAGGGAATCAAGGGCCTCTTCAGAAATGGAAGCTTTGTCGAGAACGTGATATTCATAGCGGTATTTTTCAATCGCTTCACGCAGCTTTTCGAGTCTTTCCACAACATCTTTAGGGGCTTTGGCCATACCCTAAGAATATCATATTTCTAGAATGAGTAGCGGATGGCACGCTCTACCCTTTTTGGACTAGCGAGGTTACAGCTTCCATTCGCACCACCTTGCCAGCCTGTGTTGTATCCCCGTGATTCCACTGAGGTCCTTATACCGTTTCCGCCTGATCTTTGCGATTTTCGAACTATCACTTCTGCACAAGAATTGTAATCATTATGAAGTTTTATGTGAAATTTAAAAGTAACCACATTTGGTTCCACAGGCAGTTCTTCTATCGGCAGAGTTGGTTTCTCTCTCCAGACAATCGCAGGAAATGGACATTCAGCACTTAATTTGGTTGTATTATCCTCCTTCCACTCAAATACCCTTTTATCATCCGCATATATTCCACATTCGAGTCCTGCATCAGCTGCATAGAAGGCAGCGGCGGAATCTCTTGCGCCAATCGTGAGAAGGAGTTCTTTCTTGTTTATGAAAAGAATGGAAATACCGATTGCGAGAACAAGAGAGGAGACGAGAACTGCGAAGAGAAGCGTATATCCTTTATTTTTTTGTAGGGGTGTGTATTTCATACTATTTCATGACATTGAAAAGTTCGCTTGTGTAGGTGACAAGATTGTCTCGAGTGATTCCTGTCCATCTAACCTCCACAGTCACCCTAGCCTGGTTGTCATGTATCTTGGTGATGGAAAATGATCGGGAAAAAGGTGTGGGCGTGCCACCACTGTGACCGTAGCCATTTTGTGTCTTGGTGAGAGAAAATGTTGTAATCCCCGCGATGACCGCCCCCGTCAAAGTATCAATGGCGCATTTCTGTGCGATGCACGCATCGAGGTGTGCCAGCCAATTGCTGGCATTCAGCATATTATCGTCCCGTATGTGCTTAATATACTCCATTGCATCCTGTGCAAGATATGACGCTGTGAGCTGGTCCCTCGCCTGGATTGCTGCCATGAAGCTCTTGTGGGCGATCGTCAGAGGACCGGCAATAGAAATCATGAGAATGGTAATCGCGACGAGAGTCTCGATGATTGTGAAGCCCTTGGTTGTGGTTTTGCTTAATTTCATAGGTAGTTAATCGGGAAGACGCTGCGAAATAGTTGTTTGCAGATCGAAAGTTGACTTGTTTCTCTCTTTTGTTCCAGCAAAACCCCGGAAGTGGAACTGGGCATAGGGTTGAGCGTCAGCCCTACCTGTATCGACTATCACTCTTGCAGCTTGGAAAGTTACATGGGAATCGAGAGCAGCTTCGTTTGAAATGAGAGGATAAAATTCGAGAGATTCCTCACACTCATCTGAAGTCTGTGGTTGCTGTGCCTTCAATATCTGTGCTCCATCATAGTGGTAAGCAATGGTGAGATTGCATGTTGAACTTTTATTACGCTCTGAAGATTTAAAAGCAATTGTCCATTGGCCAGAATATCCCGCCGGACAACCAGCAGGCGAGATATTTCCCGAAGTCATTTTTCCCGAAGAACAGTGATACGTGGTTCCGACGCGCATTTCACGGGTAATGGAATCGAGTACGAAATTGAGATTGTTGATTGAAGTTTCAAGTGATTGCGCCTTCTCGTTGGCATCGACGATTTTGAGAAGTGCACCCACGGCAACAACAGCGACAATTGCAAAGATACTGACCGAGACCATCATTTCGACGAGAGTGAATCCTTTTGGTTGTGAAGAAATAGTTTTCATATTAGTCGGATACCGCAATCTGACCCGTTTTATTAACTATCACTTTTTTCCTTCCACCATCGCTTGATTCGAGCAGTATTTCTGCCCGAACATCATGAGAGTTGTTTCCCTGCTTTATAAAGGCAGTTGGATCTGGTCGTCTAAATACAATATCGAGTGTATCACCGCTATTTGTACACTGCGAATGTCCATTACTTGCGCAGACATCTTTTACACGACTTCCCCTTTTGATGTTATATGTTGAAATTGTGTACTCCCCGTTATCATATGTCCCATTTTGATTTCCATCAGAAAAGAAGAGGATTTGAAGCGGACTCTTCTTACTAAAGTGCACACCATAGGGCAAGTTGAACTCATTTCCTGTGGGCGAGGCGCTCTTCACATTCAGTCCATACGACTGCGCTGTTCGGAGCGTCAGCGCCACATCATATGCGAGATTGGTAAGAAGGATTCCCTGATTGAAGGTTCCATACTTTGAAACAAGAAGTGCTGTCATGAGGGCAAAGATCGATACGGAAACAAGAAGCTCGACGAGTGTGAATCCTGCATTGGAGATGGAGTGTTTATGAATCATGGAAAAAAGAGAGAAGCGTATGCCTGGAGATCGAAGATCTTCACATTCCAAAAAAGTACGATGTACATGCCGAGAATCAGGTATGGTCCGAAAGGGATTTCGTACTGCGTCTTGAATTTCCTAAAGACGATCATCATCCACAGCACGCTTATTATAGCACCGATCCAGAATGCGAGGATAAGGGCAGAAATCCCCGCTGAAAGTCCCAGTGTCCAGCCGATACCAAGCACGAGCTTGGCATCTCCTAGCCCCATCCATTTTCCTCTCGAGCAGAACCACATGAGGAAAAAAGGAAGAGCCAGTATGGGACCGGCAAGAATGTGCCAGAGTGATGGCTGATGACCAATGAAGATGTGGGTAAAGGCCAGAATTGCAAAGGAATATGCAAGGGCGTCAGGAATGACCTTGTGCTTGATGTCATAGATCGTGATGATGACGAGAAGTGAGGTGATGATAAGGTAGAAGATGGTAGTGATACCAGCTTCAGTTGTGAGGGGAGGGAAATAAAAGAAGATCAAGGCAAAGAGAATGCCTGTTCCCGCCTCGACAATAGGATACTGATACGAAATCCTGCTTCGACATTTTGCACATCTGCCCCGCTGGATGAAATAACTTGCGAGAGGAATGAGCTCTTTCCACATGAGCGTCTTGTTGCACGAGAAGCACTTTGATCTCCCTCCTACCGTCATACCTGTCCTGTAGCGGTATGCAACAACGTTGAGAAAACTCCCGATGATAGTTCCGAGGATGAATGAAAAGATGAGAAGAAAACTCGTCATGGAGTTGCTGCGCTAGAAGGGCCGGACGCAGTAGTCGGTGGGAGCGTTCGTGCAGTTTACACTACCAGATGTTCCCTCGAAAGTTCCCACGAATCGGTCAATGCTGGGATTTGGAGTTTCGAAAGTTGTTCGAATAACGTAATCATTGGTCCCCACCATGTATTGATAAGGTGATCCAAAGGGATCTTTAGGAATCGAAGAAATGAATGTAGCGAGAGTGAAGTCACAACTATTTCCGGTTGCAGTGGTGTCATCTATATGAGGGGGGTATATACCACACCTATCATAAAACAATTCAAGAGCAAGTTGTATTTGCGCAATATCAGAAATTCTCTTTGCGTCACGCGACTTCGCTTTCGAGCCCGTTAGGTTCCCTGTGATGATTGCTGTGAGAATGGATATGATGACGATAACCACCAGAAGTTCGATTAGCGTGAATCCTTTTTGCAAATATGTTTTCTTCATGTGCTTAAAGTATAGCAAAAATCAGCTTTTGAAGCCATTAAAGATGTGAAGATTTTAGATTATGGACAAGCAACCTGACCTGAAGTGAGGTGATGATCTTGGCGCTGTGATTTACCTTTGCTATCCACACACCAGACTCCCCCCGTCCCCGACAGTCTGGCTGATACTGCCCAAGCGGAGTCAGTTGCCTGACAGCTAAGTGTAGTACCATCTGGCCAAGCTTTGTCATCTCCTGTTAGATTTTTGAGTCCGGAGGGAATATCAATGAACATTGTTCCAGTGCATGCCAGAAGAGCACCATTATCCATTGTCGAAGCAGCATACTTTCCTGCACTGACAGCATACAACTCCACAGCCGATCTCACAGATGAAAGCTGAGCTTTGACCTTGGCATCATTTCCTCTGTTCCGTGCCGTTGAAAGCGAAGCCAACACCACCGAAGACAGGAGTCCGATAATAGCGATAACCACCAGGAGCTCGATCAGTGTGAATCCCCTCTGTAAATATGTTTTCTTCATGTGCTTAAAGTATAGCAAAAACCCATGGAAGAAACCACTATTTCTCTCTATGAATGAGCTTGGTAGACAATAAAGTTTGCATCTTCACAGACTTTTTTCTTCTCATTTAATTCAGAGGAAGGAAAGATATTTCTCTTTTCTCTTACGTAGTAGTCCACGCCGTAAGACGCCTCAAGATCCTTTAAAGAAAATCTCGCAGAGGTGATCTGCTCCCTCCGGCCTGGGACACTTAACCAATGAGTCCACATCGTCCAAGGAATATAGTGAGAGGTGTAGACAGGAATGAATTGGGAGAGTCCATCATTTTCTGCAAATACGACCGATCCTTTTGGAACTCTTTCTTCCAGACACTCCAGCGTGGGAATATACTTCTGGGAAAAATGTGCAGCTGGCAAAGATTGCTGATACATGCGGTATTGAATAAGAGATGCATTAGCCACTGGTAGGATGCTCATTACAATGAGCAGATAATGATATTTGTCGTGTTTCTTAATCAAGAACTCATTCAGGAGAAAAGCGAGAGTAATCATAAAAATTGGGTCGAACATATATCGCTCGAAATGAAAATATTGCATATCGATGCCCATGACTACGTGTTCGTTTCTCACTAGAAAGCACGTAGCTACCAGCGCAACGATAAAATAGGCCTCAATATGGATACTTTTGTTTTTTCTGCTGTAGAGTATTGCAAATACTATACATACGAGTAACAAGGCCATTCCTCTTAAACTAATATGCGGAGTATGAGTGTACGACGCCAAATCTATCATCATAGTGGAATAGTATGGGTGATGAAATAGGTTGTAAAAATTAATGAATTGAGGAACACCTATAAGCAAGGCACCGAAAAAACAAGCAGAGAAACGGATGAACATCTCTTTTTCCTTGCGTAGCAGGTATATACCGAGCCATACGGTCTGTACCGCTGTAATAAAAGCGTAGGTAAAAAAATATACATAAAAAGAAAGACCATGTATCACCGTGAGTATACAGATCCATTTCCACGTCCTTCTCCTAACAGCCGTTAATAGAATGTGGAGATAGACAAACAGGATGATAGAACTAAATTGTGGATTGACAGGACGCGAAAAAATCAGAAAGTCTGGATGTGCAAATCCTAGCTTAAAAAGCTCCCTTAAATCATAGAAATTCAAGAGGTCAGTGCTATTGAGGAGGTTGGAGCCTAGAATGATGAAAGAAGCAGTGAAAACCGATAGTCCGACATTGGCCACCAGGCGGAAAGTGAGCCAATAGACCAATAAAAAAAGGACAAATGGCAAGAAGAATTCGTAAAATACTTTTAAGGTAAGGGTGGAAACATTGAAAATGATTCCAGGCAAGGCCAAGATGAATGGAGATATTGAGGAGTCGAAAAAAGGAAAAGAGCTTCCATATTCTTTGATGAAGGGATTACAATTCAGATGACATCCATCTTGAGCCGCATTAAGCCGTACCAGATAGAGGGACTCAGAGTCTGTATATATCATGGGCAATCCCTGATATGAAGCCGATTGGAGAAACACAAGATTAGGGGCAACGTAAATGAATCCAGCAATTATTGCAAAGAGAAGACCCAGCCAATGCCTGCGGATAAGAAGTTTGCTACGTAACAGTATTGATTGCACACACATCATTATATCCTAAGAAAACAAAACTCCCACCCCGGAGAGGTGAGAGCATTGCCATAAATTCAGAAGAATGGAAGATTAAGGACACTTATATGTACCCGCCGTTATAGCGACGGTTAATCCTTTGGAATTTCCCGCACTGTCAACGCACCAGGTCTTACCTGCCTCTGAAAGACTTGCAGCCACAAGCCATTCTTTATCACTTGATTGACAGGTCAATTTCGTACCTATTGGCCAAGCTTTATCATTCCCGGTTAAACTTGCGAGTCCTGATGGGACATCAGTGAACATCACTCCTGTACAAGCCGCAACATCAACGTTATTTGTCGCAACATAACTTCCCGAATTAGCATACAGCTCCACAGCCGATCTAACAGCTGAAAGCTGTGCTTTGACTTTGGCATCATTTCCCTTGTTTCGTGCCGTTGAGAGCGAAGCAAGGACGACAGACGATAGAATACCGATGATTGCAATCACAACGAGAAGCTCGATCAATGTAAATCCTTTTTGTAAATATGTTTTCTTCATACAAACTTATTAATTTATAAATATGTCCTGTTAATCTTATAGGCGTAAGTATACCAAATCCCCCTCCAATTACTACCAAGCAGGATGTGGACAACAAAGACTAGCTACCGCAAACGGCTCCAGCAATATCCGCATTCAGGGTAGTCTGTGTATAGGGTGCCTCGTCCCCAGTGTTGATCTCCTTTGCCGCACCCTTGCTGTCCACGCACCATGCTTTCGAAGGATCGCTCTTCAATTGGATGGCTGCTGCCCATGCTGTCTGGTTGGCCGTACTTGCGCAGGAGGTCAACCCCTTAGAAATCTGCTTTGCAGAGGCAATCTGATTGGCAATTGAAGGCTCAGCGAATAGAGTGCCGGCAGCACCTGTGGTAGGGCATGCAGCTGCCGCTACGGCTTCTTCAGCACACTCTGACTCTGGAGCAGTGCTGCCCGCATAGCATCCATTTTCACTATAGATGAGGACAGCCTGGGTTTTCATGCTACCCAGGTTGCTCTCTATCTTTGAATCGGCTCCCTTGTCACGAGCATTAGTGACCGATCCCACGACAATGGAAGCGAGAATACCGATAATGCCAATTACGATAACCACTTCAATCAACGTAAACCCCTTCTGTGAATATGTTTTTTTCATTTCAAATTAATTATTATTGTGCCGATGCTATATTATAAATAGGAATAAGAACCGAAGCAAGGAGGATGGCTACCCCCAAGCCGAGGAGTACGATCATTGCAGGCTCGATGATATCCACCACAGCGTCCACCGCCACCTTGACTTCGCGGGCATAGAACGTCGCTAAGGTCTTGAGGATAGGTCCGAGTTCACCTGATTCCTCCCCCACTTTCATCATCTGGATCATGATGCCGGGAATCTCGTGGTTGCCAGAAAGAGCTTCAGAAAGGGGTTTTCCGGCTTTAACTTCCTCGACTGCATTCTGGATGATGCTGTTGTAGGTGGTGTTGTTGATAACAGTAGAGGTGAGCTCGAGGGCACGGACCATCGGAATACCTGAAGAAAGCATGGTATTCATGTTGTCGGCAATACGGGAGAGGTAGAGTTTGCGGAAGAGGGTACTGATGTAGGGGATGCCGAGCTTCACTTGGTCGAAAACAGCTCTGCCGCTCGGTGTACGGACATAGCGGACAAGGAGCGTTCCTCCAACCACAACGACACCGAGGAGGATGAAGCCGTAATCGACAAAGAAATTGCTGATGCCGAGCACAATACGGGTATAAAAAGGAACTTCCTGTCCAGAATCGACGAGGATGGCGCTGATCTTTGGAATAACAAGCGTGAACATGAGGATCATGACTGTCACAAAGGTAACTATAACGAAGGCCGGATAAATGAGGGCGCCGCGTGCCTTGCTCACAAGCTCGTAGGTTCTGTCGAGATAGGCTGCCAGGTATTCAAATGTCTCATCAAGCTTTCCGGATTCTTCACCGGCCTTGACCATGTTGACGTAGAAATCGGAAAAGATCTTTGGATGCTTGGCCATGGCACCGGAGATGGAGCTTCCCGCCTGCAGATCATCGGCAATTTCTCCCAATTGCTTTCCGAGAACCCTGTTCTCACACTCCTCGCCGAGAAGTCGGAAAATACGAAGCGCGGAGACCTGCGCCTGGAAGAGAGTTGCCAGCTGTCGGGAAAGAATGACAATATCCTTGGTAGAGACGCGGTCGAGGAAAGAGAGATTGAGATTGAGAACAGACCCCCTTTCCCCTGCTTCATGAATGGAGGTGATCACGAAGCCGCGCCGTTGGAGCGAAGCGATCGCAATATCGACATTCACCGCGTCGATTGACCCTTTCTTTTCTGCTCCTGCCTGATCGACTGCTTGATAATTGAAAAGCATGTGATTGTATCCGAGCTATACCATGCGCTCGAGATTTTTTGGATTAAGCGAATAAAGATAGGCGTTCTCGACAGTGATCTGCCCCGCTCGCACAAGCTCGCTCAATGAGCGATTCATGTCTATCATGCCATCCTTCGAGCCTGTCTCAATGACTGTATTCACTTCATGGATGCGCTTCTCGCGAATGAGGTTTGCCACTGCACTATTATTAATGAGCAGCTCGTAGGCAGGGATGAGTCCACCGGAGATTCTCGGTATGAGTCGCTGCGAAAAGATTCCGGAGAGACTGCCTGCAAGCTGGATACGGATCTGATCCTGCTGATTAGGAGGAAATGAGTCAATGATACGGTTAATGGTCTGTGCCGCATTATTTGTGTGAAGTGTTGAAAGGACAAGGTGTCCCGTCTCGGCCGCGGTAACTGCTGTAGCGATAGTCTCCAGATCGCGCATTTCACCAAGGAGGCAGACGTTCGCATCCTCTCGGAACATGGCTGTGAGCGCGCTCGTGAAGTCTGGCGTGTCGATACCCACTTCACGCTGGTCTATGATGGACTTTTTTGATTCGTAGATATACTCGATAGGGTCCTCGATTGTGATGATGTGCTCGGCCCGAGTCTGGTTGATCATCTCGAGGATCGAGGCGAGCGTAGTGGTCTTGCCCTGCCCTATCGGCCCCACACAGAGGAAGAATCCCTGCTCTTTGCGGGCAAATGTCTCGAGAATGGGTGGAAGATTGAGTTCTGCGAGTGTGCGGATCACTTTTGGAATGAGACGGAGGGCGATGGAGAGCTTGCCCTGGCGATAGTACGCATTACCGCGGAAACGAACGTTCGTCATACTCAATGAGAAGTCGACCTCTCTCTCCCTCTCGAGGTCAAGCTTGTTCTTCGGGGAAAGAAACTCATCGAGCATCCCTTTCATGTCTCCTTCCGTGAGCACAGGACTCTTTACGAGAGGGATGAGCACTCCGCTGACACGTACCGCAGGAGTTCGACCTTCTGCAAGATGGAGATCCGAAGCTCCCTCCTGGGTCACGGTTGAGACAAGCTGTTCGATTTCTTTTTTGTATTCCATTTCGTTATATTAAAAATTATTCACGCTATTTCTTCCTGCCGGCGTAGATCTTCTCCACCTCCGCAAAGACTTCCGAAGGCACCGTGGTGGCCTTGATGATGTATCCGTCCACATTCAGAGCCTTGGCTCGTGCAATATCATCAGGAAGTCCCTGGTTCGTGAGCATAACTATTACCGCTTTCTTCACCAAACCTTCCTTGCGGAGGACACTGATAAACTCTATCCCGTCCATTCCGGGCATGACGATGTCGACAAGCAAGATATCGGGATCAAAACCATTGCGGATGACACGGAGAGCTTCCTCTGTTCCCTGAGCGGTGTTGACCTCATAACCATTCTTTGAAAATTTGAGGGCATACATGTCGAGGAGAAACTTATCATCGTCAACCAGGAGAATTTTTTGTGCTTTATCCATGGCAGTAGTATATCATATTACAACTTATTGACTTCTTCGAAAGGCACCAGCTTTTGGAATACCTTTATCATTGCATCCTGCCTCATCGTGAGCATTCCCTTCTCCTGGATAACCCTGCTGAACTCCTGTTCTGTCGCGTTCTTGAGGATCATGCTCTCGATATCCTTGTCCATCTTGAAGGCCTCGAAGACAGCTGTTCTTCCCCGGATACCCTTTGGACATTCTGGAGAAGCTATTGGGTCGTATACGGTGTCCGCAAAAGGTATTTCTTTTCGGAATTTCTCTGGAAGAGTGGAGAATTCCCGGTCAATGATCATCTTTATGCTGCCCTCGACGGGTATCGGCTTGCCAGTTCCGGGACAAAGCAGACCCACAAGGCGCTGGGCCATGGCAAGTATGAGGGTCGGTGCAATGAGGAAGGGATCAACACCCATGTCAATAAGTCGCGGAATGACTCCGGCAGCACTGTTTGTGTGGAGCGTAGAGAACACGAGGTGGCCGGTGAGGGCTGCCTGGACCGCGAGCTGTGCGGTCTCCTTGTCTCGGATCTCTCCCACCATGATGACATCAGGATCCTGGCGCAGCGTAGTACGAAGTCCTGAGGCGAATGTGTATCCGATTTCCGGATGGACCTGCGACTGACTGACACCTTCCATGTGATATTCAATCGGATCTTCGAGAGAAAGCACGTTCATAGCCTCCTTGTCGAGTTCATTCAGCATGGAGTATAGGGTTGTAGATTTTCCGGATCCTGTGGGACCCGTGAGGAGGATGAGGCCATAGGGTCGCGTGATGGCTTCCCTTATGAGAGCGAGATTCGTGGGAGTGAAACCCATCTCGTCGAGCTTTTTCACTCCCTTCTCCTGGTCAAGAATACGCATTTCTATCTTCTCTCCGTAGAAGGCTGGGAAGGTGGAAACGCGGAAATCTATCTTTCTTCCATCGATGCGCGCTGAAAACCTACCGTCCTGCGGCTTGCGACGCTCGTCGAGCTTCATATTCGAAAGGACTTTGATGCGGGCGACCACGGCATTGTGGACCTGCAGAGGAAGAACAAGGCTCGTATTGAGAACTCCGTCCACGCGGAACCGCACACGGACTTTATCGTGAAGAGGTTCAATATGAACATCCGACGCGTTACCCTCGGTGGCGTAGCGAACAATAGTTGCCACTATTTTGACAACAGGGGCGTCCTCGATAATGAAAGCCTCTGTTTTCGGATCATTAACAGATTGCTTTGTGTCAATCGTATTCTCTGCATCCACAGAAAGAACGCTCTCGAGCTCAGTCAATGCTTTCGAAACTTCCCCGGAGAGTCCTTTGTACGATTCTATGACCTTGTCGTAGTCGTCAAGACTGATTAAAAATATCTTGTACGGTATGTTTTTCTTTGCAGCAATGAAGCTCAGGGCATCGCGAGCTTCGATATTGTCAGGGTCGATGATTCCCACCTCCAGAACACCATCTTTCACAGCCAGTGGCACAAACTTATAGTGAACAGCTGATTCTTCGGGAATATACTCCAAGACCTCGAAAGGCACCACGCTTTCCCCGAGACTGCGCACCGGAATATTGAGAAACTCTCCGCGGGCAGCGAGAATGTCTTCAGCTTTGATGCCGCGCTCCACAAGCACATGCTCGAGCTCGTCGCCCTGCACGGTTCGTTTGCGGATCTCTCCTATATCATCCTTTGATATAAGATTCTTTTTGAGGAGGACGTCTAGTATGCTCATACATTGAAGCTACCTGGGCTTAGCAGGCGGAGCAACGGTATAGAAAAAGGGATTGTCCTTGCCCACCTGTTGCTCGACGACAGGGACAGTGTGGTCGACGAGAGATTTGTAGACTGCGGTTTTAAAGAGTGCGGGATCAATGCGGAGAGAGCTCGTCTGATTGAGGAGGGTAACGATTTTCGTGGCCTGAAGCGTTACCTCGCTTGCCTGCTCACCCTCCGTCACAAGCTGTGCGGAAGTATCCACGGGAGTTCCAGAGAAATAGAAATAGGCTAGGATTGTCACGAGAATGAGTGCTGCGAAGATTACGATTGATTTTGTGGAAGATTTTGTTTGCATGGTGGAAATATGATTATGGATTATTGACGCAGCCAGTATGTCTTCAGCTCGACTGTAAAGTCGTAGGTTCCGAACTCGTTGGTTGCGACCGTGAGCCTGGATACATCCATAATTCGAAGGCTCGACTCAAGATCTTTGAGGAACGCCACGAACTTTTCATAGCTCGATGTCACGCCGAACGAGAGCGTCACAGTACCATACTTGCTCCCAGCGGCTCCCGCAACAGGAGAACTCGTTTTTATATTCTTGAGAGAAAGCCCATGACGTGCCGCAATGTCATCCTTCACATCGATAATGAGGCGAACATTGTCCACGTTATTGGGAACAATCTTGTTAAGACGGTCCTTATCCTCATTCGAAAGATTGTTGTATGCCTTGAGGACTTCATCACGGACCTTGATGAGTTTTGCAGAATTCTCGATAGCCTGATCATACTCCGCATTTACCGCACGAATGGCTTTGAGCTCGTCTATTCTCCCGCTCGTAAAGGTGAAATAAATCCCGATGGCGAGAACTAATAGTAGTAAGGCTGTAGCGTTTTTGTTCATATGATTTAATTTCCCTCGGCTTTCAGAGTCTCCATGAGGACCTTTTCGTATGAAATGTCAGAAAGTGATATGTCGGCCGCAAAGTTGAAATTGATTTGTCCCGACTGGTCCACGGTCAGATCCGAAAGAACGGGATTCTTCAGAATCTTATTTGTCCCATACTTGCCTGAGCGGCCGAAGACGTCAGACTGGAATGCCACGCTGTTAAAAGAGTCGGCAATTCCCTTCATCCTCACTTTAAACATGGTCTCAGGCTGGCCTGGAGGCGTCCCTGCTTCCGTCCCCGCTGCCGGAGTAGAGGCACCAGAGCTGAATTCGAAACTACTAAAACGAATTCTTTCAGCAGTGAGTCCTCCAATTATGGCTAGAGCTTCGGATGCTGCAATATGATTGCGAAGGAGCTGGTTAGCAAGATCTATCTTTGAATTTGCATTCTTGAGCTCCTCGATGAGGGGAAGGTTGAAGCGCTTCTCGCTTTCAGTGAGAGTCTTTTTCGCCTGTTCCTGGGCTTTAAGGAGGATCGTTTTGCCGAGGATGACGAAGCCTGCCCCTCCAAGCGAGACGAGAAAAGCAATCGTGGCAATGACCATGAGGAGATTTGTGGGAGAATGGGCTCGGACGCTCTCCTGGGGCAGGAGTGGTTTCTTGGGAATAAAAGATGTTTGGAACTTTGTCTCCATTTTATGCTCAATTATACAAGAAGAAGGCTTAAAGGAGAAACTGAAAAAATGTGCATAACCTTATCGTGAAGAACTTTAATCCTCCTTCCTTCCGATATCCTTAATTTCCTTTTTAATATCCCCTTCCATCTTGTCGAGTTCCTGTTCCAATTCTTTTTTAGTCTTAGCACCCTTGTTTTTTATTGATTTACGGCTATTCGATGCAGAAAGGTATGTGAGGTAGGCACTCAGTCCTTCTTTGAGAGTATCAAATATATTATGCACCGTCCTTTCTGCCTCAGAAATCTCCACCCCTTGTCGCTCCCTGTACTTACGCACCCGTACCCACGAGAAGAAGAAAAGGAGGAGGAGGAGAATAATAAGTCCGATGAGGGCGAAGATAATGGTGATGTAGCTTATCGCTTGCGCTCCCAAACGAAGATAGGTAGGCCTGATGACTTCCACGAGTACAACATCAGATTGCGTACTCTCGAGGCCACTGTCGATCACGACATTCTTGGCCCAGACGCGGTAGAAACCTGGTCGAACTTGCTCCCCGAATTGAAAATTAAATCGTCCGTCCGCCTTAGCAAAGGTCTGCCCCTCGATAATTGGATCGAATTCTCTCTGTACGAACACACGAACTTTGGAAAGAGGTAAGGCTAGCCCACGCACAGTAAGGAAATCTCCTTCGTTAAGCTCTACGGGCCAGTCCGAAATGACGGGTACTTCAACAAAACGCTCTGTACTATCGCTCTGTTTAACTTCGGCGGGTGTAGAAAGGACGGTCGGTGCTGCAGTTGCGTTTCCCGCTACTCTAAAAGTTCCGCCATTCAATGCGCTTGCCACGTTAGTACCCTTGCCATCATTGGCAAAAATAGAAGCTGTCTCAAAACGTATATCACCTTCTCCTGCCGCCCTAGTTTTAAAAGTCAAGCGCAATATAGTACCATTTGAGCCGCTGAATCCTGGACTTGGCGTTCCCCCAGAAAAGCTGATAAGGCCATTAGCATTTGAATACTTCGGCTCTTGAGTCCAGAGTGAAAAGATGGATCTAGAGTAACTAATATTGGTTACCTCGAAAAGGTTTTTGTCAAATCGGATGTCGGCCGTCACAGCATTAATGGATGTTCCTCCGCTCGCGAGTTCGACAATGACAGAAAAGAGTTCTCCTGGTTTATATGTTCCTTTATTTGGAACAATTGACAAGGAGGCATCAGCCAATGCAAATTGGGGTACAGCAACTACAAAAACTGCAATTACAAGTGAATACAGGATCCCCACGTACATATTTATGTGCTTCATACTTTTTTTGTTCGATGTGGTTTGTCTTTCCGAAAGACAACTCTCCGGAAAATAAACATCGCTATTATAGCACCGAGCAAGGCCATGAGGAACACGAGGCTGTTATCAAAGGATTTGACCGCATACGCCTCGCGCATATTACCCTCTTTGTCGTAAGCTTTGACATAGATCAGGGTACCCCACAACTGATTCTTGAGTATATGCGGAGTTGCAGCAGGTGTCCAGACAAGCGGTCCCGTGGCAGGCACCCAGCGCTTCTCCTCAGCAATTTCATAGTGTGAGATGCCAGAATCCGTATCAACCGTAGAAAACGAAATGAAATACTTGTTATGCGCAACCGACGGATGCCGGCTGACTATCGGCACAAAATCATCAGGAGGACGAGTATCCCCGGCCCTATTTTCAACAACACCTTCAGTAACGGGTGTTGTGGCTTTAGGGGCTGCTTTTTCTAAAGCTTTTCCGATAGTGATCGTAGCGGGTTTCGCAGTTGAGCTTATCTCTGTACCCATTCCATCATTAAGAAGTATTTTTACGTCGTTTGCAGTTATGCTTGTTAGTCCTTGTGCATTCCCTCGCAAACTCAAGACAAGGATTTGTCCATTATTACCAGAATATCCACCCGGTGTTCCTCCGACAAAAGAAATGGTTCCAGCCACAGCATTTATCGTAGGCTTTTCAACCCACAAGTTAATAATTGAATTGCCATAAGAAACATTCGTAATCGTAAGCTTCGTGGGATCAATTTTTATCTTTCCCGATACGGTGTTGATCAATTTGTTTTGCGTATCCACAAATACAGTCACGGGGAACGTTTCGCCAGCAGGATAAGATGTGCCTGTATTGAAGTATAGAGTTTGTGCAAAAGCGGATGGAGAAAGAATTCCAGAAAGGATGAGGAATAAAAAACTTACAAAGAAAAATTTCATACGATGATAATTATATCTCACTATTTTTAGCTAGTCCACCAATAAAGCATGATTGAGAAGTCCGCGATACTCACCTTACCATCCACATTGACATCCACGCACGGATTTTTTGGTTTACTCTGGTTCCAGAAGTAAAGAAGGATAGAGAAGTCGACGATGTTCACACGTTTGTCGTTATTAACGTCTCCGTTTTTTCCACAAGCAACAACAGGATCAGCAGTGATTGCTCGGAAACGTGGAGCAAAAATATCGATATCTCCCACTTTAAAGGAGAAGCTCTGAGAAAACGGGGAGACGACGTTGTCCGGTGTCACTACCTGAGTACGACTAGTATGATCTCCTTTTTCAAGTACATCCGTGTCCAAGTCATACGACCAGAGTCCGAAATTATTCGACTTGGTTTTGTCAGTAATCTGGTTTTGCGAGTTGACAACGATATTTATCGTGGACTCAGGAATCGCCGCCCCGTAAAACTTGATGACATTTCCCGCTTTAACCTGGAGCTTGTCCGCACCAATGGTCGGAGCAATGATGATATCGGAAAGAGTTGTGGTACGACCTTCTTGAAGCGAGGTAGTGAAGCTTGAAGTCAGCGAACGGTTATTTTGGTCATCGATAGCATAGACAGAAAACGTATGTATACCGGGCGAAGCCTCGGTCTCGAGCTGCCAATTTCCGCTCGCATTCGCGCTCAACGTTGAGATAGTTGCTCCATCACGGAAGATGGTGAGATTTGCAAAGGGATATGCTCGACCTTGGAGAGTGACTGTGGCTTTCGAGGTCGGTGCGGGTGTGGCTGGTCCCCCCCCTCCACCACCCCCTCCACCACCCCCTCCTCCTCCACCCTCTGAAGATGCTGCGGTTGGTGTACTCGAAACTTCCGAGGATGTTGCGATGGTATTACCCACAGCATCAAGTGTGCGAAGAATAAAATAGTACGTAGTTCCTCCCGTAAGTCCTGTCTGCGTGGAACTTGTCACGTTTCCCACCGAGGTATAAGTATACGATCCCGATGTGGTCCCCTTTCCCACTGAGTACCCCCCTACCGACCACCCTCTTCCCGCCGAAGAAGCAGACCATGTGAGAGCTACCTGCTCCGTGCCTGCAGTCGCTGTGACCACAGGAGAAGTTGCAAAAGGAAAATTAAGAAAACCTGGATTAAGTCCGAAATTTGTAGCGGTAGAAGTGCTGAGCACTATGTCTGAAATTATGCTTTGTAGTTTAAACGAGTCTGATGCACCGTATCCACCCGGGACGAGCACCGGGGCTTCGAGCTTAAAATTTGTAGAGGAATATTCCTGAGCTCTCGCCAAAAATGTTCCCTGCGTAAATGCAAGAATTGAAAAAAGAAGTGTGATAAGTCCTCGTGTGATCATCATTAATTTATAGTCTCACCCCCAAGATCTTTTTCAGCCTCGAGTATACTCGCCACAACTTTCGAATCACTGCGAAGAGGCTCTGTGAAAATGATATGGTTCCTATTGATACTCATCTTATTCTCCGGGCCATGAAGCTCTGTGCCGAGTCGAATCAATTGTAAGTTTTCCGCAGCAGGAGCCTCGAGAGGCTTGGTGATCTGGATGTAGTAGACTTTTTCGAGGTGGATAAAATCTCCCGAGGAACCAGTCTGTACACCGAAGTAAACTTGATTGTTCGAAAGAAAAACAGCAATGTAGTTGTCGTTCATAGAAGCTATATTGCGCACAGCTAGTACGATCACGACGATAATCAGGATGGTGAGAATAATTTTTGACTTTGTTTTCATAAATTTATAAATGATTTAGGGGGAAGTATAACACGCTCTCAATTTTCAGGAGACGATGCAACTTCCGGTGCTGACTCAGGAGCGGGTCCTGAGACCGGCTCTGACTCCACCACCGGCTCTGGTGCTCCAGATGTCTCCGGCACGGTCGTTTGGACAGGAGTCTCTACTGGTGCCGGAGAAGGTTCGGACATCTCGGCTACTGGTTCTGGCGATGTTAGTGATGTGGGAGAAGGTGTTGGAGTGGGAGTTGGGGAAGGAGACGGAGAAGTGGAAGATTCCGGGGGGACAGAAGATGTTGGAGGCGTAGAGGTGGCTGTAGGCGTTGGAGTTGGGGAAGGAGACGGAGAAGTTATTGCAGAAACAGAAGAGGCTGAGCTCAGATTTGCATTATTGAGGAGAGCCTTAAGCTTTGTTTTGTCGATACACACATCTTCGAGACAAAGCTCCTTGGTCGTCAACTTGTCGGCAACGAGGCTTACAAACCGTTGAATGCCAGCCCATAATCCGCCTAACGGTAATGATGGTGTAGTTGTCGATAATATCGTACCAAATCGCTCCTCCATCAACTTGAGACGCGAAGTGATTGACTCTATTTGCTTCTGTTGCTCCTGAACTCCGGCAAGAATGAATGTACTGAGCTTGTATACGTCCACGCCCTTACCTCCAACAGACAGGACTTCAAGTGGAGCTTCCTCAGCGATGAGTCCGAGACGGAGGGGTGCCTCATCCTCATCAATCTTGTACCTATAATTCGCTATTTTTATTTTTCCTATCCGCTCAAGAATAGATGTTTTATCCTCATCTGCCAGATACTCGATGTCCTTTTTTGTGTCGCGTGCGGAAAAATTTACAAAAGAAGTTGCGGCAACATCTCCTGCTACATGAAGCTTGTATTCAGGTGTGGAAGTACCTAATCCGATCCCAACATTTCCATTCGGCATAATATTTAGCTGTTCGGTAATTATGTGGTTAGCGAGATTGACGAACACTTCGATAGTATCGGTATCACTATCAGATCCTGCAGTAAACTGCTCGAGAGCAATAGCTACGGTCTCTCCAGTAGTCGTCGCTTTCATACCTAGGCCTGAAGTTGAAGAAAGCGCGATTCGGTCTCCAATAGCTATAGACCCTCCCTCGCCGATAACTTTTAAAGGCACCCGGCCCGAAAGCGCTACCGGCTTACCGCCCTCAATTTCCTTACCAAGTAGAAGACCCGGATTTGTCGACACGATACCAAGTACCTTGTCACCTCTTGAAGCTTTTTTAATGTGCTTTGGATTCGCCGGATCAAGCGACGCGATTTCTCCCGCAACAAGCGTGGTGTCTGTCGTAGAATAGTTTTCAGCAAGGTCAATATCACTCAAAGATGCTGTGGTTGCATAGATAGTACCGGCCGTCGTGCCACAAGATCCACTTAATCGTACACAGAGCGATCCCTGTACTGAAAGCGTGGAAATAGGAGTCGATGTACCAATACCGACACGCGATAATCCAATGTTTGAAGGCAGATAGAGATCGGTATTATTTATCTTCCATCCATCAAGCAATGCTTCTGTACCGCTACTTGATTTGTAGACGAGTGCCGATCGAGTTCCACTATCGTTATCCGGATATGCCTCAGTCGGCACAGCAAATGTCGTAGTATATCTAGCAAGATTCTTTGTAATCCGGAGATCATCAATATATCCTGCAAAAGCACTCATCGCAGCACTTCCGCCAGGTGTTGAATGCCCAACATTCAATTTATTGTTAGCATCAGTGAAAGGATTTCGGCTATCACTGGTTTCACTTACACCATTCAAATAAAGCACCGTACTGCCGCCACTTCTCACAAGTGCTACGTGATACCAGGTGTCAGGATTGATAGTAGTGGCACCGTTTGTTGCTCCCCAACTACCCGGAACACCGAAGCTGATCTTCTTGGGTGTGCCTGCGAAATAAATAGCACCAGGAGCTGAATCGTTGTGAATAGAGATAAGTACATCGTCTACGCTAAGAGCGGTGGCCCGGAACCAGAACTCAATTGTAAATTCAGATCCACTGAGATTGTACGCAGCACTACCTGAAGTGCTCAAGTATGAACTGCTTGAATCATCAAACACCGCTGAGGCTCCACCAAACTTACTCTGCGCGGTAGACACTTTCGCGTTTCCGTTTGCGGTAATAGTGACAGCGCTATTGCTCTTATCGGTAAACGTCGTCGAGTTGTTCGAACCATCCATGTGAAGCAATGTGGTTACACTTGCGAAGTAATGGTCATTATTCAAGCTCACTCCTCGCGTATAAAAACTACCAAATCCCGAGAGAGTAGAGGTGGTTGTTGTTGCTGTATTTTCAGAAATACCAAACACACCATCAAGCGAAAGCTTAGCCAGTGTTGAAGTCGTAGCAATTCCAATGTTGCCATTTCCATTTACTCCATTTATCACGAATGACGGGGACGTACTTCCACTATTTGATATAACAAGAGAATTTGTCTCCGTTCCCTGCTCTACCGCGAACAATCCCCATGGCGATGTCGAGGCGATACCAATTCCCCCCGCAAATGTTGAAGTTGCTGTCGAAGTGGAAACGAGGTATGAAGTACGAAGAAAGCCGTCGATGACGGCATTGCCTCCCACTGACAGTTGTGTGTATGGAGTCGAGGTTCCTATACCAAGAAAACCATTAGTGTTATCCCATACCAGACTAGCAGAAGTTTCGGAGATCGTCGTTCCGCTCGAACCGTAGTACGCAAGACGATTTGCCGTACCGGAGTTCACGGTGCCGGAGCCTCCTCCCCCTCCTGAGCCGCCGATACAGGTTCCATTGATAGCGAAGCAGCCGGTGGTGATGTTGAAACCGTTCGCGGCTGTCGTGCTTGCAGTGGTACTTGTGAGATTAAGGTGCGTTGCCTGGATTGCAGCAGCGAATGTCGAAGTTGCAGTCGTTGAGGTTGCTGTGATGTAGTTGACTGTCGGAGAAGTGGAAGCGGAAAAGGTTGTGCCATTTGATGAGAGCCATCCTTGGCCGAACGATGTTTGGCCCGTTCCTCCGTACGCAACACCAATCGCACTTCCCTGCCATGTTCCAGAGGAAATGGTACCGACTGACGTCAGAGAAGATGAGACAATCGAAGCTCCGAGCGACGTCGCGTCGAGGATACGGGCGTTGTTAATCAAAAACTGCGAACCTGTTGGAATATTGATGCTGCCGGAGCTCAAAGTGATTCCGCCCGAGAATGTCGAGGTGGCGGCATTGCCCAAGATTGTGGTAGTAGCTGTTCCACCAATATACAAGCGATCAATGATAGATTGTCGCGTAGAGGAAGCTTGTCCGAAAGTTGTGAGTCCTGTGAAATTCCATGCTCCGGTAACGAGTTCGTTCTGACCTACCCGGGTAATTCCTGAGTTTGTGTAGTCAATTGAAATGTTTCCTTCAGCAGAAGGAGAATCTGTGACGATGAAATCAGAAGCAAGAAAGTCGATGGTTGTGGCTGAAGACGAAATGGTAGAGTCTCCTTCCTGGATTGTTGCCACACCTCCTCCCGCACCAGTCGCGTCAGTTCCACAGACAAGGTATCCTTCGGACGTGGTGTCTATGCTATCGCAACTTGTGAGGGAATCAACACGGAATCCACCAGATGAAATTTTCACCCCTCCAGCAAAAGTTGAGGAGGCATTACCACCCGAAATGGTTGTTGTCGAAGTCCCCCCCACATACAGCAGGTCATTCACCGAAAATCTTGTGGAAGATGCTTGAGCAAGTAAGGTAAAACCATCAACGGTGAGTGCTCCATACAGACGGGAAGCTCCACTCACTTGTAATGTTGATGAGGCAAAGACGCCTCCAGTTGCATCAACAAAGAAAAGAGAAGATGCGTTTGAGTTTTGAATTTGGAAAATAGAAGCTGTCTGGCCTAAGTAGCTACGCAGAGAAAGGAGGGTTGATGCTGTTGAAGTCGCTTGTATGGTGACAACAGAACTTCCTATAGGGGTAGTGGTTCCAAAGGACGAAGGGGTGGTTGTTCCACTCACCGCACTGGAAAGGCGGGCAAATGCTGCAGAAGTTATCTGCTGACGGGGAGAAAGCGTTTCGAAGGTTGAATTATCGGATGAAACTTCCACCTGGAGATAAATCGAACTGTTCGTATTGAAATTATAATCGAGCACATGAGGATATCCGCTAGCAGTGTCTCCGATATTTACTGTAAAAACACCCTGTCGGACCGTGGAAGAAACTGCACTCGGGCTCGATGATGGCCAGAGTCTGGTGCCCGACCCAACAGTAGCACTGTCCCAAATAGAAAACTTAAAATAGTATGTTGTGCCAGAAGAGCCTCCGAGAAGATCGCCGCTTGAATTTGTTAATCTACCTTGGTAGGAAAGAATCGATGGAGTCCCGGTAGCCGCATCCACTTGTCGCACAAAAGAAATGGAAATACACAAGCAAATTATAATCGAAAGCGTGGCAAAAAGGCTCTTTTGTTTTTTAAAAACAAAACTCATTGTCCGTTATTATACCTCGAAATCTACGGGAATTGACCTAAATAATGTGGATAAACTTGAGTTTTCTCTATTGAGTTTCCGACAGTCTGCGCAGCGCAACACCGATAGCCACCGCAAACTCCGGTCCGGCCTCGACAAACTTCTCCGAAAGGAATGCCGGGGTCTCGAGTTTGCCGAAGGCATTGCCATAGACCACTTCTGTCTGAAAACTGATGCGTGCAAGGTCGATAAAGCCCTTCACGAGGACTCCCCCTCCTGTGAGGATGACTTTTGAAATATTCTTGTTGTATTTTTTCTGGTAGGCCAGAAGGGTTGCATTCGCCTCATAGAAAACGTAATCAAGATTGACAGTGATGATCTCCGTGAGTTCCTTGTGCTCAGGACCTCCTTTGAGGCCGTAGACTCTTTTCATATTTTCAGCTTCGTTGATGCTGACGCTCAGGGCCTTCGAAAGTGCAAGAGTAATATCCTGGGATCCCTTGTCGAGAATATGAGAGGATCGCAGTATCCCCCTCTCTACGATGTACAGTTTCGTCGTTCGCGCACCCATATCAATGATCATTTCGGCATGAATTCCCTGTTCAACGACCGCGCGAATGGAGCTGAAAAGCTCAATCTCATAGAATGAAGGCGTTACGCTCACCTTGCCCATGATCGTCTGATAATTATTTATATATTCATTTAGAATAGCGACAATCAGCACATCCTGATGCTGTACAGCAGGAGTGGAAGGGCTAGATCCACCGGTATTCTGGCGGTTTTTTGCATCTTCGGCCAGAACCTCGGCTGGTGTAAATGAGTCCTCGCGCGGAATCACAGACCAATCGAGCATGACCTCGTTCATAGGGACAGGAATATACTTGCGGGCTTCAATGGCAATGACTTCCGCGAGCTGTCGATCCTGTACAGGGGGCAATGAAGCGAAGGAAATGAGGCTCGAGGAAAGAGGCAGAGCGACTCCCGCTGCCAAGGTGGTGGTTTTCGATTCGCGGAGAATATCCTGAAGCGCTTCTGCCACTTTTTCCGGAGTGAGGCTCGTGGCACGGCCGATCTCAATGCCTGCATAGGGACCGAGTGCAAGTTCTCCATATGTCTCGAGAACAACTTTGCCACGCTTTCTCTTGACCTGCACTATTTTTATAGCTGAAGAACCGATGTCGATACCGAGAACACTTTCGTCTTTCTTTGAAAAAAATGATAGAAGTCCGCCCAAATTCATGCACATAGTATACCATGATAAAATGCCGTCATGCGAGGCTTTTTCACCCATATTCTCGACTTCATCTTTCCGCCGAGCAAAGAGACTCTCGAGCTCCGAGCACTTTCCCGTGCCGATCTCTTTGAAAAACTGCCCCGAGCAAACTTCTCCCCCCATCCTTTCATCACCTCCCTCTTTGCATACAAGAATCCCTTGGTAGCAGAACTCATCTGGAGTATAAAATACAAGAAGGATCGGCATGCAATCGAGTTAGGCTCGTATGCCCTATACAGAGCCCTGGAAAAAAGAGACGCGGCAGTCCTCATCCCAATACCGGTATCGAAAAAACGCAGGAACGAAAGAGGATACAATCAGTGTGAGGTTCTCGTAGGCGGAATCCTCGCCTTAGACAAAGAAAATAAATTTGAGCAACGATTTGATATTCTTTTTAGGACAAGGCATATGGAGAGGCAGACACTCAAGAATCGAAAAGAAAGAATGGAGAATATGGAAAGAATATTTCATGCAGAAAAAGTTCCCTTGAATGCCCCGATCATCCTCATTGATGATGTTGTGACAACAGGAAGCACGCTGCAGGAGGTGCGCAATACTCTAATACGGGCCGGGTATGAAAATGTCTCGGCATTGACCCTGGCCCACTAAACTCGATACAATTCCCTCATGACACCCTCATCCGTCCGCCTCGAACCATCCTGGAAAGAAGCCCTGAAAGACGAATTTGAAAAGACATATTTCAAGGAGCTTTCTGCCTTCGTACGAGAAGAGTATACAAAGAAAAAGATTTTTCCTCCGTCAAAGGATGTTTTTCGCGCATTTGATCTCTGTCCTTTTGACAAAGTGAAGGTGGCAATCCTTGGACAGGATCCGTATCATGGAGTGAAGCAGGCAAACGGACTGTGCTTCGCGGTTCATGAAGGTATTCCCCTCCCCCCGTCTCTCCAAAATATTTTCAAGGAGATCGAGGATGATCTGGGAATAGTTCCGGACGGGAGTGGTGACCTTTCTCGGTGGGCCACACAGGGAGTGCTTCTTCTTAATGCCACCCTGACCGTCCGAGCAGCAAGTCCTGGCTCACACCAGAAGAAAGGGTGGGAAGAATTCACCGATGCAGCTATTCGAGCACTTTCTGAGAAGCGGGAACATCTTGTCTTCATCCTCTGGGGCAACTATGCAAAAAACAAGGGTTCGGTCATTGATAGATCGAAGCACCTTGTTCTTGAGTCCGCACACCCCTCCCCTTTTTCCGCAGCCAATGGTTTTTTTGGATCAAAACCCTTCAGCAAGACAAATGCATATTTGAAGGAAAACGGAATTGGAGGGATTGATTGGAGATAGGGGGGATTTTAATGCCAAATCTTCAAGGATCCTGCAAATTCGAGGAGATGAGTTCCAACAAGAACCGCATCTGCTCCCTTTTTAACATCCTGCACAGTCTTTATATTGCTCGCCTGACAGAGCCAACCAGAAAATACCGCACGTGCTTCTTCAAATGTCTCTTTTTTTAATCCTCCATTGGACAAATCCCGGCTATTCCACACGACCTTGAAAGAGGCGGGGATAGTTTTGAGCTCATCAAGAGTCAGAGGTTCAATGAGACATTTCTCCGCATGAATGGAGGGTATGCGACCCACCACTAGGACGTAATCTGCTCCTGCCTCAATCGCTTGTTGGATTTCCTCATCAGTGGAATGAATCCCCTTTGCGAGAATAGGTTTACCTGTATACGATTTTGCTTTTTTAACAAGATCAAAGGAGCCGTCCCATCGAGGGTCAGTATGAATGGAGATAATGTCCCCGACGTGATTCGCAATATCAAACAGTTCATCCCAGCTCTTGTCTGAAATGAAGCCGGCGAATGGTGAGTGGGTTTTTACCTCTACAATGATTTGCATTTTTATTTTATCGCCACTCCCTTGTACATAAAGGCAAATGGCTTTCCTTTTTGTTCAAATGTACCCAACTTTTCGATAACAAAACCTACTTCAAGGAGAAGATTCTCTACTTCCCTATCCATGTGACAGCCACCAGCACAGACTTTTGAAAGCGGGGTGAAAAACTTCTGGAGTTGTGCGATAAAATTTTTAGGTGATTTTCCATGTTCGATGAAAAAGAATTTTCTTCCTGGTTTCAGGACCCTGAACATTTCTTTCAGAGCGACTTCAGGATGCGGAATGCTGCAAAGGCTCCAGGTGGAAACAACTGAATCTACAGAATCATTTTGCAAAGGAATCTCTTCTGCGGAGGATTGGAGATATTTCACAGGAAATGATGCTTTTGCAATTCTTTCCTGTGCCAGATCGTAGAGCTCACGAGAGGGATCGAGAGCGTAGAGCTCCGTTACGTTCGTATAGTATGGAAGATTGAGGCCGGAACCAAATCCGATCTCGAGGATCACTCCAGTAGCCATGCCCACAGCATCAGGTCGATGCTTTTCCATTTCTTCCCTTTTCATCACTGAATTGAGGAGTGTGGGCAGGATGTATTTAGAATAAAGACCCATAGGTATTTCTGCGGAAACGGAGGGATTCGAACCCTCGAGACCTTTAAAGGGCCTACATCTTTAGCAAAGATGCGCAATCGACCAGACTCTGCCACGTTTCCTTCATTTCCCATTCTTGCATAAAAGCGGCTTTTGAGCAAAATTTTGGTATGATACCTCCATGTCTATGACCCCCTTCCTCAAAACCATCTGGACCCACTACGAAAAACATGGTCGCGACCTGCCATGGCGACGCAACATCACTCCATACAGAGTGGTGGTTTCCGAAATCATGCTCCAGCAGACACAGGCCTCGCGAGTCGCTAAAAAGTTTGATTCTTTTCTAAAGGTATTCCCTAACTGGACATCGCTTGCACGAGCACCTCTCGCAAAAGTTCTCAAGGAATGGCAGGGACTTGGATACAATCGCAGAGCACTCAATCTCCACAGGCTCGCCCAGAAAGTAGCGGCCAACAACATGAAACTTCCGGAAACATACGAGGAACTTCTTGAGTTGCCAGGTATCGGACCGAACACTGCCGGCTCCATTCTTGCATTTGCTTTCAATATCCCCCGCCCTTTCATTGAGACTAATATTCGTACTGTTTTCATTCACTTCTTTTTCAGCAAGAGCCGGGGAAAAATCCACGACAAAAAACTCATGCCACTCATCGAGGAAGCGCTTCAGAACACGAGAAACAAAAAGAATCCGCGAGAATGGTACTACGCGCTCATGGACTATGGCTGTCATCTAAAACAGAGTGAAGTAAATCCAAGCAGAAAAAGCGCGCATCATGTGAAGCAGGGTGCATTCAGAGGTTCCAACCGCGAGCTTCGATCGCATATTCTCAAGCTCATCATTTCAAAACCAATTGACGGATCCGCTATCGTAAACTATTTCCGTGATAAAAAGGAGAAAGATATTCTCAAAAATCTGATGGACCTCGAAAAGGAAGGGTTCGTAAAAAAAGAACAAGAACTCTATGAAATCAACTGACCTCATCACCGACTATGCCCGCCTCAACCCACAGCAGAGAGCCGCTCTTAAAAAGCTCGGTATCGTTACCATTCACGACCTTCTGTACCACTTCCCCGTACGGTACGGTGACACTTCGGAAACGAGAAGTATTTCTTCACTCCAGCACGGCGATACGGCAGTCGTCTTCGGGAAGATAACCGGACTCAAGACGAGCAAGGGATTCAAGACCAAAATCCCCATGGCCGATGGGTATGTCGAGGATGAATCCGGAAAGATACACTGTGTCTGGTTCAACCAGCCATACTTGGCGAAGATGACTGCCGAAGGATCTCTTGTCCGGATCGAAGGAAAAGTTTCTGAACGGAAGAAGACTCAAGAACTATACTTTTCGAATCCCAAGATAGAAGTAGTCGACAAACTTCCAACCGGAGTCGGAGATTCCCTTTTTGGAGATGGGGGTGAAGCACACACGTTGTATCCAGTATACCCAGAGTCACGCGGCATAACTTCCAACTGGATGTATCACAAGGTTTCAGAAATATTCAAAAGCGGAATTCTGGATACACTTCCTGACCCCATTCCATATGAAATATTGAAAACATACAACCTTCCGAGCCTCAAGACTGCACTCATTTGGATCCATACGCCACTCAAGACTGAGGATTCGCTTTCGGCCCGCAAGCGCTTCGCCTTCGAAGAAGTCTTTTTCATACAGCTCGAGAAGCAGCAGGCCAGAAAGAAATATGAGAAGAATCCCACGTTCACCATCGATCCCGATGAGAGGCACATGAATGAATTCATCAAACGCTTCCCTTTCGAAGCAACCGTGGCGCAAAGAAATGCAATCAGCACTATTGTCGGAGATTTCAAAAAAGGACGGGCAATGTCCCGTCTGCTCGAGGGGGATGTGGGATCAGGAAAAACAGCGGTGGCAGCCTCAACAGCATATGCCGTTGTCACAACCAGGCCGAAAGGAGAAAAATATGGTAACCTGCAGGTCGCATACATGTGTCCCACGGAAATCCTGGCAACGCAGCATTTCGAATCCTTCATTTCATATTTTGCATACCTTGGAATACAGGTCGCTCTCATCACTGGTGCAGGATGCCGCAAATTCCCATCGAAATTGAATCCAAAGGGCTGGACTGATATTTCAAAGACCCAACTTCTGAAGTGGGTAGAGAACGGAGAGATCCCTATCGTCATCGGCACACATGCTCTCATCCAAAAAGCTGTGAAGTTCAAGCACCTCGCGTACGTCATCATCGACGAGCAGCACCGCTTCGGAACCCGCCAGCGCGCAACTCTCGTGAGAAAGGATGCCGAGGGAAAAGCTCGTGCACCACACCTTCTTTCAATGACCGCCACACCAATTCCTCGCACGCTTGCACTTACCATCTACGGTGACCTCGATCTCACACTTCTTGACCAGATGCCTCACGGACGCAAACCGATCGTAACGGAGATAGTGAAGCCGAATGAACGCGAGATTGTATATGAAAAGATCCGGCAGGAGCTCCAGGCTGGGCGGCAAGCATATGTCATCTGCCCGCGTATCAATGAACCTGACCCCGACAAGGAAGCGGCAGTGAACGCAAAGTCAGTGAAAGAGGAAGCTATCCGCTTGAAAAAATCAGTCTTTCCAGAATATCAAATTGGAATCCTCCACAGCAAAATGCGCCCGGCAGAAAAAGACAAGGTGATGCTGGATTTTAAGGCTGGGAAAATACACATACTCTGCGCAACATCTGTTGTCGAAGTCGGAGTGAACGTTCCCAATGCCACAGTCATCATTCTCGAAGGTGCAGAACGATTTGGACTTGCACAGCTCTACCAGCTCCGTGGTCGTGTCATACGCTCGAATCATCAGGCATACTGCTACGTCTTCACCGAAACCAAGTCAGACAAAACAGTAGAACGACTTCATGCACTCAAGACGGCAAAAAATGGATTCGAACTTGCTGAGTATGATCTCAAGTTCAGGGGATCAGGTGAACTTTCCGGAGGAAAGCAATGGGGTGTGTCAGACATTGCCATGGAGGCTCTTATGAATATAAAAATGGTGGAAGCTGCGAGAACGGAAGCAACACAGATGGTGGAGAAGGATGAAGACCTGAATCAGTGGCCTACAGTGAAGAAGCATCTTGCCGAGAGAGCAAAGGACCAGCAACATTTTGAATAAATCTATCTTTTTACGAGGAAATATCTTTGATGGAGTTTAATTCTCGAGATAAGCCCTTGCTTCTTTAACGGTAGTAAAACTTGGAGAAAGATTTTTACCCTCTTTTATATCCTTTAACACCCTTTCCACATCCCTGCGTGTTTTAGCATTAAACTCTTCTTTGACCTGAAACTTACTTTTCAGAAGATCGAGATTAATAGACACTAATTTTGATTTCCCCTCTTTTACAACGACAGGAAATTCGATTTTATTTCCTCTAATTTTTTTATCATGCAAAATAGTTTTCCAATCAGCCTTCGTATCCCTATCTACAATGATTCCTAGTTTATTCAATAAATTTGCGAGGTTCTCCCACACGGAAGGATGCGTCAATTTAAGCGATTCGGAAAGGGAGAGCTCTTCGATCATGCCTATAAGCACCGCCCGTCCATGGCTGATTTTATACTTCAACTCCAACGCATGGCCGATGGTATGTCCCACGTTCAGAATCTGCCTTAATCCATTATCATTAAAATCTTTACCGGTAAAATACTTCTTAACCACAATTGATTTTTTAATAATCTTCTGCAAATCCGAACTCGTGCGAAGAGAATGGATGGTGTGTTTTTTAAGAAGGCTTAAAATCGACGGATCCTTAATAAGGCCCGCTTTGATTATTTCGCCCAACCCATCGACAATTTGTTCCCTCGATAAAGTCTCGAGAAAGCGAGTATCAATAATAGTTGCGACAGGCATGTGGAAGCTGCCGATCTGGTTTTTATACTTTAGAAAATTTATGCCCGTCTTGCCGCCATGAGCACTATCTACTTGAGCCAACAAAGTCGTGGGAACTTGTATACATTTTATACCGCGCAAATAAATTGAAGCTGCGAAGCAGGCGACATCACCCACAGTTCCACCTCCTAACGCAATCATGATACTCTTTCGATCCAAATCAAGACCGCTGAATTTTTTCAACAGAAACTCCAACTCCTTCCACTCCTTTGCTTTTTCACCATCAGGAAGCAGGATAACTTGCGCCTGTGACACCCCTATCTCTTTTATAGCCCAGCCGAGTTTTCCCCTTAAATATTTAGAGGTAACCACACAAACTTTTGAAGGCTTGTGTTTCGCTAGTAAACCATGAATGGATTGTAGAGAATAAGTGATGGGCATAAAACGGGTATTAACAGGTATCAGGTGCGCCTGCTTGGATTCGAACCAAGGACCCCAGAGGTATAAGCTCTGTGCTCTAACCAACTGAGCTACAGGCGCATGCGATCATCATAGACTATTTTACTCCCCCTTACAAACTCCCCTGAGCCCCGCCACATCCTCCCCTGTGGGTACGATATTCTTGCTAGAGTTTAAGTAGTACATGATAGAAGCTGGATTGTCGTTGTGGTCGAGACCAAGAGCGTGACCGAGCTCATGCGCAAGAACACGTCGCAGTATTTCCCTGCTTCCAAATTCATAAATATTTATTCTCTCCCCTGCACTGTCATAGACATACTGTCCTTCTTCGAATTCTTCTCCTGCAGTTTTGTTGAACGTCTGGATCGTAGAATTCACTGAATTCACAAGATAGTTGTATTTCTTCACGAGCGCATTGGTTTGATCGGCAAGCGAGTTAACCTCGAGTCTTTTCTGCTCAAGGGTGGCAAAATCACTGCGTCGCTTCTTGTATTCACTCAGCATCGCCTCATACTCCACCTTAGCCCTCTCATAGTCTGCCTGCAGAGAAGTGAAACGACGACGAATCTCGTCGGCAGTCTGCTTTGTATCATCTATCGCGGAGATAAGTACCCGCTGACGGTCTGCATTCTGCTGACGCTCATCATAGATGAGATTAATGACGATTGGCTGGCGGGTGAAATATCTTCCGAGATTTTCTCGCACAAATTTCTCAAACTTTCCGAGAGGCTTTGCTTCCTCTTCGTATTCAAAATAGTTCTTGCCACCGGCGTTTTCCCAGATATGCGAAGCGGTCTCAACATCACGAAGGAGTTCGGCTCGACTAAGATTGAATCCTGAATCAACAGTTCCGATGGTAAAGGCAAGGGGTGCCTCACAAGGAGCCTTGGGAATGCTCCGAGTATAGGCAAACAGCCCGAGCGCGAGGACCAGTACAAGGAGTGAAAAAAATTTTCTAAAAAAAGACATGGCTACGCTTTCCAACCCTGATGTTCGATATCAAGTTTCTTCTTTGGCTGAATCCCATGAGCAACGATGATGCTCTCGTACTCTTCCCGCTCGATAGTTTCGGTTTCGATGAGCCTTTGAGCAATTGCATCGAGAGCTGTCCGATGCTTGGTGACAATCTCTTCAGCTTTCTTGTATCCCTCGCTCATGATACGCGATACTTCAGCGTCAATATCTGCTCCGACCTTCTCAGAATATTCCTTGTCCTCGATTCCCTTTCCAAACATTGCTCGCCCGCCGCCATTCTCGAGTGCCAGTGCTCCAATTTTCTCCGACATTCCATACTTCGTCACCATATCACGGGCAAGTGCAGTCGAAACCTGGAGGTCATTCGAAGGACCAGTCGTCACATCCCCGAACATCATCTTCTCCACAACATATCCGCCGAGAGAAACGGCAATATCATCAAGGAACTCATTCTTTGACTGCATCTTTCGATCCTCGAGTGGCAAATGGAGAGTGTAGCCGGCAGCGCGTCCGCGGGAAATGATAGAAATCTTGTGTACAGGATCTGCATACGGAAGAACCGAGGCGACGAGGGCATGACCCGCTTCGTGGTATGCCGTTATTTCCTTTTCTTTCTTTGAGAGCAAGTGGCTCTTCCTTTCAGGACCGAGCATGACTTTTTCAATTGCGCGAATGAGGTCGAATTGAGAAATCTTTGTGCGGTTCTCGCGCGCAGCAAGAATTGCACCTTCGTTCATGAGAGAATAGAGATCGGCTCCGGAGAATCCTGGGGTTCTCTCTGCGACTACACGGAGCACCACATCCTCGGCAAAAGGTTTCTTAAGCGAATGAATCTTGAGAATTTCCTCGCGATCGTTTCTGTCGGGAAGATCGATAGTCACCCGTCGATCGAAGCGACCCGGGCGGAGGAGCGCGGGATCGAGAACATCAGGCCGGTTTGTGGCAGCCATGACAATAACTTTTTCATTTGGTTCAAATCCATCCATCTCCACGAGGATCTGGTTGAGCGTCTGTTCCCTCTCGTCATTTCCTCCACCGACTCCTGTTCCGCGCACGCGTCCCACAGCATCGATCTCGTCGACGAAGATAATTGCTGGCGCAGCTTCCTTTGCCATTTTAAAGAGATCACGTACTCTCGAGGCTCCCACACCCACGAACATTTCCACGAATTCAGAGCCAGAGATTGAAAAGAATGCCACGCCAGCTTCTCCTGCAACCGCACGTGCAAGCAGCGTCTTTCCTGTTCCTGGTGCCCCCATGAGAAGAATTCCCTTTGGTATCACGGCACCGATCTCGAGAAACTTCTTTGGATTTTTCAAGAAGTCCACGATTTCTGCAAGCTCCTGTTTTGCTTCCTTTGCCCCAGCCACATCCTTGAAAGTGACTTTCTGTTTCTTGTCGTCAGGCAATGTGATGCGCGCCTTCGACTGTCCGAAGGAAAATGCTTGCAGTCCTGTTCCCTTCACCTGCCTCGTGAGGAACCAGATGATGAGTGCGAGGAAAAGAAGCGGTGCAAGGAACGGTGCAAGCTGCCCTATCCAGAACCAGAATCCGCTCGGACCCTCTATTGAGATTTTTACCGCATTCAATTTTTCCGGTGTTAGGCCATAGCGCTCAAAAGTTTCGGTGACTGCGGAGTCAGCCTCCTTCTTCGATCTCTTTATGGTCTTATCCTGGTATTCAGCAGTGAGATCATCACCGCGGACAGTGATGAGCGTCACTTTGCCCATGCCAATGTCATGCACAAGTTCAGATAGGGGGATTGTCGATTCTGCAGTCGTCTGTTCTGCAACAAAAGAGTAGAGGCCGGAAATGAGAAAGAGCACGAGGAGTACGAGCGAGATGGAATTGAGAAATCCGAAGCGTCCCGGTTTCTTGTCTTTTCCTTTCTTTTGGCTTCCTTTCGGAGCGCTGTCGGTGTGTGGGTTCATGTGATGATTATACCTAAAAGCGCAAAATGCGCTATACTCTATCGTATCTCAAAGGCTATGGCGGAATCGCTCATATATAACAAAAAGATAGGGATGGATTATGAAATACTCGAAACCTTCGAAGCTGGCATCGAGCTTTTTGGCTTTGAAGTGAAGAGTATTCGTGCCAAGCAGGGTTCCCTCCTCGGAGCTCATGTGACCGTCCGCGGAGGCGAGGCGTACCTTATTGCCTCAAACATTCCTTCATACCAAGAAAAGAATACTCCTCTCGGATACAATCCAAGACGCAACCGTCGCCTCCTCCTTACAAAACCTGAGATTCACAAACTTGGTTCTCTCGAGGCAAAGAAAGGATTGACAATCGTCCCCATTTCGATGTACAATAAGCAGAAAAAGGTCAAGGTGGAGATAGCGATCGTACGTGGCAGAAAGAAGCACGACAAGCGTGAACTCACCAAGAAACGCGATACAGACCGCGAAATCCGCCGAGAATTTTCCGCTCGTTGACAATTCAAACACATGGGGATGAAAGGCCTCGACAGTTGAGGTATTCCCTGCCATGCGCCACAGAGCTCCGTTAACTCTTAAATCTGACGGAAATCGTAACTGCAAAATCAGTAGTTGCAAAGGCAATGTCTGTTGTGTCTCCATATTTTGGAGCCAAGGACTTCGCTTTCGTTTACGCGACTTAAACCCCGCCTCGACGACACTTCATGCTCCGCTCCGGACTCTGCATGCGGTGATATAACCTCCGGATAAGGCTCCGAAACTTTCCCTTTCGGAGTTCGAAAATCCAGGAATCGCGCGCATATGTTTTGCAAGCTTTTAAGTATGCGTGTTACATGGGGGCGACCCCGGTAAAGCTCGATACGTAGCGTAGAAATGGCATGGAACTTCATCTGCACGGCGGTTCAATTCCGCCCATCTCCACAATATTTACAAATCTCTCCATATTTGACATCATGTCATCAGAATGAACATTGAAGACATTTCCCTGCTTAACTTTCTGCAGTCTAGGCTTCCCGGCACTTATAGCAGCCCCGAAGTTAAAGCTCCAGAAGGATTATCCACGAACATAACTCCTTTGGAGATTATAGTTTGCAGACTGAACAAGCCGTTGGACACAACCCAATTACCGCTCCTCTTAGCTGACTACACCCTACGATGTGGTTATGATATTACAGTTAAAATGGTTGAACCCTACCTTTTTCAACATGAATTCTCGCATATCCCCAAGTTGCCCGCGCGTTTTTTGTTAAAGGCTAACCGTGATGAGGAGAGGATGATATACATCATGTACTATGACGACCATCAAATGGTTGTTAGCTCAAGTGGAACGTTGGATGTAACTGCCTTTGACGAGTGGTAGACAAAAAATCCCCCACAAGACACGATGTTCTTGTGGGGGATTTTACTCACCTCCTCCTCTTCGCATACTCCCTCACTATCGCCAATGTCTCTTCATGCGGCACCCGCTTCATCTTCTTGTCGCCATTTTCAAAATCCCACAGTCCGGAATTCGTGAGGTGCAGATCATGCCAATCTGGACGATCGATAATCGGATACGCACAAACGCCAAGAAGCGGTAGACCGGAAGCAATGGCGTCATCGATTTCAGGAAGAATACATCTCCACCACGGCACGCGCATGCTTCCGACACAACCGGTTTCAGTGAGAATGAGCGGTAGATGATAGCGGTCATAGAGTTCCTTGAGAAGGACCTTGAGGGGTACACGCTCTTTGTCTTCAAATGGAATCATCTCATGGCATGAGGCATCGAGGAGGTCGTCTCCAGTGATCCATTCTTGGTTGTAGATATAGTAGTTGGCGCCGATGATGTCAAGGTATTTTGGATGGCCACCGAGTTCTGGCATAAGGCGACCGGAGAGCATATCGAAGGTTTGAAATTTAATCTCAGCAAAGGCATCCTCCATTGCCTTGGTCACCACCGTTCCGGGTGGCTTGGCACGGCGATCAAAGAGTGGATCGACCTGGATAAAACGAATATTTGCATCCACTTTCCATATCTCGTCCATCGCAGCAATAGAGGCTTTCACAAGCTGTTGTTTGAATCGATATCCTGCCGAACGCAGGTATGGAGCCCAGAGTCCGATAGATCCGGCCATGAAAGCAAAGAAGGAAATTTCATTCACGGGTACGATGTATATCGGACCGTGTTCGTATTTTTTGATTAGCTCTGCACATTTTTTCGCATAGCACGCAAACTGGGCTACAAACTCATCGGTGAGCGGATCGAGGTGATCCGGATAGTCGAAGTGATTGAGATCCCAGATCTGCTCTATTCCCTCCTCTTTTCCGATCGCAAGCATTTTTTCAAAACGAACAAAATCATAGACGCCGTTTCCCTTATCAATATGTGACCACAGAAATCCCTCGCGAACGGTATATATACCAATTTCTTTGAGGAGCTTGTAGTCTTCGCGACAGAGTTCGTCGTGGCGTGTGAATGCGAGGGAATCAATTCTTTTTTTTGTTTCTTGACGCGGAGCTGCGCATTCGAAACCACCCATCATGAAAGATTTGAATTTCGGATGTTGCGTAAGCATCATCACTCAGAGACGAGTGACGGTCATATTCCTTACTTCTTCCCCTGCTTCCCTTCCTTGTCATCCTTTGGCTTCGATTTCATGTGCGGTCCGAAAAAAATGTAGCCGAAGATGATTGCAAAAATGATTAGCCCTAGATCGCTCATGCCTGTAGTATACTATATGCACGATGAATCCCACCACTTGGACTCTGTATACAGATAATCCGACAGCCTGGGGCGCCATGATGGATGCCTGCGCTGAAGCCAAGGAAAGCATTGAATTTGAAAATTTCATATTCACCGCCGATGTGATTGGCAACCAGTTCATTGAAGTCTGCGCCCTCAAGGCCTCGCAGGGAGTGAGGGTTCGTTTCATCTGGGATGCGGCAGGAAGCTTCAGCTTTTTCGGCTCCTCGATTGCAGAAGAATTGAGGAAAAAGAATATTGAGCTCGTCTTCTTCAAGACCCTTTTACCGGAATTTTTCTCCCTTCACAACTACCGGTCCTGGTACTTCCGCAATCATCGCCGCACACTTGTCATCGACGGAAAGATCGGCTTCACTGGCAGTACCTGCATCTCAAAGAGAATGGAGAGATGGAGGGATACCTCGGTGCGCATCGAAGGTCCGGTAGTCAAAGAAATGCAGGATTCATTCGAAAGAATGTGGACTCGTGCTCACGGCAAACGCCCCCCACATCTCAAGCAAAGAGATTCAAAAACTGACGGTGAATTCGAATACGTCACGAGCATGCCCCTCCCTGGCAAGCGTGAGCTCTACAGCCGAGTACTCGAGGCAGTTCGGGGGTCTGAAAAATCCATTTTCATCACCGTCCCATACTTCGTCCCCACGCAGAAACTTGCGAGGGTACTGCGCCTTGCGGCACACAGAGGCGTCGACGTACGCCTCATCCTACCCGCAAACTCAGACTTCCCGACTGTCGACTTGGGTGCAAGAACATTCTTTCACAGCATGCTCAAGGGCGGCATCAGAATATTCCTCTACAAGGGGAATATGATACACACGAAGAGCATTGTCATTGATGATGCTTGGGGAACGGTCGGAACACTGAATCTCGACCATATTTCCCTCCTCTACAACTTCGAAGCAAACCTTGTCACAACGAATGTGCGCTTCATCGAGGAACTGGCTTCGCATTTTGAAGAAGATCTGAAGCAGTGCCAGGAGATGACATTGGAAGAATGGAACAGAAGGTTTTTTGTCGAGAAGGTTGCAACATTTTTCGTGAAGTTCATCAGAATATTCTTGTAATTGCCGTAAAAGCAAAAGTATGCTATAAAGTAATTACTAAGGCAACCACATTGAGTATCCCACGAGTACGCATTAACCACTTCATCAAAGCGCCCCAGCTGCGCGTTATCACCGCTGACGGAGAGAACCTCGGCGTGATTCCTCTTGCCCAGGCTTTCAAGGAAGCTGACGCTCGAGGTCTTGATCTCATTGAAATTTCGCCAAATGCCACCCCGCCAGTTGCAAAAATCATGGATTATGGTAAATTTCAATACGACGAAAAGAAGAAGCAGAAGGTGGCTAAATCCCGCAACCACACCTCGGATATCAAGAATATACAGGTTAAAATCGGTACAGGGGAGCACGATCTCGAGCTCAAAGCAAAGAAAGCCTCGGAATGGCTCAAGGAGGGCCACCGGGTTAAAATTGACCTCTTCCTGGTCGGACGGTCCAAGTACATGGACGTGAACTTCCTCAAGGAGCGCATGGACCGCGTATTTAAGCTCATTACGACTGAATACAAAGTCGCAAGTGCACCGATGAAAAGTCTCAAGGGCCTCACCGCCATTATTGAAAAGAAATAACAAACGATGAAAACAAACAAATCATTTTCAAAGCGCCTAAAACTTACCAAGCGAGGTAAGATCCTTTCGCGCGCAACTGGCCAGAACCATTTCAATGCAAAGGAAAGCCGAAGATCCCAGCTCACAAAGAAGAATGCTCGAGTTCCCTTCCATATGACCATGAAGGAGAAGAGCCGCTTCCTCGTAGGGCTATAATTGTAAGCTAATAACCAAACCACCATGTCACGAGTAAAAAAAGGAGTTAATGCTCTCAAAACCCGAAAGAATATCCTCAAGCAAGTAAAAGGCTATCGTTTTCGCCGATCCAAGACTGAGCGTGCAGCATACGAGGCAATCTCACACGCAGGAACATATGCTTTTGCACACCGACGCGACAAGAAGGGTGACTTCCGCAGACTCTGGAATGTTCGCATCAACGCAGCACTCCGCGAAATCAATCCTGAGAATTCATACAGCAAATTCATGGGAGCCCTCAAGAAGGCAAACATAGCTCTCGACCGAAAGGCCCTTGCAACTCTCGCTGATGAAAACCCAACAGCATTCAAGAAGATTGTGGAGAAGGTGGCATAAAAACAAGAACCGCGAAAAGCGGTTTTTTTGTTTGTCCATAAAACACAAAACTCGCCGAAGCGAGTGTTGTATGAAACCCTTCATGGTTTATGGGAACTTCGGCTAGCCACCTGTACTTATAGTTTAACTCCTCCAATTTTAAAGTCAATTTATAGACTCCTCAGGCTTTTTAAGCAAATCATTGAGTAAATTCAAAAGTAGAAGCAATAGTATCCACAACAGAAATATTTTTAGCTACAGGAAAATAATTAAGTTGATACAATACTCCATTTTTTACAGTTATATAGAATAATTCTTTCGTCCCTTTCTTTGCAGAATACTCAGTAACGCAAATTATCCTATATCCTTTCTGACCACCAAATCGAACCTCTTTAATATCAACTGGGCCATATTTTGAAAAACGATTTTTTATTTGTTCTACTTCCCTCTCAGCGTCATTGTTAGTTTCCTTTATGTATATACCAACATTTTCTTCATCCTTCCCTATCGATTCACTGTCTGGGAGAAAAAACCTTGTCACAAAACCATGTTCTGGATGGGCGTTCGCAAAAAATGATCCTTTTGGATAAATAAGTCTAAAATGATATTTGCTATTCTCATACATGGAATCACCTATAAAATGACTTGTACCGTCAAGTGAATATGATTTTTTATATTGATCAATATTACTGGTCAACGATATTAAAGAAAACAGAATAAATATAGTAATTATTATGAAATATGTCCTCTTAAATTTAATTTGCCCGAGAAACGATGTTGATATATTTTTCTCTTTCAAAAAAAGATTCCAAAGAAGCGAAAAAAATATTATAAGAAAGACGATCCCTAAAGCCTCTCTTATAATTATTTGAGTTGGAATTGACAAGTCCATAGGTATATTCCATATAACTAAATATTCGACAATTGCTGTTACTACACAAGATAATACAATTATGCCTATTATTTTAAATATGTTTTTCATGATATTAATTTTAACAATTAAGGAACTTAACTGTCAAGAGCGTCGGAACTGGTTTTACATAAAACGCGCCTTAGTCTAGAGTATACCCCACCCCTCTCTCCGGATACATCCCCTTCACTCCCACTTCGTCATTGATCCTCTGTGCCAGAAACAGCGCCGCTTTCGGCTCACCCATCACCACAAAGACTTTCTTTGCTGTCTCCTGCGCTGTCCCGACAAATTCCACGAGGTTGTCTGAATCCTTGTGAGACGAGTATCCCATTATCGACTCTATCTTCGCTCTCACCAGCACTTCATGATCCCCTATCTTCATCTTCTTAGCTCCTTCCAGAAGATGCCTGCCAACTGTCCCAAGTGTCTGATACCCAACAAGAAGGATAGTATTGCGAGGATCTGGTAGGTAGATCTCTTCGTGATGCCGTACACGGCCTCCCACGGACATCCCAGATCCAGCAATGACGACCTTCGCACCTCTCACATGATCTATTCCCTGCGATGCTTCCCTGCTCTCTGTGAATGAAAGTTGCGGAAAATCAAACAGATCATCACCCTTGCGGATTTCTTCTTGCGCCTTTTCATTAAAAAGATGAGTGCTGGATCGATAGACTTCTGTGACACGTGTAGCGAGTGGTGAATCTACGAAAATCGGAACGGACGGAATCGCCTTCGATTCCACGAGTGCATTTATCTCATACAGAATAACTTGTGTGCGTTCGATCGAGAAAGCGGGAATGACGAGCGTGCCTCCACGCGCAGTGGTATCTTTTATAGTCTGTTCAAGCTTGGCCCTTCTCAACTCCTTCGGCTCGTGGTTTCGGTCTCCGTAGACACTCTCCATCACCACATAGTCGGCGCCTTCAATAGACTCGGTGTCGCGAAGAAGGGGGGTTGGTGTGTTTCCGAGATCTCCGGTGAAGACAATTTTCTTGTTTTCAAAAGAAAACTGGATCATCGAAGAACCGAGAATGTGACCTGCATCCTTCAAGTATACAGAGAAATTTTCTATAGGTGTCTCCACGTGATATGGAATGGTTTTCCAGATACTAATGGCTTTTTTAACATCCTCAGGTCCATAGAGCGGCGGGAGATTTTCCTGTTGCGCTTCACGTGTCATGAGTCCAAGGGCGTCTTCCAGAATGAGTTCGGCCAAAGCCTTTGTCTCGGGGGTGGAATAGATAACGCCGTTAAATCCGTCTTTTACAAGCTTCGGAATCCTCCCAACATGATCGAGGTGCGCATGCGTCACAAACAGCATTTGTACAGAAGCAGGCTCGTAGCCAAACGGTTCCCTGTTCGCCTTCATTGCCTCCCTGTCACCCTGGATGAGACCGCAATCTATGAGTACGCGGCTCGCCCCCATTTCCAAAAGAAAGTTGGCTCCCGTTACACTCCCAACCCCGCTGTAAAAAGTGATTTTTGCGGACATGCTATTTCTTCAAAAAGTAGGCAGCGATGATGGCGCCGAGCGTGTCGTTGACGAGATCCTTCGCAGAATCATAGTAGTATTTCTTTGTACCGACAGGTGCTCCCGCTATATTGTTCACAGCTTCAAAAAGTTCCCAGGCAAATCCTGCGAAGACTGTTAGGAACATGAGGGACCAAAAAGAGGCCTTGTATCGAGGGAAAAAGGTAGCAAGGAACCAGTAGATGGAAAGTGTGAGGCCGATTCCACCCAGCACATGCATGAGGATGTCGAAACCGGTATAGCGCACATACCATTGTCCGGCACTCGCCATGAAATGAAGGGTAGCTAAAAGAGTCACAGCAAGAAGCGCGGGTATATATGTTTTGTTCATAAATGGATTATACATCAAAAAAACCTGCAGTGCAGGTATTCTTGAGCGGTTACGGGAGTACATAACCTAGCTTTTACTAGGTGGGTTCTCTGTGATCACACCAAGGTGTGATAGCAACGCGAACTCAAAATGAGTTCTCGAAATCCCGTTTTAAAATTTAGGGTTAATACTCCTGTAACCTTTCTTAATTATAAACCCTCCAGTTTCGAAGACAATAGGATAACGTATCAGAAAATCATTCTTTCATTCCGTCGAGGTTGACATCGTACAAAATCTTTTCCTGCACCAGGGAGTACTTGATGATTTCCTTCTCTGAGAACCAGTGCCTGATCTCCCCTTCTGCCTCTTTCACCGATCCTGATGCGTGCACGAGGTTGCGGATTGATCGCTGATCCTGGTCCGTCATAGCATACGAGTCGAGAACATAGTCTCCGCGAATTGTCCCGACATCCGAAAGAAGAGGTTCAGTGCTTCCCGTGAGCTTGCGTACGATTGCCACAGCGTGAGCCCCTTCCCACACCATGGCAATGACAGGTCCGCTCGTCATATATGCCGAAAGCCGTCCGAGGAGGACGCGGGTGACTTCGAGAGGATCGGTGATGGGGGGCTTCATTCCCTTATCGAGATAACCCTTAATGGTTTTTTCTCCGGTGACGCGCCGCCATTCCGGATCAAGTGTGTAGTGCTGTTCGATGAGCTCCGTCGTCGGCACCATCATCTTCATTGCAACAAGCTTGAGTCCGACTTTTTCATACCTTCCAATGATTTCGCCCATGAGGCTTCGCTGTATGCCGTCCGGTTTGATAATGACAAGTGTGCGTTCGTGTTTGGGATGCTTCATATTTTTATTATATCAGAGTGAGTATCTCCGCGTCTCCTTTTGTAATGAGAATGGTGTGTTCAAAATGAGCACTGGCTTTTCCATCTTTTGTCCGGTATGTGTACCCGTCTCTCTTATCCAGGACCACCTGATGAGAGCCTAGGGTAAACATTGGTTCAATAGCCAGAACCGCCCCCGGCTGCAGAATTTCTCCCTTTCCTGCTTCGCCATAGTTTGGAATGAAAGGCTCCTCATGTACGGAGTATCCAACTCCATGTCCTGCCAGATCCTCCACTACGCCATAGCCGCCACCGAGCCCTGTTCTCTCAATAGCCGAACTGATGTCTCCGACTCTCTTTCCTCCCTTTGCCGCCCTTATCCCCGCCATGAGTGCCGCCTTCGTAGTCTCGAGAAGACCATGCAGTTCCGGAGAGACTCTTCCAACAGGCACAGTTACCGCCATGTCGGTGATGAGATTTTTATGAGTGAGCCCAAAATCGATACTCACAATATCTCCTTCCTTCAGATTGATTGGGTTTTCGGTAGGTATGCCGTGTACGACTTCATCATTGACAGAGACACAGATGCTTGCTGGATAGGGTCGATCTGCCCCGTGTGGCTGGTAGTGGAGGATGGATGCGGTATCGCCTCCTTCTCCGATGAGCATTTCCGCAGCCTTGTTGAGTTCACTTGTCACAAGCCCGGGGCGCACCATGTCAACGAGTTCCTTCATAATCCTAGCATGCCGCTTGCCGCCTTGACGCAGAATAGCAATTTCCTCTTTCGTCTTGAGTTGGATCATGGGAGTTTTGTCTTAGCAACAATATCAGCATGTACTTCCTCCGGTGGCCTCTCTCCCGCTATCACGTGATAGTCGTAGTTCGGATTGTCCTTATAGAAATCAAGCGTCGGAAATACTTGCACTTCGAACCACTTGAGTCGGGCCTCTATTTCTTCCGGCACATCATCAACCCTTTTGCGTGCAAGCATGCGATTGGCAGCCTCCTCCTTTGAAACATCGAGATAGATGACATGAGGCTTTTCGAGTTTGTAAAAACTGAACACCGAATCAAGGACTCCTGCTTCGTGGTACTGGCGAGGCAGTCCGTCCATAACCAGGTGTTCGTCTGCTGTATACTTGTTTACGAGTACGTTTGTCCACATGTAGACAGCAAGAAACTCGGGTTGAAATGCTGCTTTCTCGTAGATCTCGCGTGAAAGCTTCTGTGTAAGGGAGTCACCTTGTATGAATGCGCGGAATTCCGCGCCAGTCTGGATGGCGAGAACCTCTCGTTGAGGATTAATCTTTTTTAAGTATTCTTGGATCATCTTGGCCTGGGTTCCCTTACCAGCACCCGAGCGACCGATGAAAATGAAAGTTTGAGGGGTCATAAGTTGTGTTGCACTATATCGGTATTATAGGGGTAAAAGAGGTAGAAATATACCGTTGACTTTACTGCGCACATATGCCCTGCTTTTACCCTCCATTTTAAAGAGTGGAGATTTGCCAGTAGTGACAGGTGGTTTTTCATTCCCCCATTCCACTCGATGAGGATGATGGAGACGGGAAAGGGATGCTAGTTGGCTGTGCTATGGGTGAGGCTTCGATGGATGCTGATGGAGAGGGACTGCTTGAAACACTTGGTGTTGGAGTGACTGATGCTTCAGCACGAGCTGATGGTGATGGACTTGGAAATGGAGTAGCTGGTGGTTCAACACTTGGTGATGGTACAGGACTTACCGAAGAACCAACTGAAGATGAAGGACTCAGTGTCGCAGTAGGAGTCTGAATGACAGATGGTGTTGGAGTGAGGGTGGACGTTGGGGTGGTAGCGAAAGGAGCCTGATATGTTGTGCTGGAAGATAGTGTCTGTTTTGGAACTGGAGTTGGAAGAAGAGTAGGTACAGGAGCTATGGAAACAGAAGGTGACGAAATAGGTGTGGAAGCATTTAGCGAAGCTACCGGTGTAGTGTTCAAAGCTACAGCCGGGTGTCTGGCTGCTTTTGACAGGAATGCAGCAGCTAATTTTGTAATAATAAAATGGGTGGACCTGCGTAGAGGTATGTCTCCCTCTTGTGGAGCATTGGAGATGGACGAAGCTGTGGGTGAGGGAGAAGGACACGGTGTCCTTGGGTAGCTGATGTGTATGTTTTCCGCATTACTCAAACCCGTTCCCTCTCCCATCTCCGGGTTCGTAACAGTCAAAGAATACGAGCCAGCATTAATGCCAAGTGAGGAGGGGTGAAAAGAAATATGCGTGCCATTAGCAACAGAAGGTATCTTTTTATACTGCCTGCTGCCGCTCTTGCTCGAAAAAGTTAGTATGTTATTTTTGGAGTTAAAGCGAATCCCCTTTATTACATACGCATTACACAGGTTGGTAGGAATCGTTATAGAGTTAATAAATGGCGAATTCTCTCCAACCACCACCACTTCATTTGTCTGGTTGGGAGGCACACTCCAACTCGTCATTCCAACTTGCGCCATTATGGGCATTAACCGGAAAAAATATTTTCCCACTTCAAATTGAGCTTTCTTCGCAGAAACTACTACCAAAAATTCTGCTGTTTTTCCTTTTGGTATGACGTAATATGGGCCAGGGTTTTCTGGGATACCTGGCGGCTTTTCATACGAGCCACGATAGGTTCCGATCAGCTTCCCATCTGTCTTATAAAGACCCGCCTCAAAAGCGTATACTTTGCGGATGTATAGATCCTGATCTAGAGGAGCGGTAATATTGATTCTATATGTCGCCTTTAGATGGTGTTCGGTGGGTTCGGGGATTGATTCCAATACTCCTGACTTCACCTCCACCCCGATATGGGGAGTGGGTGCCTGCGCTGGATTAGTGCTGCATTGAGAAAGAAATTTCTTGGAAGCAGCAGCGTACTCGGTATCGGAATCAAAACCGGGAGCCATGAAAGGTTGGTGTACTGCCTCGGCATAGTCAGCAAACTCTTTGGACGCGAAGATTGTTGCAAATTTATAGAACGTAACTCTCATATAGTCCTTGAGCAATTCCTTGTTTGCAGGAGCTGGAAAACCGTCAATTATGGCAAGCATTTGTGCAAGAGACTCGGGCTTGGAAAATATATCCCGGGCCACACGATAATATATTGCCTTATATTTTTTCTGCTCAGCGGGCGATAGATTGTTGATTTCTGCCTGAATGGCATTAAGGTGATTGAGTGGGGCGGACACCGTACATCCCGCAAGACTCAAATCAAAGCTATATGGAACAGTCATCCACACGTCACTCCCGATCTTTTTGGCATAGTCCTCATTATGCAAAACGCCACGATCTCCGTCTTGGACCAGAGCAGCAAGGATAGATATACGAAGAATATTTTCCGGATCGATGGGAGCAACTATTTTTCTGCCATCAGGTCCTGTGGCGTGGATAACAGAAAATCTATTTGACGCTTCCCTATCCGCTCGGAACTTCCCCCCATCCTCTATCAATCCCGGTTCAAAACCAAATTGCGAAACAAAAGGTAATTCATCATCCAGTTCATTGTTGCGCTGAACAAGCAGATAGCGGAACGTTTTACCGGTGTATGCTGCTTCAGGCGATATAAATGACACATTGGCATAACCAATTATATCCATTGTCGGAACATTGAAGGCGCGGAATATTTTAAAGAGAGAATATTCACGGAGATGCGGATCAATTTTTCCCTTCAGACCATAATAATTCCCTCCTCCGGTATACTCGGTTGGATCGCAGAGAGCTATGAAGCGCACGTCCTGATACTGGAGAAATGGCCTGCCTGGATGCGTGCTCTGTCCTGTGAAAAGTTCCCGCTGGTTACCTCTCTTGTCCGCCTTATCGAAAGAAATGTTCATGACAGGCGGATCACACACGGCACGGGTATTGCCCTTCTTCTCATACTTAACTTTCCACGTGTGAACCACCTTCCCATCCACGATTTCCTTGAGTTCTGCATCAAGAGGACTGGGGTTTGTATCATTCACCTTTTGACCGAGAGTATCGAGCACAAACGTCCTTATAGGGCTATTCCATGTTTTTGAAGTCGAGGGAGGCAAAGCAGCTTGGACAGTCGAAGTCGAAGAGAAGAGTATGAGGATGGTGAGAACAAAGACATACCTCTTTTTTATCATATGATTGGTGGCTGGCCCTAGTATTCTCTCATACTTGCCTGCGCATCCACTTTCTTGAGGAGATCGAGAACTACCGAAACTGCAATGAGAAGTGCTGTACCTCCGATTGCGAGCGTCTGGTTGCCTGTGAAGCCCTGCATGATGAGAGGAAGCACTGCAATGAGACCGAGGAAGAGCGCTCCAACAAGAGTGATGCGGGTAACGACTTTGCCGAGGTATGCCATTGTTGACTCACCTGGTCGTACACCTGGGATGAATGCTCCGCTCTTCTGGAGATTGGAGGAAATCATTTTTGGATCGAAGGTGACAGCGGTATAGAAATAGGTGAAGACAAAGACGAGGAAGAAGTAGATGAGACCATGTACCCATGGATCGTTAAGGAACGTCACCATCCAGCTGGCAATATCAGCAACGGTTGGGTTTGATGCCTTTGCAAGGAAGTTTGCGATGATCTGAGGGAAAAGAAGTATGGAAAGCGCGAAGATGATCGGAATCACACCTGCCTGATTGAGGCGGAGTGGAAGGTATGTAGAAACTCCTCCGTATACCTTGTTGCCACGAACCTGCTTCGCGTAGGTAACAGAGATAGGGCGCTCAGCTTCAGTTACCACCACAACAGCTACGACAACTACGACAGCCACTAGAAGGAAGATGAGATAAAGAGGAATCTGGGCTGGATCAAACTGCGCAATGAACTGGAAGATTTGCGTAGGAAGGACGGCGACTATACCTGCAAAGATGATGAGAGAGACGCCATTTCCAATTCCAAATTCTGAGATGAGCTCACCAACCCACATGAGAAGGACAGAACCGGCTGTGATTACCAGAATATTGACGAGGAGGGCTATACCTGACAGTTGAGGCAAAACGTTCTGGCTCTGGAGCAGCGCGAGGAATCCAAATGCTTGAAGAGCAGCCAGAGGTATGGAAATGAGGCGTGAATACTGTGAAAGTTTCTGTCGGCCAGCTTCCCCTTCCTCCTGCATCATTGCCTTCATGCGGGGGAACATCATCGTCAAAAGCTGCATGATGATGGATGCAGTAATGTATGGTCCCACTCCAAGCATCACGATCGAAAGACGAGAAACTCCTCCTCCCGAAAAGATATCGAGAAGACCGAAGAACTGGTTTCCTGCAAGTAGATTGCTCAGATTCTCGGCATCGATTCCGGGAATTGGAATAGTGGAAAGAAGGCGAAAGACAACGAGAGCCCCGATGGTAAAGAGAATTCGCTTTCGGATTGCCGGATCTTTTATGACGACTGCGATTTTGTGAAAAATTGAGCCCATGTTACTTAATTGATCCTCCGGCTTTTTCGATTTTTTCCTTTGCGGAAGCGGAGATTTTTACCCCTTCAAACGAGAGCTTCTTCGTGATCTCGCCTGTACCGAGAATTTTAACATGCGGAGTTCGGCCTTCGATTGTCATAATTCCCTTCTTTTCAACAAGGGTCTTGGAAGAAACAGTCTCCCCTGCCTTGAAAAGTTTATCGATAGTCTCGAGATTAAGAGGAACAGGCTTTGATTCGATAGACTTGTGGGAATTCTTGCCGCGTCCACGGAGCTTTGGAATTCGCTTGATGAAGTCTCGGAGCTCAGGTCGTTTCTTGTTTCCGGCGCGAGCTGTCTGCCCTTTTCCTCCTCGGCCAGAAGTTTTGCCACGCTTGCCTCCTCGGCCAACGATCATGACTTTCTTTGTTTTTGTTTTTGGGATAAGGGTGTTGAGCTGCATGGGATTTATTTTGTTACAGATGGATTAAGTGCTGTTCGAGGGTGCTTCGAAAGCTTCTCGAGAGCTTTGATGGTCGCTCGGGCGATATTGAGCTTGTTCTTGCTTCCGGAAAGAAGCTTTCCGCAGATATCTTTGATGCCTGCATGCTCGATGACATTGCGTACCGCGCTTCCAGCAACCACCCCCCGGCCTTTTGCCGGCATGAGCATGACTATAGCGCTCGAGAATTTTGCTTCGACTGCATGAGGGATTGTCATGGCTGGAGAAAGGGTGACCTTGATCATATTCTTCTTTGCATGGCGGGTTGCCTTATCAATTGCAAGAGATGTATCCCCCGCTTTTCCAAGACCCACGCCAACACGCCCCTTCCGATCACCAGAAACGACTGCAACTGAGAATGTGAACCGGCGTCCTCCTGCAGCAACTCGTGTCACGCGTCGGATGGCGATGATCTTCGTATCGAACTCAGGCTTGATGCGTTCCTTCTCGGGTCGTGAAGATCGGCGAGGCGGTCGGCGTCCTCCCATGGTTGGCGGTACGGGTGCAGCAGCCTTGGCAGCAGGAACTACGGGCGGTGGAACTATCCCCGCTACTGGTGCAACCTCTTCAATGATTTTTACTTCTTCGGTATTCATGGTGATGGTTAAAATATAAGACCTCCTTCACGCGCCGCATCCGCCACAGCCTTGATCTGGCCTGTGTAGAGATAGCCTCCGCGGTCAAAGACCACTTTGTCGATCTTAAGAGCTTTCGCTTTCTTTGCAAGCTCGACTCCGACAGTTTTCGCATCTGCCGCCTGTGCCTGGGCGAAGGTGTGGCCCTTTACGTCATCGATGAGCTGGGCGTAGATGAATTTGTTCGATCGGAAAACCGAAAGGCGTGGGCGTTCCTTTGTGCCAGAAATGGTAGCACGGATTCTCTTGTGCCTTCGAGCGATTTTCATTTGTTTTTGCTTGCTTGTATTCATATATTTTTTAGACTGATTTCTTTCCCTGCTTGCGTCGGATGACCTCATCATCGTAGCGGATTCCTTTCCCCTTGTATGGTTCAGGTTTCTTGAGCGCGCGGACCTTTGCCGCGAACTGTCCCACCGCTTCGCAATCTATGCCCGATACAGTGATGACGTTCTTCTCTGCAGTCACCTTGAGATTATCGGGAATAGAAACCTTTACGGGATGGGAGAAGCCGAGTGCCAATACCAGCTCCTTTCCCTTCACATCGGACTTGAAACCGATCCCTTCAACGATAAGCTTTTTTTGGTACGGAGTATTCACCCCCGCCATCATGTTTCTGAGGTGTGACCCGTATGTCCCCCAGAGCGCGAGGACATCAAGTGAATTGCGAGTAGGGCTCAAGAGAACTTCCCCATTGCCTATCTTCACTTCGATCTCAGGACGAAACTCCTTCTTGAGCTCTCCCAAGGGTCCCTTGACTGTGACTGTTCCACCCGAGTACATAACCTCGGTTTTTTCTGGAATTGCTATTGGTTTTTTTGCGATTCGTGACATGTGTGTTTAAGTATTACCAAATCTTGAACAGAACCTCTCCCCCGACCTTGTGTTTCTTTGCATCGACATCGAGAAGGACTCCTTTGGGGGTTGAGATGACAGTATTTCCGAAACCGCTCTTGAACATTCGTACATCCTTTGCTTTCTGGTAGATGCGTCGTGATGGCTTGGAGACTCGATCAACTCCGTGCACGCGAGGCTCACTGCCGATGTATACGAGGCCGACTTCGAGAGTCTTGACCGCTTTCTTGCCTTTCTTCTCAATCGTAGAGACATATCCAGCTTTTGCAAGGACGTGGGCAATGGATTCCTTGAGAGCGGAATACGGAACAGAAATGGATTCCTTGCGGGCATCGCTCGCATTTCGGAGAGTTGTTATGAAGTTTGAGATAGGGTCTGTTACCATGAGGATTTCTTTATACCAGGAATGACTCCGTCGTTGGCGAACTCACGGAAGCAGATGCGACAAAGGTCGAAGTCCCGCATGTAGCCGTTCTTTCGACCACAGCGGAAACAGCGTCGCACCACTCGCGATGCGAACTTTGGGGTCTTCCTTGCTCTTGCTTTTACTGATGTTTTTGCCATGTGGCTGTTTTTTGCAATAAAAATGGGGACTGGTTAGCTTGCGTCTTTCAACTTGGGCTTCCAATCGCTATTTCTTGTGTGGGGTCATCTTAGCAGAAGGGGTGGAATAAGTCAAAGCTTCTTGCCATATAATCGAAAAGTATCGTACAACTCAAATTTTATCGAAATTTTAATCTTTTTTTATCGAAATTTCATCTCAAGTTGATAGAATCGAGCGAAAAGTCGCATTTTTATTAAAATAATTTAGAAATAAATCAATGAATGCAGGATTAATCAGTCTTCCCCTGGAAAACATCATTAATAAAATATACTTAATCCGAGGCAAGAAAGTCATGTTCGATCGAGATCTTTCCTTACTATACGACGTTGAAACAAAAAAACTCAATCAGGCAGTAAGGAGAAATATAGAAAGATTTCCTGAGGATTTTACCTTTGTCCTCACCGAGGAAGAAATGCGAACATGGCAAAAATACCATTCAAGGTCACAAACTGTGACCTTGAATCGAGGAATGAATATTAAATATTTCCCTCGGGTATTTACAGAGCAAGGAGTCGCTATGCTTTCAAGCGTTCTTCGGAGCAAAAAAGCTATTCAGACAAATGTCCAGATTATAAGGACATTTACTAGACTCCGTGAGATATTATCTGAGAACAAACAATTAGCAGAAAAGATCGAAAAAATGGAATCGAAATACGACAAGCAAATATCGGGTATATTCGAAGTATTAAAAAGTCTTGTCAACGAGGAGAGTAGGCCTAAAGAGAAGATAGGATTCAGATTCTCGCAACTTTGATATTCCAAATTGGAAGATCGAAATGACAAAAATCTTTGAAATGCCAATTTGGCATATCAAAAAACCGCCTTGCCGGCAGTTCTTTTTACTTCTTCCTCTCCTCCGCCTTCTTGAAAGGAAAACCGAGGTACTCGAGAAACGCAAGCGTCTCTGCTTTTTCCTTTGACGTAGTGACCACTGTCACTCCGATTCCAAAGACATCCTTGAGATCCTCATCGGAGGTTTCTGCAAAGATAGTATGCTCCTTGATTCCAAGAGTATAGTTGCCCATTTCATCGACTCCTGTGCGAGAAATTCCACGGAAGTCCTTCGTTCGAGGAAGGGCAATGTGAACGAGGCGATCAATGAAATCGCACATTCGTTTGCCTCGAAGAGTGATCTGGTATCCCACCGGATCGCCCATGCGCACCTTGAAGGAAGCGATGGATTTCTTTGCGCCCCGGAGAGCAGGCTTCTGTCCAGAGATTTTTGCGAGACGGTCGGCAATGAGCTCAACCTTCTTCTTGTCCTTGACAGAACCGATTCCCGTGGAAATCACGACTTTCGAAAGGCGTGGAGCTTGCATTGGATTCTTCCAGCCGAATTTATCCTTCATTCCGGTAAAGGCTTTTTTGTTGAGCTCGTATGTTGTTGTTGGGGCGGCGTGTTTCATATTAGTTTAAATTATTTCTTTGCCACGTTCGAAACGTCAATCGGCATGGTCTTCGCGACAATCTGTCCCTTCTGCCCTTTCTGACGAGGCTTCTGGTTTTTCTTGATGACGTTTACGCCAGCAACGATAACCTTATGGAGCTTTGGGAGACTCTTGATAACCTTTCCTGTCTTGCCCTTGTCCTTTCCGGCGAGCACTATTACATTGTCGTCTTTTTTTATAGTCATAGAGTTATACAATTTCAGGTGCACGCGAGGCGATTGTCTGGAAACCTTTCTCGGCCATCTCACGAGGGATCGGGCCGAAAATGCGCCCTGCAATCGGCTCTTTCTTTCCCTTCTCGAGAATCACGACTGCATTCTCGTCAAAACGGATGTACGAACCATCCTTTCTTCGGAAAGGCTTGGACTGACGCACGACGACTGCCTGGAGAACATCCTTCTTCTTGATAGTCTTGCGGGGTTCTGCACGCTGAACAGAGAGAACAACAAGGTCCCCTATCTGCGCATAGCGCTTCTTGGAACTGCCGAGCACCTTGAAGATGCGTCCCACTTTGGCGCCGCAGTTATCTGTTATTCGTACTATTGAGCGTGGCTGGATCATATGTGTTACATTATCTTAAATGACTTATGCTTTGAAATCGGTCGGCAGGATTCGATAGTCACCTTGTCTCCGACTTTCTTCGTATTGCCGGCATCGTGGACCTTGTATCGCTTTCGAAGGGTGATGAACTTGTGGTACTTCCTGTCCTTCACATATCGCTCCACAACAACAACCACCGTATCCTTCATCTTGTCGGATACGACTACTCCTGCAAACTTCTGTCTTTTTGGGGCTGTATTTTTTTCCATGTTATTTGGTGATTCTTCGAAGTGAGAGCTCAGTCATAATTCTGGCAATCTCCTTTCGGGTGGTGCGTCCGAGCTTGACGTTCTTCGTCTTGCTTCCAGTCGAGCCAAATCGAAAATTGCGAATTACCTCTTTCTTCTCGGAAATGAGCTTGATGAGATCCTGTGGAGTTTTATCCTTGTATTCTTTCATATGATTACATCATGTTGCGGCTCACGACCTTGGTCTTGACCGAGATCTTCGTACCCGCCTTGCGGAGAGCCTCGAGAGCTACCTTATCATCAACTCCGTCAATTTCAAAGAGGACACGGCCAGCCTTCACTTGTGCGACGAACCCCACGGGATCACCCTTCCCCTTTCCAAGCTTGACTTCCGGAGGCTTCTGAGTGAAGGGTCGATCTGGGAAAACACGCACCCAGACCTTGCCGGACTTCGTAGCGTAGCGGGACATCACCTTTCGCGCAGCCTCGATTTCGTTCGAAGTGAGGCGTCCGTAGTTGAGGGCCTTGAGTCCGTATGAACCGAATGAGATCTTAATGCCACGAGTCTCTACGCCCTTCTCGAGCTTCTTGGCGTTCTTTCGGCCGGTGTGCCACTTTCTGAATTTTACTTTTTTAGGGAATAGCATGACGGTTGTGTTATTTTGCTGCGTTCTTGAGCTCCTTCTCAAAAATCTGACCCTTGTAGATCCAGACCTTGATTCCGATGTCTCCATAGGTCATGTGCGCCTTCTCCTTTGCAAAGTCGATGTCTGCACGGAGAGTCTGGAGAGGGATTCGTCCCTTCTTGAGGTCTTCCTGTCGAGCCATGTCGGCCCCTCCGAGTCGTCCAGAAAGCTTGATCTTAGCACCCTGGACTTCCCTGTTGGCAAGGATCTTCTCGAGCGTCTGCTTGAGGACGCGGCGGAATGGAAGTCGCTTCTCGAGACCTTCGGCAACAAGGAGTGCGACGATTGCTGCGTTTGATTCCGAGTTTCGAACCTCCTCGATATCCATCTTGAGCTCCTGTCCTACGAGGTCGATATTGTGCTTCTGGAGGAGCTTGATGACCTTCTCGCGGAGCTTCACAACTCCATCTCCGCTTCGGCCAATGATGGTTCCTGGTCGTGATGACCGGATAATGATGCGGAAAGACTTCTGGTTTCTTTCGATCTGGATGTCAGAGAGGTAGAAAGCTCGGAGTTCCTTCTTGAGGAATTCGCGGACAAGAAGGTCTGCTTTGAGGGCATTTCGGTATCCCTTGTTGACGCCGAACCAGCGGCTCTTCCAGTCGCGGATGATTCCAAGTCTATGTGAATATGGGTGGACAGAGTGTGACATATAGTTATTTTTTTGATTTCTTTTCCGGCGCAGGCGCAAGAACCAGAAGCACATGGCTGCAGCGCTTGTTGATTGGATAGGCCGTACCGCGGGCGCGTGGCATGCGGCGCTTGAGCGTCACCCCCTGGTCAACCCGGAGTTCTTTCACCATGAGACCCTCTTTTTCAAGATTAAAAGTATTCTTAGCGTTCGCAACAGCTGACTGGAGCAGTGTGTAGAGGGGATCAGCTCCCTTCTTGCTCAAAAAGTTAAGAGTATTCAACGCACTCACAACTGACTTGCCACGAACAAGATTGGCCACGGAGCGAACCTTGCGAGGAGAGTGTCTGTAGTTGTTGAGCGAAGCCTTGATCATAAAAATATATTATTTCTTCGCCGGAGCGGCAACAGCCTCCTTTGCAGATTTTGCGGCATTAATCTCTGCTTCCTTGGCCTTCTGCTCGATTTCCTTCTGCATCTTTCCTCCGTGTCGGATGAACTTTCGTGTGGGCGAGAATTCACCGAGGCGGTGACCAACCATTTCCTCGGTGACTAGAACCTCTATATGCTGTCTTCCATTGTATACGCCAAAGTTAAAACCGACCATTTCCGGTGAAATCTGGCTTCGGCGGTACCACGTCTTTATAACCCCAGTTTCAATAGGTTTCTTGCCGGCAATTTTCTTCAATAGCCGCTCTTCGACGTATGCTCCTTTTTTAAGTGATCGTGACATGTGTATAAATAAAGCCTCCAAATACTAGCAGACTGGGGACTAAAGTCAATTATTCCCCTTTCTTGCTCTTCCCTACCCGGCGGCGGGATACCACGAAGATGTTCGAATACTTCTTCGGCGTTCGGGTCTTCTGACCCTTTCCGGCTGGTTTTCCCCATCGGGTCTTCAATCGGCGCATACCTCGACCTGTTCGCTGCTCTCCTCCTCCGTATGGGTGGTCCACAGGGTTCTGTGCGGATCCTCGGACTGTCGGACGGATACCCATCCATCGGGATCGTCCTGCCTTTCCGATATTCACGAGGCGAGACTCCTCGTTCGAAACTGTTCCGACAGTTGCCCATGCATTGTCGTGAACTTTTCGAACTTCTGTCGAAGGAAGCTTGAGGTGAGTGTATCCAGAATCGTTTGCGATAACCTGTGCAAATGTTCCGGCGGATCGTACGAGCTTCGCTCCTCCGTTTGGTCGAACCTCGATGTTGTATACGAAGGTGCCCACAGGTATTTTTCGTAAAGGAAGTCGATTTCCAACTTCGATGAGCGCAGTCTCGGAAACAATGAACTTGTTTCCGACCTTCACCGTCTTCGGCACGAGGATGTATCGCTTTTCTCCATCAACGTACTGCACGAGTGCAATGTATCCTGTTCGATATGGATCATATTCAATTGTCTTCACGATTGCAGGAATGTTTTTCTTGTCGTAGATGAAGTCGATCTGTCGGTAGAGCTTCTTGTTACCTCCTCCCTTGTGGCGAACGGTGATGCGTCCAGCGGAATTGCGCCCCATATCTCGCTTCATGCCCTTTGTGAGGGCCTTGTGCGGCTCTGACGCAGTGAGATACTTCCTGTATGGAAGCGTCGTCATATTTCGTCGTGATGGTGTTGTCGGGTTATAGCTTTTCATGGGTGTTATTAAAATATACTATTCAATCTTGTCTCCTTTCTTGAGGTATATAAGTGCCTTTTTGACCGCAGACTGTGCTCCATGCGTACCACGGACAAAGACTCTCTTTCGGGGAAGGTTGATCGTTCGGATCTTGAGCGGAGTCACTTTGTAGAGGGTCTTGATTGCCTTTGCAATGGCAGGCTTCGTGGCATTTTTTGCCACCTCGAAAGTGTAGAGATTGAGTTTCTCGTTCATGATTCCTGACTTTTCGGTAATGCGTGGGCGGAGAATGATGTCCATGTTAGTTAAATATTTTGAGCGATTCCTCGGGATTAGCGATGACAAGATATTTGTGGTTAAGAACTGAAACAGGGTTGATGGTTCTCAACTCCTCAACATCAACATTGCCGAAGTTCTTGAAGCTCTTTGTGAGTTCAGGATATTTCTTGTCGATGGCAATGATAGCTGCATTCTTTGGCTTCGTTGCGAGCTTCTCAAATCCCTTTATCTTCGCGAGGGAAAGAAGTGTTGCCTTTGCATCCTTTGCCTTTGGAGCTCCGAAGGCAAGCGTATCAATGAAAAGAATTTCTCCATCACGGAACTTCTGAGAGAGGATGACATGAAGAGCCTTGGCCTTGGCCTTCTTGTTGATCTTTCGATCGTAGTTCTTCTCCGCTCGCGGGCCATGGGCGATACCTCCTCCCACCCAGATCGGAGATCGGGTGGATCCGTGTCGCGCACGGCCTGTTCCCTTCTGCTGCCATGGCTTCTTTCCTCCTCCGGATACCTCTCCTCGTGTCTTTGTGTTTGCAATGGAGTGGCGCATGCTTGAAGTCATTGAAACTACAACCTGGTGAACAAGGTCGGCATTCCATGGCAGGCCGAAGATAGTTTCAGGAAGTTTGAATTTTCCTGCAGCTTCTCCTTTTTGGTTGTATATGTTTGTTTCCATGATGGTATGTTAGCCGATGATCTCGACAAGAGTTCCTTTTCGCCCAGGAATCGCTCCTGAAATATAGACGGTATTTGTCGCCTGGTCAATGTGAAGGACCTTGAGGTTCTTCACGGTGATGCGGTCACCTCCCATGCGTCCGGCCATGCGCATAGCCTTAGGAACTTTGTTTCGAAGTCCTCCTCCGATGGATCCTGGTTCGCGCTCAGAGTGCTTCTGTCCGTGAGTACGAGGTCCTCCGCCGAAGCCGTGTCTCTTGACCACCCCCTGGAATCCCTTTCCCTTTGAAATGGCGCTCACCTCTATTGCGTCTCCTGGCTGGAACTGGGAAAGATCGATCTTATCACCCACCTTGTTGGTGATTTCATCTACACGGAATTCGCGGAGAGCCGCAAAGGCACCGAGGTCCTTCAAATGTCCCTTCATAGGCTTGTTGATTCTCTCTGCTTTCTTTACCCCAGAAGCAACCTGCACAGCGGAATATCCGTCGTTGTCCACGGTCTTGATCTGAGAAACAACTACCGGAGCTGCTTCGACGATGGTGGCAGGGTGAACTACCCCCTCCTTGTCGAAGATTTGAGTCATATTTAATTTTCGTCCAAGAATAAATTTCATAGCAGTATTATTTCAGCTCGTCTGAATTACATCATCTTCACATCGATGTTGACTCCGGAAGGAAGAGACAAGTTGGTCAATGCTTCTATAATTTTCTGATTAGGGTTAAGGATGTCGATAAGGCGCTTGTGCACTCTCATCTCGAACTGCTCGCGCGCATTCTTGTATACGAATGACGATCGGTTTACAGTGTACTTCTTTATTTCCGTAGGAAGTGGGATTGGACCATAGAATTCGACATCGTATCGGATAGCGGTATCCATGATCTGCTTGAGGGATGCATCGAGGATCTTGTGCTCGTATGCACGAACACGAATCCTCAACCGAGCATGTTCACCCTCCTTGGCCACAGCCTTTGCACGAGGTTTGGTGACTTTCTTCGTATTTTTTGCTGTGCTTTTTGCTGCTGTGGCCATGTCCGTTATTGATATTACGCTACAATCTTAGTTACAACTCCCGCACCGACAGTCTTGCCTCCTTCTCGGATGGCAAAGCGCTGCTGTGCATCAAGGGCGACTGGTGCCACAAGCTTCACCTTGAATGTAACGGTGTCTCCTGGCATAACCATTTCAACTCCTGGGGCAAGGGTAACTTCTCCGGTAACGTCAGTAGTTCGGATGTAGAACTGAGGCTTGTATCCTGTGAAGAATGGAGTGTGTCGTCCTCCCTCTTCCTTCTTGAGGATGTATACCTCTGCCTCGAACTCTGTGTGAGGCTTCACTGCACCTGGCTTTGCAAGAACCATTCCGCGAGTGACATCGTCCTTTCCTGTACCTCGGAGGAGGAGCCCGGCGTTGTCTCCGGCAATACCTTCCTTGAGGGACTTGTTGAACATTTCGATACCTGTAATGACAGTCTTTGAAGTATCCTTGAAACCGATGATTTCAACTTCCTCTCCAACTTTGATCATACCTCGCTCGATTCGTCCTGTGACCACTGTTCCTCGTCCTTCGATAGAGAAGATGTCCTCGATTGGCATGAGGAATGGCTTGTCGACTTCTCGTACTGGCGTAGGGATGAATGTGTCGAGGGCTGTCATAAGCTCCTTGATCTTTGCTGTATATGCAGCATCTCCTTCGAGAGCTTTGAGGGCTGATCCTCGAATAACGGGAGCGTTCTTTCCATCAAAATGGTTCTTTGTGAGGAGTTCTCGAACCTCTTCCTCAACGAGGTCAAGGAGATCTGCTTCAGGAACCATGTCGCACTTGTTAAGGAAAACTACGATCTTTGGAACTCCAACCTGGTGAGCAAGGAGAATATGCTCTCGCGTTTGTGGCATAACACCGTCAGTGGCAGACACAACGAGAATAGCACCGTCCATCTGTGCGGCACCGGTGATCATGTTCTTGATGTAGTCGGCGTGACCAGGGGCGTCGATGTGGGCGTAGTGTCGAGCATCAGACTCGTATTCTACGTGTGCAAGGGAAATGGTAACCACCTTTGTTGCGTCTCGGACAGTACCTCCCTTTGCAATATCGGCGTAGGCCTTGAGCTGAGCAAGACCATCCTTGGCCTGAACGGCCAGGATAGCTGTGGTAAGCGTGGTCTTTCCGTGATCCACGTGACCGATAGTACCAACGTTAACATGCGGTTTTGAACGATTGAATTCTGCTGCCATATGATTTTAGTGCTTTATCCTTCTCCATACTGCGAGTGCGCCGTATAAAGAGGGATGAAGTTAAATTATGATGAAAATAATAATGCCAACGCAAGAAAAATGCGTACTTGCAATACTAGCAAGCCCCTCAATTAAAGTCAAATTTTACCGTACAAACAAAACAACTCCCTGAAAGCGCGCCAAATAACTGCGGGCTTTGCGCCTGTGGGTGAGCCGTATGACCGAGGAAAATGTGATACGGGGACCTCTTTCCAGACTATCCCCTTTCTCTGGAGTCGTATGAGCATCTCTGCGCTCATGGTTGCCCCTCGCGTCTCGAGAGGCAGGTCAACAACTAATTTTCTTTCAATGAGCTTGAATGCACAGTCTATATCCCTCACTTTAAGACCAAAAAGTGAGCGGACAAGCCAGTTCCACCCCTTTGCATTGAGAAGACGCATAAAAGAATCTCTGCGGGGTGCGCGGTACCCCAGCACGACTCTATATTCCGGAATATGCGCGATCAACTTCGAAATTTCGCTGAAATCAAATTGAAGGTCGGCATCGGTGAAGAAAATCCATGGATACCTGGCTGCGTGCATCCCACTCCAGACTGCCGCACCGTAGCCTAAATTCTTTTCATGATGGATGACACGTACCCTGCTATTTTTCCTTGCCACTTCCTCAGCCAACTTCCCTGTCTGGTCCCGACTCCCGTCATTTACAACTATAAGCTCGTATTCTTGCGTAATGGCGCGAAGAACGGCGTCCGCCGTTTCGATGGTCTTCTGAATATTTGCCTCTTCGTTGTACGCGGGAAAGAATACCGAGAGTGAAAGATTTTTCATGTGGACAAATCATACCATGGTATACTATTTTCCATGATTCCCTTGGTTATCCTCGGTATAAGCTTCCTCACCCATTTCATTGCCCTCGGTCATCCTGCATCCGTAGTCTTCGACGAAGTCTTCTACGGGCGATTCATGTCCGACTACTGGCAAAATATTCACTTTTTTGACCAGCATCCTCCTTTTTTCAAGCTCCTCATGACAGGAATTGGCTACCTGAGTGGTGCAAGCAGGCATTTTGCAGACTGGACAAGCATCGGCAACCCTGTTCCAGACGAAATCATCATTCTTCGCATCATTCCCCTCGTGGCTGGCACCCTTCTTCCTCTCGTCATCTATGCACTCTGCCGCCGCCTGGACTTTTCCAAAGCCGCTTCCGTCGTTGCCGGACTTCTTGTTTGTCTCGAAACTTCGCTTCTCATACAGTCGCGCTTCATCCTTCCTGATGTGGTCATGCTCCTCACTGGATTTGCCTCAATTCTCCTCTATATGGAGTGGCTCCGCTCGGAAACACGCCACCCTCGATGGTTCCTCATTGCCTCGATTCTATGTATGGCGGCCACTGTCTCCACCAAGTGGACTGGGCTGGCCTTTCTCCTTGTTATTTTTGCCATGGAAGCCTATCGTCGGCCTTCTTTCAAAAGGTTTGCTGCTTTTGTCGGAGCATACCTGGGGATTATCTTCATCTTCTATGCATTGCTTTTTGCCATTCACTTTTCTCTCATCAAAAATCCCGGACAGGGAGATGCCTTCATGACAGCCGAATTCCAATCGAAAGGCTTCGCTGGCAAGTTCATTGAACTCAACCATGTTATGTTTGCAGTTAATCATGCGATGACGGCAACACACTCCTATTCCAGCAAGTGGTATACCTGGCCCCTCATGCAGCGCACCGTATTCTACTGGGAAAGCCCTCGTGTCGAAGGAAAACCTTCCTCCTATCTCTACTACTTCGGCAATCCTGTCATCTACTGGCTCGGTACTCTTGCCGTCTGTTGCATGCTGTTGCAGGTCCTTGTTAAAAGACGACTTAACAAGGTTTCTTTCTTTATTCTTCTTGGCTTCCTCGTCAATCTTCTCCCCTTTGCGTTCATTGGGCGGGTGATGTTCCTCTACCATTACGAGGCTGCGCTCATTTTTAGCATTATTGCTCTCGTTTACCTGCTCGAGCAGATCAAAGCCGAGAAAAAACGCATTGCGGTGGCGACTGCAATAGTCGCATTGGCACTCGCAGCATTTGCATACTGGAGTCCGCTCATCTATGGAACCCCTCTCACAGAGAAAGGACTTGCCAACAGAATGTGGATGCCGACGTGGAGGTAGCTATTGGGCGAATATCGAGTCTACGAAATCCCCGAGAGCGTAGAAGACCGAGGCGAGTACACTGCGGTTAGCGGTGCTGCTGACTGGTGACGAAGAAGGAGAAGCTGAGGATGAGGAAGTTGGGGTGGGAGTTGGGGTTGGGGAAGACGAAGGGGAAGCTGATGTTGTAGCTGTCGGAGTCGGAGTGGGGGTTGGTGTAGGGGTGGGAGAAGCGGAAGCTGTAGGTGTGGAGTATGTAGACTGAGTTGTATAAGGGGTTGGGGTTGGGGAAGGAGCCACGGAAGCGGTTGGAGTCTCTGCAGGGGTTGAAGCAATTGTGACATAGACAGGATTTGATCGATATGTTTGGCCTCCCTTGTAGATCTCAACATAGAAGGAGCTGGATCCTGGGACTTTTGCGGTACAGGTCATGACCCACTGTCCATCGGAAAGGGCTGCATTGCTTCCACAGGAATTATTGTTTCCAAATGTCTGGTCGAAGAAGTATGCTCGTGAGTAGCCAGTTGATTGTGCTGTATTTGCCCCGAAGTTATATGGTTGACCCTGTAGGTTCTGTGGCATGCCGGATATGGTGAACGTTTCCCCAATGTTTACTGAGATTGACTCTCCGCTGCGCGTAGGGGAGGAAGCAGTGATGCGGATAGAAGGCTGTGCTGCTGGGTAGGTTGATGGTGAAGGTGAGGTGGTAGGAGAGATGATGGAGAAATATGTGTCGGAATCATCTACGACACAATCAGAATTGTAGTCGGAACAGCTGATGTGAACAACGTATCTTCCAGATGGTTTCGCTGTAGCAGTACTATCTCCACCTCCTTTTGTGTACAAGATTGTAAGAGGCTTCACTGTCCACTCTTCATACCCGTCATTTGGAGTATCCTTGAATATTACTTCTCCATATCTCGTAGGATCGTCAAGTAACGAGATGGTGACCTTTGAAGAAGGTACATGGGTCTTGTTCCATGTTATCCGGATTTTTTGACCAGCCATTAGATTCTCACGCCCATTTGGATAGACGACTTGCAACTGAGGTGCAATGCTGAATTGCGGGCTATTTCCACTCACAGTGCATGTACTATCGCAGACCCGAACTTTGAATGTCCAGCCCTGGCCAGGGAATGAATTAAAAGAGCCTGGAACGGTATACGTGAGAGATTTTGATTTTGTTTCTCCAAGAAGAACGGAGGAACTTACTCCCGTCTTTCCCGATTGCGGCTCGTGATATTTATCCAAGTATACTCGGAATGGACCTTGTACTCCTAATGATGCAGAGAAGCTGATGGTATAAGTATTCCCTATTCTCCAAAACTCGCCACCAGATGAGATGACTTTGATAGAAGCAGAGGATGGTGATGAGAGTGGCGCAGGACTCGTCGATGAATTAAGCACGCTCAACACTTTGACTGAGACGGTATTGGTTGTTCCCTTTTCATTAACAAGGTAGAGGTCATATTTTTTTCCTGGAGTGAGTGATCGTGGTGCTACCGCATACACAACATCATCTCGCACCTGTGTAACAGCTGCTGGAATTCCCCCAATAAATACTTTTGTTGTTTTGAGAGAAGTTCCGAGACCTTTACCCATAATACCCACTTCACCGCCGGCATCAATTTCCCAGTTTCCGGCAGCTTTTCCTGCTACGCTGTGAATCGAGGGTGAGGAAACTTTGCTCGATGTTGCTGTTTTGTCATTTATACTAAATTTCTTGCTTGTAACCTGTGGGCTTCCATCTGCAGGTGTGAGGCGGACAAAGTATGTTCCGGCTGGAGTGCTGTCTGATATGGTATATCCAAATCTACCAGTTGTAATTGGTTTGGTATCACCATATTTAGGAGCATAAATTCCAAAACTATAGTTACCTGAGGTTGATACTATTTCAATCATCGATACAGGCACTGCAGGTTCCCAGGCGATTTTCAAGAGATACGTTGGCATCAGATTTTCTCCTCCGCTCGGAGTTATGATCTTGAAGGCGGGAAGAGAAGATGATGTTTCGTCTCCATAAAGTGAGACATTCGTGCTCAATTTTTCTGTCATCAATGGAATGAGCGGTGATAATGAGGAATTCTTTGAGTAATAAATATTCGAAATTCCAAATTTTTTGAGTCCTGTGATACCCATCCTATTATCTATAGTCGCCCCAATTTCAAACGCTCGATATGTTCCTGTTGGAATGATGTATGCCTTAGCCGTATCTCCAGCTAAAGCACCTGGTGCCGAGGTGATGGAGTGAATGGTTACAATAGCCCCATCTATCTCTGTGGCCACGACGGCATTATTCGGCTCACGTCCAACATAAACATCAGATTTTGACAGGTTTGTGAGTGTGAATTTGAAGTCTCCCCCTGCCTTTGTTGCAGGAGCCGCCGCATTGTCAATACGTGTTACGTTAACCTGTGCATTTGCGATTATAACAAACTTGGTTTCTTCAGGATCCCCGCTAGCTGCCAAAGTTGACTTTGACAAGAAGAAGTTTATGCCGGTAAAGTTACCAATTTCGATTGTGCGATCGGAACCGGCTGGAACCACATAACTTGTCGGTCGATCAGCATTTTGAGAGGTTGAAGTGTACGTCAGTGCAGGATTCTTTGTTATAAAGAAATCTTCTGAACTATTATTTGTGATAGTGAATTTTCGAGATGTGCCTTCATTGATTAGATAATCATTAGCTGTATCTCCAGCAAGGGAACCGGAAGTGGTGATGACAACAGCGGGTGGGGTAGTAGTCTGTAGTCCCGGAGCTAAAAATTTAGTGACTCGCTGAGCATAGGAAAGAGCAGCCTTTGGTGCCCTCCTGATGGTTTGAAGTATTGTGGACTCATCTCCCGTTGTCACTGCAAATGTTTTTTTGTTACTCATCTCTAAACTTCCGTTTTCTATCGAAATATCATATTCACCACTAGCCCAGGAAGGTATAGTGAATGTAAGTGTATTCGGATTAAGGTTCGTTGCGGTAGTAGTGTAATTTGTCCCATTGTTGTTTTGGATATACACCACATTTTCTTTTGAGCTAAAGCCAGTGCCAGTTACTGTAACTAGAGTCCCCACTGGGCCGGATGCTGGAGAAATCGAAGTGATTACCGGTCCCACGACTGACATGGTTATGGAATCCGAAACTACGACTCCGTTATTTCCTGTACAGTTAATAGTATATGTAACAGTATTGTTTATTGGCTGGGTTTGCACTGCTCCGGTAGTACTGTTTACATTGAAATTTCTCGAATTACATGATGTTACGTTCGTAGAAGTCCATGAAAGATTTTGTCGGCTGCCACCTCCTATTTCTAGCGGACCATCTGAAAGCGTTCCATTTGCTAATTTTATTTTCAAATCTACCGTAGGATTGAGAGCAGACGAAGTATGAGAAGCTGCATTCTTGACCGACAATACGGTACCGCTTTCTCCTACAATAAGTATTGTTCCCTGGAGGGGTCCGGATGAAGCGTAAGCGATGCCGTAGAGATTCTTCGTTGTTTCGCTTGCATGATTCTTCCAGGTAAGACCATCAGTACTGCTTATCACCCGTCCCTCGTCACCTACAGCAACAAATTCAGATCCTGCATAAGCAATGGCGTTAAAGTTAGCGTACCCCATCCTATTTGAAACCCATGATGTTCCTCCGTCGGAAGAGGTGAGAATCTGCCCCCTCGCGCCAACCGCTACCAATTTACCTGCCCCAGACGCTATTCCGAGGAGGTCTGGCTCAGATAAATTATACTTTCGAGAGGAAGTGAATGTCCTCCCTCCGTCATTAGAAATACGTATTGTGCCTCGTGTACCGACAAGAGCAAAAGAATTAGGACCGAAAGGGGTAACGGCTCTAAACGCTTCAACCGCCACAGCATCTTTAAAATAAGCCGAGTGTCCAGGTTCATGAGTGTTAGGTTGGTTCCTTTCTAGACCTATAGTGGGATCACCAAAAAAAGACTGGGTAAGGCTCGCTCCGTGTCTCACGTCCAGCAAGTCAGCCGCCCATACAAATTGATTATTGTTATAAGCAATTCCCCTAACATCCCGCTCATTATGAGGAAACACCTTAACCTCCTGAGACCAAGAAACTCCATCTTGAGACGAGAAGCTTTTTGATCCCTCACCACCTATCATGAACATTCCCTTACCGTAAGTAGCTGCTTTGAGGTCAATACCGGCCTGAGCAAACGCGCTCGGCCGCATTGATATCTGGTCCCCACTGGCGCCTGAAGAGATGAAGACGGCAGAGTCGTCTCCAACGGCCAAAAATTTAGAATCTCCGAATGCGACTGCTCTTAAATTTTTAGACGTTCCAATTGTGACTGGTGTGAAAGTATATGAATTATTATTTCCTGACTGGGCGTTAGATGATAGTGGAGAAATAATAAGGGAAAATACTAAAATTAATGCCAGGGATAGTTTTTTCATGCTAAAAATAAGGTAAGTTAATTTAATAAACTTCCCTATATACTACCATGCCCACTGGGGGAGGTAGCGAGACCTGTGTACAACTTTTTCTATTTATTTTCTCGCCTCAACGATTGTCTTCTCGATATTTGGCGGAACAACTTCGTAATGGTCGAATTCCATTGTTGCATTTCCCTGCCCGGAAGTCATAGATCGAAGCTGTGTGGTGTATCCGAACATTTCAGAGAGAGGAACGGTTGCATGGAGGACCTTTGCCTGGCCTCGTTCCGTCATTTCAAGGATGGTTCCTCGCTTTGAAGAGATGCTGCCGGTAACGTCTCCCATGAACTTGTCTGGGAAAAGGACTTCGACTTTCATGATAGGTTCAAGGATAACGGGTTTTGCTCGCTTTGCACCCTCCTGGAAGGCCTGGGAAGCTGCAATTTTGTATGCAATTTCGGACGAGTCGACGTCGTGGTAGGAACCGAAGGTGAGTTCGCAGGAGATATTCACCATGCGGAAACCGGCGACAATACCGCGGTCCATAGCTTCACGGACTCCCTTCTCAACTGCTGGGATGAATTCCGTTGGAATGACTCCTCCCTTGATGGAGTTGATGAATTCGAAATCGTCATATCGGCTGACGTTCTTCGGAATCTTCTCGCCAGGAACAAGCGGCTCGAGAGGTTTGAGGGTGATCTTGACATGACCGTACTGTCCCTTTCCTCCAGACTGCTTGATATACTTGTGCTCTGCTTCTGCGGTGCCAAGAATTGTTTCTCGATACGCCACCTGGGGCTTGCCGACATTTGCTTCGACGCCGAACTCGCGCTTCATACGATCAACCATGATTTCGAGGTGAAGTTCTCCCATTCCCGAGATGATAGTCTCCCCTGTCTCCGAGTTTGAGGATATCTTAAATGTTGGGTCCTCGTTTCCAAGCTTCTTGAGGGCCATACCCATTTTCTCCTGGTCAGCCTTGGTCTTCGGCTCGATGCGGAGGGAAACAACGGGGTCGACGAACTTGATGGCTTCGAGAATGATAGGCTTGTCCTCATCGCAGAACGTATGGGATGTGAGGGCGTCCTTGAGTCCCACGGCTGCGGCGATTTCTCCGGAGAAGACTTTCTTCACCTCCTCGCGCTCATTCGCCTGGAGACGGACGATGCGTCCAAGACGCTCCTTCTTGCCTGTTGTGGAGTTGTATATGTATGAACCAGCTTCAATGGTTCCGGAATACACGCGGAAGAAGGTCAGCTGTCCGACGAAGGGATCATTCTGAAGCTTGAAGGCAAGGGCGCAGAAAGGCTCGCTGTCGTCAGGCTTTCGAAAAATGGTCTCACCGGTATTAGGATCGATTCCTTTCACTGCTGGGATATCGACTGGAGATGGAAGGTAGTCAACGACGGCGTCGAGAACGAGCTGGACTCCCACGTTCTTGAGCGCAGATCCTGTGAAAACAGGGAAAATCTTGTTAGCGATGACGGCTTTTCGGATGACCCGCTTGAGTTCATCGATAGGGATCTCCTTTCCCTCGAGAAAGGCATTCATCGCTGCATCATCGTGCTCGACAACCCTCTCTACGAGCTCCGCACGATATTTCTTTGCATCTTCGAGGAGTTCTGCTGGGATTTCCTGTTCGAGGACATTGATTCCCTTTTCACCGTCGAACTTGTACGCCTTCATCTTGATGAGGTCGATGACTCCGTCGTGATCTCCTTCGAGACCCCATGGAATCTGGAATCGAATCGCATTCTTGTTCAAACGCTCGAGGATGGATGCGTATGACTTTTCAAAAGATGCTCCTGTTCGGTCCATCTTGTTGATGAAGCAGAGACGAGGCACGTTGCTTTCATCGGCATATCGCCAGTTTGTCTCTGACTGAGGCTCCACTCCGGCAACTCCGTCGAAGACAACTACAGCACCGTCGAGCACGCGGAGAGATCGCTTCACCTCTACGGTGAAGTCGATGTGCCCCGGGGTGTCGATGATATTGAAGCGATGCTTCTTCGAGACATCAGGCTTTCCATCAGGTCCCTTCGCGTCGCGCATGTACGTAGGGTTCCAGAAGCAGGTGATGGCAGCAGCAGTGATGGTGATTCCGCGCTCCCGCTCCTGTTCCATCCAGTCCGTTGTGGTCTCCCCTTCATGCACCTCTCCGATCTTGTGAATTTCTCCAGTGTAGTAGAGGATACGCTCTGAAGTTGTGGTTTTTCCTGCGTCGATGTGGGCGATGATACCGAAGTTACGTACTTTTTCGAGTGGATAGTCGCGATTCATATGTGAATTAATGGGTAATAATTAAAATAATTTGCAAAGCAAAGTAAGATGTAGCTTACCTTATATAAGAGGAAAAAGCAAAAAGGCGAGCTGATGAGTTACTTAGTTGGATATCCCGAAAATAACAAAGAGGACGTAGGCGAGGAGTATTATCCCAATGATCCCTCCGGAGGAGGTCTTGCCATTACGCTTGAGCAGAGGACTATCCTCTCTTTCCAGACATGTCATGACGATAACAAAAGCTGAAAAAGCCAATATACCGAGGGAACTCAACGACTTATACAGAATCTCCTTCTCAGTGATAATATCCCAGATAGAACAAATTCCCAGAAAAGCAAGAAGTACGGCTGAAACAATGAGTATACCGAGAGTAATTACTCGGATGGTTTTAAAAATAGGATGCGGTAGAGCGACAGATACACCACTTTCCGGTCCTCTCCCAACAAAACGTCCCGCAACCATCACCACTATTGCCACAACCGCTAATAATCCTAAGGTTTGAAAGGATTTAACTATGACATCTTTATTAAAGAAGTCCCACACTCCAAGGATGGATATGAGTGAGAGTACCGCCACTGCGACAATAAAGAGTGAGGATGCTGCGTTTTGAATGGATTTCATTGTTTTTGGTTTTTAATTAATCCTCTCAAGTATATCACTCAGTCTCCCTCCTTTTAATAACAAAGTTATCCCCACTTCCCTATCCTAATGCTGGAATATCCAAATCCCGACAAATCTTCTTTGCCAGAAAATCATTCACTTCGGTGTGTCGGGGTACGGTAGAAGTCAGCCCATTTACGGAATTGCGGAAAACTGAGTGCCGAGCACCTTCCCGAGTAAGCGCGCAAGAACATCTTTTCAGATGTTTAAGTAAGTCCCGCCTTTTCACAAATAGTTAGGCCGGAAGTTTTATATTGATCAATTCTCTTCGAGTAGAAGATGCGTTGCGTACATGAGATCGAGAAAACTCTTTGTTTGATTCAAGTATAAGCAAGAGTGCTTCTCGCAAGTTTTCCCGCGCTTCTTTCAGGGTTTTGCCCTGGGTATTTACTCCCGGAATTTCTTCAACCCAAGCCACAAACCAATTTTTAGTCTTTTTATAGACAGCTGTAAACTGATTCTTTGTAGTCATAGGCTTATTATACCAAAACTAGGACAGCACTACCACGCAAAGTGCGCAAATGCCTTGTTTGCTTCTGCCATTTTGTGGGTGTTCTCGCGCTTCTTGACCGCATCTCCTTCGTTTTTGGAAGCTGCAATGATTTCTTCAGCAAGCTTTTCTGCCATTGGCTTTCCTTTCTTTCCTCGAGCAGCCTCTACGATCCACTTCATAGAGAGGGCTTGTCGTCGTTCTGGACGGACTTCGCGGGGAACCTGGTAGTTGGCACCTCCGACTCGTCGTGAGCGGACCTCCATAGCTGGAGCTGTGTTCTTGAGAGCGGCTTCGAAGACTTCCATCGGCTCAGTCTTTGTCTTTTCCTTGAGGGAATTGAAGCAGTCGTACACAACCTGGCGCGCTATGGCTTTCTTTCCATCATACATGACATAATTGATGAGCTTGGCGACTTTGATAGACTCAAAAGTCTGCTCTGGGAGAACTGGGTGCTTGTTTTTTATTCTTCGTCTCATGTTTTTTACTTAGCTGCTTTAGGCTTCTTGTTTCCGTACTGGCTTCGACCCTTGCGTCTCTTCTCAACGCCTGCAGCATCGAGCACTCCTCGCACTACGGTATAGCGGAGTCCGACGTCCTTGACGCGTCCCCCTCGGAGGAGAACCACTGAGTGCTCCTGGAGATTGTGTCCTTCTCCCGGGATGTATGCCGTCACTTCCATTCCGTTGGTAAGGCGTACTCGGGCAATCTTTCGGATAGCAGAGTTAGGCTTCTTTGGAGTTTTTGTCGTCACCTTGATGCAGACACCTCGCTTGAAAGGCGAAGGCATAAAGCTGGGGCGATTCTTGATGGTATTGAAGCTTCTTGTGAGGGCGATGGATTTCGACTTCCTCGTGAATCGGAAACGATTTTTTCGTATTAGTTGGTTTATTGTGGGCATTATGTGATTAATTCTTCTGATAATGAAGGGCTGACTTTTTCACCGAGCGGTTACTCACCCCTTCTTCGTTTTGCAACGTTTCGATACTTTACTATATCTATCCACAAAACGCAAGATTGTGGCCCAAGCAGGGTGGGCAGTATAATTGAGCGCAGATCAGTGTAAGTTTTTATGAAAAATAAAAAAGAGGCAGACATGGAACAGTTGCTTCAGATAGTTCGACTGACGCATCTCTTCCAACAGATTCAACGAAAGGTGCGCGCTACCGGTGAACATCGATGGGAAACTGATGCGGAACATGCATTCCAACTCCTCTTCGTCGCGTGGTACATAATTGATAGTAGAAAACTGGAACTCGATCTGCGGAAGGTCATTCTCTACATCATTGTCCATGATATTCCGGAAGTTTACGCTGGAGATGTATGTGCCTTTACAGATGGACCAGAGGTTCGTGCAAACAAGGAGCACAAAGAAAGGGCTGCTCGAAAAAGACTATTCAGGGAATTTCCTGAATTTGACTCTTTTCACGAGATCCTGGCAACATACGAACGACGGGGTGATCCCGAAGCGGTGTTCGTATACGCTCTCGACAAGTTGGTTCCTTTTTACAACATCATGTTGGATGAGGGAAAGACTTGGAAGCAATTCAACACATCTTTCGATGAGCTTCTCGCGGAGAAGTCTGACAAGATCCGCCGTTGTCCCATATGCACACCGCTGTTTCAGCAGGTGGAAGAAGATATCCGCAACCGACAAGGCGAGCTCTTCCCTAACGGAAGGGGTCCTTCCCTGCCACCGGAGCAGATCGTCCCAATGCCGCTCGCATGGACAAGTGCCCACGAGTGGTTAGCGCACAAAAGACAGTAATTGCCGTTCATTCACACCAATCCTCCCTAATCCGGAGGATTGATCTTTTATACTCTGGATTATTTAGACAAGAAAAAGGGCCGGGTGAAAAATCCGGCCCATACCCCCACAGGCCGAGTGCGAGGGTTATACCGCCACGATAGGGGAAATTACGCTATAACCCTATCGTCGCCCATTATACAACCTTTCTTTGTGAACACAAGCGTTACCCCTTATCAGAGGTTTGTCCCCGTTATCACCCAAAAAAGGAACGGAATCACGGGCGCTATGAAATCCCAGAGGAAAAAGATGAGAATGAGGACGAGGAAGAGAGAGTAGTGTTCAAAGGCACCTCGGATGTGGATGAGATTCGGAGGTAGGAGAGAGAACAGGATCTTTGAACCGTCGAGCGGAGGAATGGGGATGAGATTGAAGATGGCAAGTGTAATATTGATTGCCACGATGTACTTTGAAATGGCGAGAAATGATGGCGATGCGATTTCGGGCGCAAAGCGAATTATGAAACCGAAGATAACCGCAATGAGGATATTCGACATCGGTCCGGCAAGCGAAATGAGGAATTCTCCCACCCTGCGATTCTTCACATTGTATGGATTCCACTGCACGGGCTTGGCCCAACCAAACGTGAAGCCGAGGAGTGAGGTGAGGATTGGGACGATAACCGAGCCGAAAAGCTCCAGGTGTCTCACAGGATTTATGGTCAGTCGCCCCTGGAGTCGCGGCGTCGGATCACCGAGAAGCTCGGCTGTATAGCCATGTGAAAGCTCATGGAGGACGACAGACATGATGAGGATGGCGATAGATACGATGAGAAGGAGGGGATCCATGTATTTGCTTAATTTTATCTATATGATAGCATGGGTGACACTATGGCTAAAGTGTGTGCAATTACAAAGAGGGGCTCGATGGTGGGAGGCGGTTACTCGAACCGAACTCGTGCTACGCAGTTTAACCCTACCGGAATGGTCCGCAAGTATCCCAACCTTCAGAAAAAGAAGATATATGTTCCCGAACTCAAGAAAACTTTCAACCTCACCGTCTCCACACGCGCTCTCAAGACGATCCAGAAGCATGGTGCTTTCGCCACTCTCAAGAAAGCTGGGATAATTTAATTCCTTTTCTCTCTTTTCCACGTCTCACCATCCGAAACCACTCTCGTGGTTTTTTCTTTTGTCGAAAAGGTGAAATAGGGGTCTATTTTTTCAAGAAGTTCCGGGGAAACTTTAGCCGGAGTGGCACCGTGATAGAATTCAACAATATTTTGAGTCGTAGGAAGCTCCATGTTTTTAAGAATGTCTTTTTGGACGGTTTTCGAAAGGTTTCCTAGTAGGTATGCAGTAGTGGAGCCATATGAAATTGAAAGCCCAAGCTCCGGCAGGCTCGTTTTATTAAACTTGAAGCTTTCGTAGGGAAAGAGGATAGTTGCCTTCACCCCATCCTCTATTTCTATCATCTCCCCTCTTTCCACTTCCTCGACGTGGATCTTCTGTTTCCGTATCTTCCTTTCCAGAGCTTCGAAAGCTGTGCTCGTCGCCATTATCTTCGGCATGACAACTTCTCCGATCTCGTAGCGGTCGAGGATTTCCACGAGTCCACCAATCTGCGCGGGTGCTGCGCTTGGTATGACAAGGTAGTCGATGCGTCTTTCATAAAATGGCATGACTTTCGTGAGTTCTCGAATGGTTTCCGAGGTCTGTCCTCCCCCAACGAGAATTGTTTTGCTGCTGGGAGTACGGATAAAGATGGACCGACCTCTTGTCAGGCTAAAAAAGTGCATTTCGAGAACAGGATCTCTATACTCCCAGTTATAGAGGTAGATACCGAGAGCAACACAACCAATGCTCAAAGCTAGTATTCCTATTTTTAAGTAGTTGTTAGTATTTTTTATCATTGATATGTATTCAATTAGTTTTCAACTTGACTAGTGGCATCGATTTGCTATTGTTAATAAGTACCTTGAGCTTGCGGCCAATGACGATCGTATCGTTATGATGGCCGGCTCGGCACTAAAGCTGACAGCAAGCCCCACTTAAACTCCCTCGGGAGTTTTTGTGTTTTGTTCGCTCCGCACACTGAAAAAATGGAGTGGCCCGTTATTTATCTTGCGTAGGATAATATGAATATACCTACCATTTATTATCTTCCCGAAGGCCCAGAAACGGGCAGTACTTGAATTCCCTTTCTCTTCGCGATATTCCGACGGAACCCCAGCTCCCAGCAGAATTTCCTTTACGTAATAGAGAGCCTTAAATCTTCGCATTTGGTCAGCGATGGGTCGAAATCTTTTTTCTTTATATATCAGATGTTTAAAACCGGCATTTTGGAAATATACTTTCTCATCTCTTATAGCAGGACATATTAAAAACCCTATACTTTTATAGTAGAGTTTTGCTTCCTCACGGCATGATTTGTATGATTGGGCGTGTGGCATCCTCACACCATACCAACTCGAGATGAAATTTCGATAAAAAAAGATTAAAATTTCGATAAAATTTGAGTTACACGATACTTTTCGATCTTGCGGCAAGAGAATATTCCATTGTGATACAATACATATATGAAAAAATTTGAAGAGAGAAAATTCAACATTCCCGACTTGAAAGGGATTTCAAAAAGGACCACTGAGGAACACCTCAAGCTCTATGCTGGATACGTAAAGCACGCCAACCTCATTCGCGAAAAGATGGAGGAGATGAAACAAGATGCTGAAAAGAATGCCTATGCGCTCGGCGAAGTCATGCGACGCTTTGGTTTTGAATACAATGGTATGAGAAACCATGAAGTATATTTTGCCAGCTTTGAAGGAGGGTCCAAGACGTTACCAGAAGGTAGTGCACTCAGAAAGCAGATTGAGGTAGATTTCGGATCGTTCGACGGATGGCTGCAAGACTTCAAATTAATCGCCCTCACCCGTGGCATCGGCTGGGCCATGCTCTACCACGATCGCAGGGATGGCAGACTTCTCAATGCATGGATTGATGAACAACATTTAGGACAGCTTCAAGACTGTACGCTCATTCTCGGGCTCGACATGTGGGAACATTCTTTCGTCGCCGACTACCAGCCTTCTGGAAAAAAGACTTACGTTGAAGACTTCTTCGCGAATATCAACTGGGAGACCATCGAAGGCAACTTCAAGAATAGCGCGAGATAGGCTGCATAGCAGCCCGCCACAATCCATCCGGAAAACGCCGGTACTTCGAGAGAGGCGAATGGAAGATGCGCAAAAATCCTGACCATGAAGAGTTCGTACGAGAGGAGGACGTGACTACCCCACCCTGCAATCTGCGAGATAAATTCTGAAAAGAATCCGAAAAATCCCGCAAGGAAAACGAGGAGCATGGTAAGTGGAATGAGCGGCAACACCACGAGATTTACAACAATCCCAATGATGGACAGCTGACCCATCATGTAGAAGAGAAGGGGTGAGACAAAGATCTGTGTCGCCAGAGTCGAAGCAACAAGGCCTCGCATGCCGATTTTCTCGGTAATGAATCCGAGTCTTTCCTCGAGCGGAGAAGACAGGAGGATGAGACCCAGAGTCGCCATGAAGGAAAGCTGGAACGAGGGATCGTAGAAAAGAATAAGCGGATTGTGAATGAGCATGAGGACACCAGCAATGAGCAGGGCTCTGCTCACACCATAGTCCCTTCGGACGAGTTCGGCACATAGAGCAATGAGGGCCATGATACAGGAGCGCACCACGGTCGCTCCTCCCCCCACAAGGATTCCAAAGAGGAGTATGCCAATGCCTCCGAGAATGATGCTCGTTGCGCGAGGAAGAAAAGAAAGTATTCTGCGGATGGAAGCGGCAATGATTGTGATATTGTAGCCAGAGAGTACGACAATATGGATGAGTCCCGCCTTGCGGAAATCATCTATGAGCTCCTTGCCAAGCGCCGCCTTCTCCCCCACTACGAGGCCGGAAGCAAGGGCTGCATGGGGTTCGCCGAGAACTTTCTTGAGGTTGCTGATGAACTTTTTCTTGAGCGCAAAGAGCACTCCAGAAATACTTGAGCCATCAGCTTTTTCCAGAATCTCCACTTGAGCTTTTTTAAACTCATAAAAAATTCCATCTTTTCCCAGGTATTCGATGTAATTGAACACCCTGCCCCCGTTGCCCGCGAAGTTTCTGGGTGCAGAAAGTTTGCCGATCACGCGGACTCTGTCGCCATACTCATATTCCCCATATTTGTCCGCGGCAACTTTTATGTGCATGCCGTTAGAGGTTTCAAGTACGAATGACTGAAGAAAATCCTTGATGAGCGGCTCGGTCGCAATTTTTCCCTCGAGGACGACAAGCCTTCCCACTTCGTTTATGAGCACCGTCCGCAGAGGGTTGTTGTAGGTGGTGTGAAATCTGAGTCCCACAATGACCGTCAGGAGCGCAATTATTATAAAATTAATTGAGGTTTTGGACATTGTTTTTAAAATTTAAAAGAGTATAATGGAGACATACCACCACGAAAGAAACTTGGGCAGCCAGCCCCCGAGGGTACCCACCCTCATACTTTGAAAGAGGTCATTGCATAAGTGCAATGACTTTTTTCTTTATTTTTGAAAACAGGTAATCGGATATCTTTCCTTTTATCTTGAACAATCTTTTTGTATCAAAAATCCGTATCTGAGACAGGATTACTGAGTGGAAATCGTAATCAAAGTAAAAAGGAATGTGAGTGATGTCCTCACGCAGTGTTCTTGTAAGGGGGATCCCCAGGAACGTGTGATTGTTGATTTTCCTGTAAATGAGTACTGGCCGAAGATACATGTTACCCTTACCATCCTGTTCGGAACCAATATTTACCCCAACACAACACCACCAGATTTCTCCTTCACGAAAAAATATCCTTCCCTCTCGTGAGGCAAGTTTTTTCTTTAGTATGTTCCACTGATCAAACTCTTTCTTGCATGCCATCCCCCAACCATACCAACTCGAGATGAAATTTCGATAAAAAAAGATTAAAATTTTGATAAAGTCCGCACTTAGGGATTTTTTAAGATTTCAGGAAAAGAGTAGGTTTCCCTAGGACCATTGTACAGCTTCATATTTTCACCGTCTGCGAATCTGGTCGCAATCTCATCACACCTCACATTTCCGGCTGTGTCAGCATGTCCGCGCACAAATTTCCACACAATGTCTTTTCCCTGAGCAGCTTTGAGGAGGTCTTCCCACAAGTCACGATTCAGCACTGCCTTCTTCTGCGAATTCCTCCAGCCTTTTGCAATCCATCCATCAATCCATTCGGTAATTCCTTTTATAACGTACTGCGAGTCGGAGTATACAAGGATCGGTGCGGATGAAGAAGATGCTTTCAACCCCTCTATGGCAGCGGTAAGTTCCATCCTGTTGTTTGTGGTCATTTCCTCTCGTCCGCCCAATTCGATAATTTTTTCATTTGAGATAAGGACAGCACCCCATCCCCCAGGTCCAGGATTCCCTCGTGACGAACCGTCGGTATATATGATCGTATGCATAGCTACAGTATATCAACAATCCGGAGCCTCAGCTCAGGTCTCCCCTTGAACATGGATTTTTCCATTGTGGCGACAAGAGAAACTGTTGATCCTTTTTGAATCGGCTTCTGAAAACTTTCAGGCGTAAGAAAGAATCCGATGGCATTGACCGGCCTACCATTAGACGTACTAAAAATGATCTCCAGATGATTTTTCTCCTTTCCGAACTGCCTCACATCGCTGAGTTGTATGTCCTTGAACATAAAGACTGGTTGTGGATTGCCCGTACCATAGGGAGCAAGCTTCTCGATCACCCGGTATGTATCATAATTCACATCATCAGGGGTGAGCAGAGCATCGACATACTCAATTTCCTCCTGTTTTTCCCCGCGAATCTTCTCGAATACTTCGCTCAAGTTCCTCTCGAGGTTGTGTATAGCTTGGGCATGAACGGAAAACCCTCCAGACTCCGCATGGCCACCAAATTGCAAGAAAATTCCCTCAGGAATTTCCTGCATGAGTTTGAGAAGATGCACGGTGCCGGCTGCCCTGCAAGAGCCCTTTATGACGTCATCTCCATCACGGCCCCAAAGAAAAACTGGCACTCCATATTCTTCTGAACAGGTGTTGGCAGCAAGGCCGAGGAGTGATGGTTTCCATTGTGGATTTCCCATGACAATCACCTTCTCCGGCTTTCCCCCATAGCGCTCGTGTACATTCTTCTTCACCTCTTTCACAAGCGCTGCCACAGTTCCCTTTCGTTCGCTGTTGATGTGGTCCAAATGAACCGCAAACTTCTCTGCCTCATCATCATCCTGTGTCGCGAGCAGGCGAAATGCATCCATGGGTACGCCCATCCGCGATGCAGCGTTGATGCGGGGACCGATTGTGAAGCCGATATCTTCTTCGGTCAAATACTTTTGATTCACCTTCAATTTATTAAGCAGACGCATGAGTCCTTTTCGTGGAGATTTTCGCAGAACTGCAATTCCGTAGTATGCGAATATCCTGTTCTCACCTGTGAGAGGCACCATATCCGAGAGTGTTGCGATTCCTACCATATCGAGAAGCCACTTTTCCCATCCCTCCTTTATCCCAAACCTATTTTTCGCGAGAATGGCCTGAATGAGCTTGTATATCACTCCTGCCCCGCAGAGCATTTTTTCCGGGTACGTACAATCAATCTGCTTTGGATTCACAATTGCAAAGGCTGAGGGCAGAATCTTTCCAGGAAGATGGTGATCTGTGACGATAACGTCGATGCCATTCTTCTGTGCAAATTCCACCTGAGCAACATCCGCAATCCCGCAATCAATCGTGATGAGGAGCTGTACTTTCTCCCCGATAAATTGCCGGATGGCCTCCTCATTCAGGCCAAAACCCTCATCATGCCTATGAGGAATATAGTTAGTGAAGTTTTTGAAGCCGATTTTCTTGAATAAATCATGGAGTGCCACGCCTGCAGGAATTCCATCCGTGTCATAGTCGCTGTATATGACGACTTTTTCCTCGTTTTCGATCGCCCGAATGATTCTTTGCGCTGCCTTCTCGGCATCTTTCAGCAGGAAAGGATCATGTGTATGCCTGTTGTAGTCGGGATTGAGGAAATTCTGTCTCTCCTCCGGAGTTTTGATTCCGCGGTAGAAAAGAAGATGATCAAGAAGGTTACCATTCATCTTTTCTCGTATGGAATACGTTTTCATGGATACAAGTATACCAGACCGGATGATATAATAGGGATATGGAAAACTGTATTTTCTGCAGAATAATAAAAAAGGAGGTTCCAGCCGATATTGTCTATGAAGACGACCATTTTTTGGCCTTTTTGAGCATAGACCCCCGTTCTCCCGGCCATACCCTTATCATCCCCAAGGAACACCATCGCTGGGTATGGGATGTGGAGAATGCCGGGGAATACTTTGAAGTGGCCAGGAAGATAGCTATTGCACAGAAAAAAGCCTTTGAACAGGAAATTATTCACAGCAAAGTCGAGGGAAAAGAAGTTCCTCATGCACATATCTGGGTCTTTCCAGATCCGGCCAATACCACAGGAGACAAGAAAGATTTTAAGGCAAATGCAGAGAAGATAAGAGAAAATATCTAGTCGGTACCTGTATTGACAACGTCACTACACTTGCTATGATGGATATATGGCTGTAAACACTACCACAATCCAACTTAGAATCGACAAAAAAACCAAGAAAAAAGCACAGGAAATTTTCACAAAACTGGGAATGGACCTTTCTTCCGGGATGAAGCTGTTCCTTTCGCAGGTAATTAGGACCAAGTCTATCCCTTTCATCGCACGGACGGCAAATGGCTTTACCCCAGAACAAGAACAGCTCATACTTGACGAAATAGCCGATGCCAAAAAAAATGGTAAGAGATTCCGTTCAGTCGAAGCGGCAATGCGAGATCTCGAGAACTAAGATGACATGTATGAAATCATTTATAAGAAAAAATTCAAGCGCGCTTTTAAAAAATGTTCGAAATCGGGCCACTTCAAGCATGAAGAATTCAGAAAAATACTTGAATTTTTAGTAGCAGGCAATAAGCTCCCAGCCTATTATTTCGATCATGCATTAACAGGAAATCTTTCTGGACAGAGAGAGTGTCACATAGCAGGAGATATGCTGCTCATCTATGAAATCGATCATGGGAACAAGACGGTGACTCTTGCTACAATAGGCAATCACGCCCAACTATTCGGATCTTAACTCAGCAAAATTTTAATCATCACGCCCACAAACACGGCTGCCGCCAATCCCCAACAGAGCAAGCATAAATTCTCCTTCCATGGCTTTTCCATTCGTAATTTGACGAAATCTTTTCGATATTTAGTGAGTATTTCCTTCCAAATTTTCCAAAGCATACAAAATATTAGTTAAGCGCCTCTATTCCTGGTAGTGTTCCCTTTGCAAGAAACTCAAGCATGGCACCTCCGCCAGTTGAAACGAAAGTGAAGTGATCTTCGATGCCAAGCTCAGCGATCGTCGCGAGGGTATCCCCTCCCCCGACGATTGTTTTTGTCCCATTCTTCGTTGCCACCGCAATCATTCGTGCAATGGCGAGCGTCGGTTCCCTGAACCCCTTTTCATAGAGTCCCATTGGACCGTTCCATAGAATGTACTTTGCCTTTTGTGTTTCCTCCTGGAGCAGCTCCACAGTTTTTGGACCAACATCAAGAATGGCATCGTCTTTCCAAACCACATCTATGGGAAGTTGCAGCCTGGGATTACCGAGGAATCGTGTGAGTTTGAAATCTTCAACAGAAACGACTGACTTCTTGACATCTTTTCCCTGCGCCTTGAAAAAATCGTTCGCCAGAGCTCCTCCGACGAATACCGTGTCGGCGATAGTCAGGAACTTTTCTATGAGCGGCAGCTTTGTCTCGAACTTAGATCCGCCAAGAATGAAAAGGAAAGGATGGTTGGGATTGAATGCACTGCCCAAGTGCTCTACCTCCTGTTCAAAGAGAATCCCGGCGTAGCTTGGAATGAATTCGGTGATAGCGGAAACGGAGGCATGCGCACGATGGGAGACGGCAAAGGCCTCGTTTACATACACATCGGCCAGACTAGCCAATTCCTTGGCAAAAGCCTTGTCGTTTTTCATTTCACCCTCATGATCCCGCAGATTTTCCAGCAAGATAATGGGACTTTCGTCAGCAAGAGCATTTCTATAGTTTTTCACAAAAGAGCAATCGAATCCGAACTTTTGTAAGTGTCGGTGAACTGGTTCAAGACTGCCTTCAATATGGCTGATGAGGATGAGCTTTGCTCCCTCCTCTCGGAGATAGGTAAGGGTGGGGAGAATCTTGCGGATACGAAAATCATCCACTACGAGGCCGTTCTTCACCGGCACATTGAGATCAAGTCGCAGAAGCACCTTCGTACCGTTCAATTCCGATATGTCTTTGAGATATTTCATAGCGCATCCACTGCCTTAAGAAGCTCCACGAAGCCGGGAGTATTTACGCTCTCGCGCCCAACCAGCAGACCATCGACTTTTCCTCGAGAGACAATGTCAGGGGCGTTGCGGAAATTGGTAGCACCGCCATAGAGGACGAGAGTGTTGAGGGTGTTTTCCTGTCCAAAAGCATCAGCGAGAACTTTGCGCACGAAGATAACAGTTTCTTCGATTACAGCAGGATCCATGGCATCCTTTGCTCCAATTGCCCAGAGCGGCTCATAGGCCACAATGAGCTGGCTGACGAGCTTCTTGGGTACCCGCGAAAGAGAATTGCGGATCTGGTTGCGTAGGGTGTCGAGATAGAGGGCGTGGATATCGCGTTCAGCCTCCCCCACGCAGACGATGGGGTGAATACCTGCATCAAGAACCGCGAGAACCTTTTTCGAAACAATTTCATCGGTCTCGCCCGCAGCACGTCTTTCTGAATGTCCAATAATGACATGGGTGACTCCGAATTCCTTGAGCATAGGAGCGCTCACCTCACCGGTATAAGCCCCCTGGGATTCGAAAAAGACGTTTTGTGCACCAAGGCCGACAGAAGTCTTGAGCAATCGCTTAAGACGCAAAGGGGAAAACTTGGGGATGTATACTAGGGGTGGACAGACAACTACGTACGTAGAGGTGAGGTTTGCGGCCGTCCTTTTGACCTTCTTGAAAATTGCTTGAGCTTCATCGAGAGTTGGCGGATTCATCTTCCAGTTCCCGACGATTATTTTCCTTTTCATGCGACAAGTATATCATTTACTTTACTTCGTCCCAAGAGAGAATATGGTGCCGAGACGAAAGGAGCGGAAAGTATGGAGGAGGAGCAAAAAGGAGGTTCGGGTCGTAGTTCAGGTTGCGATTGTCATATCCTGTGCCATCAGTATATGCAAAAACATGGCGGAAGTTAGTGGCAATCATGCCGTAGAGGGTGAAGGATTGGCGGTCGTGCCCTGCACCGCAGGAATTGTGATACCGATACCTTCCCACTCTTCCGTTTTGTGCAACAAGGGCAGCATCTATCCTGAGATCGTCACTGCTTTCAAGTCCAAGGTGGACATTTCCCTGTGCCACGAGACCCAAAACGTCCTCTCCGTTATAGTTTGTGTACAAAACATCTTCATTCACGATGATATTTTTCCATGTCGAGGAACTTCCTGGAAATGTCCCCGCCCCTATAGTCAGACGTGCACCATCGATGCTTCCATCAACCCAGACATGATCTTCAAAAAAGATTGCTCCAGTGGCAGGAAAAGAATAGGTGTCTACAAACTCCTCGTGTGAATTCTTGATAGTCCAGGTCCCCCACCCTTCTCCCTGGTCCGCTGCCTCCTTCTCACACTTCGTCGAGGGACTTGTGACATCCTCTACGATATAGAGGTCAAATGTGCCGTTAGTCTTGAGAATGACATGATATCCTTTTTCTCCCGATGCTGGGAAATAGCGTCCACTTGCTTGTGCCGCCGTCTTGAGTCTAATTAATTGTTCCGTGAGGGCACTGAAATCGATTTCTGCCACGGGAAAAGTTCTTCCCGCCCTGAAGACATCGGATCGTGGCGGCACAGCTGCTGGAGGAGAAGGATCATCCGCACCCGAAGTGGTGTATACTCCGAATCGTTCAGCCGCTCCATTGTCAGGATCTACATACTTTGCTTTAGAACTCGTGACAGGGCTGTATGCAATCCCATTAAAATGAATTCCCTTGTTCGAATGCACCCTACCCCGGGTCTCGACCCCTGAGGTGAACGTCAGGTTATCATTTGCTGCAATGAAGTAGCGGGCAAGCGAAGAAGCGCCGAGAGTGGCTTGGATTGTCCTGCTCACTGACGGATTGGCAGTCATCGTACCCTTCGACGTGACGATTACAGTCCCAACGCTCCCCCCTACCGGCTCAATGGTCAGAGAAAATTGCCCAATGACATTCCCTGCTTTGTCCTCGAAATCATGGACAAATGGGCCCGTTGCCTCTGGACCATTTCCATCTGTATAGTCCTCGGGATCCTGGTCAAGATGCCATCGGTAGTAGTCGATACCAGCTTCAGCAACATGGAGAGCTTGCTCGCGTATAGTGAGTTGCTTCAGATTCTTGGCTGTAGAAGCTGCCCAGTTAGTGAGCGCAAGAGTGACGGTGATGGCAATCACAGCGAAGACGAGAACATTGAGCAGTATGAGTCCTTTGTTTTTCATAGATCACTCTTTAGATTGCGGAGAGTTACGGCCGAAGTATATGCATGGCCAACCACCACATGCATACGAATAAGGCGTATATCCGCAACATTCACCGGCTGCACAAGCGCAGTCGAAGTTCCTGTCACTTGACCAAAATATTCAAAGAGATCCGTGGAGGTAGCGGTGATATTATTTGCAAGAATCGAAAATGTTTCCTGAGCAGGATTGTATGACAATGGATTTCCTGCGGGGTGCAGCGTACCCTTCATGAGAGTGGAAGAAGCTATAAAATAGCGGATTCGTTCCTGAAGCCCGTCTCCGTCCGCGTCACTATAGAAAGTGACGCTGCTCGTGGCAGCCTCCGCTATCGGATATGCCCCATTGCTCGAAGTCTTTGCGGAGCGCAGTTCCCGCACCATTATGCGGAGAATGGAACGTGCATCTTGATTTCGAGTGAGAGATTCACTCGCAGTCCCTCCTGATTGAAAAATCTCCACTTGAAATTCCACAACAGCTGCGAAAATAAGTATGAGGATTCCCACTACAACAAGAAGTTCGATGAGGGTCACTCCTCCGTTTCGCATGGCAGTATGTTTCAGAATTGGCTGTGGCATGGTTATGGCGCGATAAGGGTAGTAAGGGCAATCGGCGTAAAATGTACGCACTCTGTGCAATCGACCTCGACTTCGACGAGTTTGCCCTCGAGGGGCTCAGAAATACTCTGAACCGTAGTCGTTGCCATAAACAGAACTCCTCCTCGGACGAAGTCTTGCACAGTTACCCCTTTAACATCTTCGTATGACAGGTTGCGAATGATTTCCAGTTGCTCATTTGCGAGATTCAATGCGAGAATCTTGTATTGATTGAGACTGATGAGTTGAAAAAGGCTTCCGTATGCCTGGTAGACAGCAGTGGAGATGACGAGGAACACGGCAGCTCCGACGAGAACTTCGACGAGAGTAAAGCCGCGAGGACTGCTTGAAAAACGCTGGATTCTCATATGGTATTTACGAGCGAATACATTGGTGAAATCATCGCGACTGCAAAAAATCCGACAGCAGCAGCAACGATAATCATGATGAGAGGCTCGAGAACAGTTGAAATATCTTTTGTTTTTTGGTCGACGTCATCTTCGTAATAGTTGGCGACTCCCACCATCATTTCGTCGATCTTTCCCGTCTCTTCTCCCACCGTTATCATCTGGCTCAAAAAGGGAGGGTAGAGATCTTCATTTTCCGAAAAAACTTTTGAGAGGGGTGCTCCCTTTTCCACCGCTCTGCGCGCCTCAACGAGTACATTTTTGTAGTGCACATTTTGAACAACGTCGGCAGTGATCCTCAATGACTCGAGCACATCCACCCCCGCAGCGATGAGCGAAGACAGGGTGCGCGCCGTTCGCGCAACATTCACCTCTTGTACAAGCTGTCCTAGGAGAGGGATCTTGAGGGTAACACGGTGAAGGACCGGCTTTCCGCTGCCCCTTTTAACCCACATGTATATGAGGGCGATGATCGCAGCCAGTGCGCCAGCTGCCGAAAGAAATTCATTCTTCACGATATCACTGATCCAGATCACTACTCTTGTTGAAAGAGGGAGTGCAACATTGAGCTCGGTGAATGTTTTTATGAGGGTCGGTACGACGAAAGTGAGGAGGATGGCAGCAATAATGATGATTGCGCAGAAAATGACTGCAGGATACATGAGCGCTCCGCGAATTCTTCTTCCCAAGGAGTAACTCTTGTCCATCTGGAGTGTTACGATACCGAGAGCTTCGCTCAAGCCGCCACTTTGTTCGCCTGCAGAGACCATGGCGATCATGAGTGGAGGAAACATTTTTTTGAATGACGCCATGGATTCTGAAAGTGTCTTTCCCTTTCGAACATCCGCATTCACTGTCGCCACGATTCTTCGGATCACGGGATTTCGCCCTTGCCTTTCCATGACAGTGAGGGCCTGCGACAATGAAAGGCCGGCTTTGATCATGGAACCGAGGCTCCTTGCGAAATTGATTTTGTCCTGCTGCTTAATCCTATTCAAAAAAGGAAGTGGGATGTCGCGCTTAATGCGGGCACCACTTTTTTCTTCTGCGGAAATGAGTTCTTCACCGGACTCCTTGAGTATCCTGTACAGCTCAAAACGGTCCTTGGCATCCTGTTCACCCTTGTGGACCTCGCCTCCTGCTTTTTTTGCTTTGAAAATAAAGTGGCTCATTCTGATACGACGCGGAGAACCTCCTCGATAGTCGTGAGGCCCTGCACCGCCTTAAAAATTCCATCCTCGAGCATAGTGAGCATTCCTTCATTCTTCGCTAGCACCTCTATCTCCTGCGACGTTCCTCCGCGCATGATGAGTTCCTTAATGCTCTCCGTCACCTTGAGAACTTCATGAATACCGACGCGACCTTTGTATCCGTCGTCATCTTTGCCGGGAACCGGTTTCCAGAACGGAATCTTTTCCCATGTATCGACATCCTTGATGACTTTTTCTGCCTTGAGGGCGGCCATGACACGGTTGAGATCAACGGATTTTCCGAGAACAGAAAGTTCGGTCTTTGAGAGGAAGTATTTCTCTTTCGTATCAGCCAAGCGCCGCACAAGTCGCTGCGCAATGATGATGTTGAGAGTGGAGACCAGGAGAAAGGGTTCAATCTTCATATCGAGGAGGCGAGGAATGGCACCTGCTGCGCTATTGGTGTGAAGAGTTGAGAGCACAAGGTGTCCCGTGAGCGAAGCATTCACAGCCAAACCCGCAGTCTCATTATCACGAATCTCTCCGATCATGATAATATCCGGATCTTGTCGCACGAGCGTGCGGAGTCCTGTTGCAAAAGTGAAGCCGATATCAGGATTAACCTGTGTCTGGTTGATTCTTTTCATCTGGTACTCGACAGGATCTTCGATGGTGGAAATGTTCACATCCGGCCGGTTGAGAATATCGAGAATGGTATAGAGTGTGGTTGTCTTTCCGGATCCAGTCGGTCCTGTATTGAGGATCATACCCGTGGTCTGTGTCACCGCATGATGTATTCTTTCGAGTGCCTCCCCATGGAAAGCAAGGTACTCGAGCGTGAATCCAGAGACATTCTCGCGAAGAAGTCGCATGACAGTTTTTTCTCCGAAATATGTTGGGAGAATGGACACGCGGAAAGAAACACGTTCACCGTTCATATCTACCTTGAACCGACCATCCTGCGGGAGACGCTTTTCATCGAGCTTGAGGTTTGCAAGGACCTTGATGCGCGCAGTGATGGAGGGTTCGGCATTTTTTGGCAGAACCATTGCATCATGGAGAAGTCCATCTATTCGGTACCGGACAAGCAGTTCAGTATCCATCGGTTCGATGTGAATATCGGATGCATTCTGTATGACTGCATGCTTGAGCAGCGTATCGACAATACGGATGACTGGCAGATCCTCCGCAATCTTCTTAAGATCAGTTGCGCTGACAGGATTTCCGTTCTTGCGCGCAGCTTCCTCAGCAAGGGCAGTGAGTCCGGAGGATTCTTTCTGGATAATGTCACCAAATTCTGCCTTGAGGCTCTTCTGGTATTGGATGATGGCTTCCTTAATGGACTCAGTATCCGTGAGGCGAGGGAGAATCTTGAGGTTAACTTTCTTTTTAATGAAATCAATAGCAGACAGATCGTTGACGTCGAGCATGGCGACCTCGAGGGAATCGTCAGTTTTCTTGAACGCCACTATATTATGACTTCGTGCAACGGGTTCGGGAATGAGGGACAGAGTATCAAAAGGAATCTTGCGGGATTTGAGATCGACAAAGGGAATGCCGAGCACATAGGCTTGCATGCGGCGGAGATTATCCTCGGTTAGTTTTCCGCTATTAACGAGAACCTCTCCGATACGTATTCCCTTTTTTTCGGATTCAGCAAGAGCAGCATCAAAATCGGCACGGGAGACCAGATTGGAATCAATGATAAATTTATTGAGCTGTGAGTCTTCAACGAGCATTGCGGATATTATATCACATGCATAAAGTATTTTGTTTGCTTTTTTCCCCTCTCTTTGCTATACTCTCCCTATCTGAAGTTCGCCTGAAAAGCGAACCATTTTTATTAAAAATTTAGACACAATCAAATATGTTCGACTTGAAAGTCATGCATTCCGTCCTCCAACAGCTTGAGGAAGAGCGCGGAATCCCAAAGGAAAAGATGCTTGAGGCCATCGAGCTTGCGCTCGCCACAGCATATAAAAAAGAATACGGCAAAAAGGGTCAGATCGTGAAGGCCATGTTCGACGCGAATACCGGAAAGGTTGAATTCTACCAGGTGAAGATCGTGGTGGATGAATCAAAGGTCATCATGGAAGATGAAGAGGAGGAGGCTGATCTCAAAGCCGTTGATCAGGAGGATATCAAGGTCCGATACAATCCCGAGCACCACATTCTCCTTGAGGATGCCAAGAAGATCAAGCGGGATGCAAAGATAGACGATGAAATTGTCTTCCCTCTCGAACTCAAGGACAACTATGGACGAATTGCAGCCCAGACGGCAAAGCAAGTAATCATTCAAAAGATCCGTGAAGCAGAAAAGACTTCAGTTCTCAATGAATATGGCCAGAAAGAAGGAGAAATTGTCTCTGGAACTGTTCAGAGGCTCGAACGTGGCGCACTTTTCATTGATATGGGGCGCGCAGTGGGAATCATCCCCTATGAAGACCAGATCCCGAGCGAGCACTACAAACAAGGGGAGCGTATCCGCGCCTATCTCTATGCTGTGGAGGAGACGCCAAAGGGCATTCTCCTGAAACTCTCTCGCTCTCATCCTCAGTTTCTTGCCAAGCTGTTTGAAATCGAGGCACCAGAAATCGCCCAGAAGGTAGTGGAGGTGAAGGCGGTAGCTCGAGAAGCAGGTGCGCGCTCAAAGATTGCCGTCCACTCGAATGATAGTCACATTGACCCCATAGGTTCCCTTGTGGGACAGCGTGGAGTTCGTGTTTCCACCGTCACAAGTGAGCTCGGAGGAGAAAAAATTGATATTATAGAGTGGCATGAGGATCCCGCAAAGTTCATTGCAGAGGCACTTTCTCCGGCAAAAATCGTCTCAATTGATCTCATCAAGGAAGAAAACCGTGCAATTGTGAAGGTTTCCGAAGACCAGCAGTCTCTCGCAATCGGAAAAGGCGGCCAGAATGTGCGCCTTGCGGCCAAACTCACAGGTTGGAAGATAGACATTCAGCCAGCTTAATCATTTAATACACAAAAAACTATGAATATGCTTCATGATATCGACCCAGGAACCCCAGAGAAGATTAATGTGATCATCGAAATTCCCAAGGGATCGAAGAATAAGTACGAAATAGACAAGAAAACTGGTCTTATCGCCCTCGACCGCGTCTCTCACACTGCGCAGGACTTTCCTTTTGACTACGGATTCATCCCCCAGACTCTCTGGAGCGATGGTGACCCTGTTGATGTGGTTCTCCTCACGACATATCCTCTATTCCCCGGAGTTCTCGTCCGTGCGCGCCCGGTAGCTGCCATGGGAATGCTCGATAGTGGTGAAGAAGACGACAAGATCATTGCTGTTCCAGTTGATGACCCTCGATGGGATGACGTCAAGGACTTGAAGGACCTTAACGCTCATACATTGCGTGAAATCGAACACTTCTATTCAACATACAAGAAACTCCAGAATAAGGAGGTAATTACCAAGGATTTTGCCGGAAAAGCCAAGGCAGAAGAGATCGTCAAAATGGGGATAAAAATGTACAAGGAATCCCGAAAATAAGGTATAATACTCACATGACCAAATCAATAACAATTAAAAGGATAGAAGCGTCAGTGTTATTCATAGCGGCAATCCTGGGGGTATATGCAGTGTATATGCTCGCATCAGCAAACATTGCCCATGCACAGGAAACGACAAACCGTCCAATCAAGACCCTCGAAGCTCGAATCGAGCAGAATCGGGAGGTTCGAAATGCCCTTCTCGACAAACGGCAGGAGGTAAAGAAGGAAATGAAAGCTGAATTGAAAGATGTCCGTGCAGAGAAGAAGGAAGAAATGAAACTTCTCCGAGCATCCACAACAACTGAATTCAAGAAGAACAACGAGATCCGCAAGGATATCAAGCAGAAAATGGAAGCAAAGCAGTTCGAGATCCGCAAGAATGCTCTTCTTAAGGAGCTTGGAATCTCTCTTGCTAATCTCGCGAACATTTCCACCCGCATCGAAGCTCGCATTGTGAAGGCAGAGGAGTCTGGTAGGACGATGACAGAGGCACGAGCTCTCTTCGTCGAAGCAACAGCCAAACTCACAAAGGCAAAGGCGGACGTAGCAGCATTCCAAGCACTCAATATCGGCCCCGTATCTGCTAACGCAACAACCACGGCCGAAGTTGATCTCGTAAAGCCTCGGGTAGCAGGAGATGCAGCAATCAAGAGCGTGAAGGAAGCACGGGACGCCTTCCAGAAGGTAGTCGTGGCAATCGCACACTCGATGGGTAACCCAACCAAGGCAACATCTACTCCTTCGACAAATTAAAAAATAATTAGTACAAATACATGGATATCAATACACAAAACTCAAGCGGTATGATGAACGGAATGCCGCCAGAAGTTCGAACGGAGAAAAAGGTGGGTCCTATCGTGGGAGCGCTCATCATCGTCCTCATTCTCATCATCGGTGCCCTCTACTTCTTCGGACAGAAGCTCAATACTGACAGTGTTCCAGTTGAATCAACTTCAGCTCAAGGAACACAGGATAATTCAATGACAGCAAGCGCAAGTGATGCAGAAGATATAGCTGCACTTCAGGCAGATCTCAATGCTCAACTTGCAAATGTGGACTACAGTTTCTAAATCCCACTTAACAGAAAGAATGAGAAACCGGTGAAGAACCGGTTTTTCATTTGCATTTTTGGTCTATTCTAGCTAAACTGCCTTTCATGACAAAAATCACAAAACTAGACAAGTCTCGCATAGAAATCGTCGGTTCTCTTGCTGCAGATGCTTTCGAATCATTCCGCAAGAAAGCATTGCAGAATATAAATGACGAGGTGACGATCGATGGTTTCCGCAAAGGCAAAGTTCCCGAGAGCACACTCATTGCAAAGGTTGGTGAGATGGCAATTCTCGAAGAAATGGCTGAGCTCGCACTTTCATCTGAATATCCAAAGATTGTCGTTAAGGAAAAAATCGAAGCTATCGGCCGACCGGAGATTCAGATAACAAAAATTGCTGCAGGCAATCCTCTTGAATTCAAAATCATCACCGCAGTCGTGCCCGAAACAAAGCTCGGCGACTACAAGAAGATTGCAAAGGAGGAATCAGAAAAATCGAAGAAGAAAGAAAAGACAGAGGTCACCGAAAAAGAAATCGAGGATGCCATTTTGAATATCCGGCGTTCTCGCGCAGATCACAGCGGACATGATCACGAAAAGATGACCCCTGAGGAACATGCAAAACTTGTTGATGCAGCGCTTCCAGAATTCAATGATGAGTTTGTGAAGAGTCTTGGAAATTTTGCAGACATTGCAGACTTCAAGGAAAAGGTGAAGATCATGTTGGGTGAGGAGAAGGCAGCAAAGGAGCACGACAAGAAGCGGGCTGCAATTTCGGACAAGCTCATCGAAACCTCGACAATCGATCTTCCTGATATTCTCGTTGACAGCGAACTCCGCAGAATCGAAGGACAGTTCTCCGAAGACATTGCACGCATGGGTGTGAAAGTCGAAGACTATCTGAAGCATGCCAACAAGACGATCGAAGATCTTCGCAAAGACTGGAGACCGCATGCAGAAAAGAAAGCCAAGCTACAACTCATTCTCAACAAGATTGCAGACGAAGAGAAGATTACAGTTTCTCTGGAAGAAATCGAAACAGAAGTGAAGCATATTCTCGACCACTACAAGGATGCTGATAAGGAGCGCGCATCCATCTACGCGGAGACAGTGCTTATGAATGAAAAGGTGTTTAAGTTTCTAGAAGACTAGTTTCGAAAGCGCCACCACCACCGCAGTCTCTGCTCGAAGTATTTGCGGACCGAGTGAACGCACGAGAACGCTGTGCTGTTTGAATAGCTCTAATTCTCGCGGAGTCCACCCCCCTTCTGGGCCGATGTATGTACCTGAAGTATTTTCCAAATCCTCTGCAGCAAATTTAGAAGCTGTCGGTTCCCAAGCTATTGATTTTATTTCCCCAAACTTCTTGAGTGCATCCTCCAGTTCCATAACTTCATGGAGTTCAGGTAGGGTTGATCTTCCCGATTGCTCGGCTGCTTCTCTGATAATTTTCTCGAGTCGCTCAAAGTTCACATCTTTCTTTTCTGTACGGTCAGTGATGATTGGAATGATATGAGAAACGCCAAGTTCGGTTGCCTTTTCTGCAATCCACTCGAAGGTATCCTTCTTGACGATCGCTGCAAAGAGGTGCGTTTCACGCTTTGGTGTTACGGTGTTTTCCCTTTTCTCAAGCAGGGTGAATGTAACGGCTTCGTCATCGAAGCCTTCTATCCGCGCAACAAAATCGTATCCCGAATTATCGAAGAGGATTACGTTGTCACCTTTTCCCAAGCGGAACACGCTCTTCAGTTGATGCCTCAACTCAAGGGAAGGGATCCGTATTGGCGCATTAAGCCTATTCGCTTCACAGCTGTACCCTGTGAAGAACCTTTGTAATTTCATTGTGTACTATAAGTCTATACCTCGGCCCAAAATTTGCCAAATGTAGAACATGAGGTATGATGAGATTACACCCTATTAATTTAAATTTGAACCATTATATGCTTATCCCAACAGTAATAGAAAAGACCAATTTCGGAGAGCGGGCATACGATATATACTCGCGCCTGCTCAAGGACAACATCATCTTCCTTGGCGGTCCGATTGACGATCACACCGCGAACATTATCATTGCCCAGCTTCTTTTTCTTCAATCAGAAGATTCGAAGAAGGACATAAACTTGTACATAAATTCACCCGGGGGTTCGGTGACTTCGACTCTAGCAATTGTCGACACAATGAACCACATCAAGAACAATGTTTCCACGACATGCGTCGGCATTGCCGCATCCGGAGCAGCACTTGTTCTTTCTGCTGGAACAAAGGGAAAGAGGTATGCTCTTCCAAACTCAGAGATTATGATTCACCAGCCGCTCGGAGGAGCAGAGGGTCAGGCATCCGATATTGAGATCAGTGCGCGACACATCCTCAAGATGCGCGAAAACCTTAACAAAATTCTTGCAAAAAATACCGGACAGCCGCTTTCAAAAATCGAGAAAGACGTCGATCGCGATTTCTTCATGGATTCCGAGGAAGCAAAGAAGTACGGAATCATCGACAAGGTCGTCGCTTAGCCATCTCATCTTTAACAATTATATATGTCACTAAAACTAGTAGCAGTCCTGCTCAGCATTGCTGGATTTGCCGGACTCGGGATCGGGTACTATCTCCGCCTCATCATCTCTCTCGGAAAGAAGGGATCGATGGAGCTCGAGATAAAGGAGATGCTCCTCACCGCCCGCGAAGAAGCAAAGAAGATCACGGCCGAAGCAGAACTCAGGGGAAATAAATTCATAGAACAGGCGCGTCAGGAGATAAAGGAAAAGGAAGATAAGATCCAGCAAGTCGAATTACGGCTCATAAAAAAGGAGGATCTTCTTGATAAGCGCCAGGCAGACATCGACGAAGAAGTCGAGCTCATCAAAGTACGCGTAGCGGAAATAAAGGCCATTCGCGAAAAGGTGGAGAAAATGGAAGCAGAAAAAGCTGAGGCTCTGCAGAAAGTTGCAGGCATGAGCATGGCTGATGCGCGCGAGCTTCTCCTGAAGACTGCTGAAAAAAATGCAGAGCAAGATATCATGGTTCGTATACAAAAGCTCGAACAGTCAGGCGAAGAAATGCTTGAGAATAAGGCAAAGGAAATTCTTGCAAGCTCCATTCAGCGCCTTTCAAACTCTGTTGCATCCGATGCCATGTCTACGTCCGTCAGCATTCCAAATGACGAAATAAAGGGAAAGATAATCGGAAAAGAAGGAAGAAATATAAAAGCATTTGAACGCATGACTGGTGTCGAAGTTATCGTCGATGACACCCCGGGAAACATCACCATTTCCTCGTTTGATCCTGTGCGAAGACACGTGGCAAAGATTGCGCTTGAGGAACTCATCAAAGATGGACGTATCCAGCCAGCAAAGATAGAGAAAATTGTCGCTGAAGCACAAGCAAGCATCAACAAGACAATTAAAGAGAAAGGCGAACAAGCTGCATACGAGTGCGGGGTCATTGGTCTCGATCCTCGTATCCTTCTCATTCTTGGTCGTCTCCACTTCCGCACGAGCTACGGACAGAATGTTCTCCAACATTCCATAGAGATGGCACACATTGCAGGTATGATCGCTGAAGAGATTGGAGCAAACGTTGCTGTGGCAAAAGCCGGTGCCCTTCTCCACGATCTCGGCAAGGCTCTCGACCATGAGGTTGTGGGAACTCACGTGGAGATTGGACGAAGAATCCTCCAGAAATTTGGCGCAAGTGAAGATATTGTCAAAGCAATGCAGGCACACCACGAAGAATATCCATACGAAACTCTTGAGTCACGGATCGTACAAGCTGCAGATGCCATCTCCGGTGCACGTCCAGGAGCACGCCGTGACAGCATTGAGAACTATCTCAAACGTCTTGGTGATCTCGAGGCAATAGCCAACAGCTTCCCTGGTGTCGAGAAGTCCTATGCCCTCCAAGCAGGCCGTGAAATACGCATTTTCGTTACTCCCGAAGCCATTACCGACCTCGAGTCACGCAATTTAGCGAGAAATATAGCGTTGAAGATAGAAAAGGATCTCAAATACCCGGGAGAAATCAAAATTACAGTGATACGTGAGACGAGAGCGATAGAGTTTGCGAGGTAGAATCACAGTAAAAAAACCTCCGCAGAATACGAAGGTTTTTAGATACAACACCAATACTTACTTTGGTAGCGTCCGTACCCCTCTATGCACTCCACCTGCTGGTAAGTGTTGAAGGGGTGTAAGGATTGCTGAGCCATTTTCAACCTCAAGATGAACAAAACGAGTCTGAGGTATCCTACCCGACACGAGGTGCGCTTGCCACTGCTCCCTACCTCGATCGCGGAATTCACTGTATTCGTGTATGTTGAGCATACTTGTGGGATTCAAAAAAACGAGCGAAAGATCAGAATGAATGCCAACAGCTGGAATGAAACCAGGGCAAAGTTCATATGCTCGCTCCACCCCGCAACGGATTGGTTTTCCATAAGCGAGTGCATAACCTGCCACAAAAGCTAAAAGAAGTCCACCAACCACGCAGGCACCGATAGCATATGTTCTCTCTCCAAGAGATTGACAGATGATCGCAGTAAAAATGAAGAACAGAGCAGCAATGAAGGTTTTGTAGTGCATAAAACAAAAGGACTTTGTGCCAGAACGTCGGGAACAAAATGAACCCGATAGAACGCCTGACCTCGTATTATACTGCCACACATGGATTTATTGTCAAAGTTTTGCCTATTCCCCTCTTTCATGTCGTTATTTTAAGCCTATTGCTTAAAAAACGGCTTATTATATAATGAACCCCGAGGTTAGAAGCTTATTAGTAATAACAACAACCATGAATAAAGCAGGAATTGTAGATGCAGTTCACGCAGTATTAGGAGGAACGAAGGTTCAGGCAGAGCAGGCGGTAGAAGCAATACTCAACTCCATTGTTGATACCCTCAAGAAGGGAGAAGAGGTTTCTATCGCAGGACTCGGTATTTTCTCGGTAAAGCAGCGCGCAGCCCGAGAAGCTCGCAATCCTCGAACTGGTGAGGCTATCCAGGTAGCAGCCATGAAAGTTCCTAAGTTCCGAGCCGCAAAGGCTTTGAAGGACGCAGTTAAATAATACTAATAGCTCGCTCGAGCGAATTCTTAGTAGCAAAAGACCGCCGTAGTCGCAAGACTGGCGGTTTTTTGCTTGCATACAACACAAGTCACTCTTGCCACAAGTTCTTTTTCTATTGCCTATCGCGGACTTTATCAAAATTTTAATCTTTTTTTATCAAAATTTCATCTCAGTTTGTTATGGTGAGCACATTATTCGATTAAAAAATAAACCTGATGAAAAAATCACGCATACACGCCAGTCCAGCAGCATCGAGAAGTCCGTTCAAAACCATTCTTCCGGTTAAGAAAATCAAGAGGGAGAACATCCATTTTCTAGATACTCTCAAAATGATCCAGTCGGGCGAACTAGAAGAAGGGGTAATAGCGGAATTACCCTGCAGTGAGGGAAATCTATACATTGATTACTTCAAAGTATCTAACATTACCAGCAAGCATGGCGCCATCCCCCTAGACAATATGATCATTACAGCAACGGAACCAACTTCGGCAGTCGTAGGGGTAATAGAGGGAAGAGCATATATTACTCTCATATACGAATTTGATGACGGGGGTTTTGTCCTCTCGGCAAGAAAATTCAATGGACATTACGTTGTCACCTTCTTTGAACCTTCTGATACTAACTATATAAAATCTATAAAGAAGCGTGGTGAGATACGATTTGATAATAAGAAAACGCCATGATTTCTCATGACGCCTTCTTAAATGGTGGAACACCAACTCCACGACCAAACGATCCTTACGAATCATGGGACAGCCGAGGTGTATCCTCACGGATTTACTGTCTTCATTCTATGCTTTAATCTTATAAAAAATGAGGGAGGAAGTCAATCAAGTGTAATCCCCCACTCCTTCTTACGGTTACATAGGTATGCCTACAAAATCCAAGAGAAAATATAGTAAAACCTCACAAAAGAAAGTCGAAAAGGTCATGCATGAGTGGAAACGCGGCAAGCTCAAGATGGGTAAGAGCGGTAAAAAGGTAAAGAGCCGCAAGCAGGCCATTGCCATCGGACTTTCGGAAGCAAGAAAAGAAGGAGCGAAAGTCCCACGTCCGAAGAAAAAGTGATATTATAATCTCATGCAAAAAATCACCCCACACCTTTGGTTTGATACGCAGGCAAAAGATGCTGCTCAATTTTATACTTCCCTTTTTCCTAATTCAGAGATAGGAAATGTCACCACAATTCATAACACTCCTTCTGGAGATTGTGATATTGTTTCTTTTAACCTTTCGGGTTATAAGTTCATGGCTATTAGTGCTGGTCCCTATTTCAAACTTAATCCCTCTATTTCATTCTTTGTTAATTTTGATCCATCAAAGGATGGAGATGCAAAACAAAATCTTGATACACTTTGGAAAAAGCTATCGGAAGGAGGTACCGCTCTCATGCCGCTCGACAAGTACCCTTTCAGCGAACACTATGGATGGATCCAGGATAAATACGGAGTGTCATGGCAGCTCATCCTGACCGATCCAGCTGGCGAGGAAAGACCATTCATTGTTCCCTCTTTTTTGTTTACAAAAGCAGTCAGTGGCAAGGCAGGAGAAGCAATGGACTTCTATACCTCAGTCTTCAAGAATTCAAAACGTGGTGTCACAGCTCGATACCCCGCAGGAATGGAACCCAACAAGGAAGGATGGGTGATGTTTGGAGACTTCATGCTCGAAAAACAGTGGTTTGCTGCGATGGATGGAGGAGGCGAACACGAATTTGCATTCAACGAGGCAGTTTCATTCATAGTCAAATGTGATAATCAGGAAGAGATTGATTATTACTGGAATAAATTGAGCGCAGTACCAGAATCCGAACAGTGCGGCTGGCTCAAAGATAAGTATGGCCTGTCCTGGCAGATAGTTCCCACGATCATGGATGATCTCATGGGAAGCGGGGACAAGGAGAAAATCGACCGAGTCACTCAGGCTTTCCTCAAGATGAAGAAGTTTGATATTGCAAAGCTGAAGGGGGCAGCGGAGAGCAAATAACTATCAGGTGCGGGACGGGGGAATCGAACCCCCAACTACACATTGGAAGTGTGTCATTATGCCACTTAACTAGTCCCGCAAGGGTTATTGAAGAACACGATCAATACTATCAGAAACTAAAATTTTTGCTACTTTCCCCCTACCCTCTCGGATCAAACAAAGACGGCTGAAGATTTTCTCCGGCAATGATGCGTGAGAGTCTTCGACCTCCAAAGACTGATGGAATGATTCCGATACCATTGCAGCCGATGTTATAAAGAAGCACTTTATTCTTTGGCTCTTCCCCGATGAGGCGCACACGGTTCGGCGTGTAGCCCATGAGACCGTGCCAGGTAAACTGGTAGTCAATTTTTATATTCGGATCGAGATGGTATTCCTTTTTAATGAAATTATCGATATCAGCCTGAACACGCTCAGGGTAGTCATAGTCAAAAAGATAATCCTCACGATCACGGATACCGAGCTCTGGACCACCGACACAGACGAGGTTGTGCTTTTCATCACCCATCTCGTGTGGACGACGAGTGAGGTAAAAGTACGGGTCATCTGTTGCTGGATCTGCATCGTCCGTGAAATATTCAGTGGCAGCAGCAGTCTTGTTAAGGGGTTCAAGATATCCAGACATGTATCCCACCTTCCCTTCTATCAAGTGATGGAATTTCTTATCAATTGCCAATCCCCCCTCATTGAATATTTCTATCTTTTCAAAACCATTCGTACAGAGAATGACCCTTTCGGCGTGTATCGTATGCTTGTCTGCATCAAGATATGCATTATTTTTCTTGAGCACCGCCTTTATGATGGGTGTATTTTCGAAAAGACTGAATCGAGTTGGATATTTCTTCAGAAGATAAGCGACAACTTCCTGACAGAACAGCGCGGAGTTCATACATGCCCGTTCATCAGATCGCAGAGCATGAAAACCCCTGTCTTCAGTCTCTAGTCTTTGGAGTACCTCCGACTGCGGAACAACCTTATAGAGATGACTGTATGTTTTTGGAATGGAATTCACGAAAGGAGCCTTGTCACTGATGAGAAAATCTCCCTGCGGAAATCCTGCGGAAATTTCAATCTCGAGATCCTTGAGGGCAAGGAGAACCTGGTACAGACTCGAGAATCCACGATGTCCCTTCACTTTTGAAAAAAGAATATCGAGTTGTGCATCGGCATACATCTCTCCCAGAAGATTCCAACCGCTGTGGAGGTCATGAAGTGCTTTTTTTGTCTTTTCAAATCCAAATTCCTCAACAAGCTCAGCAAGAGGTCTCTCGAAGCGGGCTACCACCTGTCCTGCATTGTGGCCTGTTGCACCATGGGCAAGTTTACCCTGGTCAAAAACAGCGACCCTCTTGTTTGTGTACTTGAGGATGAAGAAGGCGGTGGAAATACCAGCGATGCCAGCACCGACTATTGCAATGTCTGTATCGAGGTCGTGAGTGAGAGAAACAGGCTTTCGTGTCTGGTCCAATTGATGTATCCAAGGAGACTTATTGATTTTCATTTCTCCCCTATTCTAACACCAACTCCCCTTTTATTGAAAACAGTTATCTGCGGAAAATCTGGTCGGAGCGCCGGGATTCGAACCCGGAGTCGCCTGTTCCCAAAACAGGAATGTTAGCCGTTACACCACGCTCCGATATGCTTCTATAGCTTTCACATACTAACACTAAAGGATAATATTTTCCATTAAAACCACTTCTGACCATGAGGTAGTCGTGTTTGCTTGAATAAGAAGAATATAACCCGGATTTAGAGACATTCTCACTAGAGACAGATCCTTTTCTTCTCTCCTCAGCCGCCCAGTGGTACTCGTGGCCTTAATGAAGAGGTTATTTTGTCCTTTGTGAAAGCAATTACAGTTTTCCCCCATCTTTGTTATTACTAGGGCTATATTATTAACAAAATTCTTCCTTGGGAGCTGTGCACAACCAATATTCCCTTCCCGTTTCCTATAAGACGGTTATAAGCCATATTTTTTGTCCTTTATGCACACTGTCCACAGAGTTATCCCCACTTATACACACTTTTTAGGGTGCGGGTACCGGGAATCGAACCCGAATCTCGTCCTTGGCAAGGACGTGTTCTACCACTAAACCATACCCGCATTGGGAACAGTATAAAATACTATTCCCTATTTTACCAGAAACTCTGTGCGCCCGGAGGGACTCGAACCCCCAACGTTTGATCCGAAGTCAAAAATGATATCCATTTCACCACGGGCGCAACGCTAACCATAATACCTTATTGTGAGCTTTTGCCAAGCAATTACCCTGCGAATAACCTCGATCTTGAGGATGGGAACAGCCAAAGAACCCTTGTATTCCTTGCTCTTTTTGCCATTTCGCTGAAAATGTACCGTTTTTTGAAAAGAAGTAACGGGAATACCAGTGGTTCGTGCCCAAAATTGCACACATTCTCCTTCTTTATGCGAAATCGCAAGAAAAAGTCTCGGTTTTAATGATTTCCTAGGGATATTTAGGTATTTTTCAACCCATTTTAGGAAAATTTTCATAACTTCTGGGTCTGAGCTTGTGAATTGGAAGGATTCAGTCCCCTTCTTCACCCCAGGAGCTGTGCATAGCCCCACCCCAAGCAAGAAGAATGAGTCTTTCATTAATTTGACGAATTCCCTTTCGGCTTCTTCAAACGCAAGTTTTTCCCTAAACACCTTTTTCGAACGAATTGAGATGGATGCTCTTTGTCTTCCCCTTTCAATCTTCACGACCAGGTTTTTACGTAGATTAAGCTTCTCGGCTTCGGTAAGTCGCATGTTTTTCACCCAACCACACACTGAAGCCTTGGAAACTTTCAGTTCCCTGGCAATGTCGGCGTACGAAAGACCTGATCTTCGTAAAAGTTGTGCTTTTTCACTTGCCTGACCATCTATTTGCATTGTATATACAATATTATCATAGTTTAAAGCTATGCAAAACCTTGATTAAATGCTACGATTATTTCAATGAAAAATTCCGCTCAAAACACCCCCATTCCACCCGAAATTTGCAAAGTTGTCGAGACTTTGGAAGCTGCGGGCTATGAAGCGTACCTTGTTGGAGGATGCGTGCGCGATCTTTTGCTTGGACGAACTCCGAAGGATTGGGATGTAACGACGAACGCGACACCAGAACAAATCGTACCCCTTTTCCCAAAAACCTTTTATGAAAATACCTACGGCACAGTCGGGGTTGTAAATGAGCAGGCAGAGGATGAAAGATTGAAGATTGTTGAAGTGACTCCATACCGCATTGAAACGGGCTACAGTGACTTCAGACGCCCTGATACTGTTCACTTCAGTACAAACCTCGAAGACGACCTCAAGCGTCGGGATTTCACGATTAATGCGATTGCCGCAGGTCTTTCCAGGGGCGCCCTAAAGGACATACGGGATCCATTTGGAGGGATAAAGGACATAAAGGACAAAGTCATAAGAACAGTCGGCAAAGCTGCTGACCGCTTCACAGAGGATGCTCTAAGACTTATCAGGGGCGTACGCCTAGCCACAGAACTAGGTTTCACGATTAACATTGATACGGAAACGGCTATACAGAGCCACGTAAAGCTACTAGAACATATTTCATTGGAGAGGATTCGAGACGAATTTACCAAAATCATAATGTCCAAAGAGCCAAAAAGAGGAATTGAACTCATCGAAAAGACTCGGATCTTAAGCATTATTCTTCCAGAACTCTCTGCAGCAAGAGGAATTGAACAGAACCAGGCCCATGCATACGACGTATGGGAGCATCTTTTGCGCACCCTCCAACATGCAGCTGATAAGGGATGGTCTCTCGAAGTGCGGCTTGCCGCCCTTTTCCATGACATTTCCAAGCCTGAGACTAGAAAGTTTTCACGTGAAACAAATCAATATACCTTTTACGGCCATGAAGTGGTTGGTTCACGTGTAACAAGGAAGATACTGGAGAGACTCAAGTTCTCAAGTAAGACTATCGAAAAAGTCACCACACTTGTACGCTGGCATATGTTTTTCTCCGACACGGAGACTATTAGCCTCTCCGCTGTACGACGCATGATCACTAACGTGGGGCCGGAAAACATCTGGGATCTCATGAATGTCCGCATATGCGACAGAATTGGCACGGGTAGACCAAAGGAAAACCCGTATCGACTACGAAAATACAAAGCAATGGTCGAAGAGGCACTTCGTGATCCAATATCTGTTGCAATGCTTAAGATCAATGGTCAGAGAATCATGGAAGTTACACATGAAACTCCTGGCCCAAAGATTGGCTATGTTCTTAGCGCTCTCCTTGAAGAGGTTTTGGAGAATCCTAAACTCAATACTGCAGAGTACCTCGAGGATAGGGCCCAAAAGCTCATGAAAATGGGTGAGAAAGAGCTAAAAGCTCTTGGTGAACAGGCAAAAGCAAAGAAAGAGGAGCTGGAAGAGGAGAATATAGAGGAAATACGCAAAAAATACCACGTTTCATGAGAAACAGGGCACCTTGGGGTGCCTTTCGTTTCATATGAAACATAACATTTGGACACAAATAAACCGCGTAATTATGCAGTCATCAAAGGTTAGAAGCATGATAACTGTTAGTTACACGGTTTGTTTTTGGGAAGTTTTCAAGAAGGAGCAATGGCGCTCAGCGAAAACTGACCTACGGAGCCGACTAGGGGAAGTCGTGTTTATTCCTTTTAAAAGTTAAAAATTTTCCTTGGAGAGGAAATAATGAATTGTGTTTGCAAGGGAATACACGATATAGCCGAAGCTGGCAAAGGGTTGTTTTCTCTTCTATTCAACTTCAAAAAGAGAGATTACCCACATTGGCACTTTGTGAAGAACAAAGCGATATTTTTTCTCGGTACAAATATCACTGATCTGAATACATTCTATCACTCATAAAAGACATGTAAAGGACACTGTGAGGAAAAATTGTGGATAACTATTTTTCTTTAAGGACAATTTCTACAGGACAATGATCAGAACCCATTACCTCTGTATGAATTTTTGCTGAAACAACTCTGTCCCTGAGTGCGGATGATACGAGGATATAGTCAATCCTCCAGCCAATATTCCGATCACGTGAATTGGCAAAATGGGACCACCAGGTATAGAAACCGTTGCCCTTATGGAAAATTCTAAATGTATCCACGAAGCCCGCATTGATGTATGCCTGAAAGCCTTCACGTTCTTCTTTTGTAAATCCTTTTAATCCCTCATTTTCTTTTGGGCGGGCAAGATCATCAGGAGTGTGAGCGACATTCAAATCCCCACAGAAGATAACCGGTTTCTTTTTTTCCAAGTCCTTGCAAAAAGCAAGAAAAGCAGGATCCCAGTGTTTGTGCCGAAGAGGAATTCGGGTCAGATCATCTTTTGCATTAGGAGTATAGACGGTTACGATATAAAAATCTGGGTATTCAGCAGTGATAACACGCCCCTCGGTACAGGGATCTCCGTATTGATCTGCAGTCAGACCATATTTTTGAGCAATAGCATCGGGAATGCCATTGAGGATTGCGAGGGGCTTCTGTTTCGTAAAGATTGCTGTCCCTGAATAACCTTTTTTTGTAGCTGAATTCCAATACTCCTCATATTCAGGCAGATCGAGGACTGCCTGATGCCGTTCTGCTTTAGTTTCCTGCAGGCAGAGAATATCCGGTTGATGTTCGGCTATAAACGGCGCAAATACGCCCTTTTTTACAACTGCGCGTATACCATTCACGTTCCAAGAGATGATTTTTATCATTATTTTCTTTTATTATGAAACTCCTTGTGGATCTTCTTGAGCTGACCATCGGTAATGTGGGTATAAATCTGAGTTGTGGCGATGTTAGCATGACCCAGGAGCATTTGCACAGAACGGAGGTCCGCTCCATTTGAAAGAAGATCAGTTGCAAAACAGTGACGAATGACGTGAGGAGTGACTTTTTTTGAGATTCCAGCTTTAATGGCATACTCCTTAACAATTCTTTCTATGGAACGGGTGGTAAGTGCCAATTCTTCCTTTTCCGCACGTTCTTTTCCATCAATTTTCACAAAAAGTGCGTCATCAACATCCGTTCTCTTATCCAGATACCTTTTTATAGCCCCTTTTGCCTGCGGAGAAAGGAAAACCACTCGTATTTTTTCGCCTTTTCCTCTCACAGACAACTCATCCGCACGCAAATCTATGTCCCGCGAAAGGGAACAGAGCTCGGAAACACGAAGGCCTGTAGAAAAAAGAAGTTCAAGTATGGCCTTATCACGAAGTGATTTGAGATTATCTGGATCCTTTCCCTTGTTTTCCTTTTCGGGAGCCTCGAGAAGCCGTCGGAGCTCATCCTGAGAAATGAGGTCGAGATGACGCTCACCAACCTTCGCAAGTTCTATGAATTCCGGCGAAAGAGTATGCACACCCCGCTTTGCCATGTATTTGAGGAAGGCACGGAGAGCGATGAGGTGGTAGTTCTGGGTCTTTTTTTTGAGAGTTTCACCTGTAGCGCGATTATTACCCCCTGTTTGACGGTTAAGCCAGAGGCGGTAGTTCCTCATAACGTTTTCATTTATATCCTCTGCATTCTTTATCTTAGCAAATTCAAGAAAACGCTTGAGGTAGTGGTCATAATTCGAGACAGTTTTAACTGACCGACCCTTCTCGATTTCGATGTATTCGAGGAATTCCTGCTTGAGAGTCTGGATATTGTGCGACATGCCCATATTGTAGCAGGAGACTCGTTTTTTACCCAAACCAATAAGCAACCTTGCTTTTATGGACTATTCGTGCTATTCTACCTTCCATCATGCTGACAACCCGAGTCAAAGCTAATGCCATTAAAGCAGCAGCCATACACGACAAGGATACAGGATCTCCAGAGGTCCAGATTTCTATTTTGTCAAAAAAGATAGACGAACTCGCTCTTCATTTGAAAAAGCATAAGAAAGACAACCATTCACGACGAGGACTCCTCGCAATGGTGGCAGACCGCCAGTCCCACATGAACTATCTCAAGAAGAAGCATCCTAAGCGCTATGTTTCCATTGCAAAGAAACTTGATCTCAAGGTAAAGTAACTTTTTAGGTGGTATACTACAATTCGGAGAAGGTGTGATTTTAATAATTTTAACTATCAACTTATTTTTACATGTCAGTTATAAAACACAAAGAACAGCGCGTCGGTATCTATATCGATACGCAGAATATCTATCATAGCGGAAAAAACCTCTATCATTCGAAGGTGAACTTCGGACAGATCGTCAAGGATGCGCTTGGAGACCGATCCCTCATTCGCGCGGTAGCTTACGTCATCACGACCGAAGCAGGCGATGAAAAGGCCTTTTTTGACGCACTTACCAAAATGGGAATCGAGACCAAGACAAAGGATCTTCAGATCTTCGGCAGTGGAGCAAAGAAAGCCGACTGGGACGTGGGCCTCGCGATCGATGCTGTAAAGCTTGCTCCTAAACTTGATGCGATTATCCTCGTCACGGGCGATGGAGACTTCGTTCCTCTTGTCGAATATTTGCAGATGAATCAAGGTTGTCAGGTGGAAGTCGTATCCTTCGGGAAATCAACTTCCGCGAAACTCATCGAAGCAGCAGATGACTTCATAGATCTCGACACCAACCCTCAAAAGTACCTCATCGGGAGCCAGGCGGCCTTTCGTGCAAAGTCTCGAAAATAATTCCAAGTGAAATAGTTTGCTATAATACATAGCAATGAACGAAGAAAAGCTCGATCCAAAGTTTGTCCAGAAGCCGATCCGCACCTACGAGAGCGATCTGGCTGAGATGATGGCTAAAAAGCAGGCATCTGCCGCTTCCATTGCTATCGCTGAAAACAAGAAAAAAGTTGAGGCTCAGAAAAGCGAACTCGATGCCGCTGGAGCGCAGACCACACCAGGAAAGCTTATTGCACAACGGATTCTCCTCGGACTCATGAGCCTTATTCTCCTCGGTGGGGGAGCGGTAGGTGGATATATTCTCTACAAAAAGAGTGCGTTTGCAAAACCGACACCGCAACAAATGCCGATCGTTATTCCGAGCCTCATTCCATCAGACAAACAAGTTCCTGTCGCAGTAGCGGATCTTTCAAGTACACAGCTCACATCCCAAATACACGCAGCGCTTGCGAAGGAAACTCTTCCGTCGAGGCACATTCTTGAACTCAAAACAGGACTGTCAGCATCAGCCTTCATCGAGAAGAGTGGTATGAGTATGCCAGACATCATCCTCCGATCGCTCACCGACAGATGGATGCTCGGGGCGTACTCGGAGGACACGGGAGAAAAAACTATTTTCCTCGCTCTCTCTACCGACTTCTTCCAGAACGTTTTTGCGGGAATGCTCGCCTGGGAGGATACAATGGCAAATGATCTCTCTCTTCTTTTTGGATTTGAGGAACGACCCCAGGGTGAATTCATTGACCGTGTGCTTCGAAACCGTGACGTCAGGGAATTCCGCACACAAAACGGACAGCTACTCTTCCTCTACTCTTTTATCAATAAAGAAACCCTTCTCATCACAACCACCGAGAGTGCCTTCATCGCTGCCATCGACCGCATTGAAAAGCAAACGGTTGTGAGGTAGTATACATATATGCCTACATCAAAAGACATACAAAATTTCAAGGCCAAGCTCGAAAAGGAAAGGGAATTGCTCAAGAGTGAATTGTCAACGGTAGGCGACGTAAATCCAAACAACCCGAACGGTTGGGAGGCGACTGCCGGTAAAATGGAAATCGATACTGCCGATGAGAACGAAGTGGCAGACAAGATGGAGGAGCTTGAGGAAAACGAACTCATACTCGGCCAGCTCGAAAAGCAGCTCGTAGAAGTCAATGCTGCCCTCGAAAGAATCGAGAAAGGAACCTATGGAATCTGTGAAGTAGCTGGAGAACCGATTGAGAAGGAGCGCCTCGAAGCGAGCCCTTCAGCTCGAACGTGCATCAAGCACATGAGGTAATTTTTAACTATCATACAAATGGAAATCCCCTTGAACAATCTGTGTTCAAGGGGATTTCATTAAATATCTTATAGGTGGCCACATATCTTTACTACATTTGAGTTAGTGATACTTTCTAAATGCGGTTAGCTCGAAGCTTAGAAAAGTCCATTTTAGCAGTAAAATATTTACTTTTTGGCTAAAAAATGTTAAATTTGGAGAAATTTATGGAAATCAAGTCCAAATTTGAGTTTTTTCGAAGAAATAATGTCATTTATCTCGACAGTGCGGCCACAACACAGGTTCCAGACTCTGTGATTAGGGGTATCGAGCAAGTTCTGACCTATAGAGGAAATCCAAGTCGAAGCGCCCATATAGTTGCTGCTAGAACAGAAGAATTACTAACTGAGGCGAGAGATAATATCGCTCGTTTTGTTGGAGCAGCAGCATCTGAGATTGTTTTCACAAATAACGCTACGGATTCAATCAATCTTGCAGTTGATGCGATTGCAAGTCACATAGGAACTGATGATGAAATTGTTGTGGGTATTTCTGAACATCATTCCAACTTACTTCCATATTTAAAATTAACCAAAAAAGGCGCCAAAATAAAAATGATTGGCCTAAAAGATGGACTACTTTCTCTAGAAGAAATTAAATCTACTTTAACGAGTAAAACCAAAATTGTTGCCATTGCACACTGTTCAAACGTGCTAGGTAATATAAATGATGTACAGGCAATAGGAAAGATAGTTAAAGAAAAAAATAAGGATATTTTTTATATTATCGATGGAACTCAGGCCGTTGCTCATCTCCCCGTCAACGTAAAACCATTAAAAGCTGACTTTTATGCTTTCTCTGGTCATAAAATGTACGGTCCTGATGGAGTTGGGGTTTTATATGTTTCAGAGCACATTCACCATTTTCTGGCTCCCGTCCGTGTAGGTGGGGGAACCGTAAAAAATATGGCTATTACCACCCAGAAAGATGGTGACATTATCTCCCCTGATTATTATCAATCACTATTGATTTTGGAGGGTGGGACTCCGAACACCTCGAATATTGTCGGTCTATCTAAAGCTGTAAATTTCATTCGATCCGTTGGTTTCGATACAATACGTAGTCACGAGGTTAATTTACTCTCGAAATTGTATAACGAACTCAATAAGCTCGATCGAATTGTAATTTTTGGACCTACTGAAGTAAAAGATAGAATTGGACTCATATCATTTGGTCTCAAGGACTTCAGTACAAAAGAATTAGGTGATTATCTGGGAAGACAAAAAATATGCATCCGGTACGGATCACATTGCGCCTTTCCCTTGGCTGAGCATTTGGGCCAAGAAAGCATACGTATTAGTTTTGGGGTATACAACACCGAAGAAGATATTGATCAGATTGTGGGTGCTATTAAATTCTTTTTTGATAAGAAAAAAGGTCTTATTAAGAATGAGAACCTTGAGCTTCTTAAATCAAAAATTTATTATCGCAATACCCATATTGTTAATTCGCCATTCTCGATCATAGAAAAGATAAAACAAGGTCTTTATGGTCCACAAGACACAGAAATAGTTGTTATGGGAGGTCATTTTCTTGGTATACCCGATGTGAGCGAAAATAAATTTTGGCCTAGCATTAGAGGATTATTGCCTGAACGCTTGCATGGACTTATGGAAGAATTCGGCATGACGAGCTTTCCTTTATTTACTTGGGAATTGGCATGCAAGATTGTGTCAGAACTCCAGAAAAGCGGATATGATGCAAAACTTTCCATCATTGCCAATGATACTACTGGCATTAACGAACTTCGTCTATCAAAAGAAAACAAAAATAATAAGACTGCAGAAACTTACCGAGAGGAACTTCTTGAGGCATTTGCTGAGGACGACATTCCAAAAAGATACCTAGAAATCTTAAAAAAATACAAGTTAGGAAAGAAAGATATTATTAAAAATGCAAGTAACTATTTTTATCGAGAAACTTTGCTTCGTGCAAACTTTAAGAAATTTATAAACAACAATAAAAGATACTTCTCTGGTGTTATTAATTATTCTGCGGAAAATGAAGGTGATATTGATTTGTCGATCAATATACTCGACAACCAGCAAATCAAAACTTGTAACATTGAGACCTTCCACTCTAAAACTGGTGGAAAATTCTGCATTGTAGAGTTATGTCAGTTCATTGCTGAACTCTTTGGTAAGGCTCAAGATGTAAATTTTAAGTACCTCTCAGAGAAAGTGAAAAAACCAAAAGTTACAAGTCGTCATAAAATGCTTGTTGCACTTACCCCTGCAATGTGTGATAGCGCCGTCACAAGATCTGCTGAGCTTTACACGAAACTTTTTCTTCAAGAAAAGAGCAAGGGGTCATTCAAATTCTTTAATATTCCACTAGGACCCAATGCCGAAAGAAATCTTGCCATCGGAACAGAATCAACATACATCTCCGATAAAGACAACCTGGAGATCCTCGATACGGAAGATGAACCAGCATTTCCGGACCTCTGGAAATTAACTGAGTACAAACTCCTTTATGACACTGAGGCATATCTTGCTGACATGAAAAATCTGTTTGAGAAAATTGGAATTACGAAACAGTCAAAGTTACTTGATATGTGTGTTGGACCAGGATTCTTTTCCACAGAATTAGTGAAAGATGGTTATAATCTTGCAACCTCGGATAAAAACCCATATATGATTATTCCATTTCAAGAATCTCTCAAGGAATCAGGCATTAACCATACTGTAATAATTTCCTCGTGGCTTGATCTACCCAAGCATTTTAAAAAAGAATCTTTTGATATGCTATTTAATCGGGGTAACACCTTCATCTATGCGGCAGGGGGATGGAATGAGGCTATTACTGTCCATAGAGAAGAGACATTGGCGTTAATGAAAAGGACGCTTGAAGTGTACTTTGACCTATTACGGCCGGGCGGCTATCTTTATATCGACAAGTTTAGAGATTCTGAAATTCCAGATAAAAAGGTTGTTGCTCGATTAAATATTAAGAATACCGGGGAACAAGAGGATCTAGTTTTCTACGTCGAACGAAAACCAGATCAACAGGTTCGGTTTGCCCAGATGCTTTTGCGAGATAAAACAGGAAAAGAAAGAGGTATTCCCAATGTGGCCTACGATTTAAGTGAAGATGAAATGGAAAGTCTTCTCAAGAGCGTTGGTTTTAAAATTAACAAGCTGCAAATCAAATCAGAGAGACACTTTTCGGTTTGGTTAGCACAGAAATAGGTGAGTAAGTAGATGCAATTTTAGTAGAAGCAAAGGTTAGAAAGGATTGCTTGCTCCACGAATCTCGAAGTGAACATGAGGTCCTGTGGTCTTTCCAGTCATTCCGACTCTTGCAATCATGTCTCCGCGAGACACGATGTCCCCCACATTAACAAAGTTAACTTCGTTGTGGGAGTAGAGGGTCTGTGTTCCGTTTGGGTGGGAGATAATAACATAGTTTCCATATCCACCGTTCCATGCTCCGTTTTTCACGCTTGCAATGACTGTACCTCCTGCGGCGGCATAGATAGGGGTTCCGACTGGTGCAGCGAGGTCAACTCCATTATGGCCATGAAGTCCCTGAGACTTGCGTCCACCCACAATTGGACGGGTATAGTAGCTCGATTTCACAGAAGCAGATGCCTTGCTTGGAGTCGAAGCAACAAGAGTGGTTGGTTCGGCATCTGGAATGATAATTGTACTTCCTTCCACGAGAACGGCATTCTGGGTGAGGTCGTTATACTGAAGAACTTCCTCAAGGTTACCCTTGTACTTAGCAACAATGGCTTTGAGGGTATCACCCTTCCTCACCACGTGCTGGATACCTGTGATAGGGAGGATCACGAGAGTCTGACCTTCCTTGAGTGCTGTAGCTCGGCTCAAGTTGTTAGCCCAGAGGATTGTATTAACCGAAACCCCGAACATTTCAGCAATTTCCGAGAGAGTATCTCCTGAACGGACGACATACAGGCTGATTTCCGTGCTCATACTGTGATCAATATCAGAAGCAGTGCCCGCCGGTCCGATTTCAGCCACGAGAGCGTTTTCTGAAGCAAGAATAGGGCGGGGGTCGGCAGAATATGGCTGAGGATCAACGTTGACCACAGCTTTAAGGATCGCCATGTTCTGTGAGTTTGGGATATATTCCACCTCCGGCGTCTTAGCGGAAGCCTTGTCTCCCATAAAGGAGAAAAAGCCGGCACGAGCGACGCTCGGGTAAAAAATCTGAAAAATAAGGAGGATAATGGCAATAACCATTTCCTTAGAAAGGTTCAGAAAGTAATATGTATTTTTGGAAGATAGATTACGAAAAAACTTCATAATGGAAATAGTCTTTCGGCAAGGGCTGGAAGTCGTCTTGCGACGAGGCGGTATATCAGGAATTTTCAGGATATGGCTCTGTTGAGCCATAGTTGTACCCCTATTTATGAGGGTACTTCCATAGGCTACGCGACTCCGATTAAAAAGTCAACGATGGACAGAACTATGGTATAGTGGTGTGGATGACAAGTGAAATTTTCAAAAAAAGTGCAGGTGATGGGCTCAATATCCGCCAACGAGAGGCTGTGGAGACTTTGACAGGTCCGCTCCTCATACTTGCCGGTGCTGGTGCTGGAAAAACGAAGACAATGAGCCACCGGATCCTTCATCTGATCCAAACGGGAGTCGAACCTTCATCCATTCTCGCAATCACCTTCACCAACAAGGCTGCAAAAGAGATGCGGGAGAGAGTCTTCAAGCTCCTCGATGCCGACAAGAGCACCAACTTTCCCATTTCGACCTCGACGAGCCCTGGAGGGAGGCCTTTCGTGAGTACGTTCCACTCCCTGGGCGTCCACATTATCAAGGAAAACAGCATCTTGGTCGGACTTCCACGGCATTTCACCATTTTTGACCGTGGCGACTCGAAAAGAGCAGTGAAAGACGCACTCGAAGAGCTCAATCTCGACCCCAAACAGTTTGATCCAGGGAGCATTCTCAGTGCCATCTCACGGGAGAAGGGGGACGGGGTGACGTGTCCTGACTACCTGCGCAAACTCGAGAAAGCAGGCAGCCACCCGAGTGATTTCCATAAAAGGACTATTGGCAGCGTCTGGGAAAAGTATGAAAAAACCCTGGCGAAAGAAAAATCCCTCGATTTCGATGATCTCCTCCTGAAAACCGCCCTTCTATTGCGAAACCATCCCGAGGTGCGAGCGCGATACCAAAATGCATGGAAATATGTGCATGTCGACGAGTATCAAGACACAAATGGTGTTCAGTATGAACTTATTCGACTACTGGCGGAAAAAAGTCGCAACATATGTGTTGTCGGAGACATTGACCAGATGATCTACGGCTTTAGAGGCGCTAACATACAGAATATCCTCAATTTTGAGAAAGACTATCCTGAAGCAAAAGTGATAGTACTCGAAGAGAACTACCGCTCTACCCAGACAATTCTCGCAGCCGCCAACAATGTCATCAAAAAGAACATCATGCGTCGTGAAAAAAATCTTTTCACAAAAAATGGGGAGGGGGACAAGATTCAAGTGATGATCTCATACACCGAGCAAGAAGAAGCCCGGGTTATCGCAGACGAAGCCCGCGCACTCATCCAGGCCGGAACCAATCCTCGCGAGATCTGTGTGCTCTATCGTGCAAATTTCCAGTCACGGGTACTCGAGGAATCTTTTTTGAAAAAAAATATTCCGTACCAGCTGCTCGGAGTGAAATTCTTCGAAAGAAAAGAGGTGAAGGACGCTATTTCATTCATCCGCGCATCGCTCAATCGCGAGAGTGCTGGGGACATGGCTCGCATCATTAATGTTCCCCCGCGCGGGATCGGCAAGGCTACGATTATAAAAGTCTTAGCTGGTCAGGAGGAGACTCTCGGCCCAGCTCTGAGAATGAAAGTGAAACAATTCCTCATGCTTCTCGATCGCATCCAGAAAGTCGCAATGACCCAGAAACCCTCAGATACGATAAAGTACATTATCCGGGAAACAGGTATGGAAACAGCCTTCCGCGAGGGAGGTCCGGAAGAGCAGGAAAAGCTTGAAAACCTTAGGGAATTAGCCTCAGTTGCGGTACAGTACGATGCGCTACCACCCGAAGAAGGCATCGAGGCCCTCCTCACAAATTCTGCTCTTGCAACCGATCAGGACGAGCTTGAAAATGATCATGATGCAGTGAAGCTCATGACAGTTCACGCCTCGAAAGGACTCGAATTCGACTATGTCTTCATAGCCGGTCTCGAACAAGATCTTTTTCCGCACCAGCGCATGGGCAAGAACGAACTCACGCAGTCCGAAGCAGAAGAGGAACGCAGACTTTTCTATGTCGCCCTCACACGCGCGCGAAAAAAAGTCTTTGTGAGCTATGCACAGCTCCGCACCATCTATGGTGCGCAGAAGGTGAACGCTCCTTCTGAATTTATTGCCGACATCGGCGACGAACACATGGAAGCGAAGGAGGATGTATATGAAGATAAGCGGGATCGAGAGAGTGGTTTGCGGGCAATCTTCATTGATTTTTAATTGTATATGACTTTTATTGCAAAAAAATCCCTTGGACAAAATTTTCTCCACGCACCGCAGGTGATTTCTGCCATGATTCACGCTGCGCAAGTGAAAGCGGGGGACACAGTGCTTGAAGCTGGACCAGGAAAGGGAGTTTTGACGGAAAAACTTCTTGAAGCCGGAGCAAAAGTGGTAGCGGTTGAAAAAGATGACAGAGCAATTCCATTTCTTTCTGAGAAATTCAAAGAAGAAACTGCCGCAGGACAACTCGAGCTCGTGCATGGGGATATTCTAGCTTTTGATCCCACACCTTTGCGTCAGTACAAGATCGTAGCCAATATCCCCTACTACATCAGCGGTGAGTTCCTTCGTAAGTTCCTCGAATCTGACACAGCCCCCTTGTGCATAGTCGTTATGCTCCAGAAGGAATTGGCCAAGAGAATCGTGGAAGAGAAGGGAAGTATCCTCGGAATATCAGTGAGGGCATACGGGAACCCCACATACGTCACTTCCGTCCCCCGAAAATTCTTCCGGCCCATCCCAAATGTCGATTCTGCTGTACTTCTCATTGAAAATATATCGAAGAACTTCTTTGAAAGCGGAAAAATTGACGAAAAGAGGTTCTTTGAAGTCCTTAAAGCTGGTTTTGCCCACAAAAGGAAGGTTCTCATCAAGAATCTCGAAGAAAAAATGGCTTCTGCCGACCTCAAAAAGCTCTGGGAAAGGGAAAACTGGTCGTTCACACTCCGTGCCGAAGAGCTGTCACTCGACGACTGGAAGAAAATCATTTGTTTTCCCCAGAAATAGCTTGAAAAACGGTAGGTCTGAGAGTGCTTCCTTGATATAATGTTGGCAGTATTCCTGGCCGAAAACCAGGAACTACCCACAGTTGAAAACCGGAGCAAAAATATATTCAAAAAATATCCTTTTAATCCTTGGGGCGATCCTCGTGGTGGCGGGAGCTTTTGTGTTGGCTGAATACCGCAACCGCCAGGTAAAAAAAGTGGTGTATACCTCGGAAATTGCGACGACAACTGAGGGTATTTCCTTTGAACTCCAGAACTTAGATACTGACCGAGACGGACTCAAGGATTGGGAAGAGGTCCTTCTTGGGACTGATCCAGATAAAGCAGATACTGACGGAGACGGAACCGCTGACGGAAGAGAGGCGGCGTCAGGCCGCAATCCTCTCGTGAAAGGACCGAATGATACTGAAAAAACAATGCCGACAAGCGCACTGCCCAATCAGAAACTAACTCCCACAGAAGTGATGGCTCGAGAATTCTTCTCCCGATACATGGAGTTGAGTCAGGTTGGGCTTGCACGGGATCCACAGAGTCAGGCCGAACTTGTCGGAGAGGTGCTCAAAAACGGCATCGTCCTCGCTGCTCCCAAGGTCTACACCCTCAAGGATATTCTCGTGACAGCAGACACCAGCCAGCAATCGATAAGAAAATATGGTAACGAGATCGGAACTATTTTCCAAAAAAATCAATACGAGGGGCGTGATGAATCTGTCATTGCCAAAGAGAGTGTAGACGAAGATGATCCAGAAATCCTCAAAGAAATTGATCCCATCATCGCATCGTACAAGAAAATTATTGATGGTCTTTTAAAAACCCCGGCTCCCCGCGGAATGGAAGTCATGCACTTGAACTTTGTAAATGCCATGAGTCACTTCCTCTTCAATGCCGAATCATTCAGGCGTACAGACACTGACCCCCTCAGAAGCCTGCAGGCGGCGGCGGGATACCTTGAAGCAGGGGAGTCGCTGTTTGACGCTCTTCGTGCGTTCGTGAAGTATTTCTACTCTCAGAATATCTCATACGCGCCAACTGAAGGAGGCAGTATGTTTACACCTCGCTAAAACAACATGATTACTTATTTCAAAAAAATAACAGCAGGAGTCCTCATCACAATACTCGTTGTGGGGGTGAGCGGAATACCACAGAAAGCGGAAGCGCAACTCGCCACAGCGGAAGTCACGGGATTCGCCCGCCTCATCCAAAACATTCAACAGGCTGCAAGCAGCCTTTCAACCCAGTTCTCAACCTATTCCCTCCAATGGAAAGCTTTCGTTCTCGACACACTAGCAACAACCCTCGCAAAACAAGTCATCCGTACTCTCACTGCGGACATCGTGAACTGGATCAACTCAGGCTTTGAAGGAAGTCCGGCCTTTATGACAAACCCAGGCGGTGCCCTCATCGATATTGCAGACCAGATAACGGGAGAATTTCTCCACCGAGCAGGGGGTCCGCTCACAGATCTCTGTTCGCCTTTCAGCATAGATATCCGTCTGGCTCTTGCCTTCAAATATCACCCAAATGTGCGCAAGAAATACGAGTGTACATTGGGGAAGATAATTTCCAATACCAGAAATGCAGTTGCCGGTGCAAGCATCAATGGCTTTACGGCTGGGGACTTCCGTCAGGGAGGATGGCCGGCGTTTGTTTCATTGACGACAGAACCCCAAAACAATATCTACGGAGCATACCTTCAGGCAGACAGCGAACTCTCTATCCGCGTAGCGAATGCTCAGCTCATCCAGCGGGACGAGGTAAGTAATGGAAGAGGATTCTTGTCGTGGAGGAATCCAAAATGTGCGAAGGAGGTAAAAACTCATAATGCGACCGTACAAAAAATGTACGAGGAAAGAACCTCCGACTACAATACGACAGTGCAGACATACAGTTCAGGGATTAGTATAAATCAACCATCTCTGACAGCAGGAACAGGAGATTACAATTCCACAGTACAAACAACGATCGCTGGAGGAGATGCTTCAGCCTTGACGCTCAGAAGTAAGAAGGACTGCCCTATTGAGACTCCTGGCTCCTTCATTGCAGGAGGACTTGAGGCGAGCGGCAACGGTCCACTTCGTGAACTTGAGCTTGTCGATTCCATTAATGAGATCGTCAATGCTCTTGCGGCCCAACTCATGACAACCGCACTCCGAGGAGGACTCAAGGCACTGAGCGGCAGTGGACCGAGCGACAAAGGGTCATACCTCAACGAGATTAAAGAAGAGGCAAATACCAATCCGGAACAGGTCGACAGGGTACGAAATGAGTTCATTTCAAACGTGGAAAAGTACATCACCGATACACTCCTCTACAAGACAACAAGGAATCAGACACTCAACTTGATTCTGGAGGCAAAAAATAAGTACGAATCGGTAAAAGCCTGCTACGTAAACCGAGTTGCGACTGCACAGCCTCCATTCACCCCAGCCCAGGTCTCCGCAGCGCAGGCAAAAATTACGGCAACAGATCAATACATCAACACAACCATTGCACCAGTCGCCTCAACAAGTCTTGCTGCATCACGAGAAGCGGATGACCGATATACCACTCTCACCACCATGAGGGACGAAGCAATAGCAGCAAAGACAATCAAAGATCTCGACGCTCCTACAGCTAGGTTCACTCAATTGCTCCAGGCTCAGCGTCTCACTACGCCGAAAGATCTTACCGACTCCAAGCAGGCTCTCGACGAGGTTACCACCCTGGTTTCGCCTATGGGTCAGGACGTAAACAGAAAACTTCAGGAGTGTGCGGCATTTCCGAATATCATATCTCAATGAGAGTACTAATTTATAATCCATGAAGAAGCACTTATCAAAAATCCTGACAACAACTCTCATCCTCTCCGTCGGAGGAGGCCTCTTCCTGCCACATTTTGCAGATGCGGCGAACATTATCGAGGGAGTGGGTATAAGTGTTATCAACTATAGCATTGCCGCCATTGCCAACTTCTTTCTCATGGCGACCTCCTGGCTCCTCGCCATCAGCGGAACTTTCCTGAGCGTGTCAATCAACATCACTACGCATATAAAAGAAATTTTCTTCGCTCCAGGAGCAACGGGAACAAGCATTGAAACTGTCTGGCGTGTTGTACGTGATCTCTCAAGCATCGTTATCATCTTCGCACTTATCTACTTCTCTATCTCAACCATACTACAAGGCGAAAACAAGAGCGGCCTTAAAACACTCATAATCAACATATTCATTGCAGGATTCTTAATCAACTTCAGTCTCTTTTTCGTGAAAGTTGCTGTCGATGCTTCAAATCTGATCTCCCTTCAATTCTATAACGCCATAGCGCCGGAGACAGCGGGGAATATAACTGCCTCAGCGGTCTACCAAGATGGGGGACTATCTGATATTTTCATGCAAAGCCTTAAAATTCCACGAATTTATCAGAATGCAGGGGTTCTGAAATCGGTAGATGTGGCTGCGGGCATAAGTTTTGCGGCGATAGGGGGAATTGTGATGATGGTAACTGCCGCTCTTAGCTTCTTGGCGGCTGCACTTGCTTTCACCATACGTACAGGAATCATCCTGTTTGTCATGGCACTTTCTCCCCTCTATTTCGCAGGTATAGTCTTTCCCAAACTCAAGGCCCAGGTATCCGATAAAATCTGGAACCTCCTGAAGGGTCAACTTGTATTTATGCCAGTGTATCTCTTCCTCATGTACATCGCACTGAAACTAATTAGTGACAAAAACTTCTTGGCTATCCTCAATCCAACAACAAATGGGGGGTTAGGAACTGGTCCGCTAGGACCGGTGGCCATAGGAGTCATAATTCAATATGCAATTGCACTCATATTCATCAATGCACCACTTGTAGTGGCAATATCACTCGGAGGAATGGGAATGAAGTGGGCGCCAGGATCTTCGGGTATAAATGCCATAAATGAATGGTTGGGGAAAAAAGCAAAAAGCACAGGAGAAGGTGCTTACAGAAATACCATCAGCAGAGCTGCCAGCAGAGTCGCAGCGGACCCAACCGTTCAAAGATTTGCAGGTTCTTCTGCAATTGGAAACCAGCTCTTGAGGGGTACGAGGGCAGTAGCAGAAAACTATAATACGCGACTTACTCAACGAGTTGCAGAAAGAGAAGCTACTTATAATTCCCTCACTGATAGGGATGCCAGAACGACTTACGCAGGTAGAATGTCGGGATCTCTTTCCACAAGATCAGGAAGGTTGTCTATGGCTGCGACCGGTAGGGCCGATAGAGTGGGTGCTGCGAGAATATTGACAAGAAGGCAGTCGGAAATAACTGCAGAAATTAATCAGATGCTCGCTCGTCGAAGGCAGCTAGAAGCTATTATAAACGGAAACCCAGGAAATAATGTTCCCCCTCGCCCACTAACAGCCGTAGAACAACAGGAATATAATGATATCGGCGATCCTAACAATGCTCCTGGACCAGCATTACAATCGGCAAACAATAATCTAGCCACAATTAATGCTCAAATTACAGCATTTCAGGCAAATAACGGGGGAGCAAGTCCTGGCCAAGTCAACAGACGAGGCTATTAAAAACCATGGAAACTGAACTAATTGAAAAACAGCTAGAAAAAGTAAGTCCAGTTATCAAAAGAGTTTTTTTCTCTGTACCTGTAGCTGAAGAAATAGCAAAAATTGGAGAGGAAAACGGGCTTCTCCTTGATCAAATCGATGACCTCATAGAAGAAACTGGGTACATGGTAATAGGACTTAAACCTTCCAAGGATTTCATCACAAACATAAAAAACATTCTCAAGATAAGCGAGAGAACTGCCAGCAGGATCGCCGAGGAAATCGATACGAAGGTTCTGAAAGATGTAAAAGAGGAGATTCGAAAATTAAATGATGCGAAGGAGCAGCAGACCCCTGAACCACAGATTTCAGAAACTACTCCTCCACCTCCTCCCATCAATCTCCTTGAAAAGTCTGGTGGAATCGGAGTTATCCGTCGTCCACCTTCCGCTTCTCCCCTCTACAACGACACGGACTTGAAAAGGGAAGCCGTTCTCAATGATCTGGAGAACATTGGAAAGCTCAAACCAGAGAATGCAAGCAACTTTGTCGAGCATCTCCTCTCAAACCCAGTCTCAAATCCCCAACAGGTAGAGGTGAAGAAGCCCCCAACCCCCCAACCCCCAAGAAATTCCGGTCCCGACCCATACCGAGAACCCATTTAATGATATACTAGTACCGTCATGCGTTTCCAAGTCCCACAGTTCATCGAAGTTGAAGACAAGATATTCGGGCCGCTCACCCTGAAGCAGTTCATATATCTCGCCGGAGGAGGGGGACTCTCGTTCGTAGTCTACAGAATTCTCGATTCCCTAGTTCTCTCTATTCTTCCAATCATCCTCATTATGGGTTTTTCCGCTGCCCTCGCCTTCTACAAAGTCAATAACAAGCCATTCATATTCGTAGTGGAAGCTGCCTTCAAGTATTTCTTCTCCACCAAGCTGTACATATGGAGGAAGAAGGATGGGGTTCCAACAAAAGCCAAGAATCCAACCTCCGACGAGGAAGTGAAGAAATATGCTTCGATCATGGTGCCGAAAATCTCCGACAGCAAGCTCAAAGACCTCACGTGGAGTCTCGATATAAAGGAGAGCATGTATAATAACAATAACCAACGCTAATATCATGGCAACTACCGCTCAAAAAACCACTCAGGATTTTGTTCCGATTCGCGAGATACGCGACGGTATCGTCATACTCAAGGACGGCTCTATGCGCGCACTTGTTCTCGCATCATCCCTCAACTTCGCCCTCAAGTCTGAGAATGAGCAGAACTCCATCATTCTTCAGTTCCAGAACTTCCTCAATTCACTCGACTTTTCCGTTCAGATCTTCATTCAGTCAAAAAAGCTTGATATACGGCCGTATATTGCACTTCTCGAGGAGCGGTACAAGGAGCAGGTAACTGAGCTCATGAAAATCCAGACTCGTGAATACATTGAGTTCATCAAAACATTCGTGGAGAACTCCAACATCATGACAAAGAGCTTCTTCATCGTCGTCCCATACCAGCCACCCCTCATCTCGGCAAGCAAGAATCCACTAAGCGTGCTTCTCAAAAACACAGCAGGGACGGATACAAAGGGAAGTGATAAGACAAGTGTGGCAAATGCGGAGTTTGATGAATACAGAAGCCAGATTGAGCAGCGCGTGAGTGTCGTTGAGCAAGGACTCGTACGGTGCGGAATACGCGTGGCGGAGCTCGGAACAGAGGAAGTTGTAGAATTGTATTACAAGATCTTTAATCCCGGCGAGACTGAGAAGCCGATACAAATAAATTAAACATATGGGACTCCTAAAAAAACTATTGGGAAAAGAAGAAAGGCCACCGATCACCTCTCTCATGCCGCAGGAGATCTATGAAGCTGGCATTCTCGAGCTCAAGGATGTCATCGCACCCTCTGCTCTCAAAATCAGTCCGAAGGAGCTCAATCTCGGGGAAAAGGTCGCTCGCACATTCTTTGTCATCTCGTATCCGCGCTTCCTCACCGAAAGCTGGTTTGCGCCAATCATCAATCTCGACAAGGTCTTCAACATTTCCATTTTCATACATCCAGTAGATACGGCAAAGATCCTTCGACATTTCCAGAAGAAGGTTGCGGAGGTGCAGAGCCAGATTTCCCAGAGGGAAGACAAGGGACTTGTGCGCGATCCCATGCTCGACACCGCATATCAGGACCTCGAAGCGCTCCGCGACAACCTCATGCAGGCCCAGGAGAAGATATTTGATGTTGGAGTATACATCACCATGTATGGAGACTCGAGCGCGGAACTCGACAAGACCGAGTCGGAGATAAAGTCCATACTGGAGTCGAAGCTCGTATACCTCAAACCAGCCCTCTTCCAGCAGGAAAGTGGCTACCGCAGCGTGCTCCCCATCGCAAATGACGAACTTGAAGTCCATTCAAAGCTCAATTCTTCGCCTCTTTCGTCATTGTTCCCATTCGTCTCTTTCGACCTCACCTCGGACAAGGGAATTTTGTACGGAATCAACCGCCACAACTCTTCGCTGGTGCTCTTTGACCGCTTCCTTCTTGAAAACTACAATTCCGTCACCTTTGCAAAGGCCGGTTCTGGAAAATCATACTGCACAAAACTCGAAATTCTCCGAACTCTCATGTTCGATACGGAAGTTATCGTCATTGATCCCGAAAAGGAATACGAATACATGGCTGAAGCGACAGGAGGGAAGTACTTCAATATTTCGCTCAACTCGGAGCACCATATCAACCCCTTCGATCTCCCAGTTCCTCGAGAAGACGAGTCGGCTGCAGATGTTCTCCGATCCAACATCATCAACCTCGTTGGCCTATTCCGCATCATGCTCGGCGGTCTGACCCAGGAGGAAGACGCTATCATCGATCGCGCCATCACTGAAACCTACGCACTCAAGGATATCACCGCCGAATCAGACTTCAGGAATGTCGAGCCTCCGCTCCTCTCCGACTTCGAGCTTGTGCTTGCCGGAATGGAAGGTGCGGAATCCCTGGTCGAAAGACTTACGAAGTACACGAAGGGAACGTGGTCCGGTTTCATCAATCGTCCATCGAATGTCGACATCAACAAGAAGTTCGTAGTCTTCTCCCTCCGCGATATGGAAGACGAGCTCAAGCCAGTGGCAATGTACATCGTCACCCACTATATATGGAATGCAATCAGGAAGCAGCTCAAGAAGCGCCTCCTCGTGATCGACGAGGCATGGTGGATGATGAAATCCGAAGATACCGCCTCATTCCTCCTTGGTCTGGCAAAGCGTGGACGAAAATACTTCCTTGGCCTCGCAACCATAACTCAGGATGTCGATGACTTCCTCAAGTCCCCATACGGACTCCCTATCATTACCAACTCCTCCATCCAGATCCTCCTCAAACAGTCACCGTCCTCCATCGATATCATTCAAAGGACATTCAACCTGACAGATGAGGAGAAATATCTGCTCATAGAGTCTGACGTTGGGGAGGGAATATTCTTCGTCGGATTGAAGCATGTGGCAATCAAGGTCGTAGCGTCATACACCGAAGATCAGATTATCACCACAAACCCTGCACAGGTCATGGCAATGCAGCAGGCAAAAAAGGATTTTGACATGAATCATGGAGGAAAACAGGAACAGAAGTAGAATAGGGTTCATGTGGGGAACCATCCTCACCCTCTTGGCCGCTGTTGCCGACCTCATCGGCCTTATTCCTTTTATGGAAAACCTCTCCGGCACGATATTCTGGATCGTTGCAGGATTTATCCTGTGGCTCAGAGGCTGCGGACTACTCAATTGGAAAAGGCTGGTGACTTCGGGCCTCTCCCTGGCTGCAGGGTGGGTGCCAGCCTTGCAAGCACTCCCACAACTAACTGCAGGAATCATTGCCGTCATCATCCTCGTCGTCCTAGAAGACAAAACTGGAATACCGCTCACACCCGGAAAGAAACTGGGTGTACGGGCTCCTCTCAAAATCCCTCCGCTTAATGTGGGTGGAATACGTCGACCGGTAAAGCCGGATTTGTGATAAAATAGGTGCAATGAAATCTCTTTTGAAATCAATATTCATCCTCTTCATTCTTCTTTCATCCGTCGTAATTGTTCATGCTCAGGCTCCAAGCTCCCTTGATGGGGTGCAGATAGACTCGAGTCCTAGCATTCCTGCCCCCGGACAGAGAGTCACCATACAGGTGGAGAGCTTCAGCACAGATCTCAATGCCGCATCCATTGTCTGGATAGTTAATGGAAAAACGTATGCTCAGGGAACAGGCATCACCTCCATACAAACAACTGCACCTGCGCTTGGAAAGGAATTGAATATTCTCGCAGTCATCATGACGGTGGAAGGAAGGGAGATAAAGAAGGTTATGAGCATCGTCCCGAGCAGTGTAGACCTTATCTGGGAGAGTGAAGGCTACACTCCGCCATTTTATAAAGGTAAGGCTCTTTTTGCATACGAAAACACTCTCAGAATAACTGCTATCCCGCATCTGGTACCTCCAGGGGGAACAAAAATCGACCCTCGTACCCTTGTCTATAAATGGATTGTTAATGACAAAGTTATCCAGGAACAGTCAGGATACGGAAAACAAACGCTTTCCTTCCAGTCCGAGATTCCTCGTGAACTCGATGTGAGAGTCGAGGTGGGAACACGTGACGGGGGCCGGAAGGGAACTGCTTCTATGATTCTCACCCCCGGCGATCCCTCCATTTCCTTTTATGAGGAAAACCCCCTCTATGGCGTGCTGTATAATAAGGCAATTGTGAACAGGGTCAACCTCAAAAACCAGGAGATAACCATCCGTGCAATCCCCTATAACTTCACGGTATCAAGGTCGGCACCATTGTCGTTTCTTTGGAGTATCAACAACCTCGAAAGACCTGACCTATCGACCAACCAGAGTATCACCCTCAGAACCAAGGATGACTCTGAGGGAAGTTCTGCAATCTCTCTTGAGATAAGGAATATGAGACAGATACTTCAGGGAGCACGGAATGAAGCGAGTGTCTTTTTTAATAAAAAATCTTCACTTTAATGAAGCAGATACTTTTTAGCATCATAGTGGTGACAATACTTGTCTCAGGGGCGAGTGTATCCCGTGCAGCAATTACGGAGTACACCCTCCTTGAACCATTGCCGTGCGTTCCAACCTCTGGCCAGGATTGTAAGCCTGGAAGTGAAATAAAGACATTCACCGTCAATCAATTCATAGAATATGTTTTTAAATTTTCCATAGCTCTCGCCGTCCTCCTTGCAACTATTCAAGTGATTATCGGGGGATTCCAGTACATGGGGGAGCAGTCATACTCTTCCAAAAGCGCTGCAAAAACGAGATTCACGAATGCTGCGATAGGATTGGGTGGAGTTCTTGTCTCTTTTCTCATATTGCAAACAATTGACCCTCGGCTGGTGCGAATAAATACCGAGATCCAGTCAATTTGTCCTAAGTCAGATAAAACTCCCGGATCCATATGCAATAAGGATGAGGCTCGGCTTTTTATAAGTCAGTTGGAGACTGACCTCCAGAATCTTAGCACTCAAAATAAGAATGAAGTGTATGCACGAGAAAAGGTGATAAACGATCTTGCAACAAAAAGAGCTGAAATTCAAGCAAAAATAGAGAGGGGGGAGGATCAAAATGAAAATTTCGCGGAATTGGCAAAAGTGGATCAGCAAATAAAAGAAGAGAGGTCGAAAACGGTGCAGCAAATAGTCACCGGATCGTCCCAAAAATACTTTTTTGAAGCTTTGCAGGGTTTGAATAGCAACAATGCTTTTACTGACATTCTGGGCAACCCCAACAGCACACTCAACGAGAGTGCTAAAATCAATGCTCAGGCCCAGAAAGAAAAAATAAGAGAAGTCTATAATAAATGGATTTCAGATCCGAGTCTGAGCCCTGAGGAGAAACAGAGTCTCCAGTTTAGGAAAAACTTCTATGTAAACCAGATTACAGAGCACCAGGATCTTCTAGAGAGGGTGGCAATATACAACCAGTTACCATCTGATACCACCTCAGAAAAAAACGCAAAGACTGCTCTTACTGCTACTCAAAGCGAGTACCAGGCCCAGATCGACTTTTTAGCAACTGGAAAAGCTCTTCCTGCTGCGCTCGCAAGCAATTCCGCTCTTGCGACCAATCTTACTTGGATCAAGAAGGATCCCGTTCTTCTTCCGCAATATAACACCCTATTACGTGACAGAATTAATGCAATAAACACGGCGGAGCAGAAGAAACCGATCGTGCCGGAACCGGGTAGTGTCAACCTCACCAACTAGCATGCTCAAAAAAATCATCTTTATCACCATAGTAATTCTCCTCATAGCTGCAGGCTTTTACTACTGGTTCTCTCTCCGAGAGGCTCCTGCTGCTCCAGGCACGCCAGTAGATACGACCTCTCGTTCCTTCAACCCCTTCGCACGTTCCACCATAGCACCCTCATTGCCTCCTCGAACCACAGCCACAAGCACACCAGCCGTTGGACCTGTCGTGGATGCAAAGATTCCCGTGCTTCGACATTTGAGCCTGGCTCCAATCGGCGGATTCATGGCAAGCACTACCGTTGTCCGCTACATAGATAGGGGGGTGGGACACGTCTACGAAGCTTCGAGCGAAACAGAGGTGATCAGGAAAATCTCAAATACAACGATTCCTCGCGTGTATGAAAGCTACTGGAACAAGAACCTCAGTGCGGCAGTCCTCCGCTACATAAAAGACAGCGACACCGCTATTCAAAATTTCTATGCCGAGCTCCGGCCATTGAAAAACTCCACCTCCACGCAAACAGCAGACTTCATCCCTTACGAAATCAAAGGAAAATTTCTCTCCCCTGATATACAAGAGATTGCTGTCTCCCCGAAACGAGACAGGATTTTCACCTTCAGCATTGAAAATGGAAAGGGAATAGGCTATGTTTCTGGATTTGATGAGAGCAAGAAGGTGAAGGTGCTCGATACCCCCCTTACGCAGGTCGGCGTAGAATGGCCTGAAGAAAATACTATTGTCATCACCACCAAGCCATCGGGAATCTCCTCCGGATTTGCCTACCTTCTTGATGTGAAGAAAGCATCGTTCACGAAAGTCTTAGGAGGAATGACAGGACTCTCGACAAAAATGAGTGCTGACGCCAAGAAAATACTTTTTTCAACAACACGCCCTTCCGGCCCCGTCCTCAGCCTGTATACAACCAAAGATGGTACGACGCAGGAAGTGGTCTTCCGCACATTCGCCGACAAGTGCGTATGGAGCAAGGTCCGACCACACGAAGCATACTGCGCTGTCCCTTCAAAGTTTGATGCGGGAATGTATCCCGATGACTGGTATAAGGGAGCGGTTTCTTTCGTAGATCAACTCTGGCTCCTCGACAGCATTACCGGTGAAGTGCATCTTCTTGCAAACCTGCTAACCCTCTCGAATGACCTCATCGATGCAGTTGATCTCACTCTTGATCCAAAAGAGAACTTCCTCTATTTTGTAAATAAAAGAGACCTCACGCTTTGGTCGCTTGATCTGAATGAATCATAGGGAAAGAGGCTAGAGAGGCAGATGCTTCTTGAGATGGCTCCTAACAACCAGTTCCTGTCCGAGAGTGAAGAGGCTTGAAACCGTCCAGTAGAGGGCGACTACAGCTGATATTTTATATGAAATGAAAAACACGATAATGGGGAAGATGTACTTCATGCTCTTCGTCATGTTGTGCGCCATATCCAGCTGAGGATTTTTTGAGATAGAATCGGAGTCAAGCTTCATTGATGCGAGTGAGAAATGAAGCTGGAGGTACTGAGCTATGGCAGCAATGAAGGCGAGAAGGGTGCTTGCGGGGCCGATGTCGATAAGGCCAAGAAAATTCATATCGACGAGCGGTACCCCCACGAAAGAGTAGAGGAGGGAGCTATTTACCGTGGGGAGTCCGGAGTTGATGAATATGGAGTAGAGGGCAAAAATGATGGGGAGCTGAATGAGAAGGACAAAGAAACTGGAGAAAGGGCTGATCTTCTTCTCCCGGTAGAGCGCCATGATCTTGAGGGCCTGGGCCTGGCGGTCGTCCTTCGTAGCCTCCTTTATGCGATTGAGCTCCGGTTCCACTTCCTTCATCCGCACTTGGGTCACAATAGCCTTCTTGGAAAGAGGGAAGAGGATGAGGCGTACGATGATCGTAAAGACAATGACAGCAATACCCGCATCCATCCAGGGAAAAACGTCCATGAGGTAGACGAGGCCGTTATAGAGGGGATTGAAGACAAAGGTGTGGTAGATATAAGAGAACATGCTGCTATTCTACTTTAAAACACCAGTTTTAACAAAGAATTCCTTGAGAGCGGGGGTGATGCCAGCAAAAGGACCTGAAGCTACTGGCGCTTTGGGCATGAGAACCACATGGAAGCCAGAGGAAACCTTGGGACCGATAGTATGGAGAGCTGAGTACACCCGTCGACGAATACGATTCCTATCCACTGCATTCTTTGCTATCTTCTTTGAAACAGCAACAGAAAAACGGCTTGATCCGTCGGCTTTCAATATCTTTGCACTGAAAAGAGGGGAGTGGAATATTTTTCCTGTATCCATTACCCTCTTAAATAGGGGTGTAGTGAGCCTTTGTGAGCTAGGCAGCATGTAAGTTGGCTTGCTTAGACAGCAAGCTTCTTTCGTCCTTTTGTTCGGCGTCGGCGAATGACATTTCGTCCTCCGCTTGTCTTCTTTCGTACGAGAAAGCCGTGAGTTTTTGCGCGCTTTCGCTTTTTCGGTTTGTAAGTAAATGACATGTTGAAACATCATACATTACATATGCATAAAACGCAACTTTTACTATAAAAATATCTTCTCCACAAGTTATCAACATACTTATAAAGTTTGCACAAGTTTTCTATTTTTTAAACAAGTATATACTACTAGTATTATTTTTATTTATTTCTATCCCACCTATTATGAACGACTATACTAAGCTCTGGGAAGGAGCGCTGGTAGAAATAGAGCAGGCAGTCTCTGAAGCCAACTTTTCTACATGGTTCAAGGAGAGTTTCATAGTAAAGCAGGAGGAGGGAACTATCTATCTTGGTGTCCCCAACTCTTTCACTCGGGACCGCTTGTACAAGAAATACCATCCTGTCATCCTGCGCACCCTCCGCAAAATGGACGAGCAGGTACGCTCCCTTGAGTATGTCATAACAAAGGAGTCTGAAAGGAGGAGGAATGAGGAAAAGAAGAAGGTCATCCAGCCAACCTCAACGATTTCCATGCCTCTGCAAGATCACTATGTGAACAAAGAGGATAATCTTAACCCGAGGTACGCCTTCGACAATTTTGTTGTTGGGCCTTTTAATGAACTTGCTCATGCAGCCTCAAAAACAGTGGTGAAGAGTCCGGGAACGGCATACAACCCCCTCTTTATCTATGGAAATACCGGACACGGAAAGACCCACCTCATTCAGGCAATAGGAAACCATATAAAGAAGGAACACCCTCAGAAAAAGGTATTCTACCTCACCTCAGAAAAGTTCGGGTCTGAGTATTTCAATGCTCTCCAGTCGAGTAAAGCCCAGCAATTTAAGGAAAAGTACAGGAAATACGACGTCATTATCATGGATGACGTGCAGTTCTTCTCAGGCAAGGACAAATTCCAGGAAGAATTCTTCCATCTTTTCAATACATTCCATGAGAGCAACCGCCAACTCATCTTCTCTTGCGACAAGCACCCCAATTTCATTCCCGGCCTCGAAGACCGGGTGAAATCACGGTTCAACGCCGGCATGATCATAGAATTGCCTGCGCCAGACCATGAGTCTCGGGTGGCTATCCTCAAGGCTAAAGCAGCACTTGCAAATGTATTCATCGACGACAGTATCATAGAATTCCTTGCTGCAAACATCGAGAGCAACGTGCGCGAGCTCGAAGGGGTCATAAATGCGGTCATTTGCCAGACGCAGCTCAAGAATCGTCCCCTTTCTCTCCTTGAAGTCAAGAATCTTGTTAAAAACAGCACTAAGCAGAAAAAGAATGTCTCTATAAAGGATGTTATCAAGCTTGTGGCAGATTTCTATAACATCGATGAGGAAAGCGTATACAACAAAACTCGAAAAAAGGAGGTGGTGAAGCCCCGCCAAGTCATCATGTATATTCTCCGCGAGGATTTGAGTATTTCCTTTCCTTCAATTGGAGAGAAGGTGGGGGGAAGGGACCACACCACCGTCATTCACTCATATGAAAAAGTGAAGGAGGAGATGAAGACGAATCCGGTCCTCATGGAGGAAGTCTCCCAAATCAGGGCAATGATGTAGATAAGAGGGGGATAAGGTGGGGGAACAGTTCGGAACAAGCTGGGGAGAAGTGAGTATCGAGACGGGGAGAACTTTTGGAGAAAATGGCTACGTAAAAGTCGGTAAAATATTACAGAAACTTGTTACAAAAGTATCAACACCGACGACAGCAAGAATACGTTGCAAACAAAGGCCCAAAAAAGTTATCACCATATCCACAGGCTTAATAATAACAATAAGTATTAATATAGATAATAATACATTTATGAGAATAGAGTGTTCACAGGAAAAATTGAAAGAAGCGGTCGGACTGGCTGAACGAGTTTCTGGGAAGCACATGACGCTCCCAGTTCTCTCGTGTCTCTTTTTTGAGGCAGACAAAAACAACACTCTGACAATACGCTCCACAAATCTCGATCTTGGCATCGAGGTTGCTATTCCCGCCAAAGTTGAGGAGGTCGGGGTTGTGGCGATCCCCGCGGCGACACTCGCTTCGTTTGTGGGTGGAATATCGGAAGCTGGAGGAAGGGTTGCCATCGAGACGAAGGACGGAAATGCAAAGGTTCGCAGTGCGAGGAGCTCCGGGGTTATAAAGACAATGCCTCACGACGACTTCCCAACTATTCCTCGGGTATCGTCGGACAATACTTTTTCCCTCAATGCCGCTGAGTTTGTGAAGGGGCTCAAGTCCGTCTGGTACAGCTCTTCCGTTTCGAGCATTAAACCAGAACTCTCGAGTGTCTACGTGTATTGCGAGGACGACTCCGTAGTTTTCGTTGCTACCGACTCCTTCCGTTTGGCAGAAAAGAGGGTAAAACTCAAGAAAAACAAGGATTTTGGTCAAATTCTCATTCCGTACAAAAATATTCCTGAAATTCTCCGGGTTCTTGAGAATGTCTCCGAAGAGGTGGGAGTCGAGCTTGATAAAAATCAAATTTCCTTTTCATACGGGGGAGTCTACCTCGTCTCACGTGTCATTGACGGGGTCTTCCCGGACTACAAGCAAATCATTCCCAAGCAATCGGTCACAGAAGCTGTCATTCTCAAGCAGGATCTCATAAATGCATTGAAGATCTCAAACATTTTTTCGGATAAATTCAATCAGATAAATATACGCATCGATCCAAAGGCCAAGAAATGCGAAATACGCACCAAGAACAGCGATGTGGGGGAGAACCTCACGGTGCTCGACGCCGTCGTCACTGGCGAGGAAATAGACATCAATTTCAACTACAAATACATCATTGACTGCTTTCAGTCAGTCGATTCCGATAGCGTTACGCTCACGTTCAACGGATTGCACAGGCCGATGATCATCACTCCTGTCTCCGACAATACGTTCCGATACATCGTGATGCCGATGAACAGATAGGTATGGAAAACATCGGAGGATTCTTCCAAAAATTCCAAAGCAGGGTTGCAGGACAGGTTCAGAACCTCACTTTTATCATCGACGCGATAAAAAAACACACAGGGGTAGAGGTTGATATGAAGAACATATCGATCTCGGCAGGAATTGTGCGCCTCAAGATCTCGGGGGTCGAGAAGAATGAAATTTTTCTCAAAAAAGAACGAATTTTAAAGGAGATTAATGCGAAGACCAAATCTCTTGTGGTAAAAGATCTCAACTAGTCCTGAATGATCACATTGATGCCCGCCTCACCGTGATTGAGAACGGTGTCGTAGACTATGACCTTAATTGAGTTTGCACCCTGTGCAACGCCAATTTCCTGAGGAATAAAGCTGACCGACAGAGGATTTTGTTCTGTGGTTGAGATATATCGATCGTTCACATAGAGCTCCGTCTTCTTTACCTGATACCCGCTCGCAACTGAAAGATTTATTATCACTCGTACTTTAGAGGAGAACCGAGCATTTGGAACAGGGGCGGTAATTGTCACTTTTGGAATATTAGAAGGAGTATGAACATCATCCACAGCTGCAGGAATGGTGGAGGTTGTTGATTCCGTAAAGCTAGGATTTCCTTCTCTCCAGCCCTCATACCACTTGCGGACACCATATTCCCAGTACTCGTACTGAGGATCTTTCTGCGGATTTGAGGGGATAGGACCGCGAGGATCGTCTTTGTCTACCCAGTGGAGGATGTTGTGAACGCTCGGAAGGATGACCTCCTGGCGCAATTCGGGCGGAGTTGCAGCAGTCGCTACCTTTTTCGAGATGCTATCAATGGTGTACGAAACCCCACCCTGCCATATACCACGAAGAACGGGTTTGAGATCGGTGGGGGTAGGTTCAGGCTTTTTAAAGTATTCTTTAGGAATTGAATCGTTTATCTCTGCCATGAAGGCTCCCCAGAGCGGTGCAATGATAAGGCCGGCAACCTTCTTGTCCATCGGTGTATTGTCGTTTTTTCCAGCCCACGCACCGACTGCGATATTTGGTGTGTAGCCCTCTATCCATACGTCGCGAAAGTCGTTCGTAGTTCCGGTTTTGAGGGCAACCGGTTTTCCGCCGAGGGAATCTGCAATAGCAATGAGACTCGACATGCGGACTTTCGGGTCAGAAAGAATGTCGGTGACCTGGCGGGCAATCTCCGGGGGAATAGCCTGTTCTGGATAGTCTCGGGCTTCTTCGAGAATGTTTCCCTGGTTGTCCTCCACACGAAGAACGGATCGATAGGGGTTGCGTACGCCGTCATTTGCGAAGACACCATATGCGCTCGTGAGTTCAAGAAGCGAAACTTCCCCGCCTCCAAGAACGAGAGTGAGGCCGTAGCGGTCGGGATTCTCGAGGCTCGTGATCCCCATTGCCTTTGCGGTACTGAGGGATTCCTGGATTCCTGCAAGGTAGAGGGTTTTCACTGCTGGAATGTTGCGCGAATGGGCAAGAGCCTGGCGGATAGTCTGAGGGCCTTCCCACAGCCCATCATATTCTACCGGGGAATAACAGACTTTCGGGTCAGCTGAAGGATTCTTTGGTTTTCCTTCAACAGTACACTGCGTGGAGAACTCGGTTGGAACGTCGAAAAGAACTGTCTCCGGAGTGTACCCTTTCATGAAGGCGGTCGCATAGACGAAGGGCTTGAAGGTAGATCCCGGCTGGCGGTATGCAGTCGTGACATTAAAGTTTCCCTGTATGTCTGTGTCGAAGTAGTCGCGGGAACCAACCATGACGAGAATATCTCCATTCTTCGGGTTGATGGCAACCATGGCGGTATTGCTTGCATTGAATTGGGTCTCGAGGGTGGGTGCAAATTTCCTCACGACTTTCTCAGCCTTTTCTTGCATGCTGTAGTCGAGGGAGGTAATGACCTTCAAACCACCTTCATCCACCATGTCTTCTCCATACTTCTCAATGAGGTAGTCGCGAACATAGAGGGAGAAGTGTGGAGCGCGGAAGCCTGAAGTGTTCTTCTCGAGGAATTCCACCTTCTGCGCCAGCGCAGCCTTGTATTCAGCATCGGTGATGTAGCCATATTCCTTCATTTTTGAGAGGACGAGTCTGGCACGAACATCGAGGCGGTCCCTGTTTTTACCATACGGGGAGTAGAAGGTGGGAGCCTGCGGAATTGCCGCTATGTATGCAGCTTCAGCAATTGTCACGTCCTTGGCTGATTTTCCGAAAAAGGTCTTGCTTGCCACTTCCACTCCATACATGTTTCCCCCATAGGGATTTTCATTAAGGTACGTTTCAAATATCTGTTCCTTGCTGAGCATCCTCTCTATCTTCACAGCAAGAACCCACTCTTTGAGCTTGCGGGTGATAGTCTTGTCTGTGGTGAGAACGGAGTTTTTTATGACCTGCTGTGTGATGGTCGAACCTCCCTGAGATGTTCCGCCGGGAGTGAGGTTGGCAATAACCGCACGGATGATTGATGACGGTTGAATGCCACGATGCTTGTAGAACTCATTGTCTTCTATGGAAACAGTGGCATTCTTGATGTGTTGGGATATTTCCGAAAAGGGAATGATCGTGCGCTTCTTATCCCCGTGAACATCATACAGGAGAATCTCTCCTGTCCGATCGTAGATTTTGGTTGATTGAGCCACCTTCCGAGCTTCAAAAGCGCTCAGGTCGGGGATTTGAAGAGTGGAAAACCAGATGGCAGTTGCCCCCACTATGATGAGCCCGGAAGAGATAATGAAAAGAGCTACGGCTTTCACCTTAGAGGTGCGGCGACGATGTGATGACATGGCAAAATTGTACCATACATGTTAGATTATGTGCATGTTTGGAATGAAAAAACCTGAGGTTATCACAGATGACGCACGAATAGAAGAAGTCCTTACAAGAGGAGTGGAAAACATTTTTCCCAACAGGGAGTTTCTCAAGTCAAAACTTGCAAAAGGAGAGCGTCTCACTTTCTATCTCGGTGTAGACCCCACAGGCCCCACTCTCCACTTGGGACACCTCATTCCTCTTCGTAAGTTGGGCCAGTTCCAAAAGTTGGGTCATAAAATAATCTTTCTCATTGGAGATTTTACGGGAATGATTGGTGATCCGACGGATAAAATGGCGGTCAGGGTCCCTTTGACTCGTGAAAAGGTATTGGAGAATGCCAAATCCTATAAAAAACAGGCATCACATTTCATTTCTTTTTCAGGAGCGAATGCTGCAGAACTGAAATTCAATTCTTCCTGGCTATCCACCATGTCCATGGAGGAAACATTCAGGCTCATGTCGCAGTTAACGTATGCACAAACAATCAAAAGGGATATGTTCCAGGCTCGGATCGAGGCGGGCAAAGACCTCTACCTCCACGAGTTCATGTACCCAGTGATGCAGGGCTACGATTCGGTTGCTATGGATGTGGATGGGGAGATCGGAGGGAATGACCAGACATTCAATATGCTTGTGGGCCGGGACCTCTTGAAAAAGATGAGGAATAAGGAGAAATTTGTGGTTGCAATGAAGTTGCTGGTGGATCCCACGGGGAAGAAGATGGGCAAGACCGAGGGCAACATTGTTTCTCTCGATGAGTCCGCAGAAGAAATATTCGGAAAAGTGATGAGCTGGAACGATGGATTGATCATCCCCGGATTTGAAATCGTAACCGATGTGCCGATGTTCGAGATCAAGCAGATGGAGGTAGAAATTGCTCGCGGTGCGAACCCAAAGAACTTTAAGATACGGCTTGCAAAAGAAATCGTAAAAATGATTCACGATGAGGAAGCTGCAGAAAGAGCCCACCAATCTTTTGAAAATACATTCAAAAAGGGAGAGGCGCCGGAAGATATCATGGAAATCGCCACCCCCAGCGGGACTCCACTGAAAAATGTTATCGTCGAATCGAAAATAGTACCCTCAAATGCCGAATGGCGCCGTCTAGTGGAGGGGAATGCGGTAACTGTTGTTGGAACAGAAGAGGTGATAACTGATCCGTTTGTTAAGGCGGAAAAGGATATGGTTTTGAGAATAGGGAAGAAGAGGTTTGTGAAAGTGGTGGTGAAGTAGAGGCTGGAATAAGGTGCTATTCCTCCCACTTGTCCTTGAAAGGATCTATCTCGTCTTCGTCGAGCACGGCTTCTTCATCTTCGAGTTCTGCATCTTCCTCTTCTCCTCCAGGAATGAGTTCAAGACCGTCATCAACTGGGATTTCAATTATCTTATCCAATTCATCTGCCGGCTGTGGAATTCCCTTTTCAGTTATTTTTTCTGCTGATTTTGATTTTGGCATGAAGTTTTTCTGCAAATTATTTTTTATTTCATAGTTGTAACAAAATACTTATTTTTTTGCAAATATTTTTTTCTGTGGAAAACTTCTATTTTCTGTTGCAAGGCATGTAAGGGCAACGGCAATGGCATCATACTCGTCATCAAGGGCCTTTTTCGAGCTTATTTTTATCAAAAGCGGGATCATTTTTGTCACCTGTACCTTATCGCTTCCACCATGGCCAGTCACAGCTATTTTGATTTGTAAAGGATTGTATTCGAAGACTGGAATGTTCTTTCGGGCGGCTTCATACGCGATGACACCACGGGCTTCGGCTACCCGCATTGCAGTCTTCTGGTTCTTTGTGATGAAAAGAGACTCAATGGCGAGAGCATCGGGGGAATATCGTGCCACTATCTCAGCGACTTTTGCCCCGACTTGAGCAAGGCGAGCATAAAATTCTTCTTTGGGGGAAGTTTGAAAGCATTCTGAATGAATAAGAACTTCCTTTGGTGCCTTCTTCTCAACCACGGCCATTCCCACGCGGTCATATCCAGGATCAATTCCGAGAATTATCATAGCTACTCAGCATTAGTAAACACATTCTGAACCTCGTCATTTTCTTCCAGCGCTTCGACGAGAGCTTCGAGTTTCGAGATATCTTCGTCTTCGAGAGGTATTGTCATGTTTGCTTGCCACCCTTCAGGAGTTTTGGTGAATGCCCAGGCCGCACTGCCCACAGCAGCAAGCTCTGATCCGTGAGAAGAGAGAATATGTTTGACCTCTGCCGCAGCCTTATTACGATTGTCTGTGAGGACTTCTATGAGAATGGCAACTCCTCCAGGACCATACGACTCGTACATGATATTTTCCATTGCAGCGCTGTTGTCTGTCGTTGCTTTCTTGATCGCACGGTCGATGGTATCGTTGGGCATATTTTCCTTCTTTGCCTTTTCTATAGCAAGAGCAAGACCAGGGGACTTGAGATTGCCGCCTGCTTTTTTCGCCTCAACAGTGATGAATCGCACAAGTTTCCCAAAAACCTTGCTCTTTTGTGCATCGTTCTTTGCCTTCTGGTGTTTAATTTTTGAAAATTTATTGTGTCCTGCCATATGGTTGGTGTTAGCTATAATAACTTGGGTGCCCCCTTTATCTCAAGATGTGCGTACGCCTTGTCCGTGGGGACTCTTCCTTTTGGGGTGCGCTCGAGCAGTCCGAGCTGGATGAGGTATGGTTCATAGACTTCTTCGATTGTGGCCTGTTCCTCCGATAGTGCCGCAGCTATGGTATTGAGTCCCACTGGCCTGCCGCCAAACTTGCCTATCATTGTTTTCAATATATCCCTGTCTGCACTGTTGAGCCCAAGGTGATCCACCCCGAGCATGGCAAGGGCTTTGTCCACGATTTCCTTTGAAAGGGGTGATTTGTGGATCTGGGCATAGTCCCGGCAGCGCTTGAGGAAATAGTTGGCGGTTCTTGGGGTGAAGCGGCTGCGAGAAGCTATAGCTTTCACCGCATCAGTGTGGATGTCGATATCAAGAATTTTCGCAGAACGGCGAATGATTTCAGCAATTTCATCTTCGGTATAGAATTCGAGTTTGAAAACTCCGCCGGAAAATCTCGAACGAAGGGGCGAGGAGATCATGGCGATCCTGGTCGTGGCAGCAATGAGGGTGAAAGAGGGGAGTTCGAGCTGGATCGTTCTTGCTGAAGGACCTTTTCCGATGATGATATCAAGCATTCCCGATTCCATCGCTGGATACAGGATTTCCTCGATAGCTTTGTTAAGGCGATGTATCTCGTCGATAAAAAGAATATCTCCGTGTGAGAGATTGGTGAGAATCGAGGCCAGGTCTCCAACTTTCACAATAGCCGGACCTGAAGTGACCTTCATCTGCGTTCCGGTTTCCTTTGCTATGAGGTGGGCGAGGGTGGTTTTTCCGAGTCCGGGGGGTCCATAGAACAGAATGTGCTCCGGCGGATGCTCACGCTCCTTTGCTGCAGTCAAAAGTATGTGGAGATTATCTTTTATCCCTTTCTGTCCCACGTATTCTGCCCATTTTCCTGGTCGCAGCGTCTGGTCGAGATAGCCACTTTCTCCTTCTTTTGTATCTTTAGTATTACTTGACATAGTAAATAAAGTATGCTATCTTTTTTCTGGTATCGGGTTCATAAATCTCTAAGCAATATAGTTAGTTAACGCTAGCTATTTGGCATAGTGTTGGGGACGTTCTGGTTGCCATCTTGTATGCGCCTTACTGGGGTCATCCCCGGAACTATGTCTATCTTTTGGTGATCGCATTGAAAGCATTGCTTAGAGATTTCTGCATCCGATTTTTTTGCCTCTCTTTTTTCTAATCTCAATGGTACTCCTCTTTATTTAAAATTCAATTGACACGCAAATCTTTGTGGTTTGTAACTAGTAGAGGCGGGGTGGGGGAACCTTTGCTCCATGCTGGGTAAGGCGTTCTCGTTCTTGCTGCTCGAGAGTTTGCAGTTGGATATGGGCTTCAACCTGTTTAGCCTGGAGTTTTTTAATCTCAGGCTCGAGTTTCCTCACTTCAGCCTCATCTTGCCTGATCTTGGCCTCCCGCGTTGCGATTTCCGCCTTTGCTTTTTTGTTCTCCATGGTGAAAGCCTGTATTTCCTCACGATCATGAGCAAGTTTCTCTTTGCTTGCCTCGAGTTCATGAGCATTCTTTTCTGTCTCCTGTTTGTATTTTTGAAAGGCAGCACCCAAATTTCCCGGTGTATTCATTTTTTTGTAGTTATTCTTCTATGGTAATAACTCTTTCGAGTTCATCCACGGAAGTGATTCCTTGGATGACTTTGATTATACCATCCTGGATCATGGTGAGGATGGCTTGAGGAGCTGCCGCTTTTGCAATCTCGGACTCGCTCGAGTTGTATTCCATGACCTTGCTCACATCCTCATTGAGCTTTATTCCCTCATAGATTCCAATGCGACCCTTGTATCCCGTCATGTTGCACTTATCGCAGCCTCCTGCTGTGAATACGCTGGTGGGAGGTGGAGGAACTTCACTTTTATCAACAATGGTGGTGAGAATTGCATCGATTTTTGTTTTTATTTCTCCTTCATACGGCAAAGCCTTCTTGCAGAAAGGACAGAGGCGGCGCACAAGACGCTGTGCGAGAGCTATGTTGATAGCAGAACTCATGATTTTTGGATTGATACCGAGATCAATGAGGCGGGGGAAGGATCCTGCGGCGCTGTTCGTGTGGAGCGTAGAGAAAACGAGGTGCCCGGTTAGCGACGAATTGATGGCGATGGCTGCTGTCTCGCCGTCACGGATCTCACCGACCATGATAATGTCCGGATCCTGGCGGAGCGCTGAACGCAGTCCTTCAAGAAAGTTATACCCTTTATCATTCACCTGCGTCTGCACGATGCCGGGCAAATGGTACTCGATTGGGTCCTCTATTGTGATGATCTTCACCGTGGGGTTGTGGACTTTCTTCAGAAAGGCGTAGAGGGTTGTGGTTTTTCCTGAGCCTGTGGGTCCTGTAGTGAGGAGCATTCCGTTGGGTTTCGTAATTTCTTTTTCGAGTATTGCCAGAAGTTTCTTTGGAATACCGAGCTCCTCCATGGAGACGGAGATAGACTTGGGATTGAGGAGGCGCATCACGATCGATTCATCATATGCTCCGGGCAAAACAGATGTTCTGATCTCGATTTCTTCGCTCGCAATACGCACGCTGAAGCGCCCATCCTGGGCATCTTTTTTGATATTAAGCTTGAGGCCTGAGAGAAGCTTGATACGCGAAAGAAGAAGATGGTAGGTGTCTTTGTCAAAGTTGATGACGTTAACGAGAACACCATCAAGACGATAGCGAAGGCGGATATCGTTCTCCTCAGGCTCAATATGAACGTCAGAAGCCCCCATCGCAAGCGCGCCTGCAAGAATGGTTTCGAGAATTCGGGAGACTCGGTACATTTTTTTCATAGCCAGCGTGCCTGTCAGGATCTCGACAATATCCGGAAGACTCTTTGCTTTCTCTACAATCGCTGCAATTTCTTCGCTCGAGACTTCGAGAGAGCCGGCCTTGGACTCATATGCGAAAGAGAGGTCCTTGTATGCGGCCCATGCCTTTGCGAGGCTAGCCATCGAGCAGATGGAAACGACAGGTTCATAGCCCTTTTTCACAAGCCCGGCGATAACGGCTTTATTTTTTTCATCATCAGGATTTCTCACGGCCACCTTCACCTTTTTATCCACCAAAGCATATGCCGCTATCTTGGCCTCCCTGGCGAGGTCTTCTTCGATGAGGCGAAGGGCATCAGTATTAACGGGAACCACTGTGAGGTCGACATATTCAATGCCATACTTGGCCGAAAGGAATTGCACGAGTTCCTCCTCTTCACGTTTGAGAAGATCATTTATCTTCCTATTCTGCTTGTCTTCGTTGAATTCAACCATGGTATGTACATAAGTATACCGCATAGTGTAGACTTTAAATATGCATGTCATTGGGATAACCGGAACGCTTGGTGCTGGAAAAGGGGAGGTTGTGGAGTATCTGAAAAAGCGAGGCTTCCTGCATTTTTCTGCCCGGGAATTTCTCCTCGAAGAGGTGAAGCGCCGTGGACTAGAGCCAAATCGAGACAGTACGAACTTTGTCGGGGAAGATCTGCGCAGGCTGCATGGAGCAAGCTACGTCGTCGAGAAGCTGCTTGCCAAGGCTCTCGAAGTGGGAAAGGATGCTGTCATTGAGTCGATCCGTACCGTGGGAGAAATCCGCTTTCTCAAGACGCAGCCAAACTTCCATCTGCTTGCGGTAGATGCTGATCCTGAATTACGATATGCACGGATAGCTAACCGCAAGAGTTCGCTCGATCATGTGACATTCGAGAAATTCATGGAAGATGAAAAGCGAGAAAGTATTTCGGAAGATCCGGCACGAATGAATTTGCTTCATTGTATAGGGCTCGCAGACTATGTTCTCACGAACAATGGCACGAAGGGGGAATTGTATGCGCAGGTAGAGGAGGTGTTGAAGAAGATAAGGCCAAAGTAGCTCAGTTGGTAGAGCATCGCTTTCGTAAAGCGAGGGTCGCCGGTTCAATCCCGGCCTTTGGCTCCAAATGGAAGAACAGAAGAAAAGAATTTCTGAAATCGAGACCCTCATGCAGGAGGCGGAGTTTTGGGCTGACAAAAACAAGGCGCAGGCAATGGTGCGAGAACTCAATGAACTCAAAGAAGAAGTGGCAAGCGGGGGGAAGGCAGGAAAATATGATAAAGGCGATGCCATAATGACCATCTTCTCCGGGGCTGGTGGCGATGATGCAGAAGACTTTTCTGCAATCCTGTACAGGATGTACCGCAAGCTCGCTGAGAATAGAGGATGGGGAATGCAGCTTCTCCATGTCCATGAGAATGATCATGGAGGATACAGGAATATTACCGTAGAGATCAGTGGCAAGAATGTCTACGGAACTCTAAAAAACGAATCGGGAGTCCACCGATTAGTGAGAATTTCTCCTTTTAATGCCAAACAGCTGCGTCACACCTCTTTCTCCATGGTTGAGGTCATTCCAAAATTTGAAAAAGTGCACTCGGCAGATGTTGAACTCCCGGAAAAAGATTTGGAAATCTCCATTGCAAAATCTGGAGGACCTGGAGGGCAGAATGTTAACAAAAGAGAAACGGCTGTACGTATTGTTCACAAGCCAACTGGTCTGTCGGTGCATGTGACCTCAGAAAGATCGCAGGCTCAGAACAAGGAAAAAGCCCTCGACATTCTTCGTGGCAAGCTCTTTAAACTCCGGGAAGAAGAGAGAGTGGCCAAAGAGAAGGGGATGTATATCAGCAAGACCACCTCCATCGACTGGGGCAACCAGATACGTTCGTACGTCACACATCCGTACAAAATGGTAAAGGATCATAGGACAAACGTGGAGACTTCGCAGGTGGACAAGGTTCTTGAAGGAGACCTCGATGAATTTCTTGAGGCAGAAAAGGCACTCTAGGAAAGGTTTCTTCTTGGTGTGATATAATGAGGAGCATGATCTATTTCGACAAGGTCACGAAAATCTACCCCGACGAGTCGATTGCCCTCGATGCCGTCAGCTTTACCGTGGAACCCAAGGAATTCGTGAGTATTGTAGGACATTCAGGTGCAGGAAAGACTACGCTCATGAAGATGCTCATTGCTGAAGACCGCCCCACCCATGGCTCCATTTTCCTTGAATCAAAGAACATCCATCGCATGAAGAAGAGCGAAATGAGCAAGCTCCGCCGCCGCATTGGTACCGTTTTCCAGGACTTTCGCCTCATCCCCAACAAGACTGCATATGAAAATATTGCTTTTGCAATGGAGGCTTCGGGCAAGACAGACAAGGAGATTAAGTCCGACGTGCCATATGTGCTTGATCTCGTAGATCTTGGCAACAAGATGTGGAATTTTCCTCATCAGCTTTCGGGAGGAGAAAAGCAGCGAGTGGCAATAGCTCGGGCCATCGTGAACCAGCCCGATATCATCATCGCAGACGAACCCACCGGGAACCTCGATCCGGTGAATACGCACGAGATTGTGAAGATACTTCAGAAGATAAATGAGTTGGGCACTACGATCATTCTCACCACGCACAACAGGGGGGTGGTGGATACAGTGGCAGGAAGGGTGCTCACTATGGAAAAGGGCAAAGTTATTCGCGATGATAAGGACGGAAAATACATCCTATGATATTTACATATTTCAAAAGAATTGTTCGAACAGGTTTCGTTAACTTCTGGAGGAACGGCTTTCTTTCATTCTCGGCAGTCATCATCTTGACTCTGTCGCTCACGGCGTTCGGTCTCCTCATATTCGGCAGTGCTTTTGGTCGCACCCTCATCCAGGAAGTGAAGAATAAAGTTGATATCAACGTATACTTCACACTGACTGCCGACGAACCAAGCATTCTTGAACTGAAGAAGACGATAGAAAAATTGCCAGAAGTGGCTGAAGTCGAATACATTTCGCGGGAGCAGGCACTCTCGAGCTTCAGGACAAAGTGGAAGGACAATACCCTCATCTTGCAGGGACTCGCAGAAGTGGGAAGCAACCCTTTTCCTGCGGTCTTGAACATAAAGGCAAAAGAACCTTCACAGTATGCCGGCATTGCCGCTTTTCTCGGCAGCAAGAATTCTCTCTCAAAGGACAATATCGCAATTGTGGACAAGGTGAACTACAATCAGAACAAACTCGTTATCGATCGGCTGGGCCGAATTATTCCTTCCGTGCAGAAGACGGGCTCTGTCATTGCTCTTGTTCTTATCATCGTGGCAGTCATCATTACCTTCAACACCGTCCGTCTCGTCATTTATACAGCAAAAGATGAAATTGCCGTCATGAAGCTTGTCGGTGCCTCAAACTCATACATTCGAGGGCCGTTCGTTATGTCGGGGATGATGTACGGCATTGTATCCGGTATCCTCACTCTCATCGTTCTTGCTGTTTTCGCCTACTACACCGATGCTGCAGTCATAAAGTTTGCAGGTGCAAAGGATGTGAAGGATTTCGGCCTCATCATTAATGTCTTTTCGAAATATTTCCTCGCCAACTTCGGTCAAATCTTTGCGATTATCATGGGATCAGGAATTGTGCTCGGGGCCCTATCTAGCTACCTTGCAGTGAGGCGGTACCTCAATGTTTAGAGGCCTTTTTCACCTAACTTGACATATACCTATAAAGTGGTATAATAGTAACAGATTGTAAATATACATATTGTCTTGAAGTATCACCTAGACCGAAAACCTAGGTGGTGGACTTAGAAAACGAAGAGTTTTTCAAGTTCCAAGAAGTATAATTGTTTACATTAATAGATATGGTTGAAATTCTCTTAGCACTTTTTGTAGCATTGAATGTCATGACAGCAAAAATTTTGGTTCCGGTCGTTCTTACAGCGCTGCTGTTCGCGACGGGAGTGATCTCGATGAGTCTTCTAAACATCGAAAAAAATAATTCCCTCGCACCCCTCTGCTACGTTCTAGTGGTACTGTGGTCTCTGGGGATAGTGACAGGAATGACGTTTCTCATGAAGCATTTCTGAAGCATTTCTAATGTTAGGGGCAAAAAAGCGCTTTGACCTCACGTCACTGCGCTTTTCTTCTGCCTATTTTTTCTTCATACGTCAACTTTCCTTTATCATTTTTCTTTTGATACAATGGCTCCATGAAACGAAAGCCAATCCGGACCACGAAAGAAAGGAGAGTTAAGAAGAAAAAATTCAACCACAAGTATATTTTCGTCGTCGGAGGAGTCATGTCGGGAGTGGGAAAGGGAATAGCCACCTCGTCTATCGGCACCCTCCTCCAGTCCAAAGGCTTCACCATCAATCTTGCAAAAGTCGACCCATACCTCAATGTTGACGCCGGTACTATGAACCCCACCGAACACGGTGAGGTTTTTGTTTTGAATTCCGGACTTGAGACTGACCAGGATATGGGGAACTATGAGCGTTTCCTGAATCGCGACGTCCTCGAGGCAGACTATATGACTTCCGGAATGGTATACAAGCACGTCATTGAAAAAGAGAGGAATCTTGGCTATGGAGGAAAGTGTGTTGAGGCTGTGCCGCACATTCGCAATGAGATTGTTCACCGATATGAGCAGGCGGCGAGGCTTAATAAGTCGGAGATTTCCATAATAGAAATCGGGGGGACTGTCGGTGACTATCAGAATATTATGTTCATTGAGGCTGCTCGGTACCTCAAGATCAAGCATCCCGACGACGTTGTTTTCATCATGGTCAGCTACTTGCCGATCCCATCGAAGATAGGGGAGATGAAGACACGGCCGACGCAGAACGCCGTGAATCAGCTTGCTTCGTACGGAGTTCATACGGACATTATCGTGGCACGTTCCGAAAAGGCTGTTGACCAGAGAAGAAAGGAAAAGATCGCGATCGCATGCAATATACCGGAAACAAATGTTGTGTCGGCGCCTGATATAGACAGTGTGTATGACGTACCGCTCAACTTCGAACAGGACAAGCTTGGCGAGATACTTATGAAATCACTCAAGCTTGAGCCCCGCAAGGGCGATGGCCTCGTAGAATGGAAAAAGTTTGCAAAGGGCATAAAGACGTATACAGAGGAAGTTAATATTGCCATTGTTGGAAAATACTTTACCACAGGAGACTTCGTCCTCACCGATGCATACATTTCTGTTCTCGAAGCTGTCAAATATTCTGCTTGGGCGAATAGGGTGAAGGCGAAGATCCACACGATAAATGCGCGCGATTTTGAAACAGGAAAACCAGACTACGGCACACTCGACCAGTATGATGGCATCCTTGTTCCCGGAGGCTTCGGAGAGAGTGGAATTGAAGGGAAACTCAATGTCATCCGCTACGCTCGCGAGAACAAGATTCCATACCTCGGTCTCTGCTACGGTATGCAGCTCATGACAATAGAATATGCGCGGAACGTGCTGGGCCTCACGGGCGCACAGACCGCAGAAATAAATCCAAAAGCAGCCCACCTCATCATCGATATAATGCCTGACCAGAAGAAAAAGATCGCAGAAGGCAACTATGGAGGATCTATGCGGCTCGGTCTCTATACAGCAAAGCTCCGCAAGGGAAGCGTGGCTGCGGAGGCATATGGCACCACTACCATAAAAGAGAGACATCGACACAGGTATGAGGTGAATCCAAAATACATCGAACAGATTGAAAAGGGAGGACTCGTTTTCTCAGGAAAATCACCCGACGGTACACTCATGGAAATCGCCGAGCTTCCTCGAGCTGAACATCCATTTTTTCTCGGTAGCCAATTCCACCCAGAATTCCTTGCACGTCCGCTTTCCCCACACCCTCTTTTTACGGAATTTATAAAGGCAGCCAAGGCAAAGAAAAATAAAAGGGCGTAAAAAAGGAGAAAGTAGACGAACTAAGCCATAAAAAGTGACACTTTTGCTATAAACCAGCCATGATCGGCTGGTTTTGTCTATAGTTTTTCCAAATCAGTATGTTATAGTGGCGTCCCAACGAAAATATGTCATACAAAAAAACATTCATAACAACATTTGTTTTCTTAGCAGCTTCAGTAGTTTACTTCCAAAATGCGCTTCCAATCTTCGCACCAAGCATTCCAGTTGCTCATGCAGCACCTCCAGTAGCGGGCACAAAGCGGGCAACTCCTGCACATATTGCCATTGCGAAAGCCAAAGTTAATGCCAAAATCGTCGACGTTGGAATCACGAAGACGGGCAACCTCGATGTTCCACCGAACTATATAGAGGTCGGATGGTACAAATACGGACCTCTTCCGGGGGAAATGGGAAGCGCGGTCCTCGATGGTCACGTAGACAATGGTGGGAAAATTCCCGGACCATTCAAAAATCTTAAAAAAGTAAAGGCGGGCGACGATATTGTCGTCACAATGACTGACGGAACTGTGCACCGCTACAAGGTTTCCGCCACGGACGTCTATCCTACCAACAAATTTCCTGGAAAGAAGATCTTCCTTGAATCTGGAGAGCGCTATCTCAAGCTCATAACCTGTCATGGAAAGTTCATTGCAAGCAAGGATACGTACGATCAGCGTCTTGTAGTCACTGCAGTTCTCGTGTCGTAGTTGAGGAAAGTGTAAGAAAAAACTTTTGAATGCGTCACTCCCAATAAGAGTGTCGCATTTTGGTTTTACCCACATTTTATTTATTTTATATAATGCAAAAAATTATTTTACTTTCAATAGCGATCTTGTTCGCGGTGATTCTAAGTACACAAAAAACCCATGCACAGGCATCCCTTGAACCAGTTCTTTATAACAAGGAGGGCCAGGTGGTGAATGGTTATGACGCCGTCATAGGAGGACTCAATGAAGGTTGGTACTACAGCCGCGATGGGCGCCCCCTCTACTACTACCCAAACGGCGTCTACTATAACCCCGAATCCCAAACCTATGGCGGAAGTGTCGTCTATCCCGATGCTGACGGTCCGAGAGAAAATATGCTGGGTGGAAACTTCGTTCCGGGAGTACCGAACACCGGTGCGGGAGGCAATGCCTTTCTCCTCTGGGTGGCCCTCGTCCTCAGTGGAACGATTGCGGTCTTGAGCGCCTGCATTGTGGTCAATCACCGTGAAGAGTAAACATACCAAACTCATCGTAGTCGGAATAGTTACCGTTCTTTCGGCAGGGATTTTCATTGTGACTCTCCGACAATCAATTGTGGGAAGTACACCTAGCGAAACCTATACAGCGGCAGTGAGTATGCCCACAACTACCCCAGTCTCCACTCTCCCTGAAGACTTGAAGCCCCCATCACGACTCATCATCCCTTCCATTTCCGTGGACGCTGCGGTACAAGAGGTTGGTCTCACGAAGAACAAAGAAATGGGTATCCCTACGAATTTCACAGATGTCGGCTGGTACAAACACGGCCCAATTCCTGGAGAAGCGGGGAACGCACTCATCGACGGGCACGTGGATAACGCTCTGGCATTGCCGGGGGTTTTCAAATATCTCGCAGATCTTAAAGTTGGGGATGAGATATATGTCCTAGACAAGGAGAAAAAAGAAACCCGCTTTGTCGTCACCTCTATCGACTCCTATCGCTATGACGAAGTACCAGTCGCGGATATTTTTGGCGATACTGACAAACGCTTGCTGCGTCTCATCACGTGCGGAGGAAGGTGGGTACGCGCAAGCAAGACCTACGACACTCGCATCATAGTGACAGCAGAGCTCACGAGCTTCTCGATGTCTTCAACTTTAAATATGGCGAGCCCGTAGCACCATCGGTTGCGCGGGCTGAAGGCACGGGATTGGTAAAAGAGATACAGTGATTCGCCAATAATCATCCCTGCAGCATGACCGTTTTCTCCGCCTTCCCAATTTTCCTCTGTCGCTTCTCCAAAAGGCTCGATTACGGGACCGAGAGTGTAGTAGGGGCCGGTAATGCTTGCTGCTCCTGCAAAGAATACTCTCTGCCGTTCCCCTCGTCGCCCCTGGGGAAGGAAGCAGACGGCATTGAGGAGAATGTTGCCGCTTGGAAGGGGGATGATCTGGGACCCCTCAAGGCCCCACTCATAGTCCTCCTGTGTATGTTGATTGTGGTGGAAGATGTCTTCGTGAGCCAGGATCCTGCCTTTGCGGATCCATGGTCCATTCCACGACCCGCTCTGGCTCTCTGCCAGAAAGAGATCCGGATGACAGACGCGATCCATGCCCGAGTAGATAAAATACTTTTTTCCGTTCACAATCGCTGGGTGGGGGTCATAAATTCCAGCCTCGGCTGTTCCTGGTATGGATTGTAAGGAGGTGTCACTAAATTTGAAATGGTTGCCATCTGACGAGGTGAGATGCTCGACAGTTCCACCAAGCTGCATGAACTCGCGCTGCACGAACATGTGGAAAAGCTTTTCGTCGGGATCAAAAATGACGCCCGGGGCTGCGACGTGAGGACCCTCCACCACTTCTAGAATGGAGGCTTCCTGTTCGACCCACGGACCTTCTGGACGGGGAGCTGTAGCATGGAGTATGTGCCAGATTTCCCTGCCAGTCTTGCCGCCCGAGCCGAAAAGATGCCACGTTTTTCCATCGAAGGCGGGACAAGGATCTTTGGTGTGCCAATACAATTCCGATTTCAGTACAAGGCCTCCCCGCAGGAAGGCAAGTTTGCTTTTCGAGGCCAATTTCGATTCCAAGTCTTTTTCCATGAACTCTTAGACGATCGAGTGAACATTTTTTTACCTATTTTTTCATAATCTGTAATGTGATTGGCGATGCGCCGTCACAACCTTTGCAACGATCATGCGATCTTCCATTGTTATCAACTTAATTTATTCACAACATTTATGAAAAAAACTATCATTGGTGTTTTTGCTAACCGTGAAGATGCGGAAAAGGCCATCAATTATATCCATAACAAATTTGGAGTACCAAATGAAGACATATCATATATCTACAGGAATACAAAGGATGAGATCCGGCAAGTCGATGCCCAGGATATCAGCTCGAAGACTCCTGCTGAAGGAGCAAGCAAGGGCGCAAAAGCAGGGGCCGTGGTGGGCGCGCTTGCCGGCATCGCGGCGACGGTCGGGATTATCCCGGTCATTGGCCCCTTCTTTGCCGCGGGGCCGATCCTTGCCGCGCTCGGGGTTGCGGGAGCGGTAGGTACGACGGCAGCAGGAGCGGTTGGGGGAGCGGTAGTGGGCGGTCTCATCGGAGGACTAGCAAATCTTGGAGTCGGTAAGGAGAAAGCAAAGAGATACGAGGACTATGTTGTTGCGGGAAACATACTTCTCTCTGTTAATGCAGAAAATAGTGCGCCGATCGAGTCTGCAATGGTTGGCCATAATGCGGTAGATGTGGAGACGTATTCGGTAACTGTATAAAATCTACACCTCGGTAATATCGCGAGGATAAAAGAAGTTCACTGTCCACTCGGCAGCGATCTTCACTCTTTTTCTCCATGAGTGGAAGTTGAAAAGATAGACACATCTCCAGATGAACCACATGACAGGTCCCTTCATAACAACCCCCCCGATTTTTCCAATGGCGTACCATTGCCCCAGCGAAACAAGAATCCCTTTTTCATGAAAGACAAAAGGAGTGAGGGATGTTCTGGAAAGCGAAGCCGAAATATTTCGCGCAACTGTCTTTGCCTGCTGTGCTGCAACCTGAGCAAGCATAGGAGCGGTGCCGGAAACATCTCCGAGAGCATAGACATTTTCTGCTCCTGTCACACGTAGGAACTCATCGATGCGAATACGGCCGCTCTTTTCATATTCAAGACCAGGAATGGAGACACTTGCAGGCTTAACACCTGCCACCCAAACGATAGTTCCCGCCTCGAGGAAGGATTTGTCGGCAAAAAGTATTTTCTGTGGCCGGACCTCCATAACAGTTTCGCCCATCATGACATGAATGCCTTTTCGCACCAGTTCTTTTTGTGCAAGTGGACGAAGTGAGGCAGGGAATTGGGGAAGGACATCCGGACTTGCTGTGACAAGGGATACTCGCATGTCCGTTTTTCCAAAACCACATTTATGATAGTAGGCGCAAAGATTCTCGTGCATGAACTCGACAATTTCCGCTGCAAGCTCGACTCCTGTGGGACCCGCTCCAACTATAGCGCACGATAGGATTCTTCTGCGCTCATTTGTGTCTGGCGTGAGAGCCCCTTTCTCACAGGCGTCAATTATCCTTTTACGGAGTATCTGGGCATCAGCAAGATCCTTGAGTGCAAGAGTATTTTCCTTCGCGCCTGGGATATTGTAGTAGTTCGTTTCCGCGCCTGTCGACACCACGAGATAATCATACGGAATGGTAGCTGTGGTCGTAGACACCTTCTTGTTCACCGTATCAACTGATCGGACTTCATCCTGCATGAAATTGACGTGGGAATGACGGAAAATTTCTCGGATAGGCTCGACGACGCTCGTGGGAGAGAGTCCTCCTGTTGCAACTTCATGGAGAAGGGGAGTGAAGAGAAAATAATTCGTGCGATTTATGAGAGTAACCTCTATTTTCTTCTGGTCAATGAGGGGTTTTAAATATTTGGCCGTGTAAGTTCCACCGAATCCTCCCCCGATTATGACAACGTTCGCCTTTTTCATAACTATATGATAGCACCCACTTAGCTCGAGGAGGGGCTTGACTTTATGCCAATATATGTGCTATAATATATAACATATCATACAAGCACTGACGCTTGTGTGGAAAGTGAAAACCTCAGCTCCTTTACTATTACCATGAAAATGTTTTTATTATTAGTTTGCAGTTTGATCCTTACTACAGGATGTGCCACGCCGGGCGGGGCGGTAGCCATTGGGAACTTCAAACTTTTGAATCCCAACACTGGCTTCTCACCCGTGGACCCGTTCCTTCAGTCGAGACTGCCTGCAGATCCAGTTCGGAAGAGCTATAGCTACTTCCGAAACCTGGATGGTAGCTACAGCTACCACCACAGCCAAGGGACGGATAACTCAGTCTCTCGTTCCTGGGATGCCTATGGACCGCGGGAGGATGTGAGGCAATCGACGTATAACAATACGTCGGAGTCGTTCACGCCAGCTCCCAGGTACATCGCTCCCACCCGGAACGTGTACCCCGTAGTCCCGGGGCAACAGCCATATTGCCCCCCTAACAAAATTGAAGTTCGCCCTTGGCCGGGCAAGTGAAATTTCCTGAAGATGAATTTCTAAATGAAATTCCGTGTGTAAATCTCCAGGAGGATACCTAGCGCGCACCCCTATTGGGTAATGCGAGAACGCTAGGTATTTTTTTATGATATAGTTTTCCTATGCCCCCCTTTACCTCAACCTCCCTCATCGAAACCCAAAACTTTGCACGCGACTGGCTTGCCTCCCTCGACACCTCGAGCGATAGTGCTCTTGTCGTCGGTCTCTATGGTAACCTCGGTTCAGGCAAAACCACTTTTACACAATCCATCGCAAAAGAAATGGGTGTGAGAGATATCGTGACAAGCCCCACGTTTGTTATCGAAAAAATATACGAGACGACCCACCCTCATTTCAAACGACTCATACATATAGATGCATATCGATTGGAAAAAGCTGCAGAACTCCAGGCTCTCAACTTTGAAGAACTTGTTTCAAACCCACATAATCTCATCCTCATTGAATGGCCGGAAAATGTGAAGGAGATACTGCCCGAAAATCACCTAAAAATTCGTTGCGAATTTATTGGTGAAAATTCCCGTCGATTTGAGGTACAATAGGGGAATGAAGGATAAAGCCGCTAAACGCCTCGTACTCCTTGATTCTCACGCCATCCTGCATCGTGCATACCACGCTTTGCCCGAGTTTTCATCAAAAAAAGGCGAGCCCACAGGCGCTCTCTACGGTCTCGTTGCCATGCTCCTCAAAATCATCGAGGAGCTCAGACCAGACTATATCGTGGCCTGCTATGACCTTCCGGGAGCTACCTACCGCCACGATGCATACAAGAACTACAAAGCTCAGCGCAAACAAACGGAGAGTGACCTCTCGCAGCAGATAGATCGATCGCGCGATATTTTCAAGGCTCTCGATATTCCGATATACGATAAGGCGGGCTTCGAAGCAGACGACATGCTCGGCACCATCGTGGAAAAAATGAAGACGAATCCCGATGTGGATGTTGTGGTTGCATCCGGAGACATGGATACACTCCAACTCGTGGAGGGGAAAAAGGTTCTTGTGTACACCCTAAAGAAGGGGATAAAAGATACGATTCTCTATGATGAAAAAGCGGTAAGGGAGCGATATGGATTTGGTCCAAGGCTCCTGCCGGACTACAAAGGTCTTCGAGGAGACCCTTCTGACAATATTATCGGCATTGCAGGGATTGGAGACAAGACTGCAACTATCCTTGTCACTGAATTCGGCGGTATCGATGGGATATATAAGAAGCTTGAGAATAAAAAGGAAGCGGCGGCGGGGTACCCATCATTTAAAAAGGTCGGCATTTCTCCACGCATCATCGATCTTCTCAAGAACGGAAAAGAGGAAGCGGAGTTCAGCAAGATGCTCGCTACGATACGCAGAGATGCTCCGATCGATTTCATGTTGCCAGAAAAAGAGTTTAAGACTGGTATCCAGGTGGAAAAGGCAATTGCCCTTTTCAACGAGCTCGATTTTCGAACCCTCGGCGCGCGCCTCAAATCAGTACTCGGGGTAAGGACTGTGGAGGTGCAAGAAGAAAAGACCGAGACCTCGCAGTTCATATTTCGTGAGTCGGTGGATCCTGATGAATTGAAAAAAACATCGCTTGCGCTATGGCTGCTCGATTCCGATCGAACTGATCCCGGTCTCGAAGAAATTCTCAATTTTACCAATGTGCAGGATTTTAAAAAGGCAGCAGAAATCATTTTTGCCGAGCTCGACAAGAGGGGACTTAGAAAAGTATATGAAAACATTGAGTTACCGCTCATTCCCGTACTCAAAAAAATGGAGGACAAGGGGGTAAAGATTGATGTCGATTTTCTTAAGGAGCTTGGAAAGATATACCATGTAGAGCTTGCGAAGCTTGAAAAGAAGATCTGGGAGCTTGCCGGTATCGAATTTAATATCAGTTCACCGAAGCAGCTCGGGGACATTCTCTTTGATAGGCTCGGTCTCACGGCAAAGGGACTCAAGAAGACGGAGGGAGGTGCCCGCTCGACTCGAGAGTCTGAACTCGAGAAACTCCGCGATTCGCATGCAATCGTTCCTCTCATCTTCGAATACCGCGAGCTCTCGAAACTTCTCTCAACATACATAGATCCAATTCCTCCTCAGACAGACGCCAACCATCGACTCCATACACACTTTGTCCAATCAGGTGCCGCAACTGGACGCATGGCATCGCAAAATCCAAACTTGCAGAATATCCCCATAAAGACAGAGCTGGGCAAGGCAATACGTAAAGCATTTATTGCTGAGGAAGGGTTTATGCTCGTAGCTCTCGACTACTCCCAGGTGGAACTTCGCATCGCTGCTTTCATGTCTGGAGATGAGAAGCTGATCGAAATTTTCAGGCGGGGAATCGATGTTCATACCGCAGTAGCTTCCGAAGTTTTTGAGGTTCCGCTCGACCAAGTAGATCGCGAGATGCGACGAAAGGCAAAAGTCATCAACTTCGGCATCCTCTATGGAATGGGTGTGAACGCGCTCAAACAGAACCTTGGCCCAGGCACCGAGAGGGCGGAGGCGCAGGAATTCTACAATAATTATTTCAAGAAATTTGCGGGACTTGCAGCGTATATCGACCAGATCAAATCTGAAGTCGAACGACGGGGATACACGGAAACTTTTTTCGGACGCCGCAGATATTTCCAGGGAATTAATTCCAAAATCCCCTATATAAAAGCCATGGCAGAAAGAATGGCGGTCAATGCTCCATTCCAGGGTACGAATGCAGATATTATCAAGATCGCCATGAAAAGAATTGACGACTATCTTGTCGCCGGGGGATACGACAGGGACGCATACCTCACGCTTCAGGTTCACGATGAACTTGTCCTCGAAGTGCGAGAGTCTCTCGTAGACACCATCGTCCCTGAAGTTAAAAAAATAATGGAGAACGTCATTGATCCGAAGGAGACCAAAGGTGTGGTCTGTCTCACGAATGCAGCTATTGGAAAAAATTGGGGGGAATTGAAATAATATGATCTATTTTCTCCACGGAACCGACATAGAAAAAGGACGTGCAAAAGCGCAGGAGCTCGTCAACTCTCTTCTCAAGAAGAAACCCGATGCTTCTTTTTTCAAGATGAGTGCAGAGAACTTCGATTTTGCTCGCTTGCAGGAATACGCTGCTGGACAAGGTCTTTTCGAGAGCAAGTACATTATTTTTCTCGACCGTCTTTGCGAGGATAAGAAGATAAAGGATGATTATATTTCATACGCTCCCGATCTTGCCGAATCGGCCAACATTTTCATCATACTCGAAGGCAAGCTCGACAAGGCCACGAGCGGGAAGATAGAAAAAAAGGCGGAAAAAACGCAGGAATTTGTTCTACCTGAAAAGAAAAAAGAAGAATACAACGCTTTCGCACTTGCTGATGCTGTAGCGAAACGAGATCGAAAGGCTGCATGGATCCTTTACAGGAAGGCAATAGGCAAAGGGGAGGCACCCGAGGCTCTCCATGGAATGATGTTCTGGAAAGTGAAGACGATGCTTATGAATTCATACCCAGGTCCTTATGACAAGGAAGAGCTGCATGCTTTAGCTGAAAAATGCGTGACAGTCTACCACGAAGCCAGAAGGGGAAGGCACGAACTTGAAACGGCAATGGAAAGCTTGCTATTGGCATTATAAAATATATGTGATAGTTTCACCGTAAAGAATTTTAGAGATCCTTAACATAAACAATTAACTCAACAGAAAGGAGGGATAGTGACAGTTGGAAACATTTTGGCCGTTCAATCTTACGGATACATTAAAAACAAGAGCGATTTGAGCAGTGGTGCCCTTGGATCCTGGGGAAGAATCTTGTATGCCGCGCTCCTCGTAGGTGCCGGTGTGATTAAGAAAGAGGGCTTGATAGCAGTATTTCCACAAGGGAAAGGTGCTGCACCGGCCCGTAACCTCGGAGTGATGCTGGGAGATGCACTTGCTTCAAGGCAAGAAATGAAAGATATTCCTGTGTTCGCCCAACCCCGCGGTTGGGGAACTGTGGAGGACGTTCTCAACACGTACAAAATGGTTCGTGAACGGGGGTACTCATGGGCTCACATCAGTTTTGTGAGCGATCCCGTTCATATCAAACGGGTAGAGCTGATATGGCAGTACACAAAGCCTCTGGGATGGACAGCATCCTTTTATGGGAGTCCATTTCACCAAATGATGTGGCAAGAACGCTGGCTAAGAGAGCCGGCAGCACGGCTCCATTGCTGGTGGAAGTTGGGGAGAGAAAAAAGGTGATGGAATGCACTTCACACGTCCCTGGAACTGACAACTCCAGGGGCTTTTTTGTTTGTATAAAATGTGCGCCTAGTTGGAATCGAACCAACGACCCACTCCTTAAAAGGGAGATGCTCTACCAACTGAGCTATAGGCGCATTACGCAAGACTATACCACACCCTCCTCAAACTTCAATGACTACAAGGGCATATCGAAAGCAAATGCACCGGCGCCAAGGAAGAGAAGGGAGAGGGCAATTACAAAGAGGAGGAAGTAGTAGTTCACTCCATCGGTAAAGAAGGACTTCGACCCAATCTTGCGGAGGAGGCGGATGCCGAGAATGATTGCTGCAATAAGTGCTCCGAGCTGCATGTAGAAACCGAAAATGAGAGAAATTCCAATAAGAGCTTCGAGAATCGCATAGAGCATTCCCACAGTGCTCCCACCAACTCTAAGCTTCCTGTACGCCCAGAAGAGAAAGACAATTGCGAGCGTAACGCGGAGGAGAAAAGGGGCAATTTGTTCGAAAGCTAGCAGCGATGGAAATAGTGAAAGCATATTGATATTTTATTAATCTGATATAAAGTGTCTCTATGATACCACAAGCGCATAGACTCTGCCTCGCACTCCACAACATACGCAGTTGTCATAATGTAGGCTCGATCTTCCGCACTGCGGATGCAGCAGGGGTCTCGAAAATCTATCTCTGCGGTGAGACACCTTCTCCCATCGATCGTTTCGGCAGGAACAGGAAAGATATCGCAAAAGTTTCTCTTGGTGCAGAAAAAACAGTGGAATGGGAATACGTAAAAGATATTCAGGAGCTTCTTTCAATAATGAAAAAAGAAAAATATAGAGTACTTGCACTCGAACTCGATCAAAAAGCTGTGGACTACCGAAAAGCGAAAGCGGGGAAGAAGACGCTTCTCATAGTGGGGAACGAGGTGAAAGGGCTTCCGAAAGAAATACTCAGAGAATGCGATCAGATCTTAGAAATCCCCATGCGAGGAACAAAAGAATCGCTCAACGTGGCTGTTGCGGCAGGAGTTGCGTTATTTTCGCTTGACTTTGGAATTGAAAAGGAGTAAACTTATGGTGTTAGAGTTAGCATATTATGTGATTCCTGCGGGCGACCTTATAGTCGTCCATCGAACAAGCGGCAGGCCTATCCCTGAGGGACTGGAACATCCTGCCGCTTTTTTATTATCCCCTCTCAATCTATTTTTGCAATTTCTGATGTAGGGGACAGAAGTGGGTGCCTCTACCAGCTACCACACTTCGGCAAATGAACCCACCACACCCTTTACGCAAGCACCTTTTACCCGTTCTCTTGTACGCCTGGTGTTGCTCCTGAAACTTCCCGCGCGTTCCGTGAATGTTGCGGTAGTCAGACATGGAGTCGCCTCCAAAATCGACACCACTCGCAAGAAGGGACTTGATTGCATTGAATAACATTCGGAGCCTCACGGGAGATATTTTCTTTACAATCTCTTCTGGATGAATGCCTGCGCGCCATAGACTTTCATCTGCATAGATATTTCCAATTCCAGCGACTATCCTCTGATCCGTGAGAACTGGCTTTATCTTTTTGTGTAATCTGGAGAAAAGCCTCTCTTTGAATTTAGAGAACGTAAAGGATTTCTCAAGGGGCTCCGGCCCCAGCTCCTGCAGGTGCTCGGACTCGTGCAGTGTATCAGTTTCGAGGAGGGTAATCTTTGCAAACTTTCTGGCATCAGAGAGTTCTATATTCTTTCCATTTGAAAGATAGAGAATAAAATGGATGAAGCGATTGTATGGATCACTCCTGTCATAATCACCATAGAGAAGGTGACCAGTCATCTTCATGTGGACAAGGATGGTGAGATTTCCCGAAAGGTGGATGAGAACATTCTTTGCACGTCGGGTGACGTGTGTGATCGTCCGACCCTTCACAGCTTTTTTAAAATTAGCAAAGTATACAGGATCCTTTATTGTACCCGATCCTTTAAAATACGAACTTTTATAATCCGTCCATACGTCAACAATTGAAGGACGGGGAGAGATTCCTTCAATGATATGATTGAGCCCCGAGACTGTGGTTTGGACTTCTGGCAATTCTGGCATACAATTCTTATATCACAGACTACATGAAAAATATACTCATAACTATTTTTGTCACTGCATTCATCTTCACTTTTTGGGCAACCTACCGGTATCCGAAAGCTTTGTACTACATCGACACTGCCTATGAGTATGTTGGGGCGGTTTTTGCACGTGCCGGAAGCAATGTCGCTGCAGTTCTCATTCACAACCCAGTGACGGTTGCAGATCTCCACAAGAAGTATGAAGCTTCCACGGAACGTAAGGCGGAGAGGAAAGTCCGTATACTCATCATGCCTGGTCACGAGCCCAACTATGGCGGAGCAGAGTTTGGAAATCTCAAGGAAAGAGATATGAATGTCGAGCTCACAAGGAATTTGGCGGAGTTTTTAAGGAACAATGGGAATTATGATGTATTCGTGGCTCGTGATGAAACAAACTGGAATCCTGTTCTTCTCGAATATTTCAAGACGGAGTGGGAAGAAATCATTGCTTTCTACAAGGATAACAAAGCAGCCACCCTCCGTCTTGTGGAATCAGGAAAAATTACGAAACCGGTCGCTGCTGTTGCCCACAACAAGGCACGTGCTGATGTGGCGCTCCGTCTGTACGGCATCAACAAATGGGAGAACGAAAACAGTGTCGATATTGCAATCCACGTTCATTTCAATGATTATCCCCGCCAAAATGCTTCCCAGGCGGGGGTATATTCTGGATTCTCTGTGTATATTCCTGAGCCGCAGTATGCCAACAGCCCGACTTCAAAGGCTATTGCCGAGTTCATCTTCAGGCGACTGGCGAAATATAACGCAGCGAGCAATCTGCCAGCAGAGCACGATGGGATAATTGAGGAGCCGGACCTCATTGCAATCGGCGCATACAATACCACCAACTCTGCAAGCCTTCTCATTGAATACGGATATATCTACGAACCTCAATTTGCTGAGCCTGAAGTACGAGCACGTACGTTCCGTGATCTCGCATTCCAAACATATCTTGGCCTCCAGGACTTTTTTGGTAGCGGCAACGATGTCTCGCTAGCGTATGACACCCTCATGCTGCCTCACTCGTGGAAAAATGACTTGTCACCCTCGAAAGGTGCAACAGAAGACGTCCTTGCGCTCCAGACAGCCCTTCTTCTCGATGGGGTTTATCCGGGAAATGGAAGAACAAAAAACGACTGTCCTCGCAGTGGCAAGATGGGTCCGTGTACGCTCAACGCACTCGATACTTTTCAGAAAAAACACGGCATACAAGGGGAAGAAAAGGTTGTGGGAGAAAAGACGAGATCAGTGCTCAACAGCAAATACTCTGTTAAACCCCTTTAGCTTGTATCCTTTCTAATTCTTCTCGTGCTACCCGAGCGTCGCTCCAGGGAATCTTAGTGCCTCGAGGTCCCATAATATATGGATCAGTTCCTTTGCCCGTGATAATGACCACGTCGCCTGTCTTTGCGCGTTTTATTGCCTCGCGAATAGCTTCACGCCGATCCATGATGATTGTTGGAGTCTGATTCACAATCCCTTCTTTGACGTCAGCAACTATCTTGTTCGGATCCTCATCGTACGGATCTTCATCTGTCAGGATGATTTCTTCGCAGTATGAGTCAGCTATGCGTCCCATTTCTTTTCTCTTCCATACATCTCGCCCTCCGCCTGTTCCGCCGAGCACGCAGATATTTCTCGATGTTTTGAAAACCTGATAGAGCTTTTCGAGTGAGTCTGGGGTGTGTGCATAGTCAACAACGACATTGAAGTCCTGTCCCGCTTCTATTTTCTCAACCCTTCCCCTTATCCCCCTGAATTTTTCGACCGCGCGGATAATGATATCGTCAGGAACTCCAAGGTTGCGCGCACATGCTATCGCCCCAAGAAGATTGTATAGATTAAAGAGACCTGAAAGGGGAGAGTGAACAGTTTTGCCTGCAAAGGTGAAATCAATTCCTTCAGAAAGAATGGTAAATGGCTGAACGTCCTTCGCACTGAAAGTTATTTTCTTCTCGACTTCACAAGCCAGAAACTTTTCCGCTTCTGCATCATCACCGTTCGCGATGATGGCACGGTTTGGCTTTTTCGATTTCGTCAGTTCCCGCGCAATATTTACCTTCGCCTGGAGGTAGTTTTCATAGGAACCATGAGATTCAATATGTTCCGGAGAGATATTGGTGAAGATGAGGGCATCAAGATCGATGAATTTATGGCGATACAGGAGCGATCCCTGCGAAGTCATTTCCATAATTACGATGTCGCACTTCGCACTTATGGCTCTGCGGAGGAAACGTTGCAGAAAAAACCTGCCCGGCATCGACATCTTGTAGAGATTATCCTCGGACACGTCTGCGACTTTGAAGCGGATAGTGTTTGATAGGGCAGTAGTGTATCCGGCTTCTTCAAGGATGGCATTGAGGATTTCTGTTGTAGAACTCTTGCCCTTAGTACCAGTGACTGCAATGATTTTTATCTTTCGCGAGGGGAAGCTGTATGAGAGGGCAGCAAGGCTGGCCAATGTCCAGTGATAGATAGGCTGTCCCCAGGTGTACAGTCTCTTCGGAATCATTTTTTCTGCAGTTCGTAGGATTTTTTCCATACTATTTTCCTAAAATCTTTAAGGCTTCGCGTATTTTGTCATTCGTCTTCGTAAGGGTCTTCGGTAGTTTCTTCAAGGCGTCCCGGGCCTCTGCAGGAGTATAACCGAGCGACTTGAGGGCTTCAACAACATCCGAATCATTCTTCATCGTCGCTTCTTGCTCTGGGGTCTGCGTACCCGGTCCGATCTTGTCCTTGAGTTCAAGTACGATCTTTTCCGCAACTTTCTTTCCTATGCCCGATATCTTCGTGAGGTGCGATGTGTCACCTGTGTGTATTGCGGTCTCGAGAGAGTGAACTGAAGCAACACTCAGAATTCCCATTGCTGTCTTTGGTCCGATGCCAGAAATGGTGATGAGGAGTTCAAAGAAGTTGAGTTCGGAGAGGGAAAGAAAACCGTAAAGGTCCAGGGCATTTTCTCGTACAGCCAGGTAGGTCCAGATGGTAAGGGAGGCCTTTGTTTCAAGCTTGGAAAAGATGTCTGGCGAGACGAATACCTTGTAGCCGACGCCCCCCACGTCAAGAACTATGGATTTCGCATCCGTATGGGCGATTGTCCCTGTAAGTTTCGATATCATTGCCTAATCATATATGAAACCTTGTGTTTTTTAAAGGCGTGTGCTAATTTACATCTACTTACCAATTATGCCGATAACATCCTCAGCAAAGAAGGCGCTTCGAGCAGGAGCACAAAAGCGCATCTACAATCTCCGCACAAAAGCGGCTATTGACCTTCCAATGAAGCAGTTCCGGAAGCTCATCGGAGAGAAAAAGGTTGCAGAGGCAAAAGCACTCGTCCCAACTCTCTACAAAGCTCTCGACAAAGGCGCGAAGAGAAAATACATCAAGGCTAACACAGCAGCACGATACAAGTCCCGTATCATGACAGCACTCAAGGGGGTGAAATAAGATACACAAAAAACCGAGTTCTCTCGGTTTTTTGTTACATGGTGCTCCTGGCAGGAATCGAACCTGCATTTCTCCCTTCGCAGGGGAGTGTCCTATCCATTGAACGACAAGAGCGTGGTTCGTACAGTAGCATTAGAATCCCAACCTTTCAAGTAATTTCTGTGTGATGGGTTCGTGATGTTCAGTTTCAGCTATGTATTTCAAAAGAAGCTGTCGGACTTCTTCTGGGTCCACATCAGCAATATGGATAGTGATGTATGGCATGAAAGTCTTCAGGGACTTGATGAGCAGCCTTGAGGGCACCTCATGCGCGTCAATCCAGAAGGATTCAAGGGTGAGAAAAGGGTAGAGAGTGTTGTCGATTACGACACCACGATCATTTATCTCAATTCTGATGAGTGCTGGCTTTCGCGAGGAGTGGACGAGCAGGGCAAAGACACCGACAATTATGAAAATGCCGAAAATGACATTGCCGAATATGAACGCGAGCGATGCTGCGGTGAGCGTGATAATGCCGACTGCCCAGTACCAGTCGTTATTTTTTTCCGTGTGGTGATGTTCAGGAGCATCCCAAGTGAGAAGAGGTTGCATGAGGATATTATATCATGGAGGAACCTCCTGGCTATATAGGATATAAGTCTTTTAGTTGGCGGAGGGTAGAGGACTCGAACCTCTAAGGGCTTTCACCCGCTTGTTTTCAAGACAAGTGCCTTACCATTCGGCGCAACCCTCCATTTACGTGATAATTCATTTCAAAACTTTTTGTGCACAATGTTCTTCACAATGACAATTTGGACAAATGAGCTCAAGATTTTCCAAAATATTATTTTCTCTGTCCCTGTCTTTATGGTGAACTTGCAGAATCCGGTAATTATCATACCCGCACCTTTCACATTTTTTTCCTCTATTATCCAACAACCTCCCTTTGAGTGCTTGTTGTGATTTTACCTTATCTCGAGGACTGCCATTTTTATAGCCTATCCCTGTTCGATGAACAATCGCACAACTTCGACTGCATGTTTTCTTGTTTTGGCCAGCTAAAATTGGTTTTTTGCAAACCGTACAAGGCACTTCTATTCTACATGAAATACCGTAACAATCCATGCTACAAAATGCCCGTCCACCGGTCTTTTTCAATTGACATGGTCTTCTGTAGATGGAAGTGCCACAAACAATACACTGAGTATTCGGCTTTCTTCGAAATGCTTCTGAAGTCTCACTATTATACCACGGCCATCCTCTCACATTTTGCTAACATTTTCAACATAGAGTACACTTTGCTCATGAGATACATGGGAATCGACTACGGATCCAAGCGCGTAGGTGTAGCCGTCTCCGACGAAGCAGGGGAGTTTGCCATGCCGCTCATCGTCCTTCAAACCTCAAAAAATCTTCTAAAAGAGATAGTGGCTCTTGCTCATGCAAACAAAGTGGAGCAAATCGTTCTCGGAGAATCCAAAGATTACAAAGGAAAGCCAAACGCTATCCATCCCGAGAGCCTTAATCTCAAAAAAGACCTCGAGGGGAAAAAATTCACGGTGCACTTTGAGCCAGAATTCATGACGAGTACCAATGCGGAGCGATTTCAGGGAAAAAATAACATGCTTGACGCTTCGGCGGCAGCCCTTATTCTCCAGAGTTTTCTTGATAAGTTAAAAAATAAATAATTGATATGATCACATTCGATGATTTTGCGAAAGTAGAGATTCGAGCAGGGAAGATACTCTCTGCCGAAAGAATTCCAGACACCGACAAGCTTCTCAAGCTCATGGTAGATTTTGCTGAGCCTGCTCCGCGGCAGATAGTTTCAGGCATCGCCCTCCACTTCCCAGACCCTGCCGTTCTTGTGGGCAAGACGTGCATGTTTGTAACAAATCTCGAGCCACGCGTCATAAAGGGATACGAGAGCAATGGGATGCTCTTTGCTGTATCTACGCCCGAAGGAGCCTTCTCGCTCCTTGAACCAAGCGGAGTCATCCCGCCGGGAACGAAAGCAAAATAAATTGCATGTCATTTCAAGAGTTATTTTCAATGATACTCGAACCACAAAAGATAATTGTGGCGTTTGGTCTTGTTGGCATCATTCTCATTGTGTTTGCAGAAACAGGACTCTTCTTTGGATTTTTCTTGCCCGGTGATTCACTTCTCTTTACCGCCGGCTTCCTCGCTTCGCAGGGTCTCCTTCCTGCAGTACCGCTTCTCGTCGGGGTTTTCATTGCAGCCGTGGTAGGCGACAGTGTGGGGTATTGGTTCGGTCAGAAGACTGGACCGTCCCTTTTTTCCCGAGAGGACTCTCGTTTTTTCAAAAAGAAATACGCGCTCAAGGCCCAGACTTTTTATGAACACCATGGCAAAATGACGATCATTTTGGCACGATTCATCCCTATCGTCAGAACATTTGCGCCTATAGTAGCGGGCATAGGGAAGATGAAATACCAGGTATTCCTCGCATACAACATTATCGGAGGCTTCATCTGGGGAGTGGGGCTCACTCTCGCAGGGTATTTTCTTGGGAAAGTGATTCCTTCGGCCGACAAGTACCTCCTCCCGATCATAGTCGTCATTGTAATCTCATCCCTTGTCCCCGGAATCGTCCATATATACAGAGAGAGGAAAAACGGGGAAAAGATAGAAGAAAAAACCGGCATAATGTAGTACAATGAGGAGCAATAACGAACATTATGCTCGCTCAAAAGTTTTTTAAATTATTCCCTCCACCGAAATTCCTCAATATTCCGTACGCTGGCCTCGATATATCTGATGACGCTGTTCGCTGCATAGAATATTCCCGCAAGGGGACAGCACTCGTGCTGCATCGCTATGGGACACGCCTGCTTCCTCCTGGGGTGATTGAAAAAGGAGAGATACGCAATGCCGCTGTTGTGCAGGAGGCTATTTCATCACTGTGTAAGGAGCTTCGCATCCACATGGTCAAAGCATCTCTTCCTGAAGAAAAGACATATCTCTTCAAGACCGAAGTTCCAAGTACAGATGAAAAAGAGATTCGTCAAAATATTGAATTCAAGCTTGAGCAGAACGTCCCGCTTTCACCCGAGGAATCGATCTTTTTCTTCGAAGTAATTCCTGGCGTAGTCCATACTGATGGGGGAACTCCTGTGAGTGTGTCCGTTGCGCCTCTCATGCTTGCGCTATCGTATCTCGATATCATCAAATCTGCTGGCGTGGGGGTGATCTCCTTTGAGGTTCAGGCGAAGGCCATAGCCCGCGCTCTCATTCCTCGTGATTCACAGGCAACCGAAATGATCGTATATATTATGGAGAATAAAACAGCGATCTGTATTGCTTCTGGCGGGACGATTTGCTTCACATCCACGATTCCTTGGGGAAACAAGACGATTGAATATTCAGGCAACCCACTCAGGTCGTTTGATGAATTGAAAAAGCAGCTCGAGCAAGTGAGCTCCTATTGGGCTGAGCACGGACAGGGAGCGGTAACACGAGTGGTTTTTGCTGGCCGAGCTGCGCTGACTGACGGCCTCCTTGCGGAATGCACGCCAACATTCATGGGACAGAAGGGAGAAAAAATTCGTTTCGAGATTGGCAAGGTATGGCAGAATGCCTTCTCATACGATACTACTATTCCACAAATCTCCTTCGAAGACTCACTCGACTACGCCGTCGCTGCAGGACTAGCACTACCATATTTCCCACACTAAGCGTATACCCTTATGATTCATTACACCCTTTTACCACCAGAAGAAATAAAGTCACTCCGAAGCGAATACCGTACAAGGCTCGTTGTTGTTGCGTCATTCTTCATCTCTTGTGGCATTGTGCTCGGAATCCTCTCTCTTTTTCCGGCGTTCATGTTTTCATATCTTCAAGATCATGAAGTTCAGATGCGTGCCGAGAAGCTACGCGAAAGCCGGAAAGTGAGCGGCATCGAGGGAATTGAAAAAGACCTTGCGCAAAGCCGATTCCTTATCGACAGGATCCTTGCTGACAAGGACAAAATATCGTACTACGAAAGTATACAACGTATAGTCCTTCATCGCTCTCCCCAAGTTATTCTTACATCCCTGGAGATTAAACGTGCGGTTGGAACTTCCACTCCATATGAGGTCGAGATACAGGGGATAGCGGCCAATCGTGAATCGATCCTTGATTTCAAAAAAGGGCTCGAGAGTGACGCATCCTTTTCAAGAGTCGACTTGCCGTGGTCTGACCTTGCAAAGAGCAGAAACATAAACTTTACGCTCAAGGTCGAACTACACACCGGAACAAAAAAATAACATGAAAACGAATCACCGTCACTACATTCTTCTTTCTTTCGCTCTCCTCACTCTCGTACTCGCCAGTGCGGGCTATGGTATGGCGTATCGCGCTATTAAATTGCAAGCGGTTCGTGCACAGGAAGCCGCGAAGGAGATAAATACTGCAGATGAGCGCAAGCAGCGTGAGTTTGAAGCTACAGCTTTGCACACAAAGACTGCTGCTGATCGTGCCCGCCTCGAGAGTTTCATTGTACCGAGCGAAGGGATTGTCAATCTCATCGAAACTATTGAAAAAATTGGAAAAGATGTCAATGCCCCAATCGAACTTTCAGCAATCGGAAGTGAACCCGTAGCTGGTAATTCGGGACTAAGCTACTTCAAGGCGCGACTCAAGGCGAGCGGCTCGTGGGCAAGCGTCTTGCGTGCGCTTACGATTCTTGAAAATATGCCGCATGGTGTTACGCTTCGAAATGTGGAAGTTGCTCAGTCAACTGAGCCCGCTGCCACGCCCTCAACTGTTCGAGCGCCAAAAGTGTGGGATCTTTCCCTTGAAATCCGCGTACTTACAAGAAAAGAAATAAAAAAATGAAAATCATAAATCCATTCAAAGAAATCGGACGCAATGCATACGTTGACTGGCTAGTGATCCTGCTTGTGACCACCATTGTTATCGTCTGCCTTGCAATAGGGGGAGTCTATCTTTACAATGCAGTGGTGAAAGGGGAGGTCAAGGGACAGGAGGGTGCGGCTCCTCTTCCTGCCATACGATTCGATGAAAAGGCCCTTTCGAAGGTTATGATAGAGTTTGATGCAAGAGGGGAGGCTAGTAAAAAAGCCTTGACCGGATATACTGGGATAGGTGACCCTTCTCTTTGAAATTTACTGCCCTTGTAGTTCAATGGATAGAACTGCGGACTTCTAAGCCGTCAATGTTGGTTCGATTCCAACCGAGGGCACCAACATTATATTTTCCCCTTTGCTTTAAGAAGAGCTGTGATTTTTTCTACAACTTCTTTAAGCGTGAAATTCACTTTGACAAGGAAATCGTCCGCTCCTGCCTTGCGTGCTTCTTCAACTTCGTGCTCCTGTCCGAGATTGGAAAAGATGATGACAAGCACATCCTTGTACTTCTCCTCCTTTTTGATTAGTTTAAGAACCTCGATACCATTCATTTCTGGCATGACGATGTCCATGAGTATGAGATCGGGCACTGTCTCCTCGAATACCTTGAGTACCTGTTTTCCATCTGTGGCGCTCTTTATCCTATAGCCCTCTTTTTCGAGACGCTGGGCAACGAGGGAAGAGAGGAATTGATCGTCTTCTGCAAGGAGAATGGTGATGTTCTTTGTACTTGTCTTTGCGTCAGACGAGCCCTTCTCGCTGTATTCCTGGTTGAGGTACTTATGTGCTTTCTCCACGATATCATCAGGACTGAATTGCGCCTTGATGATGTAATCCTTAATGCCGAGTCCAACAATCCTTTCTATCTCGCTCTGCTGTCCAGAATTGGAGATGACGATAATGGGAATCGTTTTGAGTTTCTCATCGCTCTTCATCTCCTCCAGAACCTCCATTCCGTCTTTCTTCGGCATGACAATATCGAGAAATACGAGGTCGGGCAGTATTGAACGGAGCTTCTCCATACCTTCCTCTCCATCACGAGCCAGAGAAACCTCGTAGCCTTCGGTAGCAAGTTTTTTTGAAATAATCTCCCCGAGAATCTGTTCATCCTCAATTATTAAAATTTTCTTCGGTGTGTTCATTGTGTTGTTATGTGCATAATAGTACCGCAAAATCCCTCCATGAGCTACTTCTTGACCTCGGCGCACGGGACAGTGAAGTAGAAGGTCGTCCCTTTACCTTCAGTGCTTTCGAAACCAATCTGGCCGTCATGTTTCTCCACGATGCTTTTGGCCACGAAGAGACCGAGCCCTGAACCATCAGTTCTTGCCTTGAGTGCATTCTCCGCACGGAAGAACTTGTTGAATATCCCTATTTTCTGCTTCTCTGGAATGCCGATACCGCTATCTTTCACGATAACTTTTATATACTTCCCATCAGATTCTGCGGAAACCGTGACGGAACCGCCATCCTTGGTGTAGAAAAGGGCATTCTCGATAAGGTTTTGCAACACCGTCCGTATTTTATCTGGGTCAATATTGATGTAGGGAAGCTTTTCTTTGGGCTCTTTGAACGTAAGGCTGATATTTCTTGTTTTTGCTTGCCCGATAAATTCATCAAGGCAGTTATCAATGAGGTCTTCGATATGGATGAATGAAAAATTATACGCCATTTTTCCCGACTCTATACGAGTGACAACGAGCATCTCATTGATGAGGCGTATGATCCTTTCGTTGCTCTCAAATCCCTTCATGAGGAGGCTGCGCTGTTCGGGAGTGAGGTTTGTGGAGTTCTCATCAAGCAAGAGGGAAAGTATCCACTTCACAGCAGAGAGTGGTGTACGAAGCTGGTGGGCGGCCACAGAGATAAACTCAGTCTTCACCTTATCGAGTTCGGTGAGCCTCTGGTTTGCAATGGTGAGCTCCTGGGTTCTCTCGATGATTTTCTGTTCAACTCCCTTTTTTTCTATCTCGAGTTCTTTGAGCAGTTTTAGTATCTTGGCATTAAGCTCGGAGAATTCTTTTGAGCTGATATTGAATGAATGTTCGAGGAGAGCGCGGTCCTTGTCGTTGTTCTCGTATGTCGTACTGATTGTTTGCAGGAAATTTTCCAGTTCCGGCGAGATTGGCGTTCCCTCCTTGAAATGCTTCTTGTATTGTCGTTCGAGGAGGTGATGCATGCGGGTCATGGGTTATTCTTCGCGGAAGGTAGTGATAGTCATCGTCTGGTTGTGAAGCTGACACTGACGTTCGGTCGGAGTGGTGGGACAGATCTCTCCGTACGAATAGAAGCCAACAAGTGCAGCCTGGCTCCCTATCTTTTCTTTCACAGCCTCAATCTCCTCCTCTACTCTATCCTTGAGAACCAGCTTTCTACCTACGCAGCTTACGAGGATGGCAAGTTCCGCCTTGTTACTTTCAAGGGCTTCGATACTCATACCTGCGGCACCTGAAGCACCGTCGATGATGCGATCAAAGTTTGCTTTCATGAATCTGGCTACTACTCCCTCAGGCATATCACCAGCGAAAGTCATGGACTGCTCCTTCTCGTCTACCGCAAGGATTGTCCTTACAACCTCCACTTCGCCTTTTTCCGTTTTTATATTCAAGTTGAGAGGGAAGAGAAGACCGCTTGCGGGAAGATCTTTGGCAAGATCACCCAGGTATTCTTTGTAGAGGGCGAGAGCGGGACCTCCATCGAGCTCGTAGAGGACATTTCCCTTTGACTTCGTAATGGTGCGTGGAATTCCAAATGAATCCCAGCCTCCAAGCGATCCGTATCCCACCTTGATGTGCGGTCCATAGAAGCCGACACAGACAAGTTTCTTGGGTTCAGCAGGCCCGTCAAAACCCACAAGGGTTTCCTTGAATCGCGCGCCATCGCCTGCAAGTCCACCAGTCACCGAAACGTTTTTCGGAAGTTCAGACAATAGTCCTTTCACGAGCGGAGTTCCATTTACGAAAAGCCCGTCAGAGAAAATCATCACATGTGTTAATCCTTCCTTAGGAAGTCCTGCCGCCAATTTTTTCCCTGTTACTTCACTTTCTTCCGCACTGGCAATCGATGCTTGAGAAAATTGGAGCGTAGTCTTGTCGAATTTGACAGCGGTGAGTACAAGGCTGTCATCTGTCACTTCCGTCTGAATAATTTCACCGGCCGTTGAGGCACTGATGATGTGTGACTTCGGATACCATCTGCGGATTTCTTCAAAGTGCTTTACGTTCTTGAGTTCCTCAGTTCCCCCGAATACGAATACGATGTCGGGAGCGTCGGTGAAGTTTCCTGCAGAAAAAGTCTGCCATCCACTACCTGCTGTCCATTTTTTTTGTTCGATTTTCATTATGTGATATTAAAATATTTCTAATTATGAACACATTATACTGCTGCGCCAGATATTAACCAAGGAGGATCATACCAGTCCTTGAAGTTTCGAGCTTATTAATGTATAAATGAGTAACAATGCGCCCTTAGCTCAGTTGGTAGAGCGATCGATTTACACTCGAAAGGTCGGGGGTTCGAATCCCTCAGGGCGCACCATTGGGAATAGGTCCATTAAAATGTTTAAAAATCACAAGATTATTGAATACGTTTGGCTCATTATCGTGGTCCTGCTTTTCATTGTGTCTATACAAACAATAAAAAACGGTTATCTCGTCAGCCACATTGATTCTTTCGGTATCTTAGCTCCTCTTATTTTTGTCTTCCTGAAAGCTTCTACATTGGTCATAGCACCTCTTGGCGGGATCCCTCTCTATTTTATTGCAGGCAGCCTATTTGGAAATAGTAACGGCTTTATTCTGGCTCTTTTGGGGGATGCTTTGGGATCAGCGGCATGTTTTCTTCTGGGTAGATATTACGGTCACAAGATAGTAAAAACTCTCGCAGGAGATAGATTTTTAGAGAAAGTAACGAATACTGTGATGGTGTTGAAAGATGCTAAATCTTTCATAAAGGCCAGGATAGCGCTAATTTTAGTGCCAGAAATATTGGCATACGCCAGCGGACTAAGCAAAATAAGTTTTCTGACTTTTTTCTCGATAAATTTACTGTTCTACTTGCCAGCTGACTTTATACTTGTATTTTTTGGGTCTCAGGTTCTGTCCATCATAGCTGAATATACATTCTTGTTTTACTTTTTTGTCTCAATCATATCTATAGCAGGAATTTGGTTTTTGTATAAAGATTATAAAAAGTTGGATAATATAGAAGGAATGTAATGAATATAAATATCCTCTACGAAGACAAAGACATCGTCGCGGTCAACAAGCCTGCCGGTCTTGTCGTACACCCGGACGGAAAAACAAAGGAGCCTGCACTCACGGACTGGATTCTCGAGAGATATCCGAAGGCAAAGGATGTTGGGGAGGCGATAGAGACAACGAAGGATGGCGTCATAGAACGGCCGGGAATAGTGCATCGGTTGGACCGAGGAACTTCCGGCGTACTTCTCATTGCAAAAACGAAAGCTGGTCACGCCTGCCTTAAAGAACAATTCCAGAATCAACTGACTGCAAAGAAATACCTCACGTTCGTGCATGGCGATATGAAGGATGCGTACGGTATCATCGACAGACCAATTGGTAAGAGTCCGAGCGATTTCCGCAGGTGGTCTGCAGGCAGGGGAGCACGTGGCGAACTTCGTCCTGCTGAGACATGGTGGACTCTCATCGGCAGCCGCGGTGGCTACTCTTTCCTCGAAGTCGAGCCCAAAACCGGGAGAACGCACCAGATCCGCGTGCATTTCAAGGCTATCCAGCACCCGGTAGTTTGCGACGCATTGTATGCTCCCGACAAGAAATGCGGCCTCAGTTTCGAAAGAGCGGCGCTTCATGCAGCTTCCATCACCTTTACCAATTGTGCTGGCAAAAAAGTGACTGTCCAATCGCCCCTGCCCGATGACTTCAAGAACGCCATTGAGGAGCTCGGTCTCCTCGAAGTTGCCAAAAAGAAGGGCATATGTTAGATTTGTTCCACTTATGTCAACGAATAAAAACATACTCACAGCGGTAAATGCGGATGAACGCAAGGCACTGAGCCTTCGATCGGGCGATACTGTGCGGGTATGGCAGAAAATTACAGAAAAGGACAAGACACGACTCCAGGCTTTTGAAGGTCTCGTTCTTTCTCGAAAGCACGGAACAGAAGCCGGTGCCACATTCACTGTACGAAAAGTTATGGATGGTGTGGGTGTTGAGAAGATTTTCCCTATTTATTCCCCTCTCATCGACAAGATCGAGGTTCTCCGACGCTCGAAGGTTCGCCGCGCAAAGCTCTATTTCGTGCGTGAAAAGGCGGCAAAGGAAATCCGACGACAGATGCGCCGCATGCTCGCTCTCGAGCCGGGAATGAATACTGATACGAAGATCGCGGAACCGGTAGAGGAAAAGAAGGAAGAGGTGAAGGCGTAATTAGGCAACTACTCCAGCAGCAAGAGGACCAAAACCAAGAGGTAAGGTAAGGATTGAATGGTCGCCTGATTTTGCATATGCGAGTGGGCTTTTAGCTACTGATGGATGTTTGTATCGCGTAGGTAGTTGGATAAGTTTTACATCCAAGGATATTGAACAAATAGATAACTTTAAAAAAGCTCTCAATATTGAATGTCATGTAGGGAAGAAGAGTAGCGGGTCATGTCAAGAAAAAAAGTATTTTGTAATTCAATTCAGAGATGTACTGTTATTTGATTTTTTATTAAGTATTGGGATTACGCCAGCCAAATCAAAGACGATAGGAATCATTGATCTCCCGGATGAGTATTTCTTTGATTTTCTGAGAGGTGCTTTTGATGGCGATGGTTATTCCTATTCCTATTTCGATCCGCGATGGAAATCCAGTTTTATGTTCTATATGGGTTTCTGTTCGGCTAGTGAAAAACACATCCTTTGGCTGCAGCATAAAATTTCCTATTTTCTCGGCATAGAAGGACATATTACGACAGGCAAAACCGCGGCATGTTATCAGCTCAAATATGCAAAAAAGGATTCTATAAAATTGATAGAAAGATGATATCCTATTCCGTCCAGCATCCATCTTTCACGCAAAAAGTTGAAAATAGATGAAATGTTAGCTATAGTGGGAGAGTCTGTGTAAGAAATATGCCCAGGTGGAGAAACTGGTAGACTTACCGCCTTGAGGTGGCGGCGCCGCAAGGCATGCAGGTTCGAGTCCTGTCCTGGGCACCATTTAGAACTTTCAGGGTTTTCGGCGCTTAGCGCCGTAATGCTGTTGGATGACGCGACCCTGATTTGGGCCAATAAAGACGGGATAAAATCGTAATCTTCGGAGAAAGAAAACGAAACTTTTTTGCCTGAAATGAGGGGGTTCGTTCCGATTTTTTGAACCAGTCTCGATAGTTCCGGCAAATTTGTTGCCGAATTCGTACCGCTCAATGTTTGCAGGCTTGAAATGAGGTTCAGAGTAGGTTCGATCCATGCACTTGTGCCGGTCTTCTGACATCTTGCTGCAACATCCACCGAGTTCGTCCGTCATCGACCGGATTGCGATAGAGACGATCGATAAAAGAGGATGCCATCCGGCCCAAAACGCCGCTGGACCTGGAACAGGCGCGCGCGACGGTCGCACAGTTTGGCAGCTTGTACTCAAAAGAAATTTGCATTATAATAAATCCGGTATCAAAAAAGAAAGGCCTTTCATGAACTCTAACCCTACTTCGAGCCGGAGCGAGCACAAGTTTAAAGGTCCAGCACTTATTGCAGTTCATTCGTACAGCGGCAAGGCCATGACAGATTCAGAGAAAAAGGAATTTGTCGAAGGCGCGTTAACTACTGCGGATGAAACAGCCGCCACTTTTCCTCACGAAATCATTGACGAGCGAGAATGGATGGACTAAACTTTAGTCGCTTCAGCGTTTTGCAGTGCAAGCTTCCTTCGGGAAGCTTTTTTATGGATTCATTTTGTATTGAAAAAGCGTTTAGTAGCTGCCTTGAACCTCTCAATGAGGAGAATTCAACAAAGCGCAATGTAGGATATTTTCAGCGTAGACTTGATCCCGGTTGTTGCACGTATAACCGCGGGTTTTATTTGCAGATTTGGTTCATAGAGTGTGACTTTTCTGCAAACAACATCAATCCAAACGAATGTTCGAAGTTGGCCGTCACGATGGCCCACCAATTTCCAAATCAGCTCCTGGATCGCGGGGTCAACGGGCAGCGTGTGTATAACTCGGTCATGGAAAACGCATCGAGCAAAGTCGTTTTTCGTCTGTCACACGAGGAGAATCTCCGTGTCATGGCGCAGTGGCTTTTCATGGGGGTAATGAATCCGGACCTCATCAAACACCAGCTCTACTCGACTAAAGTAATGGCATACCGGGAAGAGCTTAAGGAAGTGACCGGTGAAAGTTGGTCCTCAGGGGGAAGTCATGGAAGACAGAGAGGGAGAGCAGCCGGTGAAGGAATGGGAGGGACGTGGAATTTTTATGATGGCGAAGAAACACTATCAACAAGCGCATCACTAAGTGAATTTTCGTCGGAATCGGAGAGCGAAAGCGATTCATGGTCGGAATCCTCAACTCAATCCCGAAGTTTGGTTCCAACGCTTGTCCCTGTATTCGGGAAAGAGCTTTCTCATGTCCAGTTTCGCTCAATAGAAGAGCAGCTCTTCCGCGCGATGGCTGTCCTCTTTGATCAGAAACAGCGGCAATGTGTTGCACGCATTGTTGGTATGAATGCCCCCATCTCCCTCTATACCCCAACAGTCACCAAAATGCCGGGGAGTCCCGAACGCACGAGACGTTATCTTGAACACTGCTATTCGAAATTGCCCTTTGCCCTTTCAGGACCCGCTGCGAAAAAACAGCTTTACGATCGCGCGGCAAATTTCAAGGATGAGCTATTCAAGGAAGTATTAGATACTAAGGTTCCAATGAAGCGGCGCATTCGCTGACTGTTAGGTGTTTTCTTTCGCTTAAGCTGCGAGCGTTTTTCTTGAAGCGTATCGATAGGCCCTGTTTTTTCCTGCTTCCAAAATAGCTCGACAGCGGTACCAAAGAATGCTATGAACACCATGGTTCCTTGGCGTTTCTGCGGCTTGCTCCGAAGGATGGCTGCGCTTTGGCCTCCCCCGCTGCACATTGACGCGGCGGCGGCCAGATCGCAACTCGAAAGTCGCGAGAAATGAACAGGAGCCTCAGCACCGACACCCTTTTTAGAATCGTTGCCAAGATTCTTCAGGCACCGTCTTTTAATTTTCACCTCTTTCGTTGTCGTCGTCACTCAGTACGCTTTTCGTTCCTTAGACATGATCTAAACAAATAGAAAAGGGCTACCCTGTAACGAGCAGGGTAGCCGGAATGATAGGAGCCCCGATTATATGAAAAAGGCAGCTATCTACCTTATTATAAGCAGCTTAACTTTGGCGTCAAGTTGCTCGACTGGAGCGATGCTCCCCCAATTTCGCGCGACCCCAATATTATAGTCGCCCTCCTGATAGGATCGACTATCTGTTGTTGCCTTCATTTCCGCTTTCTGATTGGAAACCGTGTTGCTCGATCGCGCCTCATGGCTTGGAGAAGGCGTTCAATCAAGATCGGAAAAATCAGATTTGCGCTGGTTGAGTACCCTGGATGGATCGATGTTCTTGGGCATCTCGGATTCAAGGTCGTGGTGCCGCAAATCTGCCATGCTTTGGTGTGCTCGGCCTGGGAAACGTTGGTGTGGATCTGCGTCGCGACAGCAAGTGCGGCGATCATTGTGATTCTGCTTCGCGAACTTGAACATTTGTTGGCCCCAGAGAAAATTCATCGCCGGCGATTTTTCCTTTTTCGACTAGGTTCAAGTTTTGCCCGAGCGAGCCTTGTCATCGGTTTTGGGCTTCACGTCGTATATGTTTTGATCTTCTTGACCTTCATTTCTTTCGGACTCCATCGTCTCGATCCTACCTCGTACGCTCATGTCCTTTGCCATCCATCGGCTTTGCACGAATAGCAAGGAGTAGATCCCTTCTAGGTGAAGACAACGTTCACACCAAGCCTCTGGAGTTATCCACATGAGGTGGCTTGACGAAGGTCGGGAGTTTGCTATTGTTATTGTTAAGTAACTTTTGGGTGGATTGTTAATCACTGGCTTCCTTTCAGGTTTGACATTTACCCAAATTTTCCACCCCTACTCGCGTTTCGTGCGGGTAGGGGTTTCTTTTGGGGTTTTGCTGATATACTCATTAATCTTTTTGCTCCAGCTTTTGAGATTATAGCAATAGTTGTTCTCTCACAACATCGAGATTGTGGCTTTCTGAGAGGAGTGCTAAAATATTAGCAGCTTCACAGTTCTCCCATCTCGAATTGTTTGGAGCTGTAGTTGCGAAGCTTTGGGTGTATGCCAAAGCTTCGCTTTTGTTTTCTGGTTTGTTCATAAATGCAAGGCTTTCGGAAAAGTGAAATTACGCGCGAACCGAGTTTTGAAACGGGAACAAAAAGCCCGAGGAGGTGATTAGCCTTACGAAAACCGTCTACGTCATTGGCACGAGGCATACCCTGTTCAGACTCGCGACAGGCCTGGTTGCACTGCCGGTCGCGAATCCCAACTGGGAGCGAAACTCGTGCCAACGAGGAGAATACCACCACTTCATCAAATCGAACTAGCAAAACTTATTCACAGCGTATTCACACAGAGCTGAAGTTTGACCTGGAGGGGTGGCCGACTCCGTGAAATGTTGATGCCCAGTTCGCATAAGGGGAACTCCAGGTTCATACGCTTGGTCTCCGACCCAGAGATCCGAATAGAATGTCCGCCAACCGTCTTTATCCGCTTGCCCGGTTACAGGAATGCCTTGGACCCACCATACACGACTTCCACGGTCATACGGTCGCCAACCGATTGTTCGCTCCGGGCGAATCAAGACGCGAATAAACACCTGGGCGTTCGTTGTGGGGATACCCCTTGTGTCAGTAAAGGACATCCGGATTGCTGAAACGGGTTCGTATATGGGTCACCAGTAGGCACCATTTAGGACTTTCGGAAATTTTCTCGTCTTTGAGGCGTCTGTACTATCATGAAGACGACCAAAGTGCTTTCGCACATAAGAGATGAAAAGAAAAGAGTGCGGAATCTCCGAAACTCTGAAAATACGCCCGGCGGGCGCAAGGGAAAGGAGAAGAAACTACTCAGGAGGAAAGGGGCAAAATGAACCGCCACTTTTTCTTGGACCAAATGGGTCCTGCATAGTCCACGCCGATACGGGGAGTCTTTTTTATTTTCCTCTTTGGAATTTTTTCACCAGGCTCTATCCAGAGTCCGCTTTCTTTTCCTAATTTCTTTCTATTCAATCCTTTATCTATCTGCAATTTTTTCGTAACTCGTGCCGGTCCATGGAGTCCTTCAATTCCTCGAATGAGAACAGCAGCAGGGTAGTCTTTAGGTCCAGTGACGATATTGAGCATCCAGTGCATGCCATATACGAGGTATACATAGATGTGGCCCGCCTCGGCAAACATGATATCAGTGCGAGAAGTACGTCCCTTCGAAGCGTGGCAGGCGAGGTCGTTGCAACCATCGTATGCTTCAGTCTCGGTGATCATGTATCGTTCGGTTTTTCCCTGCGTTCTACGCACGAGATAGCAGCCAATGAGGTCTTCGGCAACCTCCACTACCGGCCGGTTGAAGAATGATTGGGTCAAAATCTTTTTCATTGCTATACTTATATCACATCTATGGATATGAGCACGCGACAACTTATCAATTTCTTCATTCTCTGTGTGGCACTCCTAGCTTTTGCTTCTGTTCTCACGCTGTTGAACCCCGTGCCCACACCCTCTCCTGTGCAGGAAAAGATCATTCTCGACTACGTCCCGCAATTTGTCCTCATCTCTTTCGATGGTTCGCGATCCGTCGATCTCTGGCGTGATCTCCGCAGTTTCAAAGAAGAGATGAACAAGGAGAAGCGACTTCTTAACTTCACCCACTTTGTCAACGCCGCTTTTTTTCTGACGCATGACACAAAAAAAGCATACAAAGCTCCTGGAAAAGAGGAAGGAAGGAGCAATGTTGGCTTCTCTGAAGACCTCGAGCATCTCCGCCATCGCATTGAAGAAGTGAATCTGGCTGTTGCAGATGGAGACGAGATTGCTCCGCACACCGTCGGTCATTTTTCCGGCAGGTACTGGTCAAAGGATGAGTGGAATACCGAGCTCGATTCTTTCGATAAAATTCTTTTTGGCCTTGCCGAGCTCTATCCCTCCGCCAATCTCCCAAAACTGAATCTCTCGCGAAGTGACATTGTTGGTTTCCGCGCGCCATACCTTGATACTAGCCCAGGTCTCTATGAGTCTCTCCACGAAAAACGTTTTCTCTACGACACAAGCGAGATTGCTTCTGGAAAAGACTGGCCGAAAAGAGACGAGGCTGGGATGTGGCGCATTCCTCTAGGAACGATGAATCTCGGTTCTGCAAAGTCAAGAGTTCTCGCCATGGACTACAATGTCTATATGCATGACTCGCATGCTGAAGATCGTATCAAGAAGGGAACTCCAGAATGGGAAAGGGTATACAGCGATACACTCACCGCCTTTCTCGACTATTTCAACCAAAATTACACGGGCAACCGTGCGCCGGTACTCATCGGCTATCATTTCGGATCGTGGAATGATGGTGTGTACTGGACGGTCATGAAGGACTTTGCACGCCAGGTGTGCGGGCAGCCCCAGGTGAGATGTGGTACCTTCAAGGAGCTGGTGAAGTATATGGAGGAGTATGGGGTGCCGCAAGGGTAGCGAGAGAGGGGGGAGTGTGGTATAAAGTGAGGGTTCGCATATGGTGGCTATGGTGTAATAGCAGCACACGAGCTTGTGGAGCTCTTAGCCTCGGAGCATAACCGAGTAGCCACCCCAAAATGAAAGAGCAAATAAAAATACTCGTTGTTTCACTATGTTCGCTTATTGTGATTGGAGTACCGGTTGCTTGGTGGTTTGGTGGATGGACAGCATATAAAAGTTATACGCATGGTTTTGAAATATCCTTTCCAAGATCTTTTATCATCATGTCTGATCATTATTCCCCAAATGACGAAAATTTTTTCTCATTTACTGTAAAGGATTCGGAACATAATTCTTATATTAAAATTTCTGCGTATACGAAACCTGCAGATTACCACGCACCTGAGGGACCATTTCCTCATATTGTATCAAACGAGAAACTAGGTTCAGAAACCTATCCTGGGAAGCTAAATAATATCTCTGGCTTCAAGACCTCTGGAGCTGTGGAGGGAGGAGGTGGAGATTTTGAAATTTTTGAATTTGAACACGAGGGTAAAGTTTGGAATATAGAATTTTTAGGGGGAGAGGAACTTTATTATAAAGATAAAGTTGATCAGGAGATATTCGAAAAAATAAAACAAAGTTTTGCGCTGATTGAATCCAGCTAAATTTTATCAATCAATATACTCAGAATACCAGATCTTTGGGGATCCTAATTAAATTGTAGTACGCGGACAGTGATATTTTTCAAATTCATTTGTAAATTACCCCCTTTTGATATAAGGTGTCATTGGATTCAATGATTCAAAAGGAAAGGAAATTTTGTGCACAAAAAGAAACCAAAGAAGCGTCAGCTTCTCATACTCCAAGCCCTCTCCGATCTCGGGGGAGAAGCTACCATTAAACAGATCGCAGAAAAAGCCGGTCTGAATACGAACGGCGTATCTCAATCACTTGGGGTACTCGACCACTATATTATCTGCCTTGGCGGAAAGGGAGGAGAAACCAGATGGATGCTTATATCCAAGATTTGAACTACTGTATTCACGGAGCGGTCTGCAAAGACCGCTTTTCTGTTGTCTTGTGTATTCGTCAGCGACAAACCCCTCATTTAGGAATACAATGAGACTATGTTCATATTCCTTATCATTGGATTATTAGTTGGTGCATTGGTTATCATTTTTGCGGTACAAAACATTGCTACGGTAGATGCGGTGTTTCTAACCTGGCATTTCGAAGGTTCACTTGCGCTCATCCTTGTCCTTGCGGTTGTTGCGGGTATGATCATAAGCTCGCTGCTCTCACTACCAGATTCTTTTAAGAAGAAGTTTCAGATTTCTAAACTCAAAGATACTAACGTAAAGCTACAAGATGAGTTGATCACAAAAAAGATGAGAAGTCGAAGGCAGCTGCGACAAACGCATATCTCGACGATTTGGAAAAGCATCCGAGGGTGTAATTGTCGGACCTCTCAGGTAAACAACCTCTCCCGTATTCGTCTAGGTGTCCATGAAGAGCTTTTCCAACCCTCTCATTGATGCGGATTTTCCCGATCCCTCTGTGATCTTTGTGCCCGGAGAGGGATACTATGCCCATGGTACACACGATGAATTTTCTCCTTCGATAAATAATGTACAAGTTTCTTTTTCAAAAGATTTAAAGGAATGGTCAAAGCCACGGGGTGCACTCAGAGAAATGCCGAAGTGGGGCCGAATGTGCAATAAGTTTTGGGCTCCGCATGTGGTGAAGGTTGGTGATGAATATCGCATGTATTACTCAGCTGAGCCAGATGATAAGAAGGGGATGTGTATCGCACTCGCAACGAGCCAGACTCCGACTGACTTCGTCGATATTGGTGCCCCACTTTTTTCTGCAGATAGCTACAAGATGATTGATCCCTGCTACTTCATTGATCCAAAAACTAATCGACATTTTCTCTACTATGGCTCTGCGCATGAACCTATCCGAGTTATTGAAATGGAAAAGGACGGCAGGACTGTCAAAGGACCACCATTGGATGTCTTGTATCCCGACCCCTCACGTCCATACGAGAGTTTGCGAGAAGGCGCATTTGTTTCGTATAGAAAAAAATGGGATCGCTACTACCTCTGGGTATCGGGCAACAATACGTGGAAATCGGGAGAATATGCCGTTACCGTTTTCTATTCTGATTCTCCGCTCGGTCCATTCACTCGATATGGAACGGTTCTCAAAGAGGATGAGAGATGGGATGCGCCAGGGCAGAATTGTATTCTCGCTGTCGAAGACGGCACTGATATTCTTTTCTACCATGCGGTAGATCGCAGCGACCCATACATTCCAGGAACCACTATTTTCCTAAGAAAAATGTGTGCAAGATTTGTGGAATATACGGATGATGGTTGGCCAAGGATAAAAATTTCTCATTGATCTCTTCTTGTTATGGAGATATATTTACACAAACTGTTCTAAAGAAAGGATACAAGTATGGCAGATGGTATTGTATGCAGACATTGCGGATGGCAAGAAACTAGTCATAGTTTCGTTGAACGGGACGAAAACTACGAAGAAGTTCTGCCAGGTTATGCGAAAAGTCTCATAAATTGTCCTGGTTATATCCCTGAAAATCAACAACTTGCCCACCAGCTCTCCAAAAGAGCGACACGAGAACGTCACGGAAGATGCATGGATGATGATTTTATCGGAGATTAGATCGGCCGATCCCGCAAAAGCAGGCACTATGACAGCATAGTGTCGCTTTTTATACAAAAAAGAGCAGCGGGATTTTATCCGGCTGCTGTGTAAGAATCAACTTCTTTTCAGACTGCGCTCAACGTCTCTTTTTTCTGCGAGAGGCCCAGATCGACTTGCTCCACGAGCGAAGCAATGCCGGCAAGCAGCATGAGAGATTGGAAAGGACTGTCAACATTGTGACAGGTAAATTCGCGACCCTCTCCTGCTCTGCGAGCATAAAATCCTGTATTGATGCCACAGGCATCGCCGGGAACCGTGAATGCGATAGAGTCGTGGCTAATATCAGTTCGAATTGTTGCTACGGTAGATGTTTCAGAGTCAAACATCTGATCATGCGCGCTTTTCATTGCTTGCAGGACGTTTTTTCTCAGGCTATAGAGAAATTCGTCCGAACTTGAACAAACAAAATCGATAAAGTCGATGCCAAAATAGCCGTCTAATGAACTTCCTTGCTGGTCGTAGAGGGCAAGCATCCTTACGGTCGCATGCTGAAGCTCTTGAGCAGAAGTTTCTTCATCGAAGTCAAGGGTCATGAAAAGCAAGCTGAGGCTGGCAGTCAGCGCATAGGCCGAGCGCCAGTCACGGATATGCTTAACCTTCGATCCATTGCAATATCGGCATTTCTCTCCGATATACGATTCGCTATGATTCATTCCATCACCCCCGCATTCCTCACAGGCATATATAGTTGGAATTTTGATGTGAGGCAGCTTCGCGTGGAGCTCAATGTAGTTTCCCGCCTGGCCAATCCTACGAATCGATTGATTAAAACCGAAAAATTCACTCGAAAGGTCGCCGGAAAAAGAATCAAATAGTTCGTCGAGATTGTGTAGTCTCTGCGCCCTCATAATGGTAGGTGCCCGACGAGGAATTACTTGGGTGAACTGAATGCAATCTTGGTGTACCATAATAATTATTGCATTCTGCTCCACATCCCAACGTAAATGATACCGCCGGGGGATACGATCATATTGCATCAATTTCATTGCCACTCCTTGTTAAAGATTTAATCGTTTCTGTCTGACTTAACAATACACCCGTATCTTCTATAGTCAAATCCTCTCCCTTTGTCACTTCCTCGGTCCATTTTCGTCATATGCCATAATAAAATATGCTTAAAGCATCAACCCAAAATACAACTCGTCCAGGCCGTACCAAGCAGATGGAACCTCGGCCCGAGGACAAGATGGAAGGATATATCGGCTGTGGCAAACTCGAAGACAAGGTAGCCATCATTACTGGAGGTGACAGTGGAATCGGTCGTGCGGTTTCCATTGCCTTTGCAAAAGAAGGAGCGGATGTGGCCATTGTTTTTCTCAATGAAAGAGAGGATGCGGAAGAAACAAAAAAAATCATAGAGTCGATTGGAAAAAGAGCACTGCTTCTCGAAGGTGACATCGGAAGCAGGGATTTTTGCGAACATGCAGTTGAAGAAACCATTTCGGACTTCGGCCGGCTCGACATCGTCGTCAACAATGCTGCAGAACAGACGCCGCACAAGGATGTGAAGAAAATTTCTGAGGAAGAATTGCTTCGGACATTTCAGACAAATATATTCTCGATGTTCTATCTCGTTCAGGCAGCTTTACCCTTCTTGAAAGAGGGAAGTGTAGTCATCAATACGACATCGGTCGTGGCATACAAGGGACATGAAGAGCTCCTCGACTACTCCGCAACGAAGGGCGCCGTCGTCACTTTCACTCGATCCTTGTCGCAGATGCTCGCCAAGAAAAAGATCCGGGTGAATGCCGTGGCGCCCGGACCGATCTGGACTCCACTCATCCCCTCAACCTTTCCACCGGAAAAAGTGAGAAATTTTGGAAAGGATGTGCCACTCGGCAGGGCTGGACAACCCGATGAAGTTGCACCCGCCTTCGTATTTCTGGCGTCAAAAGATTCGGCATACATCACTGGACAGGTGATCCATGTGAACGGCGGAGAGATTGTGAATGGGTAGGGGGCAGATGGTATAATATCCGCATGAAAGCCAAAAGAAGCGGTTACGCTCTCCTCTACGATCTCATCATTATTGCACTTGGTATTCTCGTCACCATTCTCCTTGTGAAATTCGGAGTGATCGACTCCCTGGCCTACGCCCTCCGCGACTACGGGATCCTCGCAAGCTTTTCCGCCGGAATCTTCTTCACCTCGACCTTCACCATCGCTCCTGCATCTGTTGCCATCGCCAACCTCGCCGAGCATGTTCCTCTTCCAATGCTCGCGCTCTGGGGGGGACTAGGGGCTATGTGCGGGGATCTCATTCTTTTCTTCTTCATCCGGGACCGCTTCGCCGAGGATCTCAGAAAAGCATTTCCCTCTACTGCACGCAAGCACTTTCTCAACTCATTCCATTTTGGATTTCTCAAATGGCTTTCTCCTGTCGTCGGCGCCCTCATTATAGCTTCGCCCCTGCCTGATGAGCTCGGAATCTCGCTTCTCGGCATGTCGAAAGTCAGGACATCGGTGCTCATGCCCATTTCCTTCGTCATGAATTTCATCGGTATCTACCTCATCGTCGGATTTGCCAATCTCATTTCATAACCGTATAATGCGCATATGAAAAGATTTTTTATATGGGCATCCTTCGTCGCCATTATCGGCCTTGTCGTCTGGGGTCTCATTGCCGCTGAAAAGAAGGCAAACCGAGAAGCGCAGAATATTATTCTTCCAACAGAGATTTCTACCACAACCGACCATATTCGCGGTAGCTCCATTGCTCCCGTCACTCTTGTCGAATATGGTGATTTCCAGTGCCCAGCTTGCAAGACCTATCATCCGATTGTCGAGCAAGTCTTAAAGGCAAAAGGTCCCGATGCTGTCCGTTTTGTTTTCCGACACTATCCGCTTCCACAGCATGGAAACGCAATGCCTGCAGCCAAGGCAGCAGAAGCAGCCGGAGTTCAGGGAAAATTCTGGGAAATGTACAATATGCTCTACGAGAAGCAGTCTGAGTGGTCGGGTTCCTCCGATGCAAAATCCATCTTTGTCGGATATGCAAAGGAAATGGGACTCGATGAAAGCAAATTCCTCGCTGACTATGACTCGAAGGAGCTGAAAGAAAAAATCACGAATCAGTCGAAGGGAGGAGCGAAGGCTGGAGTGAATTCAACCCCGACATTCCTCGTCAACGGAAAAGAGATAGCTAACCCACAAAGCTATGACGAATTTACAAAAATTATTGACGACGCCATTCCAAAAATCAATATCTAGGGGACTCCTTGTGCTTCTCTTTGTCGTTGCCGCGATCGGTTTTGCTGATGCTACATATCTGACTATTGAGCATTATGCCAATAAGATTCCGCCGTGCGTTATCGGCAGTTGCGAAACAGTGCTTTCAAGCTCCTATGCCACGGTGGCTGGAATCCCAGTCGCTCTTGGCGGCGCTATCTACTATTTCATAATACTCGTCCTTCTTCTCCTCTACATCGATATGAAAAAGGAAATCATTCTCCGCAGCGCACTGCTCTTTACGACCGTCGGATTTCTGGCCTCAGTATATTTCTTCTTCATCCAAGCCTTCGTTCTTCATGCATTCTGCCAGTACTGCCTCATCTCTGCACTCACATCCACGATTCTCTTCATCACGGCGATAGCTATTTTCAAAAAACAGCATGAGTCCATCTAGCATCCTCATTACCAAGCCCTCCGCCGACTACGAGCTCATCGATTCAGGAGAGGGAGAAAAATTGGAACGTTTTGGCGATGTTGTTCTCTCGCGTCCCGACCCACAGGCTCTCTGGAAAAAACATCTTTCAGGAGAAAGATGGGAAAAGGCCGATGCGGTATTCTCTCGTGAGGGGAAGGATGGCCAGTGGAGGATGAAGAAAGAAATCCCTGAAAAGTGGACAGTGCAGTTCGCTGGAATGAAATTTGCCATCAAGCCGACCGCGTTCAAGCACACAGGCCTCTTTCCGGAGCAATCAGTGAACTGGGACTGGGTCCGACGGGTAATTTCTAACAATGAGAGAAAAGACATGGAAGTTCTCAATCTTTTTGGATACACCGGGGGTGCAACGCTTGCATGTGCAAAAGCTGGGGCAAGGGTCGTGCATGTCGATGCTTCGAATGCAGCCATCAACTGGGCGAAAGAAAATGCTGAACTCTCCGGCTTATCTGCCAAACCGATACGCTGGATCCTCGATGATGCACGAGTTTTTGTGGAAAGGGAGATAAAGAGAGGGAGGAAGTATGATGCCGTCATCATGGATCCTCCAGCTTTCGGACACGGAGCAAAGAAGGAACTATGGAAGATAGAAGAGCATTTTCTGCCTCTCGTGGAGAATTGCATGAAATTACTTTCCGATACTCCCGCCTTTTTTATCATCAATGGTTACTCTGCAGGGTACTCAGCTTTGGCGTATAGGAACAACTTGTTGGGGTTGGAGAAAAAGTTTGGTGGAAAGGTGGAGACAGGGGAGTTGGCAATAGAGGAGGCGGCAAGCGGAAGACTCCTGCCGGCTGGTATCTTTGCAAGGTGGGAGAGGTAGGGCTCAAAATAAGGGAAAATTAGACGTTCTATTGACTAATACCTATTAGAATGACATACTATTACCTAGTATTAGGCCTTTGAAATTGCCAATCAGATGCGAAATCCAGGCCATTTTCTACTTGTAAAAGTGGTTTTGACTTCGCATCTGATTACCCACTGATAAGCTCTCATGACGAGATGACACAGTCCCTAATCCGATGCGATCTATACGATGAGTACAAACCAAGCAAGTGCAGAGAGCGTCTTTTCCCTAGCGGGAAGGACGGCAAACAAAATCAACTCTCTAAGAGTGTCGCAAGAGGCGATCGACCAAGCCATCCAAAATTCTGATCACCCTTACTGGAAGGCGATAGAAGGAGTCTTTAATCCTTCTTTGCAGTTGGTTGAGGTGACGGAACCACGCGCCGAACTTCCTCCGATTCTCACCTCGACGGGTTCAACTTTTGGTGAATGGCTGAAGGCACGCGAAGAACTGCATAAGTTCTTCGTGGGCGAAAGCATCGTTCTCCGGGATGAGTTTGAAATGACGGACGAACTTCTTGCTCGCACCGACATCATGCCGGTTTTCCGTCCAATTGGGGCGACTAACAGGATGGCTATCAATTGGAAAAAGAAATTGAATGTGAATGTCTGGGAAGAAGTGGATGCGATGTGGTACAAAAACTCAAAAGGACCAAAAGTCCCGCAGTTGAGTTTCATCGCCAGGTCAGAGCGGCCGGACGAGAATACGCTGGGGGAGAATGCAAAATCCCCAGACGGTCTCATAAGGATGGAGTTATTAAAGGGTGCATCCTGGCTAAACCTTTATGGTTGGGCCGATGCTGATACTCTCTACTTCGCCATCACCGGTAAGCACCTCGATCCTAAGGACACCGTCACATGGTTCCCAGAGGACAGGCTCCCTGATGGCAACGTCGTGCGCGGCAAGGGGTACGCCGGCTATGACGGGGTCGGGTTCCACTGGTACAACTCCGGCTACTGCGATCCGTGCGTCGGTGCTCGTCTGGCAACGCATCTTCCTCTTAAACCTAAATCCTAATTCCCTTCGAATTTTTCTGAATTAGGTATGGCGTACAACCTTATGTTGTGCGCCATCTTCTTTTTATATATTATGTATCGCATGGCTGTTAAATTGGTCTGTAAAATGACAGATAACAATTTGCCACTATATAGAAATTGCGTGCCTTCTTTTATACTATTCCGCTTATACCAGCGGATTACCCAGAATTTTATGAAAATGAAATTCGGTGACGTGGAAGAAAGAAGGCACTAAAGCGCTCCCTGATGGCAACGTCGCGAACGGCAATTGGAACGCCGACAATGACAAGGTCAAGTTCAACTGGAACAACTCCGACAACTGCAATCCGAACATCGGTGCTCGTCTGGAAATCTCTCGCACAGTAGGAATCTCGTTATATACGCGATTCCTTTTGCGTTATGTAGCTTATCCAACCATTCGTCATTTTTGATATTTCAATTATCTGTTCCGACAAGCGAATATATGTTTTCAGGTCCAAAATGTTGAGTTCATGTTCTGTACGTATGAGGTGTTTCAAAATTTCTATCTGCACACGCATCGTTTCCAGAGAAAATTGTTTTTGTGTTTTGGATTTGAATGCGGATTCTATCGCAAGAGATAAGACGGCGATGGATTGAGCTTCTATTACGCTATGTATGCCCAGCTTATCCCGTTTGGAGAATCTCCCGGATATGCAATACAGATCTTTGTGTAGTATTCTAATGGCATGAATAATGGGCAAAGTGGTATCGGGGGGGATTCATAGTGAGAATTTTTATGATGTAATAAGCATTAACGATCTTTTCTATGCTTGGAAGACCTTTCGTAAAGGTAAAAGGTCAAAATCTGAAGTTGCGGTGTTCGAACTTAATCTCGAAGAGAATATTTTCACATTACACGAGGCACTCGTTTCTGGCAAATGGATGCCGGATGAGTATACTGCCTTCTATGTCCAAGATCCCAAGCTTCGGAGAATACATAAAGCCACCGTCAGAGACAGAGTTTTACATCAAGCGGTATATCAAAAGCTGTATCCTCTATTTGATCCTTCTTTTATTCACGATTCGTATTCCTCGCGAGACGGAAAGGGTACGCACAGAGGAGTGAAAAGATTTGAAGAGTTTGCGCGGAGGGCTACCGGAAATTATTCAAGAAATGCCCATGCCCTCAAATGCGATATTAGAAAATTTTTTGATTCAATAGATCACGAAATATTGCTGAAGCTGATACGAAGAAAATGCAAGGATGAGTGTCTTATGAAATTAATCTCACAAATAATTTCTTCTTTTGAGATACAGCCGGAAAAAGGCCTGCCTCTTGGGAACGTTACCAGCCAGATATTTGCAAATATTTATATGAATGAACTGGATCAGTTTGCCAAACACATTTTAAAGGCAAAATACTATATCCGTTACTGCGATGATTTTGTCATCATTGATGAATCAAAAGAAAATTAGAGGGATACATTCATATGCTTTCCAAATTTCTCAAAGACCATTTACGCCTCGAACTTCACCCTAAGAAAATTTCCATCCGGAAAATAGCGCAAGGAGTTGATTTTCTGGGATACGTATCCTTACCACACTATCGTGTATTGAGAACCAGGACAAAAAGAAGGATGTTGAAAAAAGTCTCAAAAAATAACATTACTTCATATCTCGGGATGCTCACACACTGCAAAGGAGAAAAGTTAAAAAATACTATTTTGGCTACTATGAAAGGGGATAATTAACCAATCAGTTTGCAATACTGGGTATAATTGTGTATAATCGTGTATAGTTGGTATATAACCAATTATCTATGCAAAACAACCGCTTCAATAAACGAATACCACTATCGCAGGACATTCTAGCCAAGATCGCCAAAATCGACCAATTCCAAGGCCTCTGGCAGGGAAGCCTTCGACTCAGTCCGCAAATACTCGGGCGTCTTAAGGCATTTGTAATCATTACCTCCACAGGCGCCTCTACACGTATCGAAGGTGCAAAAATGACGGACGAAGAAATCGCCCGCTTTCTGCGTGGTCTTAAAACAAATGCTCCAAAAGGCCGCGATCAGGAAGAGGTGGCCGGCTACGCCGATCTCATCGGTCGTGTTTTTGATAATTGGAAAACTATTAAGCTCACTGAAGGTTGGATCCAGCAATTCCATACCATACTCCTCAACTTCTCAGAGAAGGATAAAATGCACAAAGGCAAATACAAGGATGGCGACAATAAAGTCGTCATGACGAACGACAAGAAACAAGATGTCGTGCTTTTTGAACCTACCCATTCATATCTTGTAAAAAGAGAGATGCTTGCCGCTATCGAATGGACAAATGAACAATTGGAAAGCCGAAAAATCCATCCACTCCTCGTCATCGCAAACTTTATCTTTGAATTTCTCGCTATCCATCCATTTTCTGATGGTAATGGACGAGTGAGCCGTGCCCTCACCAACTTCCTGCTTCTTCAGGCCGGATATAGTTATGTGCCATACGTTTCTCTTGATGAGATCATCGAACAAACAAAAGTCGATTATTACCTGGCTCTTCGAGCAACGCAAAAAAATCATGGAACTGACCATGAAGACATTACACCGTGGGTGAATTATTTTCTCACTGCACTCGTCGAACAGACGGAACGTGCGCGGAAGATCATGGATGAAGATCAGCCGGAAAAACTTCTCTCCGAAAAACAGAAAGAGGTGTATCAGCTATTTATCGAAGGCAAGGAAATGGGAGTGGCTGAGGTCCTTACTCTTCTTGGGGGGAGAATAGAAAGAGAAACTGTCAAACAGGCGTTATCCCGTCTGGTGAAATTGAAGCTGCTTGAACGAGTCGGGCAGGGTCGGGGGACTCGGTATGTACAATATAAGATGTAATAATAATCCCATGCTACTTCTCGACGGAAAAAAGGCCCGTGAACACTATGTCTCCGTCTTGATTGAAAAAATCAAGCAGCTTCCTTTTACCCCCTGTCTCGTCATCATCCAGGTGGGGGAGCGCGCTGATTCCGATACCTTCATAAAAGCAAAGAAATTTTTTGCACAGAAAATCGGGGCGAGGGAAATCCATGTAAGGCTTCCGGAAAAAGTGAGCCAGCAGGAAGTACTTGAAGAAATTGAGAAATATAACATGGATGCAACGGTTCAGGGTATCATCGTGCAATTGCCCCTGCCTGCCCATTTAAATCCAGATGCAATCATCAATTCCATCGACCCAAAGAAAGATACCGACGGCCTCACACCAAACACTAGGTATATGGCCGCAACTGCACGGGGCATCCGAGACCTCCTTAGATTCTACAAGATAGATCTTGCACAAAAAAAAGTGACTGTAGTGGGTCAATCAAAGCTTGTGGGGAAGCCAATAGCTGAAATGTGCAGGAAAGAGGGAGCTATTGTGACTACATGCGACAGCAAGACGGAGGATCTTGCAGGAAAGACAAGATCTGCAGACATTCTCATTGTTGCTATCGGCAAACCTCATTTTATCGACCAGACCTATGTCTCTCCAGGACAGATTGTAATAGACGTCGGCATCACACGTCATGCAAACGACAATTCTCTCCGAGGAGATGTAGATTTTGAGAATGTAAAAGGCATAGCAAGCATGATCACTCCCGTACCCGGTGGAGTGGGGCAGATGACAGTACTCGCACTTTTTGAAAATCTCATTGACGCATGCTAATATAAAAATATGAATAATGAAAATATAAAAAATAATGTGTGGAGGGCGGGTCTGGCGGTCGCCATACTACTCGCTGTTTTTCTCCTCATTGCATCTATTAAGCAGTTGAAGTCCATAAGCTATGTCGGTCGCGACACTCCCGTCATGAACGCCATCACGGTCACTGGAAAAGGGGAGGCAGTATCGATTCCTGATGTCGCAACCTTCTCATTTGGTGTAACTGAGACTGCAAAAGCAGTCGATGAGGCCCAGGCCAGGGCAACCACCAAGGTCAACGCCGCACTCAAGGCCCTTAAAGATGGTGGAGTAGAAGAAAAAGATATCAAAACCCTTTCATATACCATCAATCCCCACTATGAATATATTGAAGGCATCTGTATCGCAGGCGGGCCATGCCGACCCGGAAGACAATCCCTCACAGGATATGATGTCAATCAGACTATCCAGGTGAAGGTGCGTGATCTCAAGAAAGCAGGAGCCCTCTTTGCAACTATTGGATCTCTCAACGTACAGAATGTGAACGGTCTCGCATTCTCGATAGATGATATTGATACAGTGCGTGAAAAGGCGCGAAAGGAAGCGATCGAAGATGCACAAGAAAAAGCAAAAAACCTCGCAAAACAACTCAATGTCAGTCTGGTCCGTATCACGAGCTTCTATGACCAGAATGACGAGTTCCTGCCGTACGCACGAGAGGGAATGGGTGGCGACATGATGATGAATGCAAAAACTCAGGCTATACAAGCTCCAAGTCTCCCTGCTGGAGAACAGAAAATCACAGCCCGAGTTTCTATCACCTACGAGATCCGATAATCTCTTCAGTTATTGACTTCTCCCCCTCAAAAATGTACTATATCCCCATAACCCCGGGGAGGGGATTTTTAATAACATGAAAATTACCGAATATATCAAGGAAACACGCAGCGAAATGAGCCATGTAAGCTGGCCGACCAGGAAGCAGGCCCTTTCGTATTCAGCAGCCGTCGTTATTGTATCGTTCGCTACGGCACTCTTTCTGGCTTTCTTTGACTATATCTTCTCCAAGCTCCTCACGCTATTCGTCTAATAATTTTAGCTAACCACTATGGGAAAACAGCAAATCGGAGGAGAAAGAAACTGGTACGCCATCCACACCTACGCCGGATATGAGAACGCCGTTGCAAGGAACTTGAAGCAGCGCATCGAGTCTCTCGGAATGGAAGACCGGATTTTCAATGTTCTCGTTCCAACCGAAAAGAAAATCAAGATAAAGGGAGGGAAGCGAGTCGAGGAGGAAGAGAAAATCTACCCAGGATACGTTCTCGTGGACATGATCGTAACCGATGATTCTTGGTATGTTGTCCGCAACACTCCTCGCGTTACCGGTTTCGTCGGATCTGGCGTATACCCAGTTCCCCTCGAAAAGAAGGAAGTTGACATGCTCTTCAGTCGAATGAACAAGGAAGAGGTCAAGCATACCATCGACCTTGCGGTGGATGAAGTCGTGAAGATCGTTGATGGTCCCTTCAAGGATCTCGAAGGCAGGGTGAGCGAAGTCGATGACGACCATGGAAAGATCAAGGTCCTCGTCTCGATGTTCGGCCGCGAAACACCTGTCGAGCTCGATTTCTTGCAAGTTAAGAAGATATAGGGTACTCTAGGAAAACTATACATTTATGGCAAAGAAAATAATCAAGAAAGTAAAAGTAAGCGCTCCGGCAGGAAAGGCAACTCCTGCGCCCCCACTCGGACCGACACTCGGTCAGGCTGGTGTTAACATTGGTGATTTCACAAAGAAGTTCAATGATGCCACAAAGGGCATGATGGGAGACATCATTCCTGTTGTCATTAGTGTATACGAAGACCGAACATACAGCTTTGTCCTCAAGACACCTCCAGCAAGCTCTCTCATTCTCAAGGCGGCGGGTATAGAAAAAGGTTCTGGAAAACAGGCGCTCAAGAAGGCCGGAACCATCACTCGAGCGAAGGTGAAGGAGATTGCAGAGAAGAAAATGCCTGATCTCAACGCACATGATATCAACGCAGCGATGAAGATTATCGAAGGTTCATGCCGATCCCTTGGAATCGAGGTGAAGGGGTAAGCACATAAAATTTTATACAAAGAAAACTCCGGCAGTGATGTCGGAGTTTTTTGTAAACGAAAGAACTATGGTTGTGGTTCTGTGTTCATGGCATGAGCATAGATTTCCATGAACTCAGGTTTCGCAGTGATGGTCACTTTGTTCCCGAAGTGTCTTGAGCAATGAATGAGCTCGGACGGTGATGCTATAATCGCCATATGGGTCCAGATCCGGCTCGATGGACTCGTTCTTCGTTTGAAGAATACTGTCTGGCCAAGAGGCATCTGTTCGAATTCAAGAGCTGATAAGTTCAGGTCAGGCGGTGGAAAACCACTGCCACCGAACCGAGGAATCTCAATTCCGACCTCGCGATAGACACTCATAATGAAGTGGACGCAGTCGAACATTTTGAAATCGTATGGCTTTCCGATGTACGTATGGGCAGTAGCTACTATATGGCGGGAAACATCTGCAGAAAGAATCATACCAACCTTTCTAGTTTGAATTGTTTAGACAAGAATGAGAATATCACCAATAGAAACAATATTCTTAATTAGGAGAAACTTGACCATGTGGTGATGTTTCGGTTGCAGAGCATGGAAGTGAGTTAATTCAGTCTACAGGCTGGTACAAAAAAGTCAATTTTCATAAAAAAATCGCGATGGGGTGGTGAATCCCATCGCAATATGCACAAAAGGGCACTGACATCATTTCGGAATCATGCTTCGGATCAAAGGCTGTATGAGGGGGAGATCAAGCTCAAGTTGGAAGGGTCGGGCGTAGGTGCTCGAACCATTCCATTTGCATCCGCGATCAGTTTTTTTCAAGTCTGCGAAAGAAAAAACTTCTTCAAAGACAGGACGGAGGAAACTCTTCCCCTCGCAACACTTGCAGAAAAACTTGAGCTGCGCCGGAGCCCAGCCCCGATAGACCTCGATTGGAATATTTCCTTTGTTGGTTAGAAAAAGATGACCTTCTCCCCGATAGTTGGGGTCGAATGGAACGCCTTCCATATGATCTTGAAGTTCGAGCTTTTTCGTACTGGAACTTGTGCGAAGGGCAGTTTCGGCATACCAGTCTTGCGACCCTCCGCCGAAGACAAGTCCGAATCCGAGGCGAATGCTTTCGTCGGGATTGAGCATATAAACCCACTTTCCATCTTTATGTTGAGTCTGGAGCCTGAGTGCGGGCGGAGGCGGATCCACCAGGTTCCAGACCGTTTCACGCATGTAGGGGATAGCCAGATCTTCTCCGGTTCCCACGATAGCTCGGATGTGAATATCAAAACCCACATCCGTGAGTCGTCCTAAGGCGGGACGGGTGCCTCCTGGGAGAACCAGGACTTTAATAACAGGATCATTCATCTCCCATCATTTTTGCCGAAAAAATTGCCAAAGTCAATAATTGCGGTTCTTTCGCTAGGCTTTCGGCGTCCCTGTATAGTCCACGGAGTATTCCATGAGGAGAGATCCACTTTCTGCGGATTCCTGGACGCTCTGCAACTTCAAATGGAAGAGCATGTCTTCATTGAAGATACCAATGCCCTTTCCAAAGACGATAGGTTCGACGGTGAGGTAGAGAGTATCGACGAGGCGCGCCTTCATGAACATAGTGTAGATGTGGGAGCCTCCGCATATGGCTACGCTCTTGAATCCTCGAGCTTCGAGGTCTTTGATGAGTTCGAGCGGCGGCTTCTGGGTTGTCTCCGCTCCTTCGAAAGTTTTCGAACGGGAATAGACGATATTTACTCTTTCTTTGAGAGGGCGGGGGAGGGTGGCATAGGTAGTGGAGCCCATGACGACAACCCCAGCTTCCTTGGTGAGCTTCACGAAACGGGCCTTGTCGGCTTTGCTCGTCCAGAAAGCGGAATGCCTCTCGTCCTTTGCAATATATCCGTCTGCCGAGAGTGCTGCGATGATGAATACTTTCATAAGAGATTAAATTTAGGCACTTGTCATCTGTTATAATACCAGTGTTAGTATTATACTGTATTCCTATGAAAGAATTAAACCTGACATCCCATATCGGCGCGGGAATTTTCGGAGCAAGGGCAAACTTCAATGAGCGATGGATAAAGGAGGATGCACGTCTCAAAAAACTAGTGGAGAACTGCAAAGGACTCGGGCTCAAGATCGTTCTCACCCAGGGAACATACGACATGGTCCATATCGGTCATGCACGATACTTCGAAGAAGCAAAAAAGCACGGACATATTCTCATCGTTGGTGTCGATTCGGACGAAAAAGTCCGTGCACGCAAGGGTCCGGAAAGGCCTGTGGTGCCCCAGACAGAGCGCCTCGAGATGGTTACGCATCTCCGCACGGTCGATGTTGTATACCTCAAGCATCTCAAGGCTCCTCGATGGAACCTCATCAAGATCGTCCGTCCTGATGTGCTCGTAGCTACAAAGCAAACATATACCAAGGCTGAACTCAAAGAACTCAAACAGTATTGTGGCAAGGTAGTCGTACTTGAACCGCAAGCCACAACTTCAACCAGTGCCAAGATTCGTCTTCTTCAAATCGGACACGCCAAGAAGCTCGAGAAAGCTCTCACGCCGAAACTTCTCCAGACCATTCAGGATGTTCTCAACGCTGCTGATAAAAGATGATGAACAAAAGCTTTATCCTCTACATCCCGGTTCTCCACGAGGGCTATAATGCACTCTTTAAAAAACACCCGGATGTCCGACAACTTTTCATTTTTGGAGAGGAGGTGATAGGGGAATACGAGCATCTCATAAAGGATATTCGACGTCTTTCACCCGAACTCATTCGTGCTTCACTCATAGGATGGAAAAGATTTGATTCGATTGAGATTTTAAATAGAGAAACTATACAAAAAATACAGGAGGCAAAAATACCACTCATGGTCTCTGATGATGATCTCACGGCCGAGCTTGTTGCCAAATATTTTTCGCAGAACCCCATTGAAAAAGATACGATTTTCCTGCGTTGGGACAAAAAGACCTCCGTTGCACCAGAAAAAGTTACCCCTGACGTGACTGTCAGCAGCGAGGAGTTTGATAAAAAAATGATTGCTCTCGCGCGTGCAGAAGGCGAGAAGGCAAAAGACTGGTGGAGGAGGATAGGAGCGGTTGTCGTAAAAGATGGAAAAGTTATCTACCAAAAGCACAACGAGTATGTTCCTTCGGACCAGATAGCAAATGACGAAGGAGATCCTCGCTCGAACTTCAAGAGCGGTATCCATCTCGAATCCTCCCTGGCACTGCATGCTGAGGCGGCTATTGTAGCATGGGCTGCAAAGGAGGGGATTTCTCTTAGGGGTACCGATATCTACGTCGAAACTTTTCCTTGTCCTCCATGCGCCAAACAGCTCGCATACTCGGGTATCCGTCGTCTCTACTACCGCACCGGCTACAAGGTTCTGGACGGTGAAAGGATACTTCGAAGTCAGGGAGTTGAAATCATTTTCGTGGAAGGGTAGAAAAATAAAAGCGCGGGTTGCTATCCCCGCGCTGTGTCGCACTAATCAAGTCGCCCTTCGATGAGTTTTTGTTCGATAGGGTCCAGGTCCGAGACCTGTTTACCACAATAGAGTTGGAAGTAGACGTTGAGGCGATTAATCGCTTCATCGATCTCATTTTCCTTCTGCGCGATCGTTATCCGTACGTTCCCCGTGAGGGCAGGAACGATGAGGTTTCGATGATCATGCTCCACGCTACCGCAATTGTACTTTGACGGACCAAACCGCTTGACTTCACCACCACCTTTTTCTCTAAGGACGGTAAAGTTGTCGTACGCCCATTCCACTACTTCTGCTTCATTCACCCGATACTCTCGCGAGAATGTAACGGGGTCGGATCCGAGGATATGGTGAATCGGGGCGATGATCAAATGAAGCTCCGTATGTTTCAATGGATAGGGATTGCGCCAGATCCGATGGGTGGAGTTTGCAAATAAGACTTCATTCTGCACTGGTAGAGGGTCATCAAAAACGCACCGTTGTGCCAGGTATGCCTCGTACATTGTGCGGAACTGTTTGTATGATCGACAATTGACGAGCGTCCACACTTGATTCGGACTAATTACCGCTCGGTGCGGCACTATCGGTCTAATTTTCAATGTTGTTCCTTGCGGGTTGAGGTTTTCTGTGCTGTTTCAAATCCATTCCCGATACTACGAAGAAACTTATCTCCTGTCAATCATTTCTCTTTTTTGTAGTTTTTTGGCTGGCCGAATTTAAATCTCCATGCCTCAGTCTCTTCCAATTTTTCCAAATCAGGTTCTACGAGATGTGCATGGATATGGAGCACGCTTGACCCATAGTTTCCATGAACAGAAGAGCCGAAGCGCAGCGCCAGCCCACCACCATCCATCTTGCGTTCCTGCGAAGCCTCGCCAAACATTTCAAAAAGCTCTTTTCCGGCTTCGGGATCGACATCCTTGAGGTGTTCGACATGGGTTTTGTAGATGGCGAGCATCTGATGCTTCACTTTTTCATACGGCCATTGATTGTCGGTGAGGAGCCAGAATTTCCCCTCTTTGAGGATGGGATTCTTGTGGTACTTATCCAGATTCTCCCTACAAAAAGGGCAGTGGCCCTCCTTCTCTATTTTCTCCATGACGATGCGCTGATCCTCACGGCGGATGACTTTGGTATTGATGAATCTATTTTTCTGCTTGAGGTCGTCGCTGTTTTCCATATCTATATCGCTACAGGAATTCCTTTTATACCAGGATGTGGGTTGTAGTCTTCGAGAGTGAAGTGATCCTTGCGGAAGTCAAAAATATCCTTGACCGACGGATCGAGCTTCATTGTTGCAAAAGGCTTTGGTTCTCGTGCAAGCATTGTCTCGACTGCAGGGATCTGATCTACGAAAATATGGGCATCGGAAAAGCTGTGAACATATTCGTACGGAATGGTGCCGGTGACTTGGGCGATCATCATAAGGAGTGCCGTGTACTGAACCATGTTTGAAGGAACTCCCACAGGGACATCTCCGGATCTCTGGAACATATGGAGTGTCAGCTTGTTGTCGAGAATGCGGAGATGAATCCAGCCATGGCAGGGACATACGACAACTTTCTGCTGCTTGCCGGTTCCTCGAATAATGTATTGTGGAATCCAGGGTGTGATAAAATGCGTTTTGAGGTGAGGAAATTCTTTTATCTGCTCGATGATATTCTTAAATTGATTGTAGGTCCCTCCCTCTGCAGTGGGGAAGTCGTGAAAGGCCGCTCCATATGATCCAGGGCCAAGATCGCCTGTCTCGAGTCCTCTCTTCTTGCATTTTTCTTCCGTGAGCCAGGAAGCCCACCAGGTGCAGCCGAACTCCTCGAGTCCTTTCTGTGTGCGCACCCCATTAATGAAGGCACAAATTTCTCCAATTGCCTGCTTCCAGATCGTTACCGGCAGCCTGTCCGATTCTGCCGGTGCCATATTTCGCTCGTTGATGATGGGGAAACCATTGTCGAATCTGAAGCGCAAAGGTGCAGGTCCAATGAGACTGATGGTATCCACTCCCTGCTGGCTATTCGATCGTTCACCCCGTTCCAAGATGTCCCGAAGAAGGCGCTGATATTGATTGTCCGGCGTGCGGTCTTTGTAGTCTTTCATCATAATTTTTTATGCTATTATAACCTACATTATCATGAATCTGAAGATCAAACGACTTCACCCAGATGTCATTCTTCCCTCGTACGCACACCCGGGCGATGTAGGTCTCGACATGTACTCACTGGAGGACTGTGTTCTTCAGCCAGGAGAGCGAAAGATCTTTGGTGTGGGCTTTGCACTGGAATTCCCGGAGGGATATGCCGCCATCGTCAAAGATAAGGGAAGTCTTCCAAAAAATGGAGGCATCCATACGATGGGAGGGGTCTTTGATGCCGGCTACCGAGGGGAATACAATGTGAATCTCATCAATCTAGGAGCGGAACCATACAAGATAGAGAAGGGGAACAAGATTGCACAACTCGTCATTTTCCCGGTAGTACGCGCGGAGATCGAAGAGGTGAACGAGCTTTCGACCACTTCACGCGGCGAAGGCCGATTTGGCAGTACGGGCAAATAGGTGATAGTATAAACTCACTAAACTTTCATGATTTAAGTAACCAGATATTTCTGAATATTCCGCCATTATTACCCTAATTCCACTTTTACCATGAAAGATACTCAAATAAAAAAACTCATAGCAGCAGAAAAAAAGCGCCAGAAAAGCGTTGTTAATCTCATTGCATCGGAGAATTATGTTTCGAAGGACGTGCTCGAGGCTCTCGGATCGGAGCTGACGAATAAGTACGCAGAAGGAAAATCCCACATGCGATATTATGGAGGAAACGAGGTTGTAGACAAAATAGAGGATCTTTGTAAAAAACGAGCTCTCGGACTCTTCGGACTTTCCGAAAGGGAATGGGACGTAAATGTCCAGCCTCTTTCAGGATCTCCTGCAAACCTCGCTGTTTACCTTGCTCTTGTTCCACCAGGTGGAAAGATTATGGGGATGTCTTTGGATCATGGTGGACACCTGACTCACGGACACAAGGTTTCTGCAACGGGGAAATTCTGGCAACAGATCGCGTATGGAGTTGACCAGAGAACAGAAATGCTTGACTACGGAGCCCTGAAAGAAATTGCAGCAAAGGAAAAACCCACCATTTTGGTTGGAGGGTATACTGCCTATCCCCGCATTATTGATTTTAAAAAACTTCGCGAAGTCGCTGATGCGGGAAACGCTCTTTTGATGATTGACATGTCGCATTTTGCTGGATTGGTTGCTGGAAAAGAATATCCAACTCCCTTTGAATACGCGGATGTCGTGACCACAACAGTCCATAAGACTCTCCGCGGGCCACGAAGCGCACTCATTTTCTCAAGATTGGATTCGCGTGATCTACATAAAAAAATTGATAAAGCCGTTTTCCCGGGACTACAGGGAGGACCTCATTTGAACCAAATAGCGGCTGTAGCGGTGGCTCTTCGCGAAGCTGCGGCTCCTGCCTTCAGAAAATATGCCGCCCAGGTGAAGAAAAATGCCAAAGTGCTGGCTGACGAACTTGCACATAGAGGGTGGAGAATAATATCAGGCGGGACAGACACTCATCTCATACTTATCGATACCTGGATGGATGGAAAAGGTCTTTCAGGAAAGGAAGCCGGAAATAGATTGGAAAAAGAGGGAATAATCGTCAATAAAAACACGATACCGTCTGACACTCGTCCGCCTGCGGATCCTTCCGGTATTCGAATCGGCACTGCTGCAGAGACAACTCGTGGAAAGAAAGAAAAAGATATGAAAAAGATTGCAGAGAGGATTGATAGGATACTGAGAGGGAAATAACATAAAAATTCCCCCAACTCCAGAGATACCATAAAACTGGAGAAGGGGGAATCATTGATCGCTCCAATCAACCGTCAGGCAAAATCCTATTCAACAGAATAGCAGAGGCCACTAAAAAGTCAACTTCGTTATCCCCATGTTAGAATATACCCATCATGCCTGATAGTATCCAAAACCTACACACATCTCTTGCTTCGGCAGCCCAAAAAGCAGGAATAGAAAATCCTGCTATTCAACTTGAGCATCCTGACGATATTTCGCATGGAGATTTTGCCACGAACATCGCAATGGTACACGCCAAAGCTCTCAAGCAGAATCCAAAAGCTCTCGCGGAAAAGATCGTCGAGGAATTCAAAAAAGAGATGCCTGCTGAAGTTGCCTCGGTCTCTGTTGCGGGTCCTGGGTTCATCAATATAGCGCTCAAAAATGATTTCTTTGTAAAGAGTGTGCTCGATATAGATGAAAACTTTGGAAAAAATACTCATCACAAAGGAGAAAAGGTGATGGTGGAATACACCGACCCCAATCCTTTCAAGGAGTTCCATATCGGTCATCTCATGTCGAATGCGATTGGGGAGTCCATCGCCCGGCTTGTGGAAGCACAGGGAGCGGAGGTTAAGCGGGCCAACTGGCAGGGTGATGTTGGGCCGCACGTGGCTAAGGCGCTCTGGGGAGCAATGAAACTGGGTGCTTCAGATGCAGCAAGCTGGGGAAAGGCATATGCTTTCGGTTCGAACGCATACGACACAGATGAAGCAGCAAAAAAGGAGATTCAAGAAATCAACAAGAAGGTCTACAGTCAGGAGGACAAGGAGATAAATGCTCTCTATGAAAAAGGAAGAAAAGAGAGCCTCGAGAGTTTCGAGAAAATCTACGAACGGCTCGGCACCACATTTGACAACTACTTCTTTGAGGGAAAAGAGGGAAGAAACGGAGTGGGGATTGTAAAAGAATTTCTTGCAAAGGGAGTCTTCGAAGAAAGCGATGGAGCTGTCATTTTTCCAGGAGAAAAGCACGGGCTCCATACGCGAGTCTTCCTCACCTCACAGGGGCTACCGACCTACGAGGCCAAGGAACTCGGTCTTAATATTGAAAAATTCCGCATCTATCCGGATCTCTCGCAATCCATCATCATTACCGCCAATGAGCAGACCGACTACTTCAGAGTGCTCCTTAAGGTCTTTTCACTCATCAATCCTTCTATTGCTGAAAAAACAAAGCACATACCTCATGGCATGATGCGCCTCACCACGGGGAAAATGGGGTCGAGAAAGGGGAATGTCGTTACAGCAGAGACCTTCATCGGAGAAGTGAAGAAACTCGTGGAAGTGAAGATCAAGGATCGTGATTTCGATGAAATTGAAAAAGAAAAAGTGGCTGAAGACGTCGCACTCGCAGCTATCAAGTACCAGATTCTGCGACAGGCAATCGGAGGGGATATCATCTATGATCCAGAAAAGTCAATCTCATTTGAGGGGGATTCTGGTCCATACCTCCAGTATGCCTGCGTGCGTGCCGGAACAGTCCTTGCAAAAGCAGAGGAAGTCGGGATCGCAAAGGACGTCGCCGCACTGCCAGAAGGAATCAGTCTTCTCGAAAAACTTCTCTGTCGCTTCCCAGAAATTGTCTCTCGGTCTCGAGAAGAATATGCTCCGCATCGCATTACCACGTATCTGACCGAACTTGCAGCAGCCTTCAACTCCTACTACGCCAACAATCAGATTATTGATGCAAAAAATCCACTCTCACCCTATCGTGTCGCACTGACCCGCGCTTTTGTACACGTCATGAAGAATGGTCTCTGGCTTCTGGGTATACGAGTACCGAAGAGGATGTGAGGTGTTTCCACATATCGAACTATGAGGGTGACTTGACAAATACCCTGCTTTAGGTGTCTAATCTTAAAAGAATTCTCAGAACGTTACTATCCTATAAAGGATTCCTAGATTTTTGGTTGCGGAATTGGGCCTATATTACTATGTAGTCCTGCATCCGCAACCAACTATCAGTCGATAAGGTCTCTTGGGCTTTGAGAAATCAATGGCAAGAGATACACGATCAGTTGTTGGCAGCGGCTATTGCAAATGCCTACTAATAATAATCCTGCAACAGCAGTGCAGCTCCTTGAACTCAGCTCGCTTCAGATGAAGCGCCTCCAGCCTGTTGCAGATCAAGAACAGGTGAAGGAAGCTATCATGAGCAAAGATCATCCATTTTGGAATGCCTTTGCACTCGCGGTAGCCACCCTGGAAAAAGTCCAGACGACAACTGAGCAAGTTCTCAAAATGATCAAGCAGATCACCTCAGAAGTCATCACTGCAAAGAGAAAGGCCAATTGCTTTGTTGACAAATACCGGTATTACTACCGCGACGGCAATCTCGTCAACTGGCTCCCGGAGACACAGGCAGAGCAGTCTGCCACTAGCTTTTCGGTGAACGAACTCCTCAAGAAGTCGACGTTCAAGGCGATGGCTGAAGAAATTGTCGGCGAGAAGGGGAATATCAAAAAAATTTCCCAGATCCTTATCTCACGAAAACATACCACGTCTCTTCCTGCCATTGAGTCTCTCATTGAGAGGCAAGATGGGGGCGAAAACGTAGGTCTTCAGACTGACGGCCGATCAAACTTCTTCTTTGTTGAAAACGTGGATGGTGGCGTCTCGGTGATCTACATGTTCCGGGCTGACGTGCAGTGGTTTGTGCACGTCTTCCGTCTCGGTAACGGCCGTCGCTGGTATGCCGGGGACCGCGTCTTTGTGCGCAACTCCTGAACCTCTGTCCCTTGAGTCCCCTGGACCCTCTCACTTATGCTCTACTTTCGCAAGGAAGTGGAGTATTTTTTTTAGAACACGGTAATACATATAAAATCCCAAGAGTCATCAAAGCTTTTTATATTCCAAAAAAATGCTAAAATGGCGACTATGGAACCCGAAAAAAGCCCTCAGGCCCTGACTGAAGAAAAGATCCTGGACACGTGGGAAAAGAAACATATTTTCCGAAAAACTCTTGAGAAAGAAGCTCCAAAGGGCGACTTTGTCTTTTATGACGGCCCTCCTTTTGCCACCGGTGAACCTCACTATGGTCATGTTGTACCAGGTACTGTGAAAGATATCATCCCTCGATACAAGACAATGCGGGGCTATCGTGTTCGTCGCCGCTGGGGATGGGATTGCCACGGATTGCCGGTGGAAAATATCATAGAAAAAGAACTCAACCTCCAGGCGAAAAAAGATATTCTCGATTACGGCATCGACAAATTTAATACAAAAGCCCGCGAGAGCGTGCTCCGCTATGCGGGGGATTGGAGGAAGATAATTCCACGCCTCGGCAGGTGGGTTGATATGGAGAATGACTATCGCACGATGGATGCAACATACACCGAGAGCGTATGGTGGGCCTTTTCCGAATTGCACAAGAAGGGACTTGTCTATGAAGGTTTCAAATCAATGCATCTTTGTCCACGCTGTGAGACTACGCTCTCGAACTTCGAGGTGAGCCAGGGGTACAAGGACATCACGGATATTTCTGTCTACGTGAAGTTTGCATTGGGCGATGAACAGGGAGTTTTCCTGCTCGCCTGGACAACAACGCCATGGACTCTTCCTGGCAATGCTGCCCTCGCTATTAATCCCGCCCTCAAGTACGTGAAAGTCGAGGTGAAGGGAGAGAAGTATATTCTTGCAGAGTCGCGACTGTCTGTACTTAAGGATGAATATACGATGGTGGAGACGGTGGATGCAGAAAACCTTATCGGAAAATCATATAAACCACTTTTTTCATACTATGCCGATGATGCCAAGCTCAAGAATCGCCAGAACGGGTGGAAAATATATGCCGGAGACTTCGTAACTGACGAGAGCGGAACGGGCATTGTGCACATCGCACCCGCATTCGGTGCAGACGACTACGAACTTTCTCTCAAGTCTGATATTCCTTTCATCCAGCATGTTGGAACCAATGGAAAGTTTCGACCGGAAGTTTCTGATTTTGCCCTACAGGATGTTAAACCGAAAGGTGACCACCAAAAGGCTGACATCGAGATCATCAAGCATCTCGCACATGCAGGATCCCTTTTCGCAAAGGAAAAAATCATCCACCCGTATCCCCATTGCTGGCGCTGCGACACTCCGCTCCTCAACTACTCCTCCTCGTCATGGTTTGTGAAAGTCACGGAAATCAGGGACAAGCTCGTGAAAGAAAACAAGAGGGTGCAATGGGTACCACCTGAGGTGGGCGACGGGCGTTTCGGCAACTGGCTGCTCGGTGCTCGCGATTGGGCAATCTCACGCTCGCGTTTCTGGGGTGCACCGCTGCCAGTATGGAAAAACGAGAAGACAGAAGAAGTCACTGTCATCGGTTCACGTGCGGATTTGAAAAAATACAGCAGGGCGAAAAACACATACTACGCTGTTCGCCACGGTGAATCCGAGAACAATGCACAGAACATAATGAACGGTGCGGTTGAAAATCCATTCCATCTCACGCCGAAGGGAAAGAATCAGGCACTCGAAGCTGCGAAGTGGCTCAAGGACAAGAAGATTGATCTCATTTTCACTTCTCCCTTCATGCGTACACGCGAAACAGCTGACCTCATCGCAAAGCAGCTCGGGCTCGATTCATCCCATGTGATCACGGAACCTTCGATCTGCGAGCTCAAGATCGGGGTTTGGGAAGGGCATCCATTCGCGGAATTTCAGAAAAAATTTGCGCATGCTGACCGCTTCGTTACGAGATTTGAGGGGGGAGAGAGTTATGTTGATCTCAAGAAGAGAATGGGTGACTTCCTCTACAATCTCGAGAAAAAATATTCCGGCAAGAATATTCTCATTGTGAGTCATGATTCACCACTTTTTCTACTCACGGCTGCTACCCGAGGACTCACAAGGAAGGAGGCAATTGCCCTTCGCGGTGACCGCGATCACTTTACCGACAACGCAAAGCCCTTTGCGCTCGACTTCGCCCCTCTTCCGCACAATGAGGAATACGAGCTTGATCTCCATCGCCCATTCATCGACAACCTCGAACTTTTCTCAGAGGACGGCACCAAGCTTGTCCGTGTACCCGAAGTCTTCGACTGCTGGTTCGAGTCGGGTTCAATGCCATTCGCCGAGGCGCATTACCCATTTAAAAAGGATGAATTCAATCCCAATCCGGGTCCATTTTCCAAGATTCTCGGCAAGACAAAGGGCTATCCCGCCGACTTCATCGCTGAAGGTCTCGACCAGACTCGCGGCTGGTTCTACTCCATGCTCGTACTCGGTACTGCACTTTTTGGAAAGACGCCATACAAAAAGGTGGTGGTGAACGGACTCGTATTGGCGGAAGATGGCAGGAAAATGTCAAAGCGCGAGAAAAACTATCCGGATCTTCGCCTCACCATCGACAGGTTCGGCGCCGACGCACTCCGATACTTTCTCATGTCATCACCTGTGGTGCGCGGACAAGATGTCTGCTTCAGTGAGAAGGGGATTGACGAAGTGGTCAAGAAGCACATCGGTCGTCTCAATAACGTCGTCAGCTTCTATGAACTGTATGCGGACGAATCTGTCAGAAGAGAAACAGAGAGCGAACATCCGCTCGATCTCTGGATCACTGCCTGTCTGCGCCGACTTGGCTGCGAAATGACTGACGCACTCGAGGAATATGAGATTGATCGCGCTGCACGGCCTATCGCCGACTTTATTGATGATCTTTCGACGTGGTATATCCGACGATCCCGCGATCGCTTCAAGAGTGAGGAAAAAGCAGAGGCACTCTCGACTACGCGCACTATTCTTCTTGAGTTCTCGAAACTCCTTGCGCCATTCATGCCATTCCTTGCAGAAGATGTGTACATGAGAGTGGGGGGTCCGTTGGAAAGCGTCCATCTCGAGACATGGCCGGCCACAGCAAAAAAGACCACGAAGGCTGACGAGAAAATCCTTTCAGCTATGAAAGATATCCGTCGTCTCGCCTCGCTCGGCCTCGAAGCTCGTATGAAGGCAAAGGTTAATGTGCGCCAACCACTCGCATTACTCAAAATGAAAGCTCCATTACCTGCCTCCGAACTGCTCCCCATACTCAAGGATGAGATAAATGTGAAAGAAGTTATCTCTGACCCTGCACTCACTGAAGAAATTTTCCTCGAGACTGCGCTCACTGCTGAACTCCAGGAAGAGGGACAGGTTCGCGAGATGATCCGTTCCATCCAAGAAATGAGAAAAGAAGCGAAGCTCTCGGTGAAAGACTCTGCTTCTCTCGAGATTGGTGAAGATCACGAGAATGCTGCTCTCACGCAAAAGAACAAGGAAGCAATCATGAAGGCCACAGGTCTCTCCGACATCATATTCATTTCCGGCAATGTCCCACCACATCTACACAACTCCGGGGTTCATAGTTCATAGTGCTCCACATGGCGAGGCGGGGAAGTATTTTCTCATCTTCACCCGCGAACTCGGCATGATTAGTGCAACTGCGCAGGGTGTGCGCTTTTCCCAATCGAAATTGCGCTATCACATCCAGGATTATTCCTCGAGTCTTTTTTCTGTTGTGAAGGGGAAAGAAGTGTGGAGAGTGACTGGTGCAAAGGAGATTGAAGGAAAAGGGGAAGTGACTGCAGAAAACAGAAAACTGTATGTGAGAATTCTTTCTCTGCTGAAACGATTGGTGCCAGGGGAAGAGAAGAATGAAAAACTTTTTGAAGTTGTGGAAAAACTGCAGGGATATTTATGCAGCCGGGCTCCTGCTGGTGGGCTTGTCGAGTACGTGACGGTTTTAAGAATACTCCATCATCTCGGATACATTTCAAATGCAGATATGTTTATGGAAATACTTTCTGATACGGATTTAAATGATCAGGTTCTCAACAAAGTTTCTAATCTGAAGGACGAGATGGTGAGGGAGATAAATAGGGGGTTGAAGGAGAGTCAGTTGTAGATGTTGTATAATCATCAAGATGGTGCATATTATACTACCGTAATAAATGAAAAAAGTTTCCCTTTACGCCACAATCACATTCCTCCTAGCGTTTGCAGCTCTGCAGATCTTTCTTATTTCAAAAACGTTTTATGTAGATGAGGGGAACAATATCCATTCAACTGTGGAAGGATACGCGGATATTCCTTTCCATCTGGCGATGATTTCGAAGTTTGCTTTCTCATCCCATTTTGACCTAGCCGACCCGCTCTTTTATGGAGGAACAATTCATTACCATTTTCTAACTAATCTTGTCAGGGGACTCCTGCTTCGTGTCACAGATGCGTGGTCTTTTTCCATCCTCGCACCCATCTATCTTTTGGCTGTACTCAACATAACTTTCCTCTTTCTTATTTACAAAAAATTATTCGCACATAACGGGCTCGCCATCCTATCGTTTCTCATTTTCTTTTTCGGAGCCGGGACCGCCGCATGGCCGTTCTTTCATACAGACCTTCTGTCGCCACTCGTTACTTTCGATGCAAAGCTGCCGGCGCAGAATATTGATTTTGGTCCAGTCCTCTCTATGAGTTTTATACACCAGCAGGCATTTTTCCTAGGCTTCTTCCTTTTCCTTTCCTTTCTCTTGCTGCTCTTCAAGATCAATGAACGATCTGAGAAACGCTTCATGATTCTCGCTATGGTTGTTCTTGCCTTGCTACCTTTTGCACATGCACACAGCTTTCTCGCCACGGCAGGAATACTTGTTTCAGGCATTCTGTGCGCCCTTGTGAGGAAAGACATGCAGAGTCTTAAGAGATTGTTCATCCTTCTTATCGCAGGTATCATCCTCACTGTTCCCCAGGTATATTTCATCATGAACGCCAACTCGGAGATCACGACACCTGAGAGTTTCATTAAATTCCGTCTTGGCTGGATGACGCAACCGGGTATTGGCGCAGTTCAATTCTCGGAAGGAACGAGTCGCCTGCTCACCTATGCAGACTTTCTCTGGCAAAATTTCGGAGTGATACTGCCCGTCTTTGCCGCATCAGTCGCATGTGCATGTCTCTATTTTCGTCGGTATCTCCGTGAAGAGAATACCACTTTTATCTGGTTTGGATTCTCGGCCCTTTCGATTTTCCTCATTGTCCAGTTTTTTCAATTCCAACCTTGGGATTATGACAACAACAAGTTGCTCGTATATTTTCTTTTTTTCGCCACTCCCTTCATGATATGGGCGATTACAAACATGTTTGCTCAAAAAAAGTGGATGCAGCGGATGGTCCTTGCTCTTTTCCTCGTTTTTTCCACTCTCTCTGGAATTTCAGATACGATGTACCGCATACAGATGCAGAAGGAGAATCTGCCGCTGATTTTCAGCAGCAATGCTCGCATACTCGCAGAGTATGTACGTAGCAGGGTGTCGGAAGATGGCTTGATACTGACAAGCACCCACCACCTCAATCCTGTCGCCTCATTGGCAGGTCGGCCGGTCCTTGTCGGCTATCCAGGCTGGCTCTGGTCGTCGGGCGGTATTGATTATTCGCAAAGAGAAGCAGAGATTCAAAAGTTCTACAAGTCTCCGAATGCCACAGACCCGATTTTCAAAAAGTATCCTGTCAGATATATTTTACTGGATCCCACAGTGAGGAGCATGTACGGTACGCAACCAGGGGATCTTCAGAAATATTTTGAACCTGTATTTACCGCCGGCGACTACATTCTCTACAGGGTCGCTTTATAAACTATTCATACAATGCTAAAATAAAGGTCATGACTCCCGAGGAACAAAGCAAGATTGAAGAACTCAAAAAATCCCTCTATTCTCGCAACGCTCCAGAGATACGCCCAAAACGACACCTCGACTTCGGAGCACGTCCCGTCGAAACTTCGAACATCCCAACTGACTGGGAGCACCCCCCTGAGGAACCAGGGGAAGATGTTGTCCTTAATCAGAAATACAAGCCCGCAGGACTTCCTTTCCTCACTAAATTTTTCCTCGGCTCCCTTCTCTTTTTCGTGATCGCTATGAGCATTGGGGCATACCTCATGTTCAATGGATCAAACATCATTTCTGCAAACAATATTGATATTGTCATTGATGGTCCAGTGACGGTTGCGGGAGGGGATCCCATCTCCTTCGTTGTGCAGGTGAGGAATAAGAATAACATCACGCTTGAGTCGGTGGATATGGCCATAGATTTTCCCGTGGGAACAGTGGATGTTGCTGAAAGATCGAAGGAGCTGAAGCAATATCGTGAATTCATGAATGATATTTCACCTGGGGGAATCGGGCAGAAGACCGTCAAAGCGGTTCTCTACGGAGAGGAGAATAGCAAAAAGGAAATCACCATCACCATCTCATACCGAGTTGCCGGATCGAATGCCATTTTTCAGAAACAGAAAACCTATGAGCTTCTTCTGAGTTCTTCACCACTCTCCCTATCCGTTTCTTCTTTCAAGGAAGTGACTTCGGGACAGGAAATCGAATTTGAAGTGACTCTCGCTTCCAATTCAGCTGAAATTATCCGTAATCTTCTTTTGAGGGCGACGTATCCTTTTGGCTTTACGCTCACTTCAACTGACACAAAGATGGAGAGCGGGGGATCGACATGGAAAATTGGCGATATTCCCCCACACGGCAAGAAGGTAATAAAATTCAAGGGAAAGCTCGAAGGGCAGGATAACGAAATGAGGACATTTCGTTTCACTGCCGGAGCACAGAGCGTGAAGACGAGCGGAGTCATCGGTACCGAGTATATTGCTGCCACAAAAGAAGTGAGCATTAAAAAGCCTTTCATTTCAGCTTCAATCGCTTTTGATGGTGATGATGGGGAAGGCATATACATAGGCGAATTCAATAGGCCGGTAAAAGCAACTATTTCCTGGTTTAATAATCTCCCAACTTCCATCATTGACGGTGAAATTCACTTGAAACTTTCTGGAAATTCTTTTGATAAAATATCAGTTTCCCCTGGTGAAGGACTCTACAGATCTGCTGATAATGAAATAGTTTGGAATCGGATCACAACACCCGCTCTTGGAGAAATAGGGGCGGGGGAAAGTGGCAGCGTTTCTTTCATGTTCACACCTCGCGATTTCAGCACCCCTCTGCGTTCAGTTACGAGCCCGGGTCTTGCAGTCGATCTCAGTGTCTCCGGCAAGCGCATTTCTGAGAGCAATGTTCCTGAAAATGTAGTTTCGAGTGCTCGTAGGACCATCCGTATTTCTTCACAGCTCTCATTGTCTTCCGTTCTTGTGCGTTCGCTCCCTCCATTCGAAAATACCGGTCCGATTCCACCCAAAGCAGAGAAAATGACGACATACACAGTGATCTGGACTGTAGACAATACTGCCAATACGGTGACAGGAGCAGAAGTCCGAGCTCTTCTCCCTGCCTACGTGAAATGGCTCGGCAAAGTGAGTCCGGTGGGTGAAGACATAAGTTTCAATTCGAAGAATGGGGAACTCGTCTGGAGGGCGGGGCACGTGGACACATATACCGCAAATACCAATCGTCGCAAGCAAGTTTCTTTTCAGATAGGATTTGAACCGAGTGTGGCACAGGTTGGTCAGGCACCCTTTCTTGTACAGGATACGACACTTACAGGTCTTGATGATTATACAGGAGAAATTCTCACAAACACGAGGCAGGCCCTCACCACAGTTTTCAGTACCGATCCTGCATACAAGGACGGACATGACAAGGTGGTGCGGTAACTGGCACTTGAAGAATATTTAGGCTAGAATAGGCGGATGCAAAACACGAACGAAACCAAGATGGAAAAAATCGTATCTCTCTGCAAGAGGAGGGGGTTTATTTTCCAAGGCTCGGAAATCTACGGAGGACTCGCTGGAACATGGGATATGGGACCTCTTGGTGTTACCCTCAAGAATAATATAAAGAATCTCTGGTGGCAGCGGTTCGTTGAAAGCCGTGACGACATATATGGTGTAGACGCTGCCATCCTCATGAATCAGAAGGTGTGGGAGGCAAGCGGGCATGTTTCTGGATTCTCCGACCCCCTCGTTGAATGCAAGAAATGCCAGCACCGTTTTCGTGCCGATCAGCTTGAAGACCCAGCACAATGTCCTGATTGCGAGGGACAACTTGGCGCAGCACGCCAATTCAATATGATGTTTAAGACGCATGTCGGAGCGAATGAAGACGCGGCTTCAGTATCATATCTCCGTCCGGAGACAGCACAGGGAATGTTTGTTAATTTTAAAAATGTCATCGATACTTTTCACCCAAAACTACCATTTGGCTTGGCGCAGATAGGCAAGGCCTTTCGCAATGAGATTGCTCCTCGGGATTTTGTCTTTCGCTCGCGAGAGTTCGAACAGATGGAGATAGAATACTTCGTTAACCCAAAGGAATGGAAGGAAATCTTTGAATCTTTCCGAAAGGAGATCCATGAATTTACCAGGGAAATTGGTCTTACAGAAAACCATATCCACGAACTCGAAGTCGCGGACGGTGACCGTGCCCACTACTCCCATAGAACGATAGATTTTGAATTCGATTTCCCATTCGGGCGAAAAGAACTGTATGGTCTTGCGTATCGTACGGATTTCGACCTCAAGCAGCATTCAGGTGCAAGTAACACAGATCTTTCATACTACGACGAAGAAACAAAAGAAAGAATCGTCCCTCATTGCATTGAGCCTTCGTTCGGTGTCGAACGTACTCTGCTGGCTATTCTCTCTGACGCATATACTGAAGATGAAATAGAGGGGGAAACACGGATCTATCTCAAGCTCGTTCCCTCTATAGCTCCCTACAAAGTTGCCGTCTTTCCTCTATTAAAAAACAAACCGCAGCTCGTGGAAAAAGCGAAAGAAGTCTATGCACTACTCAAAAAAGAGATACCTTCAGCCACCTTCGACGACAATGGAAACATCGGAAAGAGATATCGAAGACAGGATGAGATCGGAACACCGTACTGCGTGACGGTAGATTTTGATACTATAGAAAAAGATGCCGGGGTGACCGTTCGTGATCGTGACACAGGAAAACAGGAGAGGGTGAAGGTAGCTGAACTAGCTGCGTGCCTTCGGGGAAAAATAACAAATTAATTCATATGAAATTCACCAAGAAAATTCTCAACAACGGCTTGAGGGTTATTACCATCCCTATGCCGGACAATCCCGCCGTCACCGTCCTCGTGATGGTGGAGGCCGGATCAAAGTACGAAACAAAGAGTACAAATGGCATTTCTCATTTCCTCGAGCACATGATGTTCAAGGGGACTCCGCGGCGACCGAAGGCGAGTGATATTTCCCGCGAATTTGACGGACTGGGAGCTGAGTCCAATGCCTTTACCTCCGATGAATACACCGGATACTATGTGAAAGTTGCTCCTCGGAATCTCGATACTGCACTCGACATCATCTCCGATATGTACCTTAATCCGCTGTTCGAAGAGAGGGAAATTGCAAAAGAAAAAGGGGTAATCGTTGAGGAAATCCGCATGTACAGGGACAAGCCGCAGTCACAGGTCCAGGATGCTCTTGGCGCACTCCTTTACGGTGACCAGCCTGCAGGCTGGACGGTTCTCGGTCCGGAAGAGAACATCCAATCTTTTTCTCGCAATGATTTCCTAACCTACCGGGAGAAGCACTATGTTGCAAGCGCAACTACCGTCGTCATTGCAGGAGCTGTCTCTGAAAAGGAAGTGGTGAAAAAGATTGAGGACCTATTTTCAAAAATTCCTTCACAGAAAAAAGAAGGTAAGATAGAGGTCAAGGAATCCCAAAAAAGTCCTGCACTTGTTGTGAAGTACAAGAAAACTGACCAGACACATCTGGCTATTGCTGTACGGACATTCCCAATATTTGATAGGAGAATTCCTGCAATAGGACTTCTTTCAACAATCCTCGGAAGAGGGATGAGCTCGAGACTCTTTTCGAAAATGCGCGACGAGCTCGGCATCTGTTACTATATCCGCTCTTCGCATCATGCGTATACTGATCATGGAGTATTTATTGTCGCGGCTGGTGTGGATACCTCAAGGGTTGAGCTTGGGATCAAGACAATCATAAGTGAACTTGCCCGCATGTCAGAAGAACTTGTCGCTCCAGCTGAACTCAAGAAGGCTAAAGACTATGTTGCTGGAACAATGATGCTCAATCTTGAGACTTCGGATTCGCAAGCCGAATTTGTCGGAATCCAAGAGGTTCTCAAGGGTACCGTGAAGACACCTGAAATTATGATCCGTGAAATGAGGAAAGTATCTGCTGAGGAGATTCGCGATCTTGCAAAAGTGATCTTTACTGATGTGGGCCTCAATATGGCAATTGTTGGACCTTATAAGGAGGATAAGCGCTTCAAGGATCTGCTGACTTTCAAAAAGTAGTGGTATACTTATAGTATGAATGATGGCCGGAATATACGCATCACTATCACCTCGGGCACAATCGTAAAGACGATTCTCATACTCCTTTTTGCTGCAGTCCTTTATTATATAAAAGATATCGTACTTGTGGTTCTCGCTGCCATTGTCATCGCCTCAGCAATTGAACCTGCCGCACACTGGTGTATCCGTCATCGAATACGTAGGTTGCCTGCTGTCATCGGTATCTATGTGATTTTGGCACTTTTCCTCGCAGGCTTCTTTATCTTTTTTGTACCATCGTTGCTCAACGAGGCTCTTACATATCTCAACAATCTGCCTGAAAATATCAGTCTGAATGACCTCTGGGGTCCTTTTCAGGGAGCAAGCTTCTATCCCGACGCCGCATCATCGATTGCTGACAGGACGTTTTCCATAAAAGGATTCATCGAAGCCTCGAAGTATGCAATTTCTGGAACTGGAACAGGAGCGTTCAGAACAGCAAGCTTCATTTTCGGCGGCGCACTCAGCCTCATTCTCATGATCGTGCTCTCCTTCTACCTCGCGGTGCAGGAGGATGGGGTTGGAAGTTTCCTCAAGCTCGTTAGTCCCGTCAGGCATCACGACTACATCATTAATCTCTGGAAGCGATCTCAGAAAAAGATCGGATACTGGATGCAAGGGCAGCTCCTCCTCGCTTTCATTGTCGGCCTCCTCGTATACCTCGGTCTCATGGTTCTCGGAGTGAAGCATGCACTGCTTCTCGCCTCGATTGCAGCAATGTTTGAGATCATCCCCATCTTTGGGCCCATCATCTCAGTGGTCCCAGCCGTCCTCATTGCACTCGTTGACGACGGAGTCACCATGAGTCTTCTGGTTGTTGGTCTCTACCTCATCATCCAGCAATTTGAGAACCATCTCCTTTACCCACTCGTGGTGAGAAAGATTGTCGGCATCTCTCCTATGGTGGTTATCCTTGCACTTGTCATCGGAGCCAAGCTCGCAGGCTTCCTCGGTGCACTTCTCGCCGTCCCCATCGCCTCAGCGCTCATGGAGTGGGTAAGTGATGTGGAAAAAGGTAAGCAGTCAACGGTAAAGATAGCAGATATATGAAGAATCAGAAATATTTTTACATCACGACGACTCTACCATATGTAAATGCGGAGCCGCATGTCGGACATGCCATGGAGTTTGTACGTGCCGATGTGATCGCCCGGGCAAAAAAACTGCAGGGATATGAAGTCTTTTTCAACACAGGAACCGATGAACACGGATTGAAGATTCAGAGGGGTGCGGCAACACTTGGCGTGACTACGCAGGAATACGTAGATCGTGCAGCGGAGAACTTTAAAGATCTGCTACCTCTTCTCGGGATTTCATCGAATATTCATTTTATAAGGACTACCAATCCCGAACATATCCGCGCCGCACAGGAATTCTGGAAACGCTGCAATGACCGCGGTTTTATCTATAAAAAAAATTACACGACAAAATATTGCGTCGGATGCGAGCTCGAGAAGACTGATTCGGAACTTGTCGATGACAGATGCCCGACCCATCCCTCGTTGTCGATCGAAGAGATACAAGAGGAGAATTATTTCTTTAAATTTTCTGAATTCCAGAAGCCTCTCCTCGAGCTTTATGAAACGAACCCCACGTTTGTCGTTCCGGATTTTCGTTTCAATGAGATAAAGGCATTTGTGGAAAGGGGACTTACAGATTTCAGTATTTCCCGGCTCAAGAGCAAGATGTCATGGGGGGTACCTGTTCCGAATGATCCTGACCACGTGATGTATGTATGGTTTGATGCACTCGTGAGCTACATTTCAACACTCGGATGGCCGGACGACAAAGAAAGTTTTGACCAATGGTGGGTGAAAACAGGGGGCGTCGTCCAGTATTGCGGCAAGGACAATCTCCGCCAGCAATCCGCAATGTGGCAGGCAATGCTCATGGCTGCGGGTCTTCCGAATTCCAAACAGATTGTGGTCAATGGCTTCATCACTGGAGAGGGAGGTATAAAGATGAGCAAGACGCTTGGAAATACGGTTAATCCCGTTGAGATTGTACAGGAATACGGTACGGATGCCCTACGCCTTTTCATGCTCCGGGAAATTCACCCTTTCGAAGATTCTCCCTTTACTCTAGAAAAATTCAAGGAGGCGTACAACGCACATTTGGCAAACGGCCTCGGCAATCTGGTCAGTCGAGTCCTGAAAATGGCAGAGACTAATGACGTCCGTCTGCCCAAGGGACCCGAGGTTGATATTGGAAAATACGCTCCGATCTACGATTCGTATGAGATAAATAAAGTCTGCGACGACATCTGGGAACGCATTCAGGCTGCAGATAAATACATTCAGGATAATCAACCGTTCAAAACAGTTAAGGTCGACGTCGAAAAGGGAAAGGAACAAATTACTCATCTTCTAGGCGAAGTGGCTCATATCGGCATTCTCCTGGAGCCGCTCCTGCCCGATACCTCAGAAAAAATTGCGCAGGCACTACGCACCAATAGGATATCAGCACCTTTATTTATGAGGAAATAGGCAAGATGTCTCTAATATCCTCGAACTACATTATGGTATATAATATGAAATGTAATATATGGTAGCAGCCAAAAAAATTCTCATTATTGAAGATGAAAAGCCAATGGCGAGAGCTCTTGAGTTGAAACTTACTCATGCAGGATTCGAGGTTAAGAATGTTTCTAATGGAGAAGTGGGCCTAGAGTTATTGGAAAAGGAAACCTTCGATCTCATTCTGTGTGATTTGATTATGCCAAAGATGGATGGGTTTAAAGTGCTTGAGGCGCTCAACGAAAGAAAGATCAAAACTCCTATTATGATACTGACAAATTTAAGCCAGTCGGATGATGAGAAGCGAGCGAGAGCATTGGGCGCAAAGGATTTTTTTATCAAATCCAATATGCCGATTGCCAATATTATTGAGCGTATTACTCAATTTCTAAAATAGTACTGTTATGAAATTTGATGACAACACAATTAAAAATATTCTTCTTAAGGGAAATTACATCACCGAAGAAGATGTTAAGAATGCTGAGGATTTTTCTAAAACACATCACGTTTCGTTCGTAGAATATTTGCTCCAGGAAAATCTCATTACCAGAGATCTCATGGGGCAGGCGACAGCCGAGTCGTTCAAAGTTCCCTATGCGGACCTGCATTCTAAGCCACCAACACCAGAGAGGGTGCAAAAAATTCCTGAGGATATTGCAAAGAAATACCATGCGGTTATTTTCTCAGAAGAAAAAGACAAAATAGTGATTGCCACAGACGCGCCAGATGATAAAGATCTGGTTCCGGAACTCACCAAGCTTTTTGCTGACAAGAAGTTGAGCGTTACCTATTCACCAACCGCTGATATTAACGCAGCATTTGTGCATTATAAGAAACCACTAGAAACACGTTTCTCTAAAATTATTGAGAAAAAAGGACGTATTGCGCCTGAGCTTTTGGAAGAAATCTTTGATGATGCACTCGTATTTCATGCTTCCGATATTCACTTTGAACCCCAAGGAAAAATTATATTAGTGAGATTTAGAGTTGATGGTGTATTGCATGAAGCCGGTAGAATTCCCAAGGAGTACTACGAAAATATTCTCAATCGTATCAAAGTACAAAGTGGTATGCGAATCGATGAGCATTTTTCGGCTCAAGACGGATCGCTCCAGTATATGAAAGGTGCGACAGTTGTTGATTTGAGAACGTCGATCGTTCCAACTGTTCTCGGGGAGAAAGTGGTATTGCGCGTCCTCTCAGCCTATGTGGAAGGCTTTTCCTTGGGTGATCTTGGTCTCTCACCACAACACCAAACAATTCTTGAGCAAGCTGCGGCGAAACCATTCGGTATGATTCTAGTGGTTGGGCCAACGGGTTCGGGAAAGACCACAACTTTGTACGCGCTCCTAAAATTGGTTAATAATCCAGATGTTAACATTACCACGATCGAGGACCCGGTAGAGTATAAAGTGGTGGGTGTGAACCAAATTCAGACTAATGGAGAGACAAACCTCACATTTGCGAAGGGGCTCCGTTCCATCGTGCGTCAAGACCCAGATATTATCTTGGTTGGTGAGATCCGAGATAATGAGACTGCAGAAATTGCTGTTAATGCCGCACTCACAGGTCACTTACTTTACTCCACATTCCATGCAAATGATGCAGCCACTGCTATTCCTAGGTTACTGGATATGGGTATAGAACCCTTTCTTCTAGCTTCAACCCTTGAAATTGTCATCGCTCAGCGATTGGTTCGAAAAATTTGTGATCATTGTAAACATAGCGTGATCAAGTCACCTAAGGATTTTAAGACACCACAATTAAGGGCAACCCTTCCGTATTTTGAACAAAAAAATATCACTCTCTATGAGGGTAAGAAATGCGAGGTCTGTGGTCATACCGGCTACAAGGGAAGGACTGCTATTTTTGAATTTATTCCCATCACTCCTGAGATGCAGAATTTGATGTTACACTCTCCATCAACTCAGGAAATCTGGCAATTGGCACGCAAAGAGGGCTCGAAAACTCTTTTTGAAGACGGTATTCTAAAAGTAAAGGCAGGAATAACGACGCTTGAAGAATTGCTCCGGGTCGCTGAACCGCCTCAGCAAATGTAATCTTCTCATGCTTGCAGAACTTTTAAAAAACAAGGTAGATAAGATCATATCTCAATATTTTACTTTTTTTACTTTTGATCTTGGCAAAGAACGAAATTATTTTATTGAAAATTTAAGCATGTTGATTTCCGGTGGTATGCCAATTACTGCTGCATTTGACTCTATTGCATCTGAAACACGTTCGCGACGGATGAAAAATATCATTGGCAAAATAAAATTTGATATTGAATCCGGCATACCATTATGGCGTGCCCTTGAGAACTCTCAGCTCTTTCCTTCCCACGCAGTTTCTCTTATCCGGCTGGGCGAGGAATCAGGAAAACTTACCCAGAACTTAAAGGTCGTTGCGATTGAGCAGGAGAAGGAACGTATATTCAAGTCAAAACTCCATTCTGCAATGATGTACCCCGCATTCGTGCTCTCGCTTACAGCTATTATCGGTGTGGGAATTGCTTGGTTTATCCTACCCAAACTGGCAATCGTGTTCGGGCAGCTCAAAATTGAATTACCACTTATTACAAAAATTCTAATCGGAACCGGAACCTTTCTGAGCAACTACGGCGAGTATGTTGTGCCAGCGGTAATCATTGTAGTACCAGCATTGTTCTTTTTTATTTTTTCATTTTCAAAAACGAAATTTATCGGACAGTTTATTTTATTTTTCACGCCTGGTATTAAGGGCCTTATTAAAGAAGTGGAAGTTGCCAGGTTCGGTTATCTTCTGGGAACGCTCTTAGAAGCCGGGTTATCAATAACTGCTGCACTCGATTCTTTAGCAAGTGCGACAGAGATTTCTCGATACAAAAAGTTTTACTTGCATTTGAGCAGTTCTGTGGGCGATGGGAACTCAATTCAGAAAAGTTTAGCTTCATTTATTCAGGCGGGTCGACTTATTCCATCACCAATCCAACACCTTATTGTTGCAGGTGAACAATCCGGAACTTTGTCAACGACCCTCCTCAAAATTGGTCAAATCTTTGAGGCTAAGGCCGATACCACGACGAAAAATTTAACAACTATTTTGGAACCAATACTTTTAGTTATTGTTTGGCTTGGTGTAGTGACTGTAGCGCTGGCCGTCATTTTACCAATCTACAGTTTGATTGGGGGATTTAAAACATAATGATTATGAGAAATGCGGGCTTCACTCTGATTGAATTATTGCTTTCGGTATCGATCATTGTACTAATTTCTGGTATCTCAGTTCCAATCTACCAATTATTTCAAGTCAGAAATGATTTAGAGATTGCTGCAATGAGCACTGCCCATAGTGTTCGCCGTGCGCAGGTCTTAGCACAAGCGATGGATGGTGATGCGAACTGGGGTGTAAAGATTCAATTTGGAAGTATAATAATGTTTAAGGGTGCAAACTTTGCTGCACGCGATACAACTTATGATGAGTTATGGGAAGTTCCAACAAGTATAACTCCCTCAGGCACTTCGGAGATTGTGTTTGCAAAATTTACGGGCTTCCCACAAACTACCGGTGCCATTACTTTTACTTCGAATGCTAATGAGATAAGAGAAATTACAATCAATGCCAAAGGTATGGTCAACTACTAACCAAAAGGGATTCTCACTTGTAGAAGTCATCCTCTCGAGCGCAGTTTTTGTATTACTGGTAACGGCATTTGTGGGCGCCTATCTCTATGGTCAAGAGGCAACAGCACTTGCCGGCAATCGGGCACGTGCATATATGCTTGCGGAAGAAGGATTAGAAGCTGTGCGCAATATTCGTGATGGTGGTTCAGGGATTTCAAATTTAACTAACGGTACCTTTGGTTTGTCTACAACGAGCAATCAATGGAGTTTATCGGGTTTGTCGGATGTTACAGATATTTTTACTCGGCAAATTATAATCTCATCAATCGATGCTGAACGCAAGAGTGTTACTGTGAGCGTAAACTGGCCACAAAATCCGCAAAGAACAGGAATCGTTTCTCTAAGCTCTTATCTTACAGCGTGGCAGTGTGCTGATCAGGCGACATTATTAACGGTAAACGCTGCAGAAGCCAGTTTGATAGGAGCAGACAGAAATCTGATAGGCATTACAATTCGACATCCGACGGTTGGATGTGGTGATATTACCATTGATAAGATAACAGTGTCGTGGACCCCAATAACCGGTAATCGCAGTATCGAGAATATACTTATTAATAATAGTTTGGTTTGGACTGGCAGTGCAATGACTGGAACAGTGCTCGATATCACTAATACAACACTCACCGCAGGAGCAGTAGCCTTATCTACAGAATATCAATTTGGCAACTCAATGAACAATCGTACTTTTACTATAACGTACACGATGGCTGATGGTAGTGCGAAAACAGTAACTGGCATTGCGCCCTAAAGTATGAAACTACTACACATTACACACAGGCGAGGCTTTACTCTCATCGAGCTGCTACTCTATGTTGCCATTTCGTCGGCAATACTGTTAGTTACTTCACTCTTTTTACAAACGTTACTAGAGTCACGTATTAAAAACCAGACTATCGCTGAGGTTGAACAGCAAGGACTGCAAGTGATGCAGATCATCACACAAGCTCTGCGGAATGCTGACAGTATAAATTTCCCGGTTCAAGGTGAAAGTGCTGCGTCGTTGTCAATCAACACAATAGAGACGGGTAATAACCCCACACTATTTGATCTTGTAAGCGATGCAATTCGAATTAAAGAAGGTGGAGCATCGCCAATTGCCCTCACTAATTCACGCGTTGCTGTCTCCGATCTCACATTTAAGAATCTTTCACATACAAGCACCCCTGGAACAATTCGTGTCCGATTCATGCTTACACATGTCAATCGAGGTGGTCGCACTGAGTATAATTTTAGTAAAATATTTTACGGTAGTGCGTCATTACGCCAACCATAACTCATATGTCATCTTACCCTACAAAAAACAGATTTAATAGCACTGAGGGCTATATAACTTTAATAAGCGTATTGGTCGTAGGGGCAGTTGGTGTGGCTATAACCCTATCAATTATTTTACTGGGGTTAGGCTCATCTCGGACAAGTTTCGCGGTGGAGCAGTCGGGGCAGGCAAAAAGCCTTTCGAATGCTTGTGTTGAGGAAGCGCTCCAGCAAATCCGGGATAATACTTCTTTTACCGGCAGTGGCAACCTCACCCTCGGGCAGGGAACGTGTACCTATGTTATCACGAGCCAAGGGGGGTCAAATAGCACTATCAATGTAATGGGCACTGTCGGAAGAATTATACGAAGGGTTAAGGTAGTGATTACTGCTACCAATCCTTTAATAGTGATTTTGTCCTGGCAAGAGGTACCTTGACGCATTAAGGTATGCTATAATTTCCGTAACTATAATATATATGAACTTTTTAAAAACATTGACGATTGGTAAACGAATTTTTTTTGGAGTAAGTTTGCTTTTAACACTTTTAGTAATTCAGGGATTTTTCAGTATACGGGAGCTCAATATTGTCAACCAAAAAACCGCTGATATTGAAAAAAAATGGTTACCAAGCGCCATCTTGTTGGGAGAAATTATAACCAACATCTCTGATTACCGTTCCTACAAATTGTTTCATAATATTACAGATAGTCCAGAGCAGAAAAAAGTTCTTGAAGAAAAAATGGCGGCTAGTTTGCAGGTAATGCGTAAAAATCAGATGTTGTTTGAACAATTGATTGTATCAGAAGAGGAACGGCAGCTTCTCCAAACTTTTAAAAAAGATTGGAATGAGTATGTTCGGATTACGGAGACAGAATTTTTACCACTTTCTCGTAGTAATAAAAAATCTGAAGCAGAAAGAAGTATCATTGAGACAGGGCCATTGTATGAGAGACTTGTTGGGTGGCTAACTCAGGAAATTAATCTTAAAAAAGAAGGAGGAATTGCAGTGAGTCAAGCGGGGGATAGGGAATTTGCCAGAGCCAAGAGGACAATTTACGGACTTTTGGCACTAGCTCTTGGTTTATCTATAGTGGCGGGTTGGTATATGAAGGTTGGAGCAAATGAAGTGGGGAACATTGTTAGAGAATCTATCGATCAACTGAGAAAACTTAGCCAAACTCTATCGTCTTCAACGCAACAGTCTTCTGCTGCTGCTGGACAAAATGCTTCCATTGCACAACAACTTGCGAGTGGTGCTGTCCAGCAGTCTAAACAGGCAGGAGAGGTCTCCAAGGCGCTTGCTCAGATGTCTGCAGCAATATCCCAAATGTCAATTTCGGGAAATGATGTAACACAAAGTGCCACATCCGCCTCAAAACTAGCTCAAGAGACGGGCGAGGCGGCAGAAAATATTAATAAAATAGTTGATGTCATTACTCATACTGCTGAGCAAACTAACTTACTAGCACTGAATGCCGCTATCGAAGCTGCACGAGCAGGAGAAGCTGGTCGAGGATTCGCTGTTGTAGCAGATGAGGTACGCAAGCTTGCCGACTCGTCTGCTAATGCTGCAGAAGAAGTCAAGGTGACGGTCAAGGAGATCGCATCCCGTATTGGTATGACAGTAAAGAGTATCGGACAGGTTACCGTTAAAATCCAGGATATTGCTTCCGGAGTCAATCAACAGTCGGCAGCGGTTTCTCAAATTGCTCACACTATGGACTCGATCGCTGCCGTCGCTGAACAATCCGCATCAGGGGCGCAACAATTATCAGCTTCCACGCTACAATCCTCCTCTTCCTCGCAGCAAGTTGCAGCCTCATCTCTTCAGCTCCAACAACTTGTGAAGCAGTTGGAGAGCCTTGTGGGCGGAAGCTCGAAGGAAGAAAATGAAGAGGAGGTAGCTAAGATAAAACCCGGAGGACATTCTTCTACATCGGAACACGTTCATAAGGCCCAGGAGCATATCGCCGAGATGCGTGAAAAACAGGAGGCGGATGCCGCACTAAAGGCCGCCGAGAAAAAAAAGAATCTTAGTTAAGCCGACTTACTCCCATGGAGACCCAATCAAAAACTAAGGAGGATAAGCTATCTGTTGCCACGGAGCAAATGGTTGTGTTTGAGTTGGATGGGGAGGAGTACGCTGTTCCTATACTTGAGGTCAAGGAAGTTGTTACAATGGTGTCAGATATTACTCAAGTACCTCAAGCATCAGAAAATATCTTAGGAATTATTAATTTACGCGGTAAGATCATTCCTGTGCTTGATCTGGAAAAAAAGTTTAACTTGAAGCGGGACGGGAAGCGGGCGCCGGAGCATGTGCTCATAGTGGAGACGGCGTCTGTATCATTCGGAATTTTGGTTGATAGGGTTAGTCAGGTATTGAAGGTTGAGGCCAACAGCATCAAGCCGACGCCACGAACGATTACTTCGAAAATTTCATCCGATTTTGTTAAGGGTGTTATCGTTCTTGAACAGCCGTATGAAAGAGTTCTCCTTATATTGGATCTTAGTAAAACTCTTAGCCAAAAGGAAACTGAGGCTTTAAAAAAAGAAACACATGAATAACAATACAACAAAAGTACTTATAGCAGATGATAGTGCATTCATGCGCACAGTTCTTAAGGATATTGTGCTTCAGAGTAAATGGGCAGGTTCAGAGGTATTGGAAGCAGAGAATGGGGAAGATGCTTTGGAACTTTTTAAGCAACACAAACCGGACCTTATAGTGCTTGACATTATTATGCCCAAAAAAGACGGTATTCAAGTGTTGCGTGATATTGGAGGCCAGGCTCGAGCTGTAGTTATCGTCTCTTCGGTTGGGAAGGAGAAAGCTATTGAAGAAGCAAAAAATCTTGGAGTGCGGGATTACATAGTAAAACCGTTTGATGCCCAAAATGTAATATCAGTTATTGATAAACTTTTTTCATAAATGAGTAAAATAAGAGTTTTGGTTGTGGATGATAGTTTGTTTATGAGGAAGGTGATCACTGATATCCTCCAGTCAGACCCTCAAATAGAGGTGGTTGGCGATGCGTCCGACGGGAATCATGCGCTCACGAGGATAGAGAAGCTTCACCCGCAAGTGGTGATGCTTGATTATGAGATGCCGCATCTAAATGGCTTAGAGACTCTTAAAAAGATTATAGAGAAGCCTGCACACCCCACGGTAATTGTTGTCTCGGGATACGTCGAACAAGGTGCGGATGTCACCCTACGTTTTCTGGAAGCCGGAGCACTCGATTTCATTTTAAAACCTTCCGGAACTCTCAGTCTTGATATGGCAAAAGTTAAAGATGAGCTTGTAGAAAAGGTGAAGATTGCTGCCAAGGTGGATCCTCGCAAACATGTGCTACGTATGCGCGCCAAAACGCACCGAAAACTTCCTTTTGCCAAGGATAAAGGCGCATTGATTATTGGAGCATCTACAGGAGGTCCTGCAGCTCTCGAGGTGTTGCTACCGCAATTTCCCGAACATTTTCCATTGCCAATCATAGTAGCCCAGCATTTACCAAAGCTATTTGTAAAATCTTTTATCAACCGGCTGAGCAAGGAATGTGTATTACCAGTAGTTGAAGCGGTGGATAAAGGCCCTATTATTGGTGGAGTTATTTATATTGTATCCGGTGGGTATGATACAACTGTTGTTAGCGAAAAGGAGCAGCCGTCATTTGTAGTTAGGGAAAATAGTGTGGATATAGAGACTCCTTCGGTAAATAGATTGATGTCATCTGCAGCCCAAGTGTACGGCAGCAATACTATTGGTGTAATTTTGACTGGTATGGGGAAGGATGGTTCGGCTGGTATGGAAGCAATAAAGGGAAAGGGAGGTAAGACCTTGGTGCAAGATGAATCTACAAGTGTTGTGTACGGCATGGGAAGAGAAGTGGTTGAACGTGGGCTTGCAGATGATATTGTTCCACTCGATCGCATTGTTGAGAAGATTGGACAAATTCTTAATTAATTATGGAAGGTTTATCACAATACCGAGACCTATATTTAGAGACAAGCAAAGACTATTTGCTCAAATTAAATGCCGCTCTCCTTATTCTGGAGAAAGATCCAAGGAACCAAGAAGCGATAGAGAATATTTTTAGAAGTGCTCATTCTCTCAAAAGTCAGTCTGCAGCGATGGGGTATACCGACACTGCTTTACTCTGCCATACTGTCGAGGATATTTTTTATGCAATACGAGAAGGTACACTCGCACTAACCCCATCCATTGCTGATTGTTTATTTGCATCCTTCGATGCTCTTACGGGTTCACTCCATGCCATTGGGGAGGGCAAGCCTGAGCCTGCTCTCTCTACCCAGGTAGCATCTCTGAAGGCATTAACAGGTGTTATTACCAAAAGCACGGAGAAATTTACACGAAGAAAATTATCAGCACCGAAAGTAACGGCCAGCGCAACCCCCTCCACTGCACCAGTTATACGACCTCAGGGAACCAAGACAATCTCTGTAAAAGTTGATGTGCTTGATGAAATGATGAATATATTGGAGGAGTTCCTTGTTGTTCGCCTTAAACTTAAGGACATAGTGCTTCAAAAGGACAATTCCGAACTTAAGAATTACTACGATCAGAGTCAAAAATTACTCAACAGCCTCCAGTATCAAATCATGCAGGCTCGCGCTGTGCCTCTCAGACTTGTGTTTGATCATTTTCCTCGTGCTGTCCGTGACCTTGCTCATGCTGAAAACAAAAAAGTTGAATTTATCGTTGAAGGCGGAGATCTTGAGATCGATAGGACGATTATCGATAAGCTTGATGAACCTATTATTCATTTGCTTCGCAATGCGGTGTCACATGGTATTAAAGAGAAGGGCACAGTAACCTTGTCTGCCACTCGAGAGAGGGATTATATACTGCTAACAATAAAAGACGATGGGGTCGGAATCGCATGGCAGAAAATTGCCCAAAAAGCTGATGCCGATGAAACTGTTCATGTAAAAGACGTATTGTTTTCTGGAATTTCGACCTCTACAAACGTCACACAGATATCTGGACGTGGAGTGGGACTCAAAGCTGTTAAAAAGATGGTGGAGGAGTGTCTTGGAACTATTGATGTTGTGTCAGAACCTGGAAAAGGTACTTCTTTTATTATCAAGCTTCCTCTTACGCTTGCTATTGCTAAGGCACTTATCATCAAGGTAGATGGAAAGGATTACGCCATTCCATCTCAGGCTGTAAATCGTATAGTGAGAGTTTCTCCAGGTGCCATGAAGAAAACTGTTGATCAAGAAATGTTTGTTCTTGATGAACAAGAAATATCTCTTCTGCATTTTGAAAATCTGCTGCCTGGACACGAGAAGAATCCATTAAAAAAGGCTTTTCCTGACTCCCCATTACTTGTCGTCGTTGTTGAATCGCAGAATGAGCTCCTGGGACTTGTTGTAGACGAGGTTATGGATTCTATTGATGTAGTCATGAAGCCTGTACCGGAGGTATTTAGGAATATTAAACAATATAGCGGTGTAACTATTCTCAATAACGGCAAAGCTGCACTGATCCTTAATCCACAAGAAATAGTATGATGAAAAAAACAGAATTTTTAGGACTCAAAGAAGCGCTGATGGTCGGAGCTCAGACATCAGCAAAATCTCTTGCATCATACCTTGGTCAGGAGGTGAATGTTGGGACTTCAGATCTAATGTTGTTGCCAATCGAGGCTATTGCAGCTACGCTAGGCCACAAGGAAGAACTTGTCACTGCTGTACTACTCCATGTCACAGGCGACATAGAAGGAGAATATTTGTATATATTCAATGAAGAGGGTGCTACGCGTGCCCAGGGGCTTTTAACAGCTCGACATAGGGTTGTTGCTGACCGCTCTGCTTTGCAGGAACTGGCAAATATTGTAAGTGGAAATGGATTCACTGAAATCGATGAATACTTTGGTATTGAGACTGCATACTCGATCCCTGGAATAGCATATGACATGTTCGGGTCGGTTACTGACCCCGTCATTGCTGCGCTCGGTGCACATGGAGAAAATGTGTTTCTGGTAAGAACAGAATATATAACCGGAGGAAAACCACTCTTTAAAACTTTTTTCTTTGCCAACTCGATATCCACCACCGCATTGATGCGGAAATTGGAGTCAAAGAACAACCATGGAGCAGATCATTAATGTCGATACTGCCGCTTTTTCCATAGCAATGAATGGACAAGTCCTCATGACACAGGGGATCGGTTCTTGTATAGTAATTTGCATCTATGACAAGGTAAAAAAGAGAGGCGCTTTGATACATTGTATGCTGCCCAAGGCTGAAGTGGGAACGACTCGCCCCCTACGTTTTGTTGATATGGCTATACCACTCGCCCTTTCAGAACTCAATGCTTCTAGGTCAGAGGATTTAGAGGCCCATCTTATTGGAGGTGCATCAATGTTTGCAAGTCTCCAAGACCATCTAAAGCTCGGAGAAAGGAATATTGCTGAAGCAGAGAAGATTCTTGCTAAGCATGCTATCATTATCAAAAGCAGGAACGTCGGAGGATCTATCGGTAGGAGCGTAATTTTTAATATAAATTCAGGAAAGGTTAAAATCATCACCAAATGACAATGAAAAATCAGATAAAAAAACAATCATATGTTCTTGTAGGGGAAGACGATCCATTTTTTACTAAAGTCTATACCTTGAAATTTGAGAAGGCGGGTTTTGAAATTAAGATTGCTCGCGATGGAGACGAATTATTGAAATTAGCGCGTGAGCGCAAGCCGGACCTCATATTACTGGATCTTGTTATGCCTGGCAAAAATGGATTTGAGACATTGCAGGAAATCCGGACTGATCAGAAACTTAAGAATATAGCAGTTCTTATTACTTCAAGTCTAGAACAGGAGGAAGATAAAAGGAGAGTAACGAAATTGGGGGTTAGTGGTTTTTTCAATAAAAGCAATATCCAAGAAGTAGTTGAAACCGCCACAAAACTGATTTCCCATCTTTGACACGACAAGCTGTGCTATAATTTATTTGTCAATTATTTAGTTAACATATAATGTATGAAAAAATTACTTCGAAGTCAGAAAGGTTTTACACTCATAGAAATTCTTCTCGTAGTTGCCGCAATTGGTATTCTCGCTGGTATTGTCATTTTGGCAATTAATCCTAATAAGCAGTTGGGGGATACCCGCAATGCTCAGCGTAGAGCGGATGTTAATGCTATTTTAAATGCTGTGTATCAATATACGATTGATAACAACGGCACTCTACCAACTACCATTACAACTACTACGACAGAAATCTGCGCTACTGGTGGTACTTGTACAGGCTTGATTGATTTGAGTGTTCTCACTTTGAATGAAAAATATCTCACTTCAATTCCAAATGAACCACAAAAAACTAATGCAAATGGTGCCGGCTATATGATAAAAAAATCAGCAAACGGCAGAATTACTGTTGATGCACAGTTTGAGGAGCAGGGTGCGACGATTAGCGTGACTCGCTAATGTATGAAAAAAATAATCATATCTCTAATAGCCGTTATATTTATCACTGTCGCGATAGGTAGTCACTATTTCTCAAAATCACAAAAATATTCAGGTCCAATTGAAAAAATTCGTATTGGGAATGTGGGAGAGTATACGATTTTTAATTTAATTGCCAAAGAAAAAGAGTATTTTTTGGACAATGGTCTTGATGCAACAATCACAGAATATACCTCCGGTCCTGCTTCCTTAACGGGGTTGTTTAATGGAGAAACGGACGTTAATATCGCGGCTGATTTTGTCGGCGTGAGAAACATTTTCGATCATCCAGATCTCAGAATCTTGGCCCAGGTTAATCAGCATTGGGTATTTCAATTGGTTGCAAAAAAAGAGAGAATAAATAGCCCAGCTGATTTAAGAGGCAAAAAAATTGGGGTAACCCGAAACAGTGCGGGGGAGTATTTCCTAGGCAATTTCTTAAATGCTAACAACTTAAAACTGGAAGATATTACAATGGTCAACCTGACTCCCCCTGAGATGATTACTCAAGTGCAAGACGGGACAATTGACGCCATGGTTGTGTTTGAGCCTCATGTGTATAAACTCAAAAAAATATTAGGACAAAACTTTGTTTCTTGGGATGTACAGGGGAATCGACCTTTGAGCGCTCTTCTCTATACGACTCAGCCCTATTTAGAAAAGAACGAAGAACTACTGGAGAGATATTTGCTGTCTCTTGTGCAAGCAGAGAAGTACTATCTTGCTAATGTTCAAGAAGTCAAGGAATTTGTGGCCAAAAAACTTGGATATGATATGGAATATGTTGAATATTCCTGGCCAAAGTTCAAGCATGGTATCACTTTGAACCAGGATCTTCTGGTTAATATGGAGAATGAAGCACGCTGGGTTATTAGAAATCACCTTACAAACGAAATGAAGATTCCAAATTACGCCAAGCTTATTTATTTCGATGCGCTCCAAAGCGTTAAGCCTAAAAGCATTAATATAGCACGATAGATTATGGTATAATTTATTCGTCGATTGCTTAATTCAAACTATAACTAATAAAAAATATTTCATAATCAAAAAAAGTACTATGATGAACAGGTTCTTCTCGGCGGAGTCACGGCTTTTATGTTCAAAAGAAAATTTACAGGAATTATAATTTTTATTTGTGCAATTGGCGGATTTCTCCTTATGGTTGAGTTTCTTAATATGTTATCTAGAGATGATGATGCATGCGAGGAAACCTTTGCATTAACTCCTGTCGCATCCGCTCATAATCCAGTAGTGGCTACCATTATTTTTACGGATACCCTCGTGTCACCCTTCTGTTCAGTCGTTGTTTCTGGCGGTAAGGTGGTTTGGATAAACAGCAGTAAAGGTCTTATTCAAGTAAGTTCAGATCCTCATCCCATCCACTCTGATAATTCCGAAATTTCGGAAGGTAAGTTTGTACTGGATTTAGAACCCGGCCAAAGCGCCAGTGTAATCTTAACAAGAAAAGGTATTTTTGGTTTTCACGATCATCTGAAACCAAATCTTCGCGGGAAAATTCGCATTCAGTAAATTGATCAATTGATAATATGAAACTAGATTTAACATCGGATATAAATAAGGAGTATGTGGTTGCAATGAATTATCCTCGAATGGACAGCTTTATTGTTGCAGCCCAATGGTGGCTTTTTTCCGCCCTTGCGATTCAGGCATTTTTTGCGAGCGTAGTGAAGGTTGCCGCATTTTATCCATCGCCATTTTCGTGGCGTGTGATTAGTCATCCAGAGGCGATAGTGGCAGTAATCCTCGGGTTCCTCGCGGCCCTAGTACCCACAATTCTGAACGGAAAATTAAAGAACCACTACGCGTGGCGGATTTTAATCACCTTCACCCTTGCTATTTTTGCCTATCTATTTGTTTTTATAGGTGGCGGTTCCATTGAAATGCACTTTATGTTTTTTGTAATGATTACTGTTCTGGTGGTATATTCTGATTGGAGATTGGGATGGATTATGTTTGTGCTTGTTGCTTTGCATCACGGTATTTTAAACTACACTGAACCGAACTGGGTATATTTTTATGGGCGTAACGACTATGCAGTTATTTCTCATGCACTCCCCGTTCTCATGCAAGTAATTTTTACCACTGTCCTCTGTAGAAACCAGCGAAAATCTGTCCAAGGACTTTTGGCATCCAAGATTGAATTGGAAGCGACGGTACAAGAAAGGACTTCGCAACTACAATTAGCTAAAGGACATTTAGAAGAAAAAGTTGACTCCATAAAAAATCAGTTTGAAGAAGCGGAACGATTGAGTGCGATGATGATTGACCGCGAGCTTAAAATGGCGGAATTAAAACAAGAGATCGAACGATTAAAGAAAGGTGCTCTTAATCAAAATTCCCATGCATAAATTTTTTTTCAAAATCAGTGCTATTGTAGTTATCGTGATCGGATGTTGGGCTGGATATGAGTATTTTTCCAACAAAACTGCAGCGATTGAAGGTGTAGAAAAGAAATTCTCGGAGAAAAAAGTTGTTTTTGGTATGACCAAGTGGCCTGGATACATGCCACTGTATATTGCGAAGGATCAAGGCTACTTCGATGATGCAGGGCTCAACTTGGAAATAAAGACCTACGACAATCTCGGTGATCTATCCAAAGACTACCGCGAGGGTAAGATCCAAGGGAGGGCTAATATCACCGTAGATGCTATTGATGAGTCATATCAGGGACTCGATCATAAGATAATACTCGTGAGTGATTCTAGCAACGGTGCCGACGCCATTGTGGGCCGTGATAGTGTAAAAACTTTCGCAGCCATGAAAGGGAAGAAGGTTGCGTTTGAGCACGGTACGTTGGAAGAATTTTTTCTCCGTTATGCCCTTGAACAAAATGACATGAGTATAGAAGACATTAAAGGTGTTGACTTAAGTCCGGAAGATTCAGTGACCGCGCTCCTTAGGGGTGAGGTTGATGTTGCAGTGACGCATGAGCCCTTTCTGACAGTTGCAAGAAAACAGGAAAATATCCATGTGCTCTATACCTCTAAAAATGCACCAGGACTTATTACTGATATTCTCACATTCCGAAGTGATTTTCTCGACAAAAATCATGAGTGGGTGCAGGCGTTCGTACAAGCCTACTTCAAGGGTTATGATTTCTATAAGACGAATCCAAATGAAGGGATTGCTATTTTAGCTAAAAATCTCGGTGTTTCCAGGGAAGAGGTGGTGGGGCAATTACGGGGCTTGTCCCTCAAGGACTTAAGAGATAACCGGACTGCATTTACTTTTGCCGCTGGGCTACAGTCGCTCTACGGCAACCTTAGACAGACAAACGAATTTGTGCGGGTAATCCGAAGTTCTCCCACAGGTCTCATTGACACCGATGCGATCGTGGAGCCTAAGTTTATTAGGGGCCTTAAATAGAGATATTATTTTGCTCACATCATGAAGCTAGCTCGTAAAATTGCCGCCGTCGTACTCCTCGGAGTTACTATTGTTGTCCTTGTTCTTACTGCACTGATTTTTGAATTTACAAAAAATACAGTAGAAAAATCAATTGGTGAGCAGCAATTGTCCCTGACCATCCAGACAATGGCGGTAATTGATCGTTTCCTCTACGAACGATACTTAGATATTCAAACCATTGGTGGATCCGCCACGCTGCGAGAATATATCACCACCTCCATTCCCAACAGGAAGGAAAGTTTGGTTCAATTTAACACATATCAGCAGACCACGGGACCATGGGATATTCTAAGTGTCGTTGATAAGAGTGGAACAATTAAACTGTCTACCTTGCAATCCGAGCACGAGAAGCCTCTTCGACGACATCGGGATAGTTTTATTGCGTTCGAAAATGCACTTAAGGGCTCCGTTTATTTCTCCGACATGGTCATTTCTTCGCGGACCGGAAAACCTGCTGTTATTTTCGCTGTTCCGATGTTTGATGAGAATGATCCTGGTAAGCCAGTTATCGGTGCGATTATTGGACATATTTCTTGGCAATCAATTCAGGAGATTTTAGATGAGGTTCACGCTCATGCTGTATTGTTAAATAGCCAAGGTGTAGTGATTGCTCACAATACCGAATATAGTAATATTGATTTTTTCTTGAAAGACTACAGTGATAGTCCAGCCGTAATACAGCTCAAGGAGGAGGAAAAGGGCACGGTAATAGCGAAGAAAGGTAGTGCTTTTCTAGAGGAAGACACATTGGCTTCGTTGGCTTTTGGGCAAGGATATTTATCGTACACCGGTTCCAATTGGAGTCTTATACTTGAAGTACCAACTCGCATTGCGTTTTCTCCAGCTTTCCAGGCTGCAACAAAAACTTCTCTTTCCACACTTCCGATATTTGTAATTTGGCTTGCGGTTATATTATTTGTTTTTAATCATATTGTGAACAAACCCGTCTCAAAGCTTACTCATGTGGCAAAAGAAATTGCGAGTGGTAACTTTTCTGCACGAGCTGAATCTCTCTCGGAGGATGAATTCGGGGTGCTTGCGGAAGCCTTTAACAGCATGACAAATAGACTCCAAAAGGCGTATAAAGAAGTGGAAGTAAAGGCAGAAGCTCTCACTTCCAAAGTAGAAGATCTGGAGAAAGCAAAAAAAGCCACGGTAAATCTGCTCGAGGACTTAAACCACGAGAAAGCGAAAGATGAGGCAATACTCGCATCTATCGGCGAAGGATTAGTTGTTGTCGATAAAGATTTGAAGACCATTCTCATCAATCGTGCAGCGGAAGTGGCAACAGGATGGCGGACGAGTGAGGTGCTGGGCAAAATATGGGGAGAAATTGTTGAAGTTGCTACAGAGGATGGAAAAAAAGTTCCTCCAGACGAGACACCACTCTCCCTTGCCATTCGTGGAGATAACCTTGCTTCCAAGCCGACTATCTATCTCTATACACGAAAAGATAAAACCACATTTCCTGTGGCAGTAACTGTTTCCCCATTTCGTGTGGGCAAGGAACTTATCGGGGCGGTGCTCATTTTCCGAGATATTACCCACGAACGGGATATTGATAAGGCCAAGACTGAATTCGTATCACTTGCTTCCCACCAGCTTCGAACGCCTCTATCGACTATTAATTGGTATGCCGAGATGCTCTTGGCGGGTGATGCGGGAAAAGTGAACGACGAACAAAAAAAGTATCTTGAAGAAATTTATACCGGTAACCAGCGGATGGTGGAGTTGGTGAATGCACTCTTAAACACTTCTCGTCTTGAACTCGGAACTTTTGTGGTTGAGCCAGAACCAACAGATATTGTCCTGTTGGCGAAGAGTGTAAGTGACGAACAAAAGTCACAGATAGCTGCAAGAAAATTAAAATTCGTGCCTTCGTTTGCAAAAGATATTCCCATTATACAGGCCGACCAAAAACTACTCCGTATGGTATTTCAAAATCTCCTATCAAATGCTATTAAATATACTCCCGAAGGCGGGAAAATTGAATTCTCGCTTTCCTGGGATAACAAAAAGAATATTCTCATTAAATTTTCAGACACAGGCTATGGAATACCAAAAGTACAACAAGATAAAATGTTTACAAAACTTTTCCGGGCTGACAATGTCAAAGAGAAGGATACCGAAGGTACTGGCCTTGGTCTGTATATAGTTAAGGCTATCATTGATCACTCAGGCGGGAAAATTTGGTTTGAGTCAGAAGAAAACAAAGGTACAACTTTCTACATCACTCTACCTTTGGATGGAATGAAAAAGAAAGAAAGCGACAAAGCTCTTTCTTAGCCGCGATATTAGTGTTATTGTTTATATATTCATCACTATGAATGAATCCACAAAAAGCAAGACAATATTAGTTGTCGAAGATGAACAGCCCTTACTCGAGGCGATAAAGGCAAAACTTGAAAACAGTGGCTTTGAGGTTGCTACTGCCCGCAGTGTGGAGCAGGCACTTAATTATCTCGAAGATCTAGTGCGCGTGGATGCTATCTGGCTCGATCACTATCTCCTCGGCAAAGAAAATGGTCTTGATTTTGTCACCAAGCTCAAACTGCATAAGGGAGCATGGGTAAACATTCCTATCTTTGTCGTCTCTAATACCGCTAGTCCAGATAAGGTGCAATCATACATTCAGTTTGGTATAACTAAATACTATATCAAGGCCGAACATCGGCTTGATGAAATCATTAAAGAAATTAAAGAATTAATTGACAATAAGGAATAGTAGAACCTCTGGAATATTCATGACTACATGATACCCTTTGCTCTGACTCATGTCCTTCTAGTGTGATATGATAGAAATCATGGAATATATCGACGTCCACTGTCACCTCAACTGCCCAGAATACGACACCGATAGGGAGGAGGTAATTGCTCGTGCGCAAGCAGGAGAAATAGGCGTAATAAATGTGGGGACAGATATTCTCATGTCTCAGAAAGCCATTGAAATCGCGCGTGCGCACAAGAATATGTGGGCGACGGTCGGTGTTCATCCAACGCACACGGCGGAGAATAACAATTTTTCCCTAATCGAAAAGCTTGCGGAAGATCCAAAAGTTGTAGCTATCGGTGAATGCGGACTGGACTTCTTTAGATCCGTGCCAGAAGAATTCGAAACGCAGAGAGCAATTTTTTTGCAGCATATCGAGCTCGCAAATAGGGTAAATAAGCCACTCATGCTTCATGTGAGAAATGGTAAAGATAACCTCGGTGTCTATGGGGAAGCAATAGAGATGCTTAAAAAACACTCAAAAGTCCGTGCCAACTTCCACTTTTTTGCAGGTACGATCGAGGATTTGAAGATGATTTTGGATATAGATGGGACGGTTTCCTTCACTGGAGTAGTGACGTTTACTCGTTCATATGATGAAATCATAAAATATGTTCCCATTGACCACATTATGTCCGAAACAGATGCACCGTACGTGGCGCCCGCACCATTTCGGGGAAAACGTAATGAACCCTTGTATATCAAGGAGATTTTGGCCGGTTTGGCAACTGTGAGAGGTGAAACTATTGAAGAACTTTCATTGCACATTGTTGACAAGGCCCGAAAAATGTTTGGTATCTAAGATTTTATCAAAATTTTAACTTTTCTTCATCAAAATTTCATCTTGAGTTGATACAGTCGAAGGTGCCACTCACCATGGCGTCCATACAGCTCCTTCTCTTGAAGTTATCCAGAGGCTGTGATAATGTACGTGCACGTGCATTTTATCAAATCAATATAACGTGAGTAGCCCTAGCTTGCACGGCTATGCTCCGCTAAATCCATCTTTGGACCAGGGCGGATTGCTATTCACAAAAAACAGTCAAATGGAAAAAAACATCAAGGATGATGCGAGGAAGGTGTATGAGATAGGATACCTCCTCGTATCGTCAGTTCCTCCCGAGAAAGTGGCGCAGCTTGCCGCTTCTCTCAAGGAAGTTCTTTCGAACAAAGACGCAGAAATCATTTCCGAGGAAGCTCCAGAGCTCACGAACCTTGCGTATACCATGATCAAGAAGATTGGGACAGTCAACCATCGTTTTGACGAGGGATATTTCGGATGGGTCAAGTTCGAAGTTTCCGGAAAGGAGATCGAGGAGATAAAGAAGGCATTCGAGATGCATCCCGACATGCTTCGCGTTCTTCTCATCACCACAGTGCGTGATAACACGTATCTTGGTAAAAAGGCGGTTGCGGCTCCAGTACTTGTGAACAGCATGAATCCTGAGGGCGTTCCGGGAGAAGTCGGGGGTACCGATCTTTCTCCAGTAGCGACTTCAGATATAAAGGAAATCCCAACTTCAGTAGAGGAGATGGACAAGAGCATAGACGAAATGGTGAAAGGGGCGTAATATTAGCAGCAAGCATAATCACGAAAAAATAATATGTACTTAAACAAAGCCATCGTCATAGGAAATCTCACGCGGGATCCCGAGCTTAAAGCTCTCCCCTCAGGAATCAAAGTCTGCACCTTTAGCCTTGCAACCAACCGAGTTTGGAAAGACAAGAGCGGTGCGAAGCAGGAATCTGTAGATTATCACAACATCGTAGTCTTCGACCGCACAGCCGAACTCGTCGGCCAATACCTCAAGAAGGGTTCAAGCGCTCTCGTTGAGGGACGCATGCAGACAAGGTCGTGGGAGGGGCAGGACGGCCAGAAGAAATACAGGACTGAGATTGTCGCTGATCGTGTGCAGTTTGGAAATCGTCCTGGTGGAGCTTCCACTCCAGCTACAGGCGGAAAGTCTGATGCACAAGCAGAGGATCCGAAGGATATTCCAGCTGCAGGAGCCATTGAATACCCAGAAGAAGAAATTAATCCCGATGATATTCCTTTCTAATCGACTATTTCAAAATAACTAAATCTATATGATCAAACAGTGTTACTTCTCACAAAACAATATCAGGAACATCGACTACAAGGATACAGAAATCCTCAAGAAATTTCTCAATCCCCATGGTCGCATGATCAGCCGCAAGAAGTCAGGTGTATGTGCGCGCAGTCAGCGCCAGCTTGCGACTGCTGTAAAGCGAGCACGATTCATGGGCCTGCTTCCTTACGTTGCAAGATAGTTGTTTTGAAGACAAAGGAAAAGGCGGGTAGATCTTTGGAATCTACTCGCTTTTTCCGTTCTTATTTTCCTACCCGTTCTCGGTATTCTCCTGTGTCGGTATTGATGCGGATAACGTCGCCAACATTTACGAAGAGGGGAGCGGTAATGGTTGCACCTGTCTCCAGCGTAACTACCTTGCCTCCGCCTGTGGCACTATCTCCTTTGATATTCGGTGGGGCTTCTGTGACTTTAAGCTCTACACTGATTGGGAACTTAAACCCAATAGTCTGTTCGCCGAACATGAGCTGAGTAATGAGAGAATTTGGCTTAAGGAAGCGTCCATGTGGTCCGACGGTATCTTCGCTCACACTAAACCTTTTACCAGGATTCTCCGGATCGCAGAAGAAGAACTCTCCGCGGTTGTTGTAGAGGTATTTTACCTCCCGGCTATCGATCTCGGCCTCTTCCACCTTTTCTGACTGATGAAAAGAGTACTCGGTCACTTTGCCAGTGATCATATTCTTGAGTTTCGTGGCATTGACCGGCTTTCTCTGCTGCTTGCGGAAGACATGAGAGGAAAGCACTTCATAAGGAGCTCCGTCAAGAATAATATATTTTCGCTCTACAACTTCATTGTATTCAAGCATTGACATAGTATTGAGATTCTACAGATTTTAAGTTTTAAAGCAAGTTACCCCTAGACTACCGCCTGGTCTAGCTGCTTCCGGATCTGGGTAAGTATCTCTTCACGTATCTTCGGATTATCTTTCAGAAACTGCCGTGTAGCATCATATCCTCGACCGAGTTTCTCCTCGCCGTATGCGTACGAGCTGCCTGACTTCTGAATGAGATTCATTTTCTCTCCCAGAGCGATGATCTCGCCCTCCTGAGATATTCCTTCGTTATACATGAGATCGAACTCTGTCTGACGGAAAGGAGCTGCCACCTTATTCTTCACAACCTTTACACGCACCCGTCCTCCCATGACTTCTTCACCTTTTTTGATCTGGGCTATTCTGCGAATATCGAGGCGTACTGATGTGTAGAACTTAAGCGCCTTTCCTCCGGGAGTTGTTTCTGGATTGCCGAACATCACCCCGATCTGCATACGGATTTGGTTGATGAAGATAACGATTGTTTTGGATTTGGCGACGATGCCTGTGAGCTTGCGGAGTGCTTGGGACATAAGGCGAGCCTGCTTGCCGACATGATGAGCACCCATATCGCCTTCAATTTCGTCTTTTGGCGTGAGGGCGGCTACAGAGTCAATGACGATAACGTCCATCTTGCCGGACCGCACCAAGCTCTCGACAATCTCGAGCGCCTGCTCTCCGGTATCGGGTTGGGAAATGAGGAGTTCGTCGATCTTTACGCCGATTCTTTTTGCATACTCTGGGTCCATTGCATGTTCTGCATCGATGAATGCGCAGATGCCATCCCGTTTCTGTGCTTCGGCGATAATGTGGAGGGAAAGAGTCGTCTTTCCCGAGGATTCCGGTCCGAATATTTCAATGATGCGTCCGCGAGGCATTCCTCCGACGCCGAGTGCGGCGTCGAGACCGATAGAGCCCGTGGGAATTGCATTCACATTGACTTTCGGCTTTTCACCGAGCTTCATAATGGATTCGTCACCGAACTTCATGCGAATTGCATCGAGAGTTGAGCTGATGCCCTGAGTCGGATCCGTTTTCTTCTCTTCCGTTCTGGATTCTTTTTGTTTTTTGACCATGTTTAAAATAGTTAGGGAAATAATGCGGGTACTTTTTGCACGGATTTTATCCTTAGGGTACTTCGGATATGCTCCTAGTTTACCCTATATGTGTACTCGAGTCGATAATCTTTACTTCTGCCAAATTTGTCGTCTACTACAAGTTCAAAAACATTATATCCTGGAGCAAGAAGGACGGTTTCGCTGAAATTTCCCTTGTCGTCGATTGTGATGGCTCTGCCATTGAGTGTGATATTCCTGATTCTACGAACAACCCCTTTTATCTTGATGTTGGGGGTGGTAAAAGAATCTCCATTCACGGGTTCCGTAACAGTGAGGGAGGGACCGAGGATAAAATCATGGGTGGCAAACAACGCGTATCCAATCACGAGACAGACAGTACAGACTAAAAGTGCGGAGCGGACTATCTTTTTTGTGCCATAGCGAGTCAGCATGAGCTAGAGAGGAGTCTCTTCGGAAGAGATCTCAGACAGAGGTTCTGTGTTTTCCATATCGCGGTTCCTGCTGCCAATGACTTCACGAGCCTTGGCACCATTAGCTGGACCGATGACACCACGTTTTTCGAGCATATCCATGAGGCGGGCTGCACGTGAGTATCCGACGCCAAGCTTGCGCTGGAGGAATGATGTGGAGGCTTTTCCAGTCTCAACCACAGTCTCACGAGCCTGTTCGTACATATCATCCTCTTCGCCAAGCTCCTCATCTCCATCAAGTTCTGCTTCGAAGATGGAATCTTTGCCAGCTTCGGGTGTTGTGAGATTGATTTCGCCCATGATCTCGTCCTTGTAGGTGTCGGCAAGGTACTTTACAACCTTTTTCACCTCATTTTCGGTAATATATGCAGATTGTAGTCGCTGAGGTTTCGACATTTCTCCACCAAGGTAGAGCATATCTCCAGCTCCGAGGAGTTTTTCTGCTCCACTTGTATCAAGAATGGTACGAGAATCAATCTGTGAAGAAACCTGAAGAGCAATGCGGGTAGGGATGTTTGCTTTAATAAGCCCGGTAATGACATTTACGCTCGGTCGCTGTGTGGAAAGGATAAGGTGGATACCGACGGCACGGCTCATCTGGGCGAGGCGTACAATTGCAGCCTCAAGCTCACGGGGGTACGTCTGCATAATGTCGGCAAGTTCGTCGAGAACAATGACGATATACGGCATAGATTCTGCGTCGTTGGTCTTGTTCTTGTGATACGAATCGATGTCTCGAACAGTGTTCTTTTCAAGGATGTCATAGCGCCGGCTCATTTCTTTTGCAGCCCATTTGAGCGCGAGAATAGCTTTCTTCGGTTCGGTGATAACTGGAGTGAGGAGATGGGGGATTTTGTTGTACAGCGTAAGTTCAACGCGCTTCGGGTCGATCATGATAAATTTCAAATCTTCCGGGGAATTGCGGAAAAGAAGGGAAGCGATAATAGCATGGATGGTGACAGACTTTCCCGATCCGGTTGCTCCGGCGATAAGCATGTGGGGAGCCTTCGCAAGGTTGCCGAAGAATGATTTTCCTGAGATGCCTTTTCCTAGAGAGACAAGAAGAGGTTTTTCTGACTGCTGATATTCGTCGGAACCAAGAAGAGTAGCAAGACCGACAGTTGTCTTTGTTGTGTTGGGGATTTCGATGCCCACCAAAGATTTGCCGGGAATTGGAGCCTCGATGCGGATCGGGTGGGCGGCGAGTGCGAGTGCAAGATCGTTATTGAGAGCAACAATTTTTGAGAGCTTTACACCCTCGGCTGGCTTGAGTGCATAGCGCGTGACGGAAGGACCAATAGATATCTCATCCATCTCCACATGAATACCGAAGTTCTGGAGCGTTCTCTTGATGATATTTGCATTAGCCTTTATATCTCCAGTTTCAGGCTTACCACGATCCTTTTCGAGAAGAGAGAGGGGTGGAGGTACAAAAGGCTTATCACTGCGAGTGGTGATGAAGGAGGAAAAATTACTCTCCTCATCTTCACTTTTATTTTGCAATTTCCTATCTTCAAATTTGCTATCAGGCTTCCTTGTTTCTGCGCTCTGCAGATTTCGCTCAACCTCCTCTACTGCTTTGTCCACCTGTGCATTGTGTGCGGCTTCGATCTCCTCCTCGATCTCCTCCTGGTCTTTTTTGAAGTAGTTCCAGAACATCAGGTGATCGAGGGTGAAGTGTATATCGAAGGTGATGAGAATAGAGATGGTGAGAAGGGCAATGAGGAGAGTTGCGGCTGCGTATACATCAAAGAGAGAAATGAGGGGTTGTGATATATAGCGACCGAGGACACCACCTTCACGCACTATGAGAAGGTCGAGCAGACCGAGGCCAGAGAGGAAAAAGAGAATGGATCCAACAAGCTTTGAAAGTTGGAATCTTCTCTGGACACCCCGGAGGAAAGAGACCCCTATCATTATGAGGAGAATGGGGAAGAGGAAGTAACCGATACCAAGGAGCTTCTGGAGGATAGTGTAAGCATAGTCCCCGGCAAAACCCGCCTTATGAAAAGCCGCTAGAACAGAGAGGAGTGCGAGGACGAAAAATCCGATCGCAATAACTGCCTGCCACGTTTCTTTTTTGATCCCATCCTTATCCCCGAGTATACCTTTCTTTTTGGCCATATTTTTTCTTGATTGATTGCTTATATAATAACACATCTCTTGTCCACACTCTTACTCTGTGTTGTGAAGCGATAAAAACTTTACTTTCAAGGACAAAAGATCTTATAATAGACATGAGGGATTTAGCGAATTTTCATAAGGGACACATAAAAGACATTCATACTTTACCTAAAAACAATAAAGGACAATGGAAATCCAAAACGAAGCCTTCCTCCAAAAAAAGATAGAAAAAATAGCCCAAGCTATATACCTCGTGTCAAATCATCTAAAGGACACAGAGCCTTTGAAGTGGGAACTTCGCAAGGAGAGTCTTAATTTTTTAACATGTCTCCGTTCTTTAGGTGAGGGTAGTGCGGGCAGGGATGTACCGCCAGATCTTGTTATCGATGTCCTTACTTCATGTGGCAGGGATCTCATTGCATACCTGTCACTTTCAGTAATTTCAGGTCTAGTTTCCCGGAATAATGGAGCGCTCGTTATGAATGAAATAGAGGGACTTCTCGCGACCTTCGAACAGGTGGTTGACGAGCACACTGCGAAAGCTGGATTCATTCTTTCAGAAGATTTTTTTGCTACGGACCCGGATTTAACGGGTCATTCTCCGAAAAAAGTTGATAAAGGACAAAATGGTAATTTCATATCGGACATCCGAAAGGCAATGCTTGGAATTCGGCAAGAGGTGACATCCGCAAAAGGTCATAATCATGAAAAAAACCATGCTGTAAAAGCTCAGAATGTAAAGGACAAAAAGGATAACCGCCAGACAAAGATCATTTCCCTCCTTCGGACTCAGCCTAATTTAACTATAAAAGACTTTGTAAAAGTCATTCACGACTGCAGTGAAAAAACCATCCAGCGCGAACTTATTGCCCTTATGGAAAAGGGGATAGTCAAAAAAGAGGGGGAGCGACGCTGGAGTACATATTCACTTAAGTAAAAATGTTGACTTTACTCTCTATAGTATGATAGCCTAAGAAAGTGGATTATAAGCTTCTTTGTGAGGAGTTATCCACATTGAATTTGGACAGTTTCCGGTGGCACGGTATAATGTTTGGCATACGGAACTGTCCGGCACTTTGAAAATTTAATCAAGGATAACCATTTCAGAGATTCCTTCTTCTTTCATGGCTGCATATTCCTGAATGTCCGATTCATTCTCGCAACCTATCCCCTTGGTTCGTGTCGATATATATGAGCGAGGGGTATAGTGTTTGAAAGTGTTCGTTAGTTTTTATTCGTTCAGTTTTATTTATTCGTTTATTCGCATTATTCGCAAACTTATCAAATTATGAAAAAAATATTTATTTCGAGCATCGTGGCTCTTGCCTTGGTTCTCGGATCAGCAAGCAACGCACAGGCTGCATTCACAACTTACCTAACAGTAGGTTCAACAGGTGCAGACGTTACAGCGCTTCAGACATGGCTTATTGCTAACGGTTTCAACATCCCAGCTATTGCATCAGGTGCAGCAACAAAGGGATACTTCGGTGCCCAGACAAAAGCGGCAGTTGTTAAGTACCAGGCAAGCGTAGGTCTTCCTGCAACAGGATTCGTGGGACCTCTTACGATTGCAAAGCTTAACGGCTCAGCAGGAACGGTTGCAATGACTCCTGTCACCTGCCCAGCAGGATACACATGTACTCCACTTCCTGGAACAACAGTTAATCCTGTAGTAGTAGTTTCCCCACAGGGAGTAGTTCCAGCAGGAACGGACGGTTCGATAACAGTATCGCTTTCAAGCTTTGCTGGAAACAATACCATCAAGAAGGGTGAGACAAAGGACATGGTTGCTGTCAAGCTTCAGGCTACAGCAGCTCCAGTCGCAGTCACACGATTCGATGTTCGCTTCAACAAGCGACCATGGCTATACTTCTCAACGGTTACGTTGAAGGATAGTAATGGAGCAGTCATCGCTACAAAGAACCTTTCAGGGGCAAGTGATGCTACAGAGCTCACAGTTGGAACTGACTACCTCGTTCGATTCGATGGAATCAACGCTGTTGTTACTCCAGGTACTGACCGAACTCTCGTAGTTTCGGGTACTGTATGGTCAACCACAGACAAGCTTACATCTGACGTAGATGTAATCGTCTCTATTCCAGACAACTCTATCCGAACAATTAACGGAAAAGGTTTCACAGATACAATTGGTCTTGGAACAGTTGCTGTCTCAGGAACATCTGGACGAACAATAACTTTGTCTTCGTCAGGATCAACAGGAAACATTGTTGGACGAGTTGCTCCTACAACACCTGCTGACCGAATTGTTACGACATCAACAAGTGGTGAGACAAATGGAGTGGTTCTCGGTAAATTTGACTTCAAGTCAGAGAATCGAGCATCAACGATCAACACTCTTAAGTTCACATTGAACGACAATGGTAACAACAAGCCATGGTCGACAATCATCAAGCGATTGTACGTAAAGACACCTACGCAGACTGTTCAGGTGGACTCAGTCGCAACAACATCTACATTCTCTAACCTTACATTCAACCTTGCACAGGATAAGTGGGAGACAGTAGAACTTATTGCAGATATCGCTGATCAGGATGACTTCGCAAATGGTGCTATGGCCTCAACATCTATAACTCTCAACACAACAAATGTTGTTGGTATCGATGCTGGCTTCAACACCGTGACAGTCACAAGTGGAACACCAACTTCAAACGATATTACTCTCCTAGCAACAGGAGCATCGGTGTCAGCTATGTCAGCTTCATCCGCAGTAAACTTGGTTAACAACTACCCAGTGTCTGCTACAATAGGCTTCACATTTACCTTCAACAACACTGGTACAACTGACTTGTACATTGCTAAGGAGGCAAATACAGCTCTTGCAACATCATCAACGGTAGGCGTTGCAGCTTCTTCTACACTCAACTCATCACAGACTGTAACATCTCCATCTTCACTAGCCGGAGATACAGCAACAGTATGGATTATCCCAAGCGGTACATCACGAACGTTCTACTACACTGGACTTATCCAGGGACGAGGACGTGGAGTTGGAAGGAACGAGTCTACATCTATCACGAAGGTTTACTTCGATGATGACACATCAGGTCTTCAGGAGTTCAACATTGACTTCGGTCTTGAGGCTCTCCAGACACCTGCTAGATACCTCGAGAACTAATACGTCCTATCTTTAGCGGGTTACAAAGCTAAGGCAAAAAACCACTCGGCAACGGGTGGTTTTTTGTTTGGCTTACATGTATAATTCGGATATGAATACAAAAAAAATACAGATAATCATAGGAATTATCGCGATAGTTTTAATCGGATTTGCGATCAAAGCGGGATTCAAGTCAGCAGCTGTTACAGAGACTGCGCAACCAGTTGATACTCCCGCTACTTCGTCAATTTCAGTAAGCATACAGAAGGGTGATGTGACGGTCAACGGCAAGAAGATAGTGGAGAAGGTGGCTACCATATCCGGTATAAAAATAGAACCTATGGGTCCTTCGAACTTCATTGTAAGCTGGATAACGGACCGGCCAGTAGCCACCGAAATCCATTATGGATCCACTCCTCCTGGACCGGGTGTAATGTGGCAATTGCTCCGTGATACAAAACTAAAAACTGTTCATGCGGTCGAACTTACAAGTCTATCGCCTGGGACAACCTACTACGAAATTTTTTCGGTGAGTGCTAAGGAACAGATTGCAACCACCACAGCTCCGGGTATATTCACCACTGGTAAATAGCCAACATGGTAAACCCATTCGATCGAAATTTCTTTCATTTCTTAGGGGGATTCACCCTCATTCTCTGCTTCAGTTTCTCGATCCTCTACTTTACATCACGGTATACGGATGTTATAGATGGGAAAAATATTACCGCTGAGGCAGAAAGCTTCTAAGGTTAGTCGAAACTACCCCTGCAATTCCTCGGTGATTTGAAAGATCGTTTGACAAAAAGATTCCTCTGTAGCGGAGGATTTTTTTTATCAAAATTTTAGAACTTTTTCATTAAAATTTCATCTCGTTTCGCTACGATGGCGGCATTACTAGATTAGTACAAAATGCCATGCATACATTGCTGCGAAAATCATTACCACTGTTCACATTTCTAGCACTTCTTTTTCCTTTATTAGTAGATGCGGAAACCCGCATCGTTGCTGATCCGGTGGGACAGGAAGTCATTTGGACCAAGGAAGCAAGTCCGTATATTCTTGAGGCTGCAATTACTATCAAGCCGGATCAGACATTAATCCTCGGACCTGGTGTGGTGGTTACATCAGCAGTCCCACCAGAAAAAATGGGATCCGAATTCTTTACCTTCTGGGTGGACGGAAATCTCATTATTGCCGGTACAAAGGAAGATCCTGTGCATCTTCAGAACCTATGGTCCATATCGACCGGAAAAACCGCCACCATCAGACATGCGACATTCGAGAATACAGCTATTAGCATATACAAGAGTACTGTTACGATATCTTCGAGTAGGTTTATCAACTCCTCAACTGGCATCGAGGCAGAGGGTAGTAGCATCGATATACGTGATAGCGAATTTATCAATCTGAGCAGAGGCGTTGTCTCGACTGCCCTGGCATATCCCAGTTCGCATGGAGCACCAAATGATCCTGTAGAAAACCGTATCTCTATTCACAATAGTTCTTTCGTCGGTATTAAGAAGGCTGCGGTATACAATCTGACACGCAATACCCTCGATGCGAGTGGAAATTGGTGGGGAAGTCCCGGAGGTCCCTCTGCTACGTCGACGGTAACTGTGCCTTTGAACGGAGGAGCACTTATCACTTTCCCTTGGCTCCTCGAAAAGCCGCAGCAAAGCCCAACGGTGTGCTGCTCGAACGTACTCTTTCTTCCGGGTTTGAAGGCGAGCAGGCTTTCACGACCGGATTCAGGCACGCGCGACGGGGGTCTGGCGTCCCAATTATGGGAGCCGTACAAGAACGATGATGTGAGAAAACTTTTCCTGACTCCCGAGGGAAGGAGCAGTGATCCCTCTATTTATGTGGCTGGGGTCGTCGAGACGGCGTTCGGCCTAAAGAACGTGTACGCCAAGTTTGTCGCCATGATGAATGGCGTGGTTGCGGAGAAGATTGTGAATAGCTGGCTGCCTTTTGCTTATGACTGGAGGCTCAGCCTGCAGGATGTTGTCCTTGGTAGCACTCTCTATGCCACCACGACAAAGAAACTCATGAGTGAGGTTGAACGACTCGCTCTCACTTCAAAAACAGGTAAGGTGACGATTGTGGCGCACAGTAATGGGGGGCTTGTGGCAAAAATGCTCGGCTATGAGCTTGAAAAGACGGGAAAAGCCCATCTCATTGATAAAGTGTTGCTTGTAGCTGTGCCGCAGCTTGGAACCCCTGACGCTATTGCCGCCCTGCTCCATGGAAGCGGGCAGTCACTCCTCGGCGGAGTAGTACTCTCAGCTAACATTGCCCGTACCTTTGGTATGTTCATGCCTAGTGCCCATGGCCTCCTGCCTTCTCTGGAATACTTTAGCCGTATTGTCGACCCTGTTCTCACCTTTGCAGGTAAAGCTATGACATCATATGCTGATTTCATTGATTTTCTCACTGCACGAGGAGAATCTCGGTCCGTGCCAAAGGAATCGGATTTAAAGACAGCAGCCGTGCTTTCGACTAATCTCCTTGAAAAATCCACCTGGATGCACCGACTTCTGGACGGCTGGAGTTTTCCTTCCCCTATACGCGTAATTTCAGTTATAGGGTGGGGAATACCAACAACAAGCACCATCGAGTACTCGAGTACTTCGCCGCGATTTAAAAAGACCTCTCATGGCGATGGAACTGTCATGGCAGAAAGCGCAGGCGCTTATGGTGAGAGAGTATACTTCAACCAAGGACTCTTTAAACGCGACACTAGAGCAGACGTGAGTCATGCGTATATTCTGGAGGCTGATCCGGTAAATTCCCTCATCTCGCATATAGTCTCGACAACTAGCACTGCAGCTGCAACCTCCTTCACACCCTCCTCACCGTATATATCCACTCAAAAACCAACTTCTTCTGACTCACGCTGGATGTCGTGGATCACGTTCAGTGTGCATTCGCCGGTTGACATCGATGTATATGACAGTCGAGGAGGACATCTGGGACTGGTTCCGCTTCCATCCGACCCGACTTCCGATATTCTCTGGCTCGAAAATACCATTGGTGCACAGTATGATGCAATTGGTGACGAGAGATACATCACTCTGAATGCTGATGATACATATACCGTTGAACTTAAAGGAACCGGTACTGGCAGCTTCACATTTCAAATTCAGAGATTTGAAGGTGAAAATATGTCCGAGGTGTCGAATGTGGTATATACTGCCATGCCGGTAACGCCGCTTCTCACAGCGAGTACGACGATTGGCCCGAAATCTCCCGCTCCACCCTTGAAAGTCGATATTGATGGAAATGGCGTGGTGGATGTTCAATTGAACGCGAGTGCTCCAGCAGATCCGCTCGTGCATCTCGAGGCGATGAAGATAGTCGTTCTCGCGCTTGGACTCATTCCGGCCGAGGAAGAAGCGCTTCTAGAAAAGATACGGAGGGTCTTTGAGTTGGTAAAAAAGGATTCGACCGGGGAATTAGCACAAAAACTTCTGGGAATTGCCATTCAGGACGCACATGCCCATTGGACAACTCAGGGACTGACCCATACGCAGAAACAATCGATCGTAAACGCTTTCAATCATATTCTGGATGCCATTCAATCGCAGCCAGCCTTGCCTGTGGCGGGTTGTTGACCTTTGGCTAATGGGTATGGTAAGGTGTGGCAAAGGCCAGAGACAGAAGGCACCCATAAGACCTTCCAAGGTTCACACCTCTATAGCCTTTACGAAAGGTCGTTTAAAAATAACTACACATACATGCCACGTACAAAAATTGAAAAGAAGGAAATCCTTGAAAAAGTAGAGGGAATCGTAAAGGATGCGGAGTCACTTGTCTTCGTAAACTTCCACGGCCTCAAAGTGGGGGATACCGTCGAGGTTCGACGCAAGCTACGCAACGAAGGCGTAGGATTCTTCGTCGCAAAGAAGACCCTTACCCGCAAGGCTCTTGAAAATACAAAAACAAAAAGTATTTCTGGTACCATGCCCGAACTCGCAGGAGAGCTCGGACTTGCATACGGAAAGGATCTCATTGCTCCTGCAAGAGAGATCTATGAGTTCCAGAAGAAGTTCAAGGGAAACATCACTATCCTCGGGGGAGTCTTCGAAGGAAAGTACATGTCCCAGGCAGAGATGATGGCCATCGCCCTCATTCCATCGGAGAATACTCTCCGCGCGATGTTCGTCAATGTAATCAATTCGCCTATCCAAGGCTTCGTCATGGCCTTGAGCGAAATCGGAAAGAAAAAAACAGCTTAATACATTATCACTTATACACATTTTAACATTACCCATATGGAAAACGTAGAAATTCCCGCAAAGTTCCAGTCAATCGTAGATTCAATCGAAAAGATGTCAGTTCTCGACTTGAACGAGCTCGTTAAGCTCCTCGAGAAGAAATTCGGTGTGTCAGCAGCGGCAGTCGCCGTAGCGGCTCCGGCAGCAGGCGCAGCAGCAGCTGAAGAGAAGACAACTGTGAACGTTCACCTCGCATCAGCAGGAGAGCAGAAGATTGCTGTCATCAAGGTGGTGAAGGAGGCTCTTGCGCTTGGACTCAAGGAAGCTAAGGACCTCGTAGATGCAGCTCCAGCCCTCCTCAAGGATGGTATGAAGAAGGAAGACGCAGAAGCTCTCAAGAAGAAGATCGAAGAGGCAGGAGGAAAAGTCGAGCTCAAGTAAGTAATGAGGTTCTATGGATACTCTCGCACAGCTTTTCGGCAGCGCCACACGCGTGAAGCTCATGCGGCTCTTTCTCTTTAATCCTGACACAGCCTTCTCCCTCTCGGAGAGTGCTCGAAGGGTAAAGGGAACGTCTCAAGAGGTACGGAAAGAAATTACCCGCCTTATTGCGGCCGGGGTTGTCAAAAAGAGATCGGTCGTGAGAGAAATCCATTCCAAGAAAAGCCCAAAATCACCTCCACGGAAGGTCCATGAGCTTGGATACTCACTCGAGTCACGCTTTCTCTACCTTCAGTCGCTCAAGAACCTCCTTATTACCGTTAGTCTTCATGCAGATGACTCACTTGTAAGAAAATTTGGAACGGTTGGGCGATTGAAACTTCTCGTCGCGTCAGGTGTCTTTATACAGGAGTGGGATACTCGAGTTGACCTCCTTATTGTGGGTGATGAGCTCAATATGGTCCGTCTCGAGTCGGTTATGGCACAAATAGAATCAGAGGTTGGGAAGGAAATATCATACTCTGCATTTACGACAGAAGACTTCGAATACCGTCTCGCTATCCATGACCGTCTCATTCGAGATATTCTCGATGCCCCTCATACGACCCTTGTGGATAAGATAGGATTGGAACCCAAATAAAGGTGCTATAATTGTCGCATTACTAAAATAAGTTATTAGCAAACTAAAATTTTATGATGTTTGTACAAAATTGGGGTGAAGTATTCACCAATTCGTTGCAGGGGATCTGGTACGGAGTAGCAAGTTTTGTTCCTACACTCCTCATTGCGATCATTATTTTCGCAATTGGATGGGTTCTTGCTGTTCTTGTCGAAAAAATTATCGAGAGCATTTTCAAGTCATTGCAGGTTGATACTGCATTGAAGAGTGCGGGTCTTGATGATGTTATGAAGAGAACAGGACATCCCCTTAACTCAGGTGTATTCGTAGGAGCACTCGTCAAGTGGTTTATCATCGTTGTCTTCCTTATCGCCTCTTTCGATGTTCTCGGTCTTACACAGGTTAACGCCTTCCTCAAGGATGTAGTGCTCTCATACCTTCCACAGGTTATCGTAGCGGTACTCGTGCTTATGGTTGCAGTTGTTATCGGTGAGGCTATGCAGAAGATCGTTGCTGCAAGCGCACGCGCTGCACACGTCAAATCCGCACACCTCCTCGGCGTGCTTACACGATGGGCAATCTGGATCTTCGCCCTCCTCACAGCTCTCTACCAGCTTGGCATCGCTCCAGGCCTTATCCAGACAGTTGTCATGGGAATTATCGCAGGAGGTGCTCTAGCGTTTGGCCTTGCATTCGGCCTCGGGGGCAAGGAACAGGCTTCAGAGATTCTCGATCAGACACTTCGAAAGTTGGAGGAAAAGGAGTAAATTTCACTCACATTTCTCAAAGAAAAGCAGCCCGAAAGGGTTGTTTTTCGTTTTCATGTTGACAATATTTTAGCTTCATATATACTATCCAGTACACAGAAATATGTTAAACACTAATCACTTCAAACGGCCATAAACAACGCTTTTAACGAGTGTTAGGACTGGCCGCTCTAAAAGCGGTTTTTGTTTCCCCAGGACGACTGTCACATTGACAATTTCATACCAGAGCAATCTCGAACAATCAGGAGGTTGCTCTGGGAAAAGGTAATGCCGTGGAATCCATGCATTTAGAGAGGGTTTTTTCGGATGCATTGAGGAAGCGGCATGTTGTAAGTTGTAGACAAATAATTGTGGTTTTTAGATTTCCTAATGGGAAATCTAAGAGCATATGGTGGATGCCTTGGCTTTGAGAAGCGATGAAAGACGCGGCGTAGCGGCGATATGCTCCGGGGAGGTGCTAAGCAACCTTTGATCCGGAGATCTCTGAATGGGGAAACCCTACCGATTTATCGGTAACCAGTTTCGTAAGAAGGGAGAAAAATGAATAAAAAAGTAAAAAAAGCAGGTCAAGAAAAGTCTGGAAAAGATAAGAAGCGTGTTGCAGATGCTTCATTCAAACTAGGAGGAAAGAGGGTCGAAGAGACTCCTCGTCACATGGGAAACGTGACGGGAAGTTGGAGTCATCTCGATCACGAATATCTTCCATAAATTTTCTAGGTCTTGCTTGTGCTCAAGAAATTATCGGTAAGATGTTTTTTGAGCCTTTCTTATGGAACTGGAGCACACCCTGGGAAGTAAAACATTTCAGTACCAGGAGGAATAAAAACCAATAGGAATTTCGCAAGTAGCGGCGAGCGAAAACGAATGAGCCCAAACTCGACTTTAATCGTGCGGCAGGATGCAAATCTTGCGGTGCGATTAAAGTCGGGGGTAGTAAGGTGGGAACGTGACATTTATGTCAGGAAAGTTACAAAGTTTTTTGATAGAAGAACAAGCTGGAAAGCTTGGCCCCAGAAGGTGATAGCCCTGTAGTCGAAATCAAAAAATCTTTCTTGTTCCCATTCTTGAGTACCTCGAGACACGAATGGCTCGGGGGAATCTGCCGGAACTAACCGGTAAGGCTAAATATTCTCAAAGACCGATAGTGAACTAGTACCGTGAGGGAAAGGTGAAAAGCAGCCCGGTAAGGGCGTTGAAATAGACCTGAAACCATATGCTTACAAGGAGTTGTAGCCGTCGCAAGACGGTGGCAGCGTGCCTATTGAAGAATGAGCCAACGAGTTCTTGCATACTGCGGGCTAAGACCGAGAGGTTGGAGCCGCAGGGAAACTGAGTGTGAATAGCGCGTATGTAGTATGCATGAGACCCGAAGCCAGATGAGCTTGCCTTGAGCAGGTTGAAGTTTGTCGAAAGACAGATGGAGGACCGAACGGTAGAGTTGTGCAATTCTCTCCGATGACTTGAGGTAAGGAGTGATAAGCTAATCGAATCTGGTAATAGCTGGTTCTCTCCGAAATAGCTTTTGGGCTAGCGTCGAGATTACCTTTGAGGGGTAGAGCACTGGAAGATTCTGACAGGTCGAAAGATCACAGAACCTATCAAACTCCGAATACTCAAAGTAAATTTCTCGGCAGTTAGACGGTGGGGGCTAAGCTCCATGCGTCAAAAGGGAAACAGCCCATGATCTCCATTTAAGGCCCCTAAATCCATACTAAGTACGCTTAAGGTGGTGTATTTTCTCTGACAATGAGGATGTAAGCTTAGAAGCAGCTATCATTTAAAGAAAGCGTAACAGCTCACTCATCGAGAGAATATGCGCCGCAGATAATCGGGGTTAAGTATGGTGCCGAAACTGAGGACTGCAGTTGTCTTCGGACGACTGCATTGGTAGGAGAGTTTTCGCATCTGCGCTGAAGCCAAAGGGGTGACCCATGGTGGAGCGTTGCGAAGTAAGAATGTTGGCACAAGTAACCACAATGCGGGTGAGAATCCCGCACGCCGAAAGATCAAGGTTTCCTTGGCGATGAATATCAGCCAAGGGTTAGTCGGGCCTAAGGGGATGGTGAAAACCGCACCCGATGGACACAGGGTTAATATTCCCTGACTTTTATGTACAGTGATGGAGTGACGAAGTGCAGTATCTAGAGCTTGTTATTGGATTTGAGTTTGTGCTGTAGGGAAGTGATCCAGGAAAATCCGGGTCATGCCTTAAATGGCACTTCCGAGCAGAGCATAAAGCTTTGGGTTCGCCCAGGGCTATTCTAGAAAGCGCGCTTCCGAGAAAATCTTCTAAACTTATGTATATGAAAACCGTACCGCAAACCGACACAGGTGATCAGGTCGAGTAGACCAAGGCGAACGAGTGAGAGGTCTCCAAGGAACTCGGCAAAAAAGCAGCCGTAACTTCGGAATAAGGCTTGCCCGCACCATTAAGCTCTTTTTGAGCTGAATATGGATTTAAGCAGGAAGCTTGGAATGAGAGAATGCATGCACATAATGAGAAATGCCTCGTGAGCAGAGGCAGCAGGATACGCAAAGGCGTATGATGTGAAACGATCTGGTAGTGTGGTTGGGATATCGACACACTCCTTCCGTGGAAGTGTTATAACTTTCACGCTAAGTGCGGTTTGCCCACAAGTAGGATTCCGCTCGGGAATTCTAAGGCGGGGCAAGGATGAATCCACCTAAAAAAAATCGCATGGGAAATCAAAAAAGCCCAGAATTCGGATACGCGATCCGAGTTCCCATTATGTAAGTAGTTCCAAGTGTACCTGCTCCCATTTCTCTCTTTGTTTCTATCCATCAGGATGGCAAAGAGAGCTTAATGGTGCGGGCCGCAGCTAAAGTATCTCTGGCAACTGTTTATCAAAAACACAGCTCCCTGCGAACTCGTAAGAGGATGTATAGGGGGTGACACTTGACCAATGCCAGAAGGTCAAATATCGACGTTGTTATGTCGCAAGATGTAATGGTGATTGATATAAGCCCTGGTGAATGTCGGCCGTAACTATAGACATGACCGTTGTAGTTACGCAAATAAATCTTGCTATATGCTGGAAACTCTGGCTCCATGGTAAAATATGGAGAACAAAGTGTTTATTACTACTCGCGAAAGCAGTGAAAATGTAATAACGCAGACAATCAGCAGGAAAGACTTGCGTGTTGGATAGTGGAGAGCCTAAATAATTGAACAATTCGCCGCTGGCGGGGAGTAATTACCCTGTTAGAGCGTGACCGGTAGTCCATCTTCATGGACGAAAGAAAGCTGACAGCATGAAGAGTTCGTTGTTTACGCGCATATCCACGGGAGAACCAGAGTAATTTGGTTCTCCTCCACTATCCAGCATGCAAGAATCCTCAGAGACTATACGCAAGACGTTTTCGAATCAGGAATTGGAGTCGACGATTTGAAAATGATGATATAGTCCGACCTCTGCAGCGATGCAGAGATTAACAAAGACTTTATCGCTAAAGTTAGTAAGTAGTGAACGGTCCTAAGGTAGCGAAATTCCTAGAAGACTGGGACAATGAGAAGTGATTTTCATTGCAAACTTGGCTATATGCGGGAAAACCCGGTTGTATTTGGAGCTACTCATGAGATAATTCACACATGAGTAAAAATGCTTCCAATGAGTTTGATAGAAATCAGACGCCGGACAATCCGCAGGTAATGTTGAAAGAAAATTTCTATTTTTCGGGGCTTCTGGCCGCCGAAATGTCGTGCTCAATTATAAAAGCGACAAATAAAAATCCGCTCGACCATTATTACATGGTTGATCTCACAGTAACCAATGCAGATAGAAAGTTACTAGAAGAGGTTAACCATGTAGTTATGAAAGATCGAGGTGTTATAACTTCGGTTAAAGGCGCATACAATTTGTCGGTTCGAGGGAAGGAGAAGGTGCAAGTAGCACTTGATTTTCTCGAAGTCTATCCGATTCTCACAGGCGATCTTGCAGTGAATCGCATTATTGTTTTGAAAACTGGACTGGCGTATCTCAAAGATCACCGAGCTCATAGGTTTCAAGAGGAAAAAACTGTGGAAATCGAGCAATTGCGGACAAAGTTCCGATTAATAAAAGAAAAAGGGATCACGGATCATTCATTTGATCCTATCTCCCTAGATCAAGATTCTCTCGGATATTTTTTCGCAGGAGTAATTGATGGTGAAGGCTCGTTTGGTACTAAGTCCTCGGGACTTATCAAACAACCCTTCTTCGCAATTGCCATGAAAGACAAAAAAATAATTGAGGCATTAAATAGATTCATTAAGTATGGAAATGTAAGGTTGAGAAAAGATGGTGTTTATCATCTTGAAATAAATCATCGTAGTATTTTAAAAGATATTGGTGAGATGTTTCTTAACAAGTATCCATTGCGACATGAACGACAAAGAGAAAGATTGAGAATTCTTCAACAGCTCCTCAACGACTACACGCTAAGCTCTTTTGAATCAAAAATTCAAGAGAAGATGATATAGTCTGAACTGCATGGCGACATGCAGAGTGTGACTCGCGTCATACCGCTTGCAAAGCATTTGCAAGTCATGTCCAACTCGGACAGAAGTAACAGTTTGTGTCAGGTAATTGAATTGCCTGTTGGAAGAGTGATCTTCCAATTAAAATTGGCTAATAACGGTGGAGTCCTCGTCAGAGCCCTATTTAAAGGAAAGGGCAATGAAGACAAGATAATACCGTGGGAAGTCGGTCGAAAGACTTGACCCCGTAACGACTGGAGTTTTCAGCTTTTGTTGAAAATGAAGATAGTAGATGTTCAGATACACGAAATCACTATAATACGCCAACGCTTAAGATTCATTTCTTAAGATGAAGATATAGTCTATGCCCTGCCGAAAGTCGGGGAAATCTATTTTATCGTCATAAAAATAGATATAAACACATGAAGTTCTGACGCGCACGAATAGTGTAATGCCTGGAGAACTGTCTCGGAGACTTGCTCGGTGAAAATACAGTATCGGTGAAGATGCCGATTACCTGCAGTTAGACGAAAAGACCCTAGAAGCTTTACTGCAACTTGATTTTGACTATATGTTTTTGATGCGTAGCGTAGATGGGAGGATTTGAAGTTTACCTTTCGGGGTAGATGGATCCGCCAGTGAAATACCATTCTTTAAAAATATATAGTCTAACCTCGACGGCAAAAACGACGAGAGACAGAATCTGGCGGGCAGTTTTAGTGGGGCGCTATCCTCCTAAAAAGTAACGGAGGAGTTTAAAGGTCAGCTAGGCGCGAATGGAAACCGTGCCGATAGTGTAATGGCATAAGCTGGCTTGACTGTGAGACGTACTTGTCGAACAGATGCGAAAGCAGAACATAGTGAACCGACCTTACGCATTAGATGCGGGGGAAGATTATCGGACAAAAGCTACTCTAGGGATAACAGGCTGGTTGCGCCTAAGCGTTCCTAGCGACGGCGCAGTTCGGCACCTTAACAACATCGGGGTGCGACGAGAGTAATCTCGGCAGTCGAATTGAACATCAGAACCACAGATGTTCATAAAATACTTGGCTTATAACGGTGGACTCCATTTTGTAATGATATAATTACGGAATGGACAATACCGCGGGAAGTCTATCTCAAATACAAAAGTCAGTAATAATCGGATCACTCCTAGGTGATGGGTATTTACGAATTATTCCGGGACGACAAAATGCTTTTTTAGAGGTGAATCATTCATTTTCTCAGAAAGAATACGTCGACTGGAAATATTCAATACTTGAGGATATTACTGTAAGTGCTCCAAAGAGGCGTGTCATAGGTGATGTAAGGATTGCATATCGGTTTTATACGAAACAGCATCCTGAAATCACTCAGTTATATGAAATATTCTACAAGGGTGGTGTCAAAATCATCCCTGATAATATACATATAACTCCGCTTTCTTTGGCAGTATGGTTCATGGATGACGGAAGTAAGTGTAGGACATCTGATGTATATCTTAATACTCAACAATTTGACCATTGTGATCAAATGAAGTTGATCGATATACTTAAAGAATTCAATCTTGAAGCTCGTCTGAATAAAGATAAAACATATACCAGAATACGGTTTATGAAATCTAGTCTTGAGGAGTTTCGAAGATTAGTTAGTCCGCACATTACACCATCGATGAAATATAAAATTGAGATATGACCCTGTAGAGACTTGACCTTAACTGGGTCGGAGTGTGGAATAGAATTCCATGCTAACACGCCGAGCTCCATCATTATGATGATGGAAGAAGATATAGTCCGATCCTTCTGGTAACAGAAGAAAAATACGACAGCGATGTCGGCTCAACTTATCCTGGAGGTGGAGAAGCTTCCAAGGGTTTGGCTGTTCGCCAATTAAAAAGTTACGCGAGCTGGGTTCAGACCGTACAATTACCAAACACATTTAAAATAATGTCAAGTTGGTGGGTGTGCAGTCTGAATCCCATTGAGAGAATTTCGTTTATAAAAAGATAATAGATAAAGATTAATCACATCACGGCGGTCCCTCGTAGCAATACGAGATGATCAAGTTAACTAAAATCGGTGAATCCCTTTGATAAGAGGGTAATACCGAGGGAAGGTTGTGGGTTTTGTGGAGAAGAGTGTTATAGCTCAGATGGTCAGAGCGCCCTCTTGTACAAAGAGGAAGAGAGCCGTTCAATCCGGCATAAGCACTCTTCTCTTCTTCAAAAAACTCATAACTACCCGTAGAGACTAAACGTTAACGTTCTCGAAAGAGAATAAGCTATAGTCCATTGCACGGAGTAATTCGTGACATCAAGCGTGAGACAGGTTGGTCTCCTATCTACTGCAGGCGTTGATTCTTGAGGGGATTTGATAATAGTACGAGAGGACCTTATTGAACCGACCTCTGGTCTGACTGCTGTCCTGCCAAGGGCACCGCAGTGTAGCTATGTCGGGAATGGATAACTTCTGAAAGCATCTAAGAAGGAAGCCAGCCCCAAGATTAGGAATCGTTTGAGACCCCTGGGAGATGACCAGGTTGATAGGCTTTAGGTGTACGCACAGTAATGTGTTGAGCCGTGAAGTACTAATTCGTCGATCCTATTAGGAAATTTAAGAACCACAATTACTTGTCTATAACAACAATAACCTTAATCAGTTTTCAAACAAAATATTGAACCCTATGTTCTGGTGGTTCGGCGCTATGGAAACACCCGTTCCCATTCCGAACACGGAAGTGAAACGTAGTTGCGGCGATGATAGTCCTATGGGCGAAAGTAGCTAGCCGCCAGTACAGAGTGTTCAATTCTGACTCAATAGCCCCTTGCTTTTTGATGTATATTTCCCTAGAATGTCATCACGACCCCAGCGTTGATGATTGTTTTCTGTTTCGTAAGAAAAGATGATTATCCGTTGGGGCGTCCCCTTGCCAATACCCTAGAAGAAAGGAATCTATGCTCCGTGAAGCGAAAGACATTGAGCATGTTTCCTGGCAGGAAATTTGCTCTTTTTTAAGACTAGACTATAAAGTACGCAGTACAGGGACTCTCGTTATCCTCTGTCCCTTCCACAAGGAGAGGACCCCCTCGCTTCATCTGTGGCCCAAAAGTTCCCGTTTTCATTGCCACGGCTGCCATGAAGGTGGAACAAAGGCTTTTTTCTTAGGCCGTTTTGTTGGGGTGAAGCGTGTCCACGATCTCTTGGAACTCTATGAAAAAGTGTCAGGATCTCATTACGATCCGGCCCAGCAATTATTTCCATTTATGTCGACTCCCAAGTAGGGGTCGGCATATTTTATTTTATGATACAATGTTGCCATGGCAACCTGGTCTACTCGCAGAAAATTCATCTACGGCGGCAGTCTTGTCGCTGTTGGTAGTGCGATTATTTTCGGTATTTTCTTCTCTCTTTTCTACAAGGCCCCCACATGCAACGATGGAATCAAAAATGGAAAGGAGCAGGACGTGGACTGTGGCGGCACCTGCATCAAGCTCTGTCAAAGTGCCTTCTTGCCTGCACGCATCGAGTGGGGTGGGGCCAAGTTTGAGAAGGTCGCAGATGGCCTCTACAACGCTGCTTCGTACGTCGTAAATCCAAATACTAACGGAGCAGCCCTCCAAGTCCCTTATAAGTTTTCTCTATATGATAATCAAGGCATTCTCATTGCTGAGCGAGAGGGTGTATTAGCTATCCCTGCTCACCGCAACACCCTGGCATTCGAATCAGCTATCAGTACCGGTAAGCGAATTCCCGTGAAGGCGACTTTCGAATTCCTTCGAACACCACAGTGGTTTAAGTCTCACGACACACTCGATGGACTGGCGGTGATTGAAAAGAAATATAATGAGGATGAGAAGAGTTCGTCTCTCGAAGTTATGCTCGAGAACAGGAATCTCACTGCATATAAGAAAATTATTGTAAATGTAGTGCTCTATGATATCAATGGTAATGCCATTGGCTTCTCCCGTACCAACATTGATGAGATTGCCCCAAATGGCGGCCGCGAAATGGCTCCATTCACGTGGCCAATGAGTAGGGGTGGTAGGGTGGTGTCTGTAGAAGTTCTCCCCGAGACAATACCAGTTAGAGACTAAGTATACGCCATGAAATTTTCCATCCAGAAATTATTCCCGACATTTCTCGGCAATTACTCCCTCGACAAAGCAAGCGGCAAGCAGGGTATAGACTGGGTGCTCTTTTGCGCCACACTACCACTCCTGGGGGCAGGACTCGTGACGATGAATTCTTTTGTCGGAACGAGCGATCTCTTTGTAAGACAAAGTATCTGGATTGCCATTTCCTTTATCATTTTCTTTGCCCTGAGCAGAATCGATTTCCGTTTTCTTCGCAAGACGTGGGTTTCGGTAATGCTTTTCGGAATATCGTGCGTGCTTCTCTCCGCACTCTTTGTGGTGGGAAAAGTTTCCCATGGGGCGGCGAGCTGGTTCAGCTTCGGATTCTTTTCGTTTCAACCTGCAGACCTTATCAAGCTCGTTCTCATTATCGTGCTTGCTAAATATTTTTCACGTAGGCATATAGAGATCGCCAATATTCGTCATATTCTTGTTTCTGGGTGCTACGCACTCATCATCTTTCTACTTGTTCTCGTACAACCGGACTTTGGTTCGGCTATCATCATTTTCCTCATTTGGCTCGGAATGGTTCTCGTTTCCGGTATTTCAAAAAAACACCTTCTTCTCATGTTCGTTGTTGGAGCTCTGGCATTCGGTGGACTGTGGACGTTTGCCTTCCGAGATTATCAAAAGGACCGTATAAAAAGTTTCATACATCCCCTCACAGACATACATGGAACTGGTTATAACGCCTACCAATCAACGATTGCTGTTGGCTCCGGGCAAATATGGGGAAAGGGTGTTGGCTATGGAACCCAGTCCCGACTGAAGTTTCTTCCAGAGTACCAGAGTGACTTTATCTTCGCTGCCTTTGCTGAGGAGTGGGGATTTGCCGGCACGGTCATACTCTTTGCTATGTACGGTATTGTTATCTGGAGAATCATCCTCATTGCCTTGCGAGGCGAGACCAATTTTGAGATGCTCTTCGGTGCAGGTATGGCCATTTTCCTTTCAGTGCATTTTTTCATAAACGTTGGAATGAATATGCAGCTCCTTCCGGTGACGGGTCAGACCTTGCCTTTCTTGAGCTATGGTGGAAGTCATCTTGTGACCGAATTTGCTGGACTTGGCATCCTCATGGGCATGCGACGTGGCTCAAGGGTCATCCATAGAGACTCGACTAAAAACGAATTTATTGGGGTGTAGAGGAGGTGTAGAGGGCAAGTGTTGCTGCAAACATGCGCTCCTGGTTGAAAACTCGTCGAATTTTTTCCTCCAGATTTCGGGCATATTCACGCTGGATATTTTTGTGCTTGAGAAGAAATTCGAGAGCATGAAATAATTCATCCGGTTTCTTTGACTGGACCAGGATTCCGGATTTCATATCTTCAATAATCTCAGGTATGCCTCCAACAGAGGTAGCAACAACAGGGAGGTGTGCATATCCAGCCTCAAGAAGACAATAGGGGAGCCCTTCTTTAACTGATGGCAGAAGAAAAAGAGAAAAAGCTTTGAGATATTCCGCTGCACCAGCAATATAGCCGGCTAGGACGACATTCTTTTCAAGATTTTTTTCTTTGATCATTGTTTCTAGGGCGTTGCGCTGATCTCCCTCTCCAATGACGAAAAAAAGCAGAGAAGGGAAACGTAAGACAAGCTTCTCAAGTGCTTCGAGGGCGTAGACCAGTCCTTTATTTGGGTGAAGCTCAGCGATCGTACCAATGATGATCCTTTTGTCGAAAGAAAGTGGGGACTTTGCCTGAAGGAGTTGAAGAGCGCTGCCTATGGCAAAGAATTTAGGAGTTGCAATACCTGGATTTATTACGAAAAGCTTGTGTGAAATGTAAGGAAAATGACTTGTCTGCTTCCGCTCTTTTTCGTAAAGAAGGATGACGTGGGTTGAAAAAAGCATTGTCAACCACGAAAAGAAAATGATGGGGAGCTTTTGGTAGAGGGGTCGGTCCTCGTTGTATGCGAAGCCGTGCACGGTATAAATAATCTTCTTGATTCCTAGGAGACGGCCCACAAGAGACCCAAGCCCTGCCGCCTTTGCACTATGAAGATGAAGAACGTCAGGCCTCTCTTCCCGAATGACGTTGAATATCTTTCCAAGGGAGATTATGTCCTTGCTCAGATGTATATCCCGCCACATTTCCTGAATTGGCCGTGTCGAAATACTTTCTTCCCGCAGCCGATCGCGAAGTATGCCTTCACCACCAAGCGCCACAATAACCTCATGGCCGGCTTTCTTGCTCTGAACAGCAAGATCAAAAACATGTCGCTGTGCGCCTCCCCAATTTGACTTCGTAATGAGATAGAGGATTTTCACGCCTTTACAGTACCATTTTTACAGCTTTTGTGGTAGTATCCCGCCTATGAACGTGGTTCGCAGAAAAGAGATTCTCGCCCTTCTTCTAGGGGATTTTGCTGTCTTTTTCGTGGCCCTTTATCTCACTTTGACAGTTCGTTTTGGTACGCTTCCATCGCAAGAGGTTCTCTTGATCCACCTTATTCCATTCTTCGTTCTTTTTCTCGTCTCACTTCTCATAAGTTTTATCGCAGGTCTCTACGAGAAGCATACGCTGGTCTTTAAGGGTAAATTGCCTGCCACACTCACGCGTGTTCAGGTGATAAATGCAGTAGTTGGCATCGCCTTCTTCTACTTCATTCCGTATCTCAATATCACACCAAAGATTGTTCTCTTTATCTACCTGGTCATTTCCCTTGTTCTCATGGTGGCGTGGAGAATGGCACTTGCAGAAACGCTCGGTCTCCGTCGCAGGACAAAGGCACTCCTGTTCTCGCGGAAAAATCCAGATACTGAACGGCTCTACCACGAGATAAACAACAATCAGCGCTACGGAACTTTTTTTATGGAGTGGATTGATCCCTCGTCCTCGACACTACCGAGTACGGAGATAATGGAACATGTGCGTTCGAAAAAAGTTACTTTGATTGTGGCTGATTTTACCGATCCCAAGGTTAATGATCTTATGCCGACTCTCTACGGTCTCATTTTCTCAGGTGTGCAGTTCGGTGATATTCAGAAACTCTACGAAGAGGTCTTTGACCAGGTCCCTCTTTCACTTGTCAACGACACCTGGTTCATTGAAAATGTATCCTCATCTACAAAAAGTTCTTTTGATATTTTTAAAAGACTGATCGATATTACAACCTCCGTTATTGGTGGCGTGATCTCTCTTATCTTCTACCCATTTATCTGCAGTGCAATCAAGCTCGATGACGGGGGAGTTATTTTCAGCTACCAGGACAGAGTGGGACAGAATAATAAGATTATTCGGATTGTGAAGTTCCGAACCATGACGGTGGCAAATGACGGAGGGCAGTGGACTACAGGCGAAAACAAAGTCACGCGCGTGGGAAGTTTCCTCCGCAAATCCCGCCTCGATGAATTGCCACAGTTTTTCAACGTTTTCCGTGGGGATCTATCTCTTGTGGGGCCACGACCAGAATTTCCAAGTGCGGTAGAATCATATAATTCAAGCGTTCCATATTATAATATTCGCCACATTATAAAGCCAGGACTATTCGGCTGGGCTCAGATCCAGCATCAAAAGCATCCACACCACGGACTCGATGTTGAGGAGACGAAGAATAAGTTGTCGTATGATCTTTACTATGTCAAAAACCGGTCTGTCTTCCTCGAGATGAAAATAATTGTGCAGACTATCAAAATCCTTCTTTCATTTGTGGGAAGATAAATTATCCTCTATAATGCCCTTATGATACTTAAAACCAGAATTATCGCCGTATTCCTGCTTATTATCGCCATTGCCATTGGTTTTCTCACGTATTACTCCCAAATTCGCCCTGAATCGAGCATTGGAAGGCCTTTTAAGCTGGGCCTTGATCTAAGCGGAGGGACCCACCTCGTTTATCGAGCTGATGTTTCTAAGATCGACCCAAATGAAGTGGATGATTCCATGAATGCCCTTCGAGATGTCATAGAACGCAGGGTGAATGTTTTTGGTGTCTCTGAACCGATAGTTCAGATAGAGCGTGGCGGCTTTCTCAGTACCAAAGGGTCGGAAGAAAAGCTCATTGTTGAACTTCCTGGCATTACGGACATTGATGAGGCCGTAAAGAGCATTGGATCTACCCCCTTCCTTGATTTCAGGATTCTAACCGATGCAGATAGGAAGGCTGTCGAGGCACTTAATCTCGACGAGAAAGCCAAGGAGCAGGAGGTTATGAAGCGTCTCAAAGATACAGGACTCACGGGACGAATGCTCGATAAGGCGCAGATTATGTTCGATCAAACTACGGGTCAGCCCCTTGTATCCCTTGTTTTTAATACGGAGGGACGTAAGCTTTTTGCTGAAATTACCAAAGCAAACATCGGGAATATTCTCGGAATTTTCCTCGATGGAGCTCCCATATCCCTTCCCGTTATTCGTGATGAAATCCGCGATGGAAAAGCTCAGATCACAGGATCGTTTGATATAAAGAGTGCGCAAGCTCTCGTCAGAAATCTCAACTACGGGGCATTACCTGTTCCTATTGAGCTCATTTCCACTCAGACGATCGGAGCTTCGCTTGGTGAGGCGGCAGTGGATGGGGGAGTCCGTGCCGGTGTAGCTGCCCTTGTTATAATCGCTATCTTTCTTGTTGTTTGGTACAGGCTTCCGGGCCTGGTGGCCGTCGTATCCCTTGGTGTATACACCGTTATTATGCTCGCTCTTTTCAAACTCATTCCGGTGACCCTCACAGCTGCAGGAATAGCAGGTTTCATCCTTTCTATTGGAATGGCCGTGGATGCGAACATCCTCATTTTTGAGAGAATGAAGGAGGAACTCCGTCGTGGACGGGGAATTAGCGATGCTATGCACGAAGGTTTTGCTCGTGCATGGCTTTCCATCCGCGATTCGAACACATCGAGCATCATTACAGGCGCAATCCTCTATTACTTCGGCAGCACTTCGGTTGTCACCGGCTTCGCACTCGTATTTGTGATCGGCGTGCTTGTGAGCATGTTCACAGCCATCACTGCTTCGCGAATATTCCTGTACGCGGTCGCTCCACGACAGACGACGCGACTTTCAACCTTTCTGGTCAGCAATGGTTTTACTAAATTAAGATAATCACCATGTACGTCGTAAAATACAGAAAAATCTTCTACGCCTTCTCAATTATCCTCATTCTGGCTTGTACCATAGCTATGGGTACTTGGGGAATTAACCTCGGAATTGACTTTAAAGGAGGATCCATTATTGAGGTCGAATATCCACAAGGCCGCCCTCAGCAGACGCCATTGGCTTCCGCTCTCGCTCCACTCCAGCTCGAAGCATCTATCCGTCAGACCGGTGACAATGCCTATCTCATCCGCATGAAGTCTATTACTCCTGAAGAAAAGACGGCACTCATGGCTGTTTTCGAAACCTTTGGCCCGGTTGTGGAAGAACGCTTCGATTCCATTGGCCCTGTCCTTGGCTCTGAAGCTCTCCGCAAGGCGCTGCTCTCTATTGTGCTCGTCATACTCGCTATTGTTGTATTCATCTCATATGCATTCCGCAAAGTTTCGCAACCAATCTCATCTTGGAAGTATGGAGTTGTGGCAATCATTGCTCTTCTGCATGACGTGATCATTCCTGTGGGCGTCTTCTCCTTTCTCGGACACTATGCGGGCTATGAGATAGATACACTCTTCATCACCGCACTCCTCGTTGTTCTTGGATTCTCGGTGCACGACACAATCGTTGTCTTCGACCGTGTCCGAGAGAACCTCAAGGACGCTTTGGGTAAAAAGCCGTTTGAACAAATAGTGGGTGAGAGCATTAGTCAGACATTTACACGTTCCATCAATACTTCTCTCACCACACTCCTCGCACTTATTGTCCTCTACTTTGTTGGAGGTGAATCCACCCAGCATTTCTCCCTCGCACTCATTATTGGTATTGTAGCTGGAACCTATTCATCGATCTTCATCGGTTCGCCGTTGCTTGTGACGATAGAGAAGTGGCAGGCTAAGAGGGGGAAGTAGGAGGTTATACTTACCTCATGGATGATAAAAATGATTTCGGGTGCCTAAGGTAGACAATACTCCGATGGGAATTGTTGATATGGAAGGTAGATTTTTTCGTGGAATCACCGGAAACACTACTCCTCGGTCTTTGGGTATGAAAATTTCTCTTGTCATCTTCAGCACTCTATTACTTCTGATACCCGATATTTTGCTTATTGCCTTGGGGGTGACTATGCAATCTGAGCTTGATGAATATGAAATATACGGTCTAATTATGCCCGCTATACTCGGTTTAATTTTTATAGGCTGTGAAATTGTTGGAATAAGGTCCAATCTAAGGAAATAATAGAAATAAAACTTGAGGTTGCAATTTGTGACCTCAAAATAGCCTTTAAAATAAGGCTCATTTTATTTAAACTAGCTCCCTGTGGTGAAATCCATCAAATACCCTGATTTCGCTTGACTTTATTCTTCCCATAAGTAGAATGGTATCCACGCCCCAAGGAGGGCCTGCTTTTTGAAAATTCGTTAAATAAGTAAGTTATGCACATAAAGAACGTATCATTAGAATTACGAATGTGTAAGTAACTGTTTATTCAAAACAAAACAATGATTCCAAGTCAATTTATTCACTTGACGGGAGCAAGGAAAGAACTCTGTGCATCTAAAAGAATCTCAAGATAAGAAAAGTAAATTTAAAAGATTTCTGTTCTCTATTTTGTTCCGTTCATTTTAGTTAAGAGTTTGATCCTAGCTCAGGATGAACGCTGGCGGCGTGGATAAGGCATGCAAGTCAAACGGGCTGTGTAGCAATACATAGTCAGTGGCAGACGAGGTAGTAATAAATAGGTACCAACCCTTTAGTCAGGAATACCTCATCGAAAGATGAGTTAATACTTGATGGTCTCTTCGGAGTAAAGATTTATCGCTAAAGGATGGGCCTGTTCAGTATCAGCTAGTTGGTAGGGTAATGGCCTACCAAGGCTTAGACGCTTAGGGGACCTGAGAGGGTGACCCCCACCGATGGAACTGAGAAACGGTCCATACACCTACGGGTGGCTGCAGCCGAGAATATTCGACAATGGGCGAAAGCCTGATCGAGCGACGCCGCGTGGTTGATGAAGTCCTTCGGGACGTAAAAACCTTTTGCCAGGGAGAAAGTTTATTGATAGTACTTGGCGAATAAGAGGTTGCTAAACTCGTGCCAGCAGCAGCGGTAATACGAGTGCCTCAAGCGTTATCCGGAATCATTGGGCGTAAAGGATGTGTAGGTGGTTGTGTTAGTCTTTTGTTAAATTCTTCGGCTTAACCGGGGGCATGCAAGGGAAACGGCACGACTAGAGGATGCGAGGGGTCTGTGGAACTCATAGTGTAGCGGTGAAATGCGTTGATATTATGGGGAACACCAAAAGCGAAGGCAGCAGACTGGAGCACTCCTGACACTGAAACATGAAAGCGTGGGTCGCGAATGGGATTAGATACCCCAGTAGTCCACGCCCTAAACGATCTTCTCTAGCTATTCGGAGTATCGACCCTCTGAGTGGCGTAGCTAACGCGTTAAGAGAAGCGCCTGGGTAGTACGACCGCAAGGTTAAAACTCAAAGGAATAGACGGGGACTTGCACAAGCGGTGGATCATGTGGTTTAATTCGATGACAAACGAAGAACCTTACCAGGGTTTGAAACCTAGCTGAAGACCAGAGGAAACTTTGGTCGTCGCAAGACAGTTAGGCAGGTGATGCATGGCCGTCGTCAGTTCGTGGCTTGAGTTGTTCCCTTCAGTGGGGTAACGAACGCAACCCTCGTTGCCTGTTATATTTGTCAGGCGAGACTGCCCACGACATAGCGCAGAATTCCTCTCATTAAGGAATTGTGCTCTGCGTCGTGGGAGGAAGGTGAGGATGACGCCAGGTCAGCATGTCCCTCTGATACCCTGGGCTACACACGTGATACAATCGCATCTACAACGGGACGCAATGCCGATAAAAGGCGGAGCAAATCCTTATAAAAGGTGCGCCAGTTTGGATTGAGGTCTGCAACTCGACCTCATGAAACCGGAATCGCTAGTAATCGCGGGTCAGCTATACCGCGGTGAATACGTTCTCGAGTCTTGTACTCACAATAAAAGCGCGCAGCAGCGTACTTTTCTAGATGGTTAAAATCCATCTTTATAGTTGAAGGATAGCCGACGATCGCGAGGTCTTCGGTGGAGGATCCGGAAACAAAAAACAGCCTCGATAATAAAAAGGAGGAGTCGATCTACTAAAGCAACCTTAAAAGGGCGGTGAGAGTAGAGAAGATTCCACAAAAATCCTTCTTGGATGTTTGGAACAGAAAAATACGTGACCTGTGGAGATCTGAAGCTGTTACTTGTTTCAAAAACAAGTATAATAAACTTACGCAGCGTCAGAAGTCAGCTGAGTCATAGTAACTCATCTCAATTCAGATGATGATGAAGGGCTCACTCAAATGCATAATCTTAGTCCCGACTACATAGTAGGTCTTGTCGATGGTGAAGGAAGCTTCACGATATATATTCGTGATCCAAAATTGCCAAGGTCACTTATTCGAAGGGTTAGTGTAGAACCAAAATTCTATATAAAACTCATTGAAAAGGATAAGGAAATTTTAGAAAGGCTTAAATTATTTTTTGGATGTGGAAGTATCTACTACCAAAAGGATAATCGGCCAAACCATCAACATTGTTACCGATATGAAGTCTATAACAGATATGATCTAACAAACATCATTATCCCATTTTTCAAGAAGCATCAGCTTCAGTTCGCATCAAAGCGAAATGATTTTGATCTTTTTTGTAAAATGATGGAAATGATTGAAAAGAAAGATCATCTACATGCAGAAGGATTAAGAACGTTGTTCAACTTGAAACAACTCATGCATTGAGCTCGCAGTATACGGGAAAACCGTCCGTACTGTGGGAACATCAATTCCAAGTTTATGGAAGATAATCGCCCGTCAAGTCAGGGAAGTTGGAAGTACCCGAAGCTCCGCCTCGCGCGGACCTAAGGTAAATTCAATGACAAGGACTAAGTCGTAACAAGGCACGGGTAGCGGAAGCTGCTCGTGGATTATTTCAATTTGAATCTCGATTTCAATCTTTTAGATTGTTATCTGACCGAGTCGATATCGTATTCGTAAGAATACAAAAACTATTGTTCTACAGTTTTCAAATATGAACACTCAGCCCGCGAGAGAAAGGGCACAGGTCGGTATCCTCTATAGAGATACTGACCGAAATGAACGGAACAAAATAAAGAACAGTGTGCATTCAAGAGAAAGCCATCTGAGAAGGTGGTTTTTTCTTTGTTTTTGACTAAATTATAATAGAATGGTGTGGTATTGACTTTGTGGGGAAGGTATGGTAGTGTATTACATAGATGAATGAAATATTCCTCCAAAATTACCGGCGCAAGAAAAATACACAACCTGCGTGGAAGTGGACTCTCTTGCGAAAAATGCAGGAGTTGGAAGATTACCTGCAAACAAATAACTACTCCATATGGTCATTAGCCATGTGGAGGGCACTAGGAGTCATCCTACTCAAAGGAGTGGGACTACTGATCGCTTTCGCGGTCTTCTACCTCTTCCTAGTGTTGGCAATGGTCTAAATATAGACCACCCAACTAACAAATAGGGCCCACACTCTCGAAGTGCAGGCCCTGTTTTTTATGATATAGTTATCTCATGCCCCGTATCGATCTCGCTACCCTAACTATCCACAAAGCCTCCACCGCATTTAAAAACGGTGATTTTACCGCTGTTGATTTGGCCCAAGCATACCTCGATTCCATTTCTGAAAGGGATAAAGAAATCCATGCATATCTCGAAGTGTATGATGATGTTCTCAAACAGGCACAAAAAGCAGACGAAATGATAAAAGCCGGAAAGGGGACCGTGCTCACCGGCATCCCTTTTGCTATCAAGGATAATATTTTAATTAAAGGAAAGATCGCGAGTTCAGCTTCAAAAATTCTTGAAAACTATCGTGCGACATACGATGCCACGGTCATAGAAAAACTTAAAAGGGAAGGGGTGGTATTTATGGGTCGTGTTAATATGGACGAGTTTGCAATGGGAGGGTCAACAGAAAATTCTGCATTCGGAATCACAAGAAATCCCCATGATACAACGCGCGTGGCAGGAGGCTCTTCCGGAGGTTCGGCTGCTGCGGTGGCCGGTCTCATGTCCCTCTGCTCTCTCGGATCTGATACAGGGGGTTCGGTGAGAGAACCCTCGGCCTTCTGCGGATTGGTTGGTCTCAAGCCGACATATGGCAGAGTCTCCCGTTATGGATTGATGGCATTGGGATCCTCCCTCGATCAGATCGGGCCGATAGCCAAGACAGTATCTGAAGTCGAGACTATCTACAATTCCATCAAGGGCAACGATGTGCGAGATAGTACGACTATCAAGGAAGATACGTATGTACCAAAAAGAATAGGCAAAAAGAAACCCATTATCGGTATTCCAACTTTTTTTGAAAAGCCGGCTTCATTTGTGGCAGACATCGAGTGTTTTAGGAAGCTAGGATATGAGATCGTAGATATTGAACTTCCTAATGCAACGAAAGCTATCCCTGTTTATTACATCATTAACTTCGCAGAAGCGTCCTCTAATCTTGCGCGTTTCGACGGTATACGATATGGAACACATGCAGAGGGAGCGAGCGGTATTGAAGACTACTCAGCCACTCGTGGAATGGGATTTGGAAAAGAAACTCGACGTCGCGTGCTTCTCGGTACCTACGTCCTTTCTTCGGGCTACTATGATGCATATTACAACCGCGCAAATGCAGTACGCCGTACTTTGACTGAGGACTTCCTGGAAGCCTATGAAAAAGTTGATATAATAATGACGCCGACAACCCCCGGTCCTGCATTCAAAATTGGGGAGAAGAGCGCTGATCCTGTTGCCATGTATCTCGAGGATATTTTTACTGTAACCGCCAACCTCACAGGAATGCCCGCTATCTCTATACCAGCAGGTTACAGCGAAGTCGATGGCAAACGTCTACCACTTGGGCTACAGATGACCGCTCGGCATGGAGACGAACAAACCCTCTTTGAAGTCGGCAAAGATTTTCTCGGAGAATAAATATGGAATCAGAACCTACAGGATACATCACTACACCAAGCATCGATGTCCCATACTACTATTCAAATATAGTATCTTTTTTCACCGACCATTCTCCGGTTTTCTTTGGTGCCATAAAGTCATTCATGGGTGTGATCATTGGACTCTCTATCCCTCTTTCGGTATTTCTAGTAATTGCGATAGTAATTGTGGTGGAAGGTCTTAAAAAAATCAGAAGGCTGGAGGAGGAAAAATATAGTGCGAAGGTGGAACCAGCGTACACAGAAGAAAAAGTTGACCCAGAGCTTGGAAGGAGATGGAAGACTGTCCTCGAGCATGTCGATTCCCCGAACCCTAACGATTGGAAGCAAGCTATTATCGAAGCTGATGTGCTTCTCGAAAACCTTGTCGCAAAACTCGGCTACCAGGGAGAAACCCTTGGAGAAAAGCTCAAAAGAACGACTACGGGCGACTTCAAGAGTCGTGATGCAGCTTGGGAGGCACACCTCGTACGTAATAGGATAGCGCATGACGGATCGGCCTTTGATCTCAATCAATTTGAAGCAAAAAGGGTCATAAGTCTCTACCGAAAGGTATTCGATGAATTCTATAAAATCTCCGAATAGGACTTGCATAGTGTCAATCAAAATGTTACTATTGTGGCCTATAGCGGAGAAGAGTAACAGTTGCTCGTCAGGCTCATAACCTGAAGGTAGCCGGTGCAATTCCGGCCTCCGCAACAAGGATTGTGCAAAAGTTGGCGTTTATCGCCATTTTTTGCTATATTTCCAAAGTCTTTCCTATTGCCGGCGTAGCTCAGGTGGCTAGAGCATCTCACTCATAAAGAGAAGGTCCCTGGTTCGAGTCCAGGCGTCGGCACCAGATAGATTCGTAATAAAGTCTCCTTGCCTTTTCGGCAATTTTTGATACATTTAGCGTATCATATTGCGGTCATAGCTCAACTGGTTAGAGCACTCGCCTGTCACGCGAGAGGTTGGCGGTTCGAGTCCGCTTGGCCGCGCATTGGAATATTGTGAAAAAATAATATAGTTTACTGAAAGTATGCTAGAATAACGTGGTATGGCAGTTATCTCATCCAAGCAACTCGACTCCTCACAACCACTAACCCCGAGTCATCTAAAAAAACGATATTATCCTCTCGAGCTGACGGGTATTCTTGCATCGTACGTGCTTGTCATTCTCATCATCAATATCCCTGATTACTTCGTGTGGATCGAGGGATATCTCACCGAAGCCGCCCTTGCCCTTTTTCTCATCGGTAGCATTCACCTCACGCTTCTGCTTGTAGACAGATTTTCTGACCGAACTTTTTTCCTCATCCTTTCCCGCTATGCATATATCATCTTTTTCTTCTATCTCATTTCTATAACCGGAGGCATCGACAGCTCATTCATATTCCTCCTCCTTTTTCCAGTCATTACCTCCGCTGTCTATCTGGAGAAAACCACTATACGCAACATGGGAGTCGTCATTACGGTGTGTTTCGGTGCAATGATCCTTTTCGTACCTATTGCGACTATCACCTCGGCTGTCCTCACGAAGCACTTTATCCAAGTTATTCTTCTTGGAATCATTTCATATCTTTTCTATATCGTAGTGATCGAGACTCTCCGGCAGAAGGCTCTCAAGGAAGAAACAGGGAAAAAGTTAACGGAACTCGTCAAACTCGACCAGCTCAAGAGGGATTTTTTGAGTGTTGCCCAGCATCAGCTCCGTACGCCGCTATCGGGCGTAAAGTGGGCGCTTGAAATGCTCAAAGCAGAATCCAAGCTTCCACCAGATTCCCTGTCCCTCATTGATGCAGGGCTTGATAGGGTAAAAGACTCCATTGCAATCATCAATCAGATGCTTCTCACAGTTGAAGCTGAGGACGATACCGTAATGCTTGTACCGGAGCAGATTGATCTTGCAGGAATGGTCCGCTCTATTGTTGCGGAACTCAATTTCATCATTCTCAAGAAGGAAGTTAAGCTCACTCTCCTCGTTCCGGACTCTCTCATGATACTTGCTGATCGCAACAGAATGAAGGCGTCGCTCATAAATATAATAGACAATGCGATCAAGTATTCTCCGAAGGGATCTGTAGGAATCACCCTCGTGGAGAATCCTGCAAATGTCGTCCTGACCGTAAAAGATTCAGGTATCGGAATCTCACCCGATGATATGCCGTACATCTTTGATAGGTTGCATCGCGGCAAGAATGCTGTTTCTATCGAGCCTGATGAAAGCGGAGTCGGCCTCTATACCTCGAAAAAAATGATCGAGCTCCACGGAGGAACTATTTCTGTGGCCTCTGAGTTTAATAAGGGAACGACGGTGACAGTGGTATTGCCGAAGCATTAGAAATAGACTATCCTTACCCTTGTGCCGACGTAGCTCGGTTGGTTAGAGCATCCCATTGGTAATGGGAAGGCCATCGGTTCGATTCCGATCGTCGGCTCAAGATAGTTGTAACATTTCACCCCCTTCCTCGGTTATAATAGGTACATGAAGCCTGTCGCATCCTATGCAACCCTCCCAGATGAAGTGATCCTCTCACGTTCCCTGACGGACCCTGAGCTTTTTGAGGTGCTTGTAGACCGCTATGAAGCCCCTTTTAGGAGTGCTGCAAGGCGTATAGTAGGCCTCGAGGACGCCGAGGACGCTGTTCAGGAGACTTTCGTGAGAATGTATGTCCATGCCCCTAAATACATGAAGAAGGATGGCACGAAGTTCTCCTCCTGGGCATACTCTATCCTCGTCCGCGTCTGCTATACTATATACTCCAAGAACAAGAAGCGTCTGACATTCAACCTTGATCCAGAGGTTGCAAATGAAATCGAGGACTTTTCGATAAAGGAACTCCGAGAATATAGCATCAACAAGGAATACCTCCTCACCCTCATCTCGAAGCTGCCAGCGCTTCTCAAGCGAACCCTCGAACTCTATGTCTTCGATCATAAGTCGGAAAAGGAAATTGCAAAGATTGAAGGTGTCTCGTATGGGGTTGTGCGGACACGTATCTCGAGAGCAAAAGATAAGCTCCGGGAATTGAAGCTAACGGAGCCTCTCTATCAATATGAACCATAATCAACCATATATACGAAACGAAATAATGACAAGGGTCCGAACTGTGCGCGGAGTGCGGGCAGTGCTGGCTTCACCCATTGCCAGCGTCATTTGTGGACTGGCTTTCGCATTCTACCTCAACGTTCTGGTCTCTCTCAGCGATGTGCTTGCCAATACGATGGCTCATGTAAATTGGTCTGAACGATTCTCATATGTGTTTTCTTCGCTCGTCCATTCGCGTTTTATCGTCCAAGGGGTTGCAGTTGCAATGATGATAGCTTCGTGTGCAGTCCTCGTCAACTGTACGCGAAAAATCCGGTTTGTATTTGGCTCCACTCAGCAAGTCTGATAGTATAAGGGTCATATGACCCCTACGGATTTTAAGAAAAAAGCCGCTGAAATTCTCGATGAAGTAAAAAAGGCCCGTTCGGTCCTTTTGCATTGCCATCCTTCCCCGGACCCAGACAGTGTAGGATCTGCATTGGCGATGAAATTTGCATTGGAGCAGCTCGGGAAAAAGACTACAGTCATAAAGGGAGATTCGGAAATTCCGAAGGCCTTCATGCATTTTCCTGGTGCGGAGGACATCCTTCAAAAAAACTTTTTTGAAATTGATTTGAATGAATTCGATTTGTTTATCGTACTCGATTCCTCTATCACCGGAATCTCACGAATTCAAGAAGTCGTTTTTCCACCATCTTTAAAGGTTATAAATATTGATCATCATCGTACAAATGAAGGTTGTGGTTCGATTAATCTCATTGATCTTTCGTACCCTGCGAACTGCCTCATCCTCTTTGAACTCTTTAAACTCTGGAATATTGACACCGATTCGAACATCTCAGCTAACCTCTTTATAGGGGCATATACTGACACGGGAGGATTTAAATATGAGGGTGTTACAGCGGAGACATACATGGCAGCTGGCGAGCTTGTTTCGAAACTTCCTGATATGCCTGGCCTAGTTGCAAAAATGGAAAATTCCACAACTCTAGGATTCCTGGAATTCCAGGCAGCCGCACTCAGCACCATTTCGGTCTTTCATGGAGGGATTATTGCCATTGCCTCTGTTCCGCATGTAGTTATCAAGGAAAAAGAACTCAGGGAAGAGGATATACAGCCGAGCAGAATATCCTCTTTTCTCCGCACTGTACCAGATTGGAAGGTTGTCGCTTGTGCTGTGGAAGTTCCTCAAGGTGAAGTGAAAATCAGTTTCCGCTCCTCTGATTCAAAAACTTATGATGTGTCCAAACTTGCAGCGGCGCTGGGTGGAGGTGGTCATAAGTCGGCCGCAGGAGTGCGAATGACTATGTCCCTGGATGAGGCAATCCAAAAAATAGTTGAAACGGCAAAAGTGCTATATAATCTGTAGTTATGGAAGAAAATAACGTACCAAAGTCAGCATATATTACACTTATCATTGCGGTTCTTGTGCTTGGAATCGGCTACTACTTCTGGCCCAAGTCAAAGGAGGGTGTGCCAGTGCAAAAAAATGCACAAAATACGCAGACAACACCCACCCAGAGTCCTGGGGGAGATCCAGTAGCGAACAGTGCGCCTACCACATCAACATCATTACAAAATAACATGCATACCATTACCATCGAGACAAATAAAGGATCTATTGTTTTTGAAACGTATGACGCAGATGCTCCTAATACTGTAAAGAACTTCGTCGACCTTGCACAGAAGGGATTTTATGACGGTGTCATTTTTCACCGGGTCATCAAGGGATTTATGATCCAGGGTGGTGATCCTACTGGCACGGGAACCGGAGGCCCAGGCTATAAATTTGCAGATGAACTTAACCCAGCTACAAAGTCATACTCCGAAGGCTACAAGAGGGGAGTTGTGGCAATGGCCAACGCCGGCCCGAACACGAACGGCAGCCAATTTTTCATAATGCATGCTGACTATCCGCTACCAAATAACTACACAATTTTTGGAAAAGTGGTGAAGGGAATCGAGGTGGTTGACGCTATTGCCAATTCCAGGACTGGTGCGGGAGACAGGCCCGTTGAGAATATTGTGATGAAGAAGGTGATCGTGGAGGCAAAATAGGAAATACAACTCGATCATGGCACGGGACAAGTACAACGCGGTCTGGGTTTCCCACTCCTCGATGGGGGATTTTTTGAAGTGTCCACGCTGCTACTATCTGCACAATGTCTACAAGAATCCGCAGACAGGACGAAAGATGAGTATTGTCAGTCCGGCACTTTCGCTCGGGAGCGCCGTGCATGAAGTTGTAGAAGGCCTCGCTCTTTTTTCAGCTGAAGATCGCATGAAGCAGCTCGAAGAAAAAGCTCTTCTCGCAGCATACGAGAAGGCATGGAAAAAGGTCAGTGGGAAAAAGGGCGGCTTTATGAGTCCGGAAGAGGAAGAAGAAGTTAAGGAAAGAGGACGGGCAATGACTTTGCGCGTGGGAAGAAATCCTGGTCCACTTTTTCATAAGACCGTTCGGATAAGAGACGGAGAGAATGGTCTGCCACCTCATTTCTTGCTTTCTGAAGAGGATAATATCATTCTCTGCGGAAAGATAGACTGGCTCGTATACAAGCCGGAGGACGATAGTGTGCATATCCTCGATTTCAAGACTGGTAGGAACGAGGAGAGTGAGGAGTCGCTCCAACTACCTATCTACCAGTTGCTTTTGAAGAAGCTCCAAAAAAGAAAAGTGAGCGGAGCCAGCTATTGGTATTTCGACAAGGACGATGCACCTAGTGAGGTGCCGCTGCCGGATGAGGATGAATCGTTTAAAAAAGTTTTTTCCGTTGCAAAAAAAGTGAGCGAAGCTCGAGCAAGAGCCCTCATTGAAGGTCCGGAAAAGGTCTTTGTTTGTCCTCGGGGGGAAGAGAGTTGCTTTGCCTGCAGGCCGTTCGAGAAAATCATACGGGGAGAGGCGGAGTTTGTGGGAGTGGGGGAGATGCGGCAGGATTTATACGTTGTGGAAAAATAACTCGGACACACGTCCCTTTCCCTTCTTCACTCTCGATAGCTATTTTCCCTTTTAAATCCTTTTCCACGATTGATTTTACGGTCGTAAGACCAATGCCAGTGCCTCTATCGAACGGCTTTGTGGTGAAGAACGGTTCGAATATTTTTTTCATATGCGCAGGGGGTATTCCTGATCCGTTGTCACAGACTTCGAGTGTAATTTCTGTTGTTGAGCGGGAAAGTGAAACGCCTATCTTCTTCTGCGAATTCCTAGTTAATGTTTTTGCGTCAAAGGCATCAATGGCATTCGATATGAGATTGGAGCATATTTGACGGATTTTTATGGGATTGCCGTACCACGTGGGGGTATTGTCCGTCTGCACCTCTATTTGAATTCCTGCAGTTCGAGTTTTGTATGTGAGAAGCCGGACAATCCCCTCAAGTTCTTCTTGAAGCAGACACTCACGTTCCGACTTTTCATGCGAAAGCGTTGTGCGAATATCGTGAATATACCGCGTCATGAGGTTGCTGGCCTCTGTGGCTTTCTGAATCTTTTCAGTGTGCAGAATCATTGAGGTTAAGGGTGTCATGAGGTCATGAAAAAGACCCTGAGCAAGTCGCCCGAATTCTGCAGCTTTTGCGAGCTCATTCATGCGGGCAATCTCACTCTCACGAAGAGCCTTTGTACTCTCGTTCAGTCTCTGCTTGAGCACGCGCTCGGTGACCCTGCTCTGTTCGAGAGATTTCTTCATTTCCTTGTTCGAAATATGAACAAGGATGCCGAGAAGAATGAATATGAGTGTGAATGTCACAATATCAAACATGTCAGGATTCGATGAGGTAGCCTCGGCCAGGGACATTGCGGATCATATCTTTTTTCCCCGGAGTATTTATCTTCTTTCGCAGATTGAGAATATGGGCTTCGACGGTGTTTGAAAAAGGGTCGCTCTCCGAATTCCAGACGTGCTCCATGATCATACTGCGCGAGACGGGAATATTGGGATTTCTCATGAGGTACTCAAGGAGACCATACTCTTTACGCGTACAATACAGAGCAACTCCATCCTTACACACAGTCCGCTTCTCAGTGTCGAGGGTGATCGGTCCCACTTGGAGCACAGGATTCTCAATTTTCTGTGGGCGTCGGAGTACCGCCTTTACCCGCGCCTTCAGCTCGTCAAAGTGAAAAGGCTTCGTGATATAGTCATCGGCACCTTTGCTGAAAGCATCTATTTTTTTCTGTGCATCGATGGTTGCAGAAAGAAAAATGATGGGCACAGAGGAGCCCGCAGCGCGGATCTCGTTGCACACCTCAAAACCATTTTTTATCGGCAGAGAGTAGTCGAGGATAATGACTCCATACGGGGTTGTTCGAGCCATGTACGACCCCCGTTCTCCATCAGAGGCTGTATCTACCGGATATCCCTCCGCCTCAAAACCTATCTTCATGAATTCAGAGATGTCGAGATCATCTTCGACGATGAGTATCTTCATGTGCAAATTATACATGAAGTTCCTCATTATGCTATACTAGCCGTCAATACAATATGCAGTACGTCCTCCACTTCATTTCGGGCCTTTCGGACACATTCATCGACCTTCTTTCTGCGGGGGGATACTGGATACTCAGTGCCATTCTCGTCTTTGAGGCTCTCCCGTTTGTTGGTTTTCTCCTCCCTGGCCACATCGTCATAATTGCAGCCGGATTCCTCGCAAAACTTGGACTTCTCCATCTGGGTACGGTGCTTGTGACGGCAACCATCGCTACGGTAGTGGGCGACGTCATGGGCTTTCTCATCGGCAGAAAATATGGCTACAAGATACTCTACACCTTTGGAAAATATCTTTTTGTAAAGGATGAATACATCCAGAAGGCGATAGAGAAGACGAAGGGCATGATCGACACACACCCAGGAAAGACTATTGTCTTTGGAAAATTCAGTCCTATGACCCGTGCCCTCACACCCTTTCTTGTGGGCGCAAGCGATGTCCATATCCGGACGTTCTGGTTCTATAATATTGTGGGTGGCATCATATGGATATTTGCATCGGTTATGATCGGTTATGTCTTTGGTGCCAGCTACGCTGCAGCTGCTCAGTATTTCGGAAAACTTATGGTTGTTGCAACTATTGCCATCATCCTTATCATTTGGGGTTTCCGTATTGTGAACAGGAAATTTCATGTCTTCAAAAAATACGAACTCTTCGCACTTGGGCTCAATGTATTGTCGCTCTGGGCGCTTGCAAAAACAATCCAGGACAGTTTCTCGGTTCATTCGTTCATGTCCAACTTCGACATTGCTGCCAATCTTTTCATGGTTAAATATGTTACACCAGTGATTGCAAAGACAGCACTCTGGGTGAGTGCGGTTGGGGGTACGTGGACAATGATCTTTCTCGGTCTCGCCATTGGCATGGGCTTTCTGGTAAGGGAGAAATGGCGAAGGGCAGCAATTATGATCTTCTCTATCCTTATCTCAGCAGCAATTGTCACGCTTCTTAAGGAATTCTTCCTCCGGGCCCGACCCTACAACGCCCTCATAGAGTTGGGCGGAGGAAGCTTTCCGAGCGGACATGCGACCCTAGCAGCAGCTTTTTTTGCAACACTGGCGTACGTTTCTGTTCCTCACATACGTTCTCTCGTCAAACGTGAGATGTGTATCGCTCTCTGCGTAGTTCTTGTGGTAATGATCGGGCTAAGTCGAATAGTTCTCAATGTTCACTGGGCTTCCGATGTCGTTGCAGGCTGGGCACTCGGCGTATTCATCGCCACAGGCTGCATCCTCTTTATCCGGTATGTGGGTGCCTACTTTATTAAAAGAGACCAGTAGTTTACAATAATCCGCATGAAAAATACCACATTCACGCTTGTTTTACTTCGCCACGGGCAGACGACTTTTAACAAGGAAAAAATTTTCTGCGGATGGACAGATGTCGATCTTACCGAGCAGGGAATCGAGGAAGCAAAGAAGGCAGGACAAAATCTCAAAAAAGCAGGCTTCAGTTTTGATGTCGCTTTCTGTTCTGTCTTGAAGAGAGCAATGGAAACTCTGAGCATCGCTCTCGATGAGATGGGAGTTGAGAACTTGCCCATCAACTACTCATGGAGGCTCAATGAAAGGCATTACGGTGCGTTGCAGGGCCAGAAGCATGAGGATATTGCAAGAACATGCAGCCCGGAGCAAGTACAGATATGGCGACGCAGTTTCTGTGAAAGACCACCGCAGTTAGGAGAGGATGACCCGCGACACCCCTGCCTTGATCCAAAATACTGCGACCTCGACAAGAAGGATTTGCCATGCGGGGAATCCCTCGAGGACACGATAAAACGCGTCATGCCGTACTGGCAGGGCGAAATTGTTCCTCAGATCAAGGGTGGAAAGAAGGTGATCATCGCCGCGAGTGGAAACAGTCTCCGTGCACTCATCAAACATATTGAAGGCATCAGCGATGACGATATTGTTGGATTGGAGATAAAGAACGGAACGCCGCTCGTCTACGAGCTCGATGAGAATCTAAAGGCTGTCAATAAACGCTATCTCGAGAACCTATAGGACTTTTTTACCTCGGTATACTGCTTTCTTGCCAAGTTCCTCCTCAAGCCTCAGGAGCTGGTTGTACTTTGCTACACGGTCTGTGCGTGAAAGCGACCCTGTCTTTATCTGTCCTGTACCCGTGCCCACAACGAAGTCAGCAATGGTCGTGTCTTCTGTCTCGCCCGAGCGGTGAGAGATGATGGACGTGTATCCGGCTGCAGCTGCCATATTCACCGCGTCTATGGTCTCGGAAACAGTTCCGATTTGATTGAGCTTGATGAGAATGGAGTTTCCAATGCTCTGTTCAATACCTCTCTTGAGGCGATTGATATTTGTGACGAAGAGGTCATCGCCAACAATCTGCACTTTTTTGCCAAGCTTCTCCGTCATGAGCTTGTATCCTGTCCAATCGTCTTCTGCAAGTCCATCCTCGATCGAGGCAATGGGGTAGCGAGAACACCAGTCGGCGTAGAAGGCAACCATTTCTTCCGATGTGAGAACGCGATTTTCTCGTGTGAGATGATATTTTCCGTCTTTGTAGAGTTCAGTGGCTGCGACGTCGAGCGCTAGGACAATATCCTTGCCTGCAACATATCCTGCTTTCTCGATAGCTTCGAGTATGACTTCGACAGCAGCTTCATTCGAGGGAAGAGAAGGTGCAAAACCTCCTTCGTCCCCAACGGTTGTTGCGAGACCTCTGTCATGAAGGATTTTCTTGAGAGCGTGAAATATTTCCGCTCCGTATCGCAGAGCTTCCCTGAAGCTTCGTGCTCCCACTGGCATGATCATGAATTCCTGGAAGTCGGTGGAGTTCTCTGCATGTTTTCCTCCATTGAGAATATTCATCATCGGGACAGGAAGTTGTATGAAGGACTTCGTCTTTGAGATCTTGTTAAAATACTTGTAGAGAGAAACTCCCATGCTCTGGGCCATTGCCCTAGAGAAGGCTAGCGAGACTCCAAGAATTGCGTTTGCACCGAGCTTGCCTTTGTTGAGGCTGCCATCGAGGTCAATCATTTTCTCATCAAGGCTGCGCTGATTCCACTCTTTTCCTATGAGAGCTTTTGCAATGGCTGTATTCACATTTTTAACCGCTTTTTGCACGCCTTTGCCCCCGTATCGCTTGTCGCCATCGCGCAGCTCTACCGCTTCGTGGGAGCCTGTGGAGGCACCACTTGGAACTGCAGCTCTACCGAATGAGCCGTCTTTGAGCACCACATCTACCTCGACTGTTGGGTTTCCGCGTGAATCAATGATCTCTCGCGCCTTGATATTTTTTATTTTCATAGACCAGAATTATATCTGATGCATGGTATAATTACCAGATGAATATCATCCTCTACACAAAAACAGGGTGTCCGTGGTGCCGAGGTGTTCTTGACCTCTTTGCTGAGAAGAAGGTAAAGTTTGAAGAAAGGGAAGTGACGGGTAATAAAGCGTATTACGATGAGCTCGTTTCAAAATCTGGACAGGATAAAACTCCAACCATGGATCTCGATGGGGAGATTTTTGAGGATTCTGATAGGGAGGCTATAGAAGAGATACTCAGGGATAAAAAATATCCAGGGTTCTAATTCGTATCCCGTATCTTCCACGCTGGTATGATGGCTGCAAGGCAGAGCAGTCCGAGGGCTATGAATAGGTATGATTGATCTTGAGTAAAGAGAAGAACCACTCCGGTAATGAGCGGTGCAATGAAGTATGAAACGGAACGCGTGGTGCGGAAGAAACCGAGCATGCCAGGATCCTTGGGATCCACGGTCTTAAAGAAATACGTCTCGATCATGATCTCTGCCGCCGCCGCTCCCACACGGGTGATGAAGAGAGCAAGTGCCCAGACAAAAACACTTTTTGTGACAATTGCGGCAAGTGCCATAGTGGAAAGTCCAACGAGCGCGAAGCCGATGATCATTATTTCTTTCTCTCCATATTTCCTATCAGCAAGCTTCCCGAGTGGAAGCTGGAAGACCACGAAAGGTATGAGCATGATAGTCAAAATGATCCCTATCTCCGCCCATGAAAGGCCAATGGTAGTGTGGAGGTAGATGGGGCTGTAGACAACCATCCAGGCATAAAAGATTTGGAGGATGGTGTTGATAATGAAAAGGCGAAAATGATCACCGTCTTTCCTGAGAAGATGCGAAATGGTCTGAACAAGAGAGGGGTGATGGTAGTGAGGATCCTTGAACCGAGGAAAATTTTTATACACGAGATAGAAAAGGGGAAAGAGGATAAAGAGCGAGGCGATGTAGACACTCCTGTAATCATTGCCAGCACCGATAATCATGGTGCCGATGAGGGGACCGATGAGCCATGCGCTGTTGAGGGTGGTAAGGTAGATGCCGCGGATTGCTCCAACCTTTGTTGTATCCGAATAGACCTCGAGGAATATATCAAGGCAGAAACCTATGAGAGCTACAATAGCCGCTTGAAGAATAAAAAAGAGAGCAATAAGTTCGGGATTGGATGTTGCCGAGATGCCATAGATGAGACAAATCTGAGCGAGAATGAGCCAGAGGCTCGTAGCATAGTTACCAAATATGCGGACAAAGAAAGGTATGACGAGATACCCGAGAATAGTCAGGGCAGCCCCGAGCATGTAGAGAAGACCAACAGTTTTTTCAGAGTAATGAACGTTGAGAAAGCTCGAGTTGGAGTACATTGGTAGCACGAGGTGAAGCGTGTAAATGAACCCGATGACCGCGATCGTGTAGATTACGTGGCTTTTTGGAAGAGAGGAATGATGTCGCATTCCGCTATTATATCGTGAGAAGCACTGGGATCACAATCGGTCGCTTTGCTGTTTTCTGAAGAAGGAATTTGCTGATGTTGTCGGAGATGTTTGTCTTGACGTAGTCAACGTTGATAGGGTTCATGCCGCGAGTTGATTCTTCGACTGTATTCTTGATGATGATGCGTGCTTGGTGGAGGAGATCCTGTGATTCGCGCAAGTAGACGAAACCTCGAGAGATGATATCCGGTGACTTCTTGAGCTTGCCAGTTTCTGCGTTCATGATAGCGAAGACGATAAAGATACCGTCCTGCGCAAGCATCTGGCGGTCGCGGATGACCACGTCCTGAATATCTCCAACTGAAAATCCGTCAACCATAACGATTCCCGATGGTGCTTTTTCCTTTATCTTCACAATCTTCTCACCGCCATTTACAATTTCAACGATAGAACCATTGTCAGGAATGATGACTTCATTGTCCGTGAGACCATTTGTTTCTTTCGCAATTTCTCCGTGGACACGGAGCATGTAGTGATAGCCGTGGACAGGCATGAAGAATTTCGGATTAATTTTCTTGTGGATCCAAGCTGTCTCATCTCGATTGGCATGTCCGGAAGAGTGTACATCGGCAATACGGTAGTGGATGATGTGGGCGCCCTGACGAGAGAGGTTGTCCTTGAGTTTCTGCACCGCACGCTCATTTCCAGGCACAATGGAAGAAGAGAGAAGAATGGTGTCCCGCTTGGTGATTTTGATGTATTTGTGCGTCTTGTTCGAGATACGCATCATGGCTGCAAACTCGTCTCCTTGGGCTCCTGTTGCGAGGACAACGACTCGCTCCGGTGGAAAGTTTGTGATCTGTTCAACGGTGATGAGGGTATCTGGCTTTGGTTTCAGAAGGCCGAGATGACGGCAGATCTCAATGTTCTGCTTCATGCTCCTTCCTTCAACGACAACTTTCTTCCCGTATTTCTCCGCAAAGTCGATGATCTTGAGCATTCTTTCGAGGAGCGATGCGAAAGTGGCAATGATAAGTCGGCCTTTTGTATTCTTTATGATCTCCTCGATGTTCTTATGAACGACTTTTTCGGGAATGGAGAAACCGGGATTCTCGACGTTTGTAGAGTCAGCCATGAGGAGGAGAACTTTCTGATCTCTGAAGGCTCGAGTGTATTCGGCCTCTTCCTCTTCGGTCGGCACTCCGTTCACATGGTCGAGCTTGAGGTCTCCTGTGTGGACAATGGAACCGTGCGGAGTTTCTATGATGATCCCCATGGCATCAGGGATTGTGTGGGTGACGGCAAAGAATTTAACTTTCAATCCTCCGATGCGGATAGTTTCATCCTTCTCGACAATCTTTATATCAAGAGGTGGCGCCTGAAGAAATTCCTCTTGGCGTTTCTTGATCATGACTGATGTCAGCATGCGGGTGTACAGAGGTGGGTTGCCGATTCTTCCCATGACGTAGGGGATTCCTCCAATGTGGTCAAGGTGACCGTGAGTGACAATGACGGCGCGTATCTTGTCCTTGCGTTCCTCCAGATATTTCGTATTGGGAAGTATGTAGTCGATTCCAGGCGTGTTCTCATCTTTAAATTGGAATCCGATGTCGATCACGATGATGTCGTTGCCATGCTCGATCATGGTCATGTTCTTTCCAATCTCCTCCACCCCTCCGAGGGGGATAATTCGAATGGAATCTGGGGCTAGAGGCGGAACAGCGTCCTCGACTTTCTTGTGGACTTGCGTCTCGTCTTTTACCGGTGATCGTGGACCGCCTCGAGAACTGCCGAAGCTGCGTCGTGCGGGTCGTTCGTGTGATCTGCCCATCTGTGGTTTGTGCATCATGTTATTGTTGTTATTTTTTTAATATTATTTATTTCTACCATCAAAAAGTTTCCATACGCTGTCTGTCTCTACATACCATTTGTTGATACCATAAAATCTGTCCGATGGGATGGTGATATAGTCGAGGGTAATTCCCTTCACTTTCTTCGGGACGACATAAATGAACTCTGGGGAGTAGAGAAATATGGCAGGCACGTCTTCCTGAATGATCTTCTCGAATTGGGAATATATCTTTTCCCGATCCTCAGCATCGATCGCTACGCGCGCATCTTCGAGAAGCTTGTCCACCCTGCTGTTGACGTAGAGGGCGACATTGAGCCCTGGAGAATTTCTCTGCGAAGAATGCCAGAAAGCATAGAGGTCAAGGTCCTTGCCAATTGACTCTCCGAAGAGAAGAGCATCATACTTGCGGGTGGCAATGACATTTTGGTAGAGATCTCCGTATTCAAAGACTTTCACTGTCACCCTTGCTCCGATTTTTTCCCATTGTGCCTTGATGATCTCCGCTGTCTGCTTGAGGTCTGGGGAGTCAGCAGTTGCTATCGAAAACTGGAGCGTCTGAGTTCCCTTTCTATCCCTCTTCTCCATGACACCATCGCTTCCCATGATCCAACCTGCTTTCGTGAGGATTTCGATAGCCTTCTCGGGTGATGACGAATTTTTCACATTTGCATTGCGAGGTATAGGGCCATCATTCTCAATACCGTATCCAGAGAGCACCTGGCTGATCACCTGCTTCTTGTCTGTGGCGAGAGCAAGGGCCTGGCGGACTTCTTTGTTGATAAAGACAGGGGCTTGATTTTGATTGAAGAAGATTCCGAAAATGCGAGGAAGCGGAGTATGAAGAACATGCGCCTCGGTTGTCGAAGCTATGCGAACCGCTTCGTGCGAAGAAATGCGTGCCATTGCCTCCACTATACCGCTTTCGTAGGCATCAACAAGCGCTCTTTCATTTGGGAAAAAATAAATATAAAGTTCGGAGATGTAGCTCTCGCGGCCCTGGTAGCGGCTGAAGGATGAGAAGGAATAATTGATTGGAATTCCTCCGCTATCACGCTGTATATTCTCGAGCTGGTATGGACCCGAGCCAATGGGTTCGATATTGTACTGACTGAAAATGAATTGTTCCGAGCTGATCTTGCTCCAGATGTGTTTTGGGAGTATTCCCAGGGTCGTATTCGAAAGGAATGGGCTGTATGGCTGGCGGAGGGTGAACTGAATCTCCGTAGGGCTAAGCTTCTTGGCACTGATGTTTGCCCAATCGGCCCGGCGAGGACTTTTGATGATCGCGTCCTGGACTTTCTGGATAGTAAATTCCACATCCTCAGCGGTGAGGGGGACACCGTCATGAAAACGCAGGTCATCTTTGAGGGTGAATGTGTACACGAGGCCGTCTGGTGAAACTGTGTATTTTTTTGCCAGATCTGGAACGAGTTTTCCTCCCTCATACTTCATGAGGCCGGAATACACCAGAGTCGAAAGATCGAGATCTACGTCTGTAAAGGCCAGAACAGGATTGATGGAGCGGGGAAGCCCGACCACTCCTTCCGCAAGTTTGCCACCGTGTGCGGGTATTGAAATGAGGAAATTTGAATTGACCCCCCAGGCCATATGGAGGGCGGTGGCGAGAGCAATGAGCGTCAAAATCCCGAAAATTACCTTTTCGGTCGCGGAAAAACTTTTTATGATGCCGAGAAGCTTGCCGCTTCCCCGGATGTTAAATTCTTTGCCCATGGTGGGGGATGAAAGTTAGATAAGGCTAATGAGTGCGCCGACTGCAAAAAGAATTGCGATGACAACGGTAATAATGAAGAGTGTTCTTTCGAAGCCTCTGCGAGTGTGGTATGCAGAACTGAAATTGTCGCTGCCGCCAAAAGCACCGCCGATTTGAGCGCCGGTTCTCTGGAGGAGGATTGCTGCCACGAGGATGACTGCGAGTACAATCTGAATGTACGGCAGGATAGCCTGGATAGTCTTCATTGCTATTCACTATAGCATGGGCAAGGGGAGGATGCAAGAGAGGTAAGACGTGAGGTAATCACATAAAAAAGTTCGCGCACAGTCTTCGAGAGACCACGCGCGGTTGGGAAACTGAATTAAGTTGTTAAGTTGAGACTACCTCTAGCACGGAAGCTTTCACTTTCTTTTTCTTCCGAGGAATAATTTTCCCTTGGTCCTTTTCGCAAAGCTCCCCTCGCACCAATATCTGATGGGCATCTTTGAAGGCCCAGCGTCTAACATCGGCTTCTTCCGAGCAGTGGCCGCTTTCTTCTTCCTCTTTATCGAGCAAGTTGGCGAGCTCATTAAGAATGTGACTCGCCTTCTTTTTCAACTCATCAGAAGTGTGGTGTAGGCAGTAACCGTAGCCAAACTGATGAAACAAGGCATTCAACTTGTTTATGTATTTGTCGAATCCGGTATGTCTGAAGTAATAGATCAAGAATACGTTGTAGACAATGTATAGAATGAGGGTAGGAATCTGTGAGGACCAATCTGAAGTCCGGATAGGGTTTACGTAGGCATGCAAGACGTGGGCGGCGATTCCCATTCCCATTACAATATACATAATCACGAGTACAACTTCTCGTGCCTCGGCACTCTGCTCGACTGTTATACGTGCAAATCTTTGCCACGAAACCATGAGTTCTTCATTGATCAGTTCTTGTTTTCGAAGGAATTTTATTTCCTCCGTGCTCATTTTTCTGACTTTATTTTTCAACTTGTCCTTTCTTGTGCATTGCTTCTCATAAAAAAACGGGGATTCAAGTCCCTTCCGGTCCGATTCAAGTCGGCCAGAAAATTTTTACGTTTTCTGTTTGATTAGGCTAGCGCGTCTGTTTAAAACGTTATCATTCTATATTGAGTCTGTCAAGTTGTCCTTACCCCCAGTTTCTATATAATAACACCACCATTACTAGCTAATTACCTTTATACAACAAAGGCTTATGAAAACATCCAAGAAAAAAACCGTACGGAAGATAGTGAAAAAACCGGCAGCACCTGCGCCAAAAATTCCTGATTTCAAAGTTCGTCCCCTCGCCGATCGCGTCCTCATAAAGGAAGATACAGAAAGCAAGGAACAGAAGACCGCTTCGGGCATTATCATTCCCATCAGTGTCCAGGAAGAAAAAGGCGGACGAAGGGGTGTGGTCGTGGCTGTGGGCCCCGGCAGACTTGATGATGGTGAAATAGTTCCCATAAATGTCAGCGTTGGTAATAAAGTCCTTTTTCAATGGGGGGACAAGATCCAGGTTGATAATGAAGAATACTACATCGTACGCGAATCCGAAATCCTAGCCATTATTAAGTAACTTTAACTACCGAACTCTATGTCAAAGAAAATTCTCTATAACGAAGACGCACGAAAAGCACTCAAGAAGGGAGTGGATGCAGTAGCGGATGCTGTCAAGATCACCATTGGTCCTCGTGGAAGGAATGTCGTTCTCGACAAGGGATATGGCGCACCGACGATCACTAATGATGGCGTTTCAATCGCAAAAGAAATCACCCTCAAGGACAAGTTTGAGAACATGGGGGCGGAAATCATCAAAGAGGTTGCAACCAAGACGAATGATATTGCGGGTGACGGAACTACGACTTCGGTTGTGCTCACTCAAGCAATCGTGGCAGAGGGTATGAAGCATACGACCATGGGAGTGAACGCTATGGGGGTGAAATTTGGTATTGAGGCCGCTTCGAAGGACGTTGTCGAGGCTCTCCGCGCTCTTGCAAAACCCATTAAGACAGATGAAGAGATTCGCCAGGTGGCAACCATATCTGCAGAATCACTTGAACTCGGAACAATCATTGCCGACACCATTAAAAAAGTTGGAAAAGATGGAGTTGTTACGGTAGAAGAATCGCAGACCATCGGTCTCGACTCGGAGGTTGTCGAAGGAATCGAATTCGACAAGGGATACATTTCGCCATACATGGTGACAAACGCAGAACGAATGGAAGCGGAATACTCTGATCCTGCCATTCTTGTCACCGACAAGAAGATTTCTTCGATAAAGGAGATATTACCGCTTCTCGAGAAGCTTGCTCAGTCCGGGAAAAAAGAACTCGTCATCATTGCTGACGAGGTGGATGGCGAAGCTCTCACCACATTTCTTGTCAACAAGCTCCGTGGAGGATTCAATGTACTTGCAGTGAAGGCTCCGGGCTACGGAGACAAAAAGAAAGAGATGCTTGCTGACATCGCAGTGACTGTGGGAGCAACGGTTATCTCCGAAGAGGTTGGCATTAAGTTTGAGACAGCCGATATCTCCATGCTTGGAAAGGCGCGACGAGTTATTTCCACAAAGGACAATACTGTCATTGTTGGAGGAAAGGGCAAGAAATCCGATATCGATGAGAGAATCGCGCAGATTCGCAAACAGTTGCATACTACCGACTCTAAATATGACAAGGAGAGACTCAATGAGCGTCTCGCCAAGCTTTCTGGTGGAGTTGCCGTCATTCGTGTTGGTGCCGCGACAGAAACAGAGATGAAATATTTGAAATTGAAAATTGAAGACGCAGTGAACGCCACAAAAGCCGCTATCGACGAAGGAATTGTGCCGGGAGGAGGCGTAGCGTTTATCAAAGCTGCCGCCGAGGTTGCGAAAAAGCCTCTGCCAACACCCACGAAGGAGTTTGAACTCGGATACAGAATTGTCCTCAAGGCGCTCGAAGCCCCACTCCGCCAAATTGCCGTTAACGCAGGAAAGGATGATGGATCCGTCATTATCGAAAAAGTGAAAACAGGAAAGGGTAATGCAGGATATGATGCACTCAAAGACGAAATGATTGCAGATATGATTATCGCGGGGATTGTAGATCCGGTAAAAGTGACGCGCCTTGGAATTCAGAATGCCTGCTCGGCTGCAGCACTTCTCCTCACCACGGAAGTGGCGGTGGCTGAGGAACCGAAAGAAGAAAAGGCTGGACCGGCGGTTCCGGGAGGAGATTATTAGCCTCTATTATCAATCTAAAGGTTGTGTGATATAGTGTAGGGCATATACATTATCAGATATTAAACATTAGGAAAAATCAGCAAAATATATGAAAAAACCAATTGTTATCATAATCGTTCTCATTATTCTCGGAACCCTCGTCTGGTACTTCGGAGGGAATAAGGGTCCGGCAGCAGAAGAGAACCTTCCACCTTCAGTTTCAGCACCAGTAAGCGAGACGACGAAGGTTTCCGACAAGCTTTCCAGCTACAAGAACGAGGAACTTGGCTTTTCTGTTAAGTATCCTTCAATTTGGGAAGTTGGCGCATCTGAGGCAGTGGTTACCTTCGTAATCCCTACCGACAAGGCAGGAGCAAATACAGTCAGGAAGCTCGAGTCAAAAGTGGCCGTCACTTCAGGGAAGTGCGCCTTTCCTCCTGTGACGACGATCAAGGAGCGAAGCACGATGACGAGCGGAGCCCTTTCTTTCAGCATGATCTCGATGTCGAATTCTGTCCAGGGAACAAACTACTTTGACCGAATGTACTCGATCCAGAAGGAGAATGTCTGCTACACTTTGAGCTTCTCATCCATCACTTCAAGCCCTGCAAGCAAGAACTACAAGGGTTCAGAAGCTACTCAGGTTACAAACAATAACAAGGCAATCGTAGAGAGCGCAGACCAGGCATTTATCGCGATGGTGAAGTCGTTTGCGTATGTCACGGGTGCAGAAGGCAAGGATGAGACACAGGTTGTCCCTACAAAGAAATAACCATGAGGAAAACCATCATTGTAATTGTAGTCATAGCCGTACTCGGACTTATCTACGGCTTCTCTACATACAACAGCCTTGTAACTCTTAATGTTGCAGCTGATACGCAATGGAAGCAGGTCGAGACAAACTACCAGCGACGGTTCGACCTCATCCCTAATCTCGTGGAATCGGTGAAGGGCGTCATGAAGCAGGAACAAGCGATCTTTACCGCGATCGCTGATGCCCGCACGAGATATTCGGGAGCCACGACGCCTGCAGAGAGGGCAGCCGCAGCCAATCAGGTCGAGAGCGCTCTCGGACGACTTTTGGTGATTACAGAAAATTACCCGCAGCTCAAATCTTCTGATACTGTCCAGACTCTCATGTCGCAGATCGAAGGTACCGAGAATCGCATCAGCGTAGAGCGCATGCGATACAATACTGCAGTTCAGGCATACAACCTGAAGGTGAAGAGAATTCCAAGCTCCATCATTGCAGCCATCACCGGCTTTGATGAGCGTGAATACTTCAACGCAGCTCCGGGAACTGAAACTGCTCCGAAAGTGAGCTTCTGAATGATATGAAAAGGGGAATCGTTGCGATACTACTCCTCGCTCCGGTTCTCCTTTTTGCGTACACGAGTCCGGGAAAGCCTACAGGATTCGTCAATGATTTCGCTGCAGTCCTCACTGCAGCAGAAAAGGCAGAACTCGAAAGAACTCTTTCTGAATTCGAGAAACAGAGCGGCAACGAGATTGCTATTGCTATCGTACCTTCGCTTGAGGGAGATACGGAACAGTATTACGCAGTCAAACTTTTCGAAGAATGGGGAATTGGCAAGAAGGGCAGGGATAACGGACTGCTCATTCTCCATGCTCCGAATGAACGCAAGATATGGATCGAAGTGGGTTATGGTCTCGAACCGTATATCACGGATGCGAAGGCCTCCTCCATCTACCGCAACATCCTTTCACCTGAATTCAAAAAGGGAAGCTATGCAGAAGGATACCGGCAAGCAGTGGCGGCTATCATTGCTACACTTGCAGGACAAACAAATGCAATTCCGGAAGATGGTCCAATCATAGACAGTTGGGGATTGTTTGTGTATCTTCTCTTCATTGTTCTTATGTGGCTCGCAAGCATCCTCGGCAGGTCAAAGTCATGGTGGCTCGGCGGAGTACTCGGAGCAGGACTCGGTGTGATTATTGGATTTATTGCCGGTTTCCTCTTTGTGGGGATAATTTCCATTGCTATTCTCGGAGCTCTCGGTCTCCTCTTTGATTTCATCGTTTCGCGCTCATTCAGCTCAAGGTATTCAAAAGGACAATCGATACCATGGTGGATCGGAGGGGGACATGGAGGATCGGGTGGTTTTGGGGGTGGAGGATTTGGAGGTTTCGGCGGAGGAAGATCTGGAGGTGGTGGAGGAGGGGGAGGGTATTAATTATACAAATCTATCCGGCTTGTAAGGAATTGAAGCCTTGTTGGGGTCTTTCCCTCTCTTTTGCATTTCCGAAAGAACATTCTCGTAACTAATAAAATTGATTTCATGTTTTTTCAGCTCAGTGAGAATATTTGGGCAGTATGTTTCTGAAAGAATCGGTGTCTCTCTGCGTGAAATAAGTTCTAGATGACTCAATCGAGCATCAGGAACGAAACCTGTGTCTTTAAGAGTGTAAAGAGTTCCGGGAGCTTCGAGGAGTTTAAAAGCATTGGGAACGAGCTCGTCAATATACATCTCTTCTTTGTGGGTTTGTTTGTCTACGAAATAACCAACAGCTAGGTCATTACCGGTTCCATGAATCATTGCCAAAGCAAAGCGAAGATCTGGTGTTGCAAATACCACGGATTCTCCATCAAGGCCATTATGGGGAAATGGCTTTAGAGTTTTTATTCCGATTGTTTTTGATCCGTGATATAGCATTGGAGTTGTTGCAATACTAAAACTAGCGGAGGGTGAGGGATTCGAACCCTCGATGAGATTTCTCCCATACCACCTTTCCAAGGTGGCGCACTCGACCGCTATGCGAACCCTCCAGTGCCATACACTGTAATATTAAATGAAGGAAGTTACAACACCCAATCACTAAAAAACCGCTTGGGTAAGTCCAGGCGGCCTTCTCGACAGGATGGAACAGAGTTTCAGAGGGTGTTAGCCTCATTGTGCACATTTAATGCACACCCCGTCCCATCCATAATCTGACTAATGGTGTAATCATATCACTATAGGTTTCTGTGTCCAGAAAGACAATAAAAAACCGCTGGACGCTATCCCAGCGGAAAAGAAAGGAATAGTGGAGCGAAACAAGGAATGTCCTAATCAAACCACGTAGGATGTTCCTGATTTGCCATGTACAACGGGCACACGTTCCGCTCCACTTTTCAGTATCGGCTACCGGTGCGTATTTTATCACTTTCGTTTTTTTATGTCCAGAAAGGAAATAAAAAAACACCTCCCGGCAAAAGGAGGAGGTGTTGTAACTGATCTTTTTTATATCAGTCCAAAAGGTATGTTCACCTCCGTGTGATTTTTGGTTGCATCCGGCTTCACGTGGGTGATGATGAAAAAAGTGCCGGAAGAGGTTTTATGCTTTGAGAACAGGGTGCCTTCAGTGCGTTCAAGTGTCTTCCGATTCCACTCTTTCGCATCGGGATCGATGTTTCCCCAGTCACCTTGTTGATGGTGATCAATGCCCACCCACATTTCATCTCGAGGGATAAACAAGTGTACCAGGCCTCCCCGACGAATCACACCGAGATTGATGGTGATAGTGGGATTAGGAAGATTGGGATTCATTGTCCTCCTTCTCCCCATCTTCTTCGCCAAAGTAGTGGCGAAGTTTGGTGACGTATCTCCTCAACACCGTTGAATCCGATAGGTTGGAAGGCGGAACGAGGATGTCGCGTTGATTGATCGACATCCGAAGTTCTGTTTTAGCTTCTTGATCCCCCATAACCTGTGCGCTTTTCATAATTTCCTTTCTTGGAGGGGTTAATACTCCTCCATAAATTTAACAATAAAATTGAGAAAACGCCCCTCTCCTTGCAAAATCCTGGTTGGTGAGATAATTTATCAGAAAAGAACCTTGTAAAGAAAGGAGGTTGAAAGTGGAGAAAGAAAAAAAGATTTTTATGTTCATGTATCCCATAAAAGGATACATTAACAATGAATCAACAGGCGATAAAGTTGAGGATGGAATAAGATTGCAAAGGCTCAACGACATCATCGCCTGCCGTTATCGCAAGAGGAGCTACTTGGTATATTGGCTTGTCTTTTGTAGAGAGGGAGCGATCACGGAGCCCGATATGTCTCTCGTCGACCCACGAATGAACATTCGAGAGCGTGATAAGTTTGTGGTGGCACCCGTCACCCGTGAACAAATACGATTGTCCATATACCCATGCTGTAAGCGCATCCTCTCTCATTTCGTGGGAGTAACAGAATTTGTACTCGGTGGTTTTCATCAGACAGATTGTGTAGACAAGATGGCTCGCGCGGCGTGTGATGAGGGGATGAGGGTGCGAGTGGATGAGGATACGACTGACTGTTTCTTCATGAATGCAAATTGTGGCTATTTGTCACCTATATATCGGACTCCGCAAGAGTATGCCCTGGATTTTGTAGGCCAGCTTAGAAATTCAAAGGATTCTTTTGTGCGGAGCTTGAGTCCGGTCTCCATCCGTGATCACCAGGAGGAAAGAAGGCGTAAACCTTGGCTCGTCCAGTTGCCATCCGAAGTTTGAATTGTCCCTGACCCCGCTTGCAGAAAGCGGGGTCTCTTTTTATGCATGCTATACTTGTTGCATGACCCCGAACAAAAAGTTCCGGAAAATCTAATATCCAAGGGCTCATACCAGGTTTTTCTCATGAGCTGCCGCTGCGGGCTACCCATCAGCTTTGCAAATCACCATTGGTTTGTTGTAAATAGGAATGGAGTACTTTCACGATGGGAAATATTGTGGCAAAAAGATTGTTGTGGTAAAAGCTGGGGACATCTGCATCTGAATGCAAAGGATCCATTTAAACCTATTGGACTTTTTTCGGTTCAGGGGACTTCATTTTGGGAACCCACATTGCTCGGCCGAATTGAGGGTGGATCAGGATCGGTAGCTGAAAAAATGGCAACTTTTATTGAAAACTCTCCCTCTGTATATCCCTACTGCAACAAATATTTTCTGAGTGGTCCTAATAGTAATACTTATGTCCGGTGGGTACTCGATCAGTTTCCCGAGTTCGAAGCTTCATTGCCTTGGAACGCATTTGGAAGGGGACATGAGGTTAAGGTATAATATCGGAATCTTCACATGCGAGCCTCCCTTCAACAATTCGACAACTGGTTCATCCATCTTCTTCGCCGCTGCAGCCTGCCGTTTGCCCGCTTCGCACTCTTTATTGTCTTTTTCTGGTTTGGAATTCTGAAAATAGCAGGAACGAGCCCCGCACATCCAATGGTTGCAGATCTTCTGAATGCCGCCATGCCGTTCATGACCTGGGAGACCTTCATTATCCTTTTTGCAATCTACGAAATGCTTATCGGTATTGCATTCATCATTCCCCGTTGTGAACGACTGGCGATCGCACTCCTCATTCCTCATATGATCATGACTAGTCTGCCACTCTTTCTTTTAACGGACATGACGTGGCAGGGTTTTCTAATTCCGACACTCGAAGGGCAATACATTATCAAGAATCTCGTTATTCTGGCTCTCGCTATGGGCATTGCGGCCCATATCCACCCGTTTGCAAAAGGGAAATGAAACAAGTTCTTATTTCTCTCTTCATACTTGTCACTACCGGAACCATCCTTTTTTTCTTGGTAGGGAAAACTTCGCAATCCAAACCCGTTCTCCATCTTCCGGAAAAGGACATTTCCCTCATCATTGTCGACACACCGCAGACTCGTGCGCAGGGCTTGAGCGGCCGGGAGAATCTTCCCCAGAATACAGCCATGCTCTTCATCTTCGAGGATCCTGACACCCATAAATTCTGGATGAGGGATATGAAATTTCCGATCGATATCATCTGGTTGGATGAAAAATTCCGAATTGTCCACCTTGCACCCAACGTTTCTCCCACTACTTTCCCCACTACTTTTGAGTCTCTTCAAAATAGTCTGTATGTCCTCGAAGCGGTGGCTGGTTTTTCGCACGAAAATAACCTGAAAATAGGTGATATTTTGAACATAGACTTGAAGAAATAATTTTTTGTTGCTTGGTGCGTTTTCCACTACTTATCCACTATCACATTTAGTCAGAAAGAGTAAAATGAATATTACCTAAAAAACAGGGAGCTTTTTATCAACCCATTTTCATAGACTAAACTAATGCCCATATACATCACAAAAGCAGACGGAACGAAGGAGATCCATAATGCAGATCGCGTCAATCGATCGATCGAGCGCGCATGCGCAGGGCTTACCGATCCGATATCGAAAGTTACGCAGATCGCTACCGAAACAAATCTCACTTTGTATGAAGGTATCACAACCGATGAGCTTGATCGAGCGACTATCAATGCTGCTGTCCAGAATATAAAGGAAGATATTGAATTTGATAAAATTGCAACCCGACTTCTTCTCAAGACGGTATATCGTCACGTTATCGGTGAATACGATAAGGAAAATCCGGAGGATCTCAAGAGAAAGCATCGCGATCAGTTTATTACGTACATCGAAAACGGCATCAAGAACAACAAAATTCATCCTGATATGAAGGCCAAGTTCGACCTCAATGCCCTTGCTGATACGTTGGCCATAGAGAGGGACGAGCTTTTCCAGTATGCAGGGCTCGATGGTCTCATCAATCGGTATATCATGAAGGACGCCAAGCAGCAGCCGCTCGAATCCCCACAATATTTCTTCATGCGTATTGCCATGGGGCTTTCATATAACGAAAAGAATCCCACCGAGTATGCCAAGAAGTTCTACAGCAAGCTTTCGCACCATGAATACATCGCTGGAGGATCAACAAACCTCGCTGCTGGCACAACGAAACCTTCTCTCTCTAACTGCTTCCTTCTCGAAATCCATGACGACATGAGGCATATCGCAAAGACTGTTTCTGACGTTCTCCTCCTTTCGAAGGATTCAGGAGGCATCGGTCTCTCTATCACAAAACTCCGTGCAACAGGTTCTCCGCTCCATTCAAACTTCGGGGGGGCATCGAGCGGCCCTACGCCGTTTGCAAAGGTTATCGATACCGCCATCCGCGCTGTGCAGCGCGGAGGAAAGAAGGTGGGGGCCCTCTGCTTCTACATGGAGAACTGGCACATTGATTTCCCTGAATTCGTCGATTGGAAGCATAACTCTGGTGATGACTATCTCCGCATGAGAACTGCAAATACAGCCGTGTACTTGTCCGATGAATTCATGAAGAGAGTCAAAGAAGGAAAGGACTGGTACATGTTTGATCCCGCAGAAACTCGTGATCTAAACGAGCTTTATGGCCGTGCTTTCAGCGAACGCTATGCCTATTACATCGATCAGGCCGAGAAGGGACGGCTAAGGACCTTCAAGAAAATTCCAGCTGCAGAACAGTATCGTCAGATCCTCGTTTCTTTGCAGACAACATCACATCCATGGCTCGTATGGAAGGACGCTATCAACCTTCGCGCACTCAACAACAATACGGGAACCATCCACATGTCGAACCTCTGTACCGAAATTTGTCTTCCACAGGACAAGGATAATGTGGCGGTATGTAACCTCGCATCATTAAACCTTGCTGCTCATGTGAACAACAAAGAAGTCAACTGGAGCCGGCTCGAAGAGAGCGTTCGACTTGCAGTGCGCCAACTCGACAACCTTATCGACATTAATATTCTCTCCATTCCTGAGGCTAATAAGTCGGACAAGGAGAATCGTGCAATCGGTCTCGGAGTTATGGGATTCGCAGACACCATCGAGCGTCTTGGTATGGCATACGACAGTGAGCATGCCTGGGACTTTGCGGATAGGATTTTTGAATTTGTAAGCTATATGGCAATCGATGAAAGCGCAAACCTCGCACAGGAGCGGGGCGCATACAAGAACTTCCAGGGATCGGAATGGTCAAAGGGAAGAGTTCCTATCGATTCCATTCAGAAGCTTGAGAGCGAGCGAGGTGCCTCCGTATCAGTCAGTCGCGACAGTAAACACAAGGGACTCAACTGGAATCTTCTCCGAGCGAAAGTTGCAAAGGGAATGCGTAATGCAACCCTCATGGCTGTTGCTCCGAATGCAAACATAGGTCTCGTGGCCGGCACGACTCCCGGCATCGATGCACGGTTTGCTCAAGTCTTCTCCCGAAACAAGATTTCCGGAAAATACCTCGACCTCAACCACAACCTCGTAAAGGATCTCAAGAATATGGGAATCTGGGATCGCGTCAAGGATCAGATCATTGAGTTCCAGGGTGATATATCCGGCATCGAGGGAATCCCACAGTATATAAAAGACATCTACAAGACATCCTTTACAACTTCACCGTTCGCATATATCGAAGTTGCTGCACGAGCTCAGAAATGGGTTGACCAGGCACTTTCTCGAAACATGTATCTCGAAACGCGGGATATCGACGAAACCATGAATATCTATATGACGGCCTGGGAGAAGGGATTGAAGTCCACCTACTACCTCCACATGAAGCCGCGACACACCGCAGAACAGAGCACTGTCAAGGTCAACAAGGCTGAGAAAATGGGCAAGAGGGGCTTCGGTGCTGTAGCAAAGGCGATTGTAGCTGAACCAGAAGTAGTTGCAGCTATGCCCGAGGTTTCTCCAGTTATGAAAAGCATTCCTGAACCGGTGGCAGCTCCAGTACCACAGAAAAAAGAAGCTGTGCAGGAGGTTATGGATGAAGTCATACCATCAATCTCAAATATTCCAAACAAGTTTACCGACCTCTCGTCCCTCTCCATCCCGCAGCCTGAACCTGTACCCGCGGCAAAGCCTATCGGTTTCGGCAAGGCTGCACCGAAGGTCTGTCCGATTGATCCGGCAGAGCGGGCACAGTGTGATAGTTGTCAGTAAGTTTTTAGAAATCATTTTATAAATCCAGCTAATCAAAAACCATCCGTATGCTTATAGGAAAACCAGCACCAGAAGATACAAGCCTGCACCCAATCAAATATCAGTGGGCGTATGACCTCTATAACCAGGCCGTCCGCAACACATGGTTTCCACACGAAATTACTCTCAAGGAGGATCTTGACGATTGGAAGAAAATGACCGACGACGAGCGTCATGCTGTGGAGTTTCTCATGGCCTTCTTCAATCCTGCGGAACTTATCGTGAACCGATCCATCGCTCTCGGAATTTATCCATATCTCAAGAGTCCCGAATGCCACCTCTATCTCGCCAAGCAGATGTGGGAGGAGGCAAATCATTGTATAGCTTTCGAATACGTTCTCGAGACATTTCCATTCGACCGTGAGAATGTCTACAAGCACCACTTGAGCGTTCCTTCCATGAAGGCAAAGGAGGACTATATCAACAAATACATGCGTCGCATGACGGAAACCTCCCTTGATGTCAGCACGACGGAAGGGAAGAAGGACTTCATCCGCAACCTCGTAGCGACGAACATTGTGATGGAAGGAATCTGGTTCTACTCAGGCTTCATGGTGGTGCTCTCATTCCGCCAGAGAAAGCAGCTTCGAAACTTCGGCTCGATGATCAACTGGGTTCTCCGTGACGAGAGCCTTCACCTCAAGTTCGGCATGAACCTCATTCATCACATCTTGGAGGAAAACGCAGACCTTCTGACAGAAGATTTTGCAAACGATATTAGAAACATCATCATTGAAGGAGTCGACAGGGAAGTCGAGTACAACAAGGACCTTTTCCCAAATGGAATTCTTGGTTTGAACGCAGACTATGTAAACCAGTATGTGAAATATGTGACTGATCGCCGCCTTGAAGAACTTGGATTCCCTCCTCACTACAAGGTGACAAACCCTGCAAAGTGGATGTCTACAGCAACCGACGTCTACGAGCTTGTGAACTTCTTTGAATCACAGAATACAAGCTATGAGGTTGATGTGCGTGCCCACGCAAAGGGAGAGGAAAAGAAGCCTGAGAAAGTGGCATAGTGGGAAGAAATATGGTATAGTTTGAGTACGCCCCAGACAACCGCTGGTCGCAAGACTAGAGGAAAGTCCGAACACCGGCTTTGCGCAAGTAAAGCAGAAAGGTAGCGGGTAACGCCCGTCCGGAGCGATCCGCGAGGTGCGAACAGAGACGAGTCCCTTGAGTGGGAGTGAAACGGCAAAATCCTTACCCCGGTGCAAGGCCGTGCCCATACGGTAGCAATACTGTACGGGAGTGCCGCTCGAGGTCCGTCGCAAGGCGGATCCCAGATAAATGGTTGTCGTCGTCCTTTGCAGAAGGGACGATACAGAATTCGGCTTACCGGTGCGTCAACATCAAAAAGCTTCCTCAAAAGGGGAGCTTTTTGCTTTGCAATGGTGTGATATAATGGCTGACATAACAGCAAATTATTAATTTATTTTTCTATATACACATGGACCTTCCCACAACGCGCCACGATCAACCGGTAGCAACAAAAGACCCCAGAACTTCGGAAGTCAGGACAGAAGCGGAAACAAATAGGTTTGAAACAATCTCTTCATATATCCTTCTTGCCTGCATTTTTTTTGCCCCACTTGTTTTCTTCCCTTCGCCATATGCTCCTCTCGATACCGTAAAGACTGTCTTTCTGGGAGCTGCAATCCTCCTTGCTGCAATTAGCTATGCCATAAGTACGCTCCGGAATCGTGGTTCTCTCTTGCCGCGCTCGGCACTTGCATATGCTTCTATCGGCATCGTAATTTCTACGTTCCTCTCTTCGCTTGTGAGTGCCAACTTCTCGAAGTCTTTTATGGGGCAGGGATTCGAAGCGGGAACCGCAAGCTTCATCTTCCTCATGTTCCTTTCTGCCTTTCTCGTGAGCCGTATGGTCGGGAAGGACAAGGATGTTCTCTTTAAAATCTATACTGCCGTATTCGCTTCTCTCGTCCTTTTGGTTGTGTTCCATCTTGTACGACTTATAGGGGGAACAGATTTTCTATCGCTTGGTATTCTTTCTAATCTCACATCAACGGTACTCGGCAGATGGTATGACCTTGCCGTGCTTGCTGCAGCAGCGGGACTGCTTTCATTTTTTGCATTGAAATTCCTTCCAGGTGGCAAAGGGCTGAAAAGGACTCTGATGGCCGCTCTGGTCTTCAGTGGAGTTGTGCTCTTCCTTGTTGATTTCACACTTGTCTGGTATACACTCGCTCTCATTCTTCTTGGTGTCGGTGCATATGAATATGTCGTTCGGACTCCGAAGGGAAGCGGCATCACGAGCATCATTTCAAGGATCTCTATCTTCACCCTCATTCTTCTCGTTATTTCAATAGTATGCGCATGGAAGGGGAATGTCATGACGGATTCCCTGAAAAAATCAGTCGGTATCGAATACAGGGAAGTTGTCCTGCCCTGGCAGCTCACTCTCGATGTGACCGCAAATACCCTCAAAGAAGCACCACTCCTTGGTGCGGGTCCTAATCGATTTGGATTCCAGTACCTCCGCTTCAAGCCGTTCGAGGTGAACCAAACTCCTTTCTGGAACTCGGAATTTACGAGCGGCTTCAGCCATATTTCGACGCAGGTTGTGACCCACGGGCTTCTCGGCCTTCTCTTCTGGTGTCTCTTCTTCATCTTCTTTGTGCGTGATGGCCTCCGTGCGCTCCGAACCGCTACCGATCCTCTCCGGGTCTTCCTTGCAACGTCATCATTCTTCACCGCCTCGTTCCTCTGGCTCATGAGTCTCATCTACATCCCATCGCATACCATTATCTTCTTCACCTTCGTCTTTACGGGCATATGCGCAGCTCTCACGCTTGGAGACTCTGCCGTCCGGGCAAAGAGTATGTTTGCAGAAAACTCTCGATGGAAATCCCTTACCCCTATAGCTTCTGCACTGGCCCTCGTCATTCTTGTGGTGTGGCTCGGCATATTTATGAAAAAGACAGTTGCTGTCGCATACTTCCAGAGAGGAATTCTTGAACTTAATGCTAATAAGTCTGTTGATCTAGCGCAAAAGAATTTCCTGAAGGCTTTGTCATGGGATACTTCCGACATCTACTACCAGGCGCTTTCCGAGATAAATATCCTTAAGATAAATACAATTGCTCAGGAACTTCGAAATGCAGCGGCAAAGAATCCAAATGCCGCTCTCGATCCGAAGAGAGTCGAGGAAGTCATGGCTCTTGCCGAAGAAGCAGTCAAATTTACGAAAAAAGCTGAAGAGATCGACCCCCACAATCACTACAACTACATTGCTGCAGCTCGTATTTCAGAAGTTGCTGCTTCTCTTAAGATTCCGAATGCCTATGAGAATGCAAAGGCTTCATATGGAAAAGCTCTTCAGTTCAATCCATACAATCCTGGAATTTATTTAAGTGTCGCCCAGCTCGAGGCTTCCCAGAACAGGCTCACCGATGCGCAGCAGTATATAGCAAAGGCTCTCCAACTGAAACCGAACTACACTGAGGCTGTATACTTCCTCTCGCAGATCCAGGTGGCAAATAACCAGCTCAAAGATGCCATAGTCTCCGCTCGAGTTGCCACAGAAATCACTCCGAACGAGCCAGTCCTTTTCTTCCAACTCGGACTTCTTCAGTATAATGACAGGGATTATACTAGTGCTGCAACATCATTCGAGAAAGCCCTCGCACTCAACTCGCAATACGCAAATGCGCAATACTTCCTCGGCCTCTCGTATGCACGCCTCGGCAGAAATGCTGATGCAATCCGCCTCTTCGAAGAGCTCGTGAAGACGAATCCAGAGAATCAGGAAGTTCTTTTCATCCTCTCAAACCTCAAGGAGGGAAGATCACCGTTTGCCGACGCCAAGGCACCGATCGACAGCAAGCCTGAGAAGAGAAAAGCACTGCCAGTGGTAGAGAAGCAACCTGCAAAGACCGTCAAGAAATAGAGAGCTCATGGTAAAGAAATTTTTCGGCATATTCAATAGGGAGATATCAGGTCTCCATGAAGCAGCATATCTGCTGGCCTTCTTCGCCTTTCTCTCCCAGCTTCTTGCTCTTGTGCGGGACAAGCTTCTAGCTCACACCTTTGGTGCGAGTCATGTTCTCGATATCTACTATGCTGCGTTTCGTGTACCTGATCTCATCTTTGTCTCCATCGCCTCGGTCGTATCAGCTTCCGTCCTTGTTCCTTTTTTCATGGAAAAAATGGAGGGGGATTCACGTACTGGAAAACGCTTCATCGATTCCATATTCTCTGCTTTCTTCCTTGCGGTCATTGTGGTGAGTGCTATCGTTTTCTTCTTTGCACCGGAGCTTCTCAAAATCTTTTTGCCGGGACTCGCTGATGACGCTTCATTTGGCGAGCTGGTCTTGGCAACGCGCATACTCCTCCTGTCCCCCGTCTTTCTCGGAATTTCGAATTTTCTTTCAAGCATTACGCAGATGAGCAAGAGATTCCTCGTCTACGCCCTGAGTCCGCTTATCTACAATATCGGCATCATTGTGGGCATTGTCTTCTTGTATCCAAACATGGGATTGCAGGGACTCATCTGGGGAGTTGTGATTGGATCCCTTTTGCACATGCTCATTCAAGTTCCCTTCATCATGAGTGAAGGGCTTTTTCCCCGGTTTTCGTTTGCCATCGAATGGCCTTCGATCAAAAGAGTCGTTCTCCTATCTCTTCCCCGCACACTCACGCTCTCTTCGAATCAGCTAGCCTCTTTTTTTCTCATTGCTCTCGCATCTCTCATGAGCGGAGGGTCCATTTCCATATTTAACCTGGCATTCAACCTGCAGTCCGTCCCTCTCACAATCGTTGGCGTGAGTTATTCCTCCGCCATATTTCCGACGCTTTCCCGATTTTTCATCAAGGGGGAACGAACAGAATTTCTCGGAAAGATGATAGAGTCGGCTCGGCACATTATTTTCTGGTCAGTGCCGATTACAATTCTCTTCATTGTTCTCCGTGCGCAAATTGTGCGAACCATCTACGGATCTGGAGAATTCGATTGGGCAGATACGCGTCTCACGGCGGCAGCCCTCGCCATTTTCATTATTTCTGTCGTGGGGCAGAGCCTCTCACTCCTGTTTATCCGTGCATACTACGCAGCGGGCAAGACAAGGAGACCGCTCATCGTCAGTATTATTTCTTCGGTCATTATCGCTCTCCTGGGCTATGTACTTACGAAGGCTTTCTACTTCTATCCTTCTTTTGCATACTTCCTCGAGGACTTGCTCAAAGTTTCTGGCCAAGTTGGTACGAGTGTTCTCGTCCTTCCTCTCGCATATACTCTCGGCATCCTCCTCAACACCTACCTGTTGTGGCACATGTTCGAGCGGGATTATCCTGGCTTCACCCGCCCGGTTGCTGCAACACTCTTTCACAGTTTTTCTGCCTCGGTTATCATGGGGTATATCACCTTCGTCTCACTTCGCTTCTTCAACCTCTTTTTCTCTCTGGAAAAGGCCTGGGGGGTCTTCCTTCAGGGCTTGTGTGCCGGAATTGTGGGTATTATAGCGGGAATTATCATTCTCGTTCTTTTGAAAAATAGGGAACTGCAGGAGGTTTGGATCACTCTCCATGGAAAGATATGGAAGGCTAAGGTGGTTGTGCCAGATCAGGAGACGTTGTAGTATAGCCATACTCATGAATCCTCAATTAATACGCAACTTTTCCATTATGGCGCATGTGGACCACGGCAAGTCGACTCTTGCTGATCGGATGCTTGAACTCACGAATACCATCGAGAAACGCAAGATGCAGGAACAGGTTCTCGATAGTATGGAGCTCGAACGGGAGAGGGGTATCACTATAAAGATGCAGCCCGTACGAATGAAGTGGGGGGAATACATCTTCAACCTTATCGACACTCCAGGGCACATCGATTTCTCGTACGAGGTTTCGCGTGCGCTTAAAGCGGTTGAAGGCTCCATCCTTCTTGTTGATGCCACACAGGGCGTACAGGCCCAGACGCTCACCACGCTTAACATGGCACGCGAGTCCGGCCTGACCATTATCCCCGTCGTGTCAAAAATAGATTCACCGCTTGCGAGAATCCCGGAAGTGATGAAGGAGGTCTGTGAACTTCTCGACTGTGAGGAGAAAGATGTTCTCAAAGTTTCCGGGAAGACCGGCGAAGGGGTGACTGACCTCCTCGATGAGATCATCAAGAGGGTCCCGGCTCCGAAGCCTGCTGTGGCGCAAGAATTCAGCTCGCTTGTCTTCGATTTCCAATATTCAACCCATAAGGGCGTCATCGTCTACGTGCGCGTACTGAGTGGCAGCGTCCGACGCCATGACCAGCTCCTTTTCAAAGTCTCAAATGAGAAATTCCAGTCCCTCGAGGTGGGAATCTTCGCACCCGATGATACGCCCGCCGAAAGCCTGAGTGCAGGGGAAATCGGATACATCGTGACTGGAATCAAGCAACCTGGCATCGCTTCAGTTGGAGATACTGTAGCGTCCATAAAAAACACGGAACCCCCTCTCCCGGGATACATGAGTCCGAGTCCTGTTGTCTGGGCCTCTATCTATCCAGAAAGCCAGGACGATTTCGACGCCCTCCGCCAGGCTCTCGGCAGGCTCCGCCTCTCCGATTCCTCCTTTACACACGAAGAAGAATCCTCAGGCACTCTCGGCCGCGGTTTCCGTTCCGGTTTTCTTGGAATGCTTCACCTTGAGATCATTACCGAACGTCTTCGCCGCGAGTTTAATCTCAATCTTGTTGTAACGACGCCAAGCATCACCTACCACGTCGAACTTAAGAATGGAAAGACAGTGGTCGTATATTCTCCAGCATTTTTTCCCGAGGATCACGAAGTGAAGCGCGTGCTTGAGCCGCTCGTCAATATGAAGATCATCACACCTCCTGCATACCTTGGCGCTATTATGCAACTAGTCTTCGACCATGAAGGGGAAGTCTCTCTCACAGAAAATTTTGGGGAGAATCGCGTTACGCTGACGCTTGTCATGCCGCTCCGCGAACTCATGAGAAATTTTTTCGACGAGATCAAGAGTATTTCCTCCGGTTACGCTTCCGTATCGTATTCTCTCGGAGAATTGCGCGAAGCAGACGTTGCACGGCTCGATATCCTCGTCGCTGACGAGCCGGTCATTGCTTTCTGCCGCATAGTTTCTCGCCGACGTCTCGAGGAGGAAGCAAAGGCAGCAGTGGAGAAGCTCCACAAGATACTTCCTCGTCAGATGTTCACTCTCAAGATCCAGGCGAGGGCACTCGGACGAATCATAGCTTCAGAAACCATATCAGGAATGAAAAAAGATGTGACGCAGCACATGTATGGAGGCGACATCACGCGCAAAATGAAACTTCGAGAAAAGCAGAAAAAGGGAAAAAAGAAAATGGAAGCTATTGGAAAGGGGAATGTGAATATTCCGCAGGATGTGTTTATAAAGATGATGCGCCCGGACTAGGAAACGGGGAGGGTAATAGCGATCATACTAATGATGATGAGGATTCCAACAACGATCATGGCAATCCTGAAAGCCTTCTGTGTGGTTTTATGGAATAGCATGGTAAGGCATAGTATACTATAGGGGATGCTGGAATTCAACCGAAAAAAGACCTACAAAAGGATCCTCCTATCGCCCCTAACTCTTCTCCTCCTTTTCTTCATCTTACTCATTCTTCTCAAGGCAGTCTGGGGAGTATACAAGAAGGAGCGGACAAGCGTCGGCTATCTCCAGAAAGAGCAGGAAAAGCTTGCGGTAGTGGTCTCGCGTGAGAAGGAACTGCGTGAAGCCGTCGATTACCTAAAAACTGACAAGGGGCTCGAGGCAGAAATTCGGAGTAAATTCCGCGTAGTGAGAGAGGGGGAGTCCGTAGCCGTCATTGTTGACGATGATCCAGTTTCTGTAATGCAGGCAACTTCGACACCCGACTTTTGGAAAAGGGTCAGGGATTGGTTCCGTTTTTGATCTCTCTATATGCTATAATCATGTAGCATAACAAATATAAACACATGAAAAACATCACCATTTATTCGACTCCCACATGTCACTATTGCCAGCTTGCAAAGGAATATATGAAGACTCACGGTATCAGCTATACAGAACATGATGTTGCTTCCAACTTGGAAAGACGCAAAGAAATGATCGACAAGAGTGGTCAAATGGGAGTCCCCGTTATCGACATTGATGGAAAAGTCATGGTGGGCTTTGATGAAGAAGAATTAGCTGCTGCAGTGAAATAAGTGTGATATATTGAACTGGCGCCCCCATAGTTCAACAGATAGAACTTTTCCGTCCTAAGGAAAAAATCTAGGTGCAATTCCTGGTGGGGGCACCAGCACAACTTCCTTTTTCTACTATATTTGCTATACTCTCCCCATGACCCCCGAAGAAAGATCGCTTCTTGAAAGTACACACCAGCTGGCAAAAGAAAACAACGAGATACTCCTCGGTATGCGTCGACGCGCACGCTACGGAGCGGTCTTTAGAGCATCATACTGGATTCTCATTATCGGTTTGTCTTTCGGTGCCTTCTACTTCCTCCAGCCGTATGTGGACTTCATACGAGGATTTGGTCAAGAGAAAAGTACTTCGCCTGCAGCTTCGAGCTATGCTGAGCAATTGCAGAATCTGTTGAAATAAACTTATAAATCAGATATTTAAAACTACCCCTCCAAATACTACTGTGCCAGCAAAAGAATAAGACCTATAAATCGCTTGCCTTATGGTACCGTTCAGGTTATAGTTTCTGATACCAAGCTTTTCCATAAAGTATTGGGACTCATCGACGGGATAAAGGAAAAAAATTCTGGACTCCGCTTGGGTGAAGAAAATGATATGCCGAGGTAGCTCAGTTGGTAGAGCGTTCGCCTGAATCTTCGGGCCTTTACGCCGTAAGGTGTATCGAAAAAGTGGGTGAATTCGGGGAAACTTTCAAGTAAAAGAAACAATCCCGAGCCAAGCGAACAGTATAAACTGTTTGAAGGTGTAGAGACTATCCCTAACAGGAGTACTGTCCGAACATTACGTTCGGATCGGAAGCGCCCACCTCCGTCAGAAACGGATGATGATATAGTCCACTTAAAATGGAAGAGCGATAGGTCGCCGGTTCGATCCCGGCCCTCGGCACAGTGATATAAAATGAGTATGTGTTTTAAATTGTCCTGACCTTAAGTTTAGACTGTCTCTTCTTGTCGAGCTTTGGAAGCTTGAGAATGAGGAGGCCGTGTTTTTCGATAGCCTCGGATTCATCCACATCTATTTCCGATGGGAGGGTAATGGTACGTGAGAAGCTTCCCCAATAGAGTTCGCGTGCAAAATAATCCTCTTCGCGAACGGTTTTCTCCTCCTCTCTGCGTCCCTGTATGGTGACCATATCGCGTGTTATAGAAATATCAAGATCCTCTGGCCGCACGCCGGCGATCATAGTCTTGATGACGATCAAATCGGGAGTCTGGTAGACATCGACGGTGAGTTCCCCCTCCTTTTCTTCCTCCTCTATCCAGTTTGCATTGGAAGAATGCTTTCGAGACTCCTTTTTTTCCTCGATATCACGAGAGTCGTCATCAATCCGCACCGAACCCGTGAGTCTCTCGAAAAACGATTTCTTTTCTTTTGCCATATATTGCTAAAATGTACTATTGATAATTGTTATTAGGTCGGACGGCTTTTATCTCTTCGAAAAGAATGATAAGGATTACTGCCGCGACCCACACCCATCCGAAAACTTTGAGCGCGCTCGTTGCCGTTGTCTGTATTATAGCTAAATTGAAAGAGGTATGCAATGCGATGGCGAGGATAATTCCCAGCCCAACGGCAAATGTCCTCATGACGACACCGCGATAGAATGAAAGTCCTATCATAAAGCCGATAGCAGCCGAAGAAACGACATGTACGAGGGTTGCCCCTATGAATCGAAGGTTTCCCGTGATGATTCCTGCAGCAAATTCACCGAGATGGAGGGGGTTGAAGATAAACAAAGCATTTTCAAGGGCTGCAAAGCCAAGGGCGACGGTGATGCAGTAGATCATAGCATCAATGGGCTCATCGAGAATATTTGCATGAAAGGCAACTAGAAGGGCTGCCCCCAACTTTACAATCTCTTCGATGCCTGCCCATGCGGCATAGCGCAGATTGGTGTCGGTAATAATGTCCTGGGTGATTTTTTCAAGAATAATGGCCACAATGACCGCAAGACAGCCTGCAAGGAAGGACGTAGCAATGACACTTCGAGGTTCCGGATGAAGATTGTCTTCCCTGAGCCAGAACCAGAGCCAGATGAGGGAAGGGAGTATGCCCCCAAGAAGAGCGTAGAGAATAACCACGGGATTCATGGTGTAATTATATCCCACTTTCTACGTCTACCATAGTAGATTTCGAAGGCATTGACAAGAAAACCCTTATATGATAGGGTGCGCCCATATATAGTGGTCTTTGTAATAAGGAAAAGGAGGGTCGTAATACCCCCCGAAATCTAGGTTGTTTCCTAGGTTGTCCCATTCACAAAGACCGCACTCGGAGAGTTTTGTTATGAAAAAAGGAACAGTCGGTTTAATTGTGACCGTCCTGATGCTGGGTGCCACTATGGCCCAAAACGTCCCGACGGTTGAAGGACAGAACCAGGGCGCAGTGGGCCAGGGAACGGGGATCAATCCTCCCCCACGGTTTCGTGCGCAAAACGTTGGTATTGGGATGGAGGGGAGGTACGACGTTTACTTGTATATGGTACGCATGCCTCTTCGGAACCATACCAACTGGGCAGCACGCGCTGCGGCCGTTGTAAATGAATTGTACAGGAATAAATACCTGTCCAATGACGTGGCTCATGTACTCCACCCGGGGTACATTAGCCAGAATCGCGCCACGGGTCTCAGTGATGAGACACTGTGGGGGGTGGTTCGCATTCTGGGAAAAAACGGTGCCAAGGTTTCGTTGAGGATGTTGCGGTTCACGCAATCCTCAAATGCTGGCAATGCTCTTGCCAACCAATATTCCCTTCTCGGAGGGAATTGGGCCATGACGCCGGAAGCTATTGGAATAAACTGGGGACCCGGCGGCGAAAGAACCAGTGACACGGTTGTAAGTTCGGGAAATGATCAGCTCTTTGACGAGATCGTTTTTTCGGGCCTGCAATCTGTGTACTTCTCTTTCAATACGGCGGATGAGCAGAAGCATATCAGCAATTATCTGGTCACCCAAAACATTGCCTTAACCACCACGGTAGAAGTGGTAGGTAGCAATGGGGAAGTGTTGGCCGGGGCCTCTCGAACGCTCCAGACAAACCCGCCGGAACCCCGGCTTGTGCAGCCCCGTCTCTCAATAGCCAGGGCGGCGGGCGGAAATGTGAAAATCAGTTTCCACGGAACGCCGGGAATGACTGGAATTATCCAGTCATCTCCGGCAATTGGAGGCAGGTGGACTACGGAGTCCACGGTAAACCCGGGGGACGCCATCATCCGGCCCTCCAATCACCCTCGGAGATTCTTCCGAGCTGTCCTCCAGCCCATGCCGCGTTAGTCGTCCCTGGACGAGGAGGGACAATCACAACTTGCGTTTCTTGCTTTATGCTCGAAACGCTTGTTTTTTTACCCCGGTCCAGGCATGGTAGAGAACCCTTGACTTTTTATACGAAAAGTAGTAGGGTCTGAAGATACTGAGTAGAAAGACAACCAGTAATTATATTATAAGAATCCCATTAAACATATGAAAAACAACATTATTAAGAGCATTGCAGTGACAATCCTGGGAGTATTGATTATTCCTGCTTTTGTGCTTGCACATACTCCTACAGCCGAAGGTCAGAATACTGGCGGTGCTACCGCAGCAACTGCTTCCGCTCCGACTGCAGAGGGACAGAATACAGGTGGTGCAACAGCTGCAGCTCCAACAACAGCTGGCCACAATACCGGAGGCGCTACCGCAGCAACTGCTCCCGCTCCAACCGCAGAAGGACAGAATACCGGAGGCGCTACCGCAGCAGGTCCAGCCACCGGGGGTCAAAATACAGGTGGTGCTACCGCAGCAGGTCCAACAACAGGAGGTCAGAACACCGGAGGTGCTACCGCAGCAACCCCAACTCCTGCATCAGGATCGCCTGTTTCAAGTGGTGGCCCAGTCTCTTCTGGCGGAGGTTCTGCTCTTCCTCTCCTCGTCAACATCAGCCAGTGTAACTACCTCACTTCGTACTTGAAAATAGGCCGACCAAATCCTGTGATAGAAGTTACCAAGCTCCAGAACTTTCTCAAGAACAATGAGGGTATGGATGTAAATGTCACGGGAATCTTCGATCAGAAGACATTCGATGTCGTTTCCAAGTTCCAGGTAAAGTACACTCCTGACGTTCTCACACCATGGGGACTTAAGGGACCAACTGGCTACGTCTACTACACTACTTCAAAGAAAATCAACGAACTCTATTGTAAGCGAAACTTCGCGCTGACAGCGGCTCAGATTGCAGAAATCGAGTCATATCGAACAGCAATTCAGCGAGGAGAATTCCGAACATCTGACGAAGTCGGCTTCAGCGGAAGCAAAGTTGGAGAGTTTTCTCCTTCTGCAACTACTGCAACTGCAGGAACGAACTCAACAACAACCGGAGACACTCAGGTTGCAGCAGCCGCAAAGACACCTGTCCTTGCAAAGATCTGGAAGTTCATCAAAGGAATTTTCGGACGATAATTTTCTAGAATCTCGTTTCGAGAGAAAGATTTCCCTGGGCAGAAATGCTGGGGAAATTTTTCTTTGCATCAAGTGCTCCCGCAAGTGCTATCATGACAGCGTTGTCTCCGGTGAGGCCTCGAGCTGGGAGATAGAGGGGAATGTCATATTCTCCAGCCAGCTGTTCAAATGCTACCCGTATATGGGCATTAGCTATCACCCCTCCACCGACGAGAAGGGAAGAGCATTCATTCTCTTCTAGTGCGCGACGAACTTTGGTGACAAGCACCTCGGTTACGGAATCCTCAAACTCCCGAGCAATTTCCATCTTGAATATTTCATTCGGCTCGCCTTTTTCTTTGAGGAGATACAGGACTGATGTCTTGAGCCCGGAGAAAGACATATTAAGATCTTTTGAATGAATCATGGGACGAGGAAGAGTAATGGTCTGCGGAATATTCTTTGCTCTGGCCCTTTCAGCAAGCTTGCTGATCATTGGTCCGCCGGGATAGGGAAGTCCAAGCATTCGTGCTACCTTGTCAAAAGCTTCTCCTATAGCATCGTCCTTCGTGCGGCCAAGTATGCTGTATGAACCGAGCTTTTCTATCTTCACTATCTCCGTGTGTCCGCCGCTTATGAGTACCGCAATCGCAGGAAATGCAGTCGGTTGTAATGCGCGGAAATCGTCGTGCGGAACAGAAGAGGTAATGAGTGTAGAGACGATGTGACCCTCCATATGGTTCACGGGTATAAGGGGGATGGAGAGCTTCCTACTTAATTCCCGTGCAAAATCGACCCCCGTCCAAAGCGCCGGCTCGAGACCTGGACCATGAGTGACTGCTACAGCTTCAATCTTATCTTCTGTTATTCCCGAGTCTTTTTTAATTTGTCCAAAGAGAATGGGTAAGTTCCTGATATGCTCTCTTTTTGCAAGTGCAGGAAAGACACCGCCGTATTCTTTATGGAGATCGATCTGCGAATTAACAATGTTACCAAGAATCCTGCACTCAAAAACCCCATCTTTATCGCGGGTTTCGAGAAGACAGAGCGCCGTCTCATCACAGCTTGTTTCGATGCCGAGGATTATCATGTGCGCGATACAGGATTCGAACCTGTGACCCTCCCCACGTCAAGGGGATGCTCTACCAACTGAGCTAACCGCGCAAAGCATTCACCGCCTTATATTACATTTTTATACAGGAAACTCAACTAAAATATTTATTCTGCGGAGAGGGGGAGATTCGAACTCCCGAGGAGTTTTCACCCCTGCTGGTTTTCGAAACCAGTTCATTCGACCACTCTGACACCTCTCCAAGGCTATTTATATACTCGTCTTGCCTATGTCCTCTATCATTCCTCGAACCTTGAAAAAAAGCAAGCGACCACTTACTTTTACCGACAGCGTTCCATGAGGAAGTGTATTGTAAGGCCTTTTTCCCTGGCTCGCACGACTGACTTGGGTGATAATATAAAATTTTTCTTTAGGTAAGCGAGTCACTTCTGCCCAAAATTCCCGAGCCTGTTCTATGGAAGTACTCGGGTAAAGATGAATGCCAACTGAGATTCTCTTATCTTACACATTCAATATTTCTCTTAAAAATCTCATGTATATTCCGATTATTACCGGATCGGAATTACTAAATGCCAGGATACAGCTTCCTGGTACTTTTTCTGACTTGGAGCCTTCTCCCCAATATAACGCGGCACCGATAAGCATAAGTTCGCGGGATGAGATGGCATGTATAGAATCAAGTCCTTCGATACGAGCAGCTTCGTTTCCTTCTCTAATTAACTTTTTTCTTCGATCATTTGCCTCAAAAAGGTTCCTTTCGTACGCAAGTCTCATATTCTCACTCAGAAGTCCTTGTGATTCTTGGGAAAATATCAAATCCTTAAACCATAGACTCAGAGTTCCTTTGGACTTCAATCCCAAGGCTTTCAAGATCTGCATGTAGCTTTTCCCTTCTTTACGCAGGGAAATAACGGCTTCTTTCAGGTGAGAGATTTTAGACATTCCCTAAATTGTACCCGATAAATATGTATACTTTAATTTTTTGCCATTTTCTCCTAAAATGTTATAGTAGTTATGTTAAGACGGCCCTATCGTCTATCGGCTAGGACAAGCGCTTTTCATGCGCTAAAGCAGGGTTCGATTCCCTGTAGGGTCATATTGAGGATATTCCGAATCTTCCAGGAGCGGTTTGGGAATGGTATAATGACCGGCATGAATACTTCAACAAAAACCATCATATTCCTTGTCGTCGCCTTTATCATCATCATCGGCATTACCGTCGCCACCCGTCCAGCAGCAGCCCCTACCAGCACGAGTGTGGTTTCCACATCAACTCCTTCAGTATCATCACCGCCAGCCACAGCTACCTATACCCTCGCAGAGGTTGCAAAGCATGCAACAGCGGCTGATTGTTGGACTGCTGTGGGTGGTAATGTGTACAACCTCACTTCATTTGTAAGCAAGCATCCGGGTGGAGTTGAAAACATTACCAAGATCTGTGGAAAGGATGGAACAGCTGCCTTCACTGCACAGCACGGAACGAGCGAGAATGCACAGAAGGTTCTTGCAACTTTGAAGATAGGTAGTTTGGCAAAGTAATATGGAATTTCTCACCCCTTCACTCATATTCATCCTTCTCGCAATCCTCGTTCTTTTTGTGTATGTTGTTTTGAATTTCCTCATTTTCTATCACCTCATCAGGTTCGGAATAGGGACGCAGCCGAAAAAGATCGGGATTGTGTTTATCGCGGGTTCGATGATGCTTTTCTGTATCAACGCCCTCTTTTTCCTCGTGGTCGATTTCTCCCTTATCCCTGAGCAGTTGGGAAAAGTCTTTGGGGGGATCTTTACGCTAACACACCTATAACATGAATAACCTATTTTCAATTTTCAAAGAATCAGCAAATACATTCGAGGGCCAGGAACCTGGCGAGAAGGTCGTGCTCCTCATCCGCAGACACCCCTTTTTCATCATAATACGGTTCTGCGGACTGGTGATCGCTGGAGGCGTGCCGGTTGTTCTCCTCATGTCCTACGTTCCGTATCTCCAGGAGCAGCAGCTTCTGCATTTCACCCTATGGCTTGCGAGTCTGTGGATTCTCGTTCTTTGGTCGTTCTTTTCATATTCGCTCACTATGTATACGCTCGATGTCTGGATCGTGACAGACAGAAGAATCATCGACAGTACGCAGCACGGATTTTTCAATCGAATGATCTCAGAACTTCACATGACACGAGTGCAGGATGTGTCGGTCCATATTGGAGGACCGATACAGAGCATACTCCATTTCGGCGATCTGGAAGTCCAGACAGCCGGAACGGAGGAGCACTTTAAATTTATCCAGATTCCTCATCCGGAACAGGTCAAGGATGAGATAATGAAAATAGCCAGCTCACAACATGCAAAAATTTGATCACATGAAAACATATGCACCCACAGTTCTTCGTATCGGAGTTTCCTTGGTTTTCCTCTGGTTTGGTTTTCAGCAGCTCATAAACACTGAGATGTGGACGAGGCTCATTCCTCAGGCAGCAATGGATGTGTCTGGCCTGTCTGCGATAAATCTCGTACACTTCAACGGAGCTTTTGAGATTGTCTTTGGCCTCTGTCTTCTCCTCGGTTTCTTCACACGAACAGTTGCTTTTCTTCTCGCACTTCATATGCTCCATATAACGTATGTGGTTGGATACAATGGGATTGGTGTGCGAGATTTCGGACTTTCCATGGCAGCAATTTCCACGTTTCTGTACGGAGTTTCCCCTATCAGCCTAGATCACTACTTCTCCAGAAAATAATTTTCTCCAAAAAGCAGTTGGGTATGCCGTAGTCGTAGGGGTTATCATTATAATAACCTGGGGTATTGTCTTTTTCCAAAATTACGCTAAAACGCAAAAAGGAAAGTATGCGGGGGATATAAAGGAAAATGTGCTCTATCGAGTTACAAAGGTTCTAGATGGGGATACGTTAGTTGTGAGTGTATCTGGTCATGAAGTAACCATACGCCTCATTGGACTCGATACACCTGAAGTTGTGGATCCTCGGAAGCCTGTGCAGTGCTACGGTGAAGAAGCCTCAGCTCAAGCAAGGGAATTGCTTTTGGGTAAGGAAATATATCTTGAAAAGGAAAAGACGAAAGGGAAGTATGATCAATACGGCAGAGTCTTGGCGTATGCGCACTTTTCTGATGGAGGCCTCTACAATCACCATATGATACAAAACGGCTTCGCCCGCGAGTATACCTTTAAGAGGGAGAAATATAAATACCAGAAGGAGTTCAAAGAGGCGCAAAAGGAAGCACAGAAACAAAAAATAGGCTTGTGGAGCGTGTGCCCTATTTAGCCTTGAGAAATAAATAAATATCCTCCAATGCCTTTACAGCATCTCCTGCGGCAATATTGTTCTGGTGATAGAGTCCGTCTGTGCAGTCTCCAGCAGCCCAAATTCCCTTAACAGACGTCTCTTGGGTTCGAGGATCCACAATAATGTGCTGGTACTGGTCCATTTTCACAAGGTCTTTGGCGAAATAGGTGGTGGGGATAGAACCAATCTCCACGAAGATTCCAGTGACAGAGAGTTCCACATCTTTTCCATCCGCATCCGTGTAGACGAAGCCGGTAACGAACTTGTCACCCTTCACTTCCTTTGGAATCGCATTGGTAACTATCTTGAAATGGGGATTTTTTGAAACAGCCTCAATTGTCACAGGATCTGCCCTGAACTTATCACTTCGGTTGACGAGGGTCACGCTCTTGCAGTACGCGAGAAGCTGTGAAGCACTCTCGAAGGCAGCATTCCCCCCTCCGATGACCACAACGTCCTGCCCGCTGAAAAGAGGACCGTCACAACTCGCACAGTAGGTGAGGCCCTTGTGCTCGAATTTATCAGCACCAGGTATCTCCAGTTTCTTGCGGAAGCTACCAGTCGCAATGAGAACAGCCTTTGCCACATAGGAACCTTTGTTCGTTGTTATTTTAAAACCACTCTCGATTTTCTCACAGCTCTCTCCAACTTTTATTTCCACAAAATTACCAGCGTATGCACGGAGGTGGGCCTCCAAGCTTTTTGCAAATTCTGCACCGGGAATTTTAATAGTCCCTATCCAGTTTTCAATACCTTCAGAGACGGTACTCTGGCTGTTCCAGTCTTTTGTTATGAAAAGAGTCTTGAGCTGCTTGCGTGCTGCATAGACACCGGCAGCAACGCCCGCAGGACCACCACCGATGATTGCCAAGTCGTACGTCATGCGGATTATTGTAGCATATCTGCTACTTCAACTTACTGCGTCGTAGAAAGGCCGGTACTGCACCCCAATCATCATCGTCATCCACTGGCTTTGTTTCTTTCTTCTCATCAAGTCCCGCAGGTGTTGCTACCTTTTCCTTTATATTAATATCCTTGATCGGAGTGGGAGAAGGAGTTGAATTAAACATCCTCCTTCGCGGCTCCTCCTTCGCTTCGAGCTTCTTTTCGTCACGGACAGGAACCGCATTCTGCGCACCGAATGTTGTCCCCTTTGTTGCCCCAGGAGCTGTATTGAGAGGGTTGCCGGCAGCCCCCTCTGGAAAGCCGGCTGCAATAACGGTGACTTTAACTTCGTTTTTCTTGAGCTTATCATCCCGGACTGTACCGAAGATAACCTTTGCCTGAGGGTCGATGGATTCGGTAATGACTTTTGCAGCATCCTGGATTTCGAACATGGTGAGGTCCTCGCCTCCGGCAATGGAGAAGAGCACGCCCTTTGCTCCGGTTATGGAGACATCGAGGAGTGGAGAATTGATAGCGAGCTTTGCTGCCTCTATTGCGCGATTCTCACCAGTTGCAGTGCCAATGCCCATAAGTGCTGACCCTGCATTTTCCATGACGGTGCGAATGTCGGCGAAGTCGATGTTGATGATTCCGGGAGTGGTGATGAGGTCGGAAATTCCCTCGACGGCTTGCCGCAGTATTTCATCGCAGATAGCGAATGCATTCTTTACAGTGGTATTTTTATCAATCGTCGAAAGAAGACGGTCATTTGGAATGACGATAATAGCATCAACTTCCTTGCGCAATTCTTCGAGCGCGGTTTCCGCAACCTGTGAGCGCTGCTGTCCCTCGAAAAAGAAAGGTTTTGTCACGACCGCTACGGTGAGAGCACCGAGCTCTTTTGAGGTCCGCGCGACAACAGGACTTGCTCCGCTTCCGGTTCCTCCACCGAGACCGCAGGCGACAAAGACCATGTCAGCGCCCTTGATAGCTTCCTGAACATCTTCTTTCGTCTCTTCAATGGCTCGCTTTCCCATCTCCGGGTTCATTCCAGTACCGAGACCCCGAGTGAGGCTCTTGCCGATATGGATACGTCTCTTGGCCAGGGAGTGGTGAAGCTCCTGAGAGTCTGTGTTAATGGTGATAAAATCAACACCCTTAACTTTAGAGCTGATCATGTGGTTGACTGCATTCTTTCCGGAACCTCCGACTCCGATAACTTTTATCCGGGCAAAGGCTTCAATGTCTGGCGTGATGTTTGGCATATGTACACATCATACCACCCTCGTTTTAGGGTGCAAGAGCTAAAAAACGAAGCAATACAAGGCGATTTTAGGGAAGGGATGAGGAATTATTGACGCCATTTAATTCTCATGTCATTTTATTTTTCAGCTTCTGCCCACTTTCTTCACACCTTATTGACTTTTTTAATAAAAAAACTATTTGCATTAGTTTGGCGAGGTGAGATAATGCCTCCATTATCAACTCTAATATATACAACACATATGGATGAAACTACACCAAAATATTTTACTGAATTTAAAAAGGAACTCTTTGGGCATCTTAAATATAAATTCGATGGTATTTCAGAACAAGTGGCTAAACTCTCTGAAAAAGTCACAGTTCTGGAAATTGATATGAAGGAAGTTAAAGAGACAGTGCACAGGACCAATAAGAGGCTCGATCAACATAGTGACCTCGTGTCAATTTTCATCAAGCAGTGGGATAAGCACGAAACCCGACTTACGAAGTTAGAGAAGGAAGTGTTTTAAGGCAAAAACTGCTTCACCCAGCTCAGGATAGCTTTCCACATTTTCACGAAAAATAGGCTGCTCATATCGATGGGCGCATCTTCGTCGGTGTGCGTTCCAAGAATGCAGAGTCCATAAGCAACAGCCCAGGTGGAATCGCGATAACTCTGTTTTTCTTCGCGACTGAGATTTACGAAACCGATGCGTGATGGTAGGCGGAGTGCGCTCTTTGCCATTTCTTCAATTCCTGAAAGATTTGCACCTCCACCAATGAGGATGATACCGGCAGGAAGAAGACCGCTTCGTCCGATCTTTTTCAAATGGGCTTCAATGAGCTCGAAAATATCTGAAAGTCTTGCTGAAATAATTTCCTCGAGCTTCCTGCGGGGATACGCACTGCCGGTGATTGCCCCTATCTTTATCTGCTCTGCCTCTTCGAGTGGAACTTTAAGGCCGAGGGCCACATCGTTGGTGATGTCGGTAGAGCCGATAGGGAAGACTTCGAGCGAGACGGGGACGTTGTTCTCGAATACGCAGATAGAGACGGTCTCAGCCCCGATGTTTGCAAGGACACAGCCGGCGGCTTTCTGTGCCTTGGAAAGGGTTGTGAGACTTGCAGCAACTGGTGCCGCCATGACATCCTCCACACTAACACCTGCTTCCTCAACAGCCTGAATGAGATCATTCAGATGATGTTCGAGACAGGTGATGTAGAGCATGCGCACTTCGAGCTTGCTACCCTTCATGCCCTCAGGATTTCCGAGTGTAGGCTTGCTGTCGATCTTGTACAAAAGGGGAACACTGTTGATTATTTTTTTATTGAGAATTGCTCCAGGAGAAATATCTTTTTCACACTGCTCGGCAATCTTCTGTATATCAAGAGCTGTGATCTCGAGGTCAGCCCGGGAAATGATGATAGAACTTGTGGAAACAATGCTTCCAAGCCCAATACCCCCGATTGAAAGGAAAGCCTTCTTCACTTTCACACCTGCTTTTTTCTCCGCTTCGCTGAGAGCGGAACGGATGCTCGTCACAACTTCCGGGAGGTTTATAATATATCCGTGGCGCATGCCGCGTGACTCGGCAATTCCCATACCGAGAATTTTCGGCATGTCATTTTTTTGAACTGCGCCAGTGGTAATAACCACCTTTACGCTGTAGGTGCCGATATCGATACCGGTGATGATGGAGCGTGACATTTCGTAGGATGAATCATATGCCAAACTGTTTTCGGAATTTGGCCTCTATGCGTTCCATTGTACTACCATGATCGTATCCTTTCAAATGCACAAGTCCGTGGATAAACAGAAAACGGAGAAAGTTTTCGTACGGTCGGTCGAATTTCTCCGCTTCCTTTCGAGCTTCCGCAAGACAAATGAACATCTCACCTTCTTTTTTGGAGAGGGGAAACGAAAGAATATCTGTTGGACTGTTGATATTCCTATAGGTGAGGTTAAGCTTCTTCATTTTTTCTGAACTGATAAAAGAAAAAGAAAGCTCGTACTCTTTTCCAAGTACTGCTTCCTTTATTTTGGTAAACTCTTTCTTCCTGTCCATTATCGAGAGAAACGAGAGGTTTTCTCTGCCATTTTTCCCATCTTGATGAGTTCCTGAATCTCAGCCTTTCGCCTGAGAGACTTGAGGGTCTTCATTTTTATCTTGTATGAGGAAAGATCCCTCTGGTTGTATCGGAGGCTTCGAACGCGAGGAAGGATGCCTGCGCTCTGGACTTTCTTGGTGAAGCGGCGTAGGATTCCCAGCCCGTTTTCACTGCCGTTTCGTGTTACTTCTGCGTTTATCATAGTGGGGAAATAGTAGCACGAGGTTAAAAAGAGCGCAAGGACCCTTATTTCTCGAGCTTTTTCATGTATTTCGGCAATTCTGAGAGGGGCACGATCTCCTGTGCATGGGTATCTATGTTCCTGACGATTGCAGTCTTATCGAGCGCTTCCTTTTTTCCCATGATGATGAAGTAGGGGATATGTTGCTTCTCTACAACAGAGACCTGTGCCCCGAGGCGGTCCTTGGCAAGGGAAAGGCATAATGGGATCTTTACCTGTCGGAGACTTTCGATGACGGAGAGGCTTAAGAGTTTCGATTCAAATCCAAGCTGGACGAAAGAGGCGAAAGGCTTCTTCACTTTCTTGAGTTCCTTTCGCAGTTCGGGTCGATTGCCTTTTATGAGCAGGGAAATACCGACACCTTGAGTCTCACGCTTCAGTGCAATTTTTTTCGAAAGGCCGTTGTAGCGGACACCGATTGCCAGGATCTTGTGCTCACTCGAGCTTTTCTTTGCCTTCTTGTCATAGTCGAGATTGGTAATGGAGAAGACAGTCTCGGTACAGTACTTGCGGTTGCCGATGAGGTGATGATTGATTTTGTATGGGATAGTGAGAGTTTCGAGGTGCTCGAGTACCTCTTCGAAATGGATACGGCTCGCCTCAGAAAGGAAGTTCATAGAGCGGGGGGCCATCTCGTTGAGTTTCTTGCACTTTTCATTTGTGCAGCTCAAAAGTTCGAACGGATCTTTCTTGAGCAGTTCGCGGCATTCAGCATGCATGTCATTGACGTTCTTGCGGTAGTAGTTGGTGAGGTCTCGCGTGTAGCGAGCAATGGAATCTTTGTCTCCAATGCTATTGATTTCCACGCCGATATTCGTATATCCCTCTTCGGCCAGCATGATCTTCGCTGTTTCTATGAGCGTGGCCTCGGCGATGCTCTTCGAATTACCGATGATCTCAAGGTCGCAGTACCGGTGGTAGTCGGAGCTCTTTTTGAGCGAACCCTTGAATGGTTCCTTGAAGTAGAGAAGGACGGGCTGGGGCAATGAATAAAGGTTTTCCTCTTGGTACATCCGAAGAAGGGCAATCTTCTCTTCGACATGAAGGGGGAGTCGTCCCTCAGCATCTTCCTCGTCGTCAATATAGTCCCCATCGAGGAGGCCCCGAGCGAGGTCGATATCGCTTTTCTTTATGCTCGGGCTCTGACGCGGAGTGAATCCGTAGTAGACGGGGATTTCGCCAATTTTGTCGAGATGATCATAGGTATTGAACTTCGATTCAGCTACTTTCTTTTCAGTCTTTGGCCTGTTTATTTTTTTTGTAATCGTTGTTGTTGGCATAATGGGAACGTGAGCTTATCTTCCTGGGAATAGCGCTAGCTTTGTCGGAGGATAGAGTCGAATAAGGGGTCGTCCGACGATATATTTCCTTTCGAGCGGTCCCCAGACGCGCGAATCCGAGCTTTCTCTCCTATTATCTCCCATGACGAAGTATTCGGTGTCGCGAAGCGTGATGGTGAAGTTGTCTCCGGCTGTGCGTCTCGACTCCGTAATGTGTGAATCGTCAATTTCAATACCCTCAGGATGCTCTTTATTAACCACCGTTATCTTCCCTGACTTGAGAGTCACTGTTTCGCCGGGAAGTCCGATAATTCTCTTGATAAAAAACGTTTCAGGATTGAGTGGATAGCGGAAAATCACAACATCATCACGCTTGGGATCCTGGAAATGATAGGTGAGCTGATCGACAATGAGATATTGACCGGAAGTGAAGGTTGGATCCATGGATGCACCACTCACAATGAAGGGCTGGGCGACATACATGCGGATTGGAATGACGATTGCGATGGCAATGAGGGTGAATTTTACGATTTCTTTTAAAAAATTTTCTTTAGAAGTCTCCATTAGTTGCAATTATATCGCGCAGAATCGTTTGACACAAGATTCAAGTGTATGTCACACTACTGTTCATGCCATATGTAATCGCGGGTTTGGGAAATCCGGGTGAAGAATACGAAGGAACGCGTCACAACACCGGACGCATTGTGCTTGATGCAATAAGAAACTCCGAAGAACTCGGAGATTTCAAGTATGACAAGAAAAGCAACGCCCTCGTTGTCAAAGGAAAGATAGGAAAGGAGAGTGTGACATTCGTCGCCCCTGAAACCTTCATGAATAATTCAGGAAAATCAGTCGTGTACTATGTAAAAAGCGTCAAAGCTGCGGAAAAACTCATTGTTATCTATGACGATTTCAATTTACCTCTCGGCCGTATCCGCATTTCATTCAACAGAAGCTCTGGAGGACACAATGGAGTTGAATCGATCATCAGGGGAGTGAAAACGGAAGCTTTCCTCCGCATCCGAATCGGCGTTGCTCCAGAAAATGCAAAAGGAAATGCCAAAACGCCTCACGGTGATGAGAAGATAGAAAAATTTATTCTTGGAAAATTCAAAGAAGATGAAATGAAGGTTGTGAAGAAGGTTTCGAAGGTTGTTGCCGAAGCAATCCGGACAATCCTCACTGAAGGAAAAGACAAGGCAATGAGTGTCTATAATGCGGCGTAAAGGGTTGACTTTTGGAGCATATTTGTTAACCTAAAAGCAGCTTCAAGCACCTCTTTTACTTTGGGCCTCGCACGCCTCAACTCGAAGAATGCGTTGCGGTTATAGTTCCTCCCGACCCAACTATTTACTACGAGTTCTAAAACTGCTAAACCACCGCGCTTTTGCCAGCCTCCGGTGGTTTTGGTTTTTTTATGCAGTTTTTACTACTCCTATTTCTTCTCCCCCACAAATGAAAGTGCCATCTTCTGCTCCTTGGTATCGAAGAGAGTTATCTTGAAGTTGTAGTTCTTTCCGAGTTCGAGAGTCTTGCGGAGCTTCTCCTCGGAACCAAATTCAGAAATGTGAACGAGCCCAGCAATACCTTCCTCAATAGAGGCGAGCGCTCCGTGTTTGTTGAATTTGATGATGACTCCCTGCACGAGCATATCCCTCTTGTACTTCTTTCCAGCTTCCATCCACGGATTTTCCTTGAGGGCCTTCATGGAGAGGGAAATTTTTCCTTCTTTGATCTCAATGATCTTCACTTTGACCTTCTGGTCTATCTTGAAGAGAGTTCGGGGATCCTCGACGAGCGCCCAGTCGATTTCTGAAATGTGCACGAGTCCTTCGAGGCCATCCTCAATTTTTACGAATACTCCGAAGTCAACGATGCCGGTGACGACTCCGCTCACTTCGTCGTTGATCTTGTATTTTCCGATAATCTTTTCCTTGTCCTTCTGCTCAGGGCTCTTCTCTGAGAAGATGAGCTTTCCTTCCTTCGGGACGATGGAAATGATGGAAACAGAAATGCGCTGGCCGATGAGCTTTCTCAATTCCTCGAGAATCTTGTCCTTGTCGCCATCATCGACGCGAGGGTAGTGCTCGGTCTTGAGCTGAGATGCGGGAAGGAACCCGGAGATGCCCTGCCACTGGATGATAAGACCTCCTTTGTTTGCCTCCATGACAGGAAGGTCGAGGATGGTCTTGTTCTTGATGGCTTCCTCGGCTTCGCTCCAGATGAGGGCCTGGCGCGCCTCTTTGAGGGAAAGCTCGATGTACCCATCCTTGTTGTCCGTATCGACTACCTTGGCTGCGATAACATCACTAATATTGAGTTTCTTGATAATATCGCGGGCGGTAATGTATTCCTTGCCATAGATAATACCCGTGCCGAAAGGGGCAAGACTGATGTATACTGCTGACTTTTCTATATTGATAACTGGTCCTTCTACGAGGTCTCCGACCACCGGTGGATTCTTCGTTTCTGTGAGGAGCCGATCCATGAGGCTCTCTTTTTTAGGGGAAACTACCGCTTCTTCGACTGCCATAAATATGTGTGAGCACGAGGCCGCTTTTTAATAATAATGATAAAGGTGCGGGGTTACGTGCCAAGCCACTATATGGGATAATTGCTTTTTTGTCCACTTTTGATATCATTCCCCTATGGTCATCAGCTATTTCGGAGGAGAATTTTTTAAAGTGCAGTTCGGAGATATCACTCTCGCTTTCAACCCTATTTCCAAGGATTCAAAATTAAAAACAAGCCGTTTTGGTGCCGATATCGCCTTTGTGACCGCCCACCATCCTGATTTTAACGGTATTGACCAGGTCACTCATGGCGACAAGACACCATTTGTCGTTTCGGGGCCTGGAGAATATGAGGTGAAGGGGGTTTTCATAAAGGGATTGCCGTCAGAGTCCAACTATGGAGGTTCACCACTCATCAATACCATATATACTGTCTCGCTCGAGAACATGAATATCTGTTTCCTCGGTGCGATCAATACGTCCGAATTGAAAAACGAAACGGTCGAGGCTCTCGACGAGATTGACATCCTTTTTGTACCGATGGGCGGGGAGGGTGTGCTCGATCCTGCAAAAGCATACAAGCTCGCAGTTTCTCTCGAGCCAAAGATCATCATCCCTATGCACTATGGGGATATTGGCGGGAAGGATGCCCTGAAGATCTTCCTGAGGGAGGCTGGAGAAAATCCAAAGCCAGAAGCAAAGCTCACTCTCAAGAAAAAAGATCTTGATGGCAAAGAGGGTGACGTCTTCGTTATCGATTCTTCGAAAGAATAATATATTTCCATGTTGCATCACGTAGAAAATCATATAGAAAAAATGCGGAGGAAGCCTCTGCACGTAAAAAAACAATATTCTTTTCTTGTTTCGCTCACCATCACCCTCATCATTTTCGGATTCTGGTTGAATTCATTTGGAATACGGGCAAACGAATCAACACTGGCAAACAAAGCTCCATCTCCCATTTCTTCACTCACTGCTGGCGCTGGCGATGCCTTTGTATACGTGAAAGAACTGTTTTTTGGAGCAAACAAGACGGTCTATTCTTCAGATAATGTGGAGGTGACAGGGGGAGGGAAGTAGTGTTGCTTTTCGATTGGGTTTGGTATAATAGGGGCATGACAGCGAAGCAACTCTCACATCTGACCAAACTTGCAAACCAGGCTGAAAAAACAGCTCGACTTGTTGAGTACAATCGATTTCTGATCGAAACATTGCTAAGTCTCGACGAGGCTCGCAAGGGGAAGGTTAAACGAATTAAATCCGCTAGAGAATTATTCCTCGGACTTGGAATCTAAAAGTGGAGGCTTGACTGCCATTCATACCATAGTATATACTTAGGTATATGAATACAAAAACCCTTTTAACAGTGAAAACAGATAAGAGTCTTAAAGAAGCGGCACAAAAAACTGCGGAGACTCTGGGTTTTTCTCTCGGGACCCTTGTAAACGCATATTTAAAGCAATTTGTACGTACAAAAGAAGTTTCGTTTAAAGAAACTTATAAACCTTCTGAGTATCTGAAATGGGCAATGGAAGAGTCTCGTAAGGAATATGAGTCAGGAAAGATGAAGGGATACAAGAGCGTAAAGGAATTGCGAGAAGAGCTCGAATCTTAATTATTCTTTTAAATTATGTTATTTCAATCCGCTGAATTTAATAAGCGCTTTAAAAAGCTGCCTAAAAAACTCCAACAGAAAGTTCTCGACAGACTTGAACTTTTTGAAAGTGATAAGTTTAGTGAAATTCTTGATAATCATAAATTAAATGGAGAACATGAAGGGCGGAGGAGTATAGATATTACCGGAAATTTGCGCGTAATTTACGAAGAAGTTAAGAAAGATGTATATGTCTTGGTGACAGTCGGTACCCATCCGCAATTGTATGGGTAAAGTAGTGCAAATCCGACCCTTTTCTGGTATACTTTCCGAGTAAAAATCATATATTCTCATGGCCAAAAATTCTGATAATAGACCCAACTCCAAAGATCCTGCAGACGGCGTGGAACGCCGCGATCCCTCTCTCGGCATCGTAGCTCGCAGCATCACCACCGAAATGCGGGAGTCGTATCTTGACTATGCCATGTCGGTTATCACTGCCCGTGCGCTTCCTGACGTCCGGGATGGACTCAAGCCAGTGCATCGCCGCATTCTCTATGCTATGCATGAGAAAGGCCTCACATTCTCATCAAAATTCCGCAAGTCTGCGGTGGTAGTCGGAGACGTGCTCGGAAACTATCATCCACATGGAGACGTGGCAGTGTACGATTCGATGGTGGTGATGGCCCAGGACTTCAAAATGCGCTACCCACTCATCGCCGGACAGGGAAACTTCGGAAACATTGATGGAGATTCTCAGGCTGCAATGCGATACACCGAGGCAAAGATGTCCCGCCTCTCTGCTGAACTTCTCAAGGATATTGAGAAAGATACCGTAGACTTCCGCCCCAACTACGATGGTACGCGCAAGGAACCGATCGTGCTTCCAACCGCCGTTCCCAATCTTCTCTTGAATGGAACCCTCGGTATTGCCGTCGGTATGGCAACGAACATTGCTCCACACAACCTCAATGAAGTGGTTGATGCCACAGTCCATCTTCTTGAAGACAAGGATGCAACGACGGAGGACCTTCTCACGCACATCAAGGGCCCAGACTTTCCAACAGGAGGGATCATGTATGGGGAAAAGGATATTCATCATGCATACTCCACGGGACGAGGAGGTATCGTGGTTCGGGGTGAAGCTGAGATTGTTGAAGACAAGAAGGGACAGTACCAAATCATCATTTCATCTATTCCATACCGCGTCACGAAATCTGACCTCATCATAAAGATTGCGGATCTTGTACGCGACAAGGCAATTGAAGGAATCAAGGGACTTCGCGACGAATCTGACAAGGAGCTCCGCATTGCAATCGACCTCAAACAAGGTGCACACCCAGAAAAAGTCCTCAACTATATCTACCAGCACACCCAGCTTGAAGATACTTTCCATGTAAACACAGTGGCGCTTGTGAATGGGGTGCCGCAGACACTTTCCCTCAAATCCATCCTCGAGGAATTCATCACTCACCGCATTGAAGTTATTCGCAGACGCACGAAATTCGATTTGAACAAAGCAGAAGAGAGGGAGCACATCCTCCTTGGACTTAAGAAGGCCCTCGATCATATCGACGAGATCATCACCCTCATTCGGGGATCAAAGGATGCAATCGAAGCGCACGCAAACCTCATGAAGAGGTTCAAATTCTCCGAACGCCAGGCCACGGCTATCCTCGATATGAAGCTCCAGAGACTTGCGGGTCTCGAGCGAAAGAAGGTTCTCGAAGAGCTTGCGGAAGTACAGAAACTCATTGCTGAACTTAAGGAGATACTTGGCAGCGAAAAGAAGGTGCGTGCACTCATCAAGACTGAGCTTGTAGATATTAAAGCTAAGTACGGAGACGATCGCCGCACCAAGCTCATCAAACATAGCCTCAAGGACTTCAATCCAGAAGATCTCATTCCGGACGAAGAAAGTGTCCTCGTTCTCACGAAGGGCGGGTACATCAAGCGCACGAATCCCGACGAATACCGCAAGCAGAAGCGTGGCGGTGTGGGCGTCGTCGATCTCGATACGAAGGAAGAGGACTTCATTTCTCACCTCATTTACGCGAGTGCGCATAACGATCTTCTTTTCTTCACTGACATGGGAAAGGCATACCAGATAAAGATGTATGATCTGCCGGAAGGAAAGCGTGCCACAAAGGGAAAATCCATTATGAACTTCCTCTCACTTTCTGAGGGAGAAAAAGTAACTTCGATTCTGCCGATGCCGAAGAACAAGAAGGAGGCCGACGGACTTTCTCTCATGATGGTCACGAAAGGAGGAACTGGCAAGAAGACTTCCGCACAGCACTTCCGCGACGTACGGCGCTCAGGTCTCATTGCCATCACTCTCGACGATGGAGATGAGCTCATGTCAGCGTCCTTTGCTTCAAAAGGCGATGATGTTGTCATTGCCACAAAAGAAGGTCAATCAATCCGCTTTGAAGAATCCGAAGTTCGCGAAATGGGACGCAATGCTGCTGGTGTGCGCGTTATCAAACTCGGCAAAGGCGACCACGTGATCAGTGCCGATGTTGTTCCAAAAGACGCCAAGAATCCAGCACTTTTTGTCATGGGTTCAAATGGTTATGGAAAAAAGACCAAACTTTCCGAATACAAGACCCAGAAACGTGGAGGTTTCGGTATCCTCACGATGAATATCACAGCAAAGACGGGACCCCTTATGGCTGCCAAGGTGGTGACCGATGAGGATGCGGAGATTGTCGCAATGTCCAAGAAGAGCCAGGTGATCAGGGTGGATATAAAGGAAATACCGACACTTGGACGATCGACTCAAGGCGTGCGTGTCATGAAGCTTCGTGAAGGAGATTCGCTTGCGAGCCTGATTTGCCTCTAGTATATAGACGTATTTTCTCTTGATTTAATATAAATGTAATAATCCAATCTCTCTCCCGTCAGGACAGGTAAGAAGAAGAAAAAGACCGTATTTTTCTTCTCCTGCGTTCTTTTTATTTAATTATTATTTTAACAAAAAAAAGATGACTACACACAAAATATATAACTTTGCGGGAGTAGTTATACTAGCTGTGTTTGTGGCTGCTGCACTCTTCGGAGCGACAGCTCTCAATGCACAGACTACCTATGCCCCTCCTGCAGGATATACAGCCATGACGGACGGTAGTGGAACATATTATAATTCCGCATCCGGCCTCTACTTCTACCCAAGCAGCGGACTTTTTAGCCCGCAGCCTCCGACAATTCCCTCAGGATTCCAGTTTTATGCAAACGGAATCTACTACAACCCGGCCACAGGAAGTTACTATAATCCCGTGACCGGACAGTACTCGTCTCTCGTACCGCTCGGACCAGCTACAATGACAAATGGTGCCTATAACATTCCAGCTGGTTACAATGCCTCGGTCTATGGAACGTACTACAACTCTGCAACAGGCCTCTACTACGACCCAACAACCGGTTTCTACTCTCCTAACGCACCGGTAGGGCCTGTACCAATGACGGGCGTACTTATCCTCCCGAGCCCATCTCCTGCATCGTCGGTAGTTCCGACTCCAACTCCGATTACGTACTTCGTCCCTGGAGTACCTAATACCGGAATGGGAGGCAATGCATTACCTACCATCATCCTTCTTGCATTTGCCGGAGCGCTCAGCGTAGCTGGTGTGACGTATCTCGGCAGAAAGATGGTGAATTAGGCAATGGGTAGATAAATACAACAAACAGGCAGTCATGAAATCATGGCTGCTTGTTTGTCATAGGTAGAGGCTCTTTTCGTCAGAGAAAGGGCCATGGACGCTGTTCTACATTCAGAAGTATTCTTTTTCATCTCCTCGGTTGGCTTCATCCTGCTCTCTATCATTGTGTTCGTCCTCCTCTTCTACATCACTCGAGCCGTGCGCTCCTTCACGAGTCTCATGGAGAAGATAGGAGAGAATGTCGACAGTGTGGGGTATGCAGGAAGGGAACTGATCGAGGACATGAGGAACAGCATCGCGTTCCGGCTATTATTCAGGAATAAGAAAAAATAAAAACATGACTACAAAATCACCATCAAAAGGGATTCATCGCAGAAGAGTTTCGGCAAAAACAATGCTCACGATTGGAGCGGGGGTGGCAGCCATTGCCACAGCCTCATACTACCTTTTCGGCCCGGCGGGAAGGGAGAATCGGGAAAAAATGAAGGGATGGATGATAAAGATAAGGGGAGAGATCATTGACAAGATCAGGGACGTCAAAGAGCTCACGGAGCCTGTCTATCACGGTATAGTTGACTCAGTCATCGCCTCATACATGACAACAGCCAAGGTGAGCAAGGATGAGCTCCATGCTTTTGCAGAAAGACTCAAGAATCAGTGGCGGGAGATTGTTAGGACCACAGAGAAAGAGCCGAAAAAGATCGTGAGAAAAATAAAAGCCCGTAAAAGCTAGGAGAGGTGCTTTGCGACAAGCTTTGTCATTTCAAACATATTGACCATCGACTTACCATCAAAAACTTTCTTGAGGGTCTCGTCGGCATTGATGTTCCGCTTGTTCTTTTCATCCTGAAGCTTGTTTTCCTTGATGTAGACCCAGAGTTTCTTTACAACTTCAGATCGGGGCATAGGACCTTTTCCAACGACGGCTGCAAGTTCAGGGCTTACTGTCAGAGGCTTCATAAATGCTGAATTGTCTTTTGACATGTGTATATAAATTATTTAATAACCCCCCTATTATACTCCCCCTCGGGATTTTGCGCTATTTCCCCACATCGAAGGTTATCGGTGTCAGCTTTTTTCCGCTTCCCCGTCTATGGGGTATAGGTCCTTGTGGGATAATTATCATTAATTGCATAAATATATGGGAATAATACTATGGATTATATTTGGGGCATTGGCCGGGTGGATCGCTTCCATCATCATGAAAAACAATGCTGAACAGGGAGCTCTTGGCAATATCGTGGTGGGTATTGTTGGAGCAGTCATCGGAGGATACGTGATGACGTTGTTCGGCCAGTCAGGTGTCACCGGCTTTAACGTATACAGCCTTATCGTTGCTATCGTGGGCTCCGTTATTCTTCTTGGAATCGTGAATGCGTTCAAGCGGGCAAGATAATGGAAAGTATACAGGGAAAAGAGGCCAGCACCGGGCCTTTTCCTTTGCAGAAGACGTCAGTGGTACCCGATCCAGATAAGGTACATGCCAGCCAGGATGTAGATTACTCCGGCAAAGGGAACAAGCCTGTGCTTCATTTCCCAGAGTGGAGCCATGTCTACCACCCGCGGAGCCACCGTGAAGAACGCACCTTTGAGCAGCAGTGTCCATCCGAGAAGGGTGATGAGGGACTGGGAGAAGGTGTCCCAGACATTGTGGGCCAGGACCTGGGCAATGCCCGCGGCCATTGTCATGATTCCGAAAGCAAGCACGGAGAGAGATTCCTTCCCAATTTCACGATAGAGCCTTGAATAGAAACTTCGGCTGACGAAGCAGCCGATCCCCATGGCGAGGATAACGGGACCCCAGATCTGTGCAAGAATTATGGTTGTGTTCATCCAATTGTTCTGTTATTGATACATGAGTATTATTGCACCATACATGCAAACTTCAAAAGCCTGAAACCTACCTTAACAGCCATTCTGAAATGTATCCTCTGTATTTTTCCCGGATATTCTGGGGCATATTATCGAAGTTGCCGATCTCCCTTCTCCAGAGCGGTGAACCGCATCTGCACTCCATTCTCCACCATATATGCCTCCCGGTCATTTCATAGTCCCACGTCAACTCTTCTCCAGCCTCAATATCCCTCATTGCCACAATTTTAAACAGATCCCTGATTCCACAGTTCGGATCACAGGAATGATTGAGCCAGCGCGCAATTCCCTTTGAGTCACGCCACTTGCGCTCTTCAAATTGGATGACATGATCGTATAACTCCTCATTCCAACGATCATCCTCCCAAGAGTATATTTCCCCATCCCAAACAGCTACAATCTCATCCTTGCAGATTTTCTCTTGAGCGAAAACAGCCCTGCCGAATTTATGATCAATTTTGAGAATGGCCTTCGGATTATCCATGGAATTTTGCTGCCGGGCTTGGAATCGAACCAAAATTTTCGCTTTCAGAGAGCGACGTACTACCTTTATACGACCCGGCAATAGAGTACAAAATAACTTAAAAAAGAATATAATTCAAGGTCTTGCGGCCCATTCTAGGAAACTAGAATGGGCTGAGGCCATTATATGGGACATAGGAAGTTACTGGGTTCGTTTTTACTCGAGGCACTGCCTGTTAATATCTTTCTACAACAAATAGGGGATATGGGCTATAATATCCTCATGTTTTCCGATCCTCAAAAAAATCTGGCAGAACTCGGCCTTGCTGATGGAATGAAGGTTGTAGACCTCGGTGCAGGCTCCGGCTTCTATACGCTCGAGGCAGCAAAGAAAGTCGGTGCGCGTGGTCGAGTCTATGCTGTCGATGTGCAGCAGGATATCCTGGGTAAGATAAAGAACTCGGCAAGCCTGGCGGGATTGCATAATGTCGAAGTGGTCTGGGGAAATATCGAGAAGATAGGGGGTACGAAGCTACGCGAGGGGATTGCAGACAGGATCATCATGTCCAACACACTTTTTCAGATAGCACCGGCTGATCGGGACAACCTGGCTCTCGAGACCAAGCGGCTCCTGGCTCCTGGAGGAAAGCTTCTGGTTGTTGACTGGACAAGTGGCAGTCCTCTCAGCCCCAAGACACTTGTACCACGAATGCTTGCCGAAGGAATCTTCCAGAAGGTTGGGTTTGCGATTGAGAAGACGTTTGATGCTGGAGATCACCATTATGGAATTATTTTCAAAAAATCATGAGTAAGTTTCAAGTCGTTGTACTCGCCATTTTCATTATCTGTATCGTCGCAGGTGTTGCGCTTTTCGCAACATACAAGGGACAGGAGGCGGAAGGTACGTTGCCGCCGGTAACGATCTGGGGGACCTTCCCGGCGGATATTTTCACAAGTCTTGTCTCGCAGCTCAACTCCACACGTCCCACATCCATTGCTGTAAATTACGTCGAGAAATCCGCTGCAACGTTCGATAGGGACTTTATAGAGGCCCTAGCTCGGGGTCAGGGTCCTGATGCAATCCTCATCCCGCACTCCTTGCTGCTTCGTCACGAGGACAAAGTTATTCCGATACCTGCAGAGGTCCTCACTGAGAGGGATTTCAGAAACACATACATACAGGAAGCCGAGCTCTACCTCTCTACTGGAAGGGAAGCATTGGCTCTACCATTCACTCTCGACCCCCTTGTCATGTATTGGAACCGGGATATCTTCACGAACGCAGGCATTGCCACCTACCCCCGCTACTGGGATGAGTTTGATATGATCACATCCCGCATAAATCTCAAAGATGAGAACTCGAATATCCGAAGAAGTGCCGTTGCCCTCGGTGAGTTTAATAACATCCAGAGTGCGCGGGAAATTCTCGGAGCCCTTCTCCTTCAGAACGGCAATCCAATTACCTCGCGAGGAATAACTGCTGAGGAAGGTGTGGTGAGTACCCTTGGTGATGGACGATATGCCGGCACGCAGTCGTCAGTTCCTACTGTAGCATTCTTTACCCAGTTCTCTAATCCTCGCGATCCGAGCTATTCGTGGAACCGTGCTCTGCCTTCATCAAAGAATTGGTTCCTCTCCGGTTCTCTCGCCACCTATTTTGGCTTTGCATCCGAGCTCTTTGACCTCCGGACAAAGAACCCAAATATCGATTTTGACGTCGCTCCGTTCCCACAGATTAGAAAGGGCAGAAACCGGGTGACGTACGGTTCAATGTACGGCCTCTCGATTGTCCGCAGTACAACCAATGCAAGCGCCACCTATTCCATCATGCAGATTCTAACGGCTCCCGACAGCCTGGCTCTTTTGAGCAAGATCTCCTATCTTCCCCCAGTGCGCCGCGACATGCTTGCAGCAGGTTCTACCGATCCTTACCAGGCCATCTTCTACGATTCTGCACTCATTGCCCGTGGCTGGCTTGATAGGGATGCTGCGAAGACTTCCGCCATCTTCCAGGCAATGGTCGAATCCATAACGAGTGGTCGAGCAACAATCAATGCAGCTGTTCAGACCGCGAACGACCAGCTTGAGCTGTCCCTCTCGGGTCAATGAATGAACTACCTATGAAAAATACACTTGTCACACTCATACTCGTTATCTCTGCAGCCGTGTTTCTCATGCCGCAAGCGGCCTTGAGTGTGGCTACACCGCCCCCACTCGACTATAGCGGCTTCGTGAAATGTGACGGGGTGCCTAACCCAGAAGAACCACAACGTAATGTCCGCTGTGACTTCAATGCGCTCATGGATACGGTCATCAAGACCATCAACTGGGCTTTCGTGATCTCCATTCCCGTTGTCACAGCACTTTTTGCATATGCCGGACTTCTCTACATGACAGGCAGGCCGAATTACAGGACAAAAGCAAACACCATTTTTACATCCGTGGGCATAGGGTTTATAATAGTGATCACAGCATGGTTCATAGTACACACGGTGGTGGATTGGCTGGTGGACAAGAGCGTGGTGCCAAACGCAACGATCTTCATAGAACAACAAATAAAATGAAAAAAATCTCCTTACTTTTGAGCCTTATTATTTTTACACTCTGTGTGGTAAGTATTCAATATACGCTTGCTCAATCGCCGGATAATAAAACAACTCTTCCTCCTGCTGATAACACAACACAACTTCCTACAAAAAAAAGTCCTACTGTTTTGTACCTCCAGAACCCTTTGAAAGCAAAGAACGTCGAACAGGCTCTCACCACTCTCGTTGATTTCGCCATCTTCATCGGTATCATCTTGGCCGTATTCATGTTCATCTTCATCGGCTTCAAGTTTGTCTTTGCTCAGGGGAACGAGACTGCCCTGAAAGAGGCGCGCAAGTGGTTTTTTTACGCGGTGGTGGGGACGGCCATTCTCATCAGTTCGCGGGTACTTGTGGAGGTGATACAGAATACCGCAACTTCCGCGGGGATAGTCAATGAGAATTTATTCAAAAAACAATAATATATTTATTATGAAAAAAAATATTTTTAAGATTGGTTTGTTAAGCACCACCCTCCTCTTCCCGATAATCACCTTTGCTGCAGGAAAGACATTGGGTGATATTGTAGTGACAATCATCAGATACTTCAATGTTGCCATCGCCCTTATCATCGGCCTTGCTATGGTGACGTTTGTCTGGAACGTATATCGCTATTTCTTTACCGACAAAAACAAGACTGATGCAGGAAAATACGTTCTCTATAGCATAATCGGTTTCTTCGTAATTCTTTCTATCTGGGGGCTTGTGGCAATTCTCACAAATACCCTTAAGCTCGACAATACTACGCCTGACTATCCTTTCTTCAGGGTTGGTGGAAGCCTCCAGCAGCCTCAGACTAATCCTCCACTGCATTATAATGCGGGGACAGGCTTTACCAACAACTCTCCTCATTTTAATGCCCTAAATTGGAAGAAGGTAGGGGGTGAATGATTTGATAAAATACTATCCCCATTCTCATTTGGACAGAAGAACTATCCTTGCTATAATTTCCACGTAATTACCAATTACTTTATTAGCTAAAGATTATATATGAAAAAAATAATTGCTTCTGTTTCCGGTGCTGCTCTGCTCGTGCCGCTATTGGCATCCGCGCAGGCACTGACTGACATTAATTCCGTTGCCGCCAAGGCAAAGAATCTAGGAGATCTTGTTGTGGGACTTGCCATCTCCCTCGCAGTCGTTTGGATTATCATTAACATCATCCGCTACCTCATTGCTGGAAACAGCGATGATAAAAGAAAGGAAGGAGGAAAAGCAATACTTTATGGAGTCGTTGCCCTTTTCGTCATCCTCTCAATCTGGGGTCTTGTAAATATCCTTCGAACGAGCTTTAGAACTGAGGATGGTCCGGTAAGAACTGACATTCAGAATCTCAAGCTTCCCCCTCCACCTTTCGTTCCCTAAATAATCCTCCTTGTTCCCATTTTGACCTATGCTATTTGACGTAAAAATCGTCTCCGCACAGACCTTCTCAAAGGTTGCAGCTAATCCTGCCGTAAGTTCCATTATGACAAAGATTGTGGATGCGATTGTCATTCCAGTCCTCGAAGCTTTCTTTCTTTTCACCTTTCTCGTCTTCGTCTGGGGACTCTTCGGACTATTCGTGAAGGGAGGAGATGCAACGGAAAGGAAACGTGCATCGAGTCATATTCTCTGGGGAACTATCGGGATGTTCATCATGATTTCCGCCTACGGAATTATCCGTCTCATTGGAAATACGATTCCTGGAGTGGGGGATCCGTTCCTGTAGGGAAACATCAAGAGGACAAAAGGAAAAGGCGACCGCGAGGATCGCCTTTTTTCGTAGTTTTCTTAGTGTGTGTAGATGAGCATTTCTGCTCTTTCTACATGACAACCTTCCGGAAGTCGGAATCTCACTCCTATTGCTACCGGGTTTTCGTAAAGAGGTTTCCAATCTTTTCCTCGGTCCCTCCGTGCAGGTATTTTCTCTGAGAGAATACCTTGTTCGGTATCATATTCCACAATATATGCCATATCTTTTTCTTTGATATACCATGGAAGCCCGCCACTTATCCACTTGGACCACTCTTTCGTCACCTCAATTTTTTCCTTGATGGAACGAGAGGCTTGGATATTTGAGTACCCTGATCCAAATTCCTGACGTTCGGATTTGCCCCAAAAGAAGAGGCCAAGTCCGATTGCGAGGATAATCCCCAATCCGATTACTGGTTTTAGACTGGATGATTTTTTCATGGAGGTGTACCTCCTGCTTGTGGAGCACTTACGTTAGCAACAGTCAGTCCCTTTTCATTGACGACCTTGCTGATACTGAGCTTCCCTTCACTCAAGGCAACTTCCTCGAAGACTTCATCTCGAGCTGTTTTGCCTTTCACGTTTTGATCTGCTGTATCGCCATTGCGGTAGAGCTTCATACGCGAGCGGATACGCTTGTTCATTGTGAGAGTATCCACGGACTGTGATTTCTTCTGGGCAATCTCAATGAGGATTTTGTTGCGGGCGTCCATCACGTTGTCCGCAACCTTCAGGATGACCTGAAACTTTGGGAATCTTAGGCCCAGACCCCTGGTATCATCAATATCGTTTTCCTCCTTGTGCGTGATGAGCTCACCATTTTTGATCTTATGGTAGAGCGCTGTGGAAATTTCCACTTGCTGCCTCTCCATCTCCTCTGTATCTCTGTCGTTTCCAAACTCTTGGAGCCATGCTGTGAGAATGTCATCCAGCAGGATCTTTCCGCCATTTATCCCATCAATATTGATGAAATCCGCCAGCTTTTCACCCTTTGTTTTTCCATTGAGTGTACCTGGGGGATCATCCCTGTCATCTGGCACCATTGCTACTGAAACGAGGCCATAGACATATGCCTCATCTTTGCATAGAATTGGCTTTTTGAGCATGAAGTCATGATCGATCTTTTTGAGATCAATTTCAATATGACCCACGATTTCAAACGGCCAGTCCAGGGTGAGTGTCAGGCGATCAACTACCGTAGTGGTTTGACGTCCCAAGAAAGTGATAAGCCAAACTTTCTTGGTAGGACTTGCCTCTGTTGATTGTGGGCCTTTGAATCCCATAATTCCCAGGAGGCCTCCGAGGCAGAAGGGAATGAGCCCCCATGCTGTCCCGTGGACTATCAGTACAGTTCCCAGGATGAGTAAGAAACTCAGGAATGAAAAGACTCCTACAGTATATTTGTTTTTCTCTATGACCGCGAACGCTATGCCCAATAAAATGAGCATACTACCGAGACTGTAAACGTATATCATAATTCACCTCCACTTACTGTACCCTACTCTCGCGAGCGGGTTTTGTTTATTTTCTGTTCAAATTTTCAAAGAGGTTAAGCGCAATACGCTAGAATATCCTCTGTTTTAATACAAACATATTTTTGTACTAAAGTCAATGATCACTCGAGGGTGATATATAAAGAAAAGGGGCGGAATGCTTTCGCATACCGCCCCAATTTTGATCTGGTCACATTTTTTGCTTTTTAAATGTGACCGTCATCTTTTCGCCCCGGTTGTGCACCCTGTACTCACAGGCGTGCCCGCCCCTTGCATCTCCAATGAGAACCCATACTGGATTCTCAGGAGTTCCCGTGTTAAACGCCGCTTCCATGTCGGAAGCGCGGTGGCGGGGTATTACCCCCCATCCACCCTCCGGAAACCGGAAGACTACGTCCTTTCCGGGACCGACGTCCGCCTCCGCATCCTCACATCCGGGAGGAACGTCGGCCACCTCATCGGGCGACCGGTCGTACGGCCATCCGACCGATCTGGCGGATTTTACTTTCTCCGCCTTTGTCTGGGAGGTGGGCCCCCCAAAGAAAAGGGGCCCGGCAATGCTGCCGAAGTTGATGACTACCTGCCCTGGGCCATTCGTGACACTCGTTGCTCCCGTCGGAACAAACATGAAGTTTGTCACAACGGTCGGGATTACCGGGGAAGAAACAGTTGATGATGCCTGTTTCGCTACCCGCTCCTCAACCTTTTGATTGATGAGATTTTCCATGTCGTTGGCACTCATTCCTTCCGTACCCTTTGGAAGCATGTACAAGAGGAAGGCGGTAAGGCATGCACAAAGAATCATGCCGCCAATCATCCCTACCCACATGCCGATTTCTTTCCAATCAGTAGGCTCTTGAGCCGGTTTGATTTCCGTCGTATCAGCTGCCACGTACGGACTCTTCGTGTTGCCAGTGGCATCCGCAAGAGCCATCTCAATCCTATAATCTTTGCTCGGATTGAACTGATATTTCGGCTTAAGGTCTACCTCGAATTCCTCCAGACTCCCTTGGGGGGGAGTCCCTGTTTTATGAATGACTAAATTCTGTTCTTCGAACAGAATTGTTGCCCCCTTGCCATCCTTTATCCGAATGGCGAACCTTTCCGTTAGGGGGTCCACGAAGGCCCTTAGGATATATTGTTTATCTACTTTTGCATTTCTGATCATAGCACAATCTTCCGTATCTGCACGACTCTCATGGGTCGTTGGTTGTTATTGAATTCTCAATTCCCGCACTTCCTCAACAGGAAAGGGGACAAGACTTTAATATGTATATAATTATACACATATTTTACATAATGTCAAGTATATTGTATTTGTGCCGGGGAGAGGACTTGAACCTCCATGGATTACTCCGCTTGCTCCTAAGGCAAGTGCGTCTGCCAATTTCGCCACCCCGGCATGATTCCATTTACATCTTCCACTCACGGTGCGCCCAGTAGGGATCGAACCTACGACCTTATCCTTAAGAGGGATCTGCTCTACCAGCTGAGCTATGGGCGCATGAAAATTCCGCAAACACCGAGGGGAACATTCGAAAAATATAACAGAAATGAGGTAAATTAGCAATTGCACTTTTTGGAAATAAAAGGACCACCGAAACGGGTCGGTGGTCTCTGTAAGTGCCTGGGCGGATCAGTCATGGACGAAACCGTCTTCGTTCCAGAATTCCACGAAGCGGCTGGCAGACTGGCCATGGGGCGGATAATAGAGGACCTCGAGGAAGGGATCCTCGTACAGATAATGCACATTCAATGAGGTATGAGGTATCTCCCGTTTGATTTGGCCTGCGGTCTTCATTATCTTTGGAGGGATCGTTGAGCCATACGCTGCAACGTAGCTATCGAATGGCATTTTTCTCCACTCCGCTGTCGGTCGAGAACGTGGAGTGCAGTCCACCATTCTTCTGTTCCCCCGCCATCCGAACACCCAGCAGAGAATTCCGCCGGCTGCAAATGCCAGAGCTATGGGGATTGTGGTGACAATACCCATCACGCCGGCAAGTACTCCGAAGAGCAACCCCAGACAAATCAGCGTACTGTTCGGTGTGTACTCATCCATCCACAGTACCGGCGGATTCCGCAAGGATGCCACGCGGTCGCTCATGTACTTATGAACACTTGAGGTTTTAAATGGAGCAATTCCGATACGCCGAAGCTTGTGGTCGATCGGCGCCTGCTCCCGCTCTTTTTTGCGCTGAGCTCGGGTTAACCGTTTCTGTCGGACTCGGTATGGATACTCGAATCCCGAACCTATTTTCATATCAATCCTTTGTTGAGCGTTATCCCCGAATGCTTCTGCGAAGCGTTCAATGTTCAGGGCTGGTTTTATGCTACAACGGAATTAATAGCGCGTCAACAGTTCTGTCGTGTGCTCGGGGTGGGAGTCGAACCCACATGCCTTGCGGCGGCAAATTTTAAGTCTGCTGTGTAAACCAATTCCACCACCCGAGCATATTGTTTTCTCAAATAGTCTGGAGGCCACGGCGAGAATCGAACTCGCGCATAGAGATTTTGCAGATCTCCGAATTACCACTTTTCTACGTGGCCCTACTTCTCCTATTCTATAGCGTGCGGGAGATTTCGTCTATGTGCTGGCGGTTCTTTTCTCCCATGTCGATCTCGAAGTCGAAAAAGGGGAGTGCACGCATGCGGGCCTTTGAAGCGAAGAATTCGCGGAACTCGGCTCTGCTCCTCTTTGCAAATCCTAAGGCTCCTTTCTCTTTTTCCTCAGGAAGGACGGTGAAGAAGATCGTCGCTCGCTGCCCCTTGTCCGAGACCGAGACGTCGGTGACAGTGATGATGGAGGTGTAGTTGGATTCGCGCTGAAGAAACTCGGCCGCCACCTTCTTTATCAGGTCCTTCAATTTTTCATCTCTGTTTTCCATACTACTTCTTTTCCACGGTTCGAAAACCCTGGATCTTGTCGCCCACGGCAATCTCCATTTTCGATTCAATGAGAGTTCCAAACTCGTAGCCTTCGCGAACCTCGTCGGTCTTTTCTTTCTGCTGTTGAAGCTCCTTTATCCTCCCCCTTCCGATCTCTGCATCGCGACGGAGAATCTTCACTTCGGATCCGATGAGAAGACTTCCCTCCTGAACCTTCCCCCCAACAATCTGCTTGTCCTTGTTCCTGCTGAAGACTGCAAGGATCTTTGCGGTACCGCTCACCTCATCGATATATTCCTTCGGAACCTTCGAGATGACGAGATTCTTCACGAACTCGATGAGGTTGTAGATGATATCGAATGACTCCACGCGCACAGTCGAACGCTCAAGAATGTTTTTTGCCTTGGCATCCGGCTTGGAATTGAAGGCGAGGATGATGATGGAAGGCATGCTCTGTGCCGCCTTCACGTCGCTCTCATTGATGCTACCAATACCCTCAGAAACGATTTTCAACTCGACCTTCTCATTGCGGATCTTTGAGAGCTCGTGTCGGATGGCGTCGAGGCTGCCGATAGCATCGGCTTTGAGGATGATGGGGATGATGATGGATGCGCTGCCGCTCTGTTCCATGTTGACCTTCGGTGGAGGGACGAACGCAGCAGCTCGTCGCTCTGCTTCCTTTTTGTCAGAGAGTGTGGCGAATGAAGAACCGACAGAAGGAAGCTTGCTGAAGCCGGTGATGCGCACGGGACTCGAAAATGTTGCCGACCTTATCGCATTGCCCTGGAAATCCTCGAGGATGCGGACTGGTGCAAACGCATCCTCGGCGACGACAAACATTCCGCTCGAAAGAGAGCCATTTTTAATGAGAAGCGTGGCGTAGATTCCTTTCCTGTTGTCGAGGCCTGCTTCGATCACCATTCCTTCGGCAGGAAGAGCTGCATCGGCCTTGAGATCAGCAAGGTCGGCAACGAGGACAATCATGTCGAGAAGATCAGATACGCCCGCACCAGTGAGTGCAGAGATGGGGACGACAGGAACATCACCTCCATAGCCCTCGACGTAGATCTCATGTTCCGCAAGGTTTGCCTTTGTCCGCTCGACGTCGGCTCCTGCCTTGTCTATCTTGTTGATGGCGACAACGTATGGGATTTTCTCTGCGAGAATGCACTTGAGGGCTTCGATGGTTTGCGGCTTGACGCCGTCCTCAGCCGAAACAACAAGGATTGCAATGTCAGCAACTCGTGCCCCGCGCTCACGAATGGCGCAGAATGCCTCGTGTCCCGGTGTATCGAGGATGGTCATTTTGTTCGACCCATGCACGACTTCATAGGCACCCAGGTGCTGGGTGATTCCTCCGGCCTCTCCCGCGACAATATTCGATTTGCGGATGTAGTCGAGGAGGGTGGACTTACCATGGTCGATATGTCCCATGACGACGATAACAGGCGGACGTTTTGACATCATGCGAACACTGTAGCAGAAAAATTAGGATTTGACCATCTTCATTGCCTCTGTTACCGCTTCTTTTTCTTCAAGGGAAAGTTCATATTCGGATGCACCTTTTGTAATCGGTTTCGAGAAGATGCTGATGCGTTCGCGCGCATAGAGGGTGGAGATGACAACGCCGGTGCCGCTCTCGTTGAGGAAGGCTGTGGCGAAGCTCTGGTTGCCACCGGAGTCAGTCGTACCTTTGAAAGGATTGAAGCGCACGGTGTGGACAGCCTGCACACTTTTCCTGAGACGGGTTTCGACGGTTGTGAGATATGATTCCATTTCTCCCTTGAATGCTTCAAGTTCTCCAAGTGATGTCCTCACAGAAGAAATCGATTCGCCCAGATTTTCGGAACTAGTTCCAATGAGAAATTTCCTGAGCCTATTGTGCAGCTGCACGACCATGGCTGCGAGGATGAGGATTGCCAATGCGAGGACGATAAAGATGACCATGGTTGGGTCTATTGTGAAATTCATATATGAAGTATAGAATACTTTTTATAAAATGATAAGGATATATCTCGATTATGCCTCTCTCACTCCGGTGGACAAGCGGGTGAGGAAGGTGGTCAAAAAGTACGAAACGGGGAAGTATTCAAATCCCTCCGCCCTTTACGCTACCGGAGTCGCCGCAAAGAAGGCATTAGAAGAGGCGCAAGCCCGCATTGCAAAAATTCTTCACGCGCATCCGGATGAGATCATCTTCACCTCAGGCGGCACCGAATCGAACGAAATCATTTTAAGGGGCGTGGAAGGGAGGCATGCGGTCATAAGTGCTATCGAACATTCCTCGATCATTAAAAGTGCGAAGGCAACCCGGGTGCGCGTAGATAGGGATGGTGTTGTTGACCTTGAAGAATTGAAAAAGGCAATTACGCCGGACACTGTCCTCGTTTCCATCATGATGGTTAATAACGAGACTGGCAGCATCCAGCCCATATCAGAGATCGCAAGGATTGTGAGAGACGCAGGCAAAAGATACAATACTCGAATTTTCTTTCACACCGATGCCTGCCAGGCAGGATACCTTCCGCTCCATGTCGAAAAGCTCGGAGTCGATATGATGACGCTCGACAGCAACAAGCTCTACGGACCGCGGGGAGTCGGCATGCTGTATATAAAGAGAGGTACGATGAAGGTGCGGCGTGCAGGAACAGAAAATGTTCCAGGCATCATGGGATTTGCGGCGGCGCTTGAGCTTGCAGATGAGATGAGAGAAAAGGAGAACAGACGACTTGCGGAATTGAAGGAATTCTTTATGAGTGAAGTGAAGAAAATAAATCCGATGGTCATAATTAACGGCTCGTTGGATAAGACCTCACCGCACATTTTGAATATTTCAATTCCAGGACTCGACGGAGAGTTCGCTGTTCTTAAGCTTGATGCAAAGGGAATAGAGTGCTCCACGAAAAGCGCCTGCCTCCGCGACGAGGATGAATCGTACGTACTCACGGCCATCGGCTCAAGCTCGAGAAATTCCCTCCGCTTCTCTTTTGGACGCGATACCACGAAAAGACAGTTGAAAAAAGTGTTGAAACAGAGTATATTTTAGGCATGGAACATCTCACGAAGCACCAGATCGTACTTCTCACTCTCTTGGTGAGCTTCGTAACTTCTATTGCCACGGGAATCGTCGTCGTATCTCTTTCCGACCAAGCTGCTCCTGGGGTCACACAGACCATAAATCGTGTTGTTGAGAGGACGATCGAAAGAGTCGTGTCGAGTCCTGCCGCCGCGGTGACCGCAACCGAATCCTTCACTCTTCAGCAGGCGATAGACAAGGTATCCAAAAGCATTGTACGCCTCAAGACAAAAAGTGGTGATGCTGGTACGGTGACAGGCACCGGCCTCGTTCTGACAAAAGAGGGGGTGGTGATTGCCGACAAGGCAACTGCAAGCACCCCGGACCTCTTTGCAGTTTTTCCTGACGGAAAAGAATTCCCTCTCCAGGTTATCCAGTCGCAGATATTAGGAGACATCATCTTCTTTGCGGCCTTGGCGCCACGCGACTATGCATTTCAGCCTGTCACTTCGCCTCGCGACATTACGTCTATGAAGTTGGGAGAAGCACTTTATGCGCTCGGAGGAAAGGAGTTGGATACCTTGGCTGAAGGACTTCTCCTAAAGCTTCGTACAAAAGTGGAGGATGACATCGAAACTTCCATTTCATCCAGACACCTTCTTCCTGGAAGTCCGCTCTTCACCCTTGAAGGTGAAGTCATTGGCTTGAAGACCTCCTCACTTCTCGAGAGCACCTCCTTCTACTCTGTTGCACTCCTCAAGTCAGTGGCACCCATGATATCGCGTTGATATTGACAAGGACGTTTTTTATCATTACTCTATATACATAGAAACACCTATGCCTCCGCTCACCAATTTCACCACAAAAGCAAAAGAAGCACTCCGCCGCTCCCACGAGCTGGCTATCGAGCGTGGCCAGAATCATGTGAATCCGATGCATCTTCTCTGCGCCCTTATCCTCCAGGAAGAGAGCATGGTCGCCTCGATCCTCGACAAGCTCGAAGTGGACACAATGCTTCTCACCGACGTCATTCTCGAGCATATCGAAGCACCGGAAGTTTCCCGTGTTCTCTCTCCTTCATACCAGATCTATCTCACCCCAGAGCTTGCTGCGATCATTGAGCATGCGGGCAAGGTTGCACATTCGCTCAAGGACGAATTCATCTCCACCGAACATCTTTTTGTCGGCTGTTTTGACGTACAAAGCCAGGCAAAAGAAATTTTTTCACGGTTCAAGATCACCCGGGAAGGTGTTCTTGGTGTCATTCAGGACCTTAAGAAGTCTGACGAAGCCGGCGATGACAAGCCCAAGAAAATGCGAACGCTTTCAAAATATGCTCGCAGCCTTACGAAGCTTGCGAAGGAAAACAAGCTCGATCCCGTCATCGGACGAGACAATGAAATTTTGCGAGTGGTACAGATTCTCTCGCGCCGGACGAAGAACAACCCGATTCTCATCGGAGAAGCTGGGGTGGGAAAGACTGCAATTGTCGAAGGTCTTGCACTCCGCATGGCCCAGGGTGATGTCCCGGAATCCCTCAAGGACAAAGAACTCATTTCTCTCGATCTCGGATCCCTCATTGCTGGTACGAAGTATCGTGGCGAATTCGAAGAGCGTCTCAAGAACATCTTGAAAGAAATCGAGCGTTCTGATGGAAAGATAATTTTGTTCATCGATGAGATTCATACACTCGTGGGTGCGGGTGCCTCGGAGGGGTCCATGGATGCTTCGAACATGCTCAAGCCTGCCCTTTCTCGCGGCGAGCTCCGTGCTATCGGTGCAACGACGCTCAAGGAATACCAGCGGCATATCGAAAAGGATCCTGCACTGACGCGTCGTTTCCAGCCGGTGCATGTTCTTGAACCTTCAGTGGAGGATGCAATCGCCATTCTCCGCGGACTCAAGGAAAAGTACGAGCTCTATCATGGTGTGCGCATCACAGATGATGCCATTGTTGCTGCAGTTAATCTTTCGAGCCGATACATTTCCGATCGCTTTTTGCCCGACAAGACAGTCGATCTCATCGACGAGGCTGCTTCTGCCTTGAAAATTTCTCTTGAAAACATGCCACCCCAACTCGAGGAGACACGACGCAAGATCATGCGTCTGGAGATAGAGAGGGAGGCGCTCAAGAAGGAACCGAACAAGGTCACGAGGTCCCGCATGGCAATCATAGACAAGGAAATTGCTGATCTCAGGGAGAGCACCTCTGAACTGGAACTCAAATGGAAGAACGAAAAGGAGACAATTACGGATATAAAGAAGATAAAGAAGGATCTCGAAACACTCCGTCTCGATGCCGAAGCTGCGGAAGCACGTGCCGACCTCTCGCGTGCTGCAGAGATTCGCTATGGAAGAATTCCTGCGCTCGAGCGAGATCTCGAGAACAAGAACAAGCGTCTCAAGAAGCTCCAGTCTTCACGCCGAATTCTCAAAGAGGAGATTACCGAACAAGATATTGCCGACGTCGTCTCGCGATGGACGGGCATTCCTGTATCGCGCATGATGGAGGAAGAGGTTCGCAAGCTCGCCCGCATGGAGGATGAACTCAAGAAGCGCATTGTTGGTCAGGACGAGGCGGTGAAAAAGATTTCAGACACAATCAAGCGTTCTCGTGCGGGTATCGCTGATCCTAATCGTCCCATCGGTTCCTTCATTTTCCTTGGCCCCACCGGAGTTGGAAAGACCGAGCTCACCAAGGCGCTTGCAGAGTTCCTTTTCAATGACGAGAAAGCACTTCTCCGTGTGGACATGTCTGAATTCATGGAAAAGCACTCTGTCTCCAAGCTCATCGGTGCGCCTCCAGGCTATGTCGGTCATGAAGAAGGAGGAAATCTCACAGAGATGGTCCGCCATCGCCCATACTCCGTCATTCTTTTCGACGAGATCGAGAAGGCACATCCGGAAGTTTTCAATATCCTCCTGCAGGTACTCGACAATGGACGCCTCACTGATTCCAAGGGCCGCACGGTCAATTTCAAGAACACTGTCATTATCATGACATCAAACATTGGTGCGCAGTTCATCGAGAAGATGGAAAAGATCGGCTTCGCTAAGGGAGCAGTGGATGCAGAAAAGGATAATTATGATGACGCAAAGGCGAAAGTCATGACTTCCCTCAAGGACTACTTCCGTCCGGAATTCTTGAACCGCGTTGACGACATCATCCTCTTCGACATCCTCCACAGGGAATCGATTGAAAAGATTGTTGGAATTCAGGTTGGCATTGTCATCGATCGGCTCAAGACAAAAAACATCAATCTTGTCGTTTCGCCGGAGGTTTTCGCATATCTTGCAAAAGAAGGCTACGATCCGCACTATGGAGCGCGTCCCTTGAAGCGTCTCATCCAGAACAAGATTTTGAATCCTATTGCCGGACTCATGATCTCGCAGGGCGTTGGCAGGGGAGGTACTATCTCTGTTTCTATGAAAAAGGGAACTGAAGAATTTGCATTTGAAATCAGGAACAAAAGGAGGGGTGAAAGCTCAATGGTGATGAAGGGGGTGGAGGTGTAAGAACTCTTGCGAGAACTCAAGAAAATGATAGACTCGTATAAGACTAAATATGCGCCGGTCGGATAGCGGCTATTCCAGGAGACTGTAAATCTCCGGCCTTTTAGGCATCGCTGGTTCGAGTCCAGCCCGGCGCACCATGAAAAAGTTTGAATACAAGAAGGGGCTCGCTTTCATGCGCGACTCATTCGTCCCGTTTTCCGAAGCGCACGTTAGTATCGCGAGCTCTCCTTTTCTCTATGGCCTTGCAATCTATACTGTTCTCAGCATAAATCTCGACAAGTCAAAGAAAAAACTTTCTGTGTTCCGCCTTGAAGATCATTGGAAGCGTCTCGTCGCTTCCGCGAAAATCATGGACTTCACCTCCTTCCTCAAAGAATGGGACTATGCACGCTTTGAAAAGATGGTGCGTGATCTCGTAAAGAAAAATGGCTTGAGGGAAGACTCTCTTGTGAGAATTGCTGTCTTTATCGATGCAGAAGTTGCAGGAACAAAGATACATGGCCTGCCAAACTCTGTCTGTGCGTATATATATCCAATGGGGGAGATCCTTCCACGCTCAGGCATTCATGTCTGCGTATCCAGCTATCGCCGAACCCCGGACAACTGCATTCCTTCCCGAGCCAAGGTGAATGGGGGATATGTGAACGTTTCTCTCATGAAAAATGAAGCACTCCAGAATGGCTACGACGATGCACTCGCTCTCGATGAAAATGGGTTTGTCACCGAGGGTACTGTCGCTAATATTTTTCTCGTAAAAAATGGCGTTCTCATTACACCTGGCATCAACTCAGATATCCTCGAGGGAATTACCAGAAATAGCGTCATTTGCATTGCCCGAGACATGGGAATAGAGGTGCTCGAGCGGCCAATTGCCCGAAGCGAACTCTACGCAGCAGACGAAGCCTTTGTGTGTGGAACTTCAGCCCGCCTCACCCCCATTTTGTCCATCGATAGGAGGGTAATAGGGAATGGAAAGATAGGGAATCTAACGGCCACTCTTGGTCAAAAATACGAGGAAATACAACGCGGAATAGCAAAAGAGCATGAAAAGTGGAGGACGGGACTCTAGAATGCCCTCCTGAACTACTCTTGACTTTACGTACTAAACGTGCTACTCTTTTGGCAGCAAATTTAACGAGGCTGTAAAGCCTCAATTTTCGTTCTTCGACAAACCAATGAATATCTCTTCGTGTGAAGGGGTGTGGTTAGTTGCTGGATGGAAAGACAGTGAATGGATGTATGAAAAAACATCAAATCAGACAAATTGAGAGGCAACAAGAAAAGCTCAGACCGGCGGTCACTGCATTACTCATAGTAATGGTAGTGACATGTGTCGGCGTGGTTGCTATCTACCGACCGAAAGAAGCGGGTAAGGACACCTTACCCGCAGCCCAGGTACAGCAGGCTGGTCTCAGTCTGCCAGAAATTTCGACGGATGCCACGCGAGTGGCGTCCAACGAAGGGACTCGGCCCTCAGGGTCAGAGTCTGGTGCAGAAGATATCCCGGATGGATACAAGAGAGTCTCGTTAACCGTCTCGGACGGCGAGTTCTCGCTAAAGCCAAAAACAAACAAAAACGCAGTAACACAATAAAAACACAGCAAAACGAAAGAAAAGATAATGAAGAAAATAATCGCACTTATCGCCCTCACTTCGGTGATGGGGTTCACCCAAGAGAATCAAACGCCGGTATCAGTTGTAGGTCACTCCTCGGACTCTGGTCCGACAGTGATGTCCATGATCCCCCGAGCAACCGACCGGTACTCGTGGGCAAAGCCCATGGCAGACCTGCTGTCCTATGCGAAGCAGGCCATCCGGCATGTTAGTGGGTCCGTGCACCCGACTACGGTGTTGCCGTTGTCAAGACAGCAGCACTTCAGTTTTGAGTTCAAATCACCTCGGGCAGATGGGGTGGTGATGGCTTCGGACTTGAATGCGGCAATTGCCAAACGAAAGTTTGATGTTGTGATTGCGCAGAGTGAAGTTGGGTTCTGGGGGTATGTCCACCTCAGTGATGTCCATGGAATGCCTCTTTTTAATGGGGGCTTCTGGGTGGATCTGTCTGAAAGTACTGAGCAGAAAGTGAGAATTCAGTACTATCTCAATGACGAGATATACATCCCGGTCCCTACGGACCTAGAGTCCGTAAAAATCACTATGATGGATCCTGAAAACCGTCAGATGACCGAATGGGTGCGTCCTGAGGACGGCATGCTCCGTGTCCGCACGGATCAGGGTCCTGGGGTTCACATGCAAGCGTCGTTCGCTGATGGCCAAGTGATAAACTTCAACCTTGCCCATGGTGGCTTGGCTGAAAGCGAGAAAAGGGCAACAGTGGAAGTGTTTGGGGATTTCCCCAACACCTACACCTTTCCCAAAGGTTCCAACATAATTGCCTTGGGATTGGAGGAGTGGATGCTCAACCGCGACGGTGAGTATACAGCAGTATTTGAGCCTTCGGCTGCGAACATTGCCTTGTATGCCGAGGCTTCTGGCAAATCTGCCAAGGCAGTCCGTCTTCGCCGCTTACCAGGCGGAGTAACAACCGGACGAATACCGCTCACCCCAGGTAAAGCCCTCAACTTCACACTTCCCGACGGATCCCTTGGGGTATGGGAAGCAACCTTTACGTTTGAACAACGTAACTGGCTGAACGGCCCGGGGTTAATTCGGGGTTAATTCATTGGTTTGAAACAAAATTGGGCCATTCTCGCAGCAATGCTTGGATGGCCCTTTCCTTTTGTCTATTTTCATGAATATTGCGTTTTTTAATGAAGTAGGGTAGAGTATTCCCACTATGTCACAAGAGAAACTCATAACTCTCCGCCACAAGGATACAGGAGAGACCTACCTTACCCGCAAGAACAAGAAGACTGTTGAAAAGAAGATCGAACTTAAGAAGTACAGCAAGATACTCCGAAAGCACGTAGTTTTCAAGGAAGCGAAGAAGTAGGGAAGAAAGCAAGAATCGCCAGGCTCATGAAAAGGCGATTTTTTGCTGAATATGATATAGTTATTTTCGAGGGGAGATTAGTTTAGTGGTAGAACAAGAGCCTCCAAATCTCTTGGCAGGGGTTCGATTCCTCTATCTCCCGCAAGTTGACAGAATGATGTTTGTTATTTTAATATCTACTCCGAACCCTAGTACCAAACAATTTATTTTACAATATGCTTCACGTTCCCGTCCTTACCATTGCAGAAAATCAAAATCTCGCTGATCAGTTGAAAGAATGGATCATGATACACTGTCTGAAAAACCCCAGTTGGTTTCGGGAAGACAAATATGTGGGAATCAACCGAGGAGATGTAGAAACTTTCAAAAAAGTGGAGGAATGGTGTCAAAACCAGAAACCCAAAGTATGTCTCTACTACCGACACCTTCCGGATAACAAATGGCTCGTAGGAGTTGTTGGATCCGTGTAAGGGGAAATTTCTCTTCTCTTTCAAAAAATTGCGGCACTCACTGTCGCAGTTTTTATTTTAAATATACCCCCCCCTCATATCTTCCGGTCCCACCCACCGTATCCTCCCGTCCCTCCTGAACCACGTCATCTGCCTTTTTGCATAGTGCCAGATCTCGGTAGCCAACTTCTTTTTCATTTCTTCGAGCGTCATTTTCTTTTGTAAGTAGAGAGCCAGATAACGATACTCGAGTCCGAGCTCGTCCATCCGTTTCCAGGTCAGCCCTTTTTTATGAAGCTCTCGTGCCTCCTCAATCATGCCCTGCTTGAGACGCCTCTCAAGACGCAGGATAATTTTTTCTTTAAGAATGTGAGGTGGAACAGCGAGGCCAATGAATACCGGTGAATATCTAGATGCAGATTTCCTGAGCTTAGGAACCCTGCCAAGTGCACGGGCAATTTCTATGGCACGGATGATTCTCCGCGCATTCTTTGGATCTATATTTCGTGCACGCACGGGATCGAGCTTTTTGAGCATGGTAAAAAGCTGTGCAGCAGATTTTTTTGAAAGTTGTGTCCGGAGCTCTGGATGTGCTGGAACGTCAGGCAGGATAATCCCATCCACGAGAGCTTGGATGTAGAAGCCGGTGCCGCCACAGAGAATGGGAAGCCTTTTGCGAGCCACAATATCCTCGATTGCTTTTTCTGCATCCCTGACAAATTGGACGACAGAGTAACGCTTCTTTGGATCGGCCACGTCGAGGAGGTGATGGGGAACACCTCGCATTTCTTTCCTTGTGATTTTTCCCGTACCGATATCAAGGCCTTTGTATACCTGCCGCGAGTCTGCGGAGATAATTTCACCCTTGTATTTCCTTGCGAGACGCACTGCGAGGTCGCTCTTTCCAGAAGCGGTAGGGCCGAGGATGACTATGACTTTGGTCTTCATTGTCTGTACTGTACAGTATGCGGAGGGTTCGAGGCAAATCAAACATACTTCCAGCAATATGTGACGCCTTGTGGGAAGGGATTTACAGTACCTCCGCTCTCCACGACTATTGAAATGAATCGGTTCTTTTTGAAGATTCTTGCACCCGTCGGACATTAGGCCAATCCCGTAGTGTGCGATGCACTACGCTACGGTTTCTAACCGGACTCCGAGTTTAACGACTGCACGCTCCTGCACCTGCAAAAAAGGATGGAATTAAATCCATCCTCCTGTCTTGTGCGTTAGACTCAAGAACTGTCGACGACTTGCTCGATTTATCGTTGATCGCGTTTTAGCGATTCCTGTTGAATCAGCTTTTCCGGATATTTCCAATAGATCGCGATTCCAGCGAAAATCCATGACACGAAGATACCCCCAATCATGATTACGCTTGCACCAATAGCACCGGACGGGAATCCTGCGATCCACAGGATCACCAGGGAAATCAACCATACCGCTAGGCAACAAACCGCGGCTACGAAGATCAAAAAATATAGACCTTCGCGCGCACCTGTCTTTGAGGTTCGAGAAAGGTTTTTAGTCTCCTTACTCATTTTAACACCTCCTTCCAGCTTGATTGTATCATGGTTTCCTAATTTCATTGAATAATTTAATAAGTTGTTGTCGAATGCAAAAATACAAGAAACGTAGACGGCACCTTGTTGACCTTAAACGCGAACGTAGGACTAGCCTCATCTCAGTGCTTTGCACCAAAATTTGAAGGTTCTGGTGCCGGGGGAGGGAGTCGAACCCTCATGATCTTGCGATCGATAGATTTTGAGTCTATTGTGTCTAGCCAGTTCCACCACCTCGGCAGTATCTGTAGTCTACACAATTATTATGATAAAATAAACCCACTACACCTTTATGCAAAATCCCACCCACTACTTCGAAAATTCGGTTTTCTGGATCGAAGTCGAAAAGATAAAACCGAATCCGTACCAGCCTCGCCGCGAGTTCGATGAGGCGCGACTCCGCGATCTTGCCGAGTCCATCCGTATGTACGGCATCCTCCAGCCACTCACTGTCACGCGCCGTGAATATGAAAAGCCTGATGGAGGACTCGCTGTTGAGTACGAGCTCATCTCCGGAGAGCGCCGCCTACGGGCTTCAAGGATCGCAGGACTTGCACAGGTGCCTGCTCTCATCCGAAACGGAGAGGAGGATTCCCGCATCAAGCTTGAACTTGCCATCATCGAGAATCTCCAGAGGGAGGATATAAATTCTGTGGACCGCGCACGGGCATTCGACAGGCTTGCGAAGGAGTTTGGAATGAAGCACGTGCAGATCGCCGAGAAAGTCGGAAAGAGCCGCGAATACGTCACGAACACGCTCCGCATCCTCGCGCTTCCTGAGGAGATCCTCAATGCAATCTCTGAGGGCAAGCTCTCCGAGGGCCATACTCGTCCACTCCTTATGCTCCAGGACAAGCCCGAAGAGCAGATGACTCTGTTTAAGGATATTGTGATACGCCGCGTGAGTGTGCGAGAGGCTGAAGCCATCGCTCGGAGAGTTGCGGTTGATCGCGTGCGCAAGAAGGACTGGAGCCACGAGCCGGAGATTGCGGAAATGGAGAGAAAGTTCAAGGAAGTCCTCGGTACGAAGGTTTCCATAAACAAGAGCCAGGGCGGCGGGCGCATCACGATCGACTTCTTCACTGCGGAAGATATTAGAAACATTTTTGAAAAGATTGCACACGAGCCCGTTTCTGGAAGGGTGCCGTTCATCGGAGAAGCAATCTCTCAAGCCACACCCATCGAAGTCTCTGTACCGGTGGATGACAGGCCAAAAGCTGAAATAGTGAAAGAAGAAAACGAGGAGATCTATTCCATAAAGAACTTCGGAGTCTAACTATTCCTTCTTTTTCCGTCCCCATCCTCCTTTCCTCACTGCTTTCGGCTTATTCAAAATTTCCACAGCACGTTCATGGGTGATCTCATATGGATCATCACCGTCCTTTGCCTTTATCGATCGGAAATCTTTTTCGTGCACAATGTATGGTCCGAAGCGGCCGATGTTGGCGCTGATCGGCAGGCCTGTTGTTGGATGATTGCCGAGAACCCGGGGCAGGGAAAGATACTTCATAGCCATCTCCACCGTCACGCTTCCGAGATCAACACCCTTTGGAATGGAGGCCATGCGTGGCTTGGGAGCAGTGTCACCCTTTTTCTTTTTGCCCTTGGCTTTTGCAACTTTTTCACCGAGCTGAACATACGGGCCATATTTACCCACAAGCACATAGATGGGAAGTCCAGTTGCAGGATCTGTTCCGATCGGCTCATCCTTTTTAATCTCCGTCCCATCGAGCATGAGCGCCCCTTCACACTCGGGATATGTCGAACATGAGAGGAACTTGCCGCCCCGACCGAGCTTGATGACCATTGACGAACTGCATTTCGGACATTTGAATTTAGCATCAGCATCGCCGAGGGTCGTAATTTTGGCAGTCTTTTCTTTCGCCCTAATTTCCTTGAGGAAGGGGGTGTAGAATTTCTTGAGAGTTGCAAGATATTCTTTTTTTCCGGCAGCAATATCATCAAGAGAGTCCTCCATTTCGGCGGTAAAGGTATCGCTGATGTAGTTCATGAAATTATCTTCGAGGAATGTCGAGACAACGTCCCCCGTATCTGTTGGCTTGAGAGCTTTGTTTTCTTTCTCGACGTATCCGCGCTCTTCGATGGTGCGGATAATGGCGGCATATGTTGAAGGGCGACCGATACCGCGTTTCTCGAGTTCTTTGACGAGACCAGCCTCGCTGTATCGTGGTGGCGGCTGGGTGGCTTTTTCCTCACTTCGAATATCCTTGAGGTCAAGTTCATCCCCCTTCGCGAGTTTTGGAAGCTCGACATCTTCACCACGAGCACTTGAATCGGCCTCGAGCCAGCCAGGGAAGAGGATTCGGGATCCGTTTGCGGCAAAATTAGGGATGGAGTCACCCTTGATGTTAGCGATGATCTTGGTGCGGAGCATCTCCGCATCAGCCATTTGTGAAGCGACGGTGCGAGCCCAGATGAGTTTGTATAGTTTTTTCTGTTCGTCGTTCATTCCCGCACTCTCGACATCCATATGCGAAGGACGAATAGCCTCGTGAGCTTCCTGCGCGTTCTTGCTTTTTGCTGCGTAAGTGCGGAACTGGAGATATTTTTTTCCATACTTTTTCTCCACGACTGCTGCAATCTGCCCAAGTGCCATCTTGCTCAAGTTGGTACTGTCCGTTCGCATGTATGTGATGTGGCCGGCCTCATAGAGTCGCTGGGCGATCATCATGGTGCGCGATGGAGCAAATCCAAGGCGTGAGCTGGCAGCCTGCTGGAGTGTGGAGGTGATGAAAGGTGCTCGTGGCGTGCGCTTCATCGTGCTTTCTTCAACATCGATTATTTCCCACGCACCCTCCCTCCCAGCTTTTTTCCCTTTTGCAAGGATTTCCTCAACTTCTTTTTCGTCCGTGGGTTCCTTTGAGCATGTGAGAAGAAGGGACGCACCGCTTTTTGTCGTGGTGTCGGCAGTGATGACCCAGAACTTGGTCGATATAAAAGCGCGTATCTCGCGCTCTCGCTCCATGATGATGCGGAGGGCCGGGGATTGCACGCGTCCTGCGGAAAGACCGTAGCGGACTTTTTTCCAGATGAGCCCCGAGAGGTCGTAGCCGACGAGACGGTCGAGTACACGGCGCGCTTCCTGTGCCATGCGGAGATTCTCATCGATCCCCCGGGGATGCTCTATGGCTTCCTGCACGGCCTCTCTGGTGATTTCATGGAAGACGACGCGTTTCGGGTTCTTGAGCTTCGTAGCTTCGGCGATGTGCCAAGCGATCGCCTCTCCCTCCCGGTCTGGATCGGTTGCGAGAATCACCTCATCAGCTCTGCGAGCAAGGTTGCGGATTTCTTCCACAACTTTTTCCTTGCCGGGTGAAATCTCGTAATGGGGAATGAAGCCACCTTCGATGTCGATGGCCTTCTTGTTGCTTTTTGGAAGATCGCGGATGTGCCCCACGGATGCTTTCACCGTATATTTTCCGTCAAGATATTTTGAAATTGTTTTTGCTTTTGCCGGTGACTCGACGATGAGTAGTTTCATATGTATGGTAAGTATTACACGGAAGTTAAATTTTTAGCAAATTATTTACTCAAAAAACCACTTGTGGCTCGCGAATCTCCTAACCCCAGCCCACTCTGCCCCTCTCTCCGTGCAAAACCGAGAAATTCTAACAGGTCATCAGCGCAAGAAACCATCATCGCACCCCTTCCTATGAGCATGTGCGGTCCAGCAGAAAGTGGGGAAAAAATGTCACCTGGAACTGCAGCCACGTCGCGTGCGTAGTCTGCAGCATTTTTTGCGGTGATAAGGGTACCTGATTTTAGACAACACTCAACTACAAGCGTGCCGTGTGAGATCCCTGCCATGAGACGATTGCGCATGGGAAAGGTCCAGGGCGTAGCACACTGACCAGGCTCAAATTCAGACAGAAGTGCGCCGCCACTCTCTATTATTTTTTCTGCAAGTCGTGCATGACAGGAGGGGTAGATAACGGAAGGATTGAGACCAGATCCGGGAAAGGCTATAGTATAGAGACCGGCATCGAGTGCTGCTTGGTGAGCAAAGCCATCAATTCCAAGCGCAAGACCTGAAACGATGCAGACTGGATAGCCTTTGAGACCAGAAATTAATTTTTCCACTACTGCCTTTCCATACTTAGAATATTTTCTTGAACCGACGACGCACAAGATAGACATCCGAGGATCGAGCAATGGGTCAATATTTCCACGCACGTAAAGTTTCCCGGGCGGATCATTGATCTCGCGGAGGAGGGGAGGGAAGGTGGAATCTTTTTTATATGTGACAGGAAATACGGGAGTGAAAGTTAGTGAGAAAAGTATATCATAATTGAGTTATCCCCACCTATTTCATTGACGGTGAACGAATGTTCACCTATACTATATTCATCAACAAATTATCAATTTAATTTTAAAAAAATATGAATACATACACTTTGATCAAGAGACTTTATAAGGAAATCGACGAAGTAAACGCGGAGATAGATGCGAGAATCGAGAGAGGACTTTCCTACAAGATTCTTTCAAAGAGGCACAAGGCTCTTATGGAAAAGCTTCATTCTCTTGATAGACCATCAACCTTCTCTATCGGCATTGCAAAAGCCTGGCCAAAAGGACTTATGAACAAGCTCGCGCAGTATGCATCGGTGTTTCTGATGTAGGGATTTTATCCATCTAATTCTATACTATAATATGTAACACAATGATGAACGAATACCGCACTAAAATTATTTCTTTCTATAAGAATAAAAAGAGGATGCCGAGTTACAGGGAGATCATGGATCTTCTCGGCTTCAAGTCCAAAAATGCGGTATACAAGCTTGTGAACAAGCTGGTTGCGGAGAAGGTTATTTCAAAGGACAGTCAGGGACGGCTTGCTCCCAATAAATTGCTCGGAGAAGTCCCGCTCCTTGGTCTCGTTGAGGCTGGTATACCATCTCTTGCAGATGAATCTATCCTCGATACAATGAGTTTTGATGAATACCTCATTGGAGATCCGAGCAAAACTTTTGTACTCGAGGTGAAGGGGGATTCGATGATCGAAGAGGGAATACGGGAGGGCGATCTCGTTGTCGTGGAGAGGAAGAGTGAGCCAAAGGACGGTGATATCGTCATCGCCGAGGTTGACGGGGGTTGGACAATGAAATTTTTACGAAAAAAAGCTGGAAAACCTATTTATCTTGAACCCGCAAACCGCAACTACAAGCCCATCTATCCCGAACACGACCTGCGCGTGGCGGCGGTAGTGAGAGGGGTCATCAGAAAGTATTAAAATTACAACACATCTAAGTACTTTTTTCTAGCTTGACTTCTGCAGGCAGCTTGTATATATTACCACCAGAGTTCTTCATGTTGCGCGGTATTTTCACGGACCATCAATGCCAACATGTATTGTAGTCCCACCGAATATCATCTCTTTGAAGAACTCTGCTCTTTCTTTTCATTTCGCTTGGCGCGTTTTTCGCGCCCTTTAACCCCCGGTATCCACAACTTTTAAGCAAGTTCTTTGGATGCCGGGTGGTTTTTTTGTGTATGGATAATTTGTAATGAGTGTCTGGCATAACCGTCTTTTTGATACATGGAAAGTTGGGAAAAGCTCCGAGAGGAGCAGCGCAAACTCAGGGCTGCTGTCCACGAAAGAATGAGTGGTGCCATTATCGGAGCATTTGGACTTGTCGCAGGTATTGCCTGGAATGATGCCGTTCGCGCCGCTATCGACCATTTTTACCCACCTGGCGATGGTGGAGGCCTCGTGCCAAAGTTCCTCTATGCGATCATAGTGACAGTCATTGTCTCTATCCTCATCTATCTTGTCTCAAGATGGCTTGCTCCAAGAAAAAACCCCGCACCATAAAGATACGAAGTTCTTTGTGATGCGAGGCTAGAAACATGATAACCACTTAAGCAAGGCCGAACCGAGGTCCTTTGGAAGAATTCTCGGTGGCTACACCCTTCGGCTGAACGCTCGGGATGAGTTCGTTTGGCTTCGGCTGCGCGAATACTTTTTTTGCTCGGAGGATAAGTGTTCCGAAGCAAAGATCCGCGAGTGGAAGGACTACGTTGAAGTTCTTTCCCATATACCGATGATGAAGGATGTGGTGGCCATTGAGCCAGCGAAATGGCACACAACGCTCCATGAGCCTTTTTCTCTCGGGGCGAGGAAGGTGCATGCACCAGTGTATGCTTTCATACACGCCATAATATGCAAAAATGACGCATACTGCGGTAGCTGGAATCGCAATGGGATAGCCAAGTGCCAGGCCAACTTTGAGTGGAATGACTGTTCCTACGGCGGCGAGTACAAAACAGTTCCACCATGCCATGGGAATCGTCTCCTTGTCACTCTCTTTTTGGAGGTGATATGTTTCGTCAGCTTTGAAAACATGGTGGTGAACCACTGTATGCCTTTCATAGGGATATTTAAAAATCCCCAGGAAGTTTCTATGCATGAAGAATCGATGGAGGGTCCACTCGAAAATCGAGCAGTACGGCAACATCGCCAGGACGGTGATGAGACAGACTAAAAAGGTATTCATATTGTTGACTAAAAACCGGGTTTGTTGAAGTTGTAGGACACGGAACTAAATTCATTTAGTAGTATACCACTTCTCTGCACTATCTCTCCTGTTGAGATTGGGCATAATTCCTGTTATGATACTTTCAACACTATATATATGCTCGATATCAAATTTATCCGCGAGAACAAGGACATAGTTGCGCTTGGTGCAAAGAAAAAGCATGTGGCTCTTGACGTCGAGGAGCTCATTGCGACCGATGATAAGCGCCGGGAGCTCCTGGCTTCGATCGAGAAGAAGCGTGCGGAGCAAAATACGGTAAGTGAAAAAATTACAAAAGCCGGAGAGGCGGAACGTGCTTCATTCATTGAATCCATGAAGCACTTGAAGAGCGGGCTGCAGGAAGAAGAGGAAAAACTCAAGGAAGTGATGAAGAAATGGCAGGGACTCATGCTCCAGGTTCCGAATATTCCTGACATGTCAGTCCCGGAAGGGAAGAGCGATGAGGAAAACAAGGAGGTAAAGAGCTGGGGGGAGAGGCCGTCATTCAATTTTGAAGCAAAGGATCATGTGGAACTGATGGTCAAGCTTGGCATGGCAGATTTTGAACGCGGATCGAAGGTCCACGGCTTTCGCGGGTATTTCCTCGTCGGTGACGGTGCCCGCCTCTCTTTTGCTATCTGGCAGTATGCTCTCGATTTTTTCAGCACGAAGAACTTTGTCCCCATCATGACCCCCTCTATCGTCCGCAAAATATCGCTCTACGGCACAGGACATCTTCCCGGAGATACTGAAGATTTCTATATGACCCAGGACGGGGATGTGCTCTCGGGCACAGCTGAAGTTCCACTCATGTCATTTCACGGTGAGGAAGTATTCGAGCTGAAGGATCTGCCGAAGCGCTATCTCGGTTTTTCTCCCTGCTACCGCCGGGAAGCCGGTGCGCACAGCAAGGACGTGAAAGGTCTCATTCGGGTCCACGAATTCTACAAATTCGAACAGCTCATCCTCTGCGAGGCCAATCATGAGACCTCGGTTGCTTTTCATGAGGAGATAAATAGGAACACGGAGGAGTTTATGGAGAGCCTTGGTTTGCCATACCGCACTGTCATTAACTGCGGGGGAGACCTCGGTCTTGGTCAGGTTAAAAAATATGACATCGAGCTCTGGGTTCCAAAGGAAGGAAAGTATCGTGAGATTTCTTCAGCCTCGTACTTCCATGATTTCCAGACTCGCCGCCTCAACATCCGCTACCGTGATCAGGAAGGCAAGCTTCGCTACGCACACTCACTCAACTGCACAGCCCTGCCATCGCCGCGCATTCTCGTCTCCCTCGTCGAAAATTTCCAGCAGGCAGATGGCTCTATACGCATTCCAGATGCTCTCGTAAAATACATGGGCAAAGATGTCATCCGTTAAGTCAACGCGGGTAGTTCATTCATCAAAGTACGCACAAAAGAAGCGTGCGAGGAGGATGACGACCTTTTTTCTCCTGATGTTCTGTTTTGCAATTCTCGCCACCTCGGGTATCCTCATTTCCCGATCATCGTACCTCAAGATCGATTCCATAGTTGTGAAGGGGGTTTCGGATACTCTTGCCGGAAAAGTTAGGATGAATGCTCTTGCTGCAGCAGGAGGAGGTTCTAAGGAGGTTGAGAAAGTTCTCCGGGAGAATTTCCATGAGATCAATACTCTCGATGTCCGAAGAAGCGGACTCCGGGAACTGACACTCAAACTCATGGAGCGCACACCTGCAGCCATTGTCTGTTCCGGTTTCCGTGATGAGGAAGATTCTTCCACCTGCTATCTGAGCGACAGAAGTGGGTTCATCTTTGCCCCGGCTTCAACCACACTGGCCACGCAGACCTTCACCCGCTACTATGTTCCCACGGACAGGGGGAACAGTCCCATCGGCACAATATTTGTGGACGGAAATCGGTTCCAAGATCTTGAAAAGTTTGTGAGCGGAGCGCGGAAGGGAGGCCTCTCTCCGCTCGGTGTTCTCATTGGTGAACATGGAGAGTATGAAATGTATGTTAAAAATATGAACTCCGACTCCGAAGTCACCATCTACTTCGACGACAAGTCTCCTTTTGAAACTACTCTTTCCAATCTCCTGGTCTTCTGGCAGAATTCTCGCTCAACGAAACAGTCCTTCGACTACATTAACCTACGCTTTGGCAACACTGTCTATTACTCAACCCAGTAGGATCGCGGTACAATAGGGGGAATCAATGAGAGAATATACCGGTTCACAATTCTTCATCTCGATCTTCACCGCTGTCCTTGTTGGGGTGGGACTTGCATACGGAGGCATTTTCGCTGTACAGATAGTCTCCTCAGCAAGGATGGGAAGCGTCGAAGAGAAAAGGGAGGATGCACAGACCGAGGAGGTTCACGAGGAAGAGGGTGTTATCGATCCGACATTCATCTCACGATTTTCCCGAGGATTTGCATACATTGCCGAGGCAAGCAGGGAAGATTTCGACGAAACGACTATTTCCGCAGTTGCAAGTCCGAGTGTTTCCGCCCTCGCGTACACGGTGACAAGTATCGACAAGGGCAACACGCTTGTTGAGCATGATGCTGAACGCCTTCTGCCCATTGCCTCTATAACAAAACTCATCGCTGCCGTTATTGCAAAAAAAGTCTTTGACGAAAACCATACGATTGAGATAACAGGACAGATGCTTGCAACGGAAGGTGACACTGGCAAGCTCCGTCTCGGAGAAAAGATAAAGGTGAAAGATCTCCTCTACCCACTGCTCATGGTCTCAAGCAACGATGCCGCAGAAGCCCTGGCGCAGACATACGATGCGAAACATGGTAGGGGGAAATTCGTGAAGGAGATGAACGACTGGGCAGGTTCGATAGGTGCATATCGTACGTATTTCCGCGACCCTTCCGGGCTTTCCTCGAACAACATGTCCACTGCTCGGGATATTTCCATCATTGCAAAATGGATAAAGGAAAACGAGCCGGAAATTTTCGATATTACGCTCACCAAGGCGAGGACAATGCGTACGCGTACCTGGATAAATCCGACCCACTTTTTGAATCTCTCCTCATATGACGGCGGCAAGAATGGCTTCACGACCGAGGCAGGGCTGACCAGCGTCTCCCTCTTTTCTTTCGGCATCCCCAAGCGCTACTACTCCGTTGTCCTCCTCGGCAGCAAGCAGCGTGATGCCGACACGCTCGCAGTTCTCAACATGGCACTCAAATGAAAAATTTCTGGCAAGCACTTCCGAAGCCTCTCATGGTCCTTGCACCGATGGCAAATGTCACGGATGCGGCCTTTCGACGCATCATCGCCACGTATGGCAAGCCTGATGTGACGTGGACGGAGTTCGTTTCAGCCGACGGACTCATGTCCTCGGGTCGTGAAGTCTTGCTTCGTGATCTCGAATATTCCGAAGCAGAACGTCCGATCGTGGCCCAGCTCTTCACCGGGCATCCAGACAAGATGAGGGAAGCAGCGGCACTCGTGATGAAGCTTGGTTTTGACGGACTGGATATCAATATGGGCTGTCCCGACCGTGCTGTGGAGAAGCAGGGAGGTGGAGCAGCACTCATCAAGGACAGGGAAAATGCACAAAAAGTCATCGAAGCTGCACGCGAAAGCGGCCTTCCGGTTTCGGTTAAGACGCGCATTGGATACAACAAGAACCAGATTGAAGAATGGATTGGTTTCCTTCTCGAACAAAAACTTCCCGTTCTCACCGTTCATCTTCGTACCAGAAAAGAAATGTCTGACGTGCCTGCGCACTGGGAGCTCATGCCGCAGATCGTGGACTTGAGGAATGCCATAAGTCCGGAAACCCTGATCATTGGAAATGGGGATGTGCAGTCCATTGCTGAAGCGCGTGAAAAAGTGAAGGAGACTGGCTGCGATGGGGTGATGATCGGACGTGGCATCTTCGGCAACCCATGGTTTTTTTCAGGAAAAATTCCGACACCACGGGAGCGCCTTGCTGTTCTCGTCGAACACACCTATCTATTTGAAAAACTGCTGGGGGATATTAAAAGCTTTGCCATTATGAAAAAGCACTTTAAAGCATACGTGTCAGGTTGGGATGGTGCAAAAGAACTGCGAATGAGACTCATGGAGGCGAATAGCGCGAATGAGGTTGACAAGATCATTGGGAAAGGGTAGAGTAACGGTCGGGAATCAATGATGGTTCCTCCGTAAAGGACCCCTGACACAATACTAGTTTTCTAGTGTGTCAGGGGTCTCTATTTATGCTACAATCCCCTTATGAATTCCACCGTCCTCTACCGCAAATATCGCCCACAGGAATGGTCCGACGTCATAGGTCAGGAACACATCGTGAGTGTCCTCGAAGGTTCCCTCAAGCTCAAGCGTCTCTCGCACGCATATCTTTTTTCCGGAACACGAGGCACGGGCAAGACAACCGTAGCCCGTATTTTTGCCCGGGCAATGGGCGTGAGCGACAATGACATGTACGAGATCGACGCTGCTTCCAACCGCGGTATCGACGACATACGCGAGATCCGCGACGGAGTCCATGTTCTTCCGTTTGAATCCCCATACAAAGTCTACATCATCGATGAGGTCCACATGCTCACGAAGGAAGCATTCAATGCACTTCTCAAGACTCTCGAGGAACCGCCACCGCATGCCATTTTCATGCTTGCAACAACCGAGACTGACAAGATACCTGAAACAGTCCTCTCGCGTTGCCAGATTTTCACCTTCAGGAAACCTTCGAGAGAAATATTGAAGCAGCTCGTCACAAAGGTTGCGAAGAAAGAAGGCTACACTCTCGAAGCCGGTGCAGCCGATCTCGTTGCAATGCTTGGGGACGGATCTTTCAGGGATACGCTCGGAATGCTCCAGAAGGTCATATCCTCTTCGGCTGACAGAAAAATATCGGTTGCTGAAGTGGAAAAAATAACCGGAGCTCCGAAGGGAAGCCTCGTCAATGATTTTATTGCTGCACTCGCGAAGAAGGATAAGGAAAAAGCTCTCTCAGTTCTTGTGAAAGTGGGAGAGGGAAATATTTCCATGAAAACATTTGCTGCTCTTGTACTCGAAAAAACCCGCACCATCCTTCTGCTCAAAAATGCACCAGCTCTTGCCAAGGAACTGCAAGAACATGTTTCAGAGGATGATTGGAAGATGGTGGAATCACTTGCAAAGGATCCTGCTTCAGCTATCTCATCTGGTCTACTCCTAGAACTTCTCAAAGCCTATGACATGACCGGAAGATCGTATGTGGAGTCGTTGCCGATGGAGATGGCGGTGATTGCGGTGTGTGGATAGAAATTTGAACTAAGGTAAGGTATAATTATCTATACTAAACCTTTGTTCGAAATGAGTAAAACTGATTTAAAAGAAAAAGCTGTAGCGTTACGTAAGAAGGGATTCTCCTACTCAGAGATTCTTAAAGAAATTCCTGTTGCAAGGTCCACATTGTCACTTTGGCTGAGAAAGGTTGGATTGGCAAAAAGACAGAAGCATCTTTTAACTGAAAAGAAAATGGCAGGAATCCTTCGCGGGGGTGCAGCAAGAAGGGAACAGAGACTTAAACTTACCAAAGCAATTCATATTGATGCGGAGGCAGATATGGCCGGCTTTAATTTAAGAGATCTCTGGCTTATCGGCATTGCTCTGTATTGGGCAGAAGGTAACAAGGAAAGATCGTACAGGGTCAGCCAGCGTGTTGCTTTTTCAAACTCTGATGGAGAGATGGTAAGGGTATTTATAACTTGGTTAGTGAAGTGTTTAAGTATTTCGAGAGAAGATATTAAATGTGAGCTATATGTACACGAAACCCATAAAGCACGGATTCCGGAAATAATTAATTTTTGGTCAGAAAAGACGGGGTTTGATCAAGATCATTTTACACGCATTTATTACAAAAGATCACTACCAAAACGAACATACAGAAAGAATACAGGTCTCTTGTACAACGGGCTCGTGCGGGTTAATATAGCCTCAAGTACTTCTTTGAACCGAAAAATAGCAGGATGGGTTCAGGGAATTATAAAGAATTGCGGGATCGTCTAACGGCAGGACAGCGGCCTTTGAAGCCGTGAATGTTGGTCCGACTCCAACTCCCGCAGCCAATGAAAACACTAACAGATAGTCAAGCAAAAGCAAAGCCCGAATTGTATTGGTTCTTTGCAGACCGATGGTTTAGGGTGGTGGAATTTTCCCTTATATTGGCGACATTGTATTATTTTAAAGAGAGAGTAGATTTTATTTTACTAAAAATTTTGTATTGGGTTTCATTGTTTTTATTCTACATGTGGATGATGGAGGTTATTGAATACATCATGGAAAAAATATTCATTAAGTTTACCCCTTTCAAAAGGTTGTTGTTTAGTGTTATTCCCATAGTTGTGATTCTACTTATTTATGCAGTAGTAACCCTAAGTACGCAAGAAATTATTGAACAGCAGTTTGGCTAGGGTCCCAGCCCTAGCTAGACAGGTCGCTGTGAAAGATTAACAATCACTATAATAAACTTGCATTGCCCCGTTAGTTGATGTGGGTCAAAATAAGATTGAATTATGGGGGGATCAGAATATTTAACTATACGCACATTCGGTTATAAAGTAGGTTCTAACATCATCCAGTGCCCGCAACACTTCCATTTGCCGTCTTGGTGTTGTGGGATTAGAATATATGTATGACCAAAAACAATTTTCTTTCAGTCGTTTCGTTCATATTTTTAATAGTAGGTATTGTGCATGCAATGAGGTTGTTCAACGGTTGGGAAGTTCAGATAGGAGATCTCATGCTTCCAGTCTGGGTCTCTTGGATAGGTGTAGTGGTTGCTTTCTACCTTTCATACTCAGGTTTTCGACTGTTGAAAAAAGCCTAAGTTTTTCATTTCTATTGCCTTTTATTGCAATTTAAGTACTATGTGCTCTAGAACCGTAAAATAGTTTAAAACCAAGAAAGGACAATGAAATGCCAAATCTCTCACTGCCTGGTAATCCTCGGTATCAGCCGAGGGATCTCCAGCCACATTTCGGCTATGACAACCTGTTTAGAACAGTCGCCGAAGTGGAAATCGCAACGATAAAGACACTTGCCGAAATTGGAGTCATTCCCGAATCGGACATCGCTCTCCTCACCCCCGAAATCGAACAGCAACTTCTTTCTATTCCCACGACGGAAGTTGATGAAGTTGAGCGAAAGGTGACCAAGCACGACATTCGAGCCTGGGTTCGTATCGCACAAGGTAAGGTGGACCCTAAACTCCGACGCTGGATTCACGTTCCACTTACGAGCTACGATGCACTCGACACAGCACGCGCCCTGCAATTTGTGCGTGGTCATGAAGTCGTGAAGCAGCTCACTAATCGAGTCATCGGGCACTTTGCCGAACAGGTCAAACTGTTTGCGCAAACGCCTCAGATCGGCCGGACCCATGGACAGCATGCCTTGCCAATTACCGTCGGCTTCTGGTTTGCAACGATCTTGAGCCGGATCCTCACCAACATCCAAAGCGCCAATAGTGCCGCGGAAAAGTTGGTTGGAAAAATCTCCGGAGCCGTGGGGGCATACAACGCCCAAGTTGGCCTCGGTTTCGAGACTTTGGCCCAGCAAGCTATTCAGAAAGAATCTCTCGAGGAGATCGGCTATGCATTGCCCAGAAGCTTCGAAGAATTGGTGTTGCGGCGTCTCGGTTTGAAAGCTGCGCCCATCAGCACGCAGATTCTCCCTCCAGAGCCGCTTGCAGACTATCTGTTTGCCTGCATAAAGCTATCCGCTACATTCGGTCAATTCGGACGCGATGGCCGGAACTTGATGAGAACGGAAATCGCTGAACTTGGCGAACCGTTCGAGAAGGGGCAAGTCGGATCGTCAACCATGGCTCACAAAAGGAACCCGATCAATTTCGAGAATCTTGAAGGAACATGGATGAAGACGAAGATCGAGTTCGGCAAAGTGCTCGACACGATGGTGAGCGAGCACCAGCGCGATCTGGTTGGTAGCCCGGTTGCTCGGGATTTTCCAACGATCGTCGTCAATGTTGTCAATCAACTCAACACCTTGTTGCGCGAAGCAGGAGGAAAACCGTTCATTTCTCGTATCTCGGTGGATGAAGCGTCGCTCAAGCGGAACTTCAAAGCCCAAGGTGACGCCATTCTCGCGGAGCCGATCTACATCGCCCTGCAAATGGCGGGCTACGAAGGTGATGCGCATGAGGTAGTGAACCACATTGCAATGCCTTATTCAAAAGAGCATGGGGTCTCACTTCTCGAAGCGACCAAGTGGGCGCTTAAAGATCTGCATGGAGACACTCCCATGGGCCAAATCTGGGAGACACTTCCTGCTGAAACACGTGCGATGCTCGAGAAGCCGGAAACCTATACCGGTGCGGCGGCTGTGAAGGCACTCGAAATTGCACTTTCAGCGGAGGCCTATCTCAAAACTCAGCGTTGTTAACGAGGTTCAGAGAAATCAGAAGACCTATTTGGGAAACCGAATGGGTCTTTTTCCTGGTAGATTTCTGATACAATACCTTATGAAAGAAATAGAAGTCAAACTTCAAACGTGAGATATTTTTTGGAAGCAAAAGTTGATGTAAAAGATAAGAATGATGCGATGAAAACCAAGAACCTGATCCAGAGTTTTCTACAAGAGGTGCTGCAAAGGCCGGAGATTGTCGAGGCACCAGGGATGTTTGCTATGGCGTTTGAGAAGAAATAAAAAATGACCACAGATATCATCATAGTCGGTGCAGGTGCCGCAGGTCTCATTGCAGCTCGCGAGCTCGCTCGAAATGGCAAGAAAGTCGTCATTCTCGAAGCTCGGAACAGGATTGGTGGAAGGATAATGCCACTTGATGCCGACGAGTTTGGCTATACAGCTCAGGGCGGAGCAGAATGGCTCCACGGAGAAGCTCATATTACCAAGGCCCTCATACAGGAAGCCGGTCTCACGCTCATTCCTGAAGACGGAGAAATTTGGAGTGTTAGAAATGGAGACTTCTCATTGCATACATCCTTTATTCAAGGCAATGAGTTGTTGGAGGAGAAGCTTAAAGCTTTGCAGAAGGATATTTCCATTTTCGATTTCCTTGAACAGAATTTTCCGGATGAAAAGGACGCGCATTTCAGGAATTCAATTATCAAAATGGTCGAAGGGTATGATGCGGCAGATCCAAAGAAGATTAGTACCTTTGTTCTGAGAGACGAATGGTTGAGCAAACCCTCTTTAACACAGATTGCAAATGACAATCGAATCAAAGAAGGATATGGAGCTCTCGTGGATTTCTTGGAAAGAGAATGTAGGAAGCTTGGAGTTGAAATTCGTTTGAATACTCGAGTGAGAAAGATTGCTTTGGAGGAATCGGGAGTGTGCGTGTATACGGAGAAGGAAGAACTGCCAGCCAGACAGGTTCTCGTCACAGTTCCCTTGCCGCTGATGAAGGAGATCGAGTTTAGTCCTGAAATGAAAGATAAAATTGAGGCGGTGGATAAGATTGGTTTTGGAGGGGTGATCAAAATTCTCATTAGATTCAAAACAAGATGGTGGGAGAATGCTACCAACAAAGACCTGAGCAGAATGGCATTTTTTCTCAGCAACGAAAAGTTTCTGACATGGTGGACGCAGTATCCGGAGATAACTAATGTACTGACTGGTTGGATGGCAGGGCCTCATACAGCAGAATATACCAACGCATCACATGACCAACTTCTCGATCTCGCCCTCATTTCACTTGCTCATATGTTTATGATAGACAAAAAGATGATTGAAGAACAGATAGTTCTTTCGAGAAGCGTGAATTGGCCGCAGGAACCTTTCACCAAAGGTGGGTACAGCTACACCACTGTTGATACCGGAGATGCCTATGAAATACTTGCTAAGCCGGTGGATAATAAGGTTTTCTTTGCTGGAGAAGCTCTCTATTCGGGCGAAGTTACGGCTACGGTAGAGGGGGCGCTCGGAAGTGGTTTGGAAACTGCACGGGGGATGCTGGAGTTACTATAGTTCCTTACCTCACCACCTCCATAGTTTCCGCATCAATGATTCCATCCATGTCGAAGTGCCGCCATCGGTCGTCGCTCACGTGGTTGGCGGGCACCATGATTCCACGGATTCTCACCTTTGTTCCTAGTGGAAGGTCTGTTGGTGAAGTACTAGCATTCACCGTACTGACAGCAAGATGTCCATCGCTCTGGTCAATAGCGATAGCAGGGGTGCAATCCATGATGCGGTATTCTGTATTTCTGAGAGGAAGGCATTCCCAGTATCCGATGACCGTGATCAGTTGAGGCGCATCGAGAAGGGGAGTTGGTAGTGCTTTTGGAATAGGTTTGCCATATGTTCCGACAATAAAAAGCAAGATGAGCAGTACTATGAGGGTCAGAACCAGCATGATTATTTTCTTCATGCGGTTATTATAACAAAAAAAGAGGCAGACATGGTCCGCCCCTTCGTGATACCAATATTATACCGAGTTAGTGCGACAGAGATTCATGCACGAAGAGATTTTCACCGTTGTGGATCCTGTCCTTCATCCATGCAGCAATTGCCGCATCATAGGCAGCTGTTGCTTCAAAAACCCTCACAGCCAGGATGTCGCGTATGGATCTCGGAACTTTCCCTATCAAGAGGAAGTAGTTGATTACCGTTTCGTAATCAGTGGGATCCATCACTACCGTTACGCAGCCGCCATTTTTGGCAGCAGAACGCAGAGCAGTGGGTCCACCAACATCGATATTCTCGATTCCCGGCTTTCCCTTGAAGTCGTACAGATTCACCACCACAACATCAAACGGTTCAATGCCGTGTTCTTTCATCTGCTCAACGTGTTTGGGATTCGACGTGTCGCCAAGCATGGCTCCCGTTATGAGGGGATGCATCGACTTCACTCGTCCATCAAGGATTTCCGGAAAGCCTGTGACTTCTTCAACGGGGGTGCTGGGGATGCCCAGTTTGGCCAATTCCTTTGCAGTGCCTCCGGTCGAGACGATCTCATGACCGGCATGAGTGAAGAGCTTCCAATGATGGAGACCTGTCTTGTCAGTGACTGAAATGAAAGCACGAAGCTTTCGAGGTTTTGTAATACTCATATATTTCAACTATCTGCTCCCAACATTAGTCCTTCGAGGCCTCAAAGTCAATATCACCTCACTATGCCTTTCCGTGTAAATGCGCTATACTCCCTTCATGTCAAAAAGAACAAACACACCGCGAAAAGCATCGCGATCAAAGAAAACTGCCAAGCGTCTTTCTGCAAAGAAGCTGCGTCTTGCAAGAAAAGCAGATAGGGATAGGAGGAAGGGATAGGTAAAAAGTGAGAAGTGGAGGCATGATCCTCCTTTTCAGAGAAGGATGTATTATTGAAACAGGAACGCGTGATGAGTTGCTCAAAATTGAGGGTAGGGAATACAAGAGACTGCATGAATTGCGGATAGGGTTGTATGGGTAATATTGCAGGAAAAATACCGTCATGTAGTGAATGAACAGTAAATCCATTTGGTCCAAATATGGCTACCTCTGGGTCACACTGGTTCTCTTTCTTGGTAGTCTTGTCGGCCACTGGATCTTCGCCTGGCATGCTTTTGTGAGCGAACAGATGGCCCTAGGACAGGCTATTGAGACAAAAGACTACCTCATGGAAGTGATGAGGGATACTCTTGAAAATTGGCAGTCTGAATTCCTGCAGCTCATGTGGCAGATCGCCGGTCTCGCCTTCCTCTTCTATGTCGGTTCTCCGCAGTCCAAGGAGGGGGATGATCGAAAGGAGGAGAAGATCGACAGAATTCTCGCCACGGTTGATCCAAAAAATGCAGAAAAGATCATCAGGGAATTGGATGAGAGGTATCCGAGGAAATAATTGCAAAATGCCGGTGCGTACAGTATCATTTCCACAATGGAACTCATCATATATGGTTTGGTAAGCAGCGTTCTCGGCTTTGCGGGAGGTTTCGTCGTCCTCTGGAGAAAAGAGCAGGTCAGGCGCATCATGACAGGTCTTTTGGCGTTTGCAGCAGCAGCCTTTCTTGGTGTGAGTTTTCTCGACCTTCTGCCTGAAGCAATTGAAGCGGTTGCAGAACCACACTTCATATTCATAGCATTTCTCGTGGGGATTACCCTCTTCTTCGTCCTCGAGCGAATACTCATGAAATATTTTCATACTCACGCGCACACTCACGGCGAGCATGAGGATGAACACACTGAGTCCCTGCCCGCTCTCATTATTGCTGGAGATACACTCCACAACCTCCTCGACGGTATTGCACTTGCAGCTGCATACATTGCAAACCCCGCACTCGGACTCACTGCAGCTCTTGCGATTGCGGCCCATGAGATTCCACAGGAAATCGGAGACTTCTCCGTTCTTCTCGACCGCGGCTGGTCCAGCAGAAAGGTGCTTCTTGTAAACATACTTTCGAGTCTGGCAACCTTTGTTGGTATCGGAATTGGGTATGCTGCTATAAGTCAGATCGAGGGTTGGCTGCCATATCTCCTCGCAGGAGTTGCCGGAATGTTCACCTACCTCGGCCTTTCAGACATCATTCCTGAAGTTCATCACCGAGCAGGACACAGGCACGTGTATCGTGCAGTCATTCCTTTCATCTTCGGACTCATCCTTATCGGCTGGATTGTCACCCAAACACACTAACATGCTTCAGTTGCGCACTTTTTTTCTCATTTTCTCTTTCGGTATCCTTTTTGCTTCAGTCCAGCCGGTAGTGGCCCAGGAAGTGGAACTGGTACAAGACAAAGTGGAGACAGTGAAGGCGAAGGTCATCGAGGTTCTGAGCGAGGAGGTGAAGACAATTCCTGGTACGGATGTGAAGAGCACGGTGCAGACCATACGGGTACGGGTCCTCGAGGGTGCGGAGAAGGATAAGGTACTCACCATTACCAACGATTATCTTCTTCTCAAAAAAGGCGAGACCTTCTATCTCACTCATACCGTCAACAGTCTCGACGGACAGGACTACTACGTCGTTTCCGAGCCGTACCGCCTTCCTGCAGTCATTTTCTTCGTGGTTCTTTTCATCGTACTCGTTTTTGTCTTTGGTGGAATTCAGGGTGTAAGGGGTCTTGTGAGCCTCGGTGGCAGCCTCATCCTCATCATGTATGTGCTTCTTCCAGGAATTCTCGGCGGCTACTCACCCATCCTCATGAGCCTCGGAGTCTCTGCACTCATCATCATCCTCGGATCATACGTTACGCACGGATTCAACAAGACAACTTCGGCCGCCGTCCTTGGCATGATTGCCACGGTTTTTCTGACAGGCCTCCTCGCATACATTGCGGTCGATGTCACCCGGCTCACCGGCTTCAGCAACGACGAAGCTATCTACCTCAACTTCGATACGAGCGGATCGATCGATTTTGTCGGACTGCTTCTCGGGGGAATTCTCATCGGACTTCTCGGAGTTCTCTATGATGTTGCAATCGGACAGGCCATTTCCGTAGAAGAGCTCAATCGGGTAGCACCGCACCTTTCGCGCAAGTACATCTTCAAACGCGCCATCCGCATTGGCCGTGAACACATCGGAGCTCTTGTGAACACGCTTGCCATCGCCTATGTCGGAGTCTCATTGCCGCTTCTGCTCCTGTACCTCAAGTCCTCGGAAGCGTCGCTTGGCCTCACGGTTAACAGGGAAATCTTTGCAACGGAGATTATCCGCACGATGATCGGAAGCATTGGTCTTGTCGTGGCGGTTCCGATCACTACCGCAGTGGCAGTATGGATGCTCATGAAGCTTCCGAAAGAGGAGGTGACGGCAGAAAAAATTGCCAAAGAAAAGGAGGCGCTTGAACACGCCGGACATCACCACTAGTACTCGCTACTCAAATATATTTACGAGGTATTCGTCTATCTTCCTCTGGTCGAGATCGTAGAAGTTCTTGCCCTGGTTGTGAAGATCCGTTGCCAGCTTCACACCAACATAGCGCCAGTGCCATGGTTCATACTGGTAGTACCGGTTGTTTTTTGGATACGAGAGAATGAATCCGAAACGGTATGCATTCGCGAGAAGCCACTGCGAAGCCGGCGTACCCTCAAACCTATCAAGATCACCTCCAATGCCAGTCGTGAGGAAGTCTACCGCAGTTCCAAGTTGATGCTCAGAGTATCCCTGCTCGGCGGAGAACTGGTTAGCGGTGCCTGCACCGTAGATGACCTTGTAGTCGCTCTTCAGATTTTTCTGCTCGGCAAAAGAACGATAGCCAGAGGAGACAAAGAGGTTGATGTTGCTGTTTCGTGCAGCATCAATCATCTCCTTGAGACGCGGCCAGACATCCGAGTGTACAGAAACAGCTTTTGTAGAGGAGTACCTGTATGATTCAGGAATCTCCGTCAAGCGTGCGGGTGCATAGTTCTCGCTCAGGAAGAAAACCTTTGAATACTTGGCAAGGAGTTCAGGATCGGTGGTACTCAACTTCTGGAGAGTGGTCACTGTTCCGGCAACCCTTCCCACCTGCTGTTCAAGACGCTCCTTGATGTCTCCCACATTCTGCGCCTGGAGGCTCAAAGCCGCGGCTAGATTTGAATTTGTCAGGGCAATTTCCTCTCTGAAAAAACGAGTGGTTGAGGCATAGTTGGCCTGGAGGGAAGTGAGTTCGGCCGATAGGTTAGTGACACGCGCCGTGAGAGTGTGAATTCGAATATAGCAATAGAGGCCTCCTCCGAGGAGCACGGCAAAGGCTATAAGAGGAATGTAGTTTTTTAGCTCTTTCTGCGTCATATACTATAATTCTACCATGAAAACATTTTCCATACTGATAAGTACCGTCATCCTCCTCTCACCGGTTTTCGTACAGGCCCAGGGCGTGACCATTGCTCCATCCTCTATCATCCAGGGAGACCCTGTTATGGTCACCGCTGATAAAGGGGCAAAGAAGATCATCTTCGATAACTCCGTGATCTCCTCATTTCCCTATGATGGCAAGGTTCGTGCTTTCATTCCGATTGGTCTCACAAAGAGACCAGGTAACTATCTACTCCGAGTCGAGTGGTCGAATGGACATACTGTAGAAAGGACGATCGTGGTGGGAGAAAGAAAAAAGATGGAGGTGCCGCTCGGAATTCCCGAGAAGCTCGGAGGCAATACGACAGTAAGCCAGAACAACCTCGTGAGCACGCTTGCCAAGGAAAATGCCACGCTCGAAAATATCCGCACTCATGCACAGGTGCTCTGGAGCAAGCCATTTCAATTTCCTCTCAAGGAAGTCGTGGTCACTGATCCCTATGGCTACAGCCGCAAGACTGGAGACTACAGCATTGCCCACAAAGGTACCGACTTTCGTGCAAAAGAGGGAACAGAAGTATTGGCGATGAACAATGGAGTGGTACAGGTCGCACGCACATATACCATTTATGGCAAAACCATCATCATTGACCACGGCCTCGGCGTGCAGACATTCTACATGCACCTTTCGAAAATAAATGTGAAGGCGGGGGATATGGTAAAAGCGGGGCAGGTGATCGGGTTGTCGGGAAAGACAGGATATGCCGAAGAACCTCACCTGCATCTCACCCTCAGGATACAGGGGCAGTCGGTCGATGCAATGAGGTTCATGGAGTTTTTTAAATAAGTGAACAATCGTTCAACTCTTGGTATAATGGAGGCATGGAACAGGAGCCATTACCCCACAAAATCCGTCCTCAGACCCTCGACGACTTCATTGGTCAGAAGCACCTCGTCGGTCCCAAGAAGCCACTTCGGGTTGCTCTCGAAGAGAAGCACCTTTTCTCCTTCATCCTCTGGGGGCCGCCAGGAGTTGGGAAAACCACTCTTGCCAGAATCTATGCCAAGGCTCTCAATGCTGACTTCTACGATCTTTCCGCCGTTTCTGCCGGAAAGGAGGATATAAAAAGCATTTTAGAAGAGGGGAGAAAGCATGGAATGAAGTCGCTTGACTCCTTTCAAAAACCCAAGATACTTTTTCTTGATGAGATTCATCGGTTTAACAAGAGCCAGCAGGATTTTCTTCTGCCGCACGTGGAGTCAGGAGAACTCACGCTCATTGGCGCAACAACGGAGAACCCGAGCTTCGAAGTCATATCCGCACTCCTGTCGCGTTGTCGAGTTTTTGTATTGAATGAACTATCTCCGGAGGAAATGTCGGAGATAATTGATCGGGCATCGAAAAAGGGGGATATGAGGATAGATGTGAAGTCAAAAGAATGGATCATTTCCATGGCGAATGGTGATGCTCGACAGGCTCTTTCAGTTATCGAGGCCGCTTTCAAGCTCTATGGAAAAATTTCTGTTAAAAATCTGAAGGAAACGATACAGTCCACATTTTTGAGGTACGACAAGAAAGGGGAAGAGCACTACAATACCATTTCAGCGTACATAAAGAGCATGCGTGCAGGGCAGCCCGATGCCGCCCTCTACTATCTCGCGAGAATGGTGGACGCCGGTGAAGATCCCAAATTCATTGCTCGCAGAATGGTGATTTTTGCCAGCGAGGACGTTGGACTCGCACAGCCAACGGCACTCGTCGTGGCAAATGCCGTATTTGCAGCAGTCGATGCTGTTGGCCTTCCTGAGGCTGCCATCAACCTGGCACATGGCACCGCCTACCTCGCTCTTTGTAAAAAATCACGCCAATCATACAACGCATACTTCAAGGCGCTCGATGACGTGAAGAAATATGGAAATCTGCCTGTGCCCCTCAAGATCCGCAATGCTCCCACCAAGCTCATGAAGGATCTTGGATACCATAAGGGGTATGAGAAATACACAAAAGAGGATCTGCTGCCAGAAAGGCTGAGAGGAAAGGAATATATGTAGGGGATTGCAATTTGAGGAGAAATCAACTATGTTTATGTGCAGACCACCTTCTATTGTGGAAGGTATCCGGTTAACGGCAATAACAAAACAAACAGCGGAGGAAACGTGAACATTGAACGGAGATTAAAGGAGGCTTTCCCTGAAAAGTCCTTCTTGCAAGAAATTTTTCATCTCGAAGGAGTTGAAAAGCAAGAACAGATCACAATCACCTCGCTTTCTGCAGGTGGAAAAACAAGCTGTGCGGAGGGATTGTCAAAACATTTTCCCGAGTACAAGATGTTGAGCGGTGGGAAGATCATGCGGGCAAAAGCTGAACAGTTGGGAATGAAAATCGAAGCTTTTGCGGAGTATAATCGCAAGCATCCCGAACTTGGGTACGACAAGGAATGCGATGTAGAAATATATAAAGCTGGTTTAACTCATCCTCAGATGATCGTGGAGGCACGATTGGCTCACTGCTTCGTCCCTACAGCCTTTCATGTCTACTTGCATTGTCCTCTCAGTGTCCGTGCATATCGTCGGTATTTGCAACTTCGCAAGAAGGATCCTGACGTAAAGCTCGGTGCTGTGATGCGCGACCTTAAGCGTCGCGATGAGAACGACCGAATCCGCTACGAGACCCTCTATCCGGGTTGCATGTGGGAAGAAGGGGACTACGATCTCTCCATTTCAACCTACGAGAACTCTCCGGAAAAAGTCGTTGAACTCATCATTGCTGGCTACACGGCATGGTTGAAGTCAGCGTCGAAGACTTCAGCACACGAGCTCGTTGGCTCATTCTTGAAATTTTGAACACACAAAAGACCGACCTTCGCAGAGGCCGGCCTTTTTTTGTGCTTTACCTATCTTACTTCAGTATCCGCCTCCACTTTGTTCTCCATGAGCGTCAGATGGATAGCCTGAAGTATCTTCGCTTTGGATCGTGATGAAAGATCTGAGAATGCTACGGTTGTCGTACCTGTTACCGTACCGCTTGCACCACCCGTTCCGAGAATTTCCCCAACCTTGGCCTGGAGTTCAGCCTTGAGTTTCTCATCCTCCTTTACCGTGAGGAATGTGTACCAAGGATAATCGATGCTCACATTACCCTGTGCATCAACTTCAACATTTGCAAGGACACTCACCGGTATGATTCCAAGGAATCGGGCTGGCTGTCTGTACGCAAGGAAGATGCGGCTATCATCAACTTCGATTTTTGAAATTTTCTTGTCCTGCTGCTCGAGCGTCCTTGTATATACTTCAAGATCGCCTGGGGTGTTCACGTTGACAGGGAGTTCAAAGTCAAAATCTGCATTTGCATCGGCATTCATTTTGGCGTTTATATTCGCATTTGAGGATGCTGCGCTGCTTGTGCTATTTCCAATAGTGCTTGTTTTTGCGGTCGCCGTGGCACTTGCGGCACCAGGAAGGGTCACGCCAACGTTCGTATCAACTTTTGCATTGAGGGACAATGCAAGAGGTCGCATCGAGCCGTCCTCAATAGCTACGTTGTTGTACAGGAGTATTTCTGCTGCACGTACTGGTTCCACATGGAAGAGGGCGGCCGCATATACTATCATCGAGACAAATGCCATCGAGATCAGTGTTCCGAAAATTTTTGTTTGTATGTTCATAAATGTGTGTATTAATTAGAATTAATATAGATTTAACATCCTATACCGAGCATGACGCAGTGTGGCCGTACATATTACAATATGGGATATAATGGATAGATGGAGAAAGAAGTCATAGTGTTTGGGGGTGGATGCTTCTGGTGTACCGAGGCGGTTTTCAAGATGCTCAAGGGTGTTATCTCCGTCACTCCCGGTTATGCTGGGGGCACCACAGAAAACCCTACCTATGAACAGGTGAGTAGCGGGACAACAGGGCATGCTGAATCTGTTCAGATCGAGTATAATCCTGCACTTGTTTCCCTCCGCTCGCTCCTGACTGTATTCTTTGGCAGTCACGATCCCACGACGCGTAATCGCCAGGGCGCTGATGTTGGTACACAGTACCGTTCCGTCATTTTCTATACCACCCCGCAGCAGAAGGAGGAGATAGAGAAATTCATACGCGAGATAAATGATTCAAGCAAGCTTGGAACGCCCATCGTGACCAAAGTTGAACCTCTCGTGAAATTCTGGATAGCTGAAAATTATCACCATGACTACTTCGCCAAGAACAAGGGAAACCCATACTGCGAGGTCGTCATCAATCCCAAGCTGGAAAAGGTCCAGAAGGAATTCGCCGATCTCCTGCTGACTCCTCAGCAGTACAAAGTTCTTCGCGAAAAAGGAACCGAGGCTCCATTCAGCGGGAGATATGTCTATGAGAAAAAAAGTGGCACATATAACTGTACCGTCTGCGGCAATCCTCTCTTTTCAAGCTCTGCCAAGTTCGACTCGGGTACCGGCTGGCCCTCATTTGATGAGGCATTGCCGGGTGCGGTGAAATATACTGAGGACAAGATGTACGGGATGACCCGCACTGAGATCATGTGCGCACAATGCGGTTCCCACCTCGGTCATGTATTCGATGATGGTCCGACAGAAACGGGAAAAAGGTACTGTCTCAACTCAGTTTGCCTCGACTTGGAAGAGGGAAAAGAGGGTGGTAAGATGTAGGGAAGAAAGTTTTATTATTCAATTATTTTCATACTTCTATGTCAGCAATTCCAATCAATTGGTGGGCACTTGTCGTAACGACGGTAGTGAGCGTCGTCATCGGTTCCCTGTGGTACGGTCCGATCTTCGGCAAGGCGTGGATGAAGTCAACTGGTATCTCCATGCCTGAAGTCATGACTCCGGACATGAAAAAAATGATGTACCGCAGCTATGCACTCGTTATCGTCGGTTCTTTAATCATGAACTATGTACTTCTTCATAGCATTACGTTTGGTGCAGCGTATCTCAATATCACAGGTATCACAGCAGGACTCCAGGCAGCCTTCTGGAGCTGGCTCGGATTCATTGCTCCGGTAACTCTCGGTTCCGTGCTTTGGGAATCACGACCTTGGAAATACTGGTTCATCACTGCCGGATACTACCTCGTGGTGCTCCTCATCAATGGTGCAATTCTTGCAAGCTGGATATAATTTTCAATGACTGTTGCTCCTACAATATGTGCTGGTCTGTTGATGTATCGCATGAAAGACGGACAGCCGGAAGTTTTTCTCGTGCATCCTGGCGGTCCTTTCTTCAAGAACAAAGAAGATGGGTGTTGGAGCTTCCCAAAAGGAATTGCTGATGAAGGCGAGGATCTTCTTGCAACTGCTAAAAGGGAATTTGAAGAGGAAACGAGCTTTCCTGTCTCTGCGTCCAAGTTCATGGAGTTATCACCATTGAAAAAATCTAGCAAAATAGTTCATGTCTGGGCATTTGAAGGAGATTGTGATCCGTCTCAGATTGAAAGCAATACATGCATGGTGGAGTGGCCTCCACGATCAGGGAAACAGATAGAGATTCCAGAAGTGGACCGGGCTGGTTGGTTCAGTCTTGAAGAAGCGGAGAAGAAGTTGTCGGCATATCTCGCGCCTGTCATAGGGGAGTTTAGGAAGATCGTTCAATAATCATGAACTACTGGCTCGTAAAATCCGAAGGCGGCTGCTATTCCATCGACGACTTCAAGAAAGATAAACGTACACCATGGACCGGCATCCGTAATTTCCAAGCGCGCAACCACATGCGTGATGGCATGAAGATTGGCGACCTCGTCCTCTTCTACCATTCAAGTTCTGACCCCACAGGCGTATATGGTATTGCAAAAGTTGTGAGCAAGCCCCACCTCGACGAGACTTCACTCGATCCAAAAGATGAACACTATGACCCCAAGGCCATGAAGTATCCAAACGAAGGAAAGGAACTGCTCTGGATGTGTGTCGATCTTCAGTTTGTGAGGAAGTTCGAGCACCCCGTTTCTCTCGATGAAATAAAGAGAAACCGTGACCTCGAAGGAATTCTCGTTGCACGTCGCGGACAGAGGCTTTCTGTCATGCCGGTCTCAAAAAAGCATTTTAAGATAATAGAGGAGATGGGAAGTTAAAATGTCCTACTATGTTTATATTCTCAAGTGTGCGGATGGAACTCTCTACACAGGTTCGACAAATGATTTGAAGAAAAGAGTCATTGCACACAACACCCTGAAGACTGGTGCAAAATACACACGATCACGATTACCGGTACGTATGATCTACTCCGAAGAGCTTCCCACAAAAAGCGAAGCACTCAAGAGGGAGTGGGAGATAAAGAAAATGGGGAGGGAGAAGAAGATGGGGTTGGTGTGGATGAATTGAAGACTTATTATGCTACACTCGTCCCCGCCACCCACCCTGTTGTCCAGCACAGCTGCAAGCTGTATCCCCCCGATGGTCTATCAATATTGAGCACATCCCCTACGAGGTAGAGGTTGGGAAATAGCTTCGACTGCATCGTCCTGAAATCAACTTCCGTAAGGTCCACACCACCAGAAGAAACAACTGCTTTGTCAGAACCGAGCAGGTTGGAAACATGCAAGGGAATTCCTTTTATGATCTCTATGAGCCTGAGTCGCTCCTCACGGCTGACTGCATTGCCAATCTTCTCTTCATCAATACCGGAAATATTAAGAACAGGAGAAACAAGCGCAGAGGGAATGAGTGTACCGAGAGAGTTCTTTAACTTCTTCTTGTCGTCAGCCCTGAAAAGCTCTTGAAGCTTCTCATTCATCATTCCGTGGTCGAGAGAGGGAAGAAGATCGAGACGTATTTCAACATCACCATACTTGAGAAGTTCCCCCACATCCTTGCTCATATTGAGGATGGTGGGACCACTCACACCGAAATGCGTGAAGAGAAGTTTGCCCTTGTGCACCTCCTGCTTCTGGTTGTTCTGGAAAGTAGTGAGCTTCACGTCCTTGAGGGTGAGACCGGATACCTTCTTCACCCATTCATCCTTGAGAGCGATCGGTACGAGAGCTTCGTTGGAGGGAATGACGTTGTGTCCGAGTTCTTTGAGCCAGGTGAAGCCGTCTCCAGTCGAGCCGGTCTCTGGGCGGGAAGTTCCACCGGTTGCAAGAACATATTTCTTGGCACGGATGATTTCTTTGTTTTTCAAAATGACACCTGTAATTTTTCCATCCTGCGATTCAATTTTTATCACAGCTGCATTTGTCTTTACCTCAACCTTGCTCTGCGCAAGATATGCAACAAGCACATTCCAGACAGACTGCGCGCTATCACTAGCAGGGAACACACGATGCTCTGCTTCAACTTTCGTCGGCATTTCTTTCGCATGAAAGAAATCAAGGGACTTCTTCACATCGAATTGCGAAAAGGCCGAGAAGAGGAATTTATCGCTATCCTTGTATTTCTTGAGGAACTCGCGCACGTCGTACTGTGCGTTCGTGACATTGCAGCGACCACCTCCGGTGATGAGGAGTTTCTTGCCAAGGGTGGGATTTTTTTCAAGCAGAATAACTTTGGAGCCGAGCTCTCCTGCTCGCGCTGCAGCCATCATTCCTGCGGGTCCACCTCCAATTACCGCCACATCATACATAGGTGATATCCTAGCATTCTTGACTTACTTACACAAACAGTATATAGTAATAACTCAATGAATCCCTCACATGGTCACCCACGCAGGCCCTCACGTCCTCCATTTCGAGGCGGACCTCTCCGTCCCCGCCGGAATTTTGCACACCGTCGGTCTCCTAACCGCGGACGCACCATCGGACAGTATATTGACGCTTCACGTTTCATCAACAAGGCTGTCATCACAGAAAAGGTAGAGCACTTCGTGCCCGATCATGCCTTTTCCGATTTTCATATTGACGAGAAGCTTAAAAAGAATATCGCGGCAAAAGGATATGTCACACCGACACCGATTCAGGACAAAGCCATCCCTCATATCCTCCGAGGATCCGACCTCGTTGGTATCGCAAACACAGGAACAGGGAAGACCGCCGCATTCCTCATTCCGCTCATTCACAAAGTCATAGCTTCACGAACGCCAAAAAACCCTGGTGATCTTCCAGCACGCGTACTTGTTGTCGTTCCAACACGTGAACTTGCACAGCAGATCGAAAGCGAACTCAAAGGCTTCACAGGAGGACTCAATCTTTTTGGTGTAGTCTGTGTCGGTGGTGCAAGCATGAGCTACCAGATCTCTTCGCTCAACCGTCCGCACAGCTTCATCATTGGAACTCCAGGACGACTTCGCGATCTCATCGACAGGAAGAGCATCAATCTTGCACGCTACGCAACAGTTGTCCTCGACGAGGCAGACCGCATGCTCGACATGGGATTCATCAACGACATCAAGTACATGATCGCCAAGATGCCGCCAGTACGACAGACACTCTTCTTTTCAGCGACGATGTCACCTGAAATCAAAGCACTCATCAAGGACTTTCTCAGGGAGCCAGTCATGATCTCGGTCAAGACTTCCGAAACTTCATCTCAGGTTGAGCAGGATGTTGTACGCGTTCCTCCAGGAAAGAACAAGCTCGATATGCTCCACGAGCTTCTCGTACAGCCCGGATTCGACAAAGTTCTCATCTTCGGACGCACCAAGCATGGGGTTGAGAGACTGGCAAAAGAGCTCAAGACTCGCGGCTTCAAGGCAGAATCCATCCATGGAAACAAGACACAGGGACAGCGCCAGAAGGCTCTGAGCCTCTTCAAGGAAAATCACGCACAGATCCTCGTGGCGACTGACGTTGCTGCACGCGGACTTGATATTGCGGGCGTGAGTTACGTCATTAATTTCGAGGTTCCTTCAACATATGACGACTATGTTCATCGTATTGGACGAACAGGACGGGCTGGAAAAAAGGGGAAGGCACTTACGTTCATAGGGTAGGGGGGTGTAATAGAGGGGTTTTTATCCCGTCCTAAACCATATCGGTTGGGATTTTATTTATTAATTAATACATACTTTATGCTCACAACAATCGCAATCATACTCCTTGTCCTCTGGCTCCTCGGAATCGTTTCCACCTACACCATTGGAGGGTTTATCCACCTTCTCCTCATTGTTGCAGTGATCCTCTTTCTCATTAGGATCATCCAAGGAAGGAACCCAATACAGTAGTCATGAACACGAAACCACTTCTCGTTTTTCTTGCGATAATTGCACTGTTAGTCGTTGTTCTTATGTGGGGGGTGAGCACGGCGCCAAAGCCTGCTGATGTGGGTACCAGTCCCACACCTACGCCTGTCAGGACAACCGCGCCCGTGGCACCGGTAAATTCTTTCTGTACCATGGACGCAAAAATGTGTCCTGATGGTTCATATGTTGGACGTGTTGGTCCTAACTGTGAGTTTGCGCTTTGTCCCGCAGGGACACCTGGGAATAACCCGAGCGGAATATTTGTAGTTGGTTTTGGCGGAAGGGCAGGAGGAGGAAACCTTGTGCTCATACCCCGCGAAATCGTGGAAGACAGCCGATGTCCGAGTGATGTTCAGTGTATCCAAGCTGGCACTGTCCGGGTACGGGCAGATGTTGTATACAACAGGGCAACAACAACGCAGGTCGTGCAGCTCAGCATGCCGCTCGAGTTCGGAAATACGACAGTCACGCTGACTGATGTTGCGCCAGTGCCCCACTCGCAGCAGAAGATCGCACCTGCAAGTTATCGCTTCACATTCACGTTTGTTCCATAACTTTTCATTGCCGAGGGTGCGGGAGCTTGATATACTTAGGTGCATATGAAAAAAATACGAGTCGCTATCAATGGCTTCGGCAGAATTGGCCGCGCTTTTTACAAGCTAGCAAGGGAAAACAAGGAACTCGAAGTGGTCGCAGTCAATGATCTCGGAACCATCGAGAGTATGGAATATCTTTTGAAATACGATACCGTCTACGGCAGGAGCACCCATACGCTTGCAGGAGTGAAGTATATTAGCGAGAAAGATCCCACAAAACTACCCTGGAAGGATCTCGATATTGACGTGGTTGTGGAATCAACCGGCCTCTTCACTTCCTCTGAGAAAGCGAAGGTACACATTAATGCAGGAGCAAAAAGAGTGGTCATCTCTGCTCCTTCTCCGGATGCAACAACTGTACTCATGGGCATTAGCGAGGGGAAGATGAAGGGTGCTGACATCACTTCCAATGCTTCCTGCACGACAAATGCAGCAAGTCCTTTTCTTGCTGTGCTTGAAGAAACTATCGGTATAGAGAAAGCGCTTCTCAATACTGTCCATGGATATACAGCATCTCAGGCTCTCGTCGATGGACCTTCCAAGAAAGACTTGCGAGAAGGAAGAGCGGCTGCACAGAATATTGTCCCTTCATCCACTGGTGCTGCTGTGGCAGTTACCAAAGCAATTCCCTCGCTCGAAGGAAAATTCGATGGAGTTTCCATGCGTGTTCCCATTGTCGCCGGTTCTATCGTCGACGTTACGTTTGTCTCCAAGCGAAATACCACGAAGGAAGAGGTGAACCAGATCTTGACTGACGCAGCAAAGACTGACCGCTGGAAGGATATACTCGAGGTGACGAATGAATCGCTCGTTTCTTCTGATATTGTGGGATCATCCCATGCATCCATTGTTGACTTGGCATTTACGAGAGTTGTGGATGGAAACCTGGTGAAGGTACTTGCATGGTATGACAATGAGAGGGGCTATACGCACACTCTCGTTCAGCATGTTATTGCAGCAGGCAGGTTAATTTAATAATTTATAAATATGAAAAATACATTTTTAAGCATTTCGTTTGTTTATTGGCTAATCATTTTTGCGGCACTGTATAACCTACCCAATTCTTCAGCTCTTGAGGCTCGATACATATGGATTTTCTTCATTTCCGCTGTGATCTTGTACGCGATTCTTTTTGTCGGAAATCGTTTTGTGTCGAATCACGACAAGAAAGTGCTTCAAAAAACTCCATTGCCCTCAGATGCACTTATTTACTATGAAAGTAAATTCCAGTATAAGTTAATTTCAACCGTACTCCTGATTGTATTTCTGGTGATAACTTTATTTGATATTGGTGGATATGCTAACGTATCTATTTACTTTCTAGTGATGAGTGCAGTGGCTTTAGTATTCCTCTTCTTTTATCGAACTTCAACATTTGAACTTACGAATACATCTTTAATTTGGAAGAAAGGGAGATTAAAAATCACTTCTCCTTGGGCGGAAGTGGTTGCAATACATTATGATTGGGCGCCAGCCGTAGCGAATGCACCTCGAGGATTTAAGACCACAAGCTTCTTCATTGAAACTAAAAATGGAATGAGTACTTATGCTGATAAGGCAAGTATAAAGCGCGGAGGCGTATTCACTTTTTCCTCTATGGGGGATGAATTGATTACAGAAATAAAGAAAAGGTCAACTGCGATCGAAAAAACTGGTGCCATATCAATGTTTAAGCACACTCAGAAATTGAAAGATGTTATACTTTTACCAATCGCAATCTTTCTTGTTCCTGTGATTATCATTGCCATTTACTTTTTAATCTACGGACCTCTATAAAAGTTATCTGATACTATCTAATACTGTTCGAGTATCAGATATCTCCTCGCTCTTCGTAAGAAGTTCCGATAAGATTTAGTAGTACTTTGATATTCAAACAAGAAGACCAACACGCCACCTCTTTGGCACTTGAATTTTTGAGTTTTCAAGAGGTGAGCGAGCGGGGAGTTTTTCTTCTAAAAAAATGTACAATTTGAGCTATGAAGCTGACGTGGAGCGACAACAAACTAAGAAATTAGCACACTTTGGTTCGTCGTGTTATAGAGGTTGGTAAATTGATATAGTAAAAATGCACCCTGGATTTACCCAGAATGCATTGGACCTGCAAAAGGATTATTAAGGACCAGTCTCTATGTCATAGTCCCCTTCATCCGTGTCGATGTATGGGAGTTGGCCTCCCATGAGTCCCCGTTCGGTCTCTCGAGAACGTCGATCAACATACTTCTTGAATGACTCCGATTGAGGCACAGATGGTTTCTCCTCGTCGATATTGAGCATACATTTCTCCTTTCCTGTGGAGAATTTATCATGATACAATAATGGAGTAAAGTATACACGCCTTGCTGCGGTAATTTTCCCCCACTTTTCTCGTCTTAACGACATATGAATAAATTCCTTCTGGCAATTCTTGCTTTTGTTATCATCGCCATCCTTGCCCTGGTCACTGGTGATCGTGAACCACCATATGCTAATCGTGCTATCCAGAGCTGTCCCGATGAGAAGATCATCAACAAGATGCCTGGTCCGGGATCTGGTGATTCTTCATACTATATAAAAGATGGGGTGAGAAAGGAGATAATCCATTATGATGCTGCGTGGGTGGCTGCAAACTGTAATGTGCCAGTACAAGAGGTATATTGAGCTAAAATGCCCTAGACAAGATAGAGAAAAGCATGGCTGGCTGCTGTTTTCCTGCTGACTTTATCAAAATTTTAATCTTTTTTCATTAAAATTTCATCTCGGTTTCGGATAATGGTTGTATTATCCGATAAATAGAATTATCATTATGGTACAACAGCCCTATGTGAGTTTTGAGGAATTTAATGCTTTTAAAAAAATGACGGAAGAAAGATTTCGGGAAACTGAAAATAAGATAGATGTTCTCACCGAGATCATGATCTCGAACTTTGATCGTGCATACGAGCAATCCAACAGGAAGTTCGAGGAACTGACGGATATTATGATGCAGGGTTTCGAGCGGGCCGACCAGAAGAATGTCGGGCTCCAAGCGGAAATGAACTACCGCTTTGAGGTAGTAGACAAGAAACTTGAGAGTATTGATGAGAAATTCGAAGCCGTCGACAGAAAATTTGAACTCATGGAAGAAAAATTCAATCTTCGTTTCGACGCCCTCGACGAAAAATTCGAGAGAAAGTTTCTCGAGAATGATGAGAAACTTGAAAACCTCACTGATCTCATGCTCGATGGTTTCGACATGCTTCGTGATAAGATAGAGGAGTATAAAAACTAACCCATATGAAAATACTGCTTGCGAGTGACCATGCCGGATACGAACTTAAGAATGTGATTGTCTCTTTCCTCAAGGACGAGGGATTTGACGTGGAAGACATGGGAGCACCTGTGTACGACAAGGATGATGACTATCCCACCATCATGCTGCCGGTGGCAATGCGGGTCGTTTCTGATCCAGAAAATGTGCGAGCTATTGTTTTCGGTAAATCAGGAAATGGTGAAGCTATGCTCTGCAATCGCTTTCCGGGTATCCGTGCAGCCGTATACTATGGCGGTCCGACCGAGATCATACGCCTCTCCCGGGAACATAACAATTCAAACATCCTTTCGATAGGTGCAGGATTTGTTGGAGAAGAGGAGGCGAAAGAAGCAGTGAAGCTCTGGATCTCATCCCGCTTCAGCGGAGACGAGCGGCATATCCGCAGAAATGAGATGCTTGATAACATAGAATAACAATTATGGAAATAATTCCCGCCATACTGCCGAGGGACTTTAAGGAAATCGAGGAGAAGGCCGAACTCGTACAGGGACTAGCACCTCTCGTCCAGGTGGATATTTGCGATGGGAAATTCGTGCCAAATACGACGTGGCCGTACAAGAAACCCGATCAGAATTTCGAAGCACTCCTGCATGAAGATCGAGGAATGCCTTTCTGGGAGGAAACAGACTATGAGTTCGATCTCATGATCCAGGATCCAACAGAGGATGATGCGAGAAAGTGGCTATCGGCTGGAGCTGTGCGTATAGTGCTCCATGTGGAGTCATCACCAGATCTGACGCCAGTCATTTCGGTCCTCAATGGTCTTGTGGAGATCGGTCTAGCTCTCAATATCTCGACCCCTCTTGATGTCATAGAAAAATACAAGGACACAATATCATTCATTCAGTTCATGGGAATCACAAAGATCGGCTTTCAAGGGCAGGCATTCGATCCACGCGTGCTTGAGAAGATACAGGAGTCGAAGGAAAAGTATCCGGACCTGCCGGTACAGGTGGATGGTGGGGTAAGTCCCGCTACGGCAGCCGAGCTCCGCAAAGCTGGCGCGGACAGGCTCGTTGCAGGCTCTGTTCTTTTTGAATCCGACAACATTGTGGATACCTACAACGAACTTGCACAGGCATAGGTGATATAATGGAGGGGTATGATCCCCACCTCACCTCTCACCGATGAAAAAGCTCAGCTTCTTGCCGACAAGGCTCTCGCCATACGGCAGTCCATCATTGAAATGCTCATCGAGGCCAGGTCAGGACACACTGCCGGTCCTCTTGATATGGCAGATGTCTTTTCATACCTCTTTTTTCATGCACTGAAGATCGACCCCAAAAAGCCCGATTGGCCATACCGCGACCGCCTCGTCCTTTCAAACGGCCATATCTGCCCGGTGCTGTATGCCACCATGGCTCATGCGGGATATTTCTCGCTTGATGAATTGAAGACATTGAGGAAATTTGGGTCTAAGCTCCAGGGTCACCCGCATCGTGATTTTCTGCCTGCACTCGAGACCTCTTCTGGTCCGCTCGGTTCCGGCCTGTCACAGGCGGTGGGGATGGCACTCGGAGACAGGATTGATTTTGGAAAAACTTCAGGGAAACAGTTTGTGTGCTTGACGAGTGACGGGGAACTCGACTGTGGGCAGATATGGGAAGCAGTGATGCTCGCAGGAAAGGAGAAATTGCAGAACCTGACGGTGTTTGTGGACAGGAACAGTATCCAGATCGACGGCTTCACCGAAGACATCATGCCGCTCAACCCATTGGCGGATAAGTGGCGGGCGTTCAACTGGCACGTGCAGGAAATCGATGGGCATAATTTTCGTGCTATCGACGGAGCCTGGACGCAGGCGCAATCAGTCTTTGATCGGCCATCGGTCATCATCTGCTATACCATTGCATCGAAAGGCATTCCAGAATTCGAGAGGCAGTATGAGTGGCATGGAAAACCCCCAACAACTCCTGTGGAAGTCGAAACAGCCCGAGCAGCGCTCCATATCGTGAGAACGATGGGAGGGAAGGTGAGAGGAGAACATGAATAACACATATGATTGAGAAAAGCCAACATTTAAATCCAAAACTCTTCGATGCTGACGTCGAGCAAGTTCCCATTCGCAAGGGTTTTGGCGAAGGACTTCTCAAAGCCGCTGAACTCAACAAGAATGTTGTGGGGCTTTGTGCTGACCTCACAGAATCAACACAAATGCACCTCTTCCGACAGAAATTTCCTGAAAGATTCATCCAAATCGGGGTTGCCGAACAAAACCTCGCCAGTGTGGCTTCCGGTCTTGCTGCAATGGGAAAAATTCCTTTCATCACATCATACGCCATGTTTTCTCCGGGAAGAAACTGGGAGCAGATCCGCACAACCATCTGCTACAACAATCAGCCGGTGAAGATTGCCGGTTCACATGCTGGAATTTCCGTTGGTCCCGATGGGGGAACGCATCAGGCCGTGGAAGATCTCGCCATCACCCGTGTCATTCCACGAATGGTTGTCATCTCTCCCTGCGACGCTCTTGAAGCTCGAAAGGCAACGCTCGCTGCTGCACAGACGAAAGATCCCACGTACATCCGCCTGGCCCGGGAAAAGACCCCGATCATCACCTCTGACGATTCTCCATTCCAGATTGGAAAAGCCCAGCTGCTCTTCGCTCCTCCGGAGGGTGCCCGCGCAGATGTTGCAATCATTGTCACCGGGGCATTGGTATACAAGGCATTGAAAGTTGCCGCCGCCCTCGAAAAAGAGGGCAAGAAAGTGAAAGTACTCAACCTCACAACCATCAAACCTCTCGACGAGGACACTGTCTGGAGGCTTGCTCACGAAACAGGGGCAATTGTCACTGTTGAAGAGCATCAGATTGCAGGGGGAATGGGCTCTGCCGTTGCTGAATGCATTGCACGTCACTACCCGGTTCCTATGGAATTTATCGGCGTACGAGACCTCTTTGGGCAGTCGGGAACTCCCGATGAACTCCTCGAACACTATGGAATGGGTGAAAAAGACATACGCGAAGCCGTCAAGAAAGTGCTTTTGCGAAAGAGGTAAGTTTGATATAGTGGGTGGATGAGTCTTTTTAACCTCAGTACAAAATTCTCGCCTGCGGGCGACCAGCCCAAGGCCATTAAGGAGCTGACAGAAGGCCTCAAGAAGGGGTACCGGCACCAGACGTTGTTCGGTGCGACAGGCACAGGAAAGACCTTCACCGCCGCTTCCGTCATTGCCAACTATGGCAGGCCGACGCTCGTCATTGCGCATAACAAAACCCTCGCGGCCCAGCTTGCGCAGGAGTATCGGGAGTTTTTTCCCAACAATGCAGTCCACTATTTCGTCTCATACTACGACTACTACCAGCCGGAAGCATACATGCCGGTGAGCGACACATATATAGAAAAGGAGGCAATGATCAACGAGGAGATCGAACGTCTCCGCCATGCTTCCACCCAGGCCTTGCTCACAAGAAAAGACGTCATCATTGTCGCATCCGTCTCCTGCATCTACGGTCTCGGAAGCCCCGTTGAGTACGAGAAGGTGAATCTTAAAATTGCAAGGGGAATGGAGCTTTCCCGTGCGGACCTCATCCGCAAATTCGTCGACATTCATTTCGAAAGGACAACAGCCGACCTCGAATCGGGAAAATTCCGTGCAATTGGAAACATGGTCGAGGTCATGCCGGTCAGTGACAAGACAATCTACCGCATCGAGTACGAAGGCACGACGGTGAGTGCCATTATCGAGCTCGATCCTGTCACGCGTGCAGTACGTGCTAACCACGACGTCATCTTTCTCTTTCCAGCCAAGCATTTCATCAGCAGTGACGTACAGTCGAAGCGAGCATTCGAGACAATTAAGAAGGAATTGGAACAGCGACTCGAAGAACTGAAAAAAGCAGGAAAGAACCTCGAAGCCGAGCGCCTCAAGCGCCGCGTGACATACGATCTCGCACTCATCAGGGAAGTTGGATACTGCAACGGCATCGAGAACTATTCCCGCCACTTCTCCGGCAAAGCTCCCGGAGAGGCACCCGACACGCTCCTGTCATACTTTCCACCTGGCTTTCTCACCGTCATCGACGAGTCGCATGTGACAGTGCCGCAGCTCAATGGAATGTATGCTGGTGATGCTTCGCGCAAAGACACTCTCGTGGAGTTCGGCTTCCGTCTGCCTTCAGCAAGGGACAACCGTCCTCTCAAATTCCCCGAGTTCCAGGAAAGAGTTGGCCAGGTCATATATACTTCAGCCACACCAGGTCCTTTTGAGAAAGAGAACAGCCAGCAGATTGTCGAACAGGTCATCCGTCCAACGGGTCTTGTCGATCCAGTCATCGAGGTTCGTCCAGTCGCAGAGAAAGGAGCGTACGTCGGACAAATTTTCGACTTCATTGCTGAAGCGGAGAAGGTGATACAGAAGGGTGACCGCGTCATTGCCACAACGCTCACGAAAAAAATGGCAGAGGACCTGAGCGAATTCCTCAAGGAAAAGGGAATCAAGTCTGAGTATCTGCACAGCGATATAAAGACAATTGATCGCATTACCATTCTCACTGATTTTAGAAAGGGCAAGTTCGACTGTCTCGTAGGGGTCAATCTTCTTCGAGAGGGACTCGATCTACCCGAGCTTTCCCTCATTGGAATTCTTGATGCAGACAAGGAGGGATTCCTCCGCTCTGACACAGCTCTCATCCAGATCATTGGACGTGCTGCTCGCAATATCAACGGCCGCGTGATTCTCTATGCCGACTCGGTAACGGGCTCTATGGATCGTGCAATGAAGGAGACTGAACGCCGCAGAAATATCCAACTGGCCCACAACAAGAAGCATGGCATCACTCCACAGACGATCACAAAGAAAATACAGGATATCACCGATCAGCTTCGTACTGAGCATGATAGGGCTGTGCATGAGCTTCTCAAGGCAGACGAGGAACTTGCACGAACAAACCCAAAGAAACTGATGAAAATGAAGGAGCAGGAAATGGAGGAAGCCGTGAAGGTCCTCGACTTTGAAACAGCGGCAATCATCCGTGATGAGATTGTGGAGCTTAAGAAACTGTTTGAGGGTGTGGAAAAGGAAGAGAAAAAGGAGAAGACGTGGAAGAAAGGGGATATTCGGCATTAAACTGGCTGTGACGGCATGGTATACTTAACCCCATGAAAGAAAAGATCCTCATCGCTCTTTCCGACCCGAATCTCGTGGCCCACATCTCCTCGGAACTTACCCGACTGGGGTATGTTTCAACCATTGCCGACAGTGGAGAGGAAGCTCTGCAAAAGATGCACTCGGAAGCTCCTGATTTGGTGCTCATTGACCTCGTCCTCACCGGCAAGAGCGGATACGATGTTCTTGCAGAAAAGACTCTCGACAGGCTCGTCACCAAGATTCCTATCATCATTGTTTCGAATGCCGGTGTGACCGTAGAGATGCGGAGGATTCCCTCGACACCGAGTGTACGCGACTATGTCATCAGGGCCCATGTTGATGTGAACGAAGTCATGGCAAAAGTGAGCGCTGTTTTTGGACGCACATATACTCCACGCCAGGAGGGCATTGTCCTCGAACCTGGAAAGCCCGCGCCGAGCTCCAAAAAAATCCTCTGGGTGGAAGATGACAAGTTTCTGAGCTCCATTCTCTTTAAAAAATTCGAATCATCAGGTCATAAAGTCCTCAAGGCTTCCGATGGAACTGAGGCGCTCAAGATTCTTGAGACTGAAGTCCCTGACATCATTGTTCTCGACATCCTTCTTCCTGGCATGAACGGTTTTGATCTCCTCCAGCAGATCAAAACACAGGAAAAACTCCGCTCAATTCCCGTTATTATGCTCTCAAATCTCAACAAATCGAGCGATGTAGAGAAGGCAAAAACGCTCGGAGCGCAGAAATTCATGGTCAAGGCGGCAGTCTCCCTCGATGAGATCGTAAGGGAGGTTGATTCGTTGCTCAAAATGTGATAGTATCGGCCACATTATGGCTGTTGAAAAGGAGAATAGCGAGAAGATAATTGTAAAGGGAGCGCGTACACACAATCTCAAGAACATAACTGTCGAGATGCCGCGCAACAAGATGGTGGCGATCACTGGGCTTTCGGGTTCGGGGAAATCTTCGCTTGCTTTCGACACTATTTTCGCCGAGGGACAGCGACGCTACGTGGAATCCCTCTCTTCATACGCACGCCAGTTTCTCCGCCAGATGCAGAAGCCGGATGTGGACGAGATTGTCGGCCTTTCTCCGGCCATCTCCATTGACCAGAAGTCTCGCTCCAACAATCCTCGCTCGACAGTTGCAACCATCACCGAGATCTACGACTATCTCCGCATTCTCTTTGCCAGGGTGGGGAAGCCTCATTGTCTCGTCTGCAACCGCCAGATTCACCGCATTTCAAAAGAAGAGATTCTCGAAACCATCATCGAGCAGGTGACGACGCATACCAAGGAAGAAAAGCGGGGTGAAAAGAAGGTTATGGGTGTCGAAGTTGATGGTCAAAAGGTGTACATCTATGCACCGCTTGTCGTCGGAAGGAAAGGCGAATACTACCAGCTCCTCTACGACCTTCTCGGCAAGGGCTATGACCGGGTGAAGATAGATGGAAAGGTGATGAAGCTCCGCGAGCAGATACTTCTTGATAAGAACAAGAAGCATGACATCGATGTCCTTGTTGATGAGATGTTCCTCACTGAATTCAAGGGCAAGCAGAAAGACAATGCGGTAGAGAGGCTTTCCGAAGCACTTGAAAAGGCCATAGAGGAGGCACAGGGGCTCATCAAGATACAGTTTCCCGACGAGGAGAAGCTCATGTCGACAAAATTCATGTGCCCGTACGACGGCTTCTCATATCCAGAGATCGAACCGCGCCTGTTCTCATTCAACTCCCCATATGGGGCCTGTCCTGCCTGCAACGGTCTCGGAACTCGTGAATTTTTCACCAACGAGGAGTGTCCGAGCTGCAAAGGCGCACGTCTCCGTGAAGAAGCCCTCCATGTCCTCATTGATGGCAAGAATATTGTCAGTGTCACTGCGTTCTCCATCGAGGAATCGATCGAATATTTCGAGAAAATAAAATTGTCACCAATGGAAAAGGAGATTGCAAAAGTCGTGCTCAAGGAGATTTCTTCACGCCTGCAGTTCATGGAAAATGTGGGAATCGAATATCTGACGCTCGATCGTCGCGCCCATACGCTTTCCGGAGGAGAGGCGCAGCGCATACGTCTTGCTTCTCAGCTGGGCTCGGGCCTTGTCGGCGCACTCTACGTTCTTGATGAGCCGACAATCGGGCTCCATCAGCGCGACAATGACCGGCTCATCAAGACACTTCTCGACCTCCGCGATCTCGGCAACACCATCATCGTCGTCGAGCATGACGAGGATACGATGTTCGCCTCCGACTACATCATCGATATTGGTCCTGGGGCCGGGGTTCATGGTGGAAATGTTGTAGTCTCCGGATACCTCGACAAGCTCCTTGGTGCCAAGAAGAACGATGCAAGGTCTCTGACGCTTGCATATCTGCGAGGTGAAAAGAAAGTTGAAATTCCCGCGGTCCGCCGTGAGCCGAAAGGCAAAATGTCGATCAGGGGTGGAAACGTCTTTAATATCAAAAACATGAACGCGGACATCTCTCTCGGCTGCTTCAATGTCGTGACCGGTGTATCAGGCTCAGGAAAATCATCCTTCATGTACGAGATCCTGTACAAGAACCTCCAGGCACGGCTCGAGCGACGGCACCGAACAGCCGAAGTGTTCAATTGTGAAAGCTTCATCGGAAGCGAGTATGTCGGCCGCGTCATTCTCATCGACCAGTCGCCGATCGGTCGCACACCGCGTTCGAATCCCGTCACATACACCGGCGCATGGCAGCACATCCGCGATCTGTTTGCAGCATCGTCCGAAGCTCGTGCACGAGGCTGGGGACCAGGACGCTTCTCATTCAACGTCAAGGGAGGCCGCTGCGAAGCCTGCCAGGGAAATGGAGAAATCGCTGTTGAAATGCATTTTCTTCCAACCGTATATGTTCCCTGTGAAATCTGCGGAGGCAAGCGCTTCATGAAGGAAACCCTCGAGATCCGCTACAAGGGAAAGAACGTTCATGATGTCCTCGAGATGACGGTGGAAGAAGCACTTGAATTCTTTGATGATATTCCAGCAGTGAGCGATCGTCTTCAGACGCTTGGCCAGGTCGGTCTTGGATATCTCAAGGTTGGACAGTCGGCAACCACGCTCTCAGGCGGAGAAGCCCAGAGAGTCAAAATCTCAGCAGAACTCTACCGAGCGCACCTGCAGAAGACCATTTACCTTCTCGACGAACCGACAGTGGGGCTCCACTACGAGGATGTTAAGAAGCTCATCGAGATCCTCCAGCATCTCGTCGACAAAGGAAATACCGTCGTTGTCATCGAGCACAACCTCGACCTCATAAAGTCTTCCGACTATATCCTTGACATTGGTCCTGATGGGGGTTCGCGAGGCGGAAAACTCATTGCAAAGGGAACTCCCGAGGATGTCGCTCGCAACGAGCACTCCCATACCGGAAAATATTTAAAGAAGATCCTCAAAAGAGATGCGGCTAAATAGCTCACACCTTCCCGATGCGCCGGGAGTATATTTTTTCAAAAATGCCGAAGGAAAGATCCTCTATATCGGCAGGGCAACCTCGCTTTCCGACCGCGTAAAGAGCTATTTTGCCAATGATCTCATCCATACCCGGGGTCCGCTGCTTGTCGACATGGTGACGCAGGCACATGCCATAGACTATACCGAAACCGACTCCGTGCTCGAGGCGATCATTCTTGAGAGCAACCTCATCAAGGAGCATTTGCCGTATTTCAATACGAAAGAAAAGGACGACAAGAGCTGGAACTACGTCGTCATCACCGGCGAGGAGTTTCCACGGGTGATATTCGTGCGCGAGAGGCAGCTCCCCACGCTCACATTCAAGATACGCGAAAAGTTCGGTCCATATACCCAGGGTTCGCTTCTCCGAGAAGCGCTGCGCATCGTCCGCAAGATCTTCCCGTTCCGCGATGCAAAGTCACTCATTCCCCACCACGAATCCTTCTACCGCTCCCTCGGACTCTCACCTGACACATCCTCGCCTGACGCAAAGAAGGAGTATCAGAAGACCATCCGCAATATCACACTCTTTTTCAAGGGAAAGAAAAAGGAGCTTGTGAAGACGCTCGAGAGAGAAATGAAAGAGTACGTCGAGCGCCAGGAATTCGAAAAAGCTGATGCTGTGAAGAAAACTCTCTACGCACTCATGCATATCGAGGATATTGCGCTCATCAAGGCAGAAAAAGAAGGTGGAAATGGCGGGCGGCAGGGGTTCCGCATCGAGGCATATGATATCGCCCACATGTCCGGCAAAAGCAAAGTTGGTGTCATGACGGTGGTCTGTGACGGTGAAATCGACAGTTCGCAGTATCGTAAGTTCAGAATATCAAAGGACATCAATGATGATGTTGCGGGTATAAAGGAAGTGCTCATTCGCCGCCTAACTCACCCGGAGTGGAGACTGCCAGATCTGATCGTTGTTGATGGTGGGGTTGCACAGCGGAATGCTGCGCTTGAAGTCACTGGAGGAAAAATCCCTGTCGTCTCTGTCGTGAAGGATGCTAAACACAAGGCGAGTCACATTCTTGGAGATGAGAAAATTGTTGAAATGTACAAAAAGGAGATCATCAAAGCCAATGCTGAGTCCCATCGCTTCGCCATTGCATACCACAAGAATCTCCGCAGGCGGACATTTCTCGGAAGGTGATATAATATACGCATGCCAAAAATTCGTGTCGGAGTGCTGCGAGGCGGACCAAGTCATGAATATGAGACTTCGCTCAAGAGCGGGGCGACTGTCCTTCAACATCTTCCGCAGGAGTCATACGAAGTCCTTGATATTTTCATTGCCCGCGACTGTACGTGGCACCGAAAGGGAATCGCTGCACCTGCACACGACGTCCTTGCCCATCTTGATGTCGTCTTCAATGCCCTCCACGGCCACTATGGCGAAGATGGCAAGGTTCAGCATTTCCTCGAGCTCCACAAGATACCCTTCACCGGGTCATATTCCTTTGCCTCGGCACTCGGGTCGAATCCAGCACACTCGAAAGCAGCCCTCAGGAGGGAGGGGATAAAGACACCATACTTCCGAGTCTTCGAAGAAGTGGTCGAGGACGAATTGCCTGTGCACTTCAAGACCTTCTCCCCGCCTGTCGTCGTTATGCCGGTGTCCCCGGAATCAACCGCAGGCAGAATGCTTGCCAATACTCCAGATGCCTTTCGTGAAGCCCTCATTAAGGCCTTTGAAAATTCCGATAGGGTCATCATGGAAGAGCATATTCCTGGTATCCTGGCTTCCGTGGGAGTCATCGACGGCTACCGTGACAGTGAACACTATGCCTTGCCTGCGGTGGAGGGGGGAAGTATCGTTCCTGGAAACTTCACGCCTGAAGTCAAAGCCGAGCTCGAGGATCTGGCAAAGCGGGTTCACAAGGTCCTTGGTCTCCGTCACTACTCAAAGGTCGACTTCGTCATCTCTCCCCGAAGGGGAATATTCGTTCTTGAAGTGAGTCCTCAGCCTGAATTCACTGAAGATTCCCCTATGGCAAAAGCACTCCACTCTGTGGGGGCTCCGCTTGGACACTTCTTCGATCACCTCGTGCAGCTTGCATTAGGGAGGAAATAGGGTAAAATCTTTTGGGTAGGTAATTGGGCCCTTAGCTCATCTGGTAGAGCACCTCATTTGCAATGAGGGGGTGGCAGGTTCGAGTCCTGTAGGGTCCACAACATAAGAAAAGTGACAAAAAATTCATCTACGAATTAGTTCCAAAACTGGATGCTAGGACCCACGCAGTTTATTGCACATACTCCTTTTCAATTTCAATATCCCAACGGCTTTTTTCTGACATTTTACGAGGTACTACATGTATATCGAATGTTTCGTCGAGTAGTTTCTCGAACTCTTCTTCGGTCCCAAACAGTTCAACCTTTTTTACACGCCACCAGTTCTTCACCGTCACGAGGTCTTTTTTTTCTGATTGGGAAACAATTGAGAGATGGAAGATGTTCGGCTTGATTTTCGGTACAGGATCACCAGTCATCCACTCTCGAAGAGCAAATATATCTCGGACTGATAGACTCTCCTCAGCGGGGACACCAATGGCAGTGGTGGTGCCCAAAGCCCGGGTAACATTCCCAAAATGGTCACTCAGGGTAAGTCCTCTGTCCATCCACCCGAATCGCCGTATTCCGTCATAAAAGACTATGAGAGTCGGTCGGGCAGTTAGCTGCGCTGATTGCTCATGCAGCCGAGTTACTATGGCACGCTGCTTGTACCAATCCATGTCGAGTGAGTAGTAATTGAATGTACTCCAAGTAATAAAGAGTGCACAGATGACAGACACCACGAATGCACGATACTTTTCTTTTACAATAAGCGTGAGTATACCTAAGTATATGAGGGAGGCCCCTATCGGTAACAGCATGGCGTGACGCATTTGAAACGCATGCGGATGAGGAGATTTGCCAACGAGCACATAAGGGATCAATCCGAATACGAACAGTGCCACTCCCCACCACAGATATACGCGATATTCACTTGTACCCTCATTTGAGTCTCTCATAGGTGCTTCTGCGGTCCTCTTGTTGACTAGGTGAACCACCGCCCATGAGCAACCAAGAGCAATAAGGAATACGATCATGAAAATCTTGCGTTCGAGAAGAGCCCATGGAACTGTGAGCGGCCAGATGAGACCAGAGTATATACCACTCCATAAATCGGCTATCATTTTCGAAATCCACCCCGGTTGTCCGACGACAAACTGATTGTAATTTGCTGTTAGACCATAGGGATCTCCACCCGCCTCTTTCATCACCCAGAACAGAATCGGCAAGAGAATCATCCATAGCAGCTTTCTTCGCCACTGAGAGAGTAGAGTTCTATCATGGAAAATGGCCAGAATCACGAATCCATAAAAGAATACGAGAAATGAATTAGTAAAAAACGAAATAAAAAAGAATACCGCCGCCACAGTGATACCGGTGATTCGTGCATACCACCGCTCCACGCCTGCGGCAGACCAGTATATGAGTGCACCAAGAAAGAAGAGGGCGGTAGAAAGCGAATAGAGCACTATCGATGATATTACACGCTCAAAAAAGAGAGGGGACAGGGCAAAAAGTACGGCTATAAGAAATGAAATCAATGATGCTCTCTTGAATACGCGTTTTATAATAAGATAGATTGCGAACGCGGCGATAAGCCAGCAGGAGAATGCAATGAATCTGCTCACAAAATGAACATCTCCAAAGAGCGCAAGGAATTTCATAAGGTAATATTGCGCATATTGTTTCTGCTGTTCGAGCGTCAGCCAAAATGTCTGCCACCTGTTGAGCTTGATCAGGGTGAGCCAGGTCTGATCATCCCAATACATTCCTCGATTGAGTAGTAACCAAATATTGCTCAGCGTATAGAGGAGGGCGATGAGTGACAACTCGAGCCACTCTGGAAGATATTTTTCAATTATTTTTTTCATGCTTTGCATAATTTTTCACGATGTAATGCGGCCTCCTTCTCACTTCATCGGTTATTCTTGAGATGTATTCACTTAGAATACCCAAGCACAATAACTGAACACCAGCAAAAAATAGAATAAGTATCGCCATACTTGCATACCCTGCGATTGGTATCCCATTCATTTTCTTATAAAGAACTATTACGATTCCCATAGATGCAACTAAGGAACAAAAAAATCCGGTGATGGTCATAAGTTTTATGGGAATATTAGAAAAGGAAAACAGACCATCGTACGCAAGCTTGAAAAGCTGTTTAATAGTAACTTTTGGTTCACCGTATAATCGCGCATCTCGTTCGTATTCAATGCCAATCTGGTTAAATCCAACCCATGCCCGCAATCCCCTCACATATCGATTGTGTTCAGGCATTGCCTGGCTTGTAATGAGGCGGACTACCCGGCGTGAGATAAGAGCAAAGTCACCGCTGTCGAGCGGCAGCTTGATTGTTGACACCGTTCCCATTAATCGATAGAAGACATAATATGATGCTCTTTTCAAGAATCCTTCTTTTCTCTTTTTGCGCACACCATATACCACATCGTATCCCTCGCTCCATTTTTTTATAAACAAGGGAATAACTTCTGGCGGATCCTGCAAATCGCCATCCATAATGACCACACCATCTCCATCTGCATGGTCGAGACCGGCTGAAATCGCTGCTTGGTGTCCAAAATTGCGGGAAAACGTCAACACACTGACTTTCTCATCTTTACTCATTATTTCCTCAAATTGCGGAGGGGTAGGATTACTTCCATCATCAACAAAAATGATTTCGTAATTGTACCCTCCATCCTTCATAACAGTATAAAGCCGTCTGTGGAGCTCATAGAGTACATCTCCTTCATTGTATACGGGGATAACAATCGACAATTTCATGTGATCAACTATAGCAGAAAATCCAGTTTTGTCATAAAAATATGCCCATCTTGCTTGATGGGCATATATGTCAGGCACTTTGTTTCCAGATGTTAGGAGGCAAACGGCCAAATTGCCCCATGGACGTCTCATATCTGAGCGAAGTAGTTGCCCTCGCATAGAATGGGATTTTGAGCGTGTTACGGACTTCTTTTTCCACCTCTCCCCGTAGTGTGACAATATGCTTCGGAGTGAGCGTGTCCGTAAAGACATGGGAGTGGTACCCATCATTCGGATCGCCTTTATAATAATTAGCGATCCGAGAATAGTCCACTTCGTGTTGATACAACTTGGCACCAGTCTTGGGATCGCTGTAAACCCAGAGTCCGAGTTCACCCTCTACGGGTGTTGCCTCGTCGTAATAGGGCGTACCTGGGTACGGCGTAATGATGGTGACATCAAAATCAGCTGGTTTCATTTCAAGTAGCCAATCTCGCGTTGCAAGAACAGTCTCTTCGGTTTCACCTGGGTGTCCAATAGACATCAAGGCCTTGACCTTGATTCCGTTCCTGTGAGCGATAGCCACGCATTCTGTATTCTGTTCGCGTGTAGCTTTCTTGTTGATGATCTTGAGAATTTCAGGCGAACCTGATTCGAAACCAGTAAGTATCCACCGGAAACCAGCTCGATGCATAGCGCGAGCTTGGTCATCGGTAAATAGCTCAGCTTTGATGAAGCCACGCAGAGAAAACCTTACGTCAAGTTTTTTCTGCAGCAAGTAGATCCTGTCCATGAGTTCAATTACAGACTTGTTGACGTTGAGTTCGTCATCCTGAAACATGAAGCCCTTACGGCCAGTCATCCTATACATATGCTCCATTTCTTCTACAATTCGCCCAACACTTCGTGTTCTGATATTACGAAAGCTTGGTGAATTGCGCATACCGCAAAAGCGGCAGGCAAACGGACAGCCGAGCTGCCCGATGAGAGAAAGTGCCGGCTCCCCGTCGACCAGAAGCATGTAACTTGAAATATCGACGAGGTGTCTGGCAGGAAACGGCAATGTTTCAAGATCTTCGCTTTTCTGGTAGAGGGGTGAGTGTACGTCATCGGCATCGATAAGCCTTGGTGCATTGTTTTCAAGAGCAGTAAATATTGCTTTTTCACCATCCCCTGCGACGAGAATATCGAAGGTCTCAAGCATCTGGTCCATAGCTTTTTTTGCTCGACCATGTTTGATGCCACGCTTTATTTCACTCCTGAGAGCAGTGTTAACAGAAGTGACATGTGGGCCTCCGAGAATCAGCTTTGCATTTCTCCGTACTGCGCGGATCTCTCTAACAACGTCATGGGTTTTTGGCATTTGCGCTGTTGTGCTCGTAATGCCAAATATCCTGATGTTTGGGTTGTTTTTTACATAATCAGAGACTGCGAGCTCGAAGTCTTGCAAGCCAGAGAGATCGAGCACCTCCACAGGCACCTTTGCACGTTCGAGTACTGCTGCAACGGTTAGGATACCCCCAGAAGGGGTAACTCTTTCATCTAGTAGAAAGACGGATGGGGGAATGATTAGACAGATTGGTTCCATATACTATAATCCTTTCTCTGATTCGTGAATGAATCAGTAACTATCTGGTGAGACTATAGCAAAAAAAAGAAAAAGAAGCTATTGATGTATGAAGTCACCGGATTTTGTATTTCCTGTAAGAGAAAAACTAATCTGTAACCTGAGATTTTCTTGTAGATGAGAAAACTCCTAAGGTTGGTGAGAGTTGTCATTCCCACTCCTGTACCAGTTTTTTCCAGACGAAATATCATCTTTGGAATTTACCAAAGAGGAGAAGGTCGGAGGTTGTGAATAAGGCAAATACACGGAGATTTGTGACTGAGTCATCATGGAAAATGTTGTTAACACCCCCTCTAGGATATATAATGTTTTCATAACAGAAGAGAATAAAAGTAAATTGATTCGCTGCCTCAAGATAATTGAGGGACAAGTTCGTGGATTACAAAAAATGATTGACAAAGATACCTATTGCATCGACATTATTACCCAAACCTCTGCGGTTAAACGGGGATTGTCGAACATGGAGATCTCTCTCCTCGAGGGCCACCTTGGTACCTGTGTGGTGACACAGATGAAGTTGGGTCAGGTTGATAAAACAAGTTGATGCTGGTAAGACGTGGAAGACGCTCAAAGAAAAGTTTGGTAATGAGCTGGTCCTGCTATAGTATTTAATCGAACAGCGCCAAACATTGTGTACGCCCCTTACACAGGGAAACAGCCTGTACAAGAGTAGTAATGCGGGCGACACCTGGATGAGAATCCGATAAATTATTCGTTAGCTTCAAATCAAATGAAAAACAAAATATATCTAATCGCAATTGCAATAGTTGTCCTCGGAGGAATTATTTTTGTTGCAATAAAACAGGCGACACGGGAACCCGCCTCATCTGGTATTCCAATTCAGAGTCACCGCACCTATTCTTTAAGGTCTAATGTACAGCTCAAAAATTACATAGCCAATACACCTTCAGAATATTCATTTTCAATTGTGGATGAACGAGGCGATATCCTCAGGAACTTTGCTACTACACATACAAAGCCAATGCATGTTATCGTCGTCCGAAAAGACCTCGCACACTTCCAACACGTTCATCCCGAATACAATGCTTTGACAGGAAATTTTGTATTAAAGGACCTCACATTCCCATCAGATGGCGAGTATCGAATCTTTGCAGATTTTGCCGTTGACGGTGCTCAAAAAGATCCGAAGGGAAATCCTCTCGCTATTACACTTTCCGAAGATGTAAAGGTCGGCACTATGTACAAGCCACTACCGCTCGGCACAGAAGAAAAATCCAAGACCTTTGATGGACTTCTGACGACGCTCAACACCCACGGTACTCCTGCAAGTGGGGCGGAGTCCATGCTCACATTCTCCCTTTCACAGAATGGTAAATCCGTGACCGACCTTCAAGAATATCTCGGTGCATTGGGTCATGTGGTGATTCTACGTGAAGGAACACTCGACTTTATCCACGCTCATCCGGTGGAAACACAGAAGCAGGATGGGACAGTGAGCTTCGTCGTGTATTTTCCCGAGGCTGGAAGGTATAAGGTCTTTGCTCAATTCCAGAGAGGTGGGAAAGTAATTACCGCTGAGTTTGTGGTATCGGTAATACAGAATACTGCAACCGAAATGAGACCTGGAGCGAATCATTTGACGCACTAAGTATCTATTTGACCCCCCTCCCGTTATCCTGTGCAATTACCATCTGATAAAAACAATATATTCGGATATCGTTCATGTCGATGTCATCATCGGAGCAAATATTTTGTTTTCATTTAATTTTGAAACGGTGGAAGGGAAAGGTTCCATGCTCATGATCAGTGTTTCAGGAACGGCTGTGAAGATGGAATAGCTTTTAACAAAAAAATCACTAGTATGGACGGTGATTTCATCGTGTCTAAATTCTCCAACCACTCCTACTGAATAATCATTACCTTGCTTCCGCCGGGAAGGAGGGTGACATATGCACTGTCCTTCTTTGCACTAACAGATCCTGTGGCGCTTGATGTCCCAGGTACATAGAAACTGAACGTTGCAGTTGATGCCACTACCCCACAATTTTCAGTACAGGAATCGTCCACCGCCACTGCGTAGCTTCCCCCGGGAGTGGTGACTGTGATATTTCCCCCATGTCGGTCAACAGAATAATTCACAGAAACAAGAATCATGTAAGGCTTGTTGGGTACAACTGTAAATGCTGAAGAATTAAGAGATCCTGACCCGTCGCGAGTGAATCCGACAACGCTGCCCAGCTGAGCAGGCTGCCACTCCGCATTTCCTCTAGCATCGGTCGAAGTGAGGACTTTTCCTGGTCCAGGCGATCCTGCATTTATCTGAATAGGATTCTGGAACAGAGCCTTGCCAACAACGCTCAGGATTCCAACGGTAAGGCCACCACATTTCGGAGCAGTACAAGTTCCATCCGATGCCACTATACCGGCCTTTATCTGATCGTCCGGACCAACATTCAAAGGTGCATCCACATTGCTATTCGGAGGACTGGCTGGAGCTGGAGTCCAGGCAGCAGAGATGTAGTTCACGCCAATACCGAGGACAAGACCGAGGATGATGATTTTGAAAGTTTGTAGGAATTGTTTTTGCATAGTATTAATTTATTAATAATTTTAATTCGCAAACTTCGATTCCGCACCGAGTTGCTGCATAATCTTCAATTGTTCCTCCCGAGTCGTCGGTTTGAAGACAGATTCTTCCCCCAGTTTCTGCATTATCTCACGCTGCCTCTCCTCTTCCGAGGATGAAGAGGAATTCTGTGGAGGAGCCACTGCAGCCGGTTTGCTGCTGAAGGATCCGCTAGAGAAAAGAATAACGGCGAGAATGAAGAGGGCTATCAATATAATCTGAATATTTCTTTTTGTGTGGTTGTTATTTTGATCCATATGTTTTGTTTATGTTACGGCTGAAGTATGTTTTCCGGGGCAATTTTGAGGATCGGTTCGAAGACAACTCTCGCATCGGATATTTTGAATGAACCTCCCTTCATGATACCTCCGACAGCTGAAAATTGTGCGCTTGCCGCCTTGGTACCGTCATAGTAGACGGGGTCGGAGGTGAAGACAAGGTCATCTACCAATTCCGGGTTAGTTACACGCCTTTTGACATAGTTAAGCTGCTGGGTGCTGCCGTTTATCGTAAGTGTCACCTCCATTGAACCCGCTCCTCTGATCGCTGCTTCCACGGTGGCTCTCACTATATACTTTCCCTTGGGAAGCACAGCACCAGTGATGGGAATACGAGTTAATTCGCTGAAATTACCATTATAATCATCGATTTTAGGAGAAGTGTAAGGGCCATAGATGCTCGTGGCAGTCAGCGATCCGGCTGTACCAGAAAGAGAGCGCCACTCCGCATTTCCTCTAGCATCGGTCGAAGTGAGGACTTTTCCTGGTCCAGGCGATCCTGCATTTATCTGAATAGGATTCTGGAACAGAGCCTTGCCAACAACGCTCAGGATTCCAACGGTAAGGCCACCACATTTCGGAGCAGTACAAGTTCCATCCGATGCCACTATACCGGCCTTTATCTGATCGTCCGGACCAACATTCAAAGGTGCATCCACATTGCTATTCGGAGGACTGGCTGGAGCTGGAGTCCAGGCAGCAGAGATGTAGTTCACGCCAATACCGAGGACAAGACCGAGGATGATGATTTTGAAAGTTTGTAGGAATTGTTTTTGCATAGTATTAATTGGATGCCATTACCAGTGGTTTTACCTTTAGTATACACCATAGTTGGTAAAAGACCTGGGGATAGCTTGAATAATGGATAAAAGGTTCACAAGGTTGACAAAAAGCTAGTTTTCTATATACTTCTCCAGGTAAGTTTTCCTAGTCGCTTACGTTTATATTTAAAGACGAGGTTATAAAGAACAATGGCAAAGAAGCTATATGTAGGTGGTATTTCATACGGTACAAGCGAGGACGCTCTCAAGGCGCACTTCGCCCAGGCCGGAGTAGTTGAATCAGCATCAATTATCATGGACAAGATGACAGGCCGATCAAAAGGTTTTGGATTCGTCCAGATGGCAACAGATGCTGAGGCAGACAATGCTATTAACATGTTTAATGGCAAAGAGCTCGATGGAAGAACCCTTACAGTCAACGAGGCTCGCCCTATGGAGCCACGAGCACCTCGAGGTAATACTCGAGATGCAGGACGCGGAAACTGGTAATACGGTCTCGTCTTAACTCAAACAAAAAGCACCCTTAACAGGGTGTTTTTTGCTTAGTCATACTTTTCCCACCATTCTGAGACAGGGGCATTCTTGATGATCTCCATGACCCTGTCGATATCATCGGTGATGACAAACATTTCTATGTCATGATGACTGATGTATCCGTATTTTTCGAGCATATGATGGGCAAGGAAGGTCTTGAGTGGAGTCCAGAACTCCTTTCCGAGAAGGACAATCGGAACTTTTGGAATCTTGCGGGTCTGCATGAGCGTGAGGATATTGAAAAGCTCATCAAATGTTCCGTATCCACCAGGAAGAAAGACGTAGGCCTCGGCAGAGAAGGCGAGAAGAGTTTTCCTCGTGAAGAAGTAGTGGGAGTTTGCAGTCGAAGTGGTGTATGGGTTTGTATGCTGCTCGTGAGGAAGCTCAATTGTCAACCCCACCGAATCTCCATGTGCTTCCCGTGCACCAAGATTCGCAGCTGCCATGATGCCAGGACCCCCTCCGGTGATGACAGCATAGCCGAGCTCCTGGACAATTCTCCGGCCAAGCTCGTGAGCCTGCTTGTAGTGGGGGTTGGTAGGTGTGGCACGAGAAGATCCGAAGATGGTGACGGACTTAGGGTACTTTTTCAATTCTTCAAAGCCCGCGCGGAACTCTTCACTAATCTCTTGTATATGAGTCTCGATGCTTCGATTGATGCTGGCATGCTTTGTGAGCTTGAGATGTCCTTTCATGTTGTCTGATTATATCATAAGGTATAGTATGAGAGCATGAGTCTGAAATTCACAGTAGAGAAGAAGCTTAAAAGTGGAAGGGGACGAGCGGGCACGATAGAAACTGAGCATGGGGTCATAGAGACCCCAGCCTTTATCGTTGTTGGGACGAAGGCGACGGTGAAATCGCTTTCTCCTGAGCAGGTAGCTTCTCTTGGGGCTCAAGCTGTTCTCGCCAACACCTACCACCTGTACCTCGAGCCCGGAGAAGAAATACTCAGGCAGGCGGGTGGTCTTCACAACTTCATGAACTGGCACGGCCCTACCTTTACCGATTCCGGAGGCTTCCAGGCTTTTTCTCTCGGTGCAGCTTTTGACAGCAAGGTCGGGAAGATAATTTCTGAGAAACAGGAGGTGCAGACGCTAACTTCTCATAACTCTCTCGTGAAGGTGGATGAGGATGGGGTAACTTTCAAATCAATCATCGATGGAAGTTCGCATCGCTTCACGCCAGAACGCTCGATCGAGATCCAGCACAATATCGGGGCAGATATTCTCTTTGCATTCGACGAATGCACTTCACCCCATGCTCCGTATGACTATCAGCGCGAGGCGATGGACCGCACACATCGTTGGGCACAGAGATCGCTTGACTATCACAAGAAGAATGCAACCAAGAACCAGTCACTCTATGGAATTGTGCAAGGAGGACGGCACAAGGATCTTCGTCAGGAAAGTGCTCGTATCATAGGAGCCATGGATTTCGACGGATTTGGTATTGGAGGATCTTTTGACAAAGAAGATCTGCATACTGCTGTTGGATGGGTTGCAGATGAATTACCGGAAGGGAAGCCACGCCACCTTCTTGGCATTGGTGAACCCGTCGACCTCATTCTGGGTATAGAAAACGGAATGGATACATTCGACTGTGTTGCACCGACGCGTATTGCACGCAATGGCGGCCTCTACACGAAGCAGGGGAAAATAAATATTATGAATGCGGAGTACAAGAATGATTTTAAGAAGATAGACGAAGATTGCACCTGCTACACCTGCACCAACTACACCCGTGCATACCTCTCTCACTTGTTCCGAGCAAAGGAAATGTTTGCAGCAACGTTGGCGTCGATTCATAACCTCTATTTCCTCATTCACTTGGTGAAGGATGCGAGGCAGGCGATTATTGAAGACAGGTTTGAGGAATATAAGAGGGAATTTTTAGAAGGATACTATAAAGAGGTATAAATTGTCTTTATTAATTTCATATTCACCCCATAAAGAGATCACCCGCCTCTCACGAGACGGGTGGACGTGGCAGATGCCAAATACATTTATAATAATAACAAGCCAATAGTAGTTGTCAATTAAATCTCCCTCGGTTTGTAATCCTCGGGTGCTCGTGAAAGCCACCATTCAATGTCTTTTAAGGTGAGAAGTCCCTCCTGTGCTCCCACATATTGAATTACTGACATCGGATTCACTGGTGCCCAGACGAGAGCTTCAAGTGGAGATTTTCCCATGGCAAGAGCAGTGACGAATGTTGCCGCAAAAGAGTCGCCACAGCCAGTACGTTCAACAGGCGGCTTTGGGTCGGGATAGATGGGCATGAAGTAGAAATGATCGCCATCGAGCATGTAGGCACCCTTTGGACCGTCGGTAATGAGGACAATCTTGGGACCATAGGCATGAATCTCGGCGAGCAGGCTTTTGATATCGCGTGACTCGGTTGCAAGTATTCGCTGCGCCTCTTCGACATTGACGATGAAGACTTCGGTACGAGAGTAGAGATCGCGGAGCTGGCGAATGCCGAGCTTCATCTGGTATGTTCCGGGCTGGAAGGCAAGCTTCACTTCCGGATTATCCTTTAAATATACGGCAAGTGTTTTGTGATACTCCAGACTGTTGGCGGCGAGTGAGCTGAGATACATCCAGCGTGGCGGCCTCGAAAGCCTGGGAAGACGATAGTCGTACTCGACATGGTTGACGAGGATGGTCCTGTCGACGTCATACCAGAGCACGAAGTGGTAGTTGGTCGGCTTGTCATCATGTCTGCGCATGAAACTCACATCAACTTTCTGCCTGCGGAGTTCTGCAATGCAGTCCGTGCCATTCTGGTCATCACCAACGTCGGCAGCAAGAGCTGAACGGAGACCGAGACGTGTCGCACAGACGGAGGCGTTCGCTGAGTTGCCGACGGCTTTGATTATCTTCACGGATTCAAAAGGGACTTTGTCGCCAAAGCGGAGGCAGATTTCACATTTCTGTGTATCGACAGTACAGTGTACATGTGCTTCCTTGAGCCGGATGAACGCATCGGTCGTGATATCCCCAATGGCAAGGAAGTCAATACTTTTGTTAAACATATGGTAAAATTATACCATGAAAACTTTGCACCAATATATACAGGACGCGCAGGCAAGCAAGACTGCCATCGGACACTTCAATATTTCGAACGTGGAAATGCTCTGGGGAGCTTTCCGCGCGGCGCAAAGTCTCGAGGTTCCCGTCATTATCGGAGTTTCGGAAGGAGAACGGCAGTTTGTGGGGGTGCGTCAATGTGCAGCACTTGTGCAGAGTATTCGCAGGGAGTATGACTACCCAATCTTCCTCAATGCCGATCACACATACTCAGTTGAAAAGGTGAAAGAGGCCGTTGATGCCGGTTTCGATATGGTCATCTACGATGGCGCCAAGCTTTCTTTTGAGGATAACGTAAAAAATACCAGGGAATGTGTGGAATATGCACGGGGCAAGGCGCTTGTTGAGGGGGAACTCGGATACATCGGGCAGTCATCACAGGTTCTCGATGCCATTCCCGAAGGAGTTGACCTCAAGCTTGGACTGACAACTCCAGAACAGGCAAAAATGTTTGTCGAGCAGACAGGTGTGGACCTGCTTGCACCAGCAGTCGGCAATATTCACGGTATGATGCGGGTCGGGCATGATCCACGCCTCGAGATCGAGCTCATCGCCAAGATTCATGAGGCCAGCGGCGTGCCACTCGTGCTCCATGGAGGATCGGGGACGGTAGATGAGGATTTCGTCAAGGCAATTGCAGCCGGCATGTCTATCATCCACATCTCGACCGAGCTCCGCGTGGCTTTCCGAAAGGCGCTCATGCTCTCGCTCCAGGAGAATCCGGAGGAAGTTGCTCCATACAAGTACATGAGAGATGCAGTGAATGCCGTCGAGAAGGTGGCGGCTGCCCGACTCAAATTATTTTCATGAAAAGGATATACATAACACGGCAGATTCCGGAAGTTGGCATACAGATGCTTCGCGATAAGGGGTATGAGGTGGATGTGAGTCCGAAAGATCGTCCTTTGAGCAAGCGAGAGCTCATGAAGGCACTTGAAAGGAGAGAATACGATGCCGTTCTCAGTCTTTTGACGGACCAAATAGATGAGGAAGTCATGGCTGCGGCTCCAACGGTGAAGATTTTTGCAAACTACGCGATTGGATTTAACAACATACATATAGAGGAGGCGAAAAAGAGAGGTGTCTATGTTTCGAATACGCCCGGAGGCGGCGCAGACAGGGTAGCCGAGCACACTTGGGCACTCATTCTCGCACTCTCATGCCGCATTGTTGAGGGGGATACATATATGAGAAGGGGGAAGTACAGCGGATGGGATCCGATGCTTCTTCATGGTACGAAGCTTGCGGGAAAAACGCTCGGAATCATCGGAAGTGGGAGGATTGGAGCAGATGTCGCGCATCGAGGCAAGAACGGATTCTCCATGAATGTTGCATACTACGACGTTGTGCGAAATGAGCAGCTTGAAAAGGATTTCGGAGCCATATTTTATCCCGCAGTGGAAGAAGTACTCAAAGTTTCTGACGTCGTCTCCATCCATGTCCCTCTTCTCGAATCAACCCACCATCTCATCAATGCAGGCCGGCTGAAGCTCATGAAGCCGACCGCCTACCTCATCAACACTTCGCGCGGTCCCGTGATCGATGAGAAGGCATTGGTTGAGGCGCTCGAAAACGGCATCATCCGCGGAGCAGGTCTCGATGTTTTCGAATTTGAACCGGAACTCACACGCGGACTTACCCGCTTGCCCAACGTTGTCCTCACCCCACATATAGCTTCGGGTACCGCAGAAGCTCGTCATGAGATGGCGGTGATTGCAGCGAGCAATATTATCGATGTCATGGAGGGTGGCAAGCCGCGTAATAGTGTCGTATAATACTCGTATGACTGTAGAATTTAACGATGAACATAATGCATCTTTCATAGCATCGAAGATGCAGTCTGGTCCCGAGGAGCCTCGCCTCGTCAAGTGGCTTATCTCCTCCGGTCTTGCATCATCTGCTGATCAGGCTAATAAGATTCTTGTTGGAGTGACGATTGTCTGTCTCATCCTCGCCGTCGTCATCTACAAGATGTACGTCTAGTCGTCTCTGGCTGCAGGCTTGATTTTTTTACCAGGGTATATTAAAGTATGACCCTATGCTGACATTAACTGCAGAGAAGCGCGACCTCACACAAGATGTTAATTCCTTGCGAAAGGCGGGCAGGCTTCCTGCTGTTTTCTATGGGCCAAAGGAAAAGTCGACTCCTGTCACTGTTTCCACAAAGGACTTCATCAAAGCCTTCCGACAGGCCGGCGAATCTTCGATCATTATCCTCAAAGAGGGTAATGAGGAGCACGAGACTCTCATTTATGATGTGGATGTCCATCCGGTCACAGGCGCTCCCCGCCATGCCGATTTTTATGTGATTGAAAAAGGAAAGAAGGTCAAGGTTCACGTTCCTCTCGTCTTCGAGGGAGTATCTCCTGCGGTTAAGGATCTTGGAGGAATTCTCGTCAAAGTTATGCGCGAACTCGAGATCGAAGCGTCTCCAAAGGATCTTCCTCACGAGCTCAAGGTTGATATTTCATCTCTCTCAGAACTCACGAGTGTGATCATGGCAAAGGACATCAAGATTCCTGCATCTGTTACTCTCGTGGCTCATGCAGAGGAAATCGTCGCATCTATTGCTGAGGCAAAAGAGGAGGTTGAGGAGGTAAAGCCGATCGATATGTCCGCAATCGAAGTGGAAAAGAAGGGCAAGGAAGCCAAGGAGGGTGAAGAGGGTGTTGAACCTGCAGCAGAGGCTCCTAAAAAGGAAGAAAAGAATTAGTCTCCCGTGGTATAATAGGCATACTCATGAAATACGCATACAGGGCATGTATTTTGGCTTTTTTCCTCTGTGTCATTGGAGGAATTCCACTCCTCACTCATGCACAGGCTGAGTCTGCCTCTGAGCGCGAGGCAAGGCTCAATAGGGAACTGGCTCAGGTAGAACAGGAACAGCGCGAAACTGAAAAGGTTCTCGCAGAGGCCCAGCAGCAATCCTCCTCCCTTAAGAGAGATATTCTCATCCTCGATACGAAGATAAAGGCTGCAGAACTCAATATCAAGGCCAAAAACATCCTCATCCAGAGTCTCGGCAGGGATATTGTGAAGAAGGAGGAAGCCATCGGGAGCCTTGTCGAACGTATTGAAAGAGGACGAAGCTCTCTGGCTGACATCCTTCGCAAGACAAATGAAGTTGGTACGGTCACGCTGCCTGAAGTCATCCTCTCTGAACAGAGCGTGAGCGAGGTCTTTCTCGATCTTGATACCTTCGAATCGGTGCAGGAGTCGATGAAAACCACCTTCGAAGAAATACGCAGTGTGAAGCAGCAGACGGAGGCGGAAAAGAACACTCTCGACAAGCGGCGCAACCAGGAAGTCGATGCTCGGCAGGTCATTGAGCGCGAGCGCAAGAGTATTGCGGCAAACCAGGCCGAAAAGAACCGCCTCCTCAACATCAGCAAGGGAAACGAGAAAACGTATTCCGCACTTCTTGCTGAAAAGAAGAAAAAGGCGGCAGAAATCCGCGCCGCACTCTTCACACTTCGGGATGCAAAGGCAATTCCTTTCGGAGTGGCTCTGCAGTATGCCAATGCAGCTTCCAAGGCCACGGGAATACGACCAGCATTTCTTCTCGGAATCTTTGCTCAGGAGTCGAGCTTCGATGCGGGAGATTCCACTTTCGGCAAGCAGGTCGGTTCCTGCTATGTCACTAACACCACCACAGGTGAGGGAGCGAGTGTGACGTCGGGCCGGACCTTCAGCAACGTCATGCATCCGACACGTGATGTTCCGTCATTCGTGACGATTACCAAGGCTCTCGGTCTCGACTACACGAAGACTCTTGTTTCCTGTCCCCAGTCCGTGGGTTGGGGAGGGGCAATGGGACCGGCGCAATTCATCCCCTCCACGTGGGTGCTCTATACTAATGGTATAAAGAAGGCATTGGGTATCAGTACACCAAACCCCTGGAATCCTGAACATGCCTTCGTAGCAGCCTCCCTTCTTCTTGTTGATAACGGCGCGGTTGCCGGCAGCTATACGGCCGAACAAAATGCTGCCTGCAAGTACTATTCCGGCCGCTCGTGCAGTGCTTCCGCCGTTGCAAGGATCTATGGTACTCAGGTGATGTCAAAGGCTGATATGATCCAGCGAACGATGATTGACCCATTGCAGGGAGTATGATAAAGTCTTGAAATCCTTATTTATATGAAAAAAGACATTCATCCAAAAGAATATCGTCCGGTAGTCTTCGTTGATAACTCCAGCGGGGCGCAATTTCTCATTTCCTCAACCATCAAGTCAACAGAAAAGATCAAGTGGACAGATGGAAAAGAATATCCAGTTGCACACGTAGAAATCTCAAGTGCATCCCACCCTTTCTATACCAACCAGGAAAAAACTCTCGACAGCGCCGGACGTGTCGAAAAGTTCAAGACTCGCCAGGCAAAAAAGACTTCTTCAAAGAAGGCTTAGATGAACATAGAAGAGCACAAGAAAAACCACAAGACCGCATATCTCGCGGAAATGTATGAAAAGCTGGAAAAGGACGAAGCTGAGCTTTTGTCTATGAGTGAAAAGGATCCAAATCTCAAGGAAATGGCACAAGCGGAGCTTGCATCATTGGCAGAGCAGAAGAAAGACATCGAACGTCAAATCCAGACCATCATTGATTCGGAAAAAGAAGAGCAGGAATACCCAACAGAACTCATTCTCGAAGTCCGTGCAGGTGCAGGAGGGGATGAGGCTGCCATTTTTGCCGAGGAAGTGCTCCAGATGTACAAGAAGTATGCGGAAGACCAGGGTTGGGGAGTGAAGATCATCGAAGATTTGACACTCGAGATCAAGGGAAAAAAAGCCTACGAGGCTCTCCGCTACGAAACAGGAGTTCATCGTGTTCAGCGCGTTCCAGCAACAGAGAAAATGGGGCGTGTTCACACATCCACCATCACTGTGGCAATTTTGCCTATTCGGAAGAAGGTGTCGGTGGAAATTAACCCGACTGATCTCCATATCGAAACATCCCGTTCGGGCGGAAAGGGAGGCCAGAACGTCAACAAGGTGGAGACGGCAGTGCGCATCGTCCATCTCCCCACTGGCATCGATGTACGCGCCACAAATGAGCGGAGCCAGTCTGCAAACAAGGAGCGTGCCATGAGCATTGTCCTTGCCAAGCTCCAGGCCCTCAAGGAAGAAGAGGAGGCCAAGAAGTTCAACGCCAACAAAAAGGGTCAGATAGGTACAGGGGACCGCTCAGAGAAGATACGCACATACAACGTGCTCCAGGATCGCATTACCGACCATCGTATCAAGCGTTCGTGGCACAATATCGAGGCTATTCTCGCGGGAAAGCTCGATCCCATCATAGAAGCTCTTGCCGAGTATGCAAAGACGGGAATTGCGGGCAACGAGGAGGAGTAAGATTGCTTTTTCAGCCCCTATTTGCTAAACTCTCCCATACATTAAATATGTCAACCAAAAACACCACTATTGACGCAATGTTCACAGCCGGAGCGCATTTTGCATTTTCCCGATCACGCCGACATCCCACCGTGGCTCCATACATCTTCGGGGTAAAGAATAAAGTGGAGATCTTCGATCTCGAAAAGACAAGCGCACTCCTCGCATCTGCGAAGGAATTTGCAAAGGAGCTCGGAAGGAAGAATAAAGTAGTTCTCTTTGTCGGAGGAAAGAGCGAGGCTCGAAACGCGGTCAAGAATGGCGCGCAGCTTATCGGCATGCCGTTCGTGGATGGACGATGGATCGGAGGAACATTGACTAACTTCGTAGCTATCAGGAAGCGCGTCGAAAAGATGGAAAAGCTCACATCAGAGCGTGAGAAGGGAGAGCTTGCAAAGTACACAAAGAAGGAGCGACTCCTCATCGACCGTGAAATCGCTAACCTCGAAAGGTTCTTCTCGGGAGTTGTTTCCCTGAAGGATCTTCCTGCAGCCCTCTTTGTCATCGATCCTCGCAAGGAGAAGATCGCCGTCAAAGAAGCTCAGGACATGGGAATCCCTGTTATCGCTCTTCTCGGTTCAGACTGCAACCTCAAGGAGGTGACGCACCCCATCATTGGCAATGACGCATCAGAAACAAGTATTAAATTCTTTGTAAATGAAATCACGGCTTCATACGCTGAAGGCAAGAAAGAGGGTAAGACAGAAGAGAAAAGTGTAGTATAATAGAGGGCAATCATGGCCATTACCACAGAACAAATAAAGGATTTGCGCGACCAGACTGGCGTTTCGGTCATGCAGTGCAAGAAGGCGCTCGAAGAGGCGGGCGGTGATATTGCCAAGGCGGTCATCCTTCTACGCAAGAAGAGCGGTGAAATGGCCGCCAAGAAAGGCGACCGAACGTTTGGCGCTGGCACTGTCCAGTCCTATATCCATGCTAATGGCAATGTGGGAGCCATGATTGTGCTCATGTGTGAGACGGACTTTGTGTCCGGAAACGCCGAGTTCAAGACCCTTGCTCGAGATATTGCCATGCACATCACTGCTTCCAATCCAAAGTTCCTCACAAAGGATGACATCACCGAGGACGCCCGAAAGGTGGCTCGTGAAGTCTTTCTCAAGGAAGTCGACGATCAGCTCCAGGGCAAGCCCCAGGAGATGAAGGACAAGGTCCTTGAGGGTAAGCTTTCAACATATTTCAGCGAAATGGTCCTCCTCGACCAGCCCTTCATTAAGAATCCAGAGCTGACCATCCAGGCTCTCATCGACAGTGCAGTCCAGAAGTTCGGCGAAAAGATCGCCATCGCTCGCTTTGTACGATTCAACGCTCTCGACCGCTAACTACTTCTACTCCTATGTATATCTCAATGATTCTATTCTACATATCCCTTGCAGGTATCATCGGAATGATGTGGCACAAGTCATTCGAATTGCGCAACAACAAGAGATCGTGGTTCAGCCTGTTTGCGGAAAGATTTGATCATCGTGTGCATGCAGCATATGCGTCGGTGAGGACATTCCTCTCATACTTCAACCGCAAGACTGCTGTGGCGCTCGTCGAGTGGATGGCGGTTCATATTCTTTCCTGGCTGCGCTCTGCATACATTTGGATGCATAGGAAGGCACATGCGCACCCGCCTTCCAAGAAAGTGATAGACATGGTACGAGGCCGGGGAGAAGTGGAATCAAAGAGCGGAGCTTCTTTCTACTTCAAGCGGTTGGGGGAGGAGAGTAATTAGAATTGCCACCTTAGCTCAGTTGGTAGAGCACCATACTTGTAATATGGATGTCGTCAGTTCGATTCTGACAGGTGGCTCCAACAAACCAGTTAGCGTATCGTTGCTCCAAAATTCTTCACCGTTGCCGTCTCTATTTTCTTGTGCAGAGCATTCACTTCCTCATTTGTCAGGGTCTTATCAAGTGACCTGTACGTAATTCGGTATGCATAGCTCACATTGCCTTCACCTAGTTTTTGAACATTTTCATACTTATCAAGAAGTTGTACTTCTTCTATGATATCCGGAACAGTTTCCCTCACAAGATCGAAATAGTCGTTGGGAACAAAGGTGTTTTTAACGATAAATGAAATATCTCTGACCACAGGAGGATACTTGGAAACTTCCACGAACTTGTTTCCAAGCTGAAGTTGCTTCGTCACGCGGGGATCTGCAGACCAGAGGAGACGGATGTCAGGAAGCTGCATGCTGATGATGGCTAGTCTTTCGAGTCCGAAGCCGAATGCCCAGCCATTGTATCCTTCAACTCCGAATTCCTTCAGTACGATAGGTTTCGGCATACCTCCACCGAGAATCTCAATCCACTGACCATTGACTTCAACTTCCACTTCGAGAGAAGGGTCGGTGTATGGAAAAGTGTCGACATTGAATCGAAACTTAATATCCTTTCCGAAGACACTCGTCACGATATCCGACAGCACTGTCTTGAGGTCCTCTATGGTGAGCATCTTTGTATCATTCGGAACGAGGTAGAGGCCTCCCATCTGATGGAAGATGTTCATGTGACGTCGGTCAATCTCGTCCTTTCGGTATACTTTTCCATAGCACATTACGCCGAAAGATTCCTTGCTGGCAATTTTCTGCTTGATCTCAGGGAGGTTGAGGTAGTAGTACCACATTACCGTGTCGTGTGTTCTAAGAACGTTCTTTTCATCCACATAGTACGTATCGGACTTGCTTCGTGCGGGATGGTCTGCGGCAAAGTTGAAAAGATCGAAAAGGATGTTTGTGGGAATGACTTCGGGGATGTCGATATGATCGAAATCTTTTAAAAGGGGCAGGCTCGTTACCCTCTTCATGATCTCATTGAGGGGACTACCGGGAGTTCTTGAAAGGTCGGCCATGGCAAGGTACTTCTTGATCCGTATTGCTTCGATATCCGTTCTTTTTTCCAGTTCAGCTAAAAGAACTTTCTCCTCATCGCGGGGGATTACGTAGTTTTTCATATGAGAGTAGTGTAGTTAAAAAAAGGGGAAAAGTAAAGAAAAAAACACCTCTCCGTGGGGGAGAGGGCTTGTGAACTGAGGAATGCTAAGTATTATCAGTTTTCGGTTCGTCGCTGATGGTGATCGAGAGTGGTTTTGCCCCCACCATCTTGGCGAGACGCTGAATATTGTGGCCGATTACGAACTGTAGATAGAAGTTCCAGATGTCGAGAGGTGGAATTCCTGTACCCCTACTGACTCTATGGATTCTTTCCTCGAAGTCATCGGTGCTTAGGTCGACACCTCGACCGCGAATGATGGCAAGCGCAATCAATTCCTTCACATTCCCGAGACGCTCTCGTGAAGTATCCACTTTGATGTCTAGGTTGAATGCTTCACGGATGACAATCGGCAGCCGAACCTGGAGGAGGAAAAGCTGCAAATCCTCGACACTCACTCCCCATCTTTTGGCTCTCCGTTCCCACCGGTCTTCGGTAGGAGAGAACGAAAGTTCTTGTCGTGAAGCCTCGAATTCGAGGATTGCAAGTGCGATTTTTCGGGCCTGTAATTCAGGCATCCCATTTACACTACTATCATTATTCATTTTGACTCTCTTTCTGCTGAATGTGCTGATATCCCCGGGTATCCCGAGAACCAATTCCGGCCGAGGCACAGGTTGCCGGCAGCTAAAAATTACCACTACTTATCCACAAAGTCAATAGAGCGAAAGTGTAGGAAATTTGATATACTTGCCAGGTAAAAAACACTATTCTATGCCTAAAGACCTCAAAGAAAAGAACTACGGCGCTGATTCCATCCAGGTCCTCGAGGGTCTTGAACCGGTCCGCAAGCGTCCTGGAATGTACATTGGTACCACGGGTCCAGATGGTCTTCACCATCTCATCACCGAAATCTTCGACAACTCCCGCGATGAGGCCATGGGAGGCCACGCGAACGACATCGAAGTCGCACTTCTTCCTCATAATCGAGTGCGTGTTGTTGACAATGGACGAGGCATCCCTGTGGATGTCCACAAGCAGACAAAAGTCTCAGCTCTCGAGACGATTATGACTGTTCTTCATGCGGGAGGAAAATTCGGTGGAGAGGATACTGGCTACAAAGTCTCAGGAGGTCTCCATGGAGTGGGAGCCTCTGTCGTCAACGCTCTTTCTGTATATACGCAGGTTCTTGTCCACAAAGATGGAGGCATCTATATGCAGGAATATTCCCAGGGAAAAAGAAAGGCAGCGGTAAAGAAGATCGGCCCAACCAAACTCCATGGCACCATTGTGACCTTTGAGCCTGACATCGAAATCTTCAAGGAAATCAAATTCGATTTCAATCGAGTAGTCAACTCGCTCCGCCAGCAGGCGTACCTGACAAAAGCGCTCCGCATCAGCGTTCTTGATGCTCGTGAATATACACACAACAAGGAACTTCTAACCAAGGATGGAATCCTCGATCTCGACGAAAGTGTCTTCTACCTCAAGGACCTCGGTCTCCAGATCCCATCCCACACTTTCTATTTCGAAGGCGGGCTTTCTTCGCTTGTCCGCTTCACAAACCAGATCCTCAAGCCTATCCACAAGAATATTTTCTACATAGAAAAGAGGGTTGAGGGAGTGGAATCCGTAGAAGTTGCGCTTCAATACGCAGACGACATCACTTCACGCATCCTTCCTTTTGCAAACAACATCTACAACCCCGAAGGAGGTACTCACATTACCGGATTCAAGACTGCCCTCACGCGAATTCTCAATACGTACTCAAAAAAGAACAATCTCACAAAAGAGGGCGAGGATAACTTCACTGGAGATGACGTCCTTGAAGGACTCACCGCCGTTGTTTCCGTAAAGCTCCGAGAAATTCAGTTCGAGGGACAAACAAAGGCTAAACTGGGTTCGGTGGAAGCGCAGAGCGCTGTGGCGACAGTTTTTGGAGAAGCATTCACACAGTTCTTGGAGGAAAATCCTGACGATGCCCGCGCTATCGTGACGAAGGTTGTGCTTGCCATGAAGGCCCGCAAGGCTGCAAAGGCTGCAAAAGACAGCGTTCTCCGAAAGGGTGCTCTCGAAGGAATGACCTTGCCGGGAAAGCTTGCTGACTGTCAGAGCAATGTGGCAAGTGAATCAGAAATATTCATTGTGGAGGGGGATTCCGCCGGTGGTACGGCAAAAACCGGGCGTGATCGACGTACACAAGCCATCCTTCCTCTTCGAGGAAAAATTCTCAATATCGAACGAGCTCGTCTTGATCGAATGCTTGGCTCTGAGCAGATCAAGAACCTCGTGCTCGCGTTCGGAACAGCTATTGGTGATACGTTTGATATTTCAAAACTCCGCTACCACAAAATTATTCTCGCAACCGATGCCGATGTTGACGGAGCTCACATCCGTACCCTTATCCTCACACTCCTTTACCGATACTTCAAACCGCTCATCGAGGGAGGATATGTCTATATCGCCCAGCCACCTCTTTATAAGGTGAAGAAGGGAAAAGAGATCCTTTATTTTTATACCGAAGAAGAAAAGACCAAAGCTCTTGGTAAAGATATTGAAGAAATTCAGCAGGTTGAAGAAGGGGAAGCTATTCTCGAGCAATTGAAAGAAAATACCGGTAAATCCGTCAATACTCCTAGAGTCTCCATTCAGCGGTACAAGGGTCTCGGAGAAATGAATGCCGACGAGCTCTGGGAGACGACTATGGACCCTGAGAAGCGTATTTTGAAGCAGGTAACTATTGAGGATGCTCAGGAAGCAGACAAGGTTTTTGATATGCTTATGGGTACTGATGTTCCTTCACGTAAAATGTTTATTCAATCTAACGCTAAGAAAGCGACTATTGACATTTAGAGGAAGTTAGTATACTGTCCTGACATTATGATGTACAAAAAACCTACTGTTGCGATTTTGTCTTTTGCCCTTATTTTGGGCTTTTTCAGCATTGTTCCCGGTCAAGCCCAGGCCATCAAATTCAATCCTTTCAATCCCCTTGATCCCTTTTGTCTTTTTACATGTGACGATGACGATAATCACGAGACTGTCTACAATACCACTGGCAGCTACAACACCAACAGTATAGTGACAACGGGAGATAGTTCTCCTGTCGTTCAGACTTCAGGGGCGACGGCAGTGACCTCTTCGAGCTATGGAGGAGGTGTCTACACCACCCCTACCTATTCATATTCCTCATATACACCAAACCAGCCTTCTCCACTCTACGTCAGCTGTTACCCAACCCCTACTTCTGCGAATGTGGGATATCCCATTAGATGGGGATCTTCAGTGAGCGGCGGCACAGGATCATATCATATTACATGGTCAGGAACGGAAGGCCTCAGCGGCAATGGTTCTACCATCACCAAGGCATATAGTTACGGAGGTTCGAAGAACGCAAGCATCACTGTGGTGTCTGGAGGTCAGACAGTTTCTCAGAATTGCAGCGGAACAGTTACTATCTACGAGCACTACAACTACTCAACTCCTCACTATAATTATAACTACTATAATCAATATCCTCACTACAATTATTCATATTCACCACTTTCAGTATCTTGCCGACCAAACACGACTTTTGCGCCTGTTGGCTCGTATGTTACATGGACAGCATACCCATCGGGAGGCGCTAACCATGGATACACGTATACCTGGTCTGGAACTGACAATCTCTATGGTTCACAATCAGCCATCTCTACCTACTACTCGGTTCCTGGCATAAAGACGGCACATGTTACAGTGCACTCAGGCGGCCAGCAGGCAAGTGCCCAGTGTTCGAGTGCAGTCACCGTCGGTGCTCCTGTTGCCCACTACAACCCAACTCCGCACGTTGCATACAACTCAGGTATCCAGATTGCCTGTTTTGCAGACAAGACCTCTACACGTGTCGGAGTCCCTGTGACATGGGCGGCAGAGGCCACAGAGGCAGGACGTCAGGCTAATTTCACCTACGCTTGGACAGGTACTGACGGTCTTTCTGGCAATCAGTCATCCATCATCACTACCTACGTCAGATCTGGACTCAAGAGCGCCGTTGTCACTGTTACATCTCCAAGTGGACAGAGCCAATCAAAGGCTTGTGGAAATACTGTCGATGTGAAGAATGCAGCAACAGTTGCTCGAGCAGCAACTCCCACACCAACTCCAACACCTCAGGTAGTGGTACTTCCTCCACCGCCTCCAGTCGCAGCAGCATCAATTCTTTCCTTGCAGAATGTACCGTGGGGATGGGTGGCAGTGCTCGTAATCCTCGTGCTTCTCGGGATGGTATTCTATCTCCTCTTTAACAAGAAGAAGATTTAATAAAAGGCCCCAGAAATGGGGCTTTTTTTGCTGTCCACAGGAGGGGGACTTGACAAAATATCAAAAATGATATAGCATACTGGACAGTTAATCAAGTACCTTGATTGACCGATGCGTCGGTCTGAAGGCTGACACATCTTCCCACATGGGAGACGGTTGGTATCTACCGATGAAAGATACCTTGGCTCGCGGCAATAATCGCGAGGGAGGACAGACAGTGCAAAAAAAAGAAGTGAAACCGGCATCCAAACAAAGACTTCCTAAGCTACTGCGGAGGAGTCAGGCTCCAACTCTCGATCAGTTATTTCTGGTCGCGGGTTTGCGGATGACCCGGCGAGCGCTGTTGGCAGAATTGTCTAGTGGTCACTGAGCTCAGACCATAGGATGATTCGAGGGAGGGTTGAAATACACCCTCCTTTTTCTACCGCAAAACGAAGGGACAGATATGATTATAGACATGGAGATACGACCAGATAATCCTCTCTATCTTGGTTGCAACATTCAGAGGGTCGAGAGGGGGCAAAAGCCTAGCTATTGTCTAAAGATGAAAGTGAACCAGGAATCGGTTGAGCTTCTCAGTGGGAACTTTCTCAAAGTCTTCCACAGCACTCCGCCTGATTCAATGCCGATCCAATTAACAGGTTCGGCACCCACATGGGTTTACATCATTGTGATGAATCTCATCAAGAATGGGAACCCACGGACAATTATTGAATATAAAAAGGGAAAGGATAAAATAACTCTCCTTCCTCGAAAGGAGGGAAATGAGCAGGCGGTGCAGGATGAATAATCCTCCCGCTTTTTTTGTTGCCTACCTCCTCTCCTTTATCTCCCTCACAATCTTCTCCATCACCTCTGACTCTGACAATTGCCCAACCTGTCCCGCATCACGGCTTTCGAGAGTGACTTTTCCAGCAGCTATATCCTTGTCACCAATGATGATGAAATAGGGGATGCGCATAACTTTTGCAGCACGGATCTTCTTTCCGAAACTCTCATCGCTCAGATCCATTTCAACACGCACCTTTTCCTTGCGAAGCATTTCATACATTTCTTTTGCTTTTGAGCGGTGTGCCTCACCGATCGGAACTATCTTTATCTGCACCGGTGAAAGCCAGAGAGGGAAGTTGCCTCCGTAATGCTCGATGAGGAAGCCAATGAATCGTTCGTGAGTTCCCAATGGAGCGCGATGAATACAGAGAGGGGTCCTTTCCTGGCCATGGGAGTCTTTGTATGTCAGATCGAATCTTTTCGGAACAGCAAAATCCACTTGGTTTGTGGCTAGGGTGAATTCACGGCCAATGGCGCTCCAGACCTGTACGTCAATCTTTGGTCCATAAAAGGCGGCTTCATTTGGAATCTCGACAAAAGGAATATTGGAATCCTGGAGAACCTTTCTGACCATGTCTTCCGTCTTTTTCCAGAGCTCGGGTTCATTCACATATTTCTCCCCGAGTTTTTTCGGATCATGAGTGGAGAACCGCATGACGTATTTTTCGACGCCGAAAATCTTGAAATATCGGAGGTACATTTCATTGACGGCTCGGAATTCCTCGACAAATTGTTCCTCGGTGCAGTAGATGTGAGCATCGTTCATTTCAAGCATTCGCACGCGCATGAGGCCGAACAATTCTCCGGATTTCTCGTGTCGGTAGCAGGTGCCGTATTCGGCGAGACGCAGGGGAAGATCATGATAGCTCTTTGGAGAAGCATCGAAGATCTTGTGATGGTGAGGACAGTTCATGGCTTTGAGGTAGTATTTCTCACCCTCATATTCCATTGGTGGAAACATTGATTCCTCGTAGTATGGTAGATGTCCGCTCCTGAGATACATTGAGTCTTTTGCGATGTGAGGAGTACGCACCCTCACATATCCTGCATTCGCCTCTGTTTCTTTTGCTAGGTTTTCAAGTTCTTCTATGATCACCGCGCCGTTGGGCAGCCAGAGGGGAAGTCCTGCCCCAACATCTTCATCAAACGTAAAAATGGAAAGTTCTTTTCCTAGTTTTCGGTGATCCCTCTTCTCAGCCTCTTCGCGCATCTTTTCATATTCCTCGAGCTTTTCTTTGCTCTCAAAGGCCAGTCCATAAATACGTGTGAGCATTTTATTCTTCTCACTTCCTCTCCAGTACGCCCCGGCAATGTGAGTGAGCCTGAACGCATCAGCCTTTATCTCTTTTGCTGGATTCTCAAGATGTCCTCCTCGGCAAAGATCAGTGAAGCCTCCGCAGGTATAGAAAGTAATTTTTTCACCTTTCTTTACAACATCATCTATCAGCTCAAGCTTATATGGATTATCCTTAAAATATTCTCGAGCTTTTGCTGCAGGAACTTCTTCATGGGTGAACTCCTTCCACTCCTTGAGAAGAGAGCGCATCTTCTTTTCCAAAACTGGTAAATCTTTGTCGGAAATGGGAGTGGAAAATTCGAAATCATAGTAGAAGCCGTTGTCGATGGCGGGACCAATTGTGGGTTTCGCATCAGGATACGTCTCGAGCACAGCCTGGGCGAGAAGGTGGGCGAGGGTGTGACGCAATGGGGAAATTTCATTATCGGATTTCATAGCGTACATAATAGCAGAAAAGGTAAAAGAGGGCGAATCCGCTTTGTATTGATTTTCTCATCATTTTCCGCTACTGTTACCCCAGAAGAAAGGAAATTACTATGGCATTTTTAACGACCTGCAGATTTTGTGATGGTGACACAATAAACCACGATCAGGACGATTGCGCAAAAGCTTTTGGTGAAAGATTGGGAAAGGAAGTTCTGAAACATTTCGAGCTTCAGCCGACAAAGCCTTTACCCAAACAGCTTCAGGATGTGTACTCCGGTCGCGAGTGGAAGTGGTTTTTAGAATATCGCGAACGTAAAGAAACTGCGCACAAAGTGGCGACTCATGCGAATGAGATCAAAGCATGTATTCTGGATGAACTTGGTAAGATTCTGGCGACGAAGGAGAATAATACCAGGATTGAGCAACACAATACTCCGTGCGGATCAACGAATTTCAAAATCAAGATAACCTTCGAGGTCGTGGTTGCACCCGAAATGGTCTTTTGACCTCATTCGATTCGAACGATTCTCCCACCTGGCCATGGAGAGTCGTTTTTTTATTTCTCATCTTGCGCACTCAACTGGAGAGTATAAAAAAACATGCACGACTTTAAGAGTCATGCATGATCTATTTCCGAAACACCTGTGTTATTATTTGAACTACTTCGACTGGAGCCTTTGTATACAGGAACAAATCCTGGACAGCTCCATTTCCCCGCACTCGGGCTTTGATGCCACCGTTGATGAAGTGGAACTTAATGTCCCTCCTTCCACCTCTTGCCCTTCGAATTCCACCAAGGGCAATTTTAGTTATTTGCTGGAGCTTTTGGGCGCAGTTAGCAACTTCAGCGCCAACTTCTGTCACGGTCGTGTGGCTCGCTGTAATCTTGCCGCCATACATGAGTTTTGCTCCCATTCGGCACCTCCTTTCATGGTTAAATTGTGCCAATAACAATTTACGATACTTCGATACTTTTGTCAAATTAAGTTATGCCAAAACCTTGACTCTCTCCACAATCATGCTTTTTTGCCCATTTCTCTCTGAGATTTTTCCCTTGACTGCCAGGCATTTATCGGGAGTGAATGCTGTCCTAAACTCCATGAGGGTCCTTGGGAAGACAACGGCCTCGAGTGTACCGGAGAAATCAGCTAGTTTAAGGAAGGCCATTGCATCACCCTTCTTCGTGGAAATAGGCTTGACCTCTTCGACGATACAGGCAAGGGTTGTAATCTCGCCATCTTTGAGCAACTTGGCTTTCTGGATATCCATATCACGTTTTTCGATGACTTCACGGTAGCGGTCGAGGGGGTGTCCGGAAATATAGAGGCCGAGGAGTTCTTTTTCCCAGGCTAGTTTTTCCCGTCGATCAATCTCGGGGACTTCTGCAAGTTTGAGGGCTGGCAGGCTTGATGTATCTGTCATCAGTCCAAAAAGAGAGCTCTGATCGTCTGATTGTTTTTCCTGCTCCTTGTTGTATGCGAGGAGGGTTTCGATATTGCCGAGAAGAACTCCGCGGTCGACACCAAAGCTGTCGAGGGCACCAACCTTGATGAGCGCCTCAAGCGACTTCTTGTTCAAATTTCGATCCTTGACCCGATCGAGAAAATTCGCAAGCGAAGAGAACTTGCCATTCTTCTTCCTTTCCTCGATGATGGCGGTGGCAATACCCTGACCGAAGTTTTTAATCGTCACGAGTCCGAAGCGGATGCGATCCGGCTCGTTTTCTCCGCTACCTTTGATTACCGTGAATTGACTGTAGCTTTCATTGATATCCGGTGGAAGAATTGGAATCTTCATGCGTTTACACTCTGCGATGATTTCTGCAATCTTTTCGACGTCGCCTGATTCTGCAGAAAGGACGGCAGACATGTAGATGGCGGGGAAGTTAGCCTTCATGTACGCCGTCTGGTATGCGACGCGCCCGTAGCTCGCAGCATGGGCTTTTCCGAATCCATATGCGGCAAAAGGTTCAATGAGCTTCCAGAGCTGGCTGGCTTTTGTTTTTGTCATGCCGAACTCTTTTCCATTTTTCATGAGGCCGTCAATGAGCTTGTCCTTCTGCTCTTCCATTTCCTTTGGAATCTTCTTTCCCATGGCTTTGCGGAGTTTGTCTGCCTCGAGCCAGCTGTACCCTCCGAGCTTGATGGCGGTGAGGAGCACGTCATCCTGGTAGGTGATGATTCCGTACGAGAGTCCGAGAATATCCTTGAGTCGTGGATCGAGATATTCGATCTTGGAAGGATCGTGTTTGCGGGCAATGTATTCGGGGATCATCTCGAGCGGACCGGGACGGTAGAGGGCAACCATGGCGTTGATGTCGTGGATGCTTGAGGGCTTGAGATCGACGAGGAACTTTGTCATGCCTGTTCCATTGAGCTGGAAGAGACCTGTTGTTTCTCCCCGCGCAAGAATTTCAAAAGTCTTCCTGTCATCAATCGGCACATTTTCTATATCCACCGTTTTTCCCTCGATCTTCTTCACTCTCTCCACAGCGTCAGCAAGAATGGAAAGGTTGCGGATTCCGAGGAAGTCGAATTTAAGGAGACCGATGCCGTCCTCTCCGACAGAATACATGTCATATTGGGTGATAATCTTCTTTTCGCCCTTCGTATCGTACTGGAGCGGGACGTATTCAGAAAGGGGCTGTGGTGCGATCACCACTCCAGCGGCATGCACGGAGATGTGACGGGCACAACCTTCAATCTTTTTTGCCATATCGATGATGCGCCTCGTGTCTAGATCGCGCTCATAGAGTTCCTTGAGTTCAACAACTTCTGCGAGTGCGCGGTCGATGGTCATCGGGAAGCCCTGTGCACCCATTGGAATGAGTTTGGAGATCTTGTCTCCGACATCATAGGCGTAGCCCATGGCGCGAGCAACGTCGCGAACGGAACCTCGAGCCATCATGGTTCCAAAGGTTCCAATCTGTGCCACTTTGTCATGTCCATACTTCTTGCGCGTATATTCGATGACCTCATCCCGCCGGTTATCAGCAAAGTCCATATCGATATCAGGTGCAGAAGGTCTTTCGGGATTCAAAAAACGCTCGAAGGGAATCTTGTATGCAATGGGATCGACGTTAGTGATACCGGAAAGGTATGTGACGAGAGATCCGGCGACCGACCCTCGAATATTGGTGAGGATGGCGTGCTCATGAGCGTAGCGGAGAAGGTCCCAGACGACGAGAAAGTATTGCGCATAGCCCTTGTTCTTGATGACTTGGAGCTCGTACTCGATGCGATCCTCCACTTCCTTCGTCTTTTCCATCCCTCGCATGGCGAGTCCTGCGTATGCAATGCGGCGGAGTTCCTCGTCGTGCGAGAGTCCGCTCTCGACAACGAAGTTGGGGAAGTACCATTTGCCAAGAGTGAGCTCGAGATTGCACATGTCGACGATTTTCTGCGTGTTAGCGATTGCTTCGGGAAGATCCTTGAATAGTTCGTCTGCGCGCGAGGGAGAGATGAATGAAAAATCCTCGGCTTCACCCTCATCCTCTCCTCCCATTGCACTGCTTCCTGTAGAGGTTCCGCCCGCAGAAGACTTATCAGAAAAATCTCCTGAAGTGTTCACAAGCATGAGCGTATCCCGAGCAGATTTGTCCTCAGGATGGAGGTAGTATACGTCGTGGGCAGCAACTATCTGTGTTCCTGTTTCCTCTGCAAGCTTCAAAAGCTGCTGCATGAGTGGTTCGTGGGATGGAATTTCCGGATGCCGCGTGATCTCGAGAAAGAAGTTCTCAGGCCCAAAGACTGATTTGTACCACTCTATCTTCTCCTTGGCCTTCATTGCATCGCGACCCTTGAGGGCCTGGGAGATTTCACTTGAAAATGAGGGGGAGATGCAGACGAGATCCTTTGAATACTTTTCTATGAGCTCCTTGTCGATGCGGGGCTTGTAGTAGAAGCCTTCGAGATTGGAAATTGTAACAAGTTGAATGAGGTTCTTGTACCCCTCGTAATTCTTGGCGAGAAGGACAAGCCGCGTGCGGCGATTATCGATACCTGCCTGCATATCTTTTCGTGTACGGACTGCAACGTAGAAATCTACACCAATAATCGGCTTGATCTCCTTTTTCTTGCATGCCTGGTAGAACTCAACGGCTCCGTAGAGGTTGCCCGCGTCAGTCAGTGCAAGAGCAGACATGCCAAGTTTCTTAGCCTCACCTACCAGATCGTCAATCTTCGGCAAGGCATTGAGGAGGGAATAATGAGAGTGAGTATGGAGGTGGGTGAACATTAGGTGCAGTATAGCAAAAAACCAACCCTAGTGCATGAGGCACTAGGGTTGTATGAGGGAAGAGATGATTGCCTCAAAATGGCATCACTTTCACCTATTTGTTCTTCACACGGATTTCAGATACTCCCGTCCGCCTATTGATCATCTTAACCGCAAGAGCCACGCGGTTCTCCTCATTGAGAAGATCCCAATATGCATTGAGAATATTCTCAACACTTCCACAGAGTGGCAGGAGCAGGGATTTGTTCACCAGGGACGGGTATGATGTTATGCAATATCCATATCCAGGTTCGACGCATTGGTGGGTGTGATGAATCCGCTCCTCCTGTCTTGTCCTCGGCGTCTGTCGAAGCAGTGCCAATTCAATGGTTGGCCTTGGTTCAGGATACTGGCAATATCCAAACAGAAGGGGCTTGCAAAAAGCGGAGTCAGAAGAGAGGTGTATGTCCTTCAAGGCTTTGCGTAGGCTCATGGGATTGTTGTGCAATCGGGAAGCAGTCAACTGAGCCTGCGGATCATTGCTGACAAGGCGACTACTAACTGCGCCCTCCCGCATGATGAGGTAGCTTCTATAGCGAGGATCAAGAGGCCTATCCCTACCTGCACTATTCGTCCATACCCGACGTTCATCATACTCGAAGATCGTGTTTTGGCTGCAATCCGCAAGCCAGTACATTTGGACCAAATGAGTGCCTAAGGTGTTCACTCCGATTAGAATGCCATCACCTGACTCCGTGCAACTCTGCAGAACTACCGCATTACTCAGAATGCTCTGCGTTTCTCCGGCTAGTGTATTCATTATTTTTCTCCGTTGAGGTGTTTGTCACCATGGTTTACCTACATATTCTGGTCACACATTATCTCAGGAAGAGGGGAAATGCAATAAAGATGGGGGGTTGACTTTTTCGTTGAGCTTCGTGTATACTGAAAAACGAGGTCATTGAATTAAGAAGCTCATGGTTGGCGTTGGGGGTTTGTTTGTCAATTCCCCGTCCTTCTTTTTTCTTTGACCTCACCTTTCGTTCTGTGTGTTACCCGTATGGGTCAGCCCCTCTCTTCACTCCGATGAAGATGAGGGGTTTCTGTATGAGCATGCGAAAACTTGTTGGTGATATACTTATCACATGAAAAAAATATTTAAATTCCTTCTCTACCTTCTCGCTTTTCTTGTCATTGCATATCTCATCCTCTCCCTCATTGTTCGCCCTTCTCTCAATCGTGAGTGGAGCAGGGATCAGGCGATTCTTTCTACCGCCCTCTTTGATGGTGATCTTGTGACGGTGAAAAACATCAGAAACATTCATTATCGCACCACAACCGACTACGATGTTCGTCACTATGACAAGACATTTGATTTGGACAAGCTCAATTCTGTATGGTACATGGTGGAACCATTCACGGGACATGGGGCGGGAGCTGCGCACACTCTCGTTTCCTTTGGCTTCAGGAATGATGACGGTATGGAGGATTATGTTGCGGTTTCCGTAGAACTACGAAAGGAGAAAGGTGAGTCGTTCGATGTCGTGAAAGGACTCCTTCGCCAGTACGAGCTTGTTTATGTCATTGCAGATGAAAGAGATGTGATAAAGCTCAGGTCTAATCACCGCAAGGACCAGGTTTTTCTTTATCCGGTAAAAACAACGAAGGAAAATATGCGGAAGCTTTTTGTCTCCATGATGAATCGGGCGAACAAACTTACGACCGATCCCGAATTCTACAATACCCTCACTAATACTTGTACCACCAATATTGTTTCTCACGTTAATGAGATTGCGCCTGGTCGGATTCCACTGAGCTTTAAAGTCCTCATGCCGGCATATTCGGATGAGTTGGCATACAAGCTCGGCCTTTTTGAAACCACGGCACCTGACGGACACACAATGACACTGGAGGAATTGCGAAAGAAGTATTTCATCAATGATCGTGCGGAAAAGTATGCTGATAGCCCTGACTTTTCGAGGAGGATAAGGGAATAGAGGGGTGGGGATAAAGTACTTGCTTTTTTAAAGAGGGGGTGCTATAGTGTTGACGTAGAGATCTTCACAAACAGTAACTTAGAAGGATGAGGGAGTTGTCAGTGCTTTCGCTCTGACACTTCATTTCCTCTCCTTCCATTCCTCTGTTTTTCGATCTCTTTGTTCTTTCCTTGCCATCCGTTGCCCCTCTTCAGCATTTGCTGGAGAGGGGTTGTGTTTTATATACTACACTTATGAATATCACTCGATACAAACAATCTGGATTTATCATTAAAATTGGACAAGTGATACCCATGCACTATGAAAAAACTCCAGAAACGAAAGTGGAATGGGAGAAGCTGGCAAATTCCTAGAAATGTTTAAAAGATTTTTCCGCATTAGAAGAACTCGGCGCAAACTCAGGAAGCGCACTTCTCGTAGTCGTGCGGAGCATGCTGCGTATAAAGAACAGGCTTTTGGGCTTGTTCAGGAGCGTTTGATTCATTTTAATACTCTATACAACTTCACCTACCACCGTATCTCCATCCGCAACCAATCTTCTCGCTGGGGTTCGTGCTCTCGAAGAGGGAACTTGAGTTTCAACTACCGTATTACCCTCCTGCCACCTGAACTTGCCGACTACATCATCATCCACGAGCTTTGTCATCTTGGTGAATTTAATCATTCAAAAAAATTCTGGAATCTTGTTGCTCTCACCGTTCCCAACTGGCCTAAACTGCGGATGGAACTGAGGGAGCATGGTAAAAAGCTTTTCTAATCTGTATTTGATATAATGGGGGTACTCCAACTTTCTCACCTATCCCAAAACCAAAAACCATTCTTCATCTCGACGGTGACGCCTTCTTCGTTGGTGTGGAAACGGCTAAGAATCCTTCTTTGCGAGGATTACCCGTTGTCACCGGCGCAGATAGGGGAATAGTTACCGCCGCTTCCTATGAAGCAAAGGCTCTCGGTATTCTAAGAGGAATGCCCATTTTTCGTGTGAAAAAGGAATTTCCGTCGGTGCGGGTGCTGTTTGGGGATTATCCTGCATATGTGGAATACTCTGGACGTGTCTTTGACATCGTGCGGAGGTATGCAGACGATGTGGAAGAGTATAGCATTGATGAATGCTTCGCTGATCTCACAGGACTCGATCGTCCTCTTCGAATGTCATATAAGGAGATTGCGGAAAGGGTACAGCAGGAAATATGGAAGGAACTCAATCTCTCTGTCTCTATCGGTGTTGCTCCGACAAAGGTGCTCGCCAAGGCCGCTTCAAAATGGATCAAACCAGGAGGCCTCACGGTTATCGATCCTGTGGCCGATCCCACTTTCTATCAACATGTTCTCCGCACTACTCCTGTCGACAAAGTCTGGGGGATTGGCCGGCAAACCTCTCATTTCTTGCGAAAAAAGAACATAGTTACCGCTGAGGACTTTGCGAACCAGGAACGTGCATGGATGAAAGAACATTTCTCAAAGCCATACGGAATCATCTGGTACGAGCTTAATGGGGCGTCTGTTCTTGCAGTTGATCCTGTCCCTAAAACCCTCTACTCTTCTATCCAAAAAACAAAAACATTCCACCCACCGTCAAGCGATGCCAATTTCCTTCTCTCGCAGATCTCGAAGCATATCGAGGAGGCCTGTGCTAAAGCACGCCACTATGGGCTCACAGCAGGAAAGATGAGTATGTTTCTCAAGACGCGCAATTTCCGCTACGCTTTTTGCCCAGTGCCGTTTGCTGTATCGACGAATTCCCCGGAGATACTCATGTCCCATGCCCGTCGGGAATTTCCTCATATCTACAATGCAGGAACTCTCTACCGCACTGCAGGGGTGGTGCTTCGGGACCTTGTTCCCATGACTGCCGCACAGAAAGATCTTTTTGGTGGCAGTGCTAAGGCGGATAAGTTTGAAGCTGTCCACCGGCAGATCGATTCCCTCGAATACAAACTCGGCAAACGAGTGGTCCACCTTGCTTCGACGCATGAAGCACTCAAAGGAGAGAGGGTTGAGGAGCTTGATCTCGACAGGGATCTGCTGTTTTTGTAGGGCATTGACACAATAGTTTTTGCCTGCTATTTTACACTCCGTAATTGACCTTTCAGTACAACAATTAACCAGGAGCAATTCGTGGCAATAATTATTCGGTCAGGTTATCTCAAACTGCACGCATCGGGTCTCATGGGCTGCATTGTATGCAGCAATGGCAAGGAATCCCAGCAGCTTGTAACTAAACGACAGGCTCTGGAGATCGGCGAAGGCCTCGTGGACCTTCTCATCACAGATACCGAGTGGCTAGCAATCAAGGAGCAGATACACAGCTCCCCGCTTCTCGACAAGAGCACCCAGCTCGAAGAGGCAGTCAATTCTCTTCAGGGTAAAGTCGATGAGATCCTGCGTCTCGTGCGCACCATCATTGACCAGGAGCGCAAAAAGAGGGATGAGGGTGAAGATTGGAAATTCGGGGAGGGTAATTGACAGGCTCTCCTTTCAACTTCCGTCGTGTCGAAGGCAGACACGGCGGGGGTTTTTGTTTTGGTGAAAAAAAGTTATGATAGGGATAATAAATTCATGAAAACCTTCTCTGAAAAAGTTCTCGGCATAGTCAGAGCAATTCCTCGCGGAAGCGTTTTGTCGTATCAAGAAGTTGCACGCAAGGCTGGGAATCCTCGGGCATCACGGGCAGTTGGTAGCATTATGAAAAAGAATTTCCGTTCTGACATACCATGCCATCGAGTTATTCGTTCCGATGGGTCGCTTGGGGAATATAATAGGGGGGCAGGGGAGAAGAGGAGGAAGTTGAGGGAAGAAGGATATGTTGTATAAAAATTCATACACTTACCTCATCGGCATCGACGAAGTTGGACGCGGCCCCATCGCCGGACCTGTGGCTGTCGGTGCTTTTGTTCTTCTTAAACCCGAATCCAAAAGGCTTTTTAGAGGGGTAAGGGAATCCAAGCAACTCACCGAGAAGAAGAGGGAGTATTGGTTCAAGAAAATTGTTCAAGCACAGGCCGAGGGCTATGTCGATTTCTGCGTCACGTTTCAAAGTGAGAGGGTAATAGATGCGAAGGGACTTTCTTTTGCAATCAAAAAATGCTTGGAAACTTCTCTCGGCAGATTAAACAAACATCCAGAAGAATGCCTTGTTCTCCTTGATGGTGGTTTGAGAGCTCCGATACAATTCAAGAATCAAAAGACAATCATTAAAGGAGATGTGAAGGAGACTGTCATTGCTCTGGCATCTATCTGCGCCAAGGTTCTACGCGATCGAAAAATGAAGAGGATGGGGCAGAAGTATCCGGCATATGGGTTTGAAATACATAAAGGGTATGGAACAAAGGGTCATTACGAAGCTCTCCGGAGAAATGGGTTGATGGCTCTCCATAGGCGTAGTTTTTGCAGGGGAATTAGCCCCGGTATTGCCAAAAACCCCTCTATACGCTAGTATATACCTATATGGTTAATCGAATGCGAGCCACTCGGGCCCACCGAGACAATCGAAGATCACATCACGCTCTCGATGATGTGCGGCTTTCTAAATGTCCAAACTGTGCTTCTATGCACCTCCGCCACGCTCTGTGCACGACCTGCGGATCATACCGAGGCAAAAAGATAGTCGACATGACAGCACTCATAGCAAAGAAAGCGTCAAAAATGAAAGCAAAAGAAGCAGAGATGAGCAAGAGATAGTTAGAGTGGTGGTAGGTAAAGAAGGAGTTCTTCCAAAATAAATAAAGAGAAATACTAGAGAAAAAAATGGCAAATAGACACCTCTCACGATCCGTAGTCCTCCAATCGCTCTTCGAGTGGGACTTTCGCGGTCAAAAGGAAAAGGAAGCTCCGGATATTGTCAGTCGGAATGCAAAAGAGTTTGCTCCTGGAATGAGCGACACCTCCTTCGTGAAGGACCTCATGACCAATGTGCTCAGCAAGCAGGATGATCTTGATAGGATCATAGAGAAGGCTGCACCAGACTGGCCAATCGACAAGATCTCCGTTGTCGACCGTAATGTGCTCCGTATGGGACTCTATGAGCTTCTTTTCTCTGACCGTGAAGAGGTGCCTGCAAAGGTGGCCATCAACGAGGCAATCGAACTTGCAAAAACGTTCGGGGGAGAGAATAGCGGAAAGTTCGTAAACGGGGTACTCGGTTCCGTATACAAGGAACTGGGTGAACCGGGCAAGGATGCCGTTACTAAAAAAAAGAAAAGAATTGAAGATATACCGTTCGAGCAGATGCCGATCCAGAATCTTGGAGGAGCTGTTGTCTACGCTCGTGATGGGGGAGAAGTCTATCTCGCTTTTGTTCATGATATCTTTGGCCACTGGACACTCTCCAAAGGGAAGATTCCCCAGGGCGTCGATGTTAAAAAAGGTACTGTCGACAAGGTGAAGGAGGAGATAGGGCTCGATATCACCATAAAGGATGATCTCGGCAACAATGAATACGTTGCGAGCGATCCTGAACTCGGCAAGATCCGGAAGCAAGTCCACTACTACCTCGGTGAATCGAAATTCAAACCGATCAAGCTTGCTGAAAAACCAGGACTTGATGATGCAAAGTGGTTCAAGCTCGCTGACATCCTCGAACTCAATTTCTATAACGACATATTGCCGATTGTGACAAAGGCCATTACACTCCTTAACAAATAATTTCATGTCCGCCCTGCCCGATTTCAAAAAATTCGCTGAAAAAATGAAGGTTGACTTTAACGACATCGGCCTTCTCAAACAGGCCTGCACTCACAGGTCTTTTCTCAATGAGAACAAGGGCCAGAAAGGAGAATCGTTGGAGCATAATGAACGCCTTGAGTTCCTCGGTGATGCAGTTCTTGAACTCGTCATCACAAGCTATCTGTACAGGAAGTATACTGACAAGAATGAGGGAGAGCTCACCTCATATCGGTCAGCACTCGTGAACACGCATTCTCTCTCACGCGTGGCAACTGCCTTGGGTATTAATGAATATCTCCTTCTTTCAAAGGGTGAATCGAGGGATGTTGGCCGTGCGCGAGCAATCATTCTGGCAGATGCCGTAGAGGCAATCATTGGAGCCATCTATCTTGACAAGGGATACGATGCTGCAGCCAACTTCATTTCCCAGAACCTCCTTGAAGTTATCGACATCGATGAGATCGTCGAAAAGAAGCTCTGGCTCGATGCCAAGAGCCGCTTCCAGGAGCGGGCGCAGGAGGAGACAGGACAGACACCTTCATACAGAACGATGAAGGAAACAGGACCAGACCACAACAAGATGTTCACACTCGGTGTCTTCATTGGTGATGTTCAGGTTGCAACCGGTACGGGACTTTCCAAGCAGGAGGCCGAGCAGAAGGCTGCAGAAAAGGCGCTTGAGGTGAAGGGGTGGTAGGTATGCTAAAATATCCGCATGTATCTCAAATCTTTGGAGATCTCTGGTTTCAAGTCGTTTGCAAAGAAGGCACGGCTTGATTTCACTTCACCCATTTCATCCATCGTTGGTCCCAATGGTTCCGGCAAGAGCAATGTTGCCGAGGCGTTTCGCTTTGTGCTTGGCGAGCAATCCATCAAGTCCATGCGCGGGAAGCGGGGAGAAGATCTCATTTTCAATGGTGGTGGGGAGGGACCACGGATAAACACGGCAAGTGTAAAGGTGGTCTTCGACAACTCCAAGAAGATGTTCAATGTTGACTTCGATGAAGTGATTCTCGAGCGTGTCGTCAACCGCGATAACAGCAATGAATATTTCATAAATAACAGTCCGACGAGGCTCAAGGATATCGTTGAGCTTCTTGCTCATGCGCATATCGGAGCTTCAGGACACCACATCATCTCCCAGGGAGAGGCCGATAGGATCCTCAATGCCAATATCCGCGAGCGCCGTGAAATGATCGAAGATGCTCTCGGTCTCAAGATTCACCAGTACAAGAAGTCGGAGAGCCAACGCAAGCTTGCAAAGACCGAGGAGAATATGAAATCGGTAGAGTCTTTGCGGCGTGAGATCGCTCCGCATCTCAAGTTCTTGAAGAAGCAGGTGGAAAAGGTGGAGAAGGTGCAGGAACTGCGTACCGAACTGCAGAGGCTGTACAAAGAGTACTTCAAAAGAGAAGAAACGTATCTTTCACATGAAAAAGTTCAGATTGAACTGGAGAAAGGGCCTGTCACAAAGGAATTGGCAATGCTCGACAGGGAGATAGCGGAGGCGCGAAGAATTCTCGAGCAATCGAAGAGCCGCGATGCGAAGAGTGATGAGCTGATCGCTCTGGAGTCCGCACTTCACAAGATACGTGTGGAAAAGGATGCTCTTGTTCGTGATATGGGGAAGATAGAGGGGGAGATCAGTGCTGCAGAGAGAGCCCTCGCACGCGAGAAGGAGCGCCAGGCCCAGGATGAATTCAAAACTGTATACCTCAAGGATGTCGAAGAAGTGGTGGAGAAGGTTAGCCTTCTCGAAAGCATTCTTGAGATAAAGAACGTGCTCAAGAACTTCATATCGCTCCACAGGAGAAAGGAGGATTCCCTGAGTGCGGAAGAGGCTCAGAAGGAACTGACTGCATTGAAGGCAGAAAAGCTGCAGCTCGAAGCTTCATTCAAGAAGATCGACGAACAAGAGCGTACAAAGACCCTTGAGTACCATGAATTCCGCCAGCGCATCGAGAAGGAAAAGGATTCTAACAGGGATGCGGAGAAGAATGTCTTCCGCATCATTGCCCGACAGAACGAACTCCGAGGACTTCTCGGAGGAATCAAGGCTCGCGAGGACAAGTATGCAATCGAGGAAAGCGCCTTCAAGATGGAACTTCAGCAGGCATATGCCCTTGTCGGTCGCGACTGCATGGACTATAAAAATCTCGCAATTTCCGAAGAACCTCGCAGTGGCCAACATGATAGATTCAAGATGATCGAGAAGATAAAGATCCGCATTGAGGATTCGGGTGCTGGCAACAGCCTCGATATCATGAAAGAACACAGGGAAGTCGAGGAGCGTGATGCATTCCTGGCACGAGAGCTTGCAGATCTCGAAGCTTCGCGCGAGTCGCTCAACAAGCTCATTGCCGAACTCGATGCGCGCATCGATGTGGAATTCAAAGAGGGAATTTTGAAGATAAATGCACAGTTCCAGGAGTTCTTCTCACTCATGTTCGGCGGCGGATCTGCATCCCTCAATGTCATTCGCGAGAAGAAGCGAAAGAAGAAATCCGATACCGACCTCTCTGCTGTTCTTGGAGATGAGGGAGATATGGAAATGGAGGAAGATGAGGAAGGGGAGGAGGGGATTGAGATAAATGTGAATCTTCCACGGAAGAAGGTTAAAGGTCTCATGATGCTTTCCGGAGGTGAGCGTGCCCTTACCTCCATTGCGCTTCTCTTTGCAGTGTCTCAGGTTAATCCACCTCCATTTATCATCCTCGATGAAACTGATGCTGCACTCGACGAAGCGAACTCCCGCAAGTATGGAGATATGATTGCCAATCTTTCTAAGTATTCCCAACTCATTTTGATTACACACAATCGAGAAACAATGTCACGAGCCGGAGTGCTCTATGGGGTGACGATGGGAAGTGATGGGGCTTCCAAGCTGCTTTCGATACAGTTCGAGGAGGCGGTGAAGGTGGCGAAATAAAAAATGCTTCTAGGACATCAGTACAGGTAGAGTACTTAAGATCCTGAAGCATTGAGGTCCTGCTCCCTCTGGGCTCTCCATTGTGGTAACGGGGACAACAATCAAATAATACTTTTAAGCAGGAACAAAGTCAAGCGTCTTCCTATCAAGATCCGCAGCTGCCACTTTGAACTTGATGGGATCTCCCAGGGTAAAGCGCTTTTTCGTCTTCTGTCCCACTATCGAATACGTCTTCTTGTCGAACTGGTAGAAGTCACTGCCAAGATCACGGAGCTTGATCATACCCTCCGACTTCGTTTCGAGCTCCTCAACGTAGATTCCCCATTCCGTCACGCCGGAGATGGTACCGCTGAATTCCTGACCAATCTTGTCGGACATGTATTCCACCTGCTTGAGCTTCTTGGAAGCTCTTTCTGCTTCAGCGGCATCGATTTCTCGCGCTGTTGATCTTTCCGCAATCTGCTGAAAGGTAACAATGTCACGATCACCAAACGGGAGATGCTTGAGGTGCTTGTGGAGAATGCGATGCACGAGAAGATCGGGATAGCGGCGGATAGGGGAGGTGAAGTGGGTGTAGTACTCGAAGGCGAGACCGAAGTGGCCAATGTTTTTCGTAGAATAGATGGCCTTTTGCATTGAGCGGATGAGTGCGGTTGAAATGAGGGCCTGGTGGGGAGTTCCTTCAACTTGCTTCAAGAGACTCTTGATATCATGTGCAGTGACATTGCCGTCTTTTGTTTTTAAATTGTACCCGAGAGCTTTCACGAACGTCGAGAGCTCCATCATGCGCTCCTTGTCGGGAATGTCATGGATGCGGTAGATCGAACCAGTATCCCTCTTGCCCTTTTTGCTGATGTTGTCATAGATGAATTTTGCCACTTCGCGGTTTGCAAGAAGCATGTATTCCTCCACGAGCTTGTGTGTGTCGAGACGGGCCTTCTTGTATACTCCTATCGGCTTTCCATTTTCATCGAGCTTGAACTTTATCTCTTCCTGCTCAAATTCGATTGCACCAGCACTGAACTTCTCCTTCTGGAGGATTTTTGCAATCTGATTGAGCTTGATGAGGACATCGGCATGCGGTCCTTTTCCGCTGTCGATTCCTTCCTGTGCTGTCTCGTAGGTGAAGCGGTGGTCGGAGTTCATGACTGTCCTGCCGAACCATCGCTCGAGAACTTCTGCCTTGTCATTCATGATAAAGATGGCAGAGAAAGAAAGCTTGTCCTCATGGGGATTGAGACTGCAGACGTCGTTCGAGAGCACTTCGGGGAGCATGGGAATGGTGCGGTCCACGAGATAGATGGAGCAGCCGCGCTTCTGAGCTTCATCGTCGAGCGCAGTGCCTTCGCGGACATAGTGGGAGACATCGGCAATGTGCACACCGATCTCGTATGTGTTGTTTTCAAGGGGTTTGAACGAGATTGCATCATCAAAGTCCTTTGCATCAAAGGGGTCGATGGTGAACGTGAGAGTACCGCGGATATCCCGACGGTTTGGAATCTCTTCTTCGAGAATTTTCTGCTTGTTTCGGCCGATTTCCTCAGCTTCTTTCTCCACGGCAGCAGGGTAGTCATACTCGAATCCCTTTTCGAGGACGATAGATTCCATTTCTGTGTTATTGTCCCCCTTCTTTCCGATGACGCGCACGATTTTCCCCTCTGGATTCTTCAGGGGATCTGTCCAAGCTCCAAGCTCTACCTGTACCTTGTCTCCGGCTTTAACTTTTGCGGCCTCAGCAGGAGGAAGCATGAAGTCGATGTATGACCTCTTGTCATCAGGAATTACACCCTTTTTTCCTTCTCGTTCCTCCACTGTTCCTACGAAGATTTTGCGGGCACGCTCGAGAATCTTCGTAACCTGGCCGATTTTTTCTGGTGATTTTGCGAGGATTTCAACCTCTACAGTATCGCCATGAAGGGCGAAATTGAGTTTGTCAGTCTGGATTACGACGTCGTTTTCCTCATCATTCGGATCAGCCATAAACCCCATGCCTTTGCGGATGGTGGTTATTTTGCCAGTGATTTTCATACATTTACTATACCCTATATTGCGTTTTTCGGGTAGGTCTGGTAGGATAATGCCCACATGTTAATGATACGCCTACAGCGAGTGGGAAGGACACACGAGCCGACATTCCGGCTTGTTCTAACTGATTCGAAAAATGGACCTAAGAGCGGAAAATACCTCGAAGTTCTCGGTTCATACGATCCACGCCTCGATAACAAGATTGAGCAGTTCAAGGTTGAGAAGATAAAGGATTGGATTGGAAAGGGGGCAAAACTCTCTGATACGGTTCATAACTTTCTTGTGACAAAGAAGGTCATCACAGGAAAGAAGATCAATGCTCTTCCAAAGAAGACAGCTACGAAAGCTCCCGAAGCAGCCCCTGCTGCAGAGGCTCCGGCACCTGCTCCCGCTGCCTAGTTGGGTATAACTCAGCTATGGTTCGACCTCTATCAGGGGTATAATTAACCCGTATTCCAGATTTATCAGATTTAAAGACCGAAATTATGCAAACTGACCAGCAATTTTTAGAATATGTTGTAAAAGCTCTTGTGGACAATCCTCAGGATGTGAAGATAACCAGAACCGTAGATGAAATGGGTGTGCTCATGACACTCGAAGTGGGTGCAGCAGATATGGGAAAGGTGATTGGACGATCCGGAAATACCGCAAAGGCGATCCGAACACTTCTCCGAGTCGTCGGAATGAAGAACAACTCACGGGTTAACCTCAAGATCAATGAGCCAGAAGGGGGAATCAAGCCGGTGGAAAAGGCTTCGAAGACCGTAGAGGAGGCAATGGCGGGATTGGGGATTTAATACAACAAAAGCCGCGAAAGCGGTTTTTGTTTTGTATATAAAAAAGAACCCCACCAAACGAACCAGGAGGGGCTCCTGTTCGGGCGGGGCGATTGTCATGGGACAATGATTTTGTAAATATTCACATCCCATTGCCGCTCTACGTGGTAGACGACGATATGATTGAATAGCTCCCTGTTATTAGTGATCTTGGAGATGGGGAGTGTGGTCCCTTGGCGAACTCCTTCAGCAAACGCTTCCCATAACACTTGTCCGTCGCATTCGTAAAGCTCCAGGTTCTTGTGGTTGACCTCGATGATATCCCGGTAGGCGTTGAAACAAGTGCTCAGCATTTCAGCTTGTAGCACTTCAGCGATATCTTCAATTCTCATTGGAAGGTTCTCCTTTCGGAAATATAGTACCATAAGTTTACTAATCATCAAACATGTGGTACTGTGTTTGCAATGACCTACCACATCATCACCCTCTTCCCTCAGTCCTTCGACTCATACCTCGGTGAGTCGATTCTTAAGCGTGCCATTGAGGACAAGAAGATAAAAGTTAAATTCTATAACCCCCGCGACTATACGTCCGGCACGAGCTATGCGGATAGAAGGGTGGATGATAAGCCATATGGAGGTGGACCGGGAATGGTGATAGAGGCACTACCTGTCATCAAGGCCATAGCAAAAGCAAAGGGGAAGTCGAAGAGGGTGAAGATAATCTGGTTCACTCCATCCGGAAAACAGTTTGATACAACGTATGCAAAGGAGGCTGCAAAAAAGTATACCGACATCATTTTCGTCTGCGGGCGATACGAGGGGATAGATGCACGTGTAAAAAAGGCATTCAGGGTTGAAGAAATTTCTGTCGGACCTTTTGTCCTGACTGGAGGAGAACTACCAGCAATGATTCTCATTGATTCCATTTCTCGTCAGGTGAAGGGAGTTCTCGGTGACATCCAGTCACTTGAAGAAGGCCGTATCGCTTCTCCAGATGTATATACGCGCCCAGAAGTAGTAGAATATGGGGGTAAGAAGCTTCGCGTACCGAAAGTGCTTCTGTCGGGTAATCACAAACTCATAGATGAATGGAGGAAAAATAGGAAATAAGACTCTCGTGGCGGTGGGAATAGCCCTCATAGTTATCTTCTGCTACATCTCGACTTTTTCCACTGACTGGAGCTTCACATCATCCGCCTCACCATTCAAGCCGGAAAAAGATATCACTATCCTTGTAGTTGGTGACCTGATGCTTGACCGAAATGTCCGCAACAAGATCAATACTCTTGGCTTTGATGCATTTTTTGCGGGAGTTAAGACTCTCATTTCCGATGCGGACATCGCAGTTGCAAACCTCGAGGGACCATTCACGCCGTTTCCTTCTAAAACTGCAAGTCTCAAGAACAAGGAGCTCACCTTCACCTTTGACCCCGCTCTTGCACCCCAACTCGCCGGTCTCGGTTTCGACATTCTCGGCCTGGCAAACAACCATACGCTCAACTTCGGCAGGCAAGGACTCGCAATGACACGGGAGTACATCCGCAATGCCGGCATGTGGTACTACGGAGAGCCTGACAACAGAGATGAACTCAGTGTTGTTATTGAAAAGAACGGTGTGAAAGTGGGATTCGTAGGTTTTCATGAATTCAGCTACATCAACTACGACAAAGTATTTGCAGAGATTGCACGTCTGCGTCCGGATGTCGATATTCTCATCGTCACCCCGCACTGGGGGCCCGAGTATATAAAGGAGCCGAATGAAAAAATGCGAAAGTGGGCACATGACTTCATCGACAGCGGGGCAGATGCCGTTATCGGCGCACATCCGCACGTCGTCGGCACCACGGAGGAGTATAATGGCAAAATGATCTTCTATTCGCTCGGAAATTTTGTCTTCGATCAGTACTTCTCCGAAGAGACAATGACCGGACTCGCTGTACGGATGACGATCGATACAAAGAGCAAGGGTATAACGTACGATACCATTAACATCAGAGTGGATAGGGAAGGGCCTTCTGCCTATTGACTTTAATCCTGGATCTGATAGTCTTGTCACCAACTTCGCAAGATTGTGTTATGACTGAAATGTGAAGGATTACAAGGTTTTTGCACCCCTTTTTAAATCCTCCCTCTTGCCCATCACCATATTGCACGCATAAAAAGTACGTAAGCGCTCTTGACAAGCGTTGTTTTTCGTTTTTGGTTTTGTTCCGTAATTTATTATTTTAATAACTTATCCACATGCATACCACCAAAAAGTACTTCAGCCGATACAAGAAAGCACTCACGACAATGCCTAATCTCGTAGAGTCGCAGTTTGCTTCCTTCAATTGGCTCGTCGAGACAGGAATTGGAGAAGTGCTCAAGGAATTCTCGCCGATCCGTGACTATGCGGAAAAGAAGTTCGAACTTTCGTTCACAAACTTTGAACTTTCGCGACCGAAGTACGACGAGCACTACGCCAAGGTCAACAAGCTTTCATACGAAGGCCAGATCAAAGTGAAGGTGAAGCTTAAGAACAAGATGCTTGATGCCGTAAAGGAGCAGGAAATGTTCCTTGCAGATTTTCCTCTCATGACGGACCATGGAACATTCATCATAAATGGTATCGAGCGTGTCATCGCTCCGCAGCTTGCGAGGTCGTTTGGAATTTTCTTCACTTCAAGCGAGCTCAAGGGCAAGAACTTCTTTGGCGCAAAAATTATCCCAACCCGCGGAGTCTGGATGGAAATTGAGAGTGATATTGACGGTACTATTTATGCCCGCATCGACCGAAAGCGCAAGTTTCCCATTACATCACTCCTCCGAATACTCGGTGCCGAGACCAATGAGGCAATCCTCGCACTTTTTGCGGGAAATCCAGATGCAAAGAAGACAATTGAACTCACGCTTGCAAAGGATCATGCAAAGACGACAGATGACTCATATATAGAGATACACAAGAGACTCCGTGACGGTGACCTCGCCACAGCCGACAACGCCCGAGAATTCATTGGAAGCATTTTCAAGCCGGAAAGATACGACCTTTCACCTGTGGGGCGATTCCGCTTCAACAAGCGCTTTAATAAGTCCATGAGCGAGAAAGAGCTCGAGCGCAAGACCATTTCCGTCGACGATATAGCGACGATCATTTCCCACATTGTTCTTTTGAATAACACCCCTGATGCGCTTGAGGATGATATTGACCACCTCGGTTCACGACGCGTGCGTTACGTTGGAGAGCTTCTCCAGCAGAAACTCCGTGTTGGTATGACACAGATGAAGCGAAACATCCAGGACAAGATGTCCACCATCGAGCCAGACGTCACTCTTCCTGTGAGCTTCGTCTTTCCACGACCACTCCAGGCCCGCATCAAGGAATTCTTCACAACCAACCAGCTCTCGCAATTCATGCTCCAGGAAAACGTCCTTTCCGAGCTTGAGCACCTCCGTCTCCTCACGGCCCTTGGTCCCGGGGGGCTCACCCGCGAGCGAGCCGGCTTCGAAGTGCGCGATATCCATCCTTCCCACTACGGCCGCCTCTGTCCAATCCACACTCCAGAAGGTCCGAACATCGGTCTTGTGCTCCACCTTTCGCTGTTTGCCCGCATCAATGACTTTGGAATGATTGAGACTCCGTATGCAAAGGTCAAGAACGGAAAGGTCACGGACGAAATCGTATATTTGAATGCTCTTGAAGAAGAGAATCATCGGATCGCTCACGCAGCGATCCCATATGACGAGTCTGGAACCATCACCGCCGATGAAGTCGAAGTTCGACTCAATGGGAAACCGGGTCTTGCAAAAAAGGACCAGGTCGACTACATCGACGTCTCTGCCAACCAGGCTTTCTCCATTGCAACATCACTCATTCCATTCCTCAATCATAACGATGCCAATCGAGCGCTCATGGGTTCGAACATGCAGAAGCAGGCAACACCATGTCTCATTCCCGAGTCTCCACTCGTTGCAACCGGTATTGAAAGCCGCGTAGTTCTCGATACAGGACGCGTCATTGTCGCTCCTGAGGACGGAGAAATTACCTATCTCGATGCAAAGAAGGTAGTTCTTGAGGGAAAGAAAGGAAAGAAGCACGAGTACAACCTTGTTCACTTCTCACGAACAAACGGCTTCACCGCTTTCCACCAGCGACCGATCGTTAACCTTGGTGACAAGGTCAAGAAGGGGGCTGTGCTTGTTGATACTTCAACATCTGATGGAGGTGAGATCGCTCTCGGACAGAACATGCTCGTTGCATTCATGTCATGGTCTGGAAACAACTACGAGGACGCCATCATTCTCTCAGAGCGCGTTGTCAAGGACAGCAAGTTCACTTCTATCCACATCGAAGAGTTCGTTGTCAACGTTCGTGACACAAAGCTCGGCCCGGAAGTCACCACTTGCGATATTCCAAACATCGGTGAAGGCAAGCTCAAGAATCTTGCAGAGGACGGAATCGTTCGTGTTGGAGCCGAAGTTCGACCAGGAGACATCCTTGTTGGAAAAATCTCTCCAAAGGGAGAAACACAGCTCACTCCAGAAGAGCGCCTTCTCCGATCTATCTTCGGAGAAAAGGCCCGCGATGTGAAGGATACCTCAAAACGAATGGAGGGAGGAAAGCGAGGACGAGTCATCTCTGTCAAAATCTTTTCACGCGAGAAGGGAGACAAGCTCGAGAGTGGAATCATCAAGAAAATATACATTGAAGTTGCCGAGCTTCGAAATGTATCTGTCGGAGACAAATTGGCAGGACGCCACGGAAACAAGGGAGTCATCTCCCGCATCCTTCCTGAGGAAGAAATGCCATACATGGAGGACGGCCGACCTGTCGACGTCATCCTCACACCGCTCGGAGTTCCATCACGCATGAACCTCGGGCAGATTCTCGAGCTTCACCTCGGACTCGCAGCCAACACCCTGAACTACCAAGCAATTGTCCCTCCCTTTACCGGCGCAACAGATGTTGAGATTAAGCAGGAACTTGTGAAAGCAGGCTTTGATGCTTCCGGAAAAATGAAACTTCGTGACGGACGCACCGGAGAATACTTCGACCAGCCGGTTGCAGTCGGTTATATGTACATTCTCAAGCTTCACCACATGGTTGAAGACAAGATCCACATGCGATCCATCGGACCATACTCCCTCATCACGCAGCAGCCACTCGGAGGAAAGGCACAGGGAGGAGGACAGCGATTCGGAGAAATGGAAGTCTGGGCACTTCTCGGACACGGAGCGGCATACACGCTTCGAGAAATCCTGACGATCAAGTCTGACGATATCCAGGGACGATCACAGGCATTCGATTCTATTGTTAAGGGTGAGAGACTGCGCCAGCCAAATTTGCCGGCATCGTTCAACGTGCTCCTCAAGAGCTTGAAGGGACTGGCACTCGACGTCGAACTCATTAAAAAGAACAAGACTGAGAGCGATGGGGAATAACTATCAAAATCAATAACAAAAAATATATGAACCAAATAAATACAAAAAAATATATGGAACCGATTGATTTTGATGCCGTGAAGCTCGGCGTCGCTTCTCCCGAGAAGATCCTTGAGTGGTCATACGGCGAGATCACAAAGCCTGAAACCATAAACTATCGAACCCAGCGATCTGAAAAGAGCGGACTTTTTGACGAAAAGATCTTCGGTCCTGACCGAGACTATGAATGCTACTGCGGAAAGTACCGGGGAATCAGATACAAGGGAATTGTCTGTGAGAAGTGTGGAGTTGAAATCACACGCTCAATCGTTCGACGCGAGAGAATGGGACACATTGAACTCGCAACTCCGGTTTCGCACATCTGGTTCCTCCGATCAATGCCTTCACGAATCGGCCTCATCATGGGCATGTCGACTGCTGATTTGGAAAAAGTGGTATATTTTGCCGGATACATTGTCACGAAAGTCTTCGAGGAGGAAAAGCAGAAGTTCATGAAGGAACTTGACTCTGAGTTCAAGACGAAGGTGAAGAATGCGCAGGATGACAAGACAAAGGAGGCTCTCAAGGAGCTTGTCATGAACGCACGGAGGGAAATTGAGAGCATCACTCCGGGGTTTGTGATGGACGAAGTCCAGTATCACAAGTATTCCATCAAGTACGGTGCCCTTTTCGAGGCGGGAATCGGAGCTGAAGCTATTTTTGAAATTCTCAAGAAGACTGATCTCAAGAAGTTGAATACAGAACTGGAAAAAGAGCTTGAAAAAGCCAGCACGCTCGAGAGAGAGAAGATTTCCAAGAGACTTTCCCTCATCAAGGCGATGATCAAGTCGGGAAGCCGGCCAGAGTGGATGTTCCTCACACGAATTCCCGTTATTCCACCAGCACTTCGACCAATGGTTGCTCTCGATGGAGGACGCTATGCGACATCAGACATCAACGACCTCTACCGACGCGTCATCAACCGAAACAATCGCCTTTTGAAATTGAAGGATATCAATGCTCCTGACGTCATTCTCCGAAACGAAAAAAGAATCCTCCAGGAGGCCGTTGACGCTCTCATCGACAACTCTATCCGACATGGCAGTGCAACCGGTGCAGCAGCTGCACAGGCGCAGAAGCGAGCTTTGAAATCCCTTTCCGACAACCTCAAGAGCAAGCGAGGCCTCTTCCGCCTCAACCTCCTCGGAAAGCGCGTCGACTACTCCGGACGATCAGTGATCGTTGTGGGACCCGACCTGGCTCTCGATCAATGTGGACTTCCGAAGCATATGGCACTTGAACTCTTCAAGCCGTTCGTCATCTCCGGCCTCTTGAAAAAGGAGCTTGCATACAACATACGCGGAGCGGGACGACTCATCGACGACCAGGTCAAGGAAGTCTGGGAAATCCTTGAGGAGGTGATTGAAGGAAAGTACGTGCTCCTCAACCGAGCCCCTACGCTCCACCGCCTTGGCATCCAGGCCTTCCGACCCGTGCTCATTGAGGGAAATGCCATCCAGGTTCACCCTCTTGTATGTCGCGCTTTCAACGCTGACTTCGACGGAGACCAGATGGCCGTGCACATTCCCCTCGGAGTGGAGGCACAGCTCGAAGCAAAGAACATCATGGCTTCTGACAAGAACATTCTCAAGCCAGGATCAGGAGATCCGACGGTTGCATCAAACCCTCTCGACATCATCCTAGGATGTTTCTGGATCACCAAGTCAGTTGATGGGGAAATGGGGGAAGGAAAATTCTTTGAAGACCCCACAGCAGCTATCACCGCACAGAGCTACGGTGCAATCACTCTTCGCGCAAAGATCAAGGTGCTCGCGCCACATACTCCGAAGTATGCTGAGTTTGGAGGAAAGATTTTTGAAACAAGCGTCGGACGCATCCTCTTCAATGATCTCCTTCCTGAAGACTATCCATACATCAACAAGGAAATTGACCGAAAGAGGCTCAATATTCTCGTCGATGACTTTATCAGCACCTACGACATGAGCATGCTGCCGCCCGTCCTCGACAAGATCAAGGCATTCGGATTCAAGTATACAACTTTCTCCGGCACGACCTGGGGAATCGATGACGTCGTTGTTCCAAAAGGCAAGTATGACGTGATCGGAAAGGCCAAGGCACAGTCCGACATTATCATGCACCAGTTCGACGAGGGTCTCCTCACAGAGGAAGAGCGCATGAGAAAGAATATCGAGATCTGGCACAAAGCCAAGACAGATGTTGAAAAGCTCATTCCAGGATCTCTCGACAAGATGGGTTCAGTCCATGACATGTTCACTTCTGGAGCCCGAGGATCGATCGCACAGATCACGCAGATGGCCGGAATGAAGGGTCTCATCTCATCTACAACAGGAACAATCGAATTCCCAATCCTTTCCTGCTCAAAGGAAGGACTCACCCCGATCGAATACTTCATCACCACACACGGTTCTCGAAAAGGTCTCACCGACACAGCCTTGAATACCGCGAAAGCAGGATACCTCACACGAAAACTCTTCGTTGTTGCGCAGGATGTCATGATTAATGAAGAGGATTGCGGTACGAAGGAATCAATCGAGATCAGGAAGCAGACAGCTTCAGGAATTGAAATTCCTCTCTCGAAGAATATTCGTGGACGCGTTCTTGCAGAGGATGTCATGGGAGCGGATGGCGTTGTTCTCTTCAAAAAAGGACATCTTCTCACGAAGCAGGAAGCACTTAAGATCGAAGAGGCAGGGTCAGTCTCTGTCAAAGTTCGATCACCGCTATCATGCAAGAGCATCCGCGGTGTCTGTGCACAATGCTACGGTATCGATCTCGGAAAGAACAAGCTCGTGGAGATCGGAGAAGCTGTCGGAACTATCGCCGGACAGGCCATCGGAGAACCAGGAACACAGCTCACCATGCGTACATTCCACGCCGGAGGTACCGCATCCGTGGGAGGAGACATCACACAGGGTCTCCCTCGTGTTGAAGAAGTCTTTGAGAAGCGCCGACCAAAGAACCCAGCTGTTGTTGCAACAGTGAGTGGAGTTATCTCCGAAATCAAGGATCTTGTCAAAGAGAAGGTTATCAAAGTCATCCCAGACCTTGAGGATCGCCCTAAGACAAAAAAAGCGGGAAGAAAGGCGGGTGAAATAGGTGGAGAGCGTGATGGTGCCATCGAGTACGTCTTTAACTACAAACGTGTTCCCCTCGTCAAAGTCGGGGACAAGATCAAGAAGGGAGATCTCCTCACCGATGGTTCTGCCGATGTCGATGAACTCTTCAAATATGCAGGTGTGGAACGCACGAAGAACTACGTCATCGGTGAAATTGGAAAGATTTATGAGCTTCAGGGAGAAACAGTTGCCCGAAAGCATATTGAAATTATCGTGAAGCAGATGTTCTCCCGACGTCGCGTGACTTTCGGAGGTGACACGAACCTCACGGAGGGCATGATCGTGGATGAAGTCCAGCTCCAAGAAGAAAATGCAAAGGCAAAAGAAGCTGGTGGTTCACCGGCAAAGGTGGAGCAGGTGGTCATGGGTATCGCCGATGTCTCCCTTTCACGCAAGAGTTTTCTTTCAGCCGCATCCTTCCAGCACACAACTCGTGTGCTCATCAACAGCGCAATTCGAGGCAGTGAAGATGATCTCGTTGGACTCATGGAGAACATCATCATCGGTCGCCTGATCCCGGCCGGAACAGGATTCAAGGGAAGTCCAAAGCAAAAGATGGTGGAAGCTGTGCAACCACGAGAGGATGAGATGGTGGGGGAGTAGGTTAGAATACTATAAATATACAAGAAAAGGCTCCGGAGACGGGGCTTTTCTGCTTGCACTATTTTGATAGAGGGATATAATTCACTTATTAAACAACACCTCCAGTAATCTTTCCGTGTAATAGTACCCCGCCGGGTACTCGAGTAGAATTCTTTGAATCTGAATTTGATTTATTAGCATAATAAAACTACATATGCATGCAAATGAAGACGGCTTTGTGCTGGGTGAATGTCCTGTGTGTAATCAATTTATCGAAAGAGATGGGGTGAAGATTGAACTGGAAGATGGTAGTTACCCGCAATGCAAGGGAAAAGATTATAAGAGGTGGACGTATCTCAAGGAAAAGGTGAATAATTCTGGTTCACCTCGAGTTCTTTTCCATGAGCGTGAAATTTGGGATTGTGGACTTGGGGAAAATATTGGTTTCGAACAGGACGGGAAAGGTAAATCTTTCTTGAGGCCTGTGCTTATTATAAAAAAGTTTAATCATGATGTCTTGTGGGGCATTCCTCTCACTACATCGAAAAAGAAGGGTCATCCCTATTATTATAATTTCTCTTTTGTGGAAGGTGTTCAAAGTTCGGCAATACTTTCACAGATTAGACTTATAGATGCCAAGCGCCTAAGTCACTTGATGGGATACATGAGTAAACCTGATTTTGAGGAGATAAAGAAAAAACTTAAAGGATTGCTCCAATAAGTCTTTTCAATTTATACCCTGCACACAATGCGCAGGTCGGGCCGAAGCCGTTTAGATTTTTAGTATAGCAAATCAATTCCTACTGTCAAACTCCCTAAAAACCAGTATAATACCCCCATGTCCACTCCTGTCGAAAAAATCAAGCAACGTCTCTCAGTGGAGGAGGTGGCGAGCTCATATATTAAACTCGAGCCGGCAGGAAAGAACTTCAAGGCAAAATGCCCCTTCCATAACGAAAAAACTCCCTCCTTCTACATCTCTCCTGACCGTGGTACTTTCTACTGCTTCGGTTGCGGTGCGAAGGGTGATATCTTCAGCTTTGTCGAGCAATTCGAAGGACTCGACTTCATGGGAGCCCTCAAGCTTCTTGCTGAAAGAGCAGGCGTCCCCCTCGTGTTCGAAAAATCGGAAACAAAAAGCGAGAAGGAACGTCTCTATACAATACTGGAGGAAGCCTCACTGTTCTTCGAACACGGCTTGAGCATCCATGTTGGGGCTCAAGAATATATCAAAAAAAGGGGCATCACTCCTGAAACCGCAAGAAACTTCCGCATTGGATTCGTACCAAACGACTGGCGGCTTCTCTATACCCATCTACGGAACAAAAAATACACAGATGGAGAAATAGAAAAGGCCGGGCTGGCAAAAAGAGCCGAGGATCCTGCAAAAGGTTTCTATGACCGTTTTCGCGGCAGAGTAATGTTCCCGATCATGGATTCAAGCGGGCGTGTTATCGCCTTCTCGGGCCGCATTCTCGAGGACGATGGAAAGTCTGCAAAGTACCTCAACAGCCCAGATACTGTTCTCTTCAACAAATCAACAGTACTCTACGGAATTGATAAGGCGAAACAGGATATCCGTACAAAAAACTATACTATCCTTGTCGAAGGACAGATGGACCTCGTTCTCTCGCACCAGGCGGGAATTCGCAATACGGTTGCAGTTTCAGGCACAGCCCTTGCTGACACCCTCACATCAAAGGAAAACGTCATTAACAATCTCGGTATAGTTCGCAGACTCTCTCCGAATATCATTCTCGCCTTCGATTCTGACCCGGCTGGCAGGAAGGCTGCAATGCGTTCAGCCGGTATTGCGCTTTCACTCGGAATGGATGTGAAAATAGCTGATCTCCCGGAAGGAAAAGATCCCGCAGATCTTGTGCTCGGTAGTATTGAGGTATGGAAGAATGTTCTTCGCCAGGCCAAGCCGGTGGTCGAATTCCAGATCGATGGGGTAATGAGGGAGGTTGCGACCAAAAAACTTGATACGCGAAAGATACCAGGCCTGCTCCGAGAAAAAGTCCTGCCTTTCATTCTTGCAATTGGTGGTGCAATGGAAAAGTCCCACTACATCAAAATGGTTCACGAGAGGACAGGAATCGGAGAAGATGCGGTCCGTGAAGATCTTGCAAAAATGGCGGCAGGGTTATCCACTGGACAGAAGATGGAGAGGGGTGGTATAGTGTCTCCCAATGTGCAGGTGAACCGCCTCGACATGATTTCGAGGAAATTATTCGGTCTCCTCGCATACCTCGACAAAAAGGCTGATACGGGAATTGATACAGAAGGCATCCGTGCCTCTATCAGGCGTATTGCTTCCGACGAGCGCTACCACAACATAATAAAGGAACTCGAGCCGTTCAAAGACGAGCTCATATTGGAAGCCGAAATCTTCTTCGGCACAGACAAGGCCAAGGATCTCCAAACCCATGCCAATGAGCTGCTCCTCAACTTCGAGGAGGATGTTCTCAAACGCGATCTTTCGAATGCCATGACTGAAATGAGTCAGGCTGAGAGGAATAGGGGGTCGGAGGAATTTAAAAATGATCTGATGAAAAGGTGTCAGGCACTCGCCTTGCGCCTCTCCGAGATTTCAAAAAAGCGCAGTTCATAATTAACTTTTCAATATATGCCATCAAAAAAACGCAAGGTTCGAAAAACCTCGTCAAAACATACCTCAAAAACTCCAAAGCCGAGGGTTCCTAAGAAGCCCTCAAAGGCCGCTTCTGCAAAATCTGCTTCAAAAAATAGTGTGAAAAACAAGGCGAAGGAGTTTGAGATGAAAGCGATGCGTCTCGCAGCAAAGGGGAAGGAGCGTGGTTTCGTGACATACGACGAGATTCTCAAGGAATTTCCCACTATCGAACAGGATATCGTCTTTCTCGACGAACTCTATACCCGTTTCGCAGCCGGCGGCATTGACGTGCTCGAAGGGGGAGGACTCCTTGAAGTTGAGCCCGAGGCCGCTCCTGCTAAAAAGTATTCGTACGGTACCCGCAGCGACTCCTCATACGATTCCATTCAAATGTATCTCAAGGAGATCGGCCAGTACCCGCTCATTTCAGCAAGCAATGAGAAGGAGCTCGCACGACGTATTGAACAAGGGGATAACGAAGCAAAGAATCTTCTTGCCCGTGCCAACCTTCGCCTCGTCGTCTCCATTGCCAAGAAGTATGTGGGGCGCAGTCCCGACCTCACTCTCCTCGACCTCATCCAAGAGGGAAACCTCGGTCTCTTCAAGGCCGTCGACAAGTTCGATTGGACAAAGGGATACAAGTTTTCCACATACGCAACGTGGTGGATTCGTCAGGCCATCACTCGTGCTCTGGCTGACCAGTCACGCACCATCCGTGTTCCAGTGCACATGGTGGAGACAATTGCAAAATACAAGCAGGTTGTACGCCGTCTCTCCCAGGATCTTGGACGCGAGCCTCTCGCCGAAGAGATTGCAACTGAAATGGGACTTGATGTCGAAAAAATTTACAATATTGAAAAAATTGACCAAGATGTCGTCTCGCTCGAGAGTCCTGTCGGAGATGATAGCGATGACGGCAAGTCGACTCTCGGAGACTTTCTTTCCGACGATAAAATTCTTTCTCCGGACCAGGAATCATCGCGCCGCATTCTCCGTGATCAAGTGAACGAAATTCTCGGTGACCTCTCCGAAAAAGAAAAGAGAATTCTTGAGATGCGGCATGGATTGAACGATGGAATCACTCATACACTTGAAGAGGTTGGCAAAGAATTCAGCGTCACGCGAGAGCGCATCCGCCAGATCGAAGCGAAGGCCCATGAGAAGATCCGCCAGCATGATAAGATAACGAGGCTCAAGAACTACTAAAATAGCGTATAATGTAGGGCATGGACACCTTTTCCACCCTCTATAAAAGGCTCAATAAGGGCCAGAAACAGGCCGTAGACGCAATAGACGGCCCTGTTATGGTCATTGCGGGCCCTGGAACGGGAAAGACCTCGATATTAACTCTCAGGATAGCCAATATCCTCAAACAGACCGACACCGCACCGGAAAACATCCTGGCGCTCACCTTCACCGAATCAGGGGCATATGCCATGAGAAGGAAGCTTGTCGACATCATAGGTACCGCCGCATACAAGGTGACGATCAGCACCTTTCATGGATTCTGTAATGATATCATCAGGCAGTATCCTGAAAGATTCCCACGCATCATTGGTTCCACCGCTATCACGGACGTGGACCAGATCGCAATCATGGAGGAGATCATCTCAAACACAGATCTCGACCTCCTGAAACCATACGGCGATCCCTTCTTCTATGTCCGGCCTGTACTCGGCGAAATCCGCAAGTTCAAGCGCGAAGCACTATCAGTCGAGGATTTTAAAACAAGTATTGAAAAACAAGAGACAGATTTTGAAAGCGAACCCGAGAAAGTTCATACAAAAGGGGCCCACAAGGGCAAGATGAAAGGTGAGTTCGTGAAGCTGAAAGAGCAGATCGAGAAAAACAAGGAACTTTTGCAACTCTACACCGCATACGAACAAAAACTCATTGAGGGAAAATACTACGACTTCGAGGATATGATTGTTGAAGTGGTTAGAACTCTGAAAAATGATTCAGACCTCCTCCTCATTCTCCAAGAAACATATCAGTACATCCTTGCCGACGAACATCAGGATGCAAATAATGCACAAAATGCAATTCTTGAACTTCTTTCCAACTTTCATGAGAGTCCAAATCTCTTCATTGTCGGAGACGAGAAGCAGGCAGTCTTCCGTTTCCAGGGGGCATCGCTCGAGAATTTCCTGTACTTCAAAAAACTGTATCCAAAAGCAAGACTTATTCATCTCGAGGAGAACTATCGCTCAACACAAAGTATTCTCGATGCCTCGCATTCGCTCATTTCCAACAACCCCTCGGAGATCGGCCACATCCGACTCGAAGCTCGTGTGCAAAAGAGCAAGACACCGATCAGTATATGCGAATTCATGCATGCCGATGCGGAGCATAGTTTCGTAGCTAGAGATATTGAGCAGAAAATACAGGCCGGTACGCCTGCTGAGGAAATTGCCGTACTCTATCGTAATAACAATGATTCTTTCGGTATCGCTCATGCTCTCGAAAAGCAGGGTATTGCGTTCCGCATAGAGTCCGACAACGACATTCTCAAGGATCGTGAAATCAGAAAACTTCTTCTCATATTCGAAGCCATTAATGATCTTTCCAACGAAGAACTTCTCTCGAAGGTGCTCTTCATCGACTTCGTGGGACTCGAGCCTCTTGAAGTATACAGGGCGATTCAGTCAGCGCGGAATGAAAAGAAAAAGCTGTATGAAATAATTGGGCGTGAATTTCCTGGGATTGCAGCCAGGCTTTCGAGTTGGGCAACCCTCGCGCACAACCAGCCGTTTGTGAACGTCTTCGAAACAATTGTCAGTGAATCTGGTTTCCTGGCAGCAGCTCTCAAAAGTCCAGAATCCCTTGAGCGTCTTGCGACTCTCGAGGCATTTTTCGGTGAAGTGCGCCGACTCGCTGGTACGCGCAAGGAATACCACGTTGCTGATTTCATGAAGCATCTCAATCGGGTTCGTGAACACGGTATTTTAACGAAAACAGGCACGGGCACAGCAAAAAGGGGAGTTCGTCTCATGACCGCTCACCGCTCGAAGGGGCTTGAATTCGAATATGTATACATCATCGGCGCCTATGATGGCCACTGGGGCAACAAGAGCACGAGAACGTATTTCCATGTCCCAATTGTTTCAGGAGCTTCGCCTGGAGGAATAGATGACGAGCGCAGGCTTTTTTACGTCGCCCTCACACGTGCCCGCAAAGAGGTGATGGTTACCTACTCAAGAGAGGGAGATGAAGGAAGAGAGCAGCTCCCATGTCAGTTTATCGGTGAGATTGACGAGAAGCTCCGCCATTTCACTTCAAGGGAGGAGAAGCTAACCATCAAGGATCGTCTTGTTAGGATTAAAAAGGGAACGGTCGACAACAAGAAGTATCTCCAGGATCTCTTCCTTGAACAGGGACTTTCCGTGACAGCTCTCAACAACTATCTCCGCTGTCCATGGGAATATTTTTTTGTGAACCTTGTCCGTGTTCCGAAGGCTCAGACAAAGCATCAGATGTATGGAACTGCGGTACATGAGACCCTCAAGACCTTTTTTGATAAGTACCGTATTGAAGAGGATATTTCCAAGGAGGAATTTCTACGTATTTTCGAATTTAACCTGAACCGCCTTCCGCTTCCTCCTCTCGATTACGCTGATACATTGAAGAAGGGCAGGAAATCACTCGCAGCATACTATGACGAGTACAGAAATACCTGGAACCGCAGGCTGCTGACTGAGTACAGAGTTCAAGGCGTCCATCTCGAGAGCCCTATAGGTACGATTATTCTTAAGGGGAATCTGGACAAGCTGGAGATGATTGATGATAGGGAAGTTAATGTGGTGGACTACAAGACAGGAAAGCCGAAATCGAAGGTAGATGAGAATTACCATCGTCAGCTTGTGTTCTATAAGTTGCTCCTCGATTCGGATGAAAGAAAGAAGTATGTAATGGTTTCTGGCGAATTAGATTTCATTGAACCTGACGAGAAGGGCAAGTTCAAAAAGGTCAAGAATGAGATACAGAATGAAGAAGTACGTGAATTGAGGGCTCTTATCGCCGCGAAAGCTGTTGAAATATATGAAATGAGTTTCTGGGATACTACCTGTGGCAACAAGGAGTGCGAGTTCTGTGAGCTTGGAAAGCTCCTACGGTAAAGGCCTAGCGCGCCTTTTCCTCTGCAAGTATTGCATCTATTGCAGCTTTTACCACCTCGTAGGGTTGAGCACCTGCGATAGGTATATTTTTACCGCTTGGTGTGATGATAATGCTTGAAGGAGTCCCGGTAATTCCCATATTGATGCCGTCCATGTACTGTGCCTCAACCTTGTCTTTATAGCGTCCGCTATCGAGGCATGCCTTAAACTCTGTTACGTTGAGTCCGACGTATTCAGCAATTCTCGGAAGCTCCCTCAGATCAAGTCCGTTGGGCGCAGCTGCAGTTACAGAAGGAGTGATTTCATAGAGACGATTTGTGTATGCCCAGAATTTGTCATTGCCCCCAAGTGCATCAGCACATTCGAGTGCCTGAGCCTCACGACCAGCATTCGGATGAAGAATACCACCATCAGGACGCGTACCCTCCTTGTCGATGGGGAAATGACGGTAGACCCAGGCAACATCTCCAGTCTTGCCGTAGTCAGCCATGATCCTTCGCATGGTGTTATGGAATACCTTGCAGAAAGGGCAGGAAGTATCGGAATATTCAATAATTTTTATCTTTGCATTGGGATTGCCAAGAATATGGTCGTTCGCACTCACTGCCTTTATCGCAAGTTGTGAAGACTTGAGAGGATCAGTGGAAGTTGAACCTGCCGGCTTCATGGTATAGATAACTGATCCGGCGATAATTGCTCCTGCGATTATGATTGCTGTGGGAATATTGAGCACTGAGTGTGGTTTGTCATTCATGGAAAGTATTATAGCATTAAAAGGGCAAGGTGAAGGTCATCGCATGGTCGGGGCTCTCTGTCCATTTGGCAGTATTAAGTTTTATATCCCGCACCGTCCCTCCAATACCGAGATCCTTGTATTTGAGCCCGCCATGTTTGATGGCGTAGTCGTAGAGTTCTTTCGTGATCTTCACATCCTCGATGCAGTACTGGATAATCTTCTCGATTTCACCCGCTCTCCACCAGTGGACAGCTTCGAATCCATTTCCCGACTTCCTCTTTCCGAGCGTCGCCTCTGCAACCGTGTCGAGCTTGAGCCTGCGGCCAATGACGTCACGAACCTCGCTCATGAGATCGATGCTGCGAATTTTTGAGAGATCACCCGAATAGTACTTGTTAAGAAGGGGGATGTCGAAATGGTTGCCGTTCCAGGTGATAAGAGCGTCAGCTTTTTCAAGAATCGGCCAGAGGGCAGGAAAATCCTTCTCAAGAAAGCTCCTATACGAATCATCAAGGGAATCATGGATGCAGACAACGGATATGTCGAGTGCCGCAGGATCGTTCGATCCGACGTCGGCAAAAAAGTTCTTCGTTTCAACGTCAAAGGTGATTGTTCTCATTTATGTTGTACTCTCAACCTCTTCTCCCGTTGCCAGGTCTTTCACCTTGTATTTGCCGGTCCTCATCTCTTCTTCGCCAATACAAATCACCTTCGGAATCTTCCGTCGATCAGCGTTACGTATCTGATCACCAATCTTCTTAAACGAGAAATCAACGACAACACGAAGTCCTTTTTCACGGAGTGACTGGGCAACATCAAGAGCATACGAAGTATTTTCCTGGTGCATGATACAGAGGGCGATATCTGCCGGCGCTTCCGCTCCTGTCCTGTTTCCATACGTCTCCATCAGGTCCTGCGCCACAATGTCTCCGGCTCCAAAGCCGACAGCAGCAATCTTTTCCCCTCCAAAAAGTGCCAGCAGATCATCGTATCGTCCACCTCCAAAGACAGACCGGCGATTTGCGGGATTGTTGTCAAACACTTCAAAGACGATGCCGGTGTAGTAGTCGGCACCGCGGGTAAGGGTTTGGTCAAAGCGGGCATTGGTAATACCGAGTTTCTCAAGTGCCCCGAGTACCTCATACACCTCGCGTACACCTTCGTGTTCCTCTTCTGTCTGCTGAAGATTCGTTGTGAATTCTTCGAAATTTTTTGAATTGAGGAGGGTTATGAAGACTGCTATCTTTCCCTCATCTCCCAGTATTTCCCGTGCAGTTTCCGCAAAAATGTCTGAAGAAACCTTGCACTTCCTATCAATTAACTTTAGGAGTTTCTGCGATGCTTCCGTATCCAGGCCAAAAATATCCCGAGTGATATAGTTGAGAATTTTTCGGCTGTTCACCCTAATTTCGAAGTCGGTGGGTCTGAGACCATAGCCCTTTGTGATCTCATACGCCATCTGGATGACTTCGATTTCAGCCTGAAGACTCTCAACGCCGAAAATATCGATGTTGAGCTGCCAGAATTCTCGGATTCTTCCTCGTTGAGGCTGCTCGTAGCGGAAAAGATTGGGAATGGAATACCAACGGAGAGGAAAGACAAGCTCACGCCTCTTCGCAGCTACCATTCGCGCAACAGTCGGAGTGATTTCAGGACGAAGCGTGACCTCGCGCTCACCCCGATCCACAAAAGTATATGTCTGCTGATTAACTATCTCTTCGCCTGACTTTGCTCGGAAGAGTTCCGCAGGCTCGAGAACTGAAGCAGCGTACTCTTCGTACCCATACTTTTCCGCAACATTTCGCCAAATACCAAAAATCTTTTTTTGCACCGCCATATCTTCTGGATAGAAGTCACGGACACCCTTGTATGGATCTGTTGGAAGTTTCATGGCATCATTGTATCAAAGTTATGAAAAAAGTCATTACAGCATTGAAAAATATAGGGGAAACACCACTTGAATGCCTCGAGAGAACGCGCAAGGCGGAAAAGATTGCAGACAATGTACCCATGACCTATGCAGGGAGGCTCGATCCAATGGCTGAGGGTGCTCTCCTCCTTCTTGTTGGAGATGAATGCAAGAGCAAAGAAAAATATCTCGGACTCGACAAGGAATACGAGGTCGAGGTCCTTTTTGGTCTGGAAACGGACACGCAAGATGTTTTGGGGATGATAAGGAGGGTGAATATAGATAGCGTACAGAGAGTCCCCGGAAGAAAAGATCCGGAAATCGATTTCAAGAAGTATGAGGGCAGATTCACGCAAGAATATCCGACATATTCCTCAAAGATGATCGCTCTTAAGGAAATTCCCGAAGAAATTCCATCAAAGGAAGTTGAGATTTACTCAATGGAAAAGTTGAATGAGAAAACGCTCCCTGGCATTGAAATTGCCCAAGCTGCCCTTGAGAAAATTGCATTGGTAACCGGCGAATTCAGACAGCGTGAGATTGGGGAGGAGTGGTATGCTCTTGGAGAGGAATTTGGAAATATTCCCTTCAGGGTCGTGACCCTGCGCGTGAGATGCTCGAGTGGAACCTATATGCGCTCGCTTGCAGAGAGAATAGGGAGAGATGCAGGAGTCGGGGCGATGGCGTATTCCATCAAACGGGGAAAAATTGGACAGTACTCACTGTAGACAGTTTGCCCGAATATTTATTTTGTTGCTGAATGTAAAAATCCCTTATTTTTTGCTTGCATCCATGAAATAAAAAATGGGATAATTACTACACGTTATAATCTCGTGCAAATTATGACCCTAATTATTCATTAATTTCTCTATATACTATGAACGAAACAGAACCAAAATATTTTACTGCGTTTAAAAGTGAATTCAGTATATTCAAAACAGATCTTTTCAAGACACTCGATGATAAATTCAAATCAATTGATAGGAGATTTGATAGTCAGGAGGATCAGATAGCTAAGGTATCAGAAGATGTAACTATGCTTACCAAAGATATGGCCGAGGTCAAAATAGATATAAAGATTATCAAAGGCGATATTGCCCTCATAAAAGAAGAGTTCCGCTGGAAAGTTGATAAGGAAAATAGACCTCCGTCACCATTCGCCTGGATATAATACGAACTCGCTAGATATCCTTCCTCTTTGCCCTTGCTCTATCAGTACTTGTCAAAAATTTCTTGCGGAGGCGGACGTTGAGAGGGGTGATTTCGAGATATTCGTCTTCACGCATCGTCTCAAGACCTCGCTCGATATCAATTTTCCATGCAGGAGTGAGCATAATATGTTCGTCATTTCCAGAAGAGCGCATATTGCTCATGGCCTTTCCTTTGCATGGATTCACTTCCATATCCTCACCCTTTGAGACATCACCGACGACCATCCCTTCGTAAATCTCAGTTGTTGGCTCGACGAAGATGCGTCCTCGCTCCTGGAGATTCCAGATTGCGAAGGCGAGAGCCTTTCCTGCAGTCATTGAGGTCATGGAGCCTGTCGCGTGCTTTTCAATTTCTCCAGCATATGGCTTGAATCCAATGAATCGGCTCGCAAGAATACCCTCGCCACGCGTATCGATCATGAACATGGAACGGTATCCAAGAAGGCCACGAGTGGGAATTTCAAACAGCATTCGGGCAACTCCGTCCTTTGATTTCATATCTGTCATGAGAGCTTTTCGCTTTCCAAGTTTTTCGATAATGGCGCCGGAATATTCTTCCGGAGTGTCGATAGTGAGTTCCTCGAACGGCTCGCTTTTCACCCCATCAATATCCTTGATGATAACCTGAGGTTGAGACACCTGGAGTTCGTATCCTTCCCGCCGCATATTTTCGAGGAGGACAGCAATATGGAGTTCACCCCGACCATAGACTCGGAAATACTCGTTATTAGAAAAATCCACCTTCAATCCAACGTTGACTTGGAGTTCCTTCTCGAGACGCTCACGGATCTGCCGGCCAGTGACGAACTTTCCCTCTCGGCCCGCAAATGGGGAGTTGTTAACGAGGAAGTCGAGGGAAATTGTGGGTTCGTCAATCTTGATGGCAGGAAGGGCCTCCGTGCTCTCGCTGTCAACAATGGTTTCTCCAATATATACATCAGGGAAACCCGCAACAATGACAATATCTCCTGATGAGGCCTCATTAACCTCCACTCGCTTTTTTCCCTCGAAATTGAAAAGTTTTGTGACTTTGCCTGGCACCGTCTGGCCACCAATTGTTTTAAGAAAAACATTCTGACCACTTTTAATGGTTCCGTCATAGATGCGGCCAATGGCAAGTCGCCCGAGAAAGTTGTCGTAGCCAAGATTGAAAGTCTGGAAGGTAAGGGAGGCAGACGCACTTTTGTTTGCTGGTGGGACATGCGAAAGAATCATATCGAGAAGGGGAGAAAGATCCTTCCGCTCGTCATCAATATTTTTCATTGCCACTCCTTGGCGGCCGATGGCATAGATGGTGGGGAAATCGAGCTGCACATCGTTTGCCCCAAGCTCGAGAAAGAGCTCGAGCACTTGCTCATGACACTGATTGGCGTTTGCAGCAGGCTTATCAATCTTGTTGATCACAACGATCGGCCTGAGGCCGAGTTCAAGAGACTTCTTGAGCACGAAACGAGTCTGGGGCATTGGCCCCTCCTGCGCGTCGACAATGAGGAGGACGGTATCGATAGATCGAAGCACGCGTTCCACTTCGGAACCAAAATCTGCGTGTCCAGGAGTGTCAACAATGTTGATTTTCGTACCTTTGTATATGATCGATGTATTCTTTGCATAAATGGTAATACCACGCTCCTGTTCGAGGGCGTCTGAATCCATGGTGCCCTCATCACCATGCCCGCATTGGGTCATGATAGCGTCGGTGAGCGTGGTCTTGCCGTGGTCCACGTGGGCGATGATTGCAATGTTGCGTATGTCCATATATAAGTGAGTAACTATTAAAGCATAAAAAAGGAGATAAAGTCAAATCTGTGGTTATGAGTAATAAAAAAGAGGCAGTTCGGGGGAACTGCACTCTTATGCCGCTTAAGCTGACTATGCTCCTGCGGGGGCCGCGTGGCCCCAGTTGGTAGGGAGGTAGTTGGCGAAGCCGATCATGTGGAGGTGGTTGCGTAAAGGTCTGCTGCCACCTTCAATTTCCGTCACAAACCGAGCCACCGGACTCGAGGGATTATCGAAACAAGAAACAAGTTCGGAAGGAACCCTTCCAGAAGGATAGAGGTTCCGAAGAACACGAATGGCCTTTTCTCGAGGCGTCCTCGTTGCATCAATCTCCATCGTGGCCGCAGGTCTGACTTTCTTGAGAGTCCGGAAGCCTGGCAGGGTATCTCGCTCGAAAACTCGAAAGCGCCTTCTGACCGCCTCTGGCTTATCATCCTCACGAACTGTCTGGCTCCTTTGAGCCGCTTCCTCTCGTCGCCGAGATGCTCGCTCAAGAGATTCTTCCAGGCCTGCCACGAGGAGTACCACAAGAAGATTAGGACAAGACATGAATCGTTTCATCTGACCCTCCGTCCGGAGAAATCCGTCGAGAAGCATGAGGCGATGACCGGATTCCAGAGCAGAAAGAATCTCCTGGTCAATAGCCTCGCAAATCGGTGCATCGTCTAAATTAGACGTGACCACGCCTTCCTGTTTCCTTAGGCGGGCAATATTGGCACGAATTCTCTCACCGAGAGGAGTATCCTGGCTACTGTGGTGACGGATTACCTCGCTCACCGTTAGTATCTTTGGTCTCCTCTCCTGAAGGACGAGCGAGAGGAGTTTTGCGAGTGTTCCTTTCCCGACGCTCCCGGCGCCAAGAAATACGACGGACTGAGTACCTGTTTCCGCAAGAGCCTTGAGACATTTCAATTTTTTCCTTTTGTTTTTGGTTTATATGCAAAAAACCACGCTCTTATGCTCACTCACACGAGTTTCGAAGAACATGGCCGGAGGTTAGAATACCACACTATTTTCAAAAAACAAGTCCCCAGTTCAGCATTCCACAATATGAAGAGATCTAGACACAAGAGGGAGAACTATCGCGTAACTCAAATTTTATCAAAATTTTAACTTTTTTTTATCAAAATTTCATCTCGACTTGATATGGTGTGTCCATGAATAAAGAAAACAATCCAAAAAATTATCAGATAGAGGGGAATGAGATGATGCTTCACGATGTGGGGTCAGTCGTAGCTCTCGTGGATGCACTCATTTCGTACGGATACCATCGGAATGCTTCAGACATACACATCGACCCAACGCCTGCCGGTGTCACCCTCAGAGTGCGTATCGATGGAATACTCAAAGCCGTCGATACGTTTGTACTTGCAGTGCACGAGGAACTCATTGCGAGGATAAAGATTCTGGCAGGTCTGCGCACCGATATACATTTCGTACCCCAAGATGGAAGGTTTGCCTTCGTACAAGGGACCTCACAGTGCGACGTGCGTGTTTCAGTTGTACCAACACATTATGGAGAAAATGCTGTATTGCGCCTCCTCACGAATAACAAGGAGCTCCCGAATCTTCATGAGCTCGGCTTTTCAGAAAAGGATGAAATGAAAATACGCGAGGGGATGTCTGCGCGGCAGGGGATGATCCTTGTCACCGGCCCAACAGGTTCAGGAAAAACTTCGACTCTCTATACCCTCATTAAAATGCTTTCAAACGGTACGACCTCCATCATTACACTCGAGGATCCAATTGAGTATGCACTGGCGGGAGTACGCCAGATACAGATCCGGGAAAAACATGGGGTGACGTTTGCCAACGGACTTCGCTCTATTATCAGACAGGATCCGGACATTATCATGGTTGGGGAGATCCGCGACAAGGAAACAGCGCAGATAGCTACAAACATCTCACTCACAGGACATCTCCTCCTCTCAACACTTCACACAAACTCTGCTCTCGGAGCCATTCCGAGGCTCATAGACATGGGAATCGACCCATATCTCGTGGCCTCCACCATTTCCATAGTCGTGGGGCAGAGACTTGTGAGAAAGGTGTGTGCTGAATGCAGTGGAATAGGTTGTGTAGGCTGTGCAGAATCGGGATACAAAGGAAGGATTCTCCTGGGTGAAGTTCTGGTAGTGGATGATGAGCTACGTAAGTACATCATGTCCCGGATTTCCATGACGGAAATTCTCCGTTACGCAAAATCGAAGGACATGACGAGCATGTACGAAGATGGGATGGAAAAGGTCGGGAGGGGAGTTACGACAAAGGAGGAAGTACTGCGAGTTTTGCATGAATAAATACAATGGACAAAAAATCACAATTACAATTCGCACACCGCTGCGCACTACTCCTTGAGTCCGGAATATCACTTCCAGAGGCTCTTTTAATCATCATGAGGATGGAATCCTCGAAAAAGCGGCTGGCCCTGCTTGCATCGCTTCACCGCGGTGTCGAGCGGGGAGTTTCTCTGTCGAAGTCTATGGCTTCATCGAATTCAAAATTCGACAGCTTGCTTTCCTCGATGATTTCTCACGGCGAGTCATCCGGGATCCTCGCACTCTCCCTGCGGCAGGCTGCTGAAATACTCGAAAAGGGAAGTGAGGTGAAGAAAAAGATTATCAGTGCGCTTATTTACCCGGCGTTCATAGCGCTGGCGACTGGGACCATGACGACTTTTCTTGTGATGTACATATTTCCAAAAATCATGCCACTCTTTTCCAGTATGAGTATCCAACTGCCTCTTATCACACGGATAGTTCGGAAGCTCTACGAGCTTGCATTTGCATATGGACTTCATGCCGTGACTGCAGTAGTCGTCCTTTCAATCCTCTTCTACTACATATATTTCCAAAAGAAGCATTCTGTATTCCGCCACAGAGTCCAAATGACCATCCTCACGTTCCCGATTCTTGGACAGATGTTCCAGAAGTATTTCATGAGCATGTCGTGCCGCTCAGCAGCAACCCTTCTCGGATCCGGACAATCCCTGCCAGTGGTCGTCGAGCAACTCGCTCACTCCTCGACCCTTGACGTTTATCACAAAGCCTGGAAATTTGTGCGGAGTGAAGTGGAAAGAGGAATTCCGCTTTCTGCATCCCTCCGCTCTGTCTCTTCAATTTTTCCTTCCGTAGTTCCCGACGTGCTTGCCATCGGGGAAAGGACGGGGGAGCTGCGGTCGATGTTCCACCACGTAAGCCGAATGTACGAGCAGGAGCTGGAAGATATTATCAAGCACGTATCATCAAGTATTGAACCTATTCTTATGATCGCCATGGGACTAATCGTGGGGTCTGTAGCGCTCTCTATCATCCTGCCCATCTATGAAATCACCAACCACCTCAACCGTTAAGGGTTTTCTTCTGCCCGAAATCATGATTGCCTTTTCGCTCATGACTCTCTTTCTTGTCTCCTCCCTTGCACTCTCTGCCACCTCGCAAGGATTGCGAGAACAAGCACTCAAAAAGCTAGAAAGGCTTCCAACAATGCTGTCTGACATGGCTTCCTCATCCCTCCTTCGCCAGAACTATGCTGAGGAGTGGGGAAGGGACAATTGTAGTACCAGGCTTACGTTCGACAAGGACGAATCATTTGACCGAACCTCACTTTATTCCAAAGGCACTGACCTTGGCTCGGGAAATACGAGTACTGATATCGAGGTCCGGAACGGCGTAGCTTATGTCACTGCGGACAGTGGAAACACAATGTTACCAGATTTTTTCATCATGGACCTGCATGATGCCACTGCTCCCCGCATCATTTCTTCCTTTGATACAGGTCCGGGACTTGCCTCGCTGGAGGTTGCAGGATCATACGCATACGTTTCCAATCTCGGAACCACAAACCAATTTCAGGTAATTGATATTCGCAATCGAGCCTCTCCCACTCTGCGTGCAAAACTGAAGCTTCCTTTGCCACATGCATCTTCGACCGCACCGTTCGGCACCTCCATTTTTTACAGCAGGGGCCTCGTCTACCTCGGTACGGAAAAATGGGAAGGGAAGGAGTTTGCAATTATAGACGTCTCTTCTCCTGAAAATCCCCGGTACATCGGTGGTTTGGAAACCAACACGTTGATACATGATATATACGTGCGCGGTACAACCGCCTATCTTGCAGCCTCGGACACCGGACAGATGCGGAGTGTCGACGTGAGCAATCCACGTGCACCAGTCGAAATTGAATCCTTTTCTCCCTCGGGGTCGGCAACACAGCAGGGAAAAGTCCTTTCGTATTTTGACGGCATTCTCGCCCTCGGCCGTACGACGGGAGGATTCAATGTTGCGAGCAATCATGAAGCATTCATTTTCTCCACAAGTTCGACTCTTGTGGTGGCCTCCTCGATGGATATTCCCGGCGGTGTTTATGGAATGCTTCTGCGTCCGCCCCATGTATTTCTCGGAACAAGATCCCCCGGCCATGAGTTTCAGATCTGGAGGATTGATTTTTCCAGTATGGTTTTTGAAAGACTGCTGGGATTTTTACCGTCACGAATGACTTGTGACGGCGAGAATATGTATTTTGCAACCGGAGATGCGCGAGGAGTGGCGGTTTTAAAACTTGATAAAAAGAAATGAGAGGAAACACCCTTATCGAAACACTCATCTACATTGCGTTGCTTTCCCTCCTCATGGTGGGGGTATTCTCATCTATCCACATGATTCTCTACACCGAGGGACGAGTGGAGGAACAGGATGAGGCACTTCTCTTAAAAAATTATCAGGATTATGGTGAATAACATGCATGCAAAAAACCGGGGATTCATCGCCCTTGCACTAACGCTCTCCGTGGCAGGAATTCTCCTTGCCCTTGTTGCTGCATCCTCACTCGAGTCTGTCCTCTTTTTCGATCAGGTAGTGCGAAAAGAGTATCGTGCCATGAATTACCACTATGCCGAAAATTGTCTTCATGAAGGAATGCTCATGCTGTCCCGCGACTACTTCCTAGCCCTTGCATCCACATTGGAAATCCCCGAATATCACTGTGCGATAGTTGAGATAAAGGGGGGTGGCGATATCCGCACCATCACCGCCAAAGGAAATTTCCACAAAGCCGACGTATATCGCCGTGCCACGGTCCGGCTCCGCAACCACGGACTCGATATCGTTCAAATAGAGTGATTCTTCCTTAAAACCACTCCCTTTTCAGTATCCTTCACTTCATATCCCCGAGCCTCGATCTCCCTTCGAAGTGCATCCGCTTTGTCCCACTCTTTTGCCGTACGAGCTTCTTCTCGCGCATCTGAAAGAGCTGAAACCTCCGGGGGAATATCGTGTACTTCCTTCTTGCTCATCTCGAGAACGGTTGCCAATCCCAATCCAAATACTTTGTCGAAATCAAGGAGTAGCGAGCTTTTCTCTGAAGTTTCAACTGCTGGATCCTTTATCAACTTCCACACGAGCGCCACCGCCTCGGGCATATTGAAATCATCCGTAATCACTTTCTTAAACTCTGCTCTGTAGTCCACCATCTCCGAAACGTGGGCATGATGTTGGTGGTGATCGTCATGGATAGGTTCATGCGAAGAGTAGTCAAGAAATGCTTCGAGGAGACGAACAAAGGCATTTTGTGCACCCTTTAGGGCCTCTAAAGTGAAATTCACCTGGGATCGGTAGTGTGAAGTGAGGAGCCAGTACCGGAAGGCAAGGGGGGAAATGCCTGCTTTCTCCACATCCTTGAGTTTGATGAAATTACCCTTCGACTTTGCCATCTTCTCGTCATTGACATTCATGAAAGCACCATGGAGCCAATAGCGGACAAAGGGCCTGCCGGTGGCAGCTTCAGATTGTGCAATTTCGTTCGTGTGGTGAGGGAAGAGCAGATCAACACCGCCAGTGTGGATATCTATTGTCGGGCCGAGTGCTCGGGTGGCCATTGCCGAACATTCAATATTCCAACCTGGACGTCCCTTTCCAAAAGGCGCATCCCATACCACGTCACCATCCTCCTCGGAAGAAAATTTCCACAATGCAAAGTCTCGTGGATTTTCCTTTTCATATTCATCGTTTGCAATGCGCTCGCGGACTTCTGCGTCGAGTCTGATGTGCGCAATTTTTCCGTACTCGGGAAACATTCCAATACTGAAATATATTCCATCGCGCGTGGGGTAGGCGATTCCTTTTTCAAGAAGAATGGAAATCATTTCAATCATCTCCTTGATATGTTCCGTTGCACGGAGAAAGCGGTGGGGGGGGAGAATATTAAGCGACTGGAGATCTGCAAGAAAAAGATTCTCGTAGTATCGAGTGATTTCCTGCAGGGATTTGCCCTCCTCCCGGCTCCTCCGAATAGTTTTATCATCCACATCCGTACTATTCATAACCTGTGTCACAAAGTATCCCTCGTATTCGAATACACGGCGGACAATGTCGTACATGACGAATGTGCGCAGGTTTCCCACGTGGACTGAGTCATAGACTGTCGGTCCGCAGTTATAGATTCCAACAGCACCTTCCTTAAGGGGCTTGAATTCCTCCTTCCTTCCTGTGAGGGTATTATAGAGATGTATGGCCATATGACTTTATATCGAGAATAGTATATCATAGTAAGTATTATGGAAACCCTCAATAGGCATAAGAAACTCGCCCAGATCATCGGAGTCGTTGCTCTGCTCGTGGTTGTTTTCTTCATGGGAAAGTATAGTCACCCTTCGTATTCCTCTGGGGAAAATATTCCTGTTCCTGATGACATCACGCTCACGGATGCAGAGTTCCAGCCTTTCTGGAAAGTCTGGCGTCTCTTAAATGAAAAATACGTTGGTGCCACCACGACAGACTCGGAAGCGCGCGTCTGGGGAGCAATCGAAGGACTCACCGCCTCTCTCGGTGATCCCTATACCGTCTTTTTCCCTCCCGAGGAATCAGCAATGTTCAAAAGCGACATTGCTGGCAACTTTGAAGGGGTTGGAATGGAGATTGGTATAAAGGATGGTATTCTCACAGTGGTTGCCCCGCTCAAGGACAGTCCTGCTGAAAAAGCAGGAGTGAGAACGGGTGATAAGATTGTAAAAATTGGTGACCAGAGTACGGTGGACCTACCAGTGGACAAGGCAGTGAAGCTCATACGTGGAGCCAAGGGAACACCAATCAAGATTACCTTCATTCGCGCAGGAGAAAGTGTCCCAGTAGAAAAGACAATTATCCGAGGTATCATTGATATCCCAACACTTCAGACAGAGATCCGGCCAGGAACATCAGGAAATTCTACAACCACCTCTGAAGGTGGGGGAGGACTCCGCAAGGATGGCATCTTTGTCATTCGCCTCTTCAGCTTCACAGCACAATCACCTGAACTCTTCCGCAGGGCTCTCCGGGACTTCATTGAGTCCGGATCTCATAAGCTCATCATCGATCTCCGTGGTAATCCCGGCGGATATCTCGAAGCGGCCTGGGATATTGTGAGCTGGTTCCTTCCTGCGGGCAAGGTGATTGTCACCGAGGACTTTGGTGGCAAGGCTCCGAACAAGGTCTATCGCAGCAAAGGGTATGATATCTTTGGAAGTGACCTCAAGCTCATTATCCTCATTGACGCCGGCTCAGCTTCTGCTTCCGAAATCATGGCCGGTGCTCTTCAGGAGCATGGTGTTGCAAAACTTGTCGGAACGAAGACATTTGGAAAGGGATCTATTCAGGAACTCATCCCCATCACCAGCGAAACCTCTCTCAAGGTCACCATCGCCCGATGGCTAACTCCGAAGGGTCATAATCTTTCGCGCGACGGGCTTGTACCTGATGTGGAGGTGAAGATTTCTCCGAAAGACATCGAGATGAAGAATGATCCACAGATGAACAAGGCAGTCGAAATTTTAAACAAACAATAAATACGTATGAAAATAATTTTGCTCAAAGATGTACAGAAAGTAGGCAAGAAATATGAGGTGAAGGAAATTGCCGATGGTTACGCTGCCAACCTCCTGATTCCGAGGGGACTTGCGATAGCTGCAACTGGATCAGCTATGAAGAGCCTCGAACTCGAGCGTGCAAAAATCGAGGGGGAGAGGAAGATTCATGAGGAGCTTCTTGTAAAAAACCTGGCTCAGCTCGAAGGAAAGATTCTTGTAATGAGGGTAAAGGGTAATGAAAAAGGCCATCTTTTTGCAGGAATTCATAAAGATGAACTTATTGCTGAGATAGAAAAGCAAACACGGTTACAGCTTAACACCGAACACGTGGTTCTCAGCAAGCCTATCAAGGAAGCAGGAGATCATGTGATTGAGGTGAAAGGAGCAGGGAAGAGCGCGAAGTTCACACTCAGGGTAGAGGTAGCTAGATAACGTGGACAATCTTCTTCCTCATGGAAGTATTGTCAAAATGTACCTTTCGCTTTGTGCCAAACTGGACCTTCCCATCTTTGAGAGCAAAGAGGGTATGATCCCTTCCCATTCCGATATTCTGACCGGGAAGCACCTCCGTACCTCGCTGGCGTACGATAATATCGCCTACTTTAGCCATATCTCCATGACTAACCTTCACCCCAAGGTATTTTGGATTTGAATCTCTTCCGTTTTTGGTTGATCCACCCGCTTTTTTTGTTGCCATATGTCTGGAGAGTATACAAGAAGAGGCCAAAAAACGCAACTTTTCCCAGGCTAATATGTAGGTTCTTTACCAAGCTCAAGAAGCATGGTCCAAAAACCCTTATTTTACAACGTATTTTAGCGATTTTCTCTTAAAATCCCTTGACAATGCCTTTTAAAAATGCTATGATAGCCTACGTAAGTGGGGTATGAGTGAACATCATCGTTCATAAATACCTCATTTTAATTTACTTATGATTCAATTTACTACAGGTGTTGTATTCCTCTTGTCATCCATGTACGGTTCAACCGGTATACCAACTACTGTGGCAAATGCCGCATTAGCTGTGACCGGAACCTCTACAGAAAAGGCTAAAGCGATCGTTCTTCAGGATCGTAAGTCTGTTGAAAAATATCTCCGTGAACAGTATGCCGATACTCCTATCCTCGTGGAGATTGCTCGATGCGAATCTACCTTCAGCCAGTTCGATAAGGACGGCAAAGTTATCCGCGGAATTGTTAACAACAAGGACGTTGGTGTGATGCAGATCAATGAAAAGTATCACTTGGAAGCGGCTACCGCTCTCGGATTCGACATTCATACCATTGAGGGAAACGTAGGCTACGCAAAGCATCTCTATAAAAATCAGGGTGCACAGCCATGGAAGGCATCAGCCCCCTGCTGGAGCAAAGCCTAACACAAGAAAAGAGAACCTCCCGAAAGGGCGGTTTTCTTTTTGGTGAGTTGTGAGGAGGGGAGAGGTATGGTATCTTGGTGTAGGCCAGAGAGGAAACTTAACCCCAACCAGAAGGAGATAGAATGATGAATCCGGATCTAGCGGCTATCGCAAGTGAGGAAAGGCGACGACGACAGGCTGAGCAGGCTCGGGCTGATCTCGCCGAGGAGAAACTTGCAGCCGCCCTCAAGACAATTGAGACTCTTACCACTCAAGTTCAGGACTTACAATACCAATTAGAATGCCTACAGAGGGAATTCCAGAGTCGGACTGAGATAAGTTTTTTTGAAAACGGTAGGTGAGCTCTCGACAGTGGTGGCACATTCAACGCAGATCGATCTACAAGGTTGATCTGCGTAATTTTTTATATACAAAGTAACGACAAACCACGTTGTTTGGAATAGAGACTTTCCTCACAACGTGGTAGGGAGGGGAAGGACTGTTTTTCATGGTTGATGCACTTTGATGGATAGTTTGGGGTTCGCATTTTGGAGAATGCAGAGGATTGCCTCTGCAGCCTCATATTGAATGACTCGCGACAATTCAATCATCAATCGTTGCCCTTCTACACAGGCTGATTGATACATGAACATCTGCGAATCAGTGTTATACCTTTTTAGGTAGAACCTTAACACACCAATTTCCATCTCCGGGCCTTCTACCACGAAGTGTACAGGCTTTCCCCATATGACATTTAGATTATGCATAATGGAGGCTCCTTCTAGCCTCCATTATATACCAAATTCGTATTTAATTGTCCACCCACTTATCAACCCATTGCCAGGGTACGGGTCAATGGCAGGCGGTGAGCCTCGTGGTTAATGAGCCTCTTAAATGCTGTCAGAGCCTTCTCCTTCTGCAGATACAGCCCATGGAGCACAGCGCGTGAGATATGATGACCCTTGAATTCCTCAACTATCTCATAAATGATGCCCGGACCCTCCGGAATCTCCCAGAGGAAGTAGTTTTTTGAACATCCGTTGATAAAGAATAATTTCTTCTTAAGTACTTTTTTCATGGCTATTGTTGTGTATTACATTGATTGACGTAATATATTGGTTATTTTTAATAAAGCCGACCTACGCTTAAATTTTTACTGCTAATAGGTAGCTGTAGGACGCTTGGGGTGGGGAATGTATTACAGGAATTTAATATAGCAACACACTAAGCCTTAAATTTTGAGATTTGTCTTGGGTGTGTGAACAAATAGTGAGAGGGGAAAGGGGTTTTTAACTCTGTTCTCCCTTAGGAGATCATGTCGCACAATATATCTTTTCGGTAATAACCCTAGAGGGGTTTCCAGGACGCTAGGAACTGATGTTATTAAAAGCCTTCACAATAATCCCCCAGACAAATATCACGGCATCCTTGAGATAATTATTCCAGACATTCCAAACAATTTGTTGCACATAATTAAAATTTTTCTGTGTCGTTGGTGACTCTATCGCCTCTCGAACATCAAACCCGTAGTAGCTTAATATGATGAGTGCAATAACGATGATGATGATCCATTTTATAAATCCCTGGTTTGTTTTCATATATGAAAATATTATAACACCCCTGCTATAGGTATGACAGCGGGTTAAGTTGTGCATTAAATGCTGCAGCAGGGATAATTATTCCAGGACAAGCTTTGCTCTCCACTGTCTGGAGGGCCTTGGTGACATATACGCCGAAATGAAGGTGCGGACCGGTTGTAAACCCGGTGTTGCCACTGTAGCCAATGACCTGGCCGACTGAGACCGTGCTTCCAACGGCAGTGGTTGGGACTGACAGATGGGCATACAAGGTAGACAGGCCATTCAAGTGTTTGATCATAACCCAGTTGCCATAGCCACACCGCTGAGCGCCATTGGTCACCACATCCGTCACCACCCCTGAAGCAGCAGCTCTAACTGGAGTGTTGAGCGAAGCATTAAAATCTATACCGTTGTGACCCGTTCCCTTATAGACACTTGGATTCCGGGTCGCAAATTCCGTATTGCCATAGTACTGAGTGATTTTAACCCTATCAACAGGCCAGCGAAGTACTCCGGATCCGCTTTTCGGTATGCTATTGGGATCCAGAATGAATTTAAGAGAGGATTCGAGCTCCAACACCTCTTTTTCAAAGGCGGCCTTCTGCCGCTCCCGTTCCGCAAGAATCTTCTTGTAGTTTGCCTCGCTGTTTTTTGTCTCTGCGAGGAGGGTATTCTTCTCCCTTACCGTCTCTGCTAGAACTTTTTTCTGATTAGCAAGGTCCTTTTGCAAGGCCACCAGTTCCCTCTTTTTCTCCTCAGTTTTCGCCTTGTTGCTTTCGAGTGATACTTTGACGCTTTGCAACTCATGAATGCGATCCCTCACGCTTGCCTGGAGGGTGGTGAGCTCCTCGACGCCATTCCAGGCCTCGGCAAGACTCTGCGCACTGAGGAGAGTCTCGAAGACAGTAGCTTCGTCCGTTTGTGAAATAGAGGCGAGAGCCTGTGCCACCACCCTCTTGCCATCTGCAATTCGAGCGCTCTTGTCGTCGATCTGAAGAGAAAGCTGCTTGATTTCAAGGTTCGTGTTCTCGATCTTGTTCTGCGTCACCACTAAGTTCGCCTCGAGCTTCTTGCGAGAAAGATCGAGCGATGCAAGCGTATTCTTGAGCGAGTCGGCCTCCTTGCCGAGAGTATCGATCTGACCTTGGTATGCTTTGATTTCTTCCTCGAGTTGGCGTATATTCTCGGTGCGTTCATTGATCTTGTCCTTGAGTTCATCGGCAGTCTGGGCATGAGAAAGAAGCGGGATGAGAAAGAGCAGCGCGAGTAGCAGTTGCAGGGATATTTTCTTAAAGCGAATCATGAGCAAGTGTGAGCCGAGCGAGAGTTTCATTTTTTCCGAGAATTTCTGCAATGATGAAAGGATCCGGAGACTTGTCCTGTCCTGAAAGGGCATACCGCATGGGCCAGAGGACATTCCCCCTCCCCTTCTCTTCGGCATATGTCCAGACAGCTTCTTTAACTTTCTCTTTTGTAAAGACATCGAGCTCCGCCAGGATTTCCATTGTTTTTTTCAAATGATCTTTAGGTGCATCGGACTTCCCTGCCAGCTTGGCAGAATCGTATAAGGTAATGGGCTGGATGAAGGACAATTCAGTCTTAAGGAGATCGGGGATCTGGGCAAAGAAAGATATTTTTTCCTGGAGAAGCGGGAGAAGTTTCGCAAGCACTGCCTCCGTTACATCTTCTGGGATAAAAGGTTTCGCAAGGCTGAGAAAAGTTTCGCGATCGAGCTTCTCGATGTATTTTTTGTTGAACCAATTGAGCTTTTCAATATTGAAAACTGCTCCACTTTTCTGAATTTTAGAGATATCAAAAGCCTCGATGAGTTCCTTCATACTGAAGAGTTCCTGCTCTGTACCAGGATTCCAGCCAAGAAGGGCGAGGTAATTAATGAGTGCCTGAGGAAGATACCCCTGCTTCTGGTAGTCGGTAACGCTCATAGCACCGTGCCTTCCAGAAAGCTTGGATTTGTCCGGAGCAAGAATGAGGGGGAGGTGTGCGTAGACGGGCTTTGGCGCCCCTATTCCCTGCTGAATAAGGATCTGGCGTGGAGTATTGGAAATTCCGTCATCACCACGGATGATGTGTGTGATTCCCATTTCAAAATCATCCACCACAACCGCAAGGTGATAGAGGGGATCATTCATATTTCTGGCGATGATGAAATCCTTGAGGTCAGTCGTATCGAATGTAATTTCACCACGAATGAGGTCAGTGAAGGTAATTTTGGTATTCGGGTTTCTGAAGCGCACGACTTCATTTTCCTGGCCAGACCTTTCCCCTTCCGTAATTGTTTCTTTAGAGATATACGCCTTGTCCTCGTCGACGAGTTTCTTCAAATATTTCTTATACAGCTCAACTCTCTCGCTTTGCCTTTCGATTACCTCGTTACCCCAGGAAATACCGAGCCACTTGAGGCTCTGTATCATGCTTTCTTCGAATTCTTTTTTCGAGCGGATTCTGTCGGTATCCTCGAAACGAAAGATCATTGCGCCTCCGTTTTTCTTTGCAAAGAGGTAATTGAAGAGAGCTGTTCTGGCGCGACCAAGGTGCAAAAAACCCGTGGGGCTAGGTGGAAAGCGGGTAATTACCTTTGTGAACATGTGGTAAGTATAGCATGGCCGAGTATTTAAAAAAACTCATTGTAGTTGACATTATACAGCTAGTATGCTATTTTCCTACCATCGTTTTGACGCTCTTTGTCAAATAAATCCCTTATGGGGTATCGTTACCCCCAACCGATCCAATTGGATCACATAACGAGATGCGGAAATAGAAAGCCCTTATGCATGCAACAAAAAAAGCTCCTCGGATTGCACTCTCAGCCACTTTCCCTCTCTTTTTTCAGGAGGGGGATACCACCCAGGCCCTGCTCAGGCGAGGAATCTACAACCATGTGGATGTGGAGACCTTCAATGACAGGTTAAACCCCGTCGGACCTCTCACAGTACGGGACGGGGCCGTAGAGGCTATCTGCTTCGATGAGGTACTTGGTACATCCGAAATCCTCGAGGCAATGAAGGTCCTCAGAAAAAATCCTGCGGGATTGCTGCATCACCTGGGTGTGAGTGCCATCCATCCCCACTTTATGCGGCAATTGGCACGGGAGTACGGGGTGGTCTTCGAGAAAACTTCCCTGCTGGTAGTTTCTCTCAACCCCATCCCCACCTGTGTTGCGGACACCTTCGTGTATCCAACATATGTGGGCAATGGAGCCTTTGGGAGTGGTATGAACCTCGTGGGCTATCAGGACAATGGACGAGTGTGGCCTGAAAATGCATTCTTCCTTGTCACGCAGTAGACAAAAAAGGCCGCAGAACTTCAAGTTCTGCGAGCCTTTTCTTTTTGTCTAAATCGGAATCCAGACTATCCCTTAACTTCTGTAATGCTTGTAGTTGCTCGGAAGAGCTTCATAATAACATTACCCTTGCTGTCCTTCATTGGAAGGTCCTTGGCTGCATCGAACTTCTTGTCTCCATCATCAGAATGGATCATAGCGTAGTAGACACCTCCGTTGACTGTCTTTTCAGTAAGAGTGATCTTTCCCGGATTTATTCCCTTCTCAAAGTATGCTGAACCGATGATTGCACCTGGAGTTCCGTTATTATCCTTGTGAACCTCAACCCATGCTCCGTTTGCAAGCTGGACTGAAGAAAGGTACACGACATTTCCTGGGTACTGGTCAGCAACTACGATTCGGTTGACCTCGTTTGCGTCAGGAGCAACTGTCTCTCCGGCTATTGGGGTCTCTCCTGCTGCAGGAGCATCTGCTGCGTTACCCTTGAAGAGGTAGTATCCGAGAACGATGAGGATAATGATGACAATAACTGTCACAACCCACTGCCACGTTTTGATTCCCTGATTTGGTTCCATATTTTTACAAAAAATTAGCTTATAAACTTGATAATCTTATAGACGTATACTATAGCACACCTATTACTCGTGTTCCAGCCCTATCTCCAGGATGACATCGGCTATCTTGGCAGCGGCGTCGGGATGGCTAAATTGCTTGGTGGATTGGCGCATTCTTTCACTAATAGACCTATTATTCACAATATTGTCAATTTCCGAGATGAGGATGTGTGCTCCGAGGTTATGTTCTTCCATGACGGTACAGGCTCCGGTGCGGGCATACGAAAAGGCATTTTCTGTCTGGTCATGACTTACCTCTTTTGAGAGCGGGATGATGATCGAGGGTACTCCCCATGAGGCAATTTCAAAGATGGTTGAGCCGGCGCGTGAAATGACGACATCTGCCACGCCTCCGACCATGCGGAGAGCGAGATCGTTGAGATAGTCAAAGGGATGATAGCGATATGCATTTTCATTATCCTTCAAAACCACGCTCATCGTCTGTTTGACCACCTCGATATTGCCTCGACCAGTCTGATGAATGACTTGGTAGCGTTTAACGAGGTCAGGAAGAGCGTCCATGAGAACATCATTGATCGTTTGCGAACCTTGCGAGCCTCCCAGAATGACAATAACTGGAGTTCCCTCTTCAAGCTGAAGGAATTCCCGAGCGCCATTCTGCAGAGGATCCCGTATTTCCTTTCGGATTGGCAAGCCGGTAAAGGCGATCCGACTCTTGTCCTTTATCTTGAAGTGCTCAGCAGCTTCCGGATATGAAATGGCAATTTTTCGGGCAAATTTAGCAGCCCAGGCATTTACCCTTCCTGGTCTGCTATCCGACTCATGGATGACAACAGGAATTCGAAGAAGCCGAGCTGCAAAGAGAGCTGGGAAGCTGGCATAACCTCCTTTTCCAAAGACCACATCGGGATATATCTTGTACATGCTCAAGATTGCTTCGATGATTCCGTAGAGTGTCTTGAAAAGATCAGTGATGTTTAGAAGGGAGAAATATCGTCGAATCTTGCCGGCAGGAACAGGAATGAATTCGATATCAGCATCAAAGAGGGCGCGGGGACTGTATGGAGCAGGAGCCATGAAGTACAGTTTTGGGATAATGAGCTTCTTGTCCTTGGAACGTTCGTAGATAGCTTCGGCAATGGCGATGATGGGATAGAAATGACCTCCGGAACCGCCTCCTGAGAAAAGTATTTTCATGACATTAGTATATCATATCGACTTCCTATACTTCGACACATTTGCAATGATTCCAGCAGCTCCGAGAATGAGAATGAGCGCTGTTCCTCCATGGCTCACAAACAGCAAAGGCATTCCAGACAGAGGAAGGATTCCGATCATAGAAGAAATATTCATGAAAGATTCAATGATCACGAGCGTGGCAATACCAATCACCACGAGACCACCGAATATATCAGGCGACATGGCGGCAATTTTCACAGATCTAAATATGAAAAGAAGAAACAGAAGAATGAGAGAAATGCTGCCGAGAAAACCGAACTCCTCTGCCTGTACGGCAAAAATAGAGTCTCCAACAGGTTCAGGAAGGTACTTAAACTTCTGCACGCTCTGGCCAAACCCCCTGCCGGTGACCTGTCCCGAACCGATAGCAATGAGCGATTGCTGGATCTGGTAGCCAGCTCCTTGTGTGTCCTGTGTGGGATCGAGGAAAGTCATGATGCGCTCGCGGACGTATGGGCGGGCATAGATAACGCCGGCGAGCACTGTGAGAAGAACGAGACCAAGTACTGCCATATGTCGAATGCGCGCACCTGCAGAAAAGAGCATGATAATTCCTGTGAGAGCCACCACAACAAGCGTGTCGGTATCGGACTGCGCCATGATGAAGCTTCCAAGAATCGCCATAATGATGAGATACGGAAGAACTCCCACCTTGAAGCTGGTGATCTTTTCCTTCACCCCTGAGAGCCATGCAGCAAAGTAGATGACGAAAGCAATCTTCAGAAACTCCGAAGGTTGGAACGTCATGAAGCCGAGATCAACCCATCGACTCGCCCCTCCATGCGTGAGTGTGAGTGAGGGAATGAAGAGAAGAAGGTTAAGACAGATGGCGGCGAGGAGGATGTAGAAGGCATACTTGCGGAGATACTTGTAGTGAAACTTCGACATGACAAAGAAAGCAATTGCACCGAGGACGAGTGATATGGATTGATTGAGAGCGACCGACTGAAAAGAAGCGCCGTCACGCGCAAGAAGACCGAGTGAGGCAGAACTGAAAATGAAGAAACCTGCAACTGTGAGGAGAAGAACGGAAGCAAGATAGATAGAATCGATTCTAAGTTTGTTTTTCATGGATTTCGCCTGCTTCGGCATTTTTAAACGCTTCAATATCAACTCTCACGGCCTCGTAGTCGGGAAGATCGGTGATCTGCGAGAGGCCGAGATGCGCAAGAAGCTCGAGGGTGGGCTTGTAGTGGAAGCTGCGCTGATCCTTTGGGTTGTCCACGCGCTCGATGAGGCCGCGCACGAGAAGATTGCGGAGAATGAAGTTGGAGTTCACGCCTCGGATATAGTCGATATCCGCACGAGAAAGTGGTCCTTGGTAAAGGATGATTGAAAGAGTCTCAAGTCCAGCTTTTCCTAGATCCTTTATGAGCTCTTCCTTCGTGAGACTCTCGATAAGAGGTGCGACTTCCTTGGAAGTGCCGAGGGTGATCTCATCTTCCCATTCAACGAGTGACAGCCCTCTTCCCTTGAGCTCATCGCGAAGCTCGTTGATGGCGTTTCTGATTTCCTTTTCATCTTTTTTGAAAATCTGAGTAAGTCGCTTCACCGACAGCGGCTCTGCCTTGTAAAAAAGCACTGCTTCTATTTGCGATGAAAGCAACATGGGGAATTATTATAACACGTCGTAGCGAGGAACTCCGATTTTTTTTGTTTCCATGTGAATATCTTCGAAGGCTGCCTCCTGCGAGACGTGGATAGTCCCCTGCTTGACGAGTTCGAGCATGGCAAGGAAGCTCACGATGACGTTAACCTTCTCCGCCTGGTGCTGGCTCGAAAACTCGCGGAAACTCATACGGAGTGCCCTGTTGATGCGATTGGTCAACTTGTCAATCATCTCCTCGAGACTAACGATTTTTCTCACTACAGCCTTCGGTATCGTTTCTTTTTGAGGCAGACTGCGGATAATATCCTTGATGGCCTTTGCAAGCGAGAGGAGGTTCATTGATTCATGCGGAGAAAAAACAGGAACGGGCATGCGCGGTTCACGCTCGTAGATTACCTCCTTCCCAAAAAGCCTTTTGACGTGCTCGCTGGCATCCTTAATGCGCTTGTATATCTTGAGGCGGGTCTCGAGGTCATGAATTCCTTCTTCCTCCTCTTCTGTGAGCGGCAAGGAAGGCAGGAGCGAGCGAGATTTGATGAGGAGGAGGGTTGAGGCAACCAGGATAAACTGGGCAGATTCCCCCATCGGTAATTTCTCGAATTGCTCGATGTGGCGGATATAGTCATCAGTGACCTTCGCAAGAGCTATATCATTGATGAAAAGTTTGTGCTTCTCCACGAGAGAAAGGAGGAGGTCGAGAGGGCCTTCAAAGACGTCGGTCTTTATCTTAAAACCTGGCGGAGTGTTCGGTATGAGCTTTTTTACCTCGTGGTTGGAGGTCATGCGTGTAGTATAGCAGATATTCTTGTGTGGGGTGAGTGGAAGACACCCACCCTTCCTATACCTCCAAACTCTTCAACCGCGCAACACGCTTTTCTGTTGGAGGATGGGTAGAAAACCACTCAAGCATTTTTCCTCCTTTAAAAGGATTTTGAATATACAAAGAAGAAAGGGCTGGATTGGCTGAGACAGGTAGCTGATGAGCATAGCTTTCAATTTTCATCAATGCATTGCCAAGTGCCATAGGCTGTTTTGTTGCACGTGCAGCTGCTTCGTCAGCGCTGTATTCTCGTGATCTTGAAATAGCCATCTGAATGAGCAGGGCAGCTATCGGAGCGAGGATAACCATGAGGAAATTTCCCGAGGAATGTCCTTCGTGGTCATCATTTCCGAAGTAGAATCCCATGTGAGCGAGATATGAGATGGCGCCTGCCATCACTGCTGCAAGAGTACTGAGGAGGACGTCACGACTTTTAATATGTCCGAGCTCGTGTGCAAGAACTCCCCTCACCTCTTCTTCGGTGAGAAGGTTAAGCAGTCCCCGAGTGACACATACCACTCCGTTCTTTGGATTTCTTCCTGTGGCAAAGGCATTTGGCTGCGGGTCATCGCTCACATAGAGGGCGGGTACGGGTATACCCATGCGGTCTGCAAGTTCACGGGTCTGGGATTCAAGATACGGCGCCTCAGCTGGTTGCAATGGTCGCGCGCGTGCCATCGTCAGGGCGATTTTGCTTGAAAACCAATACCCCATCAGGTTCATGACAAGGGAAATGAGGAAGAATGGAAGAACTGCATTCGATCCACCAACAAAGTACCCTATCCCCATCAAAATGAGCGTGAGGACGGTAAAAAGAAGGCCTGTCTTAAAAATATTGGCGTATTTCATAGAATCAATTATATAGACTCTGAAAGTCGGAAACAAGTGACAAAAGCAGGACCTAAGGATTTAGTCTTTTGACATCTCTTGGTAGATAAGTAGCCTCACGTACGTTTGGCAAATCCAAGATCTTCATAATGAAGCGCGACACTCCCAACCCCGCTCCACCATGCGGAGGACAGCCCCATTTGAAGAAATTGAGATAGTCGCGCAATGACTCAACGTTCATTCCCTTATCAATAGCCTGCTTTTCAAGAATTTCAGGTCTATGCTCCCGCTGGGCGAGTGTTGTAACTTCTATTCCTCTGTAGAGAAGATCTGCCCTTCGTGAACGGTCATTGTCTTCAGGATGGCGCATGTGGTAGAAAGCACTCTTTGATTTGTGATAGTCGGTAATAAAGACAAACTCGTGATTCAAAGTCTCTTTCACATATTCATACATTCCCCTCTCTTCTTCGGGAGAAAGATCATGTTCTTCTCCGGAAACAACCCCTCTTGCTGCCAATATCTTTTTGGCCTCTACCATCGGAATGCGAGGAAAGGGTCGTGCGGGAACTTCAATTGAAAGTTCAGGAAAGGCTTTCTTGAGAGCAGAAAAGCCGCTTATGATCATCTTTTCCTCTTCATCCATAAGATCATGGTGGGAATTGATATAGGCCATTTCAAAGTCCCATCCGGTAAATTCAGTTACGTGTCGAGTGGTAAATGAGGGCTCAGCACGGAATACGGGAGCCACCATGAATACTTTTTCAAACCCACTTGCAATTCCCATCTGCTTATAGAATTGAGGGGACTGCGCAAGATACGCCTTGCGGTCGAAATAATTAACCTCAAAGACCTCAGAACCCGTTTCTGATGGAGTACTCATGAAAGACGGAGGGTAGAGTTGAATGAAGTTATTGGCAAGCCAGTATTCGCGGAAGCCCCTTTCGAATTCAGTCCACACTTTGAAAATTTTTGCCTTCTCGGGTTTCCTCAGATCGAGCCATCTATAATCAAGGCGGATCGGTGCTTCAGTCTCCTCCCCTGCTTTAACAACCACAGGTATTGGAAGCTCCGGATCTGCAGCCGACAAGACTTCAATTTTTTCAGCAGAGATTTCAAAGCCGCCTGGAGCATTTGATTCTGTCTTTACTAGTCCGCTAATTTTAACAACTGATTCGTGGGAGAGATTTTTTGCAATTTCAAAGGTGGGAGAATCCTTCATGATGACAATCTGAACAATTCCTGTTATATCGCGAAGAATAAGAAAAATAATCTTGCTTTGGATGCGCAGAATATGAACAAAACCAAACACCACCACATTTTGTCCGCTCTTTCCTGCCAAATCCTTTATATATGTCCTTTCCATATGCAACTATACTAGCATACCTATGAAAAAACAGCACAGGATTTGACTCCTGTGCTGTCCCTCGTGGCTGACCGTGGCGCATGCCAGCGATGACCGGTCAGTTAGTTAGTTACGAAACGATCGTTCACAACAAATTTTTCAAGAACTTCCTTCACCAATCTGATGAGGACTGGTGCGATTCCTCGTCGATCGACGTAGACGACATTTGGAGGAGTCTTATAAGGGGGTCGTGAGTCGAGCACTGCAATCACCACCTCCTCACGGTACACGCGAGGGAGTTCCTCTATATCATCAATGACGATGACGTCGGCCTCCTCCATGCGCTCCTCCAGGATACATTGTTTCTCTACAAGAAGTGCGTTCTCAAAAAACATGCGATGTAAGACGGTTGGCTGGTGCAAATGAATCTTCATGGCTCCTTTGGGTCAATTGCTTGTCCTTGAAGTCCAAGTTGAGTCGATTCTCCGAAAAGTAGGACGAGATACCCCCGACCACCATTACACTCCTACTTACCCCCACGTTATTAACTGTTTGTCCCATCTTCTTTTTCTTGATGGGTGATATAATAGACGCCACAAATGACCCCTACATCACCGTATTTCAAGACGAAAGATCTCCGAATCCCTCCGCAAAGTTTGGAGGCAGAGAAAGCTCTCCTTGGTTCTGTGATGATTCGTCCTGATGTCATGCACGATGTCACTGACATTATCTTCGAAAGATCCTTCTACTCCGACCGGCACCGACTTATCTGGTCTGTCATGCTCGAGCTTCATACGAAAGGTACTCCGATTGATCTTCTCTCTGTCTCTTCACGACTCAAAGAACGAGACCTACTCGAGCAGACAGGAGGAATGAGCTATCTCACCGAGCTTGTACAAGGTGTTCCCTCCTCCACAAACGCAAAATACTATGCGGAGATCGTTCAGAAGAAGCACATCATGCGCGATCTCATCACTGCTTCAGAATATGTTGGCGAACTTGGTTTTGATGAAGCTGGAGAGCTTGACGATCTTCTCGACAAAGCAGAAAAGAAGATTTTTGAAGTCACAAACTTCACTGGTACGCACAAATTCGTGGCAATTGGAGACACCCTTGGCGAGGCCTGGGAACGGATTGACAAGCTCCACCACACCAAGCACGAGCTCCGCGGAGTTCCGAGTGGTTTCGCTGGCCTCGATAATAAACTTGCTGGATTTCAAAAGTCTGATCTCATCATCCTTGCTGCCCGGCCCTCAATGGGAAAGACTGCGCTCGCCCTCGATATCGCTCGCAAGGCAGCGATCGACCACAAGATCCCTGTCGGCATCTTTTCCCTCGAAATGAGCTCGCAGCAGCTCGTGGACCGCATGCTGTCCGCGGAATCCCAAGTGGACGCCTGGAAACTCCGCACCGGACACAATCTCTCCCTCGAGCACGACTTCAAAGCCATACGTGATGCAATGGATCGCCTCTCGAACGCCCCTATCTATATCGACGACCAGCCTGCCAACAATATTCTCAAGATGCGGGCCGTGGCACGCAGATTGAAGAGTGAAAAAGGGCTCGGCATGATCATTGTCGACTACCTCCAGCTCATGGTACCGACACAGAACCGCAACAGTGACAACCTTGTACAGCAGGTGACCGAGATTTCACGCTCCCTCAAGCAACTCGCGCGTGAACTCGAGGTGCCAGTTATTGCTCTCTCTCAGCTCTCCCGAGCTGTTGAACAGCGAGGGGGCCAGCCCCGCCTCTCTGATCTCCGAGATTCAGGATCCATCGAGCAGGATGCTGACGTTGTTATGTTCATCCACAGGGAGGATAAGTATGAAAAGGAATCTGCACGGCCGAATATTGCAAAAATCCTCATTGAAAAGCACCGAAACGGGGCAACGGGAATGGTGGAACTCTACTTCGATGAAAAGAAAACAACATTCATGAGTATCGACAAGAGTGACTTCGGAGAATTTGATACTGGAGGAGGATTCTAATTCTGACTGGCCATGGACTCACTTCATAAACTTGCGGAATACTTCGCCGAATTTCCCGGCATCGGGCCACGCCAGGCCAAGCGCTTCGTATACTTCCTCCTGACGCGCAATGCCGCTCATCTCGATGACATCTCTCGGCTCATATCGGATATTAAAAAAAATGTGCGAATCTGCCCGTCTTGTTTTCGTTTCTATCCGGGCACTGCTTCACTTTGCCCGGTCTGTTCCAATCCGAATCGCGACACAACTCAGCTGATGATTGTTGCTCGTGACGTGGATTTTGAATCCATAGAAAAAAGTCATGTCTACAACGGTCTCTACTTCATCCTTGGTGGCACCATTCCCATTTTGGAGAAGGAGCCTGAGAAAAGAGTGCGGCTCAGTGAGCTCAGGGAGAAAATTGCTAAAGGTAATTTCAAAGAGATAATCTTATCTTTAAATATCACAGCGGACGGAGAAAATACTGCAGAATACATTAGGCAGTTCATTCAAAATACTTTTTCAGCAAAAAATATCAAAACCACCGTTCTTGGCCGCGGACTTTCTACCGGCAGCGAGCTTGAGTATGTGGATGCGGAGACGATACGGAATGCACTGCAGAATAGGGGTTGACACACATAAGGTATTTTAGTAGTGTGTTTTTGGTAGCTAAAAATTAAATAAAACGGAGGAAAAATGTATCCAGTCAAAGTACCGATGTTTCGTTGGAAAACTCATAATCTCTGTCAAATCATATGCCGTCCCGACGCACTTGCTTCCGTCTGTGCAGATCTCCTGCTCCTGCATCCCGCCGGAAAGGTCTGTGTCGGGAGCGTGGAACACGAGGGAAGCCAGGTTTTGAGTTTTTTAGTCTCCTACGAACTTCCCCATATATCAATGAAGGCGAATCTCGTAGCGGCTATCGACCCTTATCGAACTATGCCGTAGCACATATGGTCAAGCAAGAAAAAACCGTCGGGTTCTATCCCCTTCGGTTTTTGTTTTTTACATATGAAAATTTGACACTTTTAAAAGTTAAGAAAACCAACTACCCGCTATTTCACCCCCTCGATTTTCACCTGATAGTACGGCTGGCGATGCCCGTTTTTCTTGAAATAGCGCGATTTCTGCTTGTATTTGATGACTACGACCTTCGGAGCTCGAGAGATTTTTGTGATAGTGCCTGTAACTTGTGCCTTATCAATAAAAGGGGTACCGATGGTAGTGTCTGTGCCGTTATCAACAAGCAGGACTTTATCGAAGACGACTTTGTCGCCCTCTTTGTGCTCTGTTTTGCCCTTCACAAGCTTTTCTATCTTGATTTCCGCTCCTGGGGAGACCTTGTATTGCTTGCCGCCTGTCTGTATAACTGCAAATTCCATAGTAGGTAGATATTACACTATCTCCTCCGGCTGGTCAATAAGCGGCACTTCGAGTCCTGGAGCCTGCCCTGTTATCCTCAAAACATCCTTATCCACCTTCCTCAACTCCTTTCCTGAATTGTTGTAGTGATTCACAACTGTACCCAGCGAGGCACCAAGCTTTCCGTGGTAATCCTCATATTTCTTGAGATGTGTTCCGAGTTCTTCCACTCTTTTAATGATATCTTTTGCCGTCTCTTCGATCTGAAGTGCCTTGAGTCCCTGGAGAACAGTTTGTAGATACGCCAAGAACGAGGTTGGTGAGACGATGATAACCTTGTACTTTGAAGCCGCACGCTGTATGAGGTTGTCCGTTTCTTCCGTTATCACCCCAATCTTATTAACCAGCAGATCGTAGTAGATGGCTTCATGAGGAATGAACATGAAGGCGAAGTCCATCGTGCCCTCAGAGGGCCGTACATACTTTGCGGTTTCCTGGATGCGGAGCTTGAGGTCATTCACGAAAATCTTTTCAAGCTTCTCCCTTTCTACCGGATTCTTTTCCTGTGAAATTTTGTTGTAGTTTTCGAGGGAAAACTTGGAGTCAACTGGGATCACCTTATCCCTCACGAATACAGCTGCATCGACAATCTCGCCGTTTCCAAACATGTACTGCATCTGGTATTGTCCGGGAGCAAGAACGTTTTTTAACAGGGTCTCGAGATAGTATTCACCGAGTATTCCCCGCTGCTTCGGATTCTTGAGGATGTCCTGGAGATTCTGGAGCTGGTCGGCAAAGGAAACCACCTGTCTGTTTGTCTCATCAAGCTTGGTGAGGCCTGTAGTGACTTCGCGAATGAGCTTAGCCGACTCGGAGAGTTGGGCTTGCATAGACTCGCGGACATTCCTCGAGCTCTCCCCTATTTTCCTATCAACTGTCCTGTTGAGCTCATTGATCTGCTCGAGAATGAGCTTGAAACCAGTATCATCTCTTGTTGGAGCAGCCGTCCTGCGCGAGAGCACAATTGCGAGAGCAATAAGTGCGAGAACGAGGAGTACTGCCAGGGTGATGATAAGGGGGGTCATACGCAGTATATTAGCACAAAAGCTTCTTTAATATAGATTGACTTTCACTCGGATACCACCTACCATTATCAATGGATAAAGAAACAGCATGCGCTGCGGATTTTCCCACACTATAAACGTAAAACGGTTATTCTCTCTTATGAAAAATAGTTTGTCGGAAGAAGAAATTACATCGCGAGTAGCATTCATAATGGCTCTCGATCTCGATCCAATGAAAGTAAAGCTGATCTCCCCGACTGAGGGGCTGGGGTGGACAAGAATGAAAGCGGATTTGGTTGAACTGCAATATCGGCAGTTTCTCATCCTCACATTGAAATACCCAGAAGCTCATATCGTCCCAAGTCGAGAAGTTGATACATTCTGGCACCAGCACATCCTTGATACAATGAAGTACTCCGAAGATTGTCAGAAAGCATTCGGACACTTCTTGCATCACTTCCCCTACTTCGGAATGCGCGGGCAACAAGACGCTGAAAACCTCAAGTGCGCGTTTGCTGCCACGCAAGCACTCTTCAAGAAAGAGTTCGGAGACGTCATGCTGGGCAGCGGAAGTGAATGCGATGAGGGAGGAGAGTCGACTTCGTGCGATTCGGCACAATGTTCTCCTGCGGAGTGTCACAATCGCGTACCACGCGACTTGAGCCGGCCGTCCATGAGCTCACTTAACGCTTTATTGGGAGTATAGGAGTAAAATTTTCTTCGCACAAATGGAGGGTTGCGTCAAGCAACCCTCCTTTTACTTGAATACTATGCCCCATGCGGCTCCAGATCGGGCAAGGGCTCCAAATCCCGTACAAATCGATTAAACCAGGCAATCGACATATTCACACTTTCCTCTTTAAATTCCGTCAACGCGTGATCGCCCCCTTCAAATAGGACAAGTCGGTGAGGAACTTTTTCTTTATACAATTTTGCGGATAGCATAATGGAATCAAGCGGCGAGACACGCCAATCCGCGCTCCCATGCATCATGAGAAGCGGTACGTTCTTTTTGAATTTGTCTCCAAAATACAAGGCTGATCGTTTGATCAAGTCTGATTCTGCTCCATCAAACATGTCCTTAAATTTCTGAAGCATCTCAGGCCTATAGACCAACTGTGACGGTAAATCAGCGAGCCCGCTTAAAACTACCGCGGCACGAATCCAGTCAACCCTACTGATAGACAAATACGTCATCATGCCACCACGACTAGCCCCATACATCCCCACTCTTCTGCTGTCGGCATTTTTGTATTGTTTAATAATCTCGTAGAGATTCAGCACATCCTCCAAATCCCTACCCCCAAATTCATCTTTTCCTTCACTGCCGCCATTACCCGAATACTGCGTGAAAAAAGTAATGTATCCCTGCAATGCGAAGCGGCATAAATACAGAAAAAGCTGACCTATCTTGATGCTACCAAATTCATTTGACCCCCCCCTATTGTAAATAATACAAGGGCAAGGCATAGTTGGAGGTTCTTTTGGCTCCAGTATGTAACCTACAACTTTATGGCCCTGGGATAAATATACGATCCTATATGCATATATTTTCTTCTCATTCTGCAATGCCTGCTCCAAAAAGTCAGGTGAGATTTTTTCCTTTATCTCATCGGTAATAGAGAGGCTTCTAATCTCCAGAATCGTTGGTATTTTTTTAAATAGATTTATATTATCCATAGGAGGCTGCCTCATTGTAAATTGAGGCATTAGTTGCTATCATTATATCATGTCACTATCACTCCACGAAAATATAAAGAACCAAATCAAGGATGCAATGCGAGCAAAGGAAGCTCTCCGCCTCGAAGTTCTCCGTGGCCTCCAGGCTCTCTTCTCCAATGAACTCATTGCCAGAAAAAGTGCTGATCCCCTTCTCAAGGATGAGGATGTTATCACAATCATCAAGAGAAGCGTCAAGCAACGAAAAGATTCGATCGAGCAATTCGAAAAAGGTGGTCGTAATGATCTTGCCGAGAAAGAAAAGGCTGAACTCACGATTCTTGAGGCCTTTCTCCCTGCAACAATGAGCCGGGAGGAGATACGGAAGATTATTGAGGCAAGAATCGCTGTAACGGGCCCTATCGACAAGGCAAAATCAGGCCAGTTTGTCGGAATGATGATAAAGGAACTCAAGGGTAAGGCTGAAGGAGCTGATATCAAGGCGGTAGTTGACGAAATTATTAAATAATGCTATAGTGTTAGGCGTCCGCAAGTTAGTACAAAACCCAACAAAAGGACCAAAATGTCAGCGCGCGCGAATGTTAGCTTCCACAAAATCCGTCAGATGGTGGCCCACATTGGTGGACCAGTTATCGCGGTGAAGGTGGTCAGGTCACATAGGCTCATCTTCAAGCCCTCAAAACGAATCTTCACTAGCAATGCCGTTGTTCAACGGCAACAGGTGTAAATCGAAAAAGAGGCGGCCAAACTCCCCGTGGTACATCAGGTACCCCGGGGATTTTCATTGGAGTTGACTAAAAGATAGGATAATGGTAGGGTATCGACGCTTTAACGAAAGGATAGTTATGACAGTCAAGGATGTGATGGCGATTAGATTTCGCCATTTCCTCAGAATGCAGAGGGCTAGTTATGGAACAAACCCCATACAAGTGAGGACCTCTCCAATTATGAACTCAAAAAAGAAAATTGTGAGAGGTTACCGCGAATTGGTGAGAGTGCGTCCGATTCCGTAACAAACGCTCTCCATGAGCTTCCCCGCGCACCTCAGGTGCCGCGGGGATTTTATCTCTCTATGCCACCTCATCCAGTTCAACAAAGAACGTCGAGCCCTTTCCTTCACCTTCTGACTCTGCCCAGATGCGACCCTTGTGCGCTGTCACAATTTCTTTTGCCACATAGAGTCCAAGACCTGTACCGTAGATATTCTGGCGATTACCGTTCTCAGCACGAGAGAACTTGGCAAAGAGCTTCGGCATGACTTCCTTGGCAATACCAATGCCAGTATCCTTCACTACCAGCAGGATCTTGCCATTGCTCTTCTCCCCTTTCCTCATAAGAGAGACGAGGATTGATCCCGCTGGCGTGTACTTCATGGAGTTATCAATGATGTTTGCAATGATTTGCTTGAATTTATCACGGTCGGCATGCACCATAAATTTCTTTTGACGATCAACCTCGAATGAAAACTTGAGTTTGCTTTTTTCAATAGTAGGCTTGAGCTCACCAATGACACTGTCAACAAGATCTTTGAGGTCTATGGTGTCGAACAGGTATTTCATAGTACCAAGTTCAATACGGGAAATGTTGAGGTAGTCGTCGACGATATTCGTGAGTGTCTTCGACGAATCGAAGATACGAGTGATGGCGCCACGAAGGTCGCGTGAGAGTTTGCCAAGATCACCGTCCAGAATGAGTGAGGCATATCCCTTCATGGCAGTGAGAGGGGCTCGGAGCTGGTGGGTGGCAAAGGAGACGAATTCAGTCTTCTGCTTGTCGAGCTCCCGGAGGCGATCGTTGGCCTTCTGGAGATCATCAGCAAGCTTCTCAATCTTCTCACGCTGTGAGACTTCCTTGATGACTGATTTGATGAGGAAGGTGCCGATGATTATAATTAATAATAACAAAACTGCATTAATAATTTGCTCATTAGGAGTATTTGATAGAAAGAATCGTACAAAAATAAATATCCACAGTATAAAGACAAACAGCTCAGTAGCAACGACTTTGATGTTGAATAATTTGAATTTTAAAATTGAGTAGAAGATGAGAGTGATCATGAATATTATTCCTACCTGCCCTACCCAATTAAAAGAGAAATAGCCAAAATATAACAGGCCAAGATTTGTTATCAATGTTATCATCGTTGACCCAAATGTACCCATAAAAATGTACCCTAGTTGGGTTTTTAATGTCTCGTTAGCCCTAATATATTTTTTGTAAAGGATCCAGTACGCCCAGCTAAAGTAACTAATCACGTATATCCCAAAAATTATATGGGTTATATGATTAAATACAATAAAAGTCTCATTGTTATCATATAGGATTACGTCACGAATGAATCCTCCAGGAATCAAAGAGAGTATACATAACAATAAGGGGAAAATTGGTATTAAATATTTTTGTTGCCAACTAAATTTTGTAGTCGGGTCGGGGAAAATAAGAACAAAATAGATGAAAGATATGGGAATAGTAATTGCTGAAAAATAAAGAAAACGGGACATTAAAAGGACAATACTATAATCTGCAAATGATCTATAGGCAAACATGGAGAGGCCCCAAAAACTTATACTTATAGTCAATACAAAGAAAGAAAAATTTATTTTATTACTCCTATTTCGCGAGTAAATGACAAGACCATATATACTGTTAATCAGCATAACAAAAAGTATGAGTATGTTGATGATATCAAGTTGAAAGTCCATTTTCATTAATACATTTTTTCACAAACAAGAGTTTCTTATTAGAAACGAGTTCTTTTAAATTTTGGAATTGACCAATCCTAAAGTTAAGCCTCTCACCCAACCTTGAAACCTGGTCAACATGACTTAGAGAGGCTCTATTAATCACATAATGGTCTCTCCATTCATTTGCGGCAAGTATAAAAACTTCAGCTAGACAACAAAAGTTATCATCCCTATTTTTTAATCCAAAATTAAAATTATTTTCTATTTGTGGCGTACTTGTAACCCCAGCCTCAATCACAAGCACATCCTGCCTTTCATACACATTTGGATGCACATCAGAAGGTTGAGCATCATCTACTACTATAGCGCCCCATTTCAAATCTTCAGATCTTATTAAAGCCTCAGGGGCATTGGTGGCGGCAATAACAATATCACATTTTTTTATGTCTTTTATTTGATGGGAAATGTCAACCTTAGCACGTGGATTAAGTGTATTAATTTCTTCAGTTAATTGGCTAAAAAAAGATTTTTTCCTTTCCAAATCTACCAGGAGGAAATCTTCAAAACCATCTCGAGCAAGTAGTTTTGCACAGGTCGAGCCAATAGATCCAGCAGCTCCGACAATTCCTATACAAATTTTCTTTTTATCGAAGTTCATATAATGAACAAGTGCAAAAATATTTTGTGTTACATTATAACTAGTATAAGCATGTCCTGTTGTAATATTTACACCAACCACATTTATTAAGTCTAACCCCCCTTTTGAGAGAGAGGATGTTAGCCCCCCCAGTCCTACTATTTTTACACCCATCTTTCTTGCTAAAATACATGCTTGAGTAATTCTCTTTAAGGCTAAATTTCTATTTTCAACCATTTGATGGGCTGTAGGTAAAATAGAAATCACATAACCTTCAATCTCTCTACCATCTCTTAATGATTTGAGTCCTGATATTTTTGATACAGTCACTGGCCAAAGGTACTTGGTAACTATATCAATGAATACCTCCGGAACGTATCTAAAAAAAGGGAATTTTCTTTCGATATCACGATATGATCGCGGATGAACAATGAAGGCAAATTTATAATCTTTAGCACTACTTCTATCTGGCAGCAGAAGAGTAAGGAGATCCCGAAATACATTTATAGTTAATACCAATGATTTCATGACTAAGTATTGTCAATATTATAACATGATCCTTAACTTTGACTTAATACAAATGTTTACATAAAATTGAATTGTTTGATTACTCTAAATATTCATGGGAATTCTCCTAAGTTTAATTATTTTTATTAATCTTTTATTGGGCACATTGGTATTGTCACAGAATATTAATTCTTTAAGTCACCGACTTTTTTTCTTACTTTGCCTAAGCGCAATAATATGGACAACCACAAGTTACATGAGTATGGTAACAACATCTATCTATTGGTTACGAGGTACATATGCTTTAGGCTCTCTTCTTGTTTCTATAGGACTAATTTGGACACTGGCATTTTTAGACAGAAATCTTGACTCACGAAGGACACTCTTTCTACTCATCATTGCACTATTCTTCTCTGGTTATTCTTTTTTACCTGGATTCATCACCACACTCAACGCTAATATCAAGCTGGGCGCTGAATTTCCACATGGAATCGGGTGGGGGTTGCCCCTGTATTTATTCTTTTATATGGTAATCTCCTCTTTAGTAATTTTTAACTTATGGACAGCTCATAGAAGAACTATTAGTTTTATGAGACAACAGCAAATTAAATGGGTACTAATCGGAGCTTTTATAACTTTGTCCATTAGTGCCCTTAGCAGTTTCATATTGCCCCTTTTTTCAGTCTTTCTATTTGCTGGAATTGATAATATTGGTTTTTTAATTTTTCTTATTCTGGTAGTATATTCTATCTTTAGATATCATCTTTTTGATATAAGGGTGGTGATAGTGAAATTCATAACTTTTGGTCTCTGGTTGATACTTTTAATGCGCATAATGCTTTCAACAGACTACCACGAACTAATGATAGAAGGAGGAATTTTTGTCATCTCCCTAATCCTAGGACTTCTTTTCATTAGAAGTATTTTACAGAGCATTGAACAAAGAGAAAAAATTGATGATCTCACTTCATCTTCAGGTTGGGAAAAGTAATATAATACGTATACACCTCATTGCTTTTTATGCGAACATGGGGTATAATAAAAAAAGATAAATCGACGTCTCACCTTGTGAAAACGCCGACAAGAAATTTGAAAAATCGAGAGTAGTTCTCGTCTTTGTAATTAACCCACGAAATGAAAGGAAACTATGGAAAAGTTTCTCGCAATTGGGCTTGCCTCTTTACTTCTCGGAGTAAAGGCGAGTAGTCTTGGGGCTACCACGACGAACGAGCAGCAGGAGTTTAGCTTTAATCCAGAAACCTGCCTATATAACAGGCTTGGATTTGGAAATGAAAGTGCCATGCTTCGCTTCATGTGGGAGCAGGTTAAGTATGTAACAATAGTGATCACGGATCAGAGCGGTGATTTTGATTTCAACTCCCCTCCCTATGAATATTTCCGGGAAGCTGAGAGTTTCGAAGAGTTTGTAAGCAGAACTTCAAATCTTCTGCTGAAACATGCAATAGAGGTCAATGGATTTTCGACAAATCAATTGAAAATTCGGTATGGCTTCAAAAGCGGCAATACCAACGGAAGGAATAATCAGGTGTCATATTTAACACATTTCGGTACGTTTGATGTGGATTTCACACCCCAAGCTGTAACAGGTGGGTACATTGTACCCACGAAGGTTATTTCTTCTCTTAATCTGTGGATGCCAGCCGATGGTGTCTTGCGGATACCTTGGATGCAGGTCAAGAGAGCCTCGCTGATCGTCTTCGATCAAGTTGGTAAGTTGGTCTATAGTGGAGATACTGTGCAGAATAATATCAATGATCGTAATTTTGCAATCGATCAGTATGTCACCCTAAATATAGGGCGCAAATTCGTCACTAACGGCTATAGTGGTATTCTCACTGTGGCTTTGGACAAAAACCGCCCAGGGGGTACCTACTTACTAAAAGATGGCGTATTCGTCCCCTATCCCTCTACAATCAGTCCCTTTCTGGCTATCACTCAAAAAAAATCACAGGTCATTGTTGAGATTATGGGTGGAGCACCCTTGCAAGAAATTGCTTTATTATGTTCCACCAATCTTAACTCACGACCCTCAGAAAGGATCATCACTCTCGATGAAGTTGGTTCAGTCAAATGGACCAACACTTCTTCTTCCCCAACTGGTTTCTTCTCAACAAGATATGCAGTTAGGACGGAAGTTGTAAATATCAGTATCAAACGTTAATCCCTGTATTTTCATACAGGGATTCGTCTTTTTCATATCTCTTCAATTAAAGGATCAATCGCCTGTACTTGAATTATTGTTTGTACTTTCAATTTGCTTCTCAAAGTCTCACCCTCCAATGTATAATTCACAAGTGCTGTATTTTGTCTGATGTCTTGACTACCGTTGACGCGAGTAGGATCAAAAGCTGGATCTGGAGAACGGTCATCTGATCGAATGCGCACAGAATCTGGTTCAAACTTACGTGTATCAGCTACTCCTGCTAATCTAAAGATAGAATTTTTTCTCACCTTCGCTTTTTTTACAATTGGATTTCCCTGAGCATCCTTATTCTCACTGGTGTTGGTTATTTTTGAATATCGAGCCAAAGGATCTACACTGAGTTCCAATTTTGTCTCCCCCTCCGCCGGACACTCCCCCATCGAGATCGGCGCTAGCATCCCGATTGCAGATTTCACTCCATTTGTCTCATACCACGCCCGTATTGTCTTAGTACCGGGAGCATTCCATGTTACCTTTATAAGCGTATCTGGAGAAATTGTTGTAGGATCTCCATCATTCACATTGTACTTATACACTGACCCGCTCGGAACTCCACCTGCCGGAGGCATCACCTTGAAGGTCACATATACACTGCCATTTGCATAGCAACTACTTCCTGGCGTAGTTGGAGGGACAATCTCTCCTCCGCAAGAAGTTGTACAAATCGGTGGCGGTGGATTTGGCTGCACCGCACTCGTTGTCACATTGAACTCAAGCCATCCCACCACATCTCCGCCCCATGCGTATCCTGTTATTGTACTCGTTCCTGTTGGTGGGTAGGTGTATATTGTTTTGTGATTTGTTCCTGTGAGCTCTATCCACCCATCCCAACCATCAGCGCGGCTTGCCATAGTACTGCAATCACCGGTCACTGTTCCTGCACAGGCTCGCGCCCAGCCAATGACATCTCCGCTCGCTTCCACATCGAGGACACGGGCGTTGCTGTTTGACCCAGTCCCGTTCGTCGGAAAGCTAGAAAGCCCTCCGAACTTAACCCAGCCGATATTCGATGACCAAGCATATCCGACAAGAGAACCATCTGGTTGGAGAATTACCGAGTGCGGACCTCCCCCGCTTCCTGTATTCGAGGAGTTAAAGCTCAACCATCCAATTGTCGACGACCATGCCCATCCATACAATGGAGCTGGAACGGGAGAGGGTGAAGGACTCGGACTCGCTGTTGGTACGACTGACGGCGTTGGAGTGGGTACTGAGGTTGGTGAGGCGCTTGGAGAGGGGGCTGCAACAGTTCCGATTGTCGCCTTCACTGAATATTCAATATTTCCAGTTTCAAAGTTATTTACACCAATATACCATCGTCCAGCTGCAGGATTTGAGTCACTACAACTTTCGTTGGCCTTACCGCCTCTTAGTGACCTACAATCCCAGTTGGTTGCTGCCGGCAAAGCGCCAAAACGAACGTAGAGATCGACGTCGGCAGACAGGTTCAATACCTGGAACACATTTCCCGTCATATTCGCTGGAATGTCGATGTAGTAATATTTCCATCCCGCCTGTCGAACGGAAGCATTCATGGAGTCTTTATACGGAGTATCGTCGGTGAGCGCAGTAGCATCTGTAGACGGTGAGGGAGAGGGGGAACCACTTGTACTAGGTACGGCTGTAGGGGTTGGGGTAGGAGTTGGTGAAGCGCTTGGGGTTGCAGCCACATATTTCTCCAAATAGTTTTCCACAGACCATCCATCCGGGGCACTATCATAGTTAATCTGCCACCACCAATATCCACCAGCAGATGTGGGACCTCCCGTAATAGTACCGAGGGATCCGGCAGGCTGGGTCCCCTGATTGCTTCCATTTGGGGTAGAACGAACTTTAACCGCTTCAGTGACGCGAACTCTATCGTTAATTGAGAATTTTGTAGAGGTAGCAGGTGCTGGAGACGGAGTCTGGGCGATTGCAATAGACACCAGGCCGACCATACCGAGGAGCACCCCCACCCCTAAGCCTGCTCCCACGAGCCTTTTGTATACATGTGGCATATTGCTCGTAAGTATAGCAGATTTCGGTCGTATCCAGGCTGGAAGGTGTGCATAACTAGAGGAGCTCCCCTACTTTTTTCATAATATAATCTGCTTCCTTTTTCCAGACACTCTCTCCGGGTGTGTGAGGTTGCTCAATATGGGCGTAAAGCTCATTCGGATTGATAGGCTTGCCGAATGTTACGGTAATTTTTCTCTTGCGCAGAAAAAAGTCTGCGACAGACATGCCGTAGACACCAGAAATCGCCACAGGAACCACGACGCACGGTGCGCTGTGCGCAAGGAATGAGATTCCTCCTTTTGCCGGCTGGATGTGGCCATCGCGAGTAATGCCTCCTTCAGGAAAAACACAAAAACTCCCTCCCGCACGAAGAATCGAGATGTGCTCGGCAAGGGCTTTTTCATAATCCCGCAATCCCGTGGCCACACTGTACCCTCCCCACATGTTTATAAACCAGCCATTGAAAAGATACTGGCGCCAACCATTCGTATCATAGAAAGACTTTTCACGGACAGCATAGAAAAGCGGTGAAAAGCGTGAAAAAAAGGGCAGCGAAGCCGGCACCATAAAGGGATCTATCTCACTTGAATGATTGGTTGCAAAAATAACAGGAACTCTGATGTCCTGGAGATTTTCGAGACCTCTCACCCTGAGACGACCACAGACTATGAGGAGGAGCCGTGTAGGTATCCAGATGAGCTTTTGGAAGAAGAGAGGGATGTGGAAATAGGATCTCATAGCGGCCATTCCTGGACAAGGAGAAGATGTTCCGGCTTCGATTTCTGATTTTCAATCTCACACCAGATTTCCTCGGTGACAAACGGCATAAAAGGATGGAGAACTTTGAGAATGGTGCGCAGGGTGTGGAGAAGAAATTGATTTCTTGAGGATTTTGCAGCCTCATCATTTCCCGTGAGTATATGTTTACTCTCTTCGATGATCTTGTCGGCAAACTCATGCCAGACATAGTGATAGAGCTTCTCAGCTACGAGGTAGAATTTGTATTCATTCATCTCTTGTGTGATTTCGGAGATAAGGGAGTCACGAACCTTCATGTGGGCCATATCGCCAGCAGACCAGGCACCAAAGGAAGCATCGAAACTCTCCGTCGAAGAGGAGAGAATGAAGCGCGTGATATTCCACAACTTGTTGGCGAAGTTCTTGTACGCCTTGACCTTGTCCTCCCCCACCTTGCTGTCATTTCCCGGACCAACAGCCACAACCAGGGACATTCTCACGGCATCCGCCCCATATTTTTCGATGAGATCAACAGGATCAATGTTGTTGCCGAGTGACTTGCTGATTTTTCTTCCCTGGGCATCACGCACAAGTCCGTGGAGGTAAACAGTTCTAAAAGGCACTTCCCCGAGCAGGTAGGTACTCATGAGAATCATGCGCGCAACCCAGAAGAAAAGAATGTCGGTTCCTGTTTCAAGGATCGTGGTGGGATGATATCTTTTCAGATCTTCTGTCTCTTCCGGCCAACCGAGAGTAGAGAACGTCCAGAGACCTGAGGAAAACCAGGTATCAAGCGTATCCTCATCCTGTTTCCACCCTTCTCCTGTGGGCGCATCGATGCCGCAATGCACCTCCTCGCCCCTATACCACACAGGAACACGATGCCCGTACCAGACCTGGCGCGAGATGCACCAATCGCGAAGGTTCTCTATCCAATTGAAATATATTTTTTCGAAGCGATCGGGAAGAATGGAAATTTCCCCGGAGGAAACAGCCTCGGTCATGAGCTTTTTTAAAGTCACAACCTTGCCATCCTTCTTGAATTCCTTGTTCACCCCAATGAACCATTGAAGTTTCGGCAGGGGTTCGACAATGCCTCCTGTGCGCTCTGCCGTGGCGATGTTCTGTTCGATATCTTCTTCTTTTTCCAAAAGATTCCGCTCTTTGAGCCAAGCCACTACCGCCTCACGTGCTTCCGCAGTCTTCTTCCCCTGTATGGCCTCATTCCCCACCATCATTTTTGCATATTCATCTATGACCTGCTTCATCGGCAGGCCGTGCTTCTGCCCCATTTCCCAATCAACATAGCTGTGTGCCGGTGTGACCCCGAGCGCACCAGTACCGAATTCTTTTTCGACGGAGGTGTCTGCGATAACCTTGAGGTGGATGGGTTCACCGGCAAAGACAGCATCATATTCCTTGCCAATATATTCTTTGTATCGAGGATCTTCAGGATGAACTGCAATTGCAGTATCACCGAGTTTTGTTTCGGGACGAGTCGTGGCGATGGTAATGGGAATGTCCTTGGAATACTTGAAGGTGTAGAGCTTGCTCTTGCGCGGCTCATATACGATTTCATCATCGGAAATGGTTGTCTGTCCCTTCGGGTCCCAATTGACCACGCGATAGCCGCGGTATATGAGGCCATCATCATACATTTTCTTGAAGGCAGTGCGGACAGCAAAGTTTCTTTTTTCATCCAGGGTAAATGCTTCGCGGGACCAGTCAACCGATGCACCCATTTTTCGAATCTGGTTCGTAATGGTGTCATGGCTCTCCTGTGCAAAGGCATCTATACGCCTGAGGAGTTCTTCACGGCCGAGGTCATGTCGCGACCTCCCTTCTTTCTTCTGGATTTCTTTTTCAACTTTCGCCTGCGTTGCAATGGCAGCATGATCCGTTCCGGGAAGCCAGAGTGTCTTCTTGCCCTGCATGCGGGCGTAGCGGACCATGATATCCTCGATGGCAAGCATGAGCGCACTGCCCATATGGAGAACTCCTGTCACATTCGGCGGGGGAAGAACAATGGAAAAAGGTTCAACATGCCGAGGTGGCAAATTGTCAGGATTAAAATACCCGCTTTTGTCCCACAGTGCCGCAACGCGTTGCTCCGCTTCAGCGGGATTGTATGGCTTTAGGAATTTCTCGTTCACCAGGCAATACTAGCAGAAAAAAGCTTGTTAGAGAAGAAGCAGGAGCGCTCCTAGAATTGCAATATTCTTGAAAAAGGCAACTTTCTGTGCAGCTTTCTCTCCTGGATTCTCACTTTTCCAGAATGCATGCATCATGATCGTTACAGGGATAAGGAAAATGACGAGAAGAAGGATAGCAATGGCGGGATAGATGTTGAAGAAAATTCCAAGACCGCCGAGCACAAGGAGCACGCCTGTTGCATAGACTGCCGGACCCGGCATGGGAACCTTGCTTGCAGCTGCATAGGCAGTGTAGTCCGCATGGTCCTTGAAATGCTTTACCCCCTGATAAATGAAGTATCCACCCAAGAGAATCTGACCGATAATATGAATTGCTGTAATCATGGTAAAATCGTTAATTCTTAATAATCCCCCTCCTCCATAGTATCACCCTAGCGGTCATATCTCAACTTGTACTTGTAGAGAGAAAGCCCTGGTGAAAACTTGTGGGTATAGGTGCGCTCGAAATGCGTATCGAAGTAGAGGCGAACCTTCTCCTGGTATCCTTGGTCATAGCTGAGGAGGAGCCAGAGATTCTCGTGGCCAGCCGCGAGTGTTGAGACTTGGCCGGGCAATTCAGCTTCAAAAAAAGCTGGAATAGGGCCGTGTGCAAGCATATCCCAGATCGGCAGCGTCGAGAGCAGCGCCGGGCCGCGGTAGTAATACATGACGGGATAGATAGTGAAGGGTGCGGAGACGACAATAACATCCGCCGGCTTCACATGCTCTTCGAGATAATTCACAGCCTCGCGATAATTTTCCTTCACCGGGGTGGCGGCGCTCACAGCCTCCACCCAGAGAGTGCCGGCCATGAGCACGAGCAATGCCGTACGGGCAATGATGGCCATCCTGCGCGGGTATGTCCCCAGAAGCCAGGCCACGACAAAGTACATGGAGGGCAAGGTAAAGATGAGGTAGCGCGAGAGGTAGACAGGTCTGACGACTATACTGACAGCAAAGGCCACAATGTTTGGCAGGAGGAAGGCAATGAGGAAGTAGATAGTTTCGGGACGGAGCTTCTCATTCTTTCGAAGTGCAAGAAACGCCAGGAGAATAGTAAGAGGCCAGAGAGAAACAAGGATGGTGTTGAGGTGGTCCGTCTGGAAGCCGAAGAGGAATTCCGAGAAGGTGTTGAAGACATTGACGGTTGTCGGTGGAGCAAGCGATGGTGCAGAATTCGCACTGCTGCCGAGATAGAGCACATAGAGGACCCATGGCGTGAAGAGGACGACGAGCAGGAAGAAAACTCCGAAGAATTTCGGCAGTGACCGTGGCAGGAAGAGTCTGCGATTGTAGAAATAGAAGAAGAGATCGGCAAGAAGGATGAGGAAGAAGAAGTAGTGTGTATACATTCCGAGAATGGCGGTAATGGTGAAACCGATCCATGCACCCGTCGTCTTCTTTTTAAAGATGCTGACAAAGAAATACTGATTCAAAAGAACCATGAAGACGAGGAGGCTGTACATGCGGATCTCATTGGCATACCAGTTCATGAAGGGAGAGATGACAAAGAGGGCAGTTGTAAAGAGAGAGGTCTTCACGTCGTAGCAGAGCCGACCCAGGGCGTACATGAGGGGTATAGATAGGAGAAAAAAGAAAAAAGAAAGAAGGCGTGCCAGGGAGACATCGTTGCCGAAGAAGAGCTGCCATACGTGGAGAATGAGGTGGTAGAGCGGCACATGCACATCCTCGCCGACAAGCTTGAGTATCATCGCTGGTCCATGGCTGGTTTGCCAGAGGCTCTGTGCCTCGTCGAGGCGGAGACTCTGGCGCTGGAAAAACGCAAGGGAAAGGAGCGTCGAGAGAACCATGAGTCCCGCAATGATCCACGGAGCCGCTTTCACAAGCTTCGTGGGCTGTGTAGTTGCTGCAAGTGTCATATGTCTTTCGTACTTACCGATACCTCTTCAGGAACGAGCTTGGGTACGCTGAGCTGCTTGTTGCGCATGAGCTGAGGTGAGGCGGCATAGATCACCGGAAGGAATACTCCAACATTGAGGAGTGCCCAGGCACTGTTTGCAATGAAAGAGGCGGTGAGCCCCCCCGTATGATAGGAGTAGGACATACCGACAAGCGCTACGATCACATAAGCAATATGCGGTATTGCCAGCTTGAGAAAGTTTCCTGTTTGTGCACGCTTGGGAGTAACGGAGAACTTAACTTTCTGACGTGTCATTGCAGACCATAGCGCAAGGATGTGGATGTGGAACTGGCCCATGGAGAAAGCCAGAGCCCTGAAGGTAAAGGAGAAATTGCTCGACTTCTGGAGCATATAGAGCGTGAGGAGGATATATGGCAGGAAGATGCTTGCAAGGATCATAGTTGATGTCACGATCGGGACAAGGCCTGTGAAGAAGAATACAATGGGAATGAGGGCGTTCATGAGAACGATTGAGCCAGAGAGGTAGAAACTGATCGAGACAAAATACTGGAGACGCTGGTTCCAGGTCAGACCCTTGAGAAGGAGCAGGTTGCGTGGAAAGATGACATCGAGAGATCCACGGGCCCAGCGGAACTGCTGCTTGTAGTATGAAAGAAAGTCTTCCGGTGCAAGTCCTTCGGCGAGAATTTCCGGAACGTATACAGATTTCCACTTCCTGCTGTGCATATAGAGGCCGGTCAGGAAGTCTTCGGCAATGCTTGTCTCGCTCATTCCTCCCACCTCTTCGAGAGCTGTACGGCGGATGACCATGTTAGTTCCGCACATGGTAACGGAATTGAGCCTGTTCTTTCCTCGGCAAATTGGTCCGAAGAAGAGCTGCTGCTGCTCCCAGGCGCTCTGGGTAACATAGTTAAGCTGGTAGTTCTTGTAGTACTGCGGCACCTGGACAAACCCCATCCGTTCATCGACAAAATACGGTACCGTCTTTTTGAGAAAGTCCGGATGCGGCACGTGGTCCGCATCAAAGACGACGACAAGAGGAGCTTTTGTCACACGCAATGCATGGTTGATATTTCCTGCCTTGGCCCCGCCCGGCGTGCGGCGGGTAATGCAGTTGACGCCGAGCCTCTTGGCAAGGACTTCCACTTCCTGCCAATTTTCCTTCTTTGCAACAAAGCCGTCGTTGAGAATGTGGACAGTGACAGAGGGGTACTCAATCGCCTTCGCGGCTCGCACCGTTTTTTCTATGATGTCCATCGGCTCGCTGACGACAGTGATGAAAATATCGACAGGTTCGAAATGAAGCTTGTCCTGAGGAGCCTCGTAGTCCATCCTCCAGATTGTCGATACGAACATGATGACCTGGAAGACGTGGAAGATTTCTCCTATGATAAGGAGGGTGAAGAGGGTCATGTTACCAGCTGCAAAGGTGAAGGCAATAAGATAGAAATAGAGGAGGGTGAGGAGGATGGTAAAGACCATCATGCTTCGCGGAACCTGCGCACGCATGAACTCAGATCTTTGCGTTTTTTCTTTTGGTGTGTTTTCGGTCATAGTGGTTTAATGAGATGGTTGTAGAGTCCGATTCCGAACCATGTCCAATTGTCGTCATAGTAGCTGAGCTGCTGTCTCCAGTTATTCTTATCCGGGTTGTAGAGAACCTTTATCTTTTTGTTGTATATTTCTTCGGCACCTGCCGGATCGTTCACCATGAAATATCCGATGACTCCTGCATACATTGCCGGCACTTCTATTTCACTTACGACGGTGCCGTCATGACTATATGACGCAGAAATCTTTCCTTCCTTTCTCCAGGTGTCAGAGAGAAAGGAAAGTTTCTTGAGATATGCGAGGGCGCGCGGTTCCTTGTTCCATTCATAGTCGAGGGCCACCCTCCAGGGCGCACGCAGCGCATCAAAGCTGAAGTTTGTCGTCAGGTTACCAACAGAGGGTGCAGAGAGTTCCCCTGTCTTTTTGTCGATCACCACCCAGTCTGGAGGCAGGCCGGCGGAGGTACTCTTGTCGAGTTTGGCTGCGCTTGATTCCTCAAGGATTTTGTATGAGCTGTCGACAAGTTTCATCCAGCCATGGAGCGGATCCACTTCGGCAAAGATGCGGTAGGCGTACGGGGCCAGGTACGAGGGATTGATGACAACCTTCTGTGAGTTCGTTTTCTCCACATTGTTCGCAGCCAGATACGGCGTACCCTTGATGACAACAACTTCCTTGTCCCAGATGTCCTTGAGGAGCGCCTTGGCATCGATGAGGTAGCGATCATCGCCCCAGCGATTGTGTGCAAAGATGAGAGCAAGGGCGATATCGCTGTCAGCATCACTGGCACTATTGTATCCCCCCCTATCCGTCAGCACCCCGTATGACCCGTCAGCCCGCTTGCCGAAGAGCCAGGAATAGAGGTTATCCTCTTTTCTCTTGAGATTTTCCCGAGTCCACTTGTATGCCCCGTCGAATGTTGCTCGATCATCCATGATAACTGCACGCAGCATGGTGTAGCTCTGACCCTCCGAAGTCGTGATATTGTCCTGCTGCTTGTCGAGGGTGCGGAATGTATCCTTCTCGACATACTCGAGCTTGTAGTGGTGCCAGAGGGAGCTCATCATCCCCCTCGGAGAAAAGACGAGCGGGACTCTTGCGACAGGCCTGTTCTTGTACCAGACAATAGAAAAAGTCGCCAGAGCAAAAAGGATGAGAATGATGCCGGTGATGGTTGTTTTTGACATGGTGTTTTAATGTAAGGCGGCAAGCACGGCCTTCCCCGCAAGCATAAGCAGGCCGGCAAAGCCTGAAGTGAGACCGAGAATTTTGAGCGAACGGGTGGTACGCTCGTCGAGTCCCCCGTGTTCATAGTAGTTGGGGGAAGTGCCCTCGTAATCCAGGGTGAAGAAATCCTGAACAGCTGCTGTCAGGTTGCTCGGCGCCCCCTCCGGCCGCACCGGAGTTTTAGGAAGATTCTCGTACACGGCAGGGGCTGTGGTTCCTGTGAAAATCACCGTAGAGGAAGCAGCTGCGGGGGAAGGTGTGGGAGTGGGCGATGGCGTGGGTGACGAAGTGGGTGATACAATAGGGACTGGTGAAGCAGGTGGCATGGGCGGTGTTGGACTTGGACTTGCGTCTGTCATCGTTCGGATGAGATCTTCGACTTCCCGGCGGATATCATCCCGACGGTCTTCCTTCTTTTCTTTTCTGCCTTCCCCGTTATTATTCTCCTGGGCTGCAACAGAAGCTGTGCCTCCCGCAACAGCGAGCATGAGAGCAAGCATGAGTGGAAAATAGTTGCGGTATCTCATAGTTGTCAGATTAGACGAGTCAAGGAAGAAAATATGACATGAAATAAGGGGGAATTGTCATAAAAGAAAATGGAGGCCGTCTACTCAAGATGACATGAAACAGTTCATAAAATTTCTGGCCACGGGAGGGATAAATACGTTTGTTGATTTTGCGGTGCTTAATGCCCTCATCCTCGGATTCGGTCTCGTGCAGGGCGATCCGAAGTATATGTATTTCAAAGCTGTTTCGTACATTGTCGCTTCTTGCAATAGCTTCGTGCTCAACAAATGGTGGGTCTTCAAGAGTACGAAGGAAAGGGCTGCCGCCGAAGCACTCCCCTTTGCCATTGTGAACATCCTCGGACTTGTGGTGAATACCACCGTTTCCCTCTTTGTCTTCCATGGTGCAGCCTCCCTCCTTCCACAGCTTGGCACGCAGGTCTTGGCAAACCTCGGTGCAGTCACAGGAACAGTCGTGGTGCTTCTCTTCAATTTCATTGCTTATAAATTCTTTATCTTCAAGAAAAAATAACATGCATCTCTCCATTATCATCCCCTGCTACAACGAAGAAGCCCGCATAGGAAAGACCCTCGACCGGGTATTCGAGTATCTGAGTGCGCAGCAGTATACATGGGAGATTATTGTGGTAGATAACGGCTCCACAGATTCCACCCGTGAGGTTGTGGAGGAATACAGGAAAAAAATTCCAACACTAAGCCTCATTGCACGAAAAAGCCACGGCAAAGGCTGGGCCGTCAAACAAGGGATGCTGACGGCCACTGGGGACTACCGTCTCTTCACTGACGCCGACAATTCCACAGATATCGCACAGATAGAGAAGCTCATGGCGTATGCCGAACAGGGGTACGAAGTCGTCATCAGCTCGCGCCGCGCTCCTGGTGCGCTCATCACCACCCCCCAGCCTCAGAGCCGCATCTGGCTCGGAAATATTTTTGCCTCAATTGTCCGGGCTATCGTGCCGCTCGGGGATATAAGGGACACGCAGAACGGCTTCAAGCTTTTTACGAAGGCCGCTGCGGAAAAGATCTTTCTCCACCAGACCATCTACTACTGGGCATTCGACATCGAGATCCTCGCACTCGCTAGAATCTTCGGCTACAAGATAAAGGAAGTCCCTATTGTTTGGGTTAACGACGACAGAAGCAAAATGAACCTCAAGGGCATGGTTCGCATGCTCCTTGAGGTCATTTTGACCCGCCTCCATCTTCTTACCTTTGACTACAAGAAGCTGAAGAGGGCGAGAGAGGAAACGAGGGAATCTGCTGAGAAACTACCACGTAGCCGCAGAAGCGAGGCCAAGAGCGTATGATGGCCACCATGTTCCAGCGCTAGGTCCTCCGTTACATGTTCCATCGGACTCTCCGGGATTTTTTATCCAGAGGTATGCGTCAACGAGGAGATCATTCGTGGTTGTCGTAGGTCGGTTACCAAGAGCACGTCCCGATGGGTTACACCATTCACCATTCGATCCATTTCCGTTTCGGGAAGTGTCGATTACGAAGTGCTTTCCGCCTGTCTTTGCCGAAAGATTCTTTCCGTATGAGACGTTTTCAGAGCTGTGCTGGTAGTTGGAGACGTTAAGGGAGAAGCCGTCAGCCTCCGCTACTCCTGCCTGCTTGAGGGAGTTGGCCATAGTATCGGCAGGAATCCATCCACTGTGGCCTGCGTCGATATAGAGAGAGACTGCACCCTTGGCCTTGAGGGTTGTAACTGCATACTTGAGGAGGCTGAGACGGGTAGCCCGGTCGGTCGAGTTGAGACAGGTGATCTGTGCGAGAGCATCCGGCTCGAGAATAACAATCGCACGGTTGCTTCCAATTGCATTTGCAATGGTATTCACCCATGCACGGTATCCTTCCGGATTATTAGCACCTCCCGCAGAGTAGCTACCACAGTCACGCTGGGGGATGTTGTAGAGGACGAATGTTGGAATTGCATTCTGGGCTTTCGCCTTCGTTACAATGCTGGAAACCTTTTCTCGAGTCTGTGTGTCCGAATACCATCCACCAAGCCATGTAGCCTGTGAATTGTCCGCAATCTTCTTGATGAGTTCCGCATTTGCAGGCTGTGATGTCTGCCATTGCTTCACTTGAGCTGCTGCAGCAGTATTTGGATCAACATAGAGTGTCTTGCCGACAATCGAAGTCGATGGGGCAACCACAGGAGCTGGGGCTACGCTCGGGGCAGGAGTGGGAGCGGGGGTGGGAACGGGTGCAGGCGCAACTGTTTTCGGACCCGTGTAGATTGTTCGGGTAGTTTGCGCAAGCACGTTGCCATTCCAATCCTTTGCGGTAAAGGTCAGGACGTAGGGGCCTGTTCCCTTCCATTTCCAGCCAGAAAGATCTACGCTCGCCTCCTTGTGAGGATAGTCCTGGTAACTGTCGCCCATCCACACGGGAGTTCCGCCATCCACCTGCCAGTACATCGCATACTGGTTAAGTGAGTAGCCCTGAAGAAGGCCCTTGAAAGGCTGCGTGCCCTGGAGTTCGGCATTTTGCGTCGGCCACCAGATCTCCACCGTGGGAGCAGCATAGGCAGTCGTCGAAAATCCGAAGAAGATGACTGCAAGGGAGAACAGAACGGTAGTTATAATAGAAACTTTATATAGGATATTTTTAATCATTATTGAGAGCTAAGAATAGGTTAATTGATAAACCGATTTTCAACTAAAATTTAATGTAATAATCCTGTGAATTGTTCGTCATATGAACCTGCTTTTTCTCACAGGACGCCCATCTTAGCAGATGGGAAAAAGGACAACAAGACGGGTTGTGTGGTGTAGTAGAAAGCCTGGGATTTTTAGTCCCAGGCTTTGGTGAAGTGTCATGACTCTTCTCATATGGAGAGAGTCACTTTGAATGTTGGATTTTCCGGAGTGTCTTTCACGGGTGTGAGACCCTTGCTCCACCTGTCCTTCAAATAACTTGCAAGGACATAGTTTAGAAGTTGCGGATCGTCCAACAGCTGATTGCGGTCCGTGAACCATACCCAGTAGAGATGCCAGAGCGAGATCGGCCTGCTGCTGATCGTCACAACCTTTCTCCACGAAGGCTTGCCCTCGCACGGAGGACAGATCCGGAAAGTGACGGTTTCCACATTACGAAACCACCACCTGAATTTCCTGAGCACCACCAACCGCTCGGCAAGACCTCTTGCCTGCCAGAGCTGCTTGAGTGTATCGGAAATGATGTAGGGAGAAAAGTCGTCACCTGGAGAAAATATGATTTTGCTCACAGAATGAACCTTGGTAATCTCCCCACAGTCGCATCGGCGTCCCACCCGCTTGTAAAAGCGGTAGAGAAGCCAGAGGCCGATGAAGGCCCCGATGGACAGGGCTACCCCTGTCCATATCCAAACTTGCTGTAGAGTCACAAATTCTCCTTGTTGTATGCCCCTAGCGTATTAGCCAGAAGCGGTTTACTTAACTAGGGGGCATTATATACCAAACTGGCAAATCCTGCATTATGAGCAGGAATTAGGTAAAACTACTGCCAAATCGTCGAATTTCATGGAAGTAATTCTATGGAGTTTACAAGTTTGCTGACGCGAGGGTTGTTTGTCTTAGGATCTAATGAAAAACCAATAATAAATTTTGTTTTCTCATTCGGAATAAAAAGCTGACCTGCAATATCAAAGCCAAACCAATTATTTATACGTATCGTAGGTTTAGCGGTATGGGTAACTTTTGTCCGTGAGACTGACTCATAACTATCCATTTCCTTATTTCCACTATCATAAAATACAGCATCCGGTCCAACGGGAAGGAACTTGTCTATAGGTGTTGCGGTAACAATAATCGTATCTTCAGGTGTTCCGTTCGTCACAGAGATTGTGAAATTGGTAGTGGAGGTGTCCTCAAGAATTTTCATATGTGATGGATATGAAAACTTAAACCCATATTTTTCATTTTGATAGGTTTTTTGAGTAGGTGTATCAACGAGAGTATCTTGATGTATAGATGCTGGTTCTTTTAAATTATTTCGATAGAAAAATGCTGCTAAAATAATCACTCCAATCCCTAGTAGAATAGCTAAGATAATTTTATTGTTTTTCATAAGTAAATGATACAGGATAAGTCTATATAAAAGCAAAGAATTACTTGAATTCCTTAACTCTATCCATAAAGTCGTTTCTTAAACTCTTAGCAATGGAAAAATCTTTTGTTTCCAAAGGAGGATGCAGAAAAACACTAATACCGGTTTCTTTATACCTCGGAACAAGATGCCAATGCACTTGCTTCATCTCGTCCATATACATTAGATAGACTTTTTCAATTTTTAGCGCCTCAATCTTTCCAAAGAAAGGCTTGAGTTCTTTTAGTTCATCTTCAATGCAACTTTTTGTAGCATGTAACACTTCAGATTTAAGTACCTCCATATCGTTCAGATATTGTATTTATTTTCCTTTCCAGTGGACCATCTTATTTTCCACGAAGAGCATTAGTTTGTTGAGAATGAATCCAAGAATACCAGTCATAAGGATTGCTGCATACATATTTGCTGTCTGATACACCAGCTGAGCATCTATGATTCTTTTACCAAGTCCAGCATCAGTTCCAATAAACATTTCTGTAACAATTACAATGATGAGTGAGAGTGAGATAGCTACTCGGAAGCCACTAAATATTTGAGGTAGAGCTTCTGGAAAAATTACTTTGCTGAATAACTCGAAACCCTTAACCTTCATTGTCTTGGCAACACGCACTCGAAGTTCTTTTCCAAGATGAACTCCATACATAGAATTGATAAGAATCACTAGACCAGCTCCCCATGCAGTAACTGCAAATTTTGCTTGGTCCCCAATGCCAAAGATAAGTAAAAAGAGTGGAAACAAGGCGGTAGTAGGAATACCCCTAAAGAACTCTACAGTGAACTCTAGGGCGTTATAAACCCTACTAGAGTAGCCCATAAGAAGGCCGAGTGGTACTCCAATGATTGCAGCGATTCCAAAGCCTATAACAACCCTGTAGAGGGTATGACCAATATCGGTCCAAATAGTTCCATCCTCAAATGAAGAAATGAGATGAACAAACACATCATATGGTGATGCTAGAAATAAAGGGCTTACAAGTTTGAAATATGAAATGATCTGCCAAATACAGAGTAGAAGGACCGGTATGAGAATGTAATAAAGCTTCTTATTTTTCATATTCGAAGGTGTTAAGGATTGCATTTCGCAGTTCCGTAAACTCCGGACTTGAAAGCATATCCAGAGCTCTTGGACGTGGAAGCTTTACCTCAAAAATCTTTTTAATTTTTGCAGGGCGTGGTGAAAGCACTATTACTCGGTCTGCTAAGAAAATCGCCTCATCAATATCATGGCTTACAAACAATGTGGTGATTTTCTTTTCCTGCCAAATATCCAAAAGCTCCAACTCCATTTTTCGAGTAGTTGAATAATCGAGAGCAGAAAAAGGTTCATCCATGATAAGAATGTCGGGATCATAGGCTATCGCACGACAAATTGATACTAGCTGGCGTTGGCCGCCAGAAAGTTCATACATGAACTTATCTTTTGAGTGTAATAGTCCTACTTTATCAAGAAGATGTTCGGCAATCTTTACTGCTTTTTCTCTAGGAGTTTTGGAGATTTCCATTGGAAAAACAACATTATCAAGTACAGTTCTCCAGGGGAATAAACTTTCATTGTAGTTCTGGAATACAAAACCAACATCAGCTTCTTTAGGCTTTTTGTTATCAACTAAAACTTCTCCTGAACTTGGGTTATCCAGGCCTGCAATGATATTCAATAGAGTTGTTTTACCAGACCCATTGGGACCAAAAACAGTTACAAACTCACCTTTATTGATCTCTAGATTTATATCATCAATAACTCTGGTTATGCCAGAAGGCTTTTCAAATTGTTTAGTTACTGAGCAGACGGAGATCATTCATTTATTTATAGAAGATATTGGACAAATCTGGCTTCGCTTTAAGTTCACCGATAGTTATGAGAAAATCAATAAATGAGGTAAACATTTCTGGCTTAAAGTCCTTTGTTGAAACCATTTTCACTAGATTTATCTTTTCAGCAACCACATCATCAAGCTTGTATGTTGTTTTTGCAACACTTCGAGCAAGAGCGGGATCGGTAGTTAGAATCTCATTACCTTGGTCCATGGCTGCAGCCACTTTCTTAGCAAGTGCAGGATGCTGGTCCGCAAATGAGGTGCTAAACCAGTAACCACCAAAAGCAGCGTGATTGATTTGAGAAGCAAACACTGATTCCGGAGCGATTGTTCTAAAGCCAAATTTTTCAACTCCGATAGTGTAGTTAGGCTCATAAGAGAAGAGTGCATCAATTGATCCTGATTCAAGAGCCTGAAGTTGGTTTGGGGGAGGCAATTGCACAAATTCAGCACCAGTATAATCTACTCCTTTCATTTTCAAATACTCTTCCAAGAAGTTCATACCGGTTGTTCCTGGAAAGACACCAATCTTCTTTCCTTTAAGATCAGCAAGAGTGGTGATCTTGGAATCCTTCTTCACCATAAGACCGTCGAATCTATTTTCAAGAGAAATGTCGCTTACGGTTACCAGTTTTACATTTCCCGAGCTTACAGCTTCACCATTCATAACAACAACTGTGCTAAGGAATGGAACGTAGTCGAGTTCTTTTCGTACAAGTGCCTCATAGAGCTGCTGTGCACTTTGTAGTTCTTTAAGTTCAATTTTAACTCCTTCTTTTTCAAAGAATCCTTGCTGACTCGCAATGTGCAGTGGAAGGAAGCCTATGTTAGGAGCGTAACCAATTCTTACTACATACTCGTCTGATTTCTGTGCTTGTGTTGCGAAAATGGCAATCAAAATCACAACCACAATTGCACCGATTATCCAAAATGTTTTTTTCATATTCATAAATTATTTATAATAAAATTGGTTTATTTAATTGATAATACTTTACATCAAAAGTTACCTATTAGGAAGTGCCTTCACCCTTTAAGCAGAAGGCATTTCCAGTATACTAAGCAACTTACCCCACAGCTCGTTGCATGATCTTGTGAACTACATTTCGTCCTCGATCCATTACCATCTTTCAGAGTATCTTCTGTTCGAAAGTCGTCTAGATTTATACAATGAGAAGCAAACTTATACGAACGATTTGCTCGGTTCCAAAGTTCTTCCTTAGTAAAAGAAAAAACTGCTGTGCCAATGACAGCGTCAATGTCGCCCTTCTTAGTTGAGGTTACATTCGTATTCATTTTCATAAACATATTTGGTTTTATATACTTTATTACAAAAGGATCTTTTAGTCACAAGAAAACCCTTGTGAATATAGGGGTTCTGGCTTTAGCCTTGCAAAGTAAGGGTAATAATGGTATTGTGATTGTGTCCATAAAATGGACAGTATATGCAAATACCGAACAATATAGAGGTTGCCTTAAAACAATATGGTTTAACCCACGAACAGATTTCGGTTTATCTTTTCCTTATTCAGAGTGGAGATGAGACCCCTTTTAGTATTTCTAGGGAAACACGTATTCCCCGTACTACTGTCTATCGTATCCTGGAAGATTTAAGAAACACAGGAATCGTTACTATCTTCAAGAAAAATAATATTGCACACTATACAGCAGAAAATCCACGCCGACTTTTAGAAAGATTGAAGGAAAAGGAGGCTGCTGTGACAGACATTATTCCAACAATTGATACTTTACTTAAAAATATGGGGAATGTTCCCCAGGCAAGATTATATGTTGGCCAAAATGGTGCACGCACAGGTCTAGACATCATTTATGAATACTTTGAGAAAAAAGGACTAAAACAAATGTACACCTATTCTAATCCTGATCTATCAAAGCACTTACCTAAATATTTAGATACTAAAATTGAGCAGAGAAAGAAGATGAAAATAAAGCTAAAGCTCATCGCACCAAACTTTAGTCAGGCCCCTAGCCACCGACATTACCAAACTGATGAATGGAGAGATGTAAGATATTTACCTAAAAAGTTTCCTTTTGAGGGCACTATGATTATGGGAGGCTCTATGGCTGTGTGTTTTTCACTTAAAGATAATGAGCTGCATACGATTGTCCTAGAATCAGAAAGTATAGTTGGAATGTTTATACAGTTTTTCTTGTATACCTGGGAATCTTTGGAGAAGAAGGATTAGTTCTGAAGAAAGGATTTGAGGCCCTTGAAAACCGTCTTTTGCGAATTGTGAGTCCACTGCGTGGCTTTCAGAACTAATGGATAGAAGGAATTATATCACTCTGGTGAACTTTTACTAGTGAAGATTTTCCAATTTTTGTAATAATAGGAAGAGTTAATGTATTAGCTTCGATTTTCTTATCTTTCATGACCGCCTTGTAATCAATTTCAATATCCGTTAGAAGTTTGATGCCTAGTTTATTAATCAAATCATTCAATTTTTGACGAACCGAGAAGTGTGTTAACCCAAGTCTTTCACATATTTCAAATTCCTTAGACATACCCACAAGCACAGCTCTTCCGTGACTTAAATTATTTGAAAGCTCAATTGCATGTCCCACTGTATGACCTACATTTAAGATTTGGCGCACCCCTTTATCGAAAGGATCCTTTTTTACATAATGCAATTTTACAGCAATAGCTTTTTGAATTATTGATTCTAGGTTGCTACTTGTAGCTAAAGAGCCCACAGTCTCCGATTCAAGTAACTTCAAAATACTAGGGTCTTTAATAAATCCAGCCTTTATAATTTCTCCAAGACCATCAATAATTTGTTCTGGCCCTAGCGTCTCAAGAAACTTCGTCTCAATCACAGTCGCAATGGCGGGGTGAAATGTGCCGATCATATTCTTATATCCCTTAAAGTTTACTGCTGTCTTACCACCATGAGAACTATCAGCTTGAGCGACAAGTGTTGTGGGGATATTTATATATCGAACTCCCCGAAGATAAATCGAACAAGCAAACCCAACCGAATCACCTACAGTACCGCCACCTACTGCTACAACGAGACTCTTCCTATCAAGACCCTTTTCTACAAATTCGGCGAGTATTTTTTCTATAAATGACCATTCTTTCAACTGCTCTCCATCCCCGGTAATAATAACCAGAGCATTAGGGGCTGTAAGCAACGGGATGAGAGATTCGGCTTGGGATAGGATTTTATTAGATACCACAAAGCAGAGCTTAGAATATCCAACCTTTTTAACAAATAGCGAGAGATCTTTTACTGACTTAATCATATCCGCCATAATAACATACGCATTCGAACTCACGGAATAAACTCAAAAGTATATCCGTTTTAAACAGTTTTTTGAGATTAGAATGAAACCTGTCGCCAAACACGATGTAATTAATATAATCGTATAAAATATAAATTTTAAAAGTTATGACCCTACAGGGAATCGAACCCTGCTTCCATCCTTGAGAAGGATGTGTCCTAGCCGATAGACGATAGGGCCGTCACATCAAAATACCCCAAAACTCACTTCCTCGCAAGCCATTCTTCCTCCTGTCGTACCAGCAGATCTTCCGCACGGGCACCTTCCGGCAGCAACGCCTTCGTTATCCTCTCCATCCTCATCGACTGCGAACCTTTAACGAGCACAATATCCCCTTTTCCAACGATTCCCTTCACATATTCTGCAGCCTCGAGAGAAGTATCAAATGCCGCATCCCCTTCCATTATCTTCGATCTCTGGCCGACTGTGACGAGTACTTGTGCCATCTGTCGAGCCAGAGTTCCAGCCCTCTTGTGTTCCTCGATTGAGTATTTGCCAAGTTCCATCATGTCTCCGAGCACAGCGATCTTTCGTCCGGTAGTTTCAATTTTGCCGAGAGTGGTGAGAGCCTCACGGACAGCATCCGGGGAGGAATTGTATGTATCGTCGATAATGACGGAATTGTTCATCCCCTCGAGCACATTCATCCTTCCTCGTGGTGGAATATGCTTTTGCACCGCTTCGATAATATTCGTGAGGACAATCCCACGGGAAATACCCACAGCGGCTGCAGCAGCAAGCGGGTAGATATGCTGGATGCCGAGAACCCCCCTCACAAACACCGGCACGCTATTTCCTCTATGATTCAAACGAAATGACATACCGGTGGGAAATCTCATTCCATCTCTTTCCTCATAGGTCACAGCCTCATGCGAAGCATTGACTGTCGCGGAATGCTTGAGTCCGAAGGTGATAACCTTCGCATCAACACCAGCTGGCATCTGTGCAGGAATGTTTCTGACATCCTCATCATCTTCAGACAGCACAAGCGTGCCTCCCTTTTTAAGTGCAAGAGCAAGGTATGTTTTTTCCTTGAGGAGATCCTCTCTCGTGGGGAAGAATTCAATGTGGACAGGTATAGCGCTCACCTTGGTGATGACTGCAACGTCCGGCCTCACCCAGCTGGCAGTCCTCCTCACATCCCCGGGATGATCGGCACCGACTTCGAGAACGAGGGTGTCGGGGTAGTTGGATTTAAAAAAAATGAGTTCGAGGCCATGGAAAATATTCTCGATCCAGCCGAGGGGGTCGCTCCAGGCATTCCCGCAGCCGAGAATGGTGAGTGGAACACCGATCTCGCTGTTAAAGCTCTTCTGACTCTTGCGCACACGGGCTGGGCCGGAGGAAAGCACGGTATAGATCGCATCCTTGGTGGAAGTCTTGCCCACACTGCCAGTGATAGCAATGATAATGGGGCGATACTTCCTGAGTACTGCCCGTGCTTCAGCTTCTATGACTATAGTGATTATTTTCTTTAAAAGTGATTTCATCTGTCCGGTGGAAGTTCGTTATAGTTGATAAGGAAAGTGGCGAGCTCGATAAAGGGATCGGTGAGCGTTTCTGAGGCAAACTGCGCTCCTTTCGGATACACATGATAGAGGAAGATTATGTACCGCGGGTTGTACGCTGGGAAATACCCGAAGAAGGAATGCAGGTACCTGTCGGTATAATACCCGCCATTCTCACGATCTGCAATCTGTGCGGTTCCCGTCTTGGCAGCGATGCTGTAGCGGTCCATTTTCACAGCTCCCTTGCGGAGCGCTGTATCAACGACTTTCACAAGCATGCGGGTGACTTCCTCTGCTGTTTCTTTTCGTATCACCCGGGGACCCTGCTTTGGGGAAATGGCAGTTTTCGTGCCATCAGTATATATCACTTCCTTTACAAGATGGGGCCGCACGAGAACTCCGCCATTTGCAAGGATGGAGAGAGCACGGACTGTGGCGATTGGAGAAAAGGCAATGCCTTGTCCGTACGATGCTGTTGCCTGTTCGATCTCGCGACCGCTCTTCAGGTTTTCGACAATTCCCTTCTGTTCATTTGGCTGATCTATACCGGTAGTTTCCCCCAGTCCAAAACTGAGGAAATATCTCGTGAAATCTTCGAGGCCGACTTTGAGGGCGATGGTCGCTGCACCAACGTTGAGGGACTGACTGAGGACTTCCTGCATGGAGATAACTCCGCGAGCTTTGCCGTCGTAGTTTGAGAATCGCTTGCCATTCAAGAGAAGAAAGCCTGTGTCGTTGTATGTCGTCTCTGCCGTGACCGCACCAGAATCTATACCGGCTGCCATAGTGAGCGGCTTCATGATCGATCCCATTTCATAGACATTTTCCACGAGGGGGTTGGAGAATACCCGTGGATCTTCCACTTCCTTTAGATTGTTGAGATCAAACGTCGGTCGCGCAGCCATTGCAAAAATCTGTCCTGTCTTCGGGTCCATGATGATCCCTCCAATTGAATCCGATCCCCATGCTGCCTGTGTCTGCTGAAGGACTTTTTCCAGCTCCCCCTCTATTGCGGGATCAATCGTCGTGACGATGTCGCCGTTCTTGGTGATTCCAGTGACGTTACCCCTGATATCGCCAAAGAGTTCTGCAAAGAAATTCACATTCCTTCCCTTTTCATTCCTGCTCAGAATTTCCTCATAGTATCTTTCGAGACCATAGCGACCACCGAGCTGGTTGGAGGAATCGTAGCCAATGAGGCCAATCGTATGTGCAGCGAGCGAGCCTCCCGGGTACACACGCCAGTTTTCCTTGAATACTTTTATGCCGGGAATATTAAGTTCGCCAATCGAAATCCCTATGGCGGGATCAAGTCTCTTTGCAAGCTCTTCGTGCTGATCAGCCGGCTTTGCAGCCTTGGCAAGAAAGGTATCTCTGTCGAGGGTCACATAGTGTGAGAGTGCCTCATAGACCTGGGCAGGATTCTGGAGGAGCATCGGGTTCATGACGAGATTGTATCCCTCCTTCATGGTGGCAGCACTGACTCTTGAGCCTGCCTTTGATTCAAAAAAAATAGAGCCTCGGTCGAAGACCGGTGCTGCAGCCAGTGCGTATTGCCTATCAAGAAGCGCCGCATACTCCTCTCCCCGAACGATCTGGATGGTATAGAGCTTAAACCCCAGGACGACAGCCCAGAGACAGAAGAAAATGAGGAGAATACGGATTCGAAGGACTGAATCAGAGGTCATTGTGGGAGGCCATGGCGGTAAGGGATTTCTTGGAGATGTATGATACCTTTTCTGCGCTCCTCAATCCTTTTGCATGCGCCAAATCGAGAGTTACTGTATTCTTGAGGGAAAAATATTTCTCCTCGAGAACCCCGAGTCTTGCTGAAGCTGCTTTCACTTCCTTAGCGACTTTTTCTCTCTGTACGACATTGACAATAGCCTTCTGGAGAAGGAATGCATACGCGAATGCGGTGAGGAGAATTGCTCCAACGAGCATTACAAATATCCTCTCGCGATGGTGATGAGATGCTTGGTATATGATGGTAAGTGTTTTTGTCATATTTTTTCTATAATTCGTAATTTTGCACTGCGTGATCTTGGATTATTGAATTCCTCTTCCTCGGTGGGAGTGACCGGCCTCTTCGTGATGAGAAGTCCCTCTCCCCTGTCGGCTTTTTCCTTATAAAAATATTTCACAATTCTGTCCTCAAGACTATGAAATGAGATGACGGCCATTCTTCCCTGCTTCTCGAGTCGCTCGAATCCCTTGGCTAATCCATATTTGAGCGTATTGAGCTCGTCATTGACTGCGATGCGAAGCGCTTGGAACGTTCTCGTTGCCGGATGTATTCTTCCCCGCCGGTATGCTGGAGGAACCGCCCCCTTCACAATCTCCACAAGTTCGAATGTTGTCTCTATCGCTTTCTTTGCTCGATAGCTGACAATTGCCCGGGCAATCTTTCTTGCATAGCGCTCTTCACCATAGCCATAGATGATGTCAGCAATACTCGATTCTTCCCACTTGTTGAGAATGTACTTCGCGGTCAGGTCATCTTCCGCTGGATGCCTGGCCATTGTCATGAGCAGCGGTTCGTCCCTCTTGAAGGTAAATCCCCTGCCCGAAGACTCGAACTGATCGGAAGAAATTCCAAGATCAAGCATAATGCGATTGACCCTGGAGATATGGAGGTCATCGAGGACCCTGTCCATATCTCCATAACTCGCTTGTCGGAGAAAAACCTTCTCCGCATCTGCAAGCACTTCTCGCGATCTGGTCAGTGCATCCTGGTCTCTGTCGAGACCAATGATGGTGAGCCTGCCCTTTGCTTTTTCAAGAGCATACTTGGCATGACCGGCACTGCCGAGGGTCCCATCGAGGTAGATGTCGTCCTCATGGATGTCGAGGCCTTCTATCGACTCGTGTAAAAGAACAGAGGTATGGAGCATGGCTTAAAAAATTCCAGTTCCACCCAATTTTTCCGCTAGCTTGTCGGCCTTCGCCTCAATCTCCTTGCGGTATGCTTCCCATTTTTCTTCATCCCAGATTTCTGCGCGATCCCTGACGCCGACAATGACGACTTTGCGTCCAAGCTTGGCGCGGCTCACGAGATACTCGGGAAGAAGCATGCGACCGAGAGCATCAACATCTATTTCGACTGCTCCTCCAAGGAGGTAGCGGTTGAAACTTCGGCTATCGGCTGAGAGCATCGCAGAATCTGGAGACGAGAGTCGTTCCGTAATCGATTCCCACGATTTCACCGTGAAGATGAAAAGGCAGGAATCCAATCCGGAAGTGACAACAACCTTCTTTCCTGTTTCCCGGCGGAACTTGGCCGGGAGAGAAAGACGGTTCTTATCGTCGATCACGTGCCTGTATTCTCCGATAAGCATAGGTAGTGGGTATACTGGTACATTTTCTTTACCACTTTATCCCACTTGATAGTATTATATACCACTTCCCTCTTTTTATAAAAATTTAATCTGTGGATAAAGGGTGGATAAGGGCTGAATTAGTTGATTCAGATATCATTGAACTCATACTGGTAGATCCTATTGACTGTATGGGTGAGTCTGCTAGACTTAAAGTAAGAAAAAGCCTTTAGGCCGTGGTTCATATACCACAACTTGGTCGGGGTTTTTTCGTTTACAAACGGTCACTAGATATTTTCCGGAAAGATAGAAATCAAGTGTTTTTCTCCGGTCTTAAGATTTTCGGCTATTTGGACATAAAAAATTTCCTCTTCCACCGTCATACCTGAAAAACGATGGAGTTTCTCTGTTCTTTTGTTGGGGTTAATTTTTGTGATGGACGGGATTCTATTATTTTTTATCAGATCCAAAGCACATGCGTAGTATCTGAGTCTTCTTCTTCTATCCTGCCAATTTTTTTCTTGTATATGGTGCCAGAAGAAATCCAAGAAGACCTTCTCTTTATTGAAATACGCGGCTCGAATGTGTGCTCTTCTTTTCGTCTTTGAAGATATCTGCTTGTATAGGGCAAAGGCCTGCTTGAAGATAGTTTCATCCTCACCTCCTTTGATTTTCTTAATCCTTGTCTGATATATCTTATCCCCCATCCCTCCACCCTAGCAAACCGAGATGAAATTTTGATAAAGAAAAGTTAAAATTTTGATAAAATTTGAGTTACACAACAGAAAAAGCCCTTGCAGGAAGAGCTTCTTTCGTTATCTAACGAAGAAAAAGGGTTCGACTATCCCCTCGGCTTCATGAGTGGAAACATTTGCAGTTCACGAAGTGGTTTGTCTGCAAGAAAGGCGAAGAGTCGCTCCCCGAAGCCGAAGCCGCAGGTAGGGGGCATGCCATGCTCAAGCATTTCAACAAATTCATGATCGGACATCATTGCTTCGGTGTCACCGGAATCTATAAGCCTCTTCTGTTCGTTAAAGCGCGCAAGCTGATCGATAGGATCATTAAGTTCAGAATAGCCTCGTCCAATCTCGCTTCCTGCAAGGATAGGCTGGAACATCTGCACAACACCCGTACCCGGTATGCTTTTTGCAAGGGGTGCCACAAGCAGAGGGTGGTTAATGAGGAAAGCTGGGCCGGCAATATTCTTTCTGCAGTATTTCCAAATTGCATCGGTGAGGCGTTCCTTGTTTGTACCCTCATACTTCACCTCAAGCTCATCGAGTTTCTTGGCAATTTCTTTTTCCGAAGCAGTAGCTATATCGATTCCCGTTTGCTTTTTGATTTCTGCAGCGTAATCGATCTTCACCCATTCCTCAGCAAGGTCAAACGTATGTCCACGTGTCGTAAATTTCGTTGTACCGAAGACTTCCTGTGCAATCTTTCTATACATTGCTTTCACGAGCTCCATTCCATCCTCGTAGTCGGCAAATGACCAGTAGAATTCCATGTTGGTGAACTCCTGGGTATGGTCCGGACTCGATCCCTCATTGCGATATACCCTTCCGATTTCAAACGTCTTTGGATACCCTGCAGCCATGAGCCTCTTCTGCCAGAGTTCGCCGACTGAAATACGTAGATACACATCGAGGTCGTAGTCGTTGTGATGCGTCTTGAAAGGCGTCGCCTCAGCACCTCCCGTTGTAAGCTCGAGTGTAGGGGTTTCGACCTCGAGGAAGCCCTGCGACTTCAAAAATTCGCGAGTCACGTCCCAGAACTTAGCCTTCTTTATGAAAACCTCATGAAGTTCCTCGTTCATGAGGAGGTCGAGGTAGCGCTTGCGATAGCGCTCATCAGTATCCTGTATTCCATGCCATTTTTCGGGTAGAGGTAGGAGAGTCTTCGCAGCAATCGTCCAGCTCTTCACGAGAAGGCTCGGCTCCCCTCTTTCCGTCGTGAAGAAGGTGCCGGTAACGGAAATGAAGTCACCAATATCAACCGCATCGGTAAATAGGTTGAAGAGTTTCTCATCAAGAACGTCTTTTTTGAAAACAGCCTGGAATTTTCCACGACCATCGTAGAGAACGACGAAAAGAATTGCGCCTTGGCCGCGAATTGCGAGAATTCTTCCTGCAAGGGAAACTTCCTTGCTGGCTTTCGCATATTCCTCGAAATTGCCTCTTGCATCCTTCAAGCAGAAAGTTCGCGGTACCCTGCTTGGATACGGATCCATACCAGCTTCTTTGAGAAGCCCGAGCTTGTGGAGGCGTGTTGTTCGAAGTTCTTCGAGTGACGCCATGATAAGTTATTCTATGCTAATCACCGTATACGATGCAGAACCCTTGGGGGTAACAACGCTGAATGTATCTCCTTTTTTCTTTCCGAGAAGAGCAGAACCAAACGGGGAAAGGTTGGAGACCTTGCCCTGAGCCATATCCGCTTCTTCAGATCCGACAATCTTGAAGATTTTTTGATCCTTTTCACCAGCCTTCTGCACTTTCACTGTTGAACCGACAGTTGCGATGTCTCCATGCTGGTCGTCGAGGATGACCGCTGTCTTGATGAGATTTTCAAGGTGATTGATGCGGTCCTCCACCTCAGCCTGCTCTTGGCGCGCTTCGTGGTATTCGGCATTTTCAGAAAGATCTCCGAGCTTCTTTGCATACTCAAGATTTTCAGCAACTGTCTTGCGTCGCTCGGTTCTGAGAAAGTCGAGTTCTTTTTTGAACTCCTGCATTTTTTCTTTTGTAAGATACTGACGTGTCTCGCTCATGGTGGTGGTCATTAGAAGTTAATTATGCCGGATAAAAATATATGATGTGGAGGATAATACCATATTTATGGTTGAGTTGCAAAGTATTCCGGCGTGCTTGAACTCATCCAATCAGCCACCTCCCTCATCACCGCAGCAGCACCGATGAGGTTGTGTACCGATCCCTTTTCCATCACAACTGCAAACGCGTATCGGGGAGTACGATACGGAAAAAATCCCGTGATCCATGAGTTCACATTCGCCTTCTCCACTCCAAGCTCGGCTGTTCCAGTCTTTGTTGCGAATTCGACGTAGGGGACGTTGAGAGCCTTTCCTGTTCCTGTCGTTGCTCCAATTCTCATTCCCTCATGGATGATGGTGTAGTAATTTTGCGGAATATCGAGTGTGCGGACCACAGGGCCATGCACACCCTTCAACACCGAAGGATCGCGGAGAGTTCCCTTTGTGGCAATTGCGGTCATGGCCCGTGCAATCTGGATTGGAGAAGTCTGGAATCCATACTGGCCAATGGAGGTGTGGTACGTATTTCCAAGCCTCCATGATTCACCATTGAATGTTTTTTTCTTCCACTCAGGCGAAGGAACGACACCTGCAGCTCCGCTGAAAAAAGAATTCTTGATCGATTGCCCGAAACCGAACATTTCCATATACCTCACTATCGTAGCAATACCAAGCCCCTTCTGATCCTTGTATCCCCCTCCGATGTTGTAGAAATAAACGTCAGACGACATGGCCAGGGCCTGTCTCATATCCACCCATCCGAGCGCTTTCCAATCGCGAAAAACGGTCGAGAGAGTCGGGTCATATTCGTTGGGAATCGAGATGGAACCGGTACTCTCGATTTTTTTCAAAGGATCAATAATTTTTTCATTGAGAGCGGCCAGAGCCATGTATGGCTTCACGATGGAGCCCGGTGCATAGAGGCCATCTACAGCTCGGTCGAGGAACGGTTTGTTCTTGCTATTGAGAAGTGCTTTGACTTTCGCCACATCAGTCTTCGATGACATGACTTCAGAGTCGTATTCTGGGTAACTTGTCATGGCAATGACTTCGCCTGTATTCACATCCATGATGACGCCGGCGCCTCCGGCAAAGCCCACCTGTGTTGCAACATTCTTTATGGCGTTATACATAGCAGACTGGACACGTGAATCGATAGATAGTGTCAGGCTTTTGCCCTGTTCCGGCGGCTTCACAATATTTTCTGATTGGACTCTCCCTCGCACATCGACTTCGATGAGTCGCAGACCGTTTTGCCCCTGCAATTCCTGGTTAAAATACTTTTCAGCCCCATCGACTCCGACGAAATCCTCCTGGTAGTAGAAGCCGGCACTGTCCTTTGAAGGATACTGGACATATCCCACAACATGGGCAAGGCCAGGACTCGCGGAAAATTTTCTCACGGGAATCGCCGGATCGGTACCAGGAGAGTTCCAGGCAAGTTCAACTCCGTTCCTATCATACAGAACCCCGCGTGATGCGAAGATGGGCGTGTGGCGAAGGCGGTTATTCTCGCTTCGTGTTGCATAAATTTCCCCGTCCTTTATCTGGAGCGTCCATGCCCGTGCGAGGTATGTCCCCATAATGAGAAGGAAGAAAACGAGAATGAGGCTCAGGCTCACCTTTGAGATCGGCTTGTCGAGCCTGCCCTCGAACTGGTCCATGTCGAATTGCGGCAGGTTGTGGGAGTCCATGAATATTTCATCAGGATCTATTTCGATATTTTTCTTTTTCGAAAGAAATCTGTTGTTGAACATGAAGTAAATTAGTTATACACGAGCAGCTTTTTCCTTAGGAAAAATGCAATGATGAAAAGAAAAGCGGATGATACCGTGAAGACATATGGGAAATTGTGGAATTGGGCAAGCGGCAATCCATAGAGGGCGTCATAAGCAACTCCTGCGATAATTATTTCATAGTACGAAGGAAAAAGAAAAAGGAAGATGATGGCAAAACTCCACGTGAGCCACCATGGTCCCCAGATGACGGAGGCAATCATGGCGAGACCGGCAATACCTCTCATGCTGCGGTTATTAATTCTCATGTGATTTCACATTTACAAGCACCCACTTCATCTCATACATGTTGAATGGCTGTCGGAAAAGAACTTTGGAAAACGGTTCGCTCGGGTCTGAAGCAATAGCTTCCACTGTAGCGGTAAAGGAATCAGTGAGACTTGGAATATGTACTGCATCCCCCGGCACGATCTTGGTGTCACGCGGCAGCGAAGCCTCAAAGTATCCTCCGCCCCTTCCAACAGCTGTTGTTTCAATATTCGAAGGACCGATTGAGACAGTGAATTTTTCTCCAGAAGAAGAATAGAGGCGGACTTTCGAGGTATCATTCATCACCTCAGCGATCTCTCCAATAGGAATATTTCCAAGAGCATAGACTTTGTTTCCCTTCGCCACACCCTCCTTCTCACCCACATCGAGGATGAAAATATCATATGCAGAAAAAGGAGGTTTCTTGAGCACTGTGGCGAGAAGTGGCGCGCCGATAGGTGAACGGCGGAGGAGATCTTTCAATTCATCATTTTCTTTTTGAACTGCGTTCATCCGTGCCGAAAGCGCGGATGCTTCGGAGTATGCTTTTCGAAACTCCTCAACTGACGCCCCTTTCCAGAACGGACTCACGAGCATCGTGAAAAATGACGGGAGTGCCCTAGGAAAAAAAATATAGAAGACGGCGAGAACCATGAGAAGCCAGGCCATAATACGAAGTGGTCTCCTTTCGGAATCAGGCCGACGATGGTTACTTCTGAGTACGTAGTTCATCTTCATTTTGAATGAGCACATCCTGGTACTTATCGATATCCTCGAGAATAATACCTGTGCCACGTGCAATCGCAGTCAGAGGATCTTCGGCGATGTATACTGGAATCTTGAGAGAAGAGGAGAGCAGCTCGTCGAGACCTTTGATGAGCGCACCGCCGCCAACAAGATGGACACCACGATGCATGACATCGGCCAGAATTTCTGGAGGAGTGGTCTCAAGGACTTCCTTTGCGGCTTCGATGAGGCTGTCGACAGAACCTGAGATGGCCTCACGAATATCAGAATCAGTAATGACGACTTCCCGCGGAAGACCTGTGATGAGATCACGTCCGCGGATCGTTGTCTCGAGAGGTTCTCCGGGAACGACCGCCCCCGTGGCTATCTTTATGTATTCCGCTGTTTTTTCTCCGACAAGTATTTTAAATTCATTGCGGATATACGACATGATATCGCTATTGAGCTTGTCTCCAGCTATTTTCAAGTTTTTGGATCGCACAATACCTCCCATCGAGATGATGGCGATGTCCGTGGTACCTCCACCAATATCGATGACCATGTTGCCGATGGGATCATGGATGGGCATGCGGATGCCGATTGCACCAGCCATAGGTTCTTCAACTATGTACACTTCGCGAGCCCCGGCGTTTCGTGTGGCGTCTCGCACTGCACGAACTTCCACGTTTGTGACTCCCGAAGGAACGCCGACAACAACACGCGGTCCCAACATCTTTTTTGAATACATTTCTGCCTTCTTTATGAGGTACGCAATCATCTCCTCGGTCACCTCGAAGTCTGAAATGACTCCGTCAACGAGTGGTCGAACAACAGCAACATGCTCTGGAGTTCTTCCGAGCATGTTCTTTGCCTCAGTTCCTACGGCAATGACGCGTCCAGTCTTCTGGTTTACAGCCACCACAGACGGTTCGTTCACAACAATACCGTGCCCGTGGACATATACGAGGGTATTGGCAGTTCCAAGATCAATACCGATGTCATTCGAGAGATAGCTGTATATTCTTTCCTTGAGGTTTTTGTGAGCATCTTTTGCGGCCATAGGTATCCATACAGTACCACACTGGAAAGAAAAAAACAGTCGACAGGAGGCTGGTTATTCTGCTCTAAATTTATCTACAAATTCCGTAATGGAAACCTTCTGCACTTCCCCACTTTTCCTGTCTTTGACTTCGAGTATGTCCTCAGCCATAGTCTTCTCGCTCACGACAATTCGGACCGGTATGCCTATGAGGTCGCTGTCAGCAAACTTTTCACCCGCACGGAGATCGCGATCATCGTAGAGAGTTTCGATTCCCTTGCCAAGGAGGGTTTGGTATAGGTTCTCGGCTGCGGCTGCAACTTTTCCTCCCTTATCAGGAAGAGCAATAAGGTGAACCTGGAATGGAGCGACGGACATGGGCCAGACAAGACCCTTGTCATCGGAGTATGTTTCAGTGATGGTTCCCATCAACCGACTTATACCTATTCCATATGATCCCATGACGACAGATTTCTTCTCTCCTCTTTCATCGAGATACGAGAGACCGAGAGCGTCAGAAAATCGAGTACCGAGTGAAAAAATATTGCCCACCTCCACCGCTTTCTTCTCCACAAGTGCAGATTTGTCGAGTCCGAGATCTGCGAGCACCCCGTCGTTAAAAACTTCTTTGTTCACAGCGATTTTTTTCTTCTCATCAACAAAAACAATATCTTCTCCTGCCTCCGAAAGTGTTTGAAACTCGTGAGAATATTTTGCAAATGATCCGCCGGAGGCAAATGTCATGTATGTACGCTCACCAAGACCGACTCTGTTAAATATATTTACATATGCCTGCTTCACCTTTTCATAGAAGGCATCGTGAGTTACAGCATCGGGTGAAAAGGAATAGAGGTCCTTCATGAGGAACTCCCGGCCACGCATGATGCCGCTCTTTGCTCGCTGCTCATTTCGAAATTTGGTCTGGAATTGGTATGCGTATACAGGAAGATCCCGGAATGACTTTACATGTTCCGCAATAATGGCAGTGAGGGGCTCTTCGTGGGTGAAGCCTAGCCCGAGCTCTGCATCATTTTTCAGTTTCGTTTTAAACCAGTTGTCCACTATCGCATCATCCCATCTGCCCGTCACTTCCCATAGTTTTTTGTCCTGCAGGGCAGGCAAGAAAAGTTCTTGTCCCCCGATAGTATCCATCTCCGTGCGAACCACCTCCTCTATTTTCCTCATCACTCGCAGGCCGAGAGGCAAGAACGAGTATACGCCCGCCATCTCCTTATGAACAAATCCTGCACGTATGAGGAGTGCTGCATTTTTCGATACCTCATCCTTTGGAGCTTCTTTGCGGGTTTTCGTAAAAAGTTGTGACTGCTTCATGGCAATATCGTACCCCACTATCCCCTATTTCACAAATATCTTCACAATATCCTTGTACGTCACGACAACCATGAGGAAGATGAGGAGGGCGAAGCCGACAGCGTTGAAAGCATTTGCAACCACAGGCTTGATTGGTCGGCGGATGATCGATTCGATGAGTACGAATAGCAATCGACCCCCATCGAGAGCTGGAAATGGTACGAGGTTGAGCACCCCGAGGTTAATGGAGATGAGTGCTGTGAACATCATGAGATAGGTGAAGCCGAGGGTTGCCGCATCACTCACCATTCCCGCAATGCCGACCGGACCGGTGACTGAGGAGAGTTTCGAAGATCCTGTGAAAATTCCAGCAACAATATCATAGATACCAAGAGTGATTTCTTTCATCATATGCAGCGTGAAGCGCGTACCCTCGAAGAGTGCAAGATGAATTGGTAGTTGCAGTGTCGCCACCTTGTCCATGGAAATCCCAATAGCATGCTTTCCTGGGACAATTCCTTCTTTCGCAACTACAGTTTTTTCCATCGATACGCCTCCGCGTGTATACTTCAGAAAAAATCCCATGCTTCGGCTGTCAGCAATGGCGCCCTGGACGGCTTCGACAGAAGAATATCCAAGTATCCTGTCCCCCGGCTTGAGGCCCGCAAGTTCTGCCGGTGCGCCAGGCTCGACGTAGGTGATGGCAATATGAGGATTCTCCATGCGATTCGCGTACTGCGGATAGCTCTCGGTCGAAGCGGGTACTCCGAACATGAAAGCGACAGAGATGAGGATGAGGGCGAAAACAAAGTTGAAAACAACTCCGGCAACGAGGACTATGGCCTGCTGCCACCTCGGCTTGTTTGCAAAGCTTCGCTTGCTATGCGGTCCGCTGAGAGATTCATCATCGGGATTTTCTCCAAAAATCTTCACATATCCTCCGAAAGGTACAAGATTCAGTGAGTATGTTGTCTCGCCCTTCTTCTTGTGCCACAGACGATATCCGAACCCGAGTGCGAACTCATCCACTCGGATTCCGCAGGCACGGGCAGCAAGAAAATGCCCGAGTTCATGCACGAAGATGAGGAGTGCGAGGACTATGAGGAATAGGATAAGGGTCATGACGTGCTAGTTCAATATCTCTTTCTCTTTTTTAGCATAGAGTTCGTCCAGCCTCTTGTTAGCTTCATCGACAAGCTTCTGTGCCTCGTTCTTGTGGCGGAATACATCATCCTTGCCGAGGTCGCCGTTCTTTTCTTTTGTCTGGAGCTCCTTCATCACGTCATCGCGACTCATGCGGACACGCTTCTTTCCCTCTTCGAGGCGATCTTTCGCAATTCTCACAATCTCCTTTCTTCGATCCTCTGTCAGTTCAGGGAAATTCACACGGAGACCTTTGTCATCTACCGAAACGGAAACGCCGAGGTTGGCGAGAGTGATTGCTTTTTCGACATCCTTGACCTGGGACTGGTCCCATGGAGTTATACGAATGGTTCGAGCACCTTCAGTTGCCACGCCTGCCACTTGCGAGAGAGGAACTGGAGAACCATATGATTCGACACGTACGCCATCGAGCAATGCCGGATTTGCTTGTCCTGTGCGTATTCCCGAAAATTCTTTCTTGAGCCACTCTTCAGCTGATGCAATTGATTTTTTGAATTTTGAAAAGTCGTATGCCATGCATCTAGTATATCGTATCCAGGGGGAAAAGGGAATAAAAAAAGAGCCTAGCGACGTGCCTAGGCCCTAATTAGAACTGGGGTATTTCCCCGGATCACGCTCCTTTCTCCCCGTGCAGGGGTCGGACGAAACGGACCACACGGAACACTTACAAAAACAGTATACAAAATAATTATTTTTTCTACAAGATGTTAACAACTCAACGCGACAAATTCCAAGAGCTGCTTCACCGAAGGCGACCGGTCCTGCATGTAGTCGCGAGCCTTGAGGATAGCATTGAGTGCTTTTTTGTTCTTTTCTGAACCGTTTTGAGCGAGTATCAACTCGAGTTGTCCAAGAAACTCCACAGCTTCGCTCTTTTCAGCCTCCTCTTCGCTGATTCTCTTTGCAATATCGTCAACGTATGCAATTTTGTCTTTAGTGGAAAGTTTTAAAAACTTTTTTGCCTCTGTGAGTCCATCTCCATCCTCTCTTTTCTCCACTAGTATGTGAAGGCGCGATCGAAGAGTTGGCAAGAGGATTGTGGTGGAAGGAATGAGAATGAAAAAGTGTGTGGACTCATGCGGCTCCTCGAAAATCTTGAGCAGCGAGTTCTGCGCCTCGTGCGTAATGCCATTGCATTCAATGATGAAAACTCTCTTGCTTCCAGCAATGAATGATTTTGATGCATGGATTTCCTTTATACGGCGGCTCTCGTCGATTCCGAGCGTCTCATATTTTTCATGAAAAAAATCAGGATTGGCCTTGGTCTGAATCTTGTGTGTGTTTTCCAGATGATCAAGGAGATCGTGGACTTTCACACTCGCCAAGCAGTATGCATGGTGGGTCATGTCGATGAGTGCCTTTAGGTTATGCATATCCTTAATATAACATTTTGACAAAAGAAAAGCCTCACAAGATGAGCTCGTGAAAGCTTTTCCTTGTGAAGCGAACTATTTTTTTGCCACCACATACGGTTCATGGTGACCGCCAGCCGGTGTCCCATGATATACCCAGTGCACATCGACCACATCACCCTTTTTGAACGCATGAGATTCAGTAAGCAATACAGCTCGAGAATTGGTGCGATTCCCCTCAATGACTTTTACATCAGCGACGACAATTGTGACACCATTTGGCATACGCCTCAGTGTATGGATGTCATGAATAATGCCCTCTTCGGTTCTTAGGTACCTCATCATGTCGGGACCGATGCTCAACACCATTTCTTTTGTAGAGATCGGATTTGGTTCGAACTTATCACCATGCTTTCCATTGTATATGATCAAGCCGCCAAGAACGGCGCAGATTATGATGAGCAGGTCAACCAGAAGCAATTTTCTTGAATAGGTCCTTTGGTTTTCCATATTTAAATCTCCTTCAAAACAAGTTGGTTAATCGGGGACTTGCCGCCCTTAGTCCACAGAGGACATGTCAAAGTACTGTTTTTAAACTATATCACATATAGAGTTTTCGTCAATCCTCCTCCCCTACCTCTTGCTTATAATACTCTTCTTGTATGTGTCGAGGTGTTCGAGTGCGATTCCCGTGCCCTTGGCAACACAGTAGAGGGCGTCGTCGGCAAGCTTTGCCTTCACACCCGTGCGGCGGAAAACCAGTTCGGGAAAATTACGGAGCATGGAAGTTCCCCCGGTCATGATGATGCCGTGGTCGATAATATCCGAAGCGAGCTCTGGCGGAGTCTCCTGGAGCACGTCCTTCATCGCCTTCACCATATCGCGAAGCTCCTTGCTTATGGCTTTCACAACTTCATTTGTCTTGAGCTCGGTAGAGCGTGGAAGACCTGTGATGAAGTCTCTTCCTTTAATCATCATTGAAAGTTCTTGTTCGAGGGGAATAGCCGATCCAATATTTATCTTTATATCCTCCGCTGTCTTGTCCCCGATCGCAAGATTGAATGTCTTCTTGATATAGTCCGCAATTGCCGCATCAACCCGGTTACCAGCGCACTTCACTGAAGTGGAAGCTACGATTCCACCGAGAGAGATCACAGCCACATCTGTTGTTCCTCCACCAATGTCGACAACCATATGACCGCGAGCCTCGTGAATGGGAATGCCAGCACCGATGGCGGCAAGAATTGGTTCCTTAACGACATAGGCATTTCGCGCTCCAGCACGGACAGCTGCTTCAATGACTGCGCGCCGTTCTGTTGAAGTGATGCCGGCTGGGACAGAGACCATCACCTCAGGTTTAAAAATATTCCAGGTGCCGAGTGCCTTGTCGATGAAATAGCGAAGCATGGCCTCAGTGACACGGTAGTCGGCAATGACTCCGTCACGCATTGGCTTGTATGCAATGATGGTATCGGGTGTACGACCGACCATCTCCTTGGCCTCGACTCCGACTGCGAGAATCTTCTTGCTCTGCTCTGCAATTGCAACAACGGAAGGCTCATTGAGAACAATTCCCTTACCCGGCATGAAAACGAGAGTATTGGCTGTTCCAAGATCAATGCCTAGTTTTTGATTGAAGAATGACATGTGTGTGAATCATATGCTTATTTCTCCTATTTTTCAACTTGCAATATGCATAGCGTATATGCTATACTATCACCATCATGCTAAAAACCAAAACACCACACAATCCCCTTGCAAACCTTGGCTCCATTATTACCAAGATCAGAGAGGACCAGAGAATGACACAGACGGACTTAGCGAAGAAACTCGGCACCACCCAGAGCGTCATTGCGCGCATTGAGAAGGGCGAGCAGAACCTCAGTACTGAGACACTGTCTAAGCTGAGCGAAGCCCTTGACCACCCGATAGTTACCTTTGCCCCTCAGGGTACAGTTAATTTTCGTATTGAAGGCGGCCGCAAGCTTTCTGGAAAAATAAAGGTCAGAACCTCGAAGAATGGAACAGTGGGTGTGATGTGTGCGGCACTTTTGAACAAAGGGACGACGACGATAAAGAATGCGCCGAAGATCGAGGAGGTATTTCGCATCCAGGAAGTTCTTGAGAGCATTGGAGTCCGTGTTGAATGGAAAGGAAATGATCTCATCATTGCTCCACCAAAGAAGATCTCCATGGAAAAAATCGATAAGGAAAACGCTGCGAAGACACGGAGCGCCATCATGCTCATGGGTCCTCTCGTTCATGAATTCAAGAAATTCAATCTTCCCCAGGCCGGAGGCTGTCGTCTCGGTTCGCGTACAGTGAAGCCATACTTTTATGCGCTTGAGAGGTTGGGGGTAACTATAGCTACCAAGTCCGATCACTATGAAATCTCCCACACCAACCTCAGTCCTGGCGAGGTGATCATGTACGAATCTGGAGACACTGCCACTGAAACTGTTTTGACTGCGGCAGCACGCATTCCTGGTACGACAGTCATAAAGTTCGCCTCTCCCAACTACCAGGTTCAGGACGTCTGTTTCTATCTCAAGACGCTCGGGGTTAAAATAGAGGGAATCGGAACCTCGACTCTCACGGTTCACGGAAAACAGGATATTGATGTGAATGCCGAATACACCGTGACTGAAGATCCCATCGAAGCCATGTCGCTTATCGCCGCAGCCATTGTCACAAAATCTTCCATCATCATTGAGCGATGTGCGATTGGCTTTCTTGAGCTTGAGCTTTTCAAACTTGAAAAGATGGGTTTCAAGTACAGGATTCTCAAGCGGTACAAGGCAGGCAATGGCATTGCAGAACTTGCTGATATCCAAACCTTTCCCTCCGAACTAACAGCTCTCGAAGAGCATATTCACGCTATGCACCCGGGTATCAACATGGACAATCTTCCCTTCTTTGCCGTTATCGCTACCCAGGCGAAGGGACAGACGTTCATTCACGACTGGAGCTTTGAAGAACGTGCTATTTACTACAAGGAGCTCGACAAGCTCCGTGCTGAAACCATTCTCGCAGATCCGCATCGCTTCTACATCAAGGGTCCAACGAAACTCAAGGCAACAGAAATTGTCTGTCCTCCGGCTCTCCGCCCATCTGTCATCATTCTCATTGCCATGCTCGCTGCAGAAGGAACGTCAGTCTTGAGAAATGTATACAACATCAACCGCGGATACGAGGATCTTGCAGAACGCCTCAATTCTATTGGAGCAAAAATCCAGACTTTTAGAGATTTGTAGAAAAGTAAAAAAAGAGTATAAATATAGGATGTTCATCATCGAAGTCATCCCCATCGCCAAGGCTGCCGGCCTCGATTCCCTCTCATACTTCACCTCTCAGGAGGTGCTTCTCGGTGCCATTGTCACCGTACCCCTTCGGAGGAAGATGGTGAAAGGCATTGTCACAGGTGTCCGTCCTGCAGCGGATATGAAGAGTGAGATAAGGAACGCACCCTTTGCGCTCAAGAAACTCGATAAGGTAAAAAGTGCAGAATTCTTCTCAAGGGAATTCATGGCCACTGCCCAAGCCTCCGCCGACTACTACGCCACAAGTATCGGTGCTATCCTCGACATCCTCGTACCCGAATACATTCTAAAAAATATCGGCAAGCTCAAGAGGGCAAAGAAAGCTTCTAAACCACCTTCCGAACTTCCACCGGAAAAATATGTTGTGCAGGGCGACTATGAAGAAAGATATGGAACTTGGAAAAGCCTCATCCGCCAGGAGTTTGCAAAGAAGCGCTCCCTCTTTTTTCTCTACCCGACCATCGAGGAAGCCACGCATGCATTTGGCATTCTCGAGCGCGGTATCGAAGGCTACGCATTCATTCTTCACGGGTCTCTGACACCAAAGAAGATACTGCAGACGTGGAACGAGATCATGCTCGAGGAGCATCCTGTCGTAGTCATTGCGACCGGTGGTTTTCTTTCACTTCCCCGCGAAGACATTGAGACCGTTATCGTCGAGCGCGAGAGCAGCAGATCGTACAAGATTCTTCGCCGTCCATACCTCGATATCCGCCACCTCGCCGAAACACTTGCGGAGAAAAGAAAAATGCGGATATTCTTCGCCGACAGTTTCCTCCGCCTCGAGACCCTCTACCGGCAGGAGGAGGGCGAACTCACCGAAGCCTCCCCGTTTAAGTTCCGATCGCTCTCGACTGCACGCGATGTGCTTGTCGACATGCGCCAGTCCAAGACCCCCAACTCTCCAAGCTTCAAGATCCTGTCAGAAGAAGTTGAAACCCTCATTTCGCGCACCAAAGACGAGAGTGAGCATATGCTCATTCTGGCAACGCGACGAGGCATGGCTCCCTCAACAGTATGCGGAGATTGCCAGAATATCGTTATCTGCAACAACTGCAGTTCTCCCGTAGTTCTCCACAAAAACTATTTCCTCTGCCACCGCTGCGGTGAGCGCCGTTCAACTGAAGAGTTCTGCAAAGTCTGCGGAAGCTGGAAACTGGGAGTAATTGGTATCGGCATCGACCTTGTGGAAGAAAAAATCAAGGACAAGTATCCCATAGTCTCCCTTTTTAAAATTGATTCGGATGCCACACCAGACGAGAAGTCCATACACAAGGTGATCGAAAACTACCGTGCACAACCGGGCAGCATCCTCCTCGGCACGGAGATGATGCTCCAGTACGTCCATGATAAAGTCGAGAGCTCTGCAATCATCTCCCTTGACTCCCTCTTTTCCCTTCCGGATTTCCGTATCCACGAGCGCATCCTTTCCACTCTCATCCGCATGCGTTCACTAACAACGAGAGACTTCGTCGTGCAGACAAGAAAAGCCGATGAAAAGGTTTTCGACTACGGCCTCAAGGGAAACCTCAACGATTTCTATCGCGCAACTATCGAGGAAAGAAAGAAATTCAAGTATCCACCCTTTTCTCTTCTCATCAAGCTAACTCTTGAAGGAAAAAAGGATGAGATTGTGAGGACAATGGAGGAAGTCCAGACGCTCCTCGAGCCTCTCGAAGTCGACGTCTTCCCTGCTTTCACGCACACGGTGAAAGGCAATCATGTGCTTCACGCGCTTATACGGCTCGATACAGAGAAATGGGTGGACGAGGAGCTCTGCGCCAAGCTCCGAACATTGCCTCCGTCAGTTACGGTAAAGGTTGATCCTGAGACACTGCTGTAGCCGTCTGCCCTTTTTGGATGTTCACATAGAGAACAGTAAAGAGGACAATGAGAGAGATGGATGATAGCGCGGGGAAACCGACAAGGACAGAAAGAACATGGAGTATAACAATCGACGTTACCGCATAGAGTCCCAGCTTGTACACCTGACCAAACTCGAAGGGTGTTTTTTGAATTTTGAGGATTACCCATACAACAAATGATGCAATGAGATTGAGGAAAAGATGTGAGGCGGACAGAACGATGAAGTTCAGAAGTATACCTATTATGAGGATAGCCAGGACAATGAAGAAGATCATTGTGGGGGTGAAGAAGGACAAAATATCGGTCGACCACTTCGTGAGCTGGGTCCTGTCAATCACTGCATCTGGAAAAGATTCCAAGGGTTGGATAGTGATCTGTCCATTCTCCTTTTTCCCAATGAGCTGTTCCTTCGTGAGGAGAATAAAGGTATCGCTTTTTTCAAAAAGGTCGGGGGTGAATGCAGCCTTCGTGTCTATGACGACAAAGTTAGCGGGGTGTGGGCCAACATCATTCTTTCCCGGTTGGAAAGGGATGGAGTACGGTTCGGGGACATTCGTGCTGAGTATGCCATTTTTGAGAGTCAGTTGGAGTTCTGCTGGAAACTTGTTGATTAGAGTCTGAATATTTTTCTGGGAAAATACGGCTGTCACCATAGGAATGGCGAAAAGAGCCATGATAATGACTACGATAACTGCCTGGATTACCTTGAGCTTGCAGAAGTATGCGACTGCTTTTTTAGCAGAACCGTTCTTTTCTGCTTGATAGAATGCCGGGTTGTAAATACTGTCCTGTATGGTGGTAAATAGTTTCATGCCGATACTATACCACATATTCCTGATTTTGCTCGACAAAGGACCAAAATATCCGTATAGTATCTGCATGCCTACCATACTTCAACAGCAGGATCCCGTACTCCGCAAAAAATCAAAGGAGGTAGATCTCTCGGAAATCACTTCGCCAGAAATCAAGAATATCATCACCGAGATGAAGGCTGCACTTGCAACGCAGAATGATGGTATTGCAATCGCTGCGCCACAGATCGGATACTCGCTCCGCATCTTTCTCGTATCTGGATCTGTACTCAAGCTCGCCGACAAGAAGTACAAGGATGACGAGAGTGACATGATTTTCATCAACCCCGTCATCTCCAAGCTCTCCCGTGAAAAGCAGGAGGTGGAAGAGGGTTGTCTTTCGATACGATGGAAATACGGAATGATCAAGCGAGCAATGAAAGTCTCAATCGAGGCGTATGATGAACATGGCAAGCTCGTGAAGCGTGGTGCAAGTGGTCTTCTTGCACAAGTCTTCCAGCACGAGTGCGACCATCTTGACGGAGTGCTCTTCATCGACAAGGCACACGATATAAAGGAGGTACCTCCAGAAAAACATGTCACCACAGGATAATGCAAAAATACATATTGGATTTTGGGGAGGCCACCCCTATTCCCTCATTGTTCTGGAAAAGCTCAAGGCTGCTGGCTTTACCCTTTCCTTTATTGCAACTTCCCCCGACCAACCCAAGGGCAGGAATCTCGTCCTCACTCCTCCTCCGGCAAAACTCTGGGGCATTGACCACGGTGTTCCTGTCCTTCAACCTGAGACTCTGAAGGATCCTGCTTTTGTTGAAGCCCTCAGCCATTTCAACTGCGATGTTTTCATTGTCATGGCATACGGGAAGATACTGCCCGAAAATATTCTCAACCTTCCTCGTGGAAAGTCACTCAACATCCATCCTTCTCTTCTTCCCAAGTACCGTGGATCCTGCCCTATCGAGTCCGCCATTCTTGCAGATGACAAAGCTGCGGGGGTCACGATCATACTCATGGACAAAGAGATGGACCATGGTCCCATCGTTGCACAGCAGAAAGTTGTGGTACAGGAGTGGCCACCTTTTGCACAGGAACTCGGAGAAAGGCTTGTCGCTGTTGGTGCAGATCTTCTCGTTTCAACGCTTCCTGAATGGATGGCAGGAAAGATCACCCCACAGGAACAGGATCATGCACGGGCAACGTACACAAAGAAGATTCAAAAGGAAGACGGTCTCATAGATCTCAACGCCAACCCATACACCAACTACCTCAAATACAAAGCATACAAAGGATGGCCTTCTGTATACTTCTTTGAAGGAAACTCACGGGTGAAAATCACCCAGGCCTCATACAGAGACGGCAAGTTTGTCATTGAAAAAGTGATTAGGGAAGGCAAACCAGAGTCTGCATACTAGCCCCGGAGCCCTTTGAGAAGATTCTTGATCTTTGCACCGCCTCGTCGGATGAGCGAGAGCCTCCTTCCCTTGTTCGAACGAACTTCACGGAGCATTTCATCTCGTACCATGTCGATGGCCTTGTATAGGTCTGGTTCTTCGGCACTGGCATAGAGATTCTTGTCCTTGCCGGTGATGTGTATTTCAGCACGGAAAATGTCTCCGTTTTTGTGGTGGATTGTCGTACGTCCTAGCTCAACATCGCATTGCACAGCCGGATCGCTTTCGAGAAGCTGTTGGATCGCCTCCAGGCGCTTGGAGACATAGTCTGATATTGCTTCTGTGAGGGTGATGTTGAGGGTCTTGATGTTGATATTCATGTCCGTATTATACCGTAATTCTTCACATTTAGTTACAGATCTGCTATCATTGCCATGTTCTTTCACAAGAAGAAACATTCCGGTGTAGCTCAGAGGTAGAGCAATCGCCTGTAGACGTGTTGTAATATGCAACAAACTCAGCAGCTTCCAAAAGAAATTTTGGTTGAAAAACGAGGTGAATTCGGTGAAACCCAGATATTGGGCAATACCGAGCCAAGCGAACAGCTAAACACTGTTTGAAGGTGTAGAGACTATCCTTTTAAAGGAGTACTTCTCATTATGAAAATAGTGAGCGGGAAGCCCCTCGCCCCTACAAGCACGATACACACAAAAAGGCTTATGGAGATGATATAGTCCGTACCATTAGTAATAATGGAGGATACGTAAGCGATTGGTCGCAGGTTCGATCCCTGCCGCCGGAGCCAGATAAGACGATCAGATTCATTCTGGTCGTTTTGTTTTGTATTAGAGCCACTTTTCTCTGGTTCGAAAGTAGAATTGAGCTGTGGCACCCATTCAGTAAGAAATTCGAACGCTAAAGTGTAATTTGGCTTGATGCCATCAGCGTTTAATTCGAGGTTCGAAAATGCATAACTCAAAAGCATTCTCTTCTCATCTGTGGTGGCTTTTGGACTTTGGTAAATCTTCTGTGCCTTTGAAGCCAGTTCATGTATTGCAAATCCAGCTTCATAGTATGCAGTTCTCTCCTCACTCATCTTCTGTAGAGCGTTGAGTAGGCTGGCCTTCTCTTTTGTTGCTTCATTGATTATCTTTTCACACAGCACAGGATCCATCTCTCCATCAAGCTTGTCGATATACGCCCTCTCAATCCGCTGGTCAGCTCTCTGAACAAGTCGATTGAGGTCTTCTCTTTTCTTCGTATGTGTTGCCACTTCATCCTTATGGCTTTCTTTGAGAGCTTTTTCCAACCACTTCAGTACTTTCTCACTCTTCGGAGCAACTTGATCGAACAAGGGAAATAGTTGAGCCTCTACAGCCTCTTGTCTTATCCATTTTTTCTGACTGCACTGCTTGTAGTGATTACAGTGTCCATACCAATGACCTTTTTGTATTTCCCAAGTCACTGTACCTTGGCACTCACCGCACTTCATCTTTGCCTTGAATACAGGGTTATGTTTTCGAAACTGAGGAGCTGTGAGCTTTCGATTCAATAGTGACTGCACTCTGTCATACAGTTCCTTTGAAATAATGGGCTGCTGGCTTCCTTTTTCTTGAATCACATCATTCCACCTGATAGCACCGTAGTAAAAGGGCTCGGTAAGCAGGTCATACATTCTGCTCTTACCAACTTTTTTACCAACATTACTTCTGAGTCCTTTCTTGTACATCACATCAACCAAAGAGTGCGTTGAGTAATTTCCCGTGGAGTACAATTCGTACATCTCCTGAATATACTGAGCCTTCTCTTCGTCGACGACGTGAATCTTATGTCCTTTGTCTCCGATAGTTTTATATCCAAGCGGTGGCTTCGTCGGGAGCCATCCTTCTCGGAGCTTTTGTTCCTGTCCCTTTTTTACCTCTTCCGAAAGGTTGTTGATGTAGTACTGGGCGACTTCAACTTTGATTCCCCAGATAAATTTCTCATTTGCCTTGGAATCCCTATGCAAAACAAAGTTTTCTTTTACGAAGTGAACTTTTCGCTCGGGATCTCCCTTCACCCAGTCATCGATTATCACAGCATCTCTTCTTGATCTCGTTAGTCTGTCGGTCTTCTCGCAAATAAGATCTTTTACTTTATTTTTCTCAAGCCAGGCAATCATCTGAGAAAATACAATACGTTGCTTATGTCCACTTGCCGATTCCGAAATCGAGAAAATTTTAAGATCGCTTTCTTTGAAGTGCTTTTTATCTATGGCGTATTCCTTGAGGAACTTTTCCTGAGCGGGTAACGAATATCCCGTTTCTTCTTGCTCCCTTGATGATACTCTTGCGTATATAGCTGCTTTCATATTTTTTATATTATAGGTTAATTTTCAATAATTTAATAATCCCAATCACCATCCATTTCGTCATTTTTTGACGAAATAAGTTCTTGTAAAGAACTATCTCTGTCCGTACTCTCTGGTGTAGTCTCTGTATTATGTTGCACGTTATCGTCCTTCGAATTACCGATTCCTACAGATTGATTTGCGTCCTTCTCTCCAATTGGGACATATTTTTGCAATAATTCCTGCAATTTTTCGACGTTGATATGGAAGTGCCTTCTTGGTGGAATTCCCGTCCTTTTGAGTATAAGCACGCCCAAGTTTACCCAAATGCGAATGGCTGTGGTTTGCTCTGAGCGAGTCAAACATGTTTCTTCTTCCATCTCCTTTATTGTTTTATATATCCAACCAAACTTCGCACCCTTGCCCCACCAATAAAGTAATTGTGACATCAGTAGTCCAGCATTCGCACTCCCTCCAAGTCGTGCCATGACGGGGTTGAATGCGACTGGCCGTGCCCCCAATAATTCCAGAAATGCTCTGTTGTAACTTTTATTTAGTCGTTTGCTCATTGTTTTCCGCAGTAAAGCGGGAGTTAATATTTGCTAGCAGATCGTAGTACCCTACAAGTGACTGTGCCAGGACGGCTACTTCTTCACGACTAAGCTCACGAGCGTATTCCTCGTGCATTATTTGCTTCAGTTCGTTCAATGTAGCCTCGCTCAGCATAGTTATCGGGTTTTACTTTTTGATGCCTTTATAGCCTCATTTACTGCCGATTTATAGTGCTCCTCAAGTGCTAATTTGAAGAGGAAGGATATAATTCCCCGCTTGTCGGCTTTTGAGTAATCATTTTGATCGACCAACTTGTTGAACATCTTCATCAGTGCACTTCTCCCAAATTTTTGACCTCTCACCGCATTGGCAAAACAGACACAAGAGCTCCACTCTGGGTTTGACTCTGCCACTTTGTCGAATCTTCTTTTGATACTTCGCATATTTTTTGCATTAAGAATAAATAAACCTCTAATTCCAACTTCATAGGGATCGTGGCAACCACTACGAAGCTGGAAACAGAGGTCAATCACCACGATTCATATTCAGTTGTGTCTTGAGGCAAACCAAAATAAGCCTCTAGTAAGGCATAGGTTTTTCACGCAAAAAAACACGGGAAAAAGCCTTGTTGCCTTTCTCGTGTGCGAAACGAAAGCTAAATTGTTATTTGCTTTGATCCAACTGGGCGATTGAGTGTTGGATCCCTTCGACTATTTCCTGTCGACGATTCCAGAGGGAGTGTCGCTTAACCCTTGGTCAATAAGTAGATGCCACTTACGTACCACGTCGTATTTGATTTGTCTCTACTCTATCAGATCCAATTCCTTTTTTCCATAGTTATCCACGCTTTTAAAAAAGTGGAAATTATTGTGTGGTGTGATAGAATCCTCAACACTACAATTAAATAGGCCTAACCCTTTACGCAAGTAGAGATATGGCCGCAAAACCTTCCCAGTAAAGGACTCCTCGTCAGAGTCACCTGGGAAGGTCATACTGGGAAACTGGTATGTGTGTGGTCGAAAGATCACATAGCAATGGCGAGGAGCCCTTTGCTTCTCAAAAAAATCCTTCCCAGATTTATGAAAAAAATATTACCCTTTGTGCTTGTGTTTACGATACTCATCGTACCAACTTTTGTGCATGCGGCTTGGTGGAATCCTTTTTCTTGGTTCAAAAGCAAAACTCCACCACAGCAGGAAGTTGTTTTGACATCAACTACGACTCCAGTGACAACGTCTTTTAAAAAAGAAGTCAGCTCACAAACCCCGACTGCTATACCAACAATAACCTCCACAAGAACGAAGACAACTGTAAAAACTGAGGCCACCGATCTACTTTTTTGTAACAATAAACACTGGGCAAAATGTGACGCAGGATCGAAATTTATATGCCCAGCTACAGGAGATCCATCCTGCGAATTGCCGCCTCAGCCTCCACAAGGAACCCTCTGCAATGGGGTCCGTTACGCTAGTTGTCCGTCAGGAAGTACGCTGTTGTGTCCAGCCGATGGTTCTGTAGCTTCATGTCAATCTATTCAGTCCACCTACAACACATCCGTAGAGTCTCAGTCTGATAGTTCTGTTGCAATAAGTAATAGAAATAATGCTTTAGACGCCTACAATCTTGCAATCAAAGGATATGCCGCACTTCACGAAGTCATAAAAACTGATTTAGAAGGAATGGAAGAAGTGATCTCTATTTTAGGAAGTGACCAAGGTAAACTCGCCACCATTGTTCGGGACTACACTAATGCACGAATCAAACGGATCCGAACTCAAGAGGAGACATTTAGACAACTTAATTCGTATCTTCAGTCAGAAAAAACTCGTTTAGAAAATCAGCCTATTTCATATTTTGCAACTTACCAACTACCAGGGAGTATGTCGAATAGCGACGATTTCTACACTCTACTTCAAGCTATAGAGAAGGATTCCGACAGATACAACAGTTTTCTGAAGGAGGCATCTTCTCTCCCTTTACCCACAAGAACCTCCACTCGATGCACGTATAGAGCACCTGATGTGATGGGGTATGGAAGCATAGAGTGTTATTAGTCAGCTAGTATGATCAGACAAATTATAAATCTTATAAAAAATGGAAACAAAAGAGGAGGTAAAGAAGGGAGGTTTTTGGGTAGGTGCAGAAGGAATACTGGCCCTTATTCTAGGTAGAGGGATACAGGCGCTATGGTTCCCTGATACAAGCCTTATGGTCATAATGGCGATCACTTTTGGAGTACTTTTTGGTTTGGGTCATATACTCCAGAATACCTACAAAAGGCCGACAGTGAAGACTACCGAGTACACAGGTTCCGAGGATCGTTCTGAGAAACTGAACGCAAAGTGGTGGTATAGGTTGCTGAAATGTTTTTATGTATTTATTTACACGGTGTCAGTAGTGATAGTCTGTGGTTACATAATCAGCGAGTGGCCTGTACGTGATTTTTCTCTTGATAAGTATGTAGTCGTTTGTAATGACGGGAGACAATATTCTGAAGTGCTGAACACTGCATTAAATGACGATTTGACATACAGAGATCCTGCCACCGACTCTTACACAAGAATCGCGTGTGCATATGCGGACGCCGACATTGCGAAGATAGGTAGTGACGCAAAAAAAGAAGCACCAACTGAAAATATGTCATGGGAACCGTATGCTCTTGGCCTGATAATTCTGAAAGAAGATAGCGAGAGTTCCAAACCCTTAAATCCTCCTATTCAGAAAAATTACCACGTAGAAGTTACGCCTTATTACAGTAGTGATAAGGGAGAAGTAATACTCTTCGGGATAATCTCCTTGGTTTCAATAGTCATCATCATGTGGCTTATTCAAAATATTTTCCTTTATGTGGTAACGGGTAGAAAATTTAAATTTCCAAAACTACCCTAGCGATGTCTATAGAAATCATATGAAAAAGTATTTTTTCCTTGTGTCTTCACTACTGTTTCTCCTCGCTGTGGCCATTCGTGAAAAGTATATATTTCCAACCTCAAACCAAGCCGCAGCGATTGAAGCGGCGTCAAAAATAAAGTGTCCTGAGCATTACCTTACCGCAGAGGAGAAGGTAGGATCCGTAACCATTTTTATTGAGGATTTCAAAAAGAAATATCCCGATGCAACCGTAGAAGATTTACTTGGAGCGCGGTATGACTTTTTGGCGGATAATAACTGTGAGGAGACTTTGAATATTTTCCGAACAAATAGCGCTTTTCGAGACGTAAAGTGTCTGCCTGAATACAAGACCCAGGAGGAACGATTTAATGCTGTGGAGGCAGCGTACGACAAGTATTTTGAATACTTTCCCGATCGAAATAGTGAAGAATTCGCATCAGATTTAGTGGAGCATCTCAAGCGTATTGAGTGTGTCATCCCTGAAAAAGATCCTCTTGCCGAGGCCCTATAGGTAGGTGAAATGTTATACTTCTGCTATGAAGATATATACCGATAAAGATCTTTCTCCGAATATTCAAAAATATATGCCTAAGGTGAAAGAAGAGAAGCTCTTCTACAAGGATTACGGCCTAAAACATCCCAGCGCCCTTTACAATCTGTCGTTTACCAAGATAAGAGAGGCATTAAGTCTATTCCTAGACCTCCATAAACAATGCGATACCTCAGACTTCGAAAGATATGAAAAAGAAAAAGGCCCCTTGCTCGTAAAAGCATATAGAGACCTTCTATATTGCTTCATGGAACACCTCGATGATTGTTTTCATGTAGTCAAAAGCTTTGTCCCTCCACCCATAAAAGAAACAAGTAACCCGAACCAATACTCATGGCTTAAACAAAATGCAAATAGCATTGTCGAAGATTTCTTTAATAAGATCGACGAGTACAAGAAACACATTGGTGGCATAGTAAACGAATTAAAACATAATAATGGCATACTTTCAGGCATTTCCTTCTATGAACCGAATCAGCCAGGTCACTTTTGTCTGGGTTATTTTGTCTGCAATGTAGTGAATGGAGCTTTCCAACCTGTAGATAAAATACATACAAAAATAGGTGGCGCCTCCACAGCCTTCTCATTCAGAAGAGACCTAAATTATAATTTGTATCATATATATTACATTTCAGAGGAAATGATGATTTTACTTAGGGAAAAAGTGGGAATCGACTTTGAATCCGTATGTGGTGCAGAAGCTTCTGAAAACATGAAGCAGATTTTTAGAGACCTTATGGATATTCCAAGGTATCACTTTCCCGATGAATACACCAAGCCCGTACCCAGCATTTCTTTTGATGAAGAGAGGGTAAAGTTGGAATACCCTTCTCCATTGGCAATCAAACCCAATAACTTGAGTAAGGGCGTACAAAATTATCCGACCGATGGGCACACGGGAGAGTATAAGTTCATATATAAATAATACTACTTCTTCGGACCTCTAAGAATAATCTCGCGTATACCTTCTTCGTATTTTCTCGTAAATTCTTTCAACTCATCAGTTTGCTCTATTCTCTCGATAGGTTCGGACTTAACTTCAGTGATCTGCTTGGGACTAAATTCGTCTTTCCTTTTCCTTTCCAGATACTTGAGGGACAACTCGGGATCCTTCTCCAAAGCTTCTACAAGGGCTGTACGTGCCTTCAAAACTGGTGTTTGCCGTAATAGCTTCTTTCGCTCCAAAAACTCAGGTTTCTGTGCCTGATAATTATATAAACTGGATGGTGAAATACCCGCATAAAGACAGGATTCTTCGTCGGTACAGTCCATCGCAAAAGCGTATTCGAGTTTCTGGAGCACTTCCTTTGTAAAAATAGTTGGTCTTGGCATTGTTTTTAATTTATAAGTTATCCTTTGACATTTATTTTGCTCGGTGTAAATTAGCCTCATGAATGAAACAAAACGTAGTTGGTTTAAAAAGAAGAGATACATATTACCCATCATTGTCGCTGCATTCGTTGTAATTGGTAGCGGAGACACCCCTCCAGTTCAACAGCCCGTTCAAAACACAGTCGCTCCACTAGTTCGTACAGTTGAAACAGTTGCTGTTCCCTCTCCTGCAACAGAAACCAAAGTTCAGACTGCGGAGTTAAAGAAGACTGAAACACAAGTTTATACTGCCCCAGCACTTTCAAACGACAACTACTATACGAACTCTCAAGGAAATCAGGTGCATTCTCCAGCTTACTCTGACTCAGTTCCCGCAGGAGCATCGGCAGTGTGTAGAGATGGCACATACAGCTTTAGTCAAAGCAGGCGAGGAACTTGTTCAAGACATGGAGGAGTTGCTCAGTGGCTTTAATCAACTCGCAAGCATCAACAATTGCTGAATTTGGCTCAAAGACACCCTAGGATCAGGGAACACCTTCTCCCATTCATAGGTTCGAAACGCGTCCTGCCAAGCGAGCAAGTCAGGACAATCGGATAAATTAAGTATCAAATCAAATGGAGAAACCAAGGAAAACTCTAGGTTTTTTCCGTTTACAGTCGGGTTCTGAAGTAGGAAACTCAAAAGTGCCCTCTTTTCTTGGACTTCAGAACTTTCAAAGATTTGTTTTGCACGTTGAGCCAGAGAAAACACAGTAGCTACCGTTGTTTGGTAATCACAATCAGCCTTTGTATATTCGTCCAATTCAATATTCAATCTCTGAAGACGGTCAGCAAAGTCTTGATGTTTCTTGTCATAGTCTTCCTTAGTAATACACTCGTCCCCCACGGCGTACGCTCCCAAGCCCCAGCTGAAAAAATCAGTGTTCAGCTCGCCTCGTTGAATAAAGAGGTTCCATTCATCGTTGAGATACATGATGAAAAATGGGACGGCGAAGAATTTTGCCCAAGTATCACGGTTTACAAGATGCACGCAATAAACAGTGTGCTCAAACTAAGACGTGAAGACAGTGCCCTGAACAAATAAATTCCCGCCCACGAAAGCCGTTTGGCTTTTGTCGGGCGGTTTTCATTTATATTTTTACAATCTGAAACATCAGCAGTATACCGCTATACTTGAGTTTCTTATCAATTTCTAACCAGTTCACAGTTCTGAACTTGTCCACAAGTATAGTAAACACTTGACATAGCCGACGTTTTCTATATACAATATAGACAGAAAATACCGACTTAACCAACAAAATAACCTCGAAAGGGGGTGATATCCGTGTTCAAATTTCCAGTGAGAGATTCTGACTTTAAGAAATCTGCGTGGTCAAACAAACGCTTCAAACCTCTTTGTGTCCTTGTGGCAAAGAAAAGCTCTGGAGTGGCACTGCGTGACAGCAAAGATCCAATAAAAAAGACTCTCTTCTTCAAAAAAGGTGAATGGAACGCTTTCGTCAAAGGTGTAAGGAATGGCGAGTTCGACTGAACTTTAACCGAAGACGAAGATTACCAATCTTATGGTGGTATCGCCACTCGGTAAAGCATCCGTAAACTTTCAACCAGTCGCGCTACAATTTATTTGTTAAACGCGACTTTTTGATTTATACAAAGCTCAACCCTTTCAATTCCCTCTCAATCCGTACCCAATCCAGAGTTCTGAACTCGTCCAGTAAGGGGAGCATTAAAAACCAGGAAGTAATTCTGGACCATTACCAGTTGACAATCGTAATCAAAAATGATATAGCTTACCACAGAAGTGCAATCCGTTTCGGATAGCACAGTAGTCGGAAAAATGAAAGGACAATCATGTACATACTTATATATGAAATTTTTGATGGAAACAATAACAAATCCGTTCTGGTTCCACTCAATGCTTCCAATGATGAGGAGGCAAAGCAGCAATCCGAGATCGTTCGAGCCATCAAAAGTGAGCGAGAGTTTGGCAGCATTTGCCACCTTGATCTTATTTTTGTAAAGGACAACGAGAGAAGAAAAATAAAATTGTGAATCAAACATTATCAAAATTGATTCAATCAATACCTCTATGCTCTACATAGGTGTAGTTGATTCACAGAGGCCGGAAACTTACTTCCGGCTTTTCTTTGCTGATTTTATTTCATATACACGTTCTAACTTCCTCCACCACGCGGAGCATGACCATCTTCCCCTTCTTTGCATCTATGATATACTCATATCGAAATTGATCTGACTCAAGTACTGATGTTCAAAGCGGAGGAGAAGACTCTTCCATTGAAGATCAGGACACTAACTAAGTTGAAGATCTTCTAAGATCAATCCCGTCTAGCTCAAGCTGGGCGGGTTTTTCTTATACTAGCTTTTATTTTTCGAGATTATGAAAATATCACTCTCAAGGAAACTTTGGTACAGAGACGTCTATATTGAGTGCCTTATTTTATAATTTTCTATTGAAAGTACGCAGTCACGCTTTGCAGCCCAAGCAGGATTATGATAGTCCATCACTGAATCACTCGCTACCTGCTCAAGCTTTTAATAAACTTGGAATCAGCATTAAAGATAGTCGCTGTGAGATACTCATTAAGGCGAGCCTGTGGAGCTGTGGTCTCCTGTGGAGGTGCTGTCTGTGCTTCCCCTGCTGGACGTATTGTTCCCTCCTGTCCTTCCATTGGCCGATCGAAGCTGCCCTGAGGAGATGTGGAGCCATCATGCGGTCTCATGTGTCCTTCTTGATCTCGAAACTCTCCATGTGGAGGTCTCTCGAAGTTTTGATGAGGCGATTGTCGGAATGATTCAGGAGGAGGCTGTCCTTCCATTCGCTGCGGAGGCTTTTCATGATGCTCGCCTGGTTTCCTGAACTTGCTTTCGTCAGGTCTGCCCCTCTCTTCCCCCCGCTGACGCATATGCCCATCGAAGCAATCACGAAACTCGTTACCCTGAGAATACACGTTTTCTCCGGCCTTCATTCTTTCGAATTTATCTGCGCCCAGCTTCGACTTGACGCATTCGGTGACTTCGGGAGGAGCCTGGTTGAACATTTCATTCATATTGTGGGGTCTTTCCTTCATCTTATCGCGTTCACCCTTTGGAAGAAGTCCGTTCTCTTCAGAATATTTAAAGCAAATTTCGCGGTTGTCAGGATTATTGCAGAATGTTTCGCATTCAGCACCACGACAGCCTCCCGGTCCCTTGCCACCTGTCTTTCGCGTTCGCTCAGCCTGCTCGGGCGTCATAAATCCCGCAGCTTCGGCAAAATTGATGCATTGGGTCAGATTTTCATCTCTTGTACAGAATTCTTCACACTCCTTTTTCCCACGGCATGGTGGGGGCTTCACTCCTTTTTTCATAGCCTGTCTCAGCTTCTCCATTTCTTCCGCCTCAACTTGTGGAATGAGTCCGGCTTCAAGCGCAAAGTTCATGCACATTTCCATGTTGTCCGGGTTCGAGCAGTACGATTCGCAGTCTTTCTTGTTTTTGCATGGAGGCATTTTCACTCCGCGCTTGAGAGCAGCCTGGATTTTCTTCGCTTCATTGAGTTCTTCACCATGCATTAATCCATTCTTTTCCGCAAAGCTGATACACTGGTCTATGTTATCTATATTGTTGCAAAAAGCCTCGCATTCCTCCCTGGATTTACAGTTGCCCGGACCTCCATTCTTTATGATAGTTTCGGCCATTGCAGACTCATGTTCGCTCATGAGCTTGTTCTTCTTTGCAAAACTGATACAACTTGGCATGTTTTCTGCCTTATCACAATATGTCCTGCATTCTTCCTTGCTTCCGCAATTTCCCAGCTCAGCCACAGGAAATGAGATCTGTGATTCCTGGGCGGCAGCATGCGATGTGACCATGATACCCGCTATGAGGAGTCCCGCGATGATAATGAGATGAGAAGCTGTCTTTTTCATATATTTTTAGTCAAAAGGATTGGTTTTTACGCCTTTAAGCGGATTGGCATTTGCAGCAGGGTTAATGTTCGGAACCGTGCCGACATCCACCGTATCAACTACTGGTGTTACAACACCTGTCTGGGCTGGTTCTGACGTATATGAATACAATGCAGCAATGATAATTGCTATTGCAATTATGATGATGAGAAAGATTTTCTTGTGATCCATGCATCAAATTATATCAGTGGCAAGACATACGTGAAGTGGATAACTATAAGAGTGTCTGTTTTCATCGGAACCTATCGATTACACTGCATGCGTAGTATAGATTATTTTAGCACCCCAATTAGAGATAGATTTTTTTAGCGGAAATGATAATATGTAGTTAGGTAAATGAAAAATTGATGACCTCACGAAGTTTTGGCCGCGTGAAGATATCGATGAAAAAGGCTTGCAAGTGATTTCTCTCAAAGACAGCGCTATCTGACTGTTGAAGTAATAGCAATTAGTAACACAAGATAAGAGTACTCTGTATGAATAATGAAGACACACGACTCGTCACCATCGCAAAGGGAAACCCGAGGGAGTACGAAAAACTCTATATAAAATACTCTGACAAAGTTTTCAATTATTTTTGGTATCGTACAGGTCACGACAAGACTCTCTCGGAAGACTTAATGCAAGAGACATTTCTGCGTGCTTTCCAGCATCTCAACAAATTTAAAATCCGTGGATACTCCTATTTAACCTATCTCCTTACCATAGCCCGCCACCTTCTCATAGATCATTACCGAAAACCAACATCCACACCGATTGAAGATGTAGAAAATGTACCATACGAGATTACCGAGGATCTAGAACGAAAGTCAGATGCGGAAGCACTGTGGCATGCCATCCAGGATCTGCCCACTTCCAGCAAAGATATACTCCTTATGCGATATCAAGACGAGAAATCGATTAAGGATATTGCCACTATTACTCATTCAACAGAAAATGCCGTCAAGCTCAACCTTTCCCGCACTCGTAAAAGATTGGCCGCGCATCCACATCTAAAGGATATGGCAAGCTTTGCTGCAAAGAAGAGAGCGTATACCAAACCTCGCTTTCTCATGACATGACACCTTTTGAGGTATTGGACGTTTAATAGTTTGCAGGCGGAAGTGGTCGACCGCCGCTAAGCAGAAACTAGTGTATGACTTTAGTAAAGCAGATGTATGGAGGTGCTTGGCTAAAGAAATTCATTCGCTCAATTTCTGATGCAACTTAACATCTCCTCAGTGAACAATTGAATAGCCCGCAGCACTGGTGAAGTAATGAAGTCGTGATTATTAGCTTAAACTATTGAAGGTCTATGGTAACTATTGCGAAAAAAGAAGATAGGGACGTTCAGGCATATGACAGCCGTTCTTCTCCCTTTTCGCTTATCGATCGATTCTTTGATAATAGCATCTTGGATCCGTTCAACATGTTGACGCCAAGTCTTCTCGGCTCTCGCCGTCTCGGCAGCACGCTGAGTTCGTATCCAAAGGTAGATGTTTCCGAAACAGACAGTGAGATAAAGGTAGTTGCCAACATTCCCGGCATTGATCCTGATAAGGTAGATATTGAAGTTGGTGATGATTATCTCTCCCTTTCTGGCAGGGTCGAGAAGGAAACGAAAGACGAAGATAAGAAAGGAAAGATTTATCGCTACGAGCGTGAATACGGAGAGTTCCGGCGTGAATTCTCACTTCCAGCGCGTGTTAACAAGGATAGAATTGTAGCGAAGGCAAAGAACGGAGTCTTAACGCTCACCCTCCCTAAAATGGAAGATGAAAGAAAGACAAAAGTCAGGGTTGAAGTTGAGAAGTAATACTTAAAGCCGCTCCACACAGGGCGGTTTTAAGCTGCATCTGTAAGTTTTTAATTAAGAAATGGCCCTATCTCCTCTCAGAGACAGGACCATGAATTAAGGCATCCTTAGGGCTTCGCATTCTTCGCTAGCTCATATGCGTACTCTGGATGGAATTGTCCAGCTGGAGGACCTCCACGACAGTCTCCGTCAGACTCACCTGGACGCTTGATCCAGAGAAAAGCGTAGACAAGAGCATGGCCGGTGTGGAAGGTCGGCAACTTACCAAGCGCTCTGCCTGGCGGGTTGCACCACGGATCCTTCTCTTGAGTTTTCCATGGACCGTTTCCATTCCGGGAGGTGTCGACAATGAAAGGCTTATTCCCCACCAGTCTGCTAACCGCAACTCCTTTTGCAATACAGCTTTCGGTTGTTTCGAAACCCGAAACGTTGAGGCAGAATCCATCTGCCCTGTCACCGCCTACAAGCTTGAATCCTTCTGCAATTTGCTCGGGACGTAACCAATGTGCTGTTTCAATGAAAACTTTCGTATGTGCATTTTGCTTGAAGAGTATCACTGAATCAGCAATCATCTGATAGCGTTCCTTTTTCTTGATCTCATCTTTGAGATTGAGTGCAAGTCCAATTGCATCTGGTTCCAGGATGCCAATCGCTTTCGTTGTACCTATCCTTCTCGCAGCTTCCCGTACCCATGCGTGATATGCTGGCGGGCCAGAGAGTCCCCCCGCGGAATAATTTCCATTGTCCCGCCCTGGAATCATGTATGTGGTGAAAACAAGCGTGGCGTCATTTTTTCGTGCTTCTGCTGCTTCACGCTCGAGATGATCCAATGACTTGCCTGCAAGCCAGATGGACTGTGGCACAGAAGCGATCTTCTCTTTTATGAGAGATGCTTCTTTCCTCGTTGGATTACTTCTCACCCACTCCTCAGCTTGCGTGCCAGCCTTATGGAGCTTCTGATCCTTGTCAGCTGCGACAAGGGACAGTATACCAATGCTCATAATACTTAGTGTTGTTAATGATCTCATATACCCTCTCAATTTTCGCTGTGTTTGTCTGGCATATATGACGTATGGGGAAGTTGGGCGTTTCGCAAAATCCGTTCACACACCACTGCCGCTGCGCCTACGATGAGAGAAATAAATATTGCTATGAAGCTCAACATGATGACTCCTGCCAGGTCGTCATTACCGCTCACAAATATGAAGAGATAGGTGTCAGCCCCAACAATAGCACCCGCCGTGATGAACGCACAGTGTTTTATAGTCCGCACAGCATCGACTGTCGCCTCCGAGAATACTTTGTCCTGTCCGATGTATCTCAATACTTTGAACGCCTTATACAGAGCAACGAAAAATGGAATGGATCCCATATACACATACACAAGAAAAGGATCTTTGAAATAAATCTCGAAAGGTGTAGCATTCACATTCCTGCCTTCGAAATGTGGTTCCCACAGCATGAAAACAAGAATACCACTACCGATGAGTACGAGAACCACTTGAAGAAATAGGAGTGGAATTTTTTTCATAGGAGATAATTGAGAATATGTATACTTCTATCTTAAGCCCGTACTTATCGTTTGTCAATATATATTTATTGTTCCTTAACCCACACGTTGTTTGATATACTTTCACCATGAAGATTCAAACTCTCAATCGCATATTTACCTTCACATCCAAGATAGTTGTATACCCTGGCGCCGCAGCCTGGCATTTTCTGCCAATTCCCCGAAAGGAGGGTGCGGAGATAAAAGAAAAGTTTGGAAAGAGAGCCAGAGGCTGGGGTTCGCTTCCGGTGACCGTAACAATTGGAAAGTTGAAATGGGATACATCTATCTTTCCTGATAAAAAGTCAGGAACATACTTGCTGCCCCTTAAAGCGCAGATTAGAAAAAAGGGAGAGATATATGATGAAGATACAGTTACTTTTGTTCTAAAATTGAAATAGGAAGTCTCGTCAATAAACCTAGCGCATTCTAACTTTATCAGAATCCTTCCTTGACTTGATTTATTTACGTAAAAGTATAGTATGCATCAAGAAACAATAAATAGTTTCGGAAAATAAAAAGTCCATGAGATACAAAGCACATATGATCAATGTAGATGGCCTTGGCAAACCCAGTGTTCTCCCTCTCCAATCCAAAGAACAAACCGCAGCAATTGCAGAATTTCGCCGGCTTCAATTGGCGCACGGCGACCAAACCATTCTGAAGCTGAAGCTCGTCGAAATCGACGACTCGAACAAAGAAAAAGAAGTTGTGGTAACCTAGCCAAGACCCCACCTAAAACTGCCGCATGGATTTTATTCCTGCGGTGGTTTTTATATCCACTTGGATCTGAGTTTAACTTCACAAAAAAGATTTCCCCAGTCTTACTTGTACTTTACCTGTATAAGTTAACGATATATATTTATTGCAAAACGATATACCCCATGCTAGAATTTCAGTATTACCAACGTAACCAGAGAAGCATCCATCATGAAAAAGGGATCCACACTTTTTCTAAAGATAGTTATTTATGCCATCGGAGCCTTGGTGCTCGGCATCTGCATATTCGCATTGCCTCGAATCATCGTCTCCGACAACACCGGCTACTACGTCCCTATTCTATTAGGACTCTACGTAACGGCTGTGCCCTTTTTCATTGCGCTCTATCAATCATTAAAACTTTTAGGTTATATAGACAAGAACACAGCCTTCTCCGAGCTGGGTGTGAGAGCTTTGGGGAATATAAAATACTGTGCGGTTGTCATCAGCGGATTGTTTGCTCTTGGGATGCCATACATCTTCTATGCAGCAGACCTCGACGATGCTCCCGGTGTCGTGCTCATCGCCCTCATCATCATTTTTGCCTCAGCGGTGATCGGAGTCTTTGCGGCAGTTCTCCAGAAACTTCTCAAGAATGTCATTGAGATAAAATCAGAGAACGAATTAACCGTCTAAAGAAATCAACATGTCCATTATTATCAACATAGACGTGATGCTCGCCAAGAGGAAAATGAGTCTCACCGAACTCACGGAGAAAGTCGGTATAACGATGGCCAATCTCTCCATATTAAAAAATGGGAAGGCTAAGGCAGTCAGATTCTCCACGCTCGAAGCTATCTGCAAGGCATTGGAATGCCAGCCGGGAGACATTTTGGAGTTTAAGGAGTAAATATGCTATTCCAGGCGGCGTGGATCTTGCTGCAGTCTGGGTGTGAACATCGGAAGTATATGATGTGATACGATAAGTGCATGAAAAATAAATCCATCATCTCCCTCATCACTCTTTTCCTCCTTCTTGGAGGTCTTTCCCTGCTCCTCCCCCTCCCCTCCTCTGCCCCTACCACTCCAACTCCCTCCCCCACTCCTCCTCATGCCGACTTCAGGGAAGTCAGTACAGGCGATACTTCCAAGAAGCAGGTGATCATCACCATCAATGCAGGATTCGGAGAGCGGTCTGCAGAAGGGATTCTCTCTGCACTCAAAAAACATGGTGTAACGGCAACATTTTTTCTTGTTGGAGAATGGGTTGAGGATCACCCGGAACTGACGCGACGGATTGCGAAAGAAGGACATGAGATCTTCAACCATTCATACGACCACCGCGACTACACCGGGCTCACAGCAGGAGAGATCCAGGCTGATCTGCAGAAAATGGACGATGCCCTCTATGCGGTAGCGGGGGTACGTACGAGACCATACTATCGTGCACCTTTTGGATATCGCAACGAGGCAGTCAATCGTGCGGCTGCGGAGATAGGGTTCCAGCATATTTATTGGAGTGTGGATTCCATTGACTGGAGAGAGGGTGAGACTGCAGAAACAATCAAGAATCGAGTTCTCTCACATGTTCATCCTGGTGCCATAGTTCTCCTGCATATAGGGGATATTCCCACAGGAGATGTTATGGACGAGCTGCTGACGACACTCAAGGCAAAGGGGTATAAGCCAGTTTCATTGACGGAGGGGTTGTAGCTTCGGATAGTTGACAAACATGATCCTGCATTACTCAAAAGTAATCTAGGATTTGGAGGGATGATATACTTATTGTATATGAAAAAAATAATCCTTGGTTTTGTCGGTGTTATGTTACTCAGCACTACATCCGCCCACGCTACCGTTGGTGGCCCTACTTACACCTACAACCTTCGCGTAACACACGGTGCAGGAGCGACTCCAAAAGAGATCATGTACATATCCCACAGCTCGGAGGGCCGTGGCTGCCCTCCCCTCATTTACCTGTTGAATACACAGACGAAAACGAGTTCGATTCTTGTAGGATGCGATGAACCTCTCTATGAGCAGAACTTCAAAAGCACACTCGACAAATATCCCGTCCCTCTTCATCGCATCCATCTTCCTTTTAATCTCATCAAGGCAGTGGTTACCGTAGTCCGCGAAGTGGAGGACGATCCAGGTGCATTCATGGGAAAGAAAACAGAATTTCTCCTTGAACTTTTCCAGCAGGATACAAAGATAGCGAGTATCCCGTATTCAGGCTGCTATCCAGACCAACCTCATGTAATTGAGGGGTATGCCACGCCGACAGGCAGCCTTTCTGTCATCCTCGTTTCCACAACTGGAGATTGTTTTGAAGGTGGATACGTGCGCGAGCAGGTCTTCCCCGTTTCCGGAGCAACCCTCCACTACAACTACCAACTCGCGCCTCGCAAAACAAGTTCACCAGCAATTGCAGATGCCGGAGGAGCAAATGGAAACCTGTTCGTGATTGCAGAAAAGAAAAGGGAGGCAGCACCTGTGGTGAGTACAGCGCCAGGCGGCACAGAGACACCCAAAGCCACACCAGCCCACACCTACCAGACTATCATCGGATTGCTTGTACTCCTCGCGGTGTTCCTGGGAGTGAAGGTCTGGAACAATTCCAGGAGGTAGTTGTAACCGCACACCCTTCTTAGCGTCATTTGTTAACGTTCGCTTATATAATTTATCTTCATATACTCACACCCTATGGCAAATATACATCCGTTCCTTAGGTTCAATGATGAAAAGTGCCGTGAAGCAATGAATTTATACAAAGAATGCTTCGGCGGTGAACTCGATTTCATGACGATCGGAAGCAGTCCGATGGCAAAAGAGATGCCTGATGACAAGCAGCACCTCATCATGCATTCCACCCTTAAGAAGGGTGACTGGACGCTCATTGGATCTGACATGATGCGGGACAAAGCAGTCATAGGAGACAACGTCGGTGTATCCGCAGAATGCGAAAGTGAAGAGGAGATAAAGAGAGTATTCGACAAACTCGCTCAAGGTGGGGATGTTTTCATGCCGCTTGAAGATGCTTTCTGGGGTGCAACATTTGGAATGGTCACCGACAAGTATGGCGTGGAGTGGATGCTTAACTATCAGAAAAAATAGATGGACTCCCCCATCACAGTTGAAACAATCGTACATGCTCCCCTTGAGAGGGTTTGGGAAGCGTGGAATGAGCCGGAGCATATCGTGAAGTGGGCTTTTGCGTCTGATGACTGGGAGGCTCCTGCAGCAGAAAACGATATACGCACTGGTGGAAAATTTAAAACGGTGATGGCGGCAAAAGACAAGAGTGCGAGTTTTGACTTTGCAGGAGTCTACACAAATGTGAAGGAATATGAACTCATTGAATACGATATGGATGATGGAAGAAAGGTGAAGGTCGTATTCACAGAAACCCCAGAGGGAGTCAAAATCATTGAAACTTTTGATCCGGAAAATGAAAATTCTTTCGAGACTCAGCGATCAGGCTGGCAGGCTATTTTGAATAATTTTAAGAAATATACAGAAAGTGGGAAATAAAATCAGCCCCGACAAAATTAAGTGTCGAGGCTGAATGCAAGTTCGTCCCTCTTTCAACCAACCAGTCTCCATTGGAGAGTAGTGCCCCCTCTGAAGACCTGAACATTCCCCACTTTCTGGGGAATGATGAGATGTGCGCGCTCAATGACCACCATTTCCGAGCTCACTTCCATACCGTAAAGGTCTACGAAGTTCTCGGCAAGAAAAGGTCCGAGATGCTCAAGGGCATTATCTTCATCGAAGACCGTCGTATACAGCTCGACAGCGGTCGGTGCAGTGAATATACCAGCCGCACAGCCATAGCAGCGGGATTTAAGACTCTCATCATGAGGAGCAGAATCTGTCCCTGCCCCGAAACGACGATTACCCGATGTCACATACCGCCGGACTTTTGCACGATGCGCTTCTCGCTTCGGCACAGGCTTGCAGTAGTGGGCGGGATTCATGCCACCCCAGAACATAGCATTGCGATTGATCATCAGGTGATGAGCAGTCACAGTTGCGTGGATGTTGTGGTTGACTTCTGCAACGAAGTCGGCAGCGCGTCCGTCCGTGAGATGCTCGAAGACCACAGGTAGTCCCGGGAAAGACTTGAGAATAGGCTTGAGATCACGCTCGACAGAAACGATCTCGCGATCGAATTCATCGACATCTTCCTCGACAGCTTCGAAGTGTCCGAGCAACGGAATCTTGTGTTTCTCCATTGCTTCGAACACAGGATAGCGGCCGAGAAGATTCTTCACCCCATGCGCCGAGCCGGTTGTTCCGCCCTGACCCTTTTGATTGGCCATGTAGAGCTTCACTGCACACCAGACGCCTTCTTTGAATCCCTGGACAACCTCTTCAGGACTGATATGGTCAGTCAGATAGCATGTCATGCAGGGTACAAAGTCAGATTCTTGTTCTTGGGACTCCAACACTGCCAGATCCCTGCATGTTATGATCCGCTGACGATATGCTTTCGCTTTTTCGATCGTGGAGATCGGGTCTGCTAGGTTCGGCATGATGATCGCTCCTGTCGTACGCTGGTTGAGTGTGGACGGAAGGACGGTTTTCATCATCTCGCCATCGCGGATGTGGAGATGTCGATCAAACCATCGAGGAATTGTCACAAATTGCATTTGACCCGTGTGAGACATAATTTACTTTCCTTTCGTCAGATTGTACATGTGCCGATAGCTCGGCTCTGCCTGGCACCTTATCTTAAATCTAACCACAAATCAATACCCGCTACGCTACCCCAAACAGAATTGGCTAAGTGAAAAACCACCAGTGTTGACTGGTGACATTTCACTTCCTCCCCTGTCACTCCCCCTTTCTCTCCCCGTCATATGGGGTATGACACCCTGGAGAGAATATAAAAAGGAAAAGAAGTTTCCTAAGTTGCAGAACGACCTCACGGTTGATGTGGCTATTATCGGTGGCGGAATTACCGGCATTCTCAACGCATACGCCCTAACCCGTGCCGGCAAAAAGGTTGCTCTCATCGAAAAAAATGAGCTTGGTACCTATGCCACAATGGACACCACAGCCTTTATCACCGAAGTCATCGATACCGACCTGACCCAGATAGCCTCCATCTTTAGTGAAGCTACTGCAAAGGCAGTTTGGGTCTCCGGAATGCAGGCTATCGACGAACACGAGAAGATTGTCAAAGAGGAGAATATCGACTGCGAATTCACGCGCTGTCCGAACTATGTGTTTGCAGCGACAAAAAAGCAGTTTAAGACTCTCACCGAAGAACATGAAATGTACAAGCGCTTCAAGTTGCCGGCAAAGCTCGTAGAAGATGGCAGGGATCTTGGGGTTGAGAACTATGGATACCTTGAAATTCCCAACCAGGCAAAATTCCATGTGACAAAGTATCTCTACGCCGTCGCTGAAAAAGCAGCGGTTCGCGGAGCTCTCATTTTTGAGAACACCTGTGCAAAGGAAATATCAGGCACGGACCCCGTCACCATTACCACGGGCAGATGGACGATAACGGCGAAGGATGTAATTATTGCGACATACAAACCCATAACCAACAAGAAAACTCATTTAAAGAAGGGTATGTACCGGAGCTATATCTTTGAAGTGCACATCGAGAAGAATATTTTCAAGGAGGCGCTCTACGAGGACATGAGCAACCCCTATTACTACTTCCGTATCGACCCTCAGGAGGGGTATGACCGAATGATTGTCGGCGGTGAGGATCACAAGGATATTTTTGGAAAGACGCTCGTGAAGACGAGCTTTAACGCTCTCGAAAAATACCTCGACAGGATACTCGAGGGCCGGAGGTACAAGATCGTGAAGAGATGGAATGGTCCAATCCTTGAACCAAGCGATGGGCTTCCTCTTATCGGCGAAATCCAACCCCACTACTATGTCGCTACGGCCTTTTCTGGAAATGGAATGACCTATTCCATGATCTCTTCCCACCTCATCCGCGATCTCATCCTCGGGAAAAAGAATCCATTTGAAAAAGTATACACTCCGCAGCGCCTACTTCTCCACCCAAAGCGCTTGGCCGTTAAAGCAAAGGATTATGTACAGGAGTTTTTTGGTGGCGCAATGAAGAACCTGCTTACCGCTTATAAATAGCTACGGATTTTTGCTGAATGAGAGTTCCATCCTTTTCTTTTGCCACAAAATTCACTGTATATGGCCCTCCGTTTCTCCATGTCCACGAGTTGAGATCTACATGGCCCTCCTTGTGAGGATAGTCCTGGGGGCTGATGAACATTATATTAAGCCTGTCTCCATCCACTTGCCAGAACATATCATACGTCGATACTTCCCTGTTGGTGAGGATGGCCTTGAATGGCTGCAATCCTCGCATGTGTGTACCGTCCGTTGGCCACCAGATATCGAGGGTTGATGCCAGAGGAGGATTGTTGGTGTTTGCTGGAGGAGGATTCTGATTTTGTGGTGGCGGTGCGCTTGCACCCACCGCAATCGTCCTCAGATCATTATTCCAATGATACTGATGTGCCCAATTGTCAGTGAAGACTCCAACTTTGACTTTGTACGTACCAGCACTTCCCCCGCCCCAGTATGTACTGTATGTCTTCGTATCGCCCCCTGCAAACGGTTGGGATCTGAAAATTTCCTGGTGGATGCGGTTTCCGTTCACATCCTGCACCTCAATGTCTACGAGGACATTCGAGACATTTGTGCCGCTCGTATTCTTCACACTCACACTGATGGAAGATCCGGAATGGGGTGCTGGATTTTCAGGAGTAGCTGACCCCCACGATGTCCATGAAGTTCCTGAGACAGGACCGGATGTGGGAGTGGGTGTCGGAGAAGCTGCAGGAGGTGGTGAAGTGACAGTGCCTCCCCACCACCATGCCATGACATGGTGAGCTTTCTTGTTCTGAGGAGAATACCCCTTGTCACCGCTATTTGCGGGAGGCGCTGCTAACTCCCATCTCCAGAAATGCACTCCTTGCATCCATGAATAGTCCTTCCAATACTCAAAAAGTGCCTGGTACGCATCCGACTGTGCTAGCTCGCTATACGATCCATCCCTGCCCCAATCCCACGGATTCCTATGAGCTCCATCGATACTTCGGTAGCCGATTTCGGTGAATACCACCGGCTTGTTGTATTTCTTCTGCACCGGTTCGATTACCGTTGAGCGCCAGACGTCCCAGCTCTTTTTGAGCTCGGCTACACTACCATCTGATGCATGACTCAAGTCGAAATACGCAGAGACTCCGATATAGTCGAGCTGGGGCCAGAAATCGATAGCTTCGAATTCATCCGACCAGTTTGCGCTGTATGTGATCTTGCCGGAATAAATTGCACGCACCTTTGCAATGAGATTGTTCCACTGCTGGGTATTGTCTCCGTTCACGCGTGCGCTTGCTACGCGAATGAGTTCTGTTCCGATACAATAATCCTCTACATTATGGTCACGGGCAATTCGTGCATAGCGCTCAAGCATGAGTCCGTACGAGTGATACCATGCCGCCCGATCGGAAGGATCGATAGTGCCGCGCCATTCGAGGTTGTCAGTCTCGAGATGCGGCTTGAGCATGACTTTAAGTCCAATCTGATGGGCATAGTCAATTGCAGCTGCGAGTGCATCATCATTTGGAGTATCCCAACCAGGTCGCAATTCATGCGATTTGAGGTTGGCCTGGTAATACGGGATGATGAGAGTCACATTCGTCGCACCAGCACTGCGGAGCGAATCTAGAATCCTTTTCATCTGGTCGCTGCCGAAGTCGGTAGTGGAGAACGGTTGAATAGATGCCCCTTTCTGCCAGTCAGCCATTGCCGCTTCTGCGTTTGGGGCAGCCATGGTGAGCAAGGTGAACAAGAACAATACGGATAGTAATTTTTTCATAGGAGTCATGATAGTTTCTTATTGTGATTGTTATAGCTGTCAAAAAGTTCCTTAAGTCTCACAAGTCCGCGGTGAATCTGGACTGCGATCGTATTCTTTGACGTTCCAGTGATGCGAGATATTTCCTCCAGAGAGAGATTGTCTATGAATTTCATAGTGAGAACCTTTCTGTACCGGTCAGGGAGCTGCCGGATGAGAAGCATCATTGCCTTTCCGTCGATGATATTCATGATGTGGTTAAATTCATCGCCGCTGCTTGAACCCGCTACGCTCGGTTCAAATCCCTTTTCCACAAGATCGTCGAGGGACGATGTCCTTTTTCCCTTTCGGTATTCATCGATGATGAGCCTGTGGAGAATCTGATAGAGGAACGATTTCATTGTGTCCACCTTTCCTCCCTTGAGGAGATAGTTCCAGGCACGAAGGAATGTATCCTGAACAAGGTCCTCAGCCAAGGCTGGGTTGCTAACTTTCGAGAGTGAATATCTCTTGAGTTGTGTTTTGTAATCCTGATGTGCGAGGGTCAGGAGTCCCTGTTGAATTCGTAGTTGTTGTTGTGTCATGTTTAATATTTATTTAAGTTAATTTACATTACTAATTTAATGTATTTTTAATATATACTTTACTCACTTCAATAGCAAGCACAAAATCTAATTAAAAATGGGATAAGGTGTTAATTGTTTGTGGATAAGATTAATATACATTTAATATACTTGATATTATAAGGTACCTTGTGCAAATCTTAATTTAATGTATAATGATGTGACTATGGGAATTCTTGTAATTGAAGACGAAAAAAAACTTTCTGATATTCTCAAAACTGCACTCCAAAGCGAGCGATATGCAGTAGATACCGCATATGATGGAGAAGAAGGATTTCAGAAAGCCCTCGCAAATGCGTACGAAGCCATCATTCTCGATATCATGCTTCCGAAAAGAGACGGTCGCGAAGTCTGCCGTGAGCTCCGCAAGAGAAACATCCACACCCCTATCATCATGCTCACAGCGCGCGAGACGATTGAGGATCGGATCCTTGGCCTCGATATCGGAGCTGACGACTATCTCACAAAGCCCTTTAGCATTGACGAGCTCTTTGCACGCATTCGTGCGGTGCTTCGACGCAGAAAAACTACCGATTCACTCATTCTCAAGGTTGCTGATCTTGTATTTGATACGAAAAAACATGAAGTCACTCGTGCAGGCAAGGTCATTTCCCTCACCACCAAGGAATACCGCCTTCTCGATGCTCTTCTTCGCCATAAGGGGGAAGCGCTGACACGCCGACAGCTTCTCAATACCGCCTGGGGGCCGGACTTCAAAGAGACAAACAACGATCTCAACGTCCACATGCGGTATCTCCGCAAGAAGATTGACGATGTTTCAGACAAGCCTCTCATCCACACTGTTCGAGGTGTTGGGTATATGCTTAAGGAATAGCCATGACGCATACTAAGAATTCAGAGCTGCGGTACCGCCGACTATTCGAGACTGCGCATATTGGCATTCTCATTCTTGATTGCCATACACGGCGGGTCAGGGACGCAAATCCCTTCATGACCAAACTTGTGGGCTATCCCCCGGGCAAGCTCATCGGCAAAAAAATCTCCGAAATTGGTATATTTGGAGATAACATAACGGGCAAGAGCATCCTTTCGGACCTCGAAAAAAGCAATGAGGTTGAGTATGAGAACGTGAAGATAAAGAACAGGAGCGGACAGGAAAAAATAGTTGAGATTGTGGCAAACGTATACCAGGAGGATGGTAGGAAAATGGTGCAATGCACTATTAGAGACCTCACCGAAAAAAGAAAAGTGCAGCGGGAGCTTTTCGAAACCAACAAGCGCCTTGAGGCACTCATGAATGCCCTTCCGGTTGGAGTGACTTTTTCTCTCGATCCGAAATGCAAGCGCATTGAGGCAAATCCATACATGAAGGAGAAAATGGAAATGGACCCGGAGGCACATATCACCGCGACTGACAAGGAAACCGCTATTTTCGGTCACAAATATCGTCACATTAAGGATGGGAAGAGATTGAAGCCGAAGGAACTCACGCTCCAGAGAGCGATCGCTGAGGATCGCCTTGTCGGACCCATTGAAGCGGAGATAGAGCTGCCATCTGGCAAGCGGTGGCTGGCCGAGGCATACGGAGCGCCGATCCATGATTCGCAGGGAAAAGTCATCGGTGCGGTAGCGGTGAACCTTGATCTCACTGAGAGGAAAAAAGCAGAGGAAGCAGAAAAACTTGCGCTCCTCGTGAAGCAGGAGCAAGAAAAGATGAGCTTTATCACTGACGCCACCCACGAACTCAGGACTCCCCTTGCTATCATTCGCGGTAATGTCGACCTCGCACTCCGACAAAAGACTGCCTCTGAAGAGGCATTTCGAGCTATCAATCTCGAAGTTCTCCATCTCACCGATATTCTTTCCGACCTTTCCCTTCTCACGACGAAAGAGGGTGATTTCCGAAAGAATGTGCAATCCCATACCGTAGAGATTGGAAAGGTGATCAGGGACCTCGCTCAACGATATAGGGGCATGGCTTCGAAAAAAAATATTTCCATTGAAGTGGCACAAATTCCACAGGCGAAGGTGGTTGGTGACAAGTACTACCTCGAACGCCTCTTCACCAACATCATCACCAATGCCATTTCGTACGGAAAAAAGGATGGACACATCTGGATCAGTGGAAAAGCTGAAAAAGGGCTGGTGCGTGTACTGATTGAAGATGATGGTATTGGGATTGCAGAAAAAGATCTTCCGAAGATATTCGAGCGATTCTATCGCGGAGAAAAATCCCGCTCAAAAGATTTTGGCGGAAGCGGGCTCGGTCTTGCGATTGTCAAGTGGATTGCTGAGGCTCATGGCGGAAGTGTTGAAGCGCAAAGCACTCTTGGAAAGGGCAGCATATTTACCGTCTCTCTTCCCCTGCCAGAGAGGAATAAATAGGGGGGACGGAAATGCGCGCCATGATGGTGGCGCGCATGCGGGCGGAGGTTATGATCTGATCCAGTCGTCAGGACAGTCAAATGTCTTGATGACACGGGCAGTGTTGCCTGCCACCACTGTCTTCGGAGGAACATTCTTTGTAACGACTGAAGCTGCCCCCACCTCGGAGTGATCCCCGATTTGGACACCAGGGAGAATACTGCTCCCCATACCGATACAACAGTTCCTTCCCAACCTAACTGGCTGAGGTGCCAGATTGTCCCCTGGCGACACAGGATGCATATTTGAGTCAATAATTTTGACTCCTGGCGCCATGAGGGCATGAGGCCCAATCGTGATTTCCTTATCAGCATGGATCCAGTCCACGCCGTTCAAGACTGACATGTCTCCAACGGAGACAATGGCCCCATGGCTGACCTGGAACATCGTTCTTTTGTGGGCGGTAAAGATCTTCACCCCCGATCCAAGAACAAGCCTGCCCGACCCAGTCAGGCAGAATTTAGGGGGCCTGAGCATATCTATGAGTGGAAGTGTTCCATTCCATTCTACCTTCTTCCAGCGCAGGTAGAGAACCGTTAAAAGGCGGTTCAAACCTTCTGGTAGTTTCATTCTGAAGCCATTCTGGCATACTCTTGTAAATATGGCAACAGCACCGAAAGGAGCCTGTAATGTTTTGCTTTTCCTCCCGTCTTACAGGACATACAGCGTAAGGTTTTATTTATTAGTAACTATAAAAAGCTATGGCAACAATCATCAACAATCCTTCCGGAGGAACCTCGGAGGATTCATCAGCGGGTATCGTAGTGGGACTTGTGGTAGCCCTCATTCTCATTGTCCTCTTTATCATGTTCGTATGGCCATCGATCAAGAACAATAGAAGCGACGCTCTCGCACCCGGGGAGACTCCAGCAGGAGCATCTGCTAATATCAATGTGAGCCTTCCTGGTGATGGCCCTGCCTCATCGCCCGCCGGATACTAAACTCCTATTAGTGAATATAACAAAAAATCCCCTCTAAATTGAAGGGATTTTTTGTAGGAAATTCCTCCCCACCCTTATATGCTCTGTGAAGGTGCCGAAGAAGTTGAGCAGCAATTGCAGCACTTTTTGTGAGAAACAAGCTCAAGGATAGCAGCAAGGCCGACGAGGACATAGACGACACGAGCAGCTGTTGTTCCGAGATACCCGATGACGTCCTCCACACCGATACCAACAAGGAGCCAGTTAATACCTCCGATAATGAGAAGAATCCAAGCTATGATGTGTAATGCCTTCATAAAATATTTTATTTAATAATAATGATTCTGCGACTATGGTAATTATACTGCTGTCGCAATCCCCAAGCAATCCACAAGTTATCCCCCGCGTACTCGGGTAATAAACTTTTCGAGAAGCCTGCTCGAATCAACCTCCCTGCTCGTAAAGTCCGCACGGAGCACTATGATGGCAATAGGATATGAGTTAGCCCCATCGTTATAGCGGAAAAGCGAGATCATACTCTCCCTTGCTTCAGCTGTACGCCCTGTTTTTCCCCCTATGAAATGGGGATCAAGAGGAAAGGGATTAATGGTCTTCCAGGTGTGAGGACCATGCTCACTCGTGCTTGCCACGGACATCGTAACCTGCCGAGTGAGGTCGAGAAGTTCTTTCTCTGATCGATAGAGATGGCGGGAGAGCGCAAAGAGGTCGCGAGCATTTGATGAATTAGCCGAACTCATACCGGAAGCATCCTTGAAGAAGGTTGATGGCATGCCGATCGTTCCCGCAAAAGCATTCATGAGACGGATGAATTCTGTATATCCATACGACTGTGCCAGGACTTCGGCTGCATCATTGCTCGATTCGAGAAGAAGTGGGTAGAGAAGCTCTTTTGCTGTCAATGTTTCGCCGAGAACCAGATGACCTGCGTTTCCATATGCTGCAAGCATGGATTCATTGACTGTCATTTTCTGGTCAGGGGGGATTGTATGGAGAACCACGAGAGCAGTGATGAGCTTGGTGAGAGAAGCTATCGGAAAAACCACTGTAGGGTTATGTTCGATATACACCTCCCCAGTATCAAGATTTGCAACAAGATACGCTTGAGCGCTTATCTCCGGCTTCACGACGGCTGCTTTTGCAAGTGATGCAGGTTTAGCAGGTGCTGCAAGTGGTTGTATATTAGCCGAATCAATATTGTGATCGAGGGCCTCTGGGTCAAGATCTGCAGGAACGGTTGGATAGAGGATTGGGGCTGCTTCCTTAGGAGGGGGTTCAGAGCCCTCGTGTGCAGCAAGGGCCAGGATGATGATTGCGATGGAGATAACGAGAAGACGCTTGATCTTGTACGAGAACCACATGCATATAAGTATAGTACAAAATCGGCGAAAATGCTTTACCTCGTAGCTGAAATCGAAGATGTAATCTCTCCCGTGGAGCTTGCGGTCACCCTTCCTTCTGCATCCTGGTATATGACATAGCCTGTGTCGTAATCACTAACGCTTGTATAGTGTGCTCCTGGGACAGTGGGGTCAAATGGCAGAACTGAAATGTATGTGGGAACTAGGCAGGGTGCTAGATTGATCCCGCCGGTGGAGGTTGCACTCCTGACGACAGTTGGCACGGTTGGCAAGGCAAGTGGCGACATGCCGCATGTGAAGACTCCCTTGTGTTCAGCAATATTCTGACTTATCGAATTGAGAAGTGCGTTCACATTACTCATTCGCTGTGAGTCTCTTGCAAGCTTGAATTGACGCACCGGATTGATTGCTACGAGTACCACCGAGGCAAGTACTGCGATGATGCCTATAACCACAAGAATTTCTATGAGGGTAAAACCGAACTGTGCACGAATGTTTTGGACTATTTTCATATCTTGTATTAACTACCTGATAATGGAGCAAGTATACGAATACGAAATGAAATTTCGATAAAAAAAAGTTAAAATTTTGATAAAATCGCCCGCAAAAAAGCGGCAAGCAACAAAAAACCTCTTGTGTGAAGAGGCCTTTCGATGCGCTTGCGGCGCATTTTTCAAAAGCTGACTCCGATTTTCCTTTTGGCTTCCTCGAGCTTGGCGTTCGCTCTTGCCTGGGCCTTCCTTCCTCCTTCTCCAAGCACCTTCTCGACAGACGAGATATCCTGCATGAGCGCGTGTCGTTTCTCCCTCATTGGCTTCACAAATGCCTCAATATCGGCAATGAGTATCTCCTTAAGTATCTTGTACTTGCCCTTATTTTCCTCATAGAGAAGCTCGAGTTCCTTTTCCGGTCTGAAGAGCTTGTGGATCTCGTAGACATTCTTGGGTTTTTCCCCAGAAGAATCTGTCACGATACTCATAACCGCTTTCTCTATCTCCACTGTCGAAGCAAAAAGAGGAATAGTGTTGTTGTAGCTCTTGGACATTTTTTGTCCGTCGATACCGGGAACCACCGCGACTTCTTTCATGATGAGAGGTTCAGGGAGCTTGAAGGTATCTCCGAAGATGTTATTAAACTTCTGTGCAGTATCACGTGCGTACTCAATATGCTGTTTCTGATCCTGTCCGACTGGCACGACATCCGCATCATAAAGAAGAATGTCCGCAGCCATGAGCATTGGATAGTTGAAGGCTCCGACGCTGATCTCCTTGTTCTTGGCTTCTGCATCCTTGAAAGCATGTGCACGCATGAGGTACGGCATGGTGGTGATGGTGTCGAAAATCCAGGTGAGTTCTGTATGAGCCGAAATATCTGATTGCTTGAAGATGACGGATTTCTCCGGATCCAGGCCGATAGCGAGATAGTCGAGGGTCAGATTGAGAATCTGGTCCTTCATCTCAACACCGTTCTGGATGAAGTTGAGACCGTGATAGTCAGCGATCATGAAGTAGCAGTCGTACTGCGACTGCATGTCGAGCCACTGCTTCATTGCGCCGAAATAGTTTCCAATATGCGGACGTCCGGTGGGCTTGACCCCAGAAAGCAATGTTTTTTTCATAGGCATATCATAGCAGATTTTTGGTATAAAAAAAGCGAGCCCAAGGAGTGATTCCTTGGGCCTGAGCTTGGAGACTGTGAAGTCCTCACACGGAGACGAATCCGGGAGGTCGCACGAAGTTGTGGGAAAGGTCGACAATTTCTGAAGGCGCCAGCTGGAGATCCTGATCATCGGTGTGAATGATGACTCGGTCAGGAAGAATTCCAGAGAGTACGCCGCTGAATCGACTCCCGTTCCGCGTGGACCCCGTTACAACTATCTTGGATCCAAACATGTGATTCCGCAGGTTTTGGAGCTGCTCTGCCGGGGACGGTATTCTTGTTTGCATAATTTTTGAGGGAACAAAGTACCGTAAAACTATACCTCAAATCCCCTCTTTACGCAATTCTTCCACAAGCTTTTGTGCATTCTTCGAAAGCTTCTTGGGCATATCCACTTTTGTTACAAGGAGAAGATCTCCACGCTTTCCTCTCTCAGTCGGAACCCCTTTATTCTTCACCCGCAGTATTTCATTATGTGTCGTCCCTGCAGGAATTTTCACTTCTATTTTCCCATCAAGCGTCTCTATATCCACCGTTGCACCGAGGAGAGCTGTCGTCAACTTGAGTGGTAGTTCCATAATGAGGTTGTATCCTTCCTTGCGGAAAATGGGATGCTCGGTGACCCAGATTCGTACCAGAAGGTCTCCTGGACCACCTTCGCCCTGATCTCCCCTCCCCGCTACACGGAGAGCTTGCCCGCTGTCTATTCCTGGAGGAATTTTAACTGAAAATTTTTCTTTTCCATTTGAAATTTCCCTTTCCACTCCGAATATTGCCTCCTTGAAAGTGAGCTCGATATCAATAGTGATGTTCTTTCCGCGTCGTGGTCTGCGTGTTCCTCCTCCGAAAAACTCTCCGAAGATGTCCCCGAGGTCAAATTCAAAACTCTGACCGTTTGCACCGGTGAATTGCGAGAAATCAAAGCCGCCGAAGCCCTGGCCGCCATTGAATCCGCCGAAGCCGCCTTGTCCAGGGTTAAATCCCCCTCCGGCCTGACCGAACGTATCGTACTGCTTTCGCTTCTGCTCGTCGCCGAGAATGGAGTATGCTTCGCTCGCTTCCTTGAACTTCTGCGCCGCAGCCTCATTCCCCTTCGTCTTGTCGGGATGATACTCATGGGCCATCTTGCGGAAGGCTTTCTTTATATCATCCTGCGAAGCTCCTTTCTCGACACCGAGAATTTTGTAGTAGTCTTTTGCCATAAGGGTAATGGATACTATATCACAAATAAGTTCCTCAAGGTCTCATCCACTTTTATCATGGTCGTTGTCTCCAAAGTCCCCAATTCACCAAGAACTATCTTTTTCTGAAGCGTGGCAATCTTGGCCATCTTTATTGTCGAACTGGTCTTCAAGCCATTATGCTTCGTCGGTTTCACCGGAATATCAAAGAGTCCGATTTTCTTGCCCTGCGCAGAGGAGATGAAAGCTACAATGCAGTCTTCGCCTCCCTTTTGGTTATGCAAAACAAGAGCTGGACGAACCTTATGTCCGGAGAGATCGGTAAAGGGAAATGGAATGAGGACAAGTGTACCTTTATACATATCGTTTGCGCAGGTCGGAAAGCGAATAGATTTCCTTCTCCTTCGATAGGAAATCGAAACTTCTTGAATTAGCATTGATATTGGTAATCTCGCCCGCCTCCTTCCGGTACGCAGCTGGAAACTGAATGAGGAGTGCATCAATAGAATTGCGGCGGCCGATACCGAACACCTCTCCTGCATACTTAACCCTGTTGATGAGGGTACCAATGGTCTTTCTAGCAGTGGTTGTTGTGATAATCTTCATAATGTACATATTGTACAAAATTAGGGGAAAGATTGCAATAGGAGCGAAGCGGAAGGGGGCGTTCCATTGGAGAGTTTTGTGGTTCTTTCGCTCTTAACAACTATACCTTTGATTAGGTATTCTAAAAGGGTTCCAGCAGTCGAGATGCGGAACGTAATCGCTAAAGAAAAAATGACCATTTTGGGTCACTTTTTCTATCTGAACATTCCCTACTTCTTCTCCTTGAACTCCGCATCCTTCACGTCCCCTTCCGGTGGCTTCTGATCTCCACCTGGCTGGGCTCCTGGAGGCGTCTGCTGCATGTACTGTCCAATCTTTTGTAGTTCTGTGGAGAGAGCTTCTGTAGCTGTTTTGAGAGCTGCTCCGTCTGTTCCCTCCTTTCGCGTCTTCACATCCGCTATCTTGTCTTCGATGGACTTTCGAAGGTCTGCCGGTACTTTTTCTCCAGCATCTTTGAGAGATTTTTCTGCAGTATACACGAGCTGTTCTGCGATATTCTTCGCCTCAATCATTTCTTTCTTCTTTGCATCTTCTGCGGCGTTTGCCTCTGCATCTTTCTTCATCTTTTCGACTTCTTCTTTTGAAAGACCTGAAGAAGCTGTGATCTTGATTGAGTTTGCCTTGCCTGTAGCTTTGTCTTTTGCGGTAACATTGAGGATTCCGTTTGCATCGATATCAAACGTCACTTCCACCTGCGGCATGCCACGTGGTGCTGGTGGAATACCATCAAGAATGAAGCGTCCGAGCGACTTGTTATCGGCTGCAAGGGCTCTTTCTCCCTGTGTGATATGAATCTCCACCGACGTCTGGTTATCAGCCGCAGTTGAGAATGTCTGAGATCGCTGTGTTGGAATGGTGGTGTTCTTTTCAATGAGTTTTGTGGCAACACCTCCCATCGTTTCAATACCGAGAGAGAGAGGAATCACATCGAGAAGAAGAACATCTTTGACGTCTCCACCAAGAATACCTCCCTGGATAGCAGCTCCCACCGCAACCACTTCGTCAGGATTGACCCCCATGTGAGGCTCCTTTCCGAAGAACTCCTTCACCGCTTTCTGCATAGCGGGCATGCGTGTCTGGCCTCCAACGAGGATGACTTCATGAAGGTCGCTCACTTTGAACGGAGAAGCTTCCATCGCTCGTTTTGTGATTGCTATTGCACGATCAATGAATTCTTTTGTGAGCTCCTCAAGCTTTGCACGAGTCATGGTGATGAGGAGGTGCTGAGGACCATCTGCACCGGAAGTGATGAATGGGATGTTCACTTCTGTCTGTACAGCTGTTGAGAGCTCTATCTTCGCCTTCTCTGCAGCCTCATCGAGTCGCTGGAGAGCGAGTGCGTCCTTTCGCACATCAACTCCGGAAGTCTTCTTGAACTCATCTGCGAGCCAGTTGATGATCTTCTGGTCAATGTCTTTTCCTCCGAGGTGTGCGTCTCCGTCAGTGGACTTCACTTCGACGACATCATCACCGACTTCGAGGACTGAGATATCGAACGTGCCTCCACCGAAGTCGAAGACTGCTATTTTCTCATCCTTCTTTTTGTTGAATCCGTATGCAAGAGCAGCGGCTGTTGGCTCGTTGATGATGCGCTTAACGTCGAGGCCAGCAATCTGTCCGGCATCCTTTGTTGCCTGGCGCTGGGCATCGTTGAAGTATGCAGGAACGGTGATGACTGCCTCCGTTACCTTTCCACCGAGTCGAGCTTCTGCATCATTCTTGAGCTTTGTGAGTATCATGGCAGAGATCTCCTCCGGCCTATACCACTTGTCTCCCATCTTCACCTCAATACCTCCTGTTGCAGATTTCTGCATTTCGAAAGGCACTGATGCGCGATCTTTCTGCACAGCAGGATCGTCAAAGTTGTGGCCGATGAAGCGCTTGATTTGATATATGGTGTTTTTAGGATTGGTGACTCCCTGGCGTTTAGCAAGAAGACCGACCATCCTGTCGCCTGTTTTAGATTGGGCTACAATCGAAGGTGTTGTACGCGCACCTTCTGCGTTTTCGAGGATCTTTGGCACACCACCCTCCATGACCGCAACGGCGGAGTTGGTGGTACCGAGATCGATTCCGATGATTTTAGACATGGTTTTGTTGTTTAGTTTGTTAATTAAGGGGTAATTTTAGTCTTGACAGATTGGTAGTTTGTGTGCTATGGTTGTCTACAGCTTATTTCCTGTGGAATTTAACTTCTGAATGAATCGGGAGTTATGACCATAGGAAATATGACATACAAAGGAAAGCTAAAAAAATTAGTTGGCAAAAGAGTGAGATATGGAAGCCTAGAAAGTGGCGGGCCAGCAAACGGGAAGCTGCTTGAAGTAGGCGAGGACTATGTTGTTCTCCATGACCCTGAAGTAGATGTAATTATTCCCCTACACGCTCTTGTATGGGTAGAATTGCACCCTACACAAGGTTAATCACCACCTACCCCTAAAAAACAGAAGGCCTGGTAACTTTAAGAGTACAGGCTTTTCTTCTGCCCATTTCTCCACCTATTTGTCAATTTTTAATGAACCACACTCACACACATACTTTCACTTCAAAAAAACAAAATCTAGTATGACGGAGCACGTGTTGGTTGACTATTAAAAAAGAAAAGCGAATCGAACGGAGATACAACTGGATTAGACGAAGGAGAGTAGGTAAAAGTTACCAGAGTTTTTGCTACGGCTGCAGGAAGACAAATTGGATCTGGTGCAGTTATAGGTGTAGCAGAAACAACCTGTGCCTTTATTTCCCCATTTACCAAAGCCAGAAGAAAGACTACACGGAACTGCTCCCCTGTCGCAGAGGTCAGTATCTTTGTGATAAATTTTAAACGTGAATAGGGGGTTAACATGTTTATATTATATCTAATTTATCTAGGTTGTCTAGATCTATTTTCACTATCAAGCTACACAATTCCCACTTGCAGCAAGACCTGAATCTATTGTCTAACTCAGATTTTATCAAAATTTTAACTTTTCTTTATCGAAATTTCATCTCGACCTGTCATACTCACTCTCACAGATGATTATTTTTCCCTGTGGGGGTGCCATGTGGTATGGAATCTTTCCTCATCAAAAAGAAACTGTGGGTTCGACCCCCACCATCCCCACAAGGAAAAGTGATTATCTTTACTACCCCCTTGACTATATTTTTAAAAAAGAATATACTGTTATTACTTGATGAGGGAAGAACCGTACGCATGGTAGTCTTGCAAGAATCCGCTTCGGCGGTTTTTTGTTTTCTATTTCTTCTCCCCCACCTTCACCTTCGGCGCCTTCACAATTTTCCCATTAAGAGAGTATCCTTTCTGGACAACGGTAGTGATAATATCACTCTCCTTTCCATCTTCGATTGCCTCGTCGCGCATAGGGTCAAATTTCTGGCCGATAGGGTCAATCTCCTTTAACCCATGATCCTCAAGAACCTTCTTGAGCTGGTTAGCAATATGCTCTATGCCCATCCTCCAGTTCCTATCCACCTTCTCCCAGACCTCCTTGTTCCCCATCGCCATACTGAAGCTATCAAGAACAGGAAAAAGCTCTGAGACGAGTCCCTCATTTGCGTATTTTATAAATTCCTTCTGCGCCTGCTCGTCACGCTTGCGCGCATTGATGAACTCGGCCTTGTCCTTCTGCCAGCCAGTCAAATATTCCTGCTTTTCAGCAAGAGCCTTTTTGAGCTTCTCGCGAAGCTTCTTGATCGTTTCCTGAGCGGACTCCTCACTCACGACAGAATCGTCGATGTTCTCATCCGCTTCTATCTTCACATCATCGCTGTTTTCCATGTATTTTAGTATACGTATTTAAAGGGGGTTTTGCAATAAAAAGAGCGCCCTCGCAGTGGTGAGACTACGAGGGGCTTGATCAGAGAAATTTATACAAGAGATACAGGCTGGGGTTGAGGTCTGCACGGTTCAGCCATCCTTTCCCTGAGATTTTTCTGCTTTTCCTCAAGATGCTTCCGCAGCGCCTTGATTAAAGTGAGATCGGTTTTGAGATTTAACAGTTCAAAGCGGCGAATGGAGTGGATGAACTTCTCTAGTCCAGAGACCATAACTGCATGGAAGTCTTCGTGGGTTTGGAAGCCTAATTCTTGGGAACTGATTCCAAACAGGCGAACATACCTCCAGCTCTCGTCGAAACGCTCCAGCGCATCTTCGCAACCATCTGGCTGGCAGCATGCAGCGATATGCCGACGAATGGTGATGATTGCCTCGCGTCTTTTTTTCTTGTATTCTTTCCATCCAAGGCAAGCAGCGAGGACAATTCCGGTAAGAATGTACGGCCATTTTTCATATATGAAGGTGTACAAATTTGACTCCTGGTTAAGATTTTGGTCAAGCCGTTGTGGCTTGTCTGGCAAGGATACTACCACAACAACCAAAAAACCGCCAGAGAGGCAGCTTTTGTATCCTTTATCGCTTTGACCACTGTGGCGACTTTCGCGCCTTCTTGAGTCCGAACTTACGTCGCTCTTTTGCTCGCGGATCCCGCTTGAGGTATCCAGCTTTCTTGAGCTTGCCGCGGAGTTCCCGGTCATACTCGATGAGTCCTCGCGCCACTCCGTGTCGAAGCGCCTCTGCCTGCCCGCTGATCCCTCCCCCTTTGAGAACTGCTGTTATCGAAAACTTTGTAGCTGTGAGCTTGGATGCAGCAAATGCCTCTCCGACAGTCGTCTGAAGCTGCTTTGTTGGAAAATATTCCTCGAGCGTCTTGCCATTGATCTCATATGACATCTTGGCAGCGGGAGTGATGCGCACACGGGCAACTGCCGTCTTTCGGCGTCCAACAGTCTCTATATATCGTTCTGTGGCTTTTGCAATCATAGTTATTCGGTAATTGTTAAATTCTTCATCATGGCTTTTCGAAGGCTGTTTGAAGGAAGCATTCGGTATACGGCGCGCTTGAAGGCTTCCGTTGTGCCCTTTCGAACAATGAGGTCGCTCAGAGTCTCAGTATTGATTCCTCCTCGGTATCCGGTGAATGTAACGTACTTTTTATCCTGCTTTTTCTTTGATGGAATATATGCCTTGGCACAGTTGACGATAGCAACTTTCACTTCAGGAGCAATGTTGCGGGCAAACTTCACGGAATTCTTTCCCATGAGGATGCTCGCTGCCTGGCTGGCTATGCGGCCGATTCTTTTTCCCTGTGCGTCGATGGTGTAGTTCTTCATAAAAATAGGTTAGATGAATTCAATCATGGCCATCGGTGCGGCGTCAAGCTCTCGACGGGGCAGCTTCACAATGCGTGTGTATCCTCCATTGCGGCCGGCGTACTTCTTGGCAATCTCCGCAAAAAGGACTTGTGTTTCCTTCTCTCCCTGGAGCCGTGAGACAACGAGGCGGCGTGATGCGAGCGTTCCTGTCTTTGCCTTGGTCACCAACTTCTCAACAAAAGGACGGAGTGACTTTGCCTTTGCAAGCGTCGTGGTGATGCGTCCCTCATTGATGAGGTTGCGGGAAAGAGAACGAAAGAGGGCATCTCTCTGGTTCATCTCACGTCCGAATTTTTTCTTTGAAGAATGGTGTCTCATGGGAGTTGGGAAATGTTACTTGAGGGTGATGCCGTACTGGGCAAGGACTTTCTTGATTTCCTGGATACCCTTGCTGCCAAGGCCATCGATATCGAGTATATCGACTTCCTTCTTTCTTGCAAGTCCGCCGATTGTCCGAATGTTGGCATTTGCAAGAGACTTGACTGTTCGAGGAGAGAGACCGATGGCATCGATTCGAGTCTTCATGAACTCGACATCGAGCTCGTTCTTCGAAGCCTTGCCAGCAGCTGCTTCTTTTTCTCCCTCCTCCTCGACTTCAGGAACAATCTCCTCCTCCTTGAAGCCGATAATGGCCTTGAGCTGGGAAATCATGAGAAGGATTGAACTCTCGAGAGCCTCCTGCGGTGTGATAGTTCCGTTTGTTTCGATAGAAATGCGGAGGCGGTTGAAGTCTGTTCGATCTCCGATACGCATATTCTCGACTTCGTAGTTCACTTTGCGGATAGGGGTAAAGGTTGCATCAAGGGCGATGGTTCCAATATCAACGCGATCCCTGTGGAGAACCTCCTTTGGAACATAGCCGAGACCCTTTTCAACCGTGATTTCCATATCGAGTTCTGCAGACTTGTCTGTGAGTTCAGCAATGAGCAGTTCGGGGTTGAGAATTTCAACCTGTCCCGAAACTTCGATATCCCTGGCGGTGACCGTCTTTACACCCTTGACCTTGAGGTTAAGGACCTGTGGCTCCTCGGAAGTTGACTTGATGCGGAGTTTCTTGAGGTTCAGAAGAAGGGTGATGACATCCTCTTTGACGCCGTTGAGTGCTGAAAACTCATGCTCTACCCCTTTTATCCTGACCTTTGTCACCGCAACCCCAGGAAGTGAAGAGAGTATGATTCGTCGAAGCGAGTTGCCGAGCGTATGGCCGTATCCAGGGTAGAAACCGTCGATTTCATAAATGCCACTCACACCATCCTCTCGGATGATCTTTGGCTTTGATGGAAGAATTATTGTATTTGTCGACATATGTTTTATATAAAAATAATTTTATTAATAATGGCTACACACTCGTCCTACCTACTGAAAAACTCCAGCACTGCTCCGACATTGAACAAAAGCTCGCTCTGCGGCGCCTGCGGAAGACCCTGGACGGTAACCTCCTTCTTGTCGTAATCAAGCTTGAGCCAGCTCGGGACCTTCACCGTCTTCAATTTCTCATCCAATGATGCGAAAAGAGGCTTGCCCTTGCTTCCTGCACGAATACCTATGACATCTCCCACCTTAACCTGGTATGAAGGGATGGTGACGATGGTTCCATTGACTGTGAGGTGCCCATGCGAAGTCATCTGGCGTGCTGCCTGTCGTGTAGGGGCAAAACCGGAACGGAGGGCGACATTGTCGAGGCGGCTTTCGAGGAGACACACGAGAATTTCCGCTGAACTTCCCTTTTTCTCGGTAGCTTTCTTTACGTAGTTTGCAAATTGCTTGGCGGTGATGCCGTAGCTGTATCGCGCCTTCTGCTTCTCGAGCATGCCAAGACCGTAATCGCTCTTTGCCTTTGGACGTCCTTTTCCAGCACCCCTCTCAGCTCGCTGTCCCTGGCGAATAGCATATTTCTGCGTCTGAGTCTTTTCAAACACAGGTACTCCGAGTCGTCGCGCTATTTTGTATTTTGGTCCGATGATCATATGAAAATATATAAATTATTACTACACTCGGCGAGGCTTCTTTGGCTGAGGTCCGTTATGGGGAACCGGTGTTGCGTCCTTGATTGATGCAATGGCAACCCCCTTGGAAATAAAACCTCTGATCGCGCTTTCACGACCAGAGCCTACGCCTTTCACCACCACGTCTATCTCCTTGAGTCCAAGGTTCTGCGCCTTGAGAGCCAGGGTCTCTCCCACCTTGGCAGCAGCAAACGGAGTTCCCTTTTTTGCACCCTTGAATCCGAGCGAACCGCTCGAAGACCAGATAACAGCCTGTCCGTCCTTGTCGGTGAGGAGGACTTTCGTATTGTTGTACGTGGACTGAACGTGAAGTATGCCAAAATCAAGACGCTTGCGTGATGCCACCTTTGGAGCAGCCTCCGTCTTCGCTGTGTCCTTCTTTTCAGTTGTTGGTCGTTTCTTTTCCATTGTCTTTTCCTATTTCTTCTCTTCTTTCTTTCTTCCGGATCCCATTGTCTTTCGAACATTTCCTCGGAGTGTGCGGGAGTTGGTCTTTGTTCGCTGCCCTCGGACTGGAAGGCGCTTGGCATGCCGTGACCCTCGGTACGATTTGATGTCCTTGAGGCGCTTCACGTTCGAAGCGATTTCTCGTCTGAGGTCTCCCTCAATGCGGAGGGATTCCACAATCTTTCTGATCTCGTTTTCCTGCTCGACAGAAAGATCCTTTGTCTTGAGAGCAGGATCAACTTTTGCTGTATGCAAAATATGAAGTGAACGAGCTCGTCCAACACCGTAGAGCTCGGTGAGAGCAATTTCAAGTCGCTTGGCATCTGGGATTGTTATTCCGAGTATTCTCATATATTAACCTTGACGCTGCTTGTGTCGGGGATTGGCCGTGCAGATAACATACACGTAGCCTTTTCGGCGAACCGTGCTGCACTTTGGACAAATCGCTTTTACCGAAGCCTTTACTTTCATGTGGATAAATTGCGGATAAAATATTACAAAAATAACTATAACCTCTTGCTGATACGGGCACGGCCTCCGTAGGGGTCCAAGGTCAGTTCGACCCGGTCTCCGATAAGAACCTTTATACGATGCATTCGCATCTTGCCTGCCAGGTATGCCATCACGATTTCTTCCTTTCCGTCGATCTTGACCCGAAAAAGCGTATTTGGCAACGCCTCAGTTACAACTCCAAAAGCGGTGCTCGTGGGCGGTTTTTGCTGCTGTTCTGGCATTTGCACGTTTCGTTATAGTAACAAAGTGGCCTAAAAAAGTCAATCCTTTATCTCCACGACGATCTTGTCAGCTGAATTTGGGAAGTATCTCATCCAAAATGGGGTGATAAGTGCGTAGGCATTTGAGATGGAGGGGTAGCGGGCAAAGATGGTGTTGCTGTCTTTCAAATACGTACCCTTGAGCTCGTTTTTGAGAGCACTTTCGGAGAATGTTCCCACGAGCCGGATGGGACCCTTGAGGCTGAAGATAAGGGGAGTTCCTCTCTTTGGTGAAAAATCCTTCGCATTGATGAGGGTAAACTTCAGATCTTCCACTCCCTCTATCCTGTATGTCGGCGCAGAGAACTTATCGAGCTCCTTGCCGGCAACTGCCTTGAGGAGATCATGTGATTTGAAGTATGCTCCATTGAGTGTTCCTTTCACAGAAATATCCGCCGTCAATGCATCCTTTGCAACAGGTTCAGAGACTTCGTAGTCGATCACGTATGCTGTGTCGTAGAGGATTGAATCCTTCGGAACTTTTTGTTGTGCCGCTGCGATGAGCTTCGCTTTGAGTGCATCCTTGAGAGCTTGGACGGTCGCCTTTTGTACATCAGGAGAAACTGTCTTTTTGTTTCCTGAGGATCCGCCGGTCACAGGCGTTTTAACATCAGCATAGACAGTCGTATACTTTGGCGTACCTTTATACGCCACTATCGTGAAATCTTCTCCAATGGTCCCCATGTTATAGCTCGCACCAATCTGGTCTGCGATGATGCCAACCGAAATGCTTCCTGGAGTCCTGTCAGCCTTCATTGGAGGGATTGTCACCGTTGCCGTTGTTCTGTATATAAGTCCATCAGCATTGGCAAGTCGTGTTCCGGCCACTATCTTCTGCGCTGTCGGCTGCTCGTTGTAGAGGGTGGCAGTTCCCTTTGCCTTCGTTTCTATGAGTGGCCCATCTGCTGCAGGTACATTCTGGACTGATGTTGTAGAGACGGTCACCACTTCATAGCCAAATGAGCTTTCCCCGGCTTTTTTTGCTGTGATAGTACCGCTCACATCAAACTGCGCGGACTTTGGAGTGATGGTGACGGCCGCCTTTGAATAGAGGAGTGAAAGTGCGACAGCGATGACCGCAATCCCGACAAATACAACAAGAAATGTTGTGAGAATGGTGGGGAATCTGCGGCGTGGCTTCTTGGGAATGTGGCGGGCATGCGGCGGTACAGGAATGGAACGCATTCTGCGGAGCGGAACGTGTTCCTCTCCCCTGTCCTCTCTTTCATATTCCTTCGCCTCTTCTCGGTAGTTGCCTCGCGTCTCTTCAACCTCGCTCACTTCTTCTTCAACATATTCCTCTTCGCGCGGTCGACGCGCAGGAACTCTGCGTATCACGCGCTTGCTTGAAGTCACGATATCCTGCACGACTCTTTTTTGGGGTTTCCTCTCCATTATTATTCTAAATTATATCACAATCCTAAAAACGGTGACAGCGCAGCAACGTATATCCTGTGGAGCGGAGTCTCATCCACATGAGTTTCGAAACCAACACCATCAAGCGACTTCTCGAAGAGATGCTTGTAGGGGGAGTCGGAGGCGACATGCATCGTGCGGGGCACAGCCACTCCTTCACCAAGACCTTCACATGAACGCCTGCAACCTTCCTGCCACTCCTGAAGGAGTGGGAGTATTCTTGCCTGTACTCGTCGGTGTTCTGCCTCTTCGAGTTTTTTCTGCTCATACAGAGAAAGTACCGAATGCGCCGTGCGCTGCGTACTTCCGAGGGTGTCCGAAAACTTGCGGAGCAATGTCGAGGCGCCATACGGAAACGAACCGAGGTATGCACTCGTGCCTTTCTTAACAATAGCGACATCAGTGAGTTCGCCATGAAGATGGAGAAGGACGTATTCCCTGTCGTCAGCCACTTTTTCCCTCGAAGCAAGGTAGTGGAGGAGTATTGCCGAGTGGTAATATTCCTCGCGAGGTGCGTGAAATGCCTTCGCCGCAGCTCCACGGATTTTCTCGAGGAGTTTTTCCGAACTGAGTGAGAATGCAAATGATGCTTGGAGTGTCCGTGCGCGCTTTCCCCGATAGTCCTGCACATGATATCCATTGAGTTCCACTGAAAATATCTTCTGCTCGATGAAGATCATATCCTTTTCGTGAGTTTTGAGAAGTTCTTGGCGGTTTTCCTCCATGATGGCCTGGATGGTGGCATCGGAGATTACCGTTTCCTTTTCATACTCCACTCTCACTGCTTTTGACTGCGTGATCACCCATGGTGAGGAGAGAATGTAGTGGATGGAGGCTATTTTTTCCTTCGAGTAGTGGCGACTTTCACTGGCAACATGTTTGCAGGTATCCTCGACGCTCTTGAGCATGGTCTTTACCCTATGCTCGTGCGTGGTATGGGGGCTGTGAGGAACATGGATGGAAGCAGAGTACAGAATGTCGGGAAAACTCACGAGAGTTCCTTCGACGACGTCGCTTCTAATGTCGATGACGAGAGAGAGCATGCGAAAATTATACCACGGGTACGTTTTGGCAAAAAGGAAAACCCGGGGCTATGAGACGCACTCGGGTTTTTTCGCGATGCAAACTTATCTCCGCACTACTTCCCCCGCTCTCGGAAGACAGCGAAGTAGCCGTTGGTCAAGCCGAGGAAGTACGTGAGCTTTCGAGGGAGATTCTCCTGCGGAAGAAAACCATATTCACTGATTTTCTCAGTGGAGAATACGGCCATCACCTGAAGATTGGTGTTATTTCTTTCAAAGTGATAGGCCTTCTCCATAGGTGAAGGGCCATTGAAGTACCAAAGGTTGGTAGCAACCCACAATGGTTCCGAGGATGCCCCGTGTTCAACGAAACGAGGAGCGAACTGGATCGCTTCATTCCTCATTTTCTCTCTCTGCTTTGTATTGAGGTACCCGACCCACCCAACAAAAGCAACCATGCAGATGATTACAGTTGCCCCGACTAGTCCGATAGTCTGAGCGACAGACAATTCTCTCTTTTCTCTCATAATTCCTTTTCAACCTCACTACAGCCTCCCATTCGTGGGAAGCTCATAAAGGGTGTGCGCCCGCAGTGAGAAATCTGGCTATAAAGTACTGGAGCGATTGCTACCTGTCAAGGATATGACTTCCCCATTCTAGCGAGAAAGTGCGTCAAGGAAATCTCCAATGGCATAGAGGATAGCGGCCAGCACTGTCCTGTTTCCCTTGCTTACAGGACTTGAAGTTGGAGTTGGGGAGGAAGATGTCGTAGGGGAACTTGAGGGAGAGGATGATGGAGATGGTGATGGAGACGCAGAAGAAGATGGGGTTGGAGTTGGAGAGTAATAAACCTGTGTTGGTGAAGGCGAGGCAGAACTGTAATTATAGACTGGTGTAGGAGATGCTGAAACCGATGGACTTGAGGAATAATATGGGGTCGGCGTTGGGCTTGCGGAAGTCGAGGTGCGAATGGTAGTTGAGGGAGATGGTGAGGAATAATATGGGGTGGCTGCAGGGCTCGCTGTAGTCGAAGGGGCTGGAGAATAGTAGTAGAAAGGTGTTGGAGAAGGCGAGGCTGCGGAAGATGGGATTGCAGTAGCGGATGGGGATGGGGTACGAGTTGGGTATGGAGTAGCGGATGGTACAACAATTGGGGTTGGTGAAGTACGGCGAGGAGTAATGGATGCATGTGGAGTAGCTGATAGTATTGAGGAAGAATTTCCTCCAGAAATGATAAGACTGGTTTTGGAAATATATGCGTCTCTCGTAGATACAGTGCGGTATTCGAACGTACGTTCGGTTCCTGCAGGCACCACAAAGATGCTGGCAGTGTCTCCTGGTAGTGAAGATGGGTTTGCGGTGTATATGTATGCGGCCGAGGGATTCTTGTTGAGATTGAAATCCTGGTTGGTGGAATTCTTCACGGTGATGGAACGGGAGATTCCTGCAGGGATGATGAAGAGATCACGGGTGTCACCAGGAAGAGTGACTGGTGATCCACTGATGGTGACTGAGGACTGAGTGTTTCGGACGGAGATAGGAGAAGGAGCGGGAATTGCTGTCGGCTGAGGTTTTGGCAAGAGTGAAGTGATCCATTTTACAGTAAGATTGACAACCGAAGTGGAAGTGGCTTTTGGCTCGACAGCAGGCACTGCAGACACCTGTGCCGGATTTGCACATGCTTCGTTGCTCATATCGGAGTAGTTAGAAGGGTTTACATATCCCTGTACCTTGAAACAGAATGTTCCTCTTCCAAGCCCTTTCACCTCGAAAGCCTTCTTCTGCACATTACCAGCTAGTATAGTTGCTTGGCCGGTTACGATCTTAAAAACTTTATATTCCCTGACGTCAGTTCCATTAGGATCATTCCATACAAGCAAGACGGTACCGCTTCCCTGTCCGACAGCAGTCAATGTGGGCGCAAGGAGCTTGGGCAATGTTTTCACTGAGATCCTCTGACTGCAGTTTTTAGGAGTGGAGATGGTACATACTTCAAAGCCATACTCCTTCGCAGGTTCCAAGAGAGGAACTGGAAACGAAAATTGGTGAGGGAGAGGGTATTCAGCGACAGATTTTCCATTGAAGTATGCTTTGACAACAAACGTGTCTCCTCGATCATTCTTGGTATTCCAATTCGTTGTCCAATTGAGTTGAACTTCACCACGCTTTTCGGCTCTGCCCGTGAGGTTTATTATGAGGTTTACCGGAGGAGTTCCGGAAGCTGCACTAGCCGACGTGGTAGCCGAGACAATGTTACTGTATGAAGTATCTCCATTGGAAAACACGGCTTTAACGCGATAACGATACTGCTGCGAAGGCTGCAACCCCTTCGAGACAAAACTCGTCATGTTGACGGGAAGGTTATCATTTTTTAACAGCTGGTTATTCACTATTGTCTGCACGACAAACCCTGTCTCGTTTGAAAAAGGATCATTCCACGATAAATTCACTTCGCCAGCATTCTCCCGCGCGGTTAAGACAATGGTTGAAGAAGGAGCCGCTGGAGGGTTAGCCTTATTATTGACTGTTATCCTTACAGGTGCAGTCAAAATCGGCTGCTTATTTCCTCCTCGGTTTATCCTTGCGTATGCATTATACGAACCGTTCGAGAAGTTCATACTGTTAAATGGCAGCCGCCACGGAGAGGAGTTGACTGAACTCACCCGCCGCCCGTCAAAGAACAATTCAGCTGAAACGGTTCCTGGTGGAACAGAGTTGAGATTGAATGATGTTTCTCCGCTAACAGAGGAAAAGGATTGGGAAGCATCCGACTCTAAACTTGGTTCAATTTCTTTCGTCTGATCTTTTTTAAAGGTGGTGGCGCATTCTCGATTGCTCTCGTCAGAAATATTTCCATTGCCAGCCGAGGCTTGGACAGAAAAACAGAAGAGCGTATAGGGTGGAAGTTTTTTCAAGATTAGCTCAGTATCTTTTGTTCTCGCAATTATTTTTTTTGGACTATCGAGAGAATAGTTTGAAGGACTATCTATGTCGTCGAAGGACACTTTTACATCCTGAGAGAGAATGTATTCCTGGATTGACTCATCCGCCGGTATATAAATAGTAGCAGGTCCGGCATGCATCGTGCCATTATCCCAAGAAAGCTCGATTTCAGAATCCGAAATAGCTTTGGCGGTTAAAACAGGAGCTTCGGGTTTTACTGTGGCTATGACCTCAGCTGTATTTGACCCTCTGGAATTTTCATTCCCCCCTGATATGCTTTTATATCTCGCTCCTATGGTGTATACCAGAGTGTTTGATCCAACAAGATATTCTTTCTTTATTTTGTCGACATATGTGGTTTTATTCTTTTCAATAGGGATAACAGCGAGGTAGACTTTAGGATTACGCCCTAGTGGTTCAGACATGTGCATGCCAGAATCGTCTATCGTCGGTCCATTATAAAGGGCCGCGTAAACATCTGCCCGCCCGATTTCCTTTTTTATCTCTGCAAGATCACCGGAAAAGCGAAAAAGGAGAAATTCTTCTTCGTCCGGAGAGTTGTCGGACCATGAGAGCGAAACCTCGTCTATGAAGACCGAACGTGCAGTTAGATTACTTGGTCCTGCTCCATGGACATGAATTTTTTTCTTAGCACTCCAATCGCTATTAAGCGCGCCTGCTTCAATATCGTATACTCCAACAGGAAAATTACTTGGTATAGAGAAGTAAAGTATATCTTCTTTGAGGGAAATTCCATTTATATCATATGTTTTAATCTCGTTTCCGAGAGAAGCATCCGGAATAGTCTTTAGACGCACTGCATTTCCTTTTTCTGTAAACCCTGATCCGCTGACTTCGACACTACTGCCCTGCGAAATAGCCATCTGGTCTGTAGTCTTGTAAATATTTCCCTCAGATCCTTGCTCAATGAGAATTTCATTTATATTTTTAACTAAAGGGGCAGGAAGGTGTGGGGGTATTCCCCCCTTTGCCAGGTCCAATTTTTCACACTGCGGCCAGTGTTTCTCGGCATTTTCTTTCGTCAAAGCTTCGCCTTTGATTCCTGCAATGAGGTAGCCGCAGGAAACGAGGTCGAACTTGTCTCCGTCTCCCATGAGGCTTTTTTCACTTGACCGGTAATATGGTTTACCATTCGTTGAACTTATCTCAAAACCCCCGCAGCCTACCGCATCTACAGCTCCATACATGCGGTTCGTCTCACTGATTCTGAAATCCTCATAAACATCATTCGTACAGTTTCTAGTAGGCGTAGGCACCACTCCCCTGCTTCCATGAGTGAACTTTTCCTTGTAGAGACCTCCGATCGAGCTTCCAAGGCCCTGGAGAGTTAGTCGGCTTGTTGAATTTACCGCCGCCTCATTGAAAAGATCTGTTTTTGAAACATTGACGAATACATCCTTTTGGTTCGAGAGAACGATATTCTCCGAGTCATTTGCTGGGACAGAGATGAAAATGATGTATCGAAACGCATCCTCGCCGCAGCTCGAAGCACTGCTGGCACCTTCCTGTTTTTTAAGATCAATATAAAAGGAGAAGTCATTCTTGAATGTTTTAAACGGTTCGGCGGCAAGCATTCGATCCTTGACTGCACTCGCTTGCCAGAGAAAATCCTCGATGCCTGAGCTCCAGCTCTTGCCCCGCATGAAAACGATCTTTTTTGAACCAGTTCCGGAAAGCTGCGCACAGTTCGTGGCGGGTGCGGTGAGTTTGAGCGTGGACGACCGCCTGCCAGTATTCTTATGATAAATGATAGTGGCAGCCGTGAGAGTCTTGGTGCTATCTATTGCCGCAACAAGAGCATCCTCATGCTGGATCATTTCCTCATGAGTATTGCCGGTCACATCAACAAAAGAATATTGCGCTCTTCCGAGATGCTGATGACCGCCGCCACCTGAACTCCCGACAGAAGACACAAGCGAAGCATCATCCAGAGGGGACCAGATCATTTGATTGCCCCCAACCAAGAGGCCAATATCCCATAAGTACATGGAGAATGGTTCGTTTCCAATTCGCCCCCATTGCCGGGCGCAATCATCCGAAGTTGGTGTCCAAAATATGGTGTGTAGAATCGATGGAGCCAAGGGCGGAGCAACTTTGGGAATTAAAACTCTCTTTTCCTTACCACCGCTCCTAATGAGCAGATTTATCTCAGTTCCAAGGGTCGGATTGAAGATATAACAGGGATTGATTGGCCAGCTGCGGACATCAGCAGGCGTTGGCACGAGAGCAGAAACGAATCTTACAGGGAACAACACTGAAAAAAATGCTAGAAGGACTACGGAGGAAATTCTGGCGAATAGTGGATTCATGTGGAGGAATATGAGAATAGTATACTACTTTTTGCAAGCTGCTGTTCTCCATTTGTCCACACTACCCCAACATTGCCTGCCCTATGCAACCCTATGCAGAACTCTTTTGAGTATGCGGAAGCGAGATCCTTTCCAGTGGAATAGGCGGTTTTCCCATTCTAGCGAGAAAGTGCGTCAAGGAAATCTCCAATGGCATAGAGGATAGCGGCCAGCACTGTCCTGTTTCCCTTGCTTACAGGACTTGAAGTTGGAGTTGGGGAGGAAGATGTCGTAGGGGAACTTGAGGGAGAGGATGATGAAGATGGTGATGGTGATGGAGACGCAGAAGAAGATGGGGTTGGAGTTGGGGTTGGTGAAGAAATTGGTGTGGAAACAGGGGTTGCATTAGGTGTTGAGACCACAGTCGGACTAGGTGTAGCTGAAGCTCGAATTGGAGTAGGGGCAGCTGAAATAGTTGGAGCTAGTATGGTTGTAGGCGAAGGAGTAGGTGTCCGTGTTGGAGTAGGGATTGGGGTCGATGTTCGATATTGAATTGTCGAAGGAGATGGAGATATGGTTGAAGCGGGGGTACTGCGCGGAGTGATTGTGGCCAATGGGCTGGCTGTTGGAGTTGGACTAGGAATAGTTTTTTTCTGGAGAAACGATGCGGCCCGCTGGAGAAAGGAGGTAGGGCGGGGAGAAGGTACTCCTGCGTAGCCTGGATGAAGTATGGTAAAGGAGGCACCATCAGGATGACGCACGATGTGGGACTGTACTTCTATGGTAACCGGCGAGCTCAGTGCACTCCTCTTGGTCCCAACTCGAACATCGTATCGAGCAATGGGAAAATCTTTTGGCAAAGTAAATACTAGTTTCTTGCTTCCAACAGTGATCACCCCAGCCATTTCATATTTCTTGCCTGAGGAAACATTTGTGAGCTCGGCCCGATTTTCTGAAGGATCCAATCGGGACGCGGTGACCTCGATGTAATCACCGGGAATAATGCGCTCCGGATCGTAAGATGTTATCTCTTCGATTTCAACATCCGGCTCTATGCGGCGTGTCGTCACTGAATCAAAGACTTCGCTCCGTATCTCTCCATTAGGAAGGAACATCTCTACATTTATCAGGCGTGTCGGATCAATTCCCGTTCGAGTATCTACCTGTTGTGCAAATACCGGATCTGGATCGGGCGGAATACCGAGGAAGGCGGCTGCCACAGGCGCTCCTGTTATCGGTTTCTCCAGACCATCCATCTTCATGCATTCATCGAAAAGCAGTCGCAGATCCTTCTTTCCTGTGATTGCGCCTACGATGTGGCCGCAACTCACTACGTTGAATTGATCGGAGTGGAAGTCTCCTGCATTCATAATGCTTTTTTGAGAAGGCCGAACTTGGCTGTTTGTATGACAACCGGTAATCACATCTCCATATTGACCCCAATAAACTTTTCGAAGATACTTTTCTACTTTATTGCGCAATATCTTATTCGGGCCAATCACATTCTCTACGGCTTTCGAGTTTCTACTGAAGGTAGGTGCGCAATTCGCATAGTAAAGAGTTACGTCATAGCCGGAGTGATACTCGTCTTCGAGCCAGGCAAATGAGTGACCAACTTCATGGATCGCCGTCGTTACACCAGCATGAGTCGCCGTCGTTGCATCATTCCCAGTATTAACATTCAAGAAAGCAATGCCTCCGCCATACGGCGCATAATTGATATTATGCAAAAGCCTCTTTGTCGGGAAAAAATACTGGCTTGCATCAGTCCCGCACGATGAAATTGCTCTCGGACGGCTGTTAGCTGCCACAAAGAAACGCTCGGCGAATACGCTCCATTTCGTATCATCGTGGTCGAGGAGATCGACGAAGTGGGCAAAATAACTGTCGCCTTTTTTACTATAGGTCTTAAATGGCTCTATCTTTTCGAATCCTTTCTCTCGGTAATAGGTGGCGGAGTCATCCATTTGTGCAACAGAGATCTCGGAACTTTTACTCCTCATGTGGACTACTCTATGCGGAGGCTTGCCGAAATGTTCGGTTCCACCGGAAACCTGCACACAGTTCGAGAGGGATAGAGGTGACACATGGGATTCAGAGCTTCCGTCCTGTTTTGGGACTCTAACCTGTATTCTCACTGGCTCTTTGTTTGCAATGGCAGTTACTAGTTTTTCCATTTTTTCCCCATGCGCCACTCCCTGATTCCATCCATTAATGAATCGCTGATAAATAAATTTACCGTCCTTGTCTTTTTCATTTGAGCGGAGAAAGGCAATACGGCCCGTTATGGCTTCATTCTTCACACCAACCACGATTTCCGCGGTAACATCGATGTAAGCTGGAAGGTCCGTTGCCTTGACTTCTTTTCCTGGCGTCCACCCAGGAATGCATGTGTAATCAAATTCCGGCTTGATCCGAACTACCATGTCATACAAAGGTGTGAGTGGGAGCGGTGCTTTCAGATCTCGCTCCTTCACCATTTTTGCTTCGAATTTAGGATCCACGATGGTCTCAATCCAGGGTTTGCCATTAACTTCGACAAGCGACCCTTTGAAAATATTTGCAGGGTCTGTACAGGTGGAAACGAGGGGTCGTTTCGGACAGTTGCCAAATATATCCACCTCCTGGATTGTCGGATCATTATCATTGCAATCCGGATAGGTGAACTTGGTATACTCCCCGGCCATCACACTTCTTGCAACAGTGTAGAGAGGGTATCTATTTGGAAGCCCTGCTCCTGCACCCCATATAGCGGGACCGATGGCCGAGAATCCATTAACTCCATTGCATGCTGGAAACCCGTCCCCATCCTTATCCGGACAAGGAGGCATGTTGAACAACCATGTTATAAATTCATCATTAGTAGACCATGGCCTTGAATCAGGGATTTCCACATCTATCCATCCATAGGAACCCCAAACCGCTCCGGGGAGATTTGGAGGAATCGTCCCCGCCGCAGGTGGGTGCGGATACACGGGAGGAGGCCAAGTTACTCCAGGAGGGATAGCAGGGCGAGGATCGGTCGGACTCTTTGCATATGATGACTGCGCATTCGTCTGGGCCAGCGGGGATGAGAGGAGGATAGTGATAATGCATGCGAAAATTAGTTTTTGCATATGGGATTAGTATACTGCCTTTTAAGTGCGTTCGCCCCCCCACTTGTCCACACTACCCCAACACCGCCTTTATCCTCCGTATCCCCTGCGACACCGCCTCTTCCTTCTGTATCTTGAAGTGTCCGAGCACTCCAGTACTTGCCACATGCGGCCCTCCACAGAACTCTTTTGAGTATGCGGAAGCGAGATCTTTTCCAATGAAATATATGGAGATCATATCGCCATATTTTTCTGCAAAGAAATGGCGTGCTCCTGTTTTTTCTGCTTCCTCTTTTGGCATGATAACCTGTTGAACTGGAAGATTTTCCTGTATGCGAGCATTGACAATATCCTCCACTTTTTTCTTCTCCCCATCGGTCATCTTTGCTCCATGGGAAAAGTCGAAGCGAAGACGTTCAGGGGTGATGTTCGATCCCTTCTGCACAACACCGTCTCCAAGGACATCATGAAGGGCTTGGTGGAGAAGATGCGTGGCAGTATGGTACTTCACTGACATCTCGCTTGTGTCAGCGAGGCCACCCTTGAACTTCTGTTCTGCTCCGACGCGAGAAAGCTCCTGGTGCTTTTGGAATTCTTCATTGAATTTTTCAACATCGACTTGTATTCCTTTTTCTCTTGCAAGTTCGAGGGTTAACTCCAAGGGAAAACCATAGCTCGAGAAGAGAGTGAAGGCATCCGTTCCCCTTTCAAATTCCTTTATGCCTTTTGCAAGCGTCTCACGGAACTTGTTTGCCTCTGTGGTAATCTCTTTCTTTATCGTAGCAATATCTCGCTGTATATTTGGGTATGCTTTTGCATATACCCCGGCAAATATATCTGCAATCTCACCGAATATTCCCTCTTTTGCTCCGATAGTATCCGTATGACGTACAGCTCGACGAATGAGTTTGCGGAGTACATATCCACGGTCAGTATTGCTTGGAGTCACTCCATCCCCGATGAGGAATGTTGAGGTGCGGATGTGGTCAGCGACAATGCGAGCGGATTTGAGATTGAAATTCTGGGAGGAGGAGCGGATAGCTTCGAGTACGGGGGCCAGAAGATCGATACCGTATATGCTATCAACCCCCTGGAGGGTCATGCACAATCTCTCGAGCCCAGCGCCAGTGTCCACCGAGGGAGCCGGCAGCTTTCCAACTATTTTCCCCTCTCTCTTTTCGTACTGCATGAAGACATCATTCCAGATCTCCACCACCTGCCGCTCGTCATCCGCTTTTACGAATTCTTCATGGGTGAGTCCTCTACCACCAAATGTATTGGCAATGTCATAGAACATCTCGGTATCCGGACCGCATGGTCCATTGTCTCCAGCCTCCCACCAGTTGTTTTTGGCAGGCAGGTAGAAGATGCGGCCTCCTTCAATTCCCTTGTCTTTGAAAATGGTGCGCCAAATATTTGCCGCTTCTTCATCTCTTTCTGCATTCTCATCACCCTCGAATACTGTGACATAGAGACGACGAGGATCGAGGCCGAGTCCCTCTTCTTTTGAAGTGAGGAATTCGTAGCTCCACTCTATGGCTTCTTTTTTAAAATAGTCGCCGAGAGACCAGTTGCCGAGCATTTCGAAGAAGGTTGCGTGTGTCTTGTCGCCAATATCATCAATGTCAATCGTACGGACACACTTCTGAACATCAGCCAGGCGCCCGCCCTTCGGGTGCGGTTCTCCCAGAAGATATGGAATGAGCGGCTGCATGCCGGCAGTATTAAAGAGCGTGGGATTAGTGATCCCTTTTTCGTCCGGAGTTACAAGGGATGCGGACTCGAGTATCGCATGCCCTCTTTTCTCAAAAAATGCGAGGAATCGCTGTCGGATTTCGGAAGATTTCATGTAGCGAGTGTATCATAGAAATTAAAAAGGATCATCCACTTGAGGTGAATGATCCTTTAAATCCGGATCAAGAGTCAAAGATCCAAAAGACTCAAGAATTCGAGATTCGAGAAACGTTACTGCGGAGCGAAGACCGAGCCCGAGCCATAGCCCTCGCCCGTATCGCTGACAACGTTCGCGTCGAACTCGAGCCTGTTGGCACCACTGAACCTGAAGATAGGCGACCAGGAGAACCGGCCAGTAGCCCAAGGGGAAAGCTCGTCGCCCGGAAGGTCGAGCCAGAGATCGTTTAGGTTCTGCAAACGCTCAGGGTGTGTGAGGAGCATCGAGCCAGCGGCAAACACTCCCAATCCCCATTCTCCTTCCGTGTCGTCGATAATGACCCGTGCCCGGCGAACCGAGCGGCCTCGATGACGAATGCCGAACTGTGCTGCAACAATGAGCATATCCGGATTGCCCTGTGTTTCCGCAAGTTTCTTCCAGAATTCCTCGCTCTTCGCCGATTGGCGGAGATGATTTTCGTCGATTGAGCCGTCATGGTGGTTGTAAAACGCACCATCACGGACCTCCTTCAACGCATCGAAGATCTTCTGCACAGCTTCACTGTAGGTCGAACCGAACAAGTTCGGGTTCTTCTTCCAGTTCGGGATGGCGAACCATCCTTCAGCGTTCGCAGGCAGAGGAATTTTGTTTTCCGAAGCCTGCATGAGGAGACTTGGAGAAGCAACCTTGAGCCCAGGAAACAACTTACGGAACAAGTTGGTCTGGTCATGGAGACTTTTCGGTTTGTAGCCCGAGAGGTAACTATAACTCGAGGTAACCTCTTCGTCCGCGAATTCGCTCACCACCGCCAATTCGGCGATCTTCTCAACAACAAACTGTTGAAGAGAGGGAACGAATCCGCCATTTCCCTTCAGGCGTTCGGCTCCCTTCCTGCTCAAAGCACCGAGTGCTTCTTGAACAAGCTCAGAATCAGCTATATCGCCGATCATGCGGGTAAGCTGCTTCTTTTGACCATCACTGATACCGTCTTGAGTAAGCGTCTTCATGACGTTAGCTCCTTTTTATTTTTGCCAGATTCGCCCCAGCACTTTGCGACTCTTCTCGTAACAAACGAGAAGAGATTTTCTAACTTAACTATACAACGTTTAGTAGTATGAAGTCAATGGGTACACGTGGTCTAGTTGACGAGTTTTTCCAATTTCTCAATGTCCTCCTCGATCTCCTTCAATCCCTCTTTCCAAAAGTCCTGGGAATAGACATCGATGCCAATCTCTTTCAATATTTCCTCTGGAGAAGCTTTTCCACCTGCTGAAAGGAACTTTTCGATAGAGGTCCAGAATTTCTTGTCCTCCCTGTATCTTCGCAAGAGCGCTTTGCTGACAAGCTGTCCGTATGCATATGAATAGACGTAGAAAAAGCGGCGGATGTGGCTCCATTGGACAAAGAAGTATCCGTCGTCCTGTGTGAGGTCAAAAAGGGGTCCGAGATACGCTTTCATATTCTTGTTATGCAGTTCGGCGATCTCCTCTTTTGGCACGAAGCCCTTTGAGCGCACCGCACTATGGAGGTCAAGTTCGAAATTGAAGCATGCAACCTGCCGGAAGATAGTTGCAATGTCATCCGTGATCTTGTCGTGAAGAGCTATGATCTGTTCTTTTTTCGACAACGATTCGAACACCGCCTCGCTCGCAATGGATTCAAAGAGTGTGCTGGCGGTTTCTGCCAGAGAGGTGGAGTAGTGGCAATAGAGGAGGCCTTGCGAGCGTGAAGCTTCGGTATGGAAAGCATGGCCCATCTCGTGAGCAAATGTTGAAAGCGAATACATGTCGTCAGTATGGTTGAGCAGAACGAATGTGGGGTTGAGGTAGGTACCAGAACAATATGCTCCACCCTGCTTCCCGACACGTGGTGACACATCGATCTGTCCCCTTTTCACATATGAATCAAGTATGTCTGCATACTTTGCATCTATTGCTCCAAATGTTTTCTTGAGAATTCCGAGAGAATCATCAAACGTAAAGGTTGCCTTCACCTTTCCCATCCCGATTTTGCGGTCGGCATACTTGAGCTTCTTGAGTTTGAGAAGTTTGGCTTTGAGACGATAGAAGCGGTGTGAAATGGGAAATGCCTCGGTGACTGTGGCAATGAGCTTTTTCACAACTTCGGGATCGTTGCGGTAGGACCTGACGGTACTTTGGTATGGAGCAGTGTAGCCACGGAGCTCGTCGTTGATCTTCTTGTCAGTATATACAGCGTTAATTTCAGATTCTGCAAACGAAGCTGTCGCCTTCAGCTGTGCATTTACGAGACTTGCAAGTGTATACCTTTCTTTTCTATTAGACAGGTTATGCACCATTTTATCTGCCCTCGGTAGAGGCAGAGTTTTGCCTTTCCATTTCACCGTGAGCTGGTTGAGTTGGCGCTCATTACCAGCCACCCACATTTCCTCTGCTGGAAGTGCCTTGAGATTGAGGATTTTTTCTTCCGGGACGGAGAGGGTATACTTGGCATCGACGAAAATACGTTCAAGAAGAACCTTGTACGGCGCGAGCTGGCGGTTGTTCAAAAACTGCTTTTGTTTTGAGGCAGGGAGGGTGCCAATGGAGATTTCAAAAAAGGCAATCTGGTTCTGGGCCTTTGCTATGCGATTGGAGAAGAGCTGGATAGAAGAATCAGCCGCCTTGTTAGCTGCCTCGAGACTGCGGAGGTAGTGGAAATACAGAAGGGGCTTGCATTCAAGATGTGGCACGAGTTTCTCGTATTCGCCAAGCGCAGCTGCAAGGGCCTTTACCTCTTGTAGATATTTTTTCTGCGGTGTGTCGAAGTGTGAAGCGAACTCATTACACTTCTTTTCTATCGCAGCCATGTCCCGCTCAATCGCAGAATCCGTCGGGGAAGCATAGAGGAGGGCAAGATTCCATTTCATGCACCTACTATACCCCACCCCTATCTCCTTTCGCAAACCTTCTTGGCCTCGTCGTAAATCTTCTGCGCTTCGGCGATTGGCAACCCTATCTCCTTAAGAACATTGGGATGGTCGATAATATCGCGGCAGAGGACAATGCCTTTGGCGAGAAGCATCTTTTTCTGCACATTCGAGAGCGAGAGAAGACAGGTGAATGGATGGAGGCGCAGGTCTTCGATGATATTCTGGAGGCTGCCGACCTTCGGATAGTTCCACCCAACCATTTTTATCTTCTGGCACTCGCCGTACTTGATGGCCTGGTCGGTGAACTTCGTATTGGTGATGAGCCAACCCTCGTCGAGCTTGCGATGGAAGCCTCCGAACGCATAGACGTTTCCTTTGAGATCATCGAAGCGTGCCTTTATATACAACACCACTTTAAGGTCGGACTTGAGGATGTATTCATTGTGAAATTTTGCCTCAACCATGATGAGCTTGTCGCGCGTCCAGGCGACAACGTCAACTTCGTGGGCAACGCAGCCGCCCAAGACAGTCTGATCAGTGAGTGTTTCGTAGCCCCAAGCTTCAAAGATGCGCGCAATGTATTTTTCAAAAGGAAAGCCGTCGGGACCGAGTTCTGAAAGGGCGCGGCGAAGGGAATAGTTCATCGCTACGGGAACTGAGTGCTCACGAAGCAGGCGGAAAGCGTGACGATAGATTTCACCAGTCGACATTCCGTCGCGCATTTCACTCTCTACACGGCTGAGAATTTTTTCTATGATCTCCTCGCTGCCCCCCGCGTTCTTGAGAGAGGACGCAAGCTTCTGCTCTTCGAAAAGTTCGGTGGTTCCATCAGCCTTGGTGATGGTCACAAGATGGTTCATGCGAAAAGTATATCACGAGATGATTCCCCCACCCAGACAGATTTCCCCGTCGTAGACGACGAGAGACTGTCCAGGAGATAGTGTGTACTGCGGTTTCGTAAAGGTGACGAGGAATCCGTCATTTTTCTGTTCAAGTAAAACTTCTTGCAGCGCCTCGCGATAGCGCGATCGTGCCATATATTTTTTGCCAATTTCCGGCCCTATTCCACTGATCCAGTTCACATCTTTGATACAAACCTCAGTCTTCCCGTTCGACAAACTCCCCTCTGCAGTTTTGTGCGAAACCGTAATTGTATTCTTTTCAATATTTTTGGCGCAGACATAGTATGGATCATCCTGAGGCGTCTTGTCGGTGATGATGAATCCATGTCGCTCGCCGATGGTGTAGAAGAAGGCTCCATCGTGGTAGCCGATGACATCTCCAGCCTCATCGAGCACATCACCGCGCTTAGTCTCGATATAGTGAGAAAGAAATTCTTTGACGTCTATTTTCCCAATAAAACAAAGTCCCTGGCTGTCTTTCTTTTCCGCTGTTACCAGACCAAGCTTTTTCGCAAGCTTCCGCACCTCCGTCTTTTCAATATTTCCGACAGGAAACAAGGTATGCTCAATTTGTTCTTTCTTCAAAGTCCACAAAAAGTATGATTGGTCCTTGTTGCGGTCGTCACCCATCTTCAATATTCCATTTTCCGCACGTGCATAGTGGCCCGTAGCGACAAAATCCGCCCCTTGTTTCATAGCCCAGTCGTAAAACCCGCCAAACTTCACGAAACGATTGCACATCACATCGGGATTGGGGGTTCGGCCTGCACGATATTCAGTTACCATGTAGTCAACGACTTCCTGCTTGTATTCTTTTTCAAGATCCAGGGTGATAAAAGGGATATCGAGCTGAGCAGCTACGCGCATTGCATCACGTCGGTCTTCTCTCCATGTGCACGACGAAGTTCCTGCGAGCCATTCAGGCTGCCAGACTTTAATGAAAACTCCCGTGACGTCATAGCCTCCTCGCTTGAGAAGCGCCGCAGATACCGAGCTGTCAACTCCGCCAGACATTCCAACATAGACTTTTTTCCTCGAGACTTGACTACTCATATTTTGAATGCTATCATTTTTCTTGTATCTGCACAAGTTGGTCAACTCAAAACCCGGAGGAAAAAAATGAAAATCTTGCTCATGTGTGAAGAGCATATCCAGAAAGCTCTTGGTGCCTGCATAGTATGCTGGTCATCGTACGAAGTGCTCTCTGCACCCAGTGGCAGGCAGGGCATCTGCCTGTACAATATGAACCCCGATATCATCCTTGTCGTCGTCCAAGCAGGGATGAATGATGTGAGCGGCTTGGAGGTGATTCGCGAACTCCACAAGCACCCCAATCATCCACCCCTGTGGTTGATGTCAGGGCATATGCCTGACGAACTGTACAGGGAAGCCCTCGAGGCCGGAGCTGCAAAGGCAGTAGTATCTCTCGATGTCCTTTCAGAGTTGAAAAAGGAGGGCTATCTCGAGAGCACGTAGGGGGAACTCGCACGAAGGACGGATCTTGCATCCGTCCTTTTTTCTTTCACCTCAGATATTTTTCCTTGTTGACCACATGTCCCGCATGCGTTGTGGCGTAGTGCACTTTTCCTTTCGGATCGGAAAGATAGTAGTAGTAAGGGGTCTTGAGCGGGTGTACTGCCGCCTTGAGAGAATCGAGGCCGGGATTTGCGATCGGACCCTTTGGAAGTCCCTTGTATTTGTAGGTATTGTACGGAGAATCTATCTTCGTATCCTCGATTGATACATTCCTATCACCTGTGATCTGTACAAGCGGAGCGTCGACCTGGAGAAGCATCCCTTCATCGAGCCGCTTCCAGAGGATTCCTGCGATGATAGCGCGATCGTCGCTCGTGGCAGCTTCCTTTTCCAGAAGTGATGCCATAATCACCACCTCCCTTGGACTGCGGCGGAGGAGCTGGATATCGAAAGAGAGTTTCTCAAACTTTGTGTCGAAGGTGTCACGCAATTTTTTAAATACCTCGGTTGGAGTTTGGTTTGGATAAAAGAGATAGGTATCAGGAAAGAGATATCCTTCAAAATTATGTGCGATCTGCACGAAATATGGAGCATTGAAATCAGGTATTTTTTTCAGAAGAATCCAGGCGATGTCCTGCACCGTACTCCCCTCGGGAATGGTGATCTTCACAGGCTCGAATCCATGACTTCCTCTTGCGAGGCGACGGGCAACTTTCCAGAGGTTCTGTGGTTCGCTAAAAAGGTAGTCACCTGCAACCACGCTCCGCTGACCATGGAGGAGTGCGATAGTTGCTGTGAAGAGAAAGGGTGAAGTGATAATATTGTTTCTTGCAAGTATCGATGAGACTTCCGAGAGCGAGCTCTCCTTCGGTATCCGGACCTGTGCTTTTTCGGGAAAATTCTCAGGAACAAACGAGGCAAATGAGATCATAACGAGCACGACAAGGATGAAAACGCCGGCAGTCCTCAATATGAAATGTCCGGGAGAAATAGTCATTAGATAGGGAGGTTTGAAGGGGCACCGCTCTTCTTTGAAGCCACTCGCTCCAGTGAAGGCGTGATGGCAACGGAGCCAGGAAAATGATAGACCGTCGCAAGCTCTTCCGTATTGAGAATGAGAGGGGGATTTTCATTGAAAGGAGCATAGAAGTAGGATCGCATTTTGTATGCCAGGATACCCTCTTCCGAAAAGCGGTTGCGGCGGATGTCCCTGAAATCCTTCCATGGTGCATCGAGCGAAGGTGTCCAATGATCTCCGTTTGGACGGAAGCCATTAAGATTTTCCGTATTGAACGCCTTGAAAAAGGAAATGAGTCCTCCGATTCCGAATGGTGTATTGAAAGCCTCCTTCTTTGCAATGTAGATAGCGCGGATACCGACGTCGAAGGGAAGCTTTGTAATGCTTCTCGAGAGCGCTTCGACTTTTTTCTTCTCTGCATCACTGAGTGACGGCAGGATGAAACTTTCGCTCACTGTTTCCCCCACTTTCGCCTTCTTGCTCTTCGGATCCCGGAACATGATCTCATTTATCTCCTTTTCAGCTGCATCCTTCCAGGCATCAGTCTTGGCAAAGAGATGCCCGGGCTTGCGCTGCTCACCTTTATGGGCGCGTATGATGAGCTGTATCCAAATCTGCTGGTTCGCCCCGACCGAAGCCAGAAATTCGAGGCCTGGGACGAGAGGATCGACTTTCAATTCTTCCTTCGGATCCTTGTCGAGGCCATAGTCAATGTATGTCTTTATGGGATATGCGGGATTCTTGTGTGTAAAGATAAACTCCGCCGCCCAGACCTTCATGGTCTTCGGATCGTAGTTCACCCCTTTAGTGTAGTCCTCCACCTCATGGACTTCGATTCCCGGAAACTGCGCATAGAGGGCAGACATGAGTCCGATCTTTCGTGCATCCTCAGCCCAGATCATAAACTTTACCTTTCCCTCTACTGATACAAGTTCGAGCGAGTACCATGGTCTCGTCTCACCTTTCCAGTATTGGTTGAGCAAGCTTCCATCAGATGTGTTGTGGAGTGCATGCAGAAAAAGTTCCATAGAGAGTGGGGATTTCATCGTCTCCTTGGGAAGTTTGATCTCAAAGACAGAATATTTTGTCTTAAGAAAATTCTTTGAGCGGACATAGTTGACCCAGAGAGGCCAGAAGATGCAGAGGAGGATGGCTGCGAGCGTCGGAAGAGAGAGCGAGATCAAGATTTGGAGAACATCGGGCAGCAGCGTGCGCTGGAATTCTGAGTAGAGGTATGGAAAATAATCGCCGAAACGAATCATATACGCCATCTATTATAGCGTAGGGAGTGGATATAACAAAACTATGCCGGTGTATAGCGTCCTTCCTTGTCGCGCTTGAAATACTTCTGGTTCTGGAGGTTGACCATGATTGTGTTCTCCTTTACATACCTTTCCTTGAGTACCTTGTCGATGATTTCTTCTTTTGTGAGAGGGCCGTGCTTCTCGAGAACTTTTTTGATGACGTCCTTGACCACTCCGGACATGTATCCCCATTCTGCGAGTGCATAGAGTCCGCGGCCAACAAGTACGAAGCGAGGATCCTTAATGAGTTCGTTGTGGGTTGTGGCAACATGAGCCTTCTTCTTGAAGACAGCGCTGATCTGGCGGGCAACCTCCTTGAAGTGGATTGGGGAACCGTGCTGGCGGATGACGAGGAAGGCATAGTCTCGCATTCCCTTCGTCCTGACATTGGGAGAACTTGCAACACCCCATTCTCCAATTGCATTTTTTCCAACCATGCGGGAAAGAGAAAGCCATCGTTTGATGACTTCCTGGTTCTTGTATTTTTCGGAAACATCTTCGAGGTGTTCGAGGAACTTGTTGACCATTTCTGATTCAGGAAGAAGATCGTCGGATGTGAGGCTGGCATACAGCTTCTTGAGGGATGCCTCAACCTGCTTGGCGAGAGCTTCGTTCACATGCCATCGGTGCTTGAAATCGTCGTCCTCCTTTCGCTTCTTGAAAGTATCGCCGATGACGAGGAGGAAGTTGATGTGATTGTGGAGGGACTTGTCTTTTGCAACATGACCGAGAAAGTCCTCCTCAACAACGATGCCGCCGAGGGAGTGAATGAGATTTTCAAGCTCTGCAAAAACAGTTTTCTCAGCCTTGTATGCATCAGACTTCCGGATGTTAGCTATTGCATAGTTTTCGATCTGGCGAACGCGCTCACGCGTAATGCCGTAGGTCTTGCCGATGGCGTCGAGCGTCATCTTCTGCGTATTCTTTCCGAGTCCGTAGCGGCTGACAAGAACCTCCCGTGCTCGATCCGGAAGAACAGAGAGGAGGCGTCGAGTTGATTGCTTCGGCTTGAACGTTATCGTTGCCATATGTATGTATGTTTTATCACCTTATTGTCTACAAGTCAAACTTACAGCACAATATTTACCACTTTTCCTGGAATAATGACGATCTTTTTAGGTTCACTTCCTCCCACCCATTTTGCTATTTCAGGAAGGCTCAGAGCCGTATTTTTGAGCTCCTGCTCGGAGAAATCCTTGGTTGCCTCGAAGCTCGAGCGGACTTTTCCATTTACCTGAACGATGATTCTCGACCTGTTCTCAGCAGCGTGGAGAGGATCGTAGTCTGGCCAGGGCGCTGTACCAATCCCCTTCTTGTTTCCGAGACTTGCCCAGAGTTCTTCTGCAACATGAGGAGCGAAGGGTGAAAGGAGCTGGAGGAGAATGCTGTATCCTTCTTTTGAAACTGTTTCCTGCTTTTCAAATTCATTTACAAGAATCATGAGGGAACTGATCGCTGTGTTGAATTTCATTGCTTCGATATCTTCACCGACTTTCTTTATCGTCTTGTGAATAGCGCTCTCGCATTTCGTATCAGAAACTTTTTCCCGCAGCTTCCAGACTTTCTCTATGAACCTTCTTGTTCCAACGATGCCATTTTCATCCCAGGCAATCGGCTGGTCGAAGGGACCCATGAACATTTCATAGAGACGGAGCGCATCTGCTCCCACTGTTTTGACTATGGCATCCGGATTCACGACATTCCCCACCGACTTAGACATTTTCTGTCCTCCTTGCGCGAGGATGAGGCCGTGGGAAGTTCTCTTCTGATACGGCTCCTTTGTCGGGACCAACCCAAGATCGAAGAGGAACTTGTGCCAGAAGCGAGAGTAGAGCAAGTGGAGGGTTGTATGTTCCATTCCCCCGTTGTACCAGTCCACCGGAGTCCAGTATGTGAGAGACTCCCTGCTTGCAAAAGCCTTCTTGTTTTTAGGATCGGCGTAGCGGAGATAGTACCAGCTCGAACCGGCCCAGTTCGGCATAGTGTCCGTCTCCCGGCGGGCCTTTCCCCTGCATGTTGGACACTTCGTATTCACCCACGTGGAAATGGCGGCAAGAGGCGATTCACCTGTTTCTGTCGGTTTGTAGTTTTTTACCTTTGGAAGTTTGAGTGGGAGATCTTTTTCTCGAAGAGGAACGATCCCGCACTTCTCGCAATGAACAACAGGTATCGGCTCCCCCCAGTATCTCTGGCGGGAAAAGACCCAGTCGCGGAGCTTGTATTTGACCACCCACTTACCTCCGACAGCTTCGGTGATTTCTTTCCGAACTTCATTAGATTTTCTACCGCTAAATCGTCCGGAGTTCACGAGGATTCCCTCTTCAATGCTTGCTTGATTGTCGCGTGCGAGGCGCGAAAGCCAGATATCGAGCTCGCCGCACTTGATGGTCTCTTCTTTGAGATCTTTTAGATCGAACCAGACTGGTTCATGCTTTTCTTTTTCTTCGTCGGACACTTCCTGTTTTTCATCGTTCTCCAATTCGAAATGCACCGCCTTGAAATATGCGATCCTATTCTCATCTTTGTGTGCGGCGAAATATTCACTCTTCACAGCACCCCCGAGGATCTTTACCAACTTGAGATTCTTGTATCCTGTTTCTTCGAGTACCTCTCTCCTGGCTGCCTCGACAATATCTTCATTACCCTCAACTCCCCCGACTATGAACGTCGTCCATGGTTGTTTTTTCCACTTCAAACAGAGGATCTTGCCCGTCTTCGGGTCGCGGATGATTGCCTGCACAGCTTTTCTCTCGACAATCTTTTTTCCCGCAATGTGGGGATTCGTCTTATCAATCCTCACCGGCATGACCACCTCTTGTATCGGCAGATTATATTTCTTCGCGAAAGTATAATCCCTCTCATCGTGCGCAGGCACGGCCATGACGGCTCCGGTTCCGTAGTCAGCAAGAACATAGTCGGCGATCCAGACTGGAATTTCTTCTTTTGTGGCTGGATTCACGGCCTTCACACCCTTGAGCTCTATTCCCGTCTTCGGCCGGTCGACTGCGGTTCTTTCAATATCCGTTTTCTTCTTCACCTCAGCAATGTATTTCTTCACCTCTTCAACGTTATCAAGAACACCCTTATGATTATCATCCGTGGCAAGCGTCACCCAGGGATGCTCTGGAGAAAGCACGAGATATGTTGCCCCAAAAAGAGTGTCGGGACGAGTGGTGTATACAGGAATTCTGCCCGGTTTCTGTCCATGTGAAAATACAATATCAAATCCAATCTCCGCTCCCTCGCTCTTTCCGATCCAGTTCCCCTGCTGGATCTTTATCTTCTCAAGGAAATCAACATCATCGAGATCCTTGTCGAGTCTGTCTGCGTATTTTGTGATAGCGAGCATCCACTGCTCTTTCTCTTTCTTCTCAACAGAAGTTCCACAGCGCTCACAACCGCCATTTACCACCTCCTCATTTGCAAGACCAATGAGACACTTTGGACACCAGTTGATGGCCATCTTTTTCTTGTATGCGAGACCTTTCTTGAGAAGCTGGAGGAAGATCCATTGGGTCCATTTATAGTATTTGGGGTCGGTGGTGTTGACCTCTCGCGACCAGTCGAAAGAAAAACCGAGAGACTTGAGCTGTTTCCGGAATGTATCTGTATTATTTTTTGTCACCACCGCAGGTTGTATCCCTGTCTTTATGGCATAGTTTTCCGTTGGAAGCCCGAAGGCGTCCCATCCAATTGGATACAGAACATTGTATCCTTCCATGCGTCGCTTACGGGAAATGACGTCCATCGCAGTGTTGCTGCGGATGTGGCCAACATGGAGACCGTCGCCCGAGGGGTATGGAAATTCAATGAGTCCATAAAATTTCTTCTTTTCAGAATCATTAGAAGCACGGAAGACCTTTTTTGATTCCCAATATTTCTGCCATTTCTTTTCTATTTTGAGGTGGTCGTATGGGCGCTCTGAGTTTTGCATAGTATGAATATCATACACTGGAAAAGCGGGATTTGGAAGGAAAATGACTACCTAGTTTCCACCACCACTTATTTTTGTGTATAGAGCGCCATCGAGCTTATATACATCCGTGTACCACACAGGCCCTGATCGGTAGTTAGACTTTACCTGCTTCTTTGCTGCATCAACTGCAGGATTTGAGATCTCTACAAGAGTTACGTTCTTTTCGAAATTATTTGTCTGGGGGTTATAGATGTAGAAATCATAATAGTTATTAATTCCCGCATATCCAGTTGATGCAAAGACTGCAATATCGTTGTGACCATCAAAATTCACATCGAGATTTGTAATAAACTTATCTACGTTTCCTGGAATAACTCCGAGAGCATTTACCGCATTGGAGTTGAGAGAAATGGTTTGGGTAACTTTTCCTGCATTAAGTACGGACAGAGTATTTTCTACAACAGTGAAAGTTATATCTGTATTAGCAGCATCTACTCGTTCATTTTTCTGGTGTCCATATACCAGAGCAGTAATTATAATAGCTATTACTAGTAGCGAAAGTAAAATTCCTTTGTAATTTTTCAGAGTATAGCAATAATACAATGTAAGGGGGGAATTTGGAAGGAGTGTTGAGTTTAGACGGGTGATCTGGTAATATAGAGATACAAAGGATTGTAAAATACTGTTCTGACACGTGGAAAGGCTCACCACAGCAGTGTCCTACGGGACTAATCATTGGGCATTGGCCCAAGCTGACTCATGAGGGAATGGCGGATCATCTCTGCTGCCGCCCCTCCAGAATGGTATTTCGCAATTCTTTTGCTTTATTCAGGTAACTCCTATCCTTAATCTCGAACCCTCCCAAGATTGAGGATGGTATAGGGATCTTTTGTTATCATACTTTCAAATCTTTCTGTTTGCCCGCTGCTGAGCGGTTGGTTATGGTTCAAATGACTTGGAAATTTTACAAGCTTGTAATCGCAGTATTTAGTGCGTGACTTGTTCTGGTGAATAAAGTAACACATACAACATCTTTGGCAAGCTTATAATCTTTTTATCGTAAAATATGCCATAATGTAGCCAGAAGATGGATCATGTTCTGATCTGTCAGAGCCGGTCACCACGACTCCAAAGGAATTACCAAGGGTGAGCTCGTCCGCGAGACGGTGGAGAATCCAAATATGAAGCATAGTAATAAACATGCATGGCAGATTAGAAATTCCCTGTTGAAAAACAAAAATCCGTACGAATTGTACAAGGACTATCAGCCCTCTGGTTGCGAGGGACTACAGGGTGAATATGTCTTTTACAATCTCGGCCAGGTCATGGAGGAAATTCAACTGCTCCTTGACGCAGAGTACCTGTTCGACTGGAATCCTCTTGTGCATCTTCGCAAGTACTTCCCTGATTTCAAGTGGCAATCCCACGCGCGACCAACAGAAAAGTATAGGGAGATAATTTGCGGCGCTGACTACATCTGGCGCTCAGGAGGTCGGGGATTCGGTAGTGGGTCGCGTAAATACATAACTGCCACTGAACGGGGTGTAGCTGAACACAGGCGTATCTGTTTCAGTCCGAAGAGTTTCGAAGCTACTCCCTTGTACCCGTGGCCCCTTCATCCCTTCTGGGTGACAGAAACACAGGCCCTGATCCTCGTGCCGACCGATAAGGAAATTACTCTGTGGGGTTCAGTCAACGCGGTAACCCGCAAACTCGTGCGAAAAGAATCACCCGACGAAAGTATCCATGAAGCAGAAGACATTCTGGCTACCAGAGGAATAGTCCCATCACTACATTAGAAGAGAGTGATTCGAACCTACCAAGACTTCGGTCACGGTGGGTTCTGTTTTTTATTTTAAATTTCAAGATCGTCTTACCCTAAATCCTATCGCACCGTCATTCTTATGATATAATGTTTTTGGAGTTCATTGTTACAGAAGGTTTACAAAAGTGTTGCTGTTAAGTCGGCTTTCCTGGGCCAGCGCCTACGCTTTCAAAGCTTTCTGTGACACCGCCCTGATTTCCAGTCTGGGCGGTTTCCTTTTACCTAAATCCTCAACTTCCCAACACAACCATCTTCATTATGTTATTATTGAACTGGAGTTAATGACAGAATGTGGATAACTAGTGATGACCGTAGAGTCTCATGGCACTACCACTCAGCTGTCACCTCGATGCAGGATCTCCAACTTATTCCTAATACACCGGCGAGTGAGACCCTCGGTGGGTTAACCCCTGATACGTTCCAAAAGAATACGGTCAGGGGTGTCCTTATATCCTAAACTCTATTCGGATACCATCTTCCCCGCTAAGTATTTTTCGACTCTTTTCTGCTGTCGGTCAATACCATCAGACCGTTTAATGAATTCTTCCGGTGTCATTAAGATCCACTCGGTTCCTTCATTCCCAAAGACAATATCTTCTGGTTTAAATCGCAGAGTTTTCGCAACTATGAAATATGATTTTTTGTTCGGTTCAATTACACTTGGAATCGTGCACGAAAATTCAATCTCATCTTTTTCGATATCAATTCCAAACTCCTCCCTAATCTCTCGTTTGAAACTATCGAATGGTGACTCATCTCCTTCTCGGCCTCCACCCGGCAAATCAATGCACAAGGGCGAATTACTTGTTTTATTATCTCGTCGATACGTAAGTATCTTGTCTCCAAGAAAAACAAGCCCTTTTGCACCATTGAAGTCGATTTTTTTGAATGTGTTTTCGTGAATCATTTTTCCTAAATCCTAAACTCCACCACATCCCCATCCTTCACCACATACTCCTTCCCCTCTGTCCTCACCCATCCTTTCTCTCGTGCAGCTCCATATGAACCAGCTTCTAGGAGCTTATCCCACTCTATTATTTCTGCTCGTATAAACTTATCCTTAAAGTCAGTATGTATTGCCGTTCCAGCGAGAGGGGCTGTCCAGCCTTTTTGTATCGTCCATGCACGTGTCTCCGTTTCTCCTGTTGTGAAGTATGTAATGAGGTTGAGCATCTTGTACCCTTCTTTAATCAAATTATTTATTCCATCATCCTTGCCGCCCAGCTCTTCTCGGAACATCACTTTTTCTTCTCCCACCATATCCTTGAGATCCTCCTCTATTTTCGCATCAACAATTACATAGTTCGCACCTTCTTTTTTCATAAAGTCCAGAAGGGCTACATACCGAGGATCGTTTGTCTCGTCGAGATTCACGCCTCCCGCTTTTTTATTCAAAACATACAAGATCGGCTTTGAGGTCAGGAGGTTGAGATGCTTCACGAGAGGCTTCTCGAACTCATTGAGTTCCACCGTCCCTGCCATCTTTCCTTCCTGCATGGCTTTATCAATCCGCACAAGAGCATCGTTTTCAATGACGGCAGTTTTGTCCCCTTTCTTTATATTCGGTACCAGGTTCTTGAGACGCTTCGAAACCGTCTGCATGTCTGCGAGGATGAGCTCGAGGTTTATGACTTCAATGTCTTTTACGGGATTGATCCTTCCATCCACATGGATGATATTGTCGTCTTCGAAAATGCGGACAACTTCTGCAATGGCATCTGTCTCACGTATGTTGGTCAAAAATTGATTGCCAAGACCCTCACCCTCAGAAGCTCCCTTCACAAGACCTGCAATATCCACGAATTCCACAGCAGCAGGTACTGTTTTTATTGATTTGCTGAAGGCTGAGAGCTTTTCAAGGCGATCGTCTGGGACCGCAACAACACCAACGGAAGGATCGATGGTTGCGAAAGGATAGTTAGCGGCAAGAACGCTCTTTTTTGTGAGAGCGTTAAAGAGGGTGGATTTCCCCACGTTTGGAAGACCGACGATTCCGATGGATAAAGACATGGTAAAAAGAGTCTAGCACACTCACTACTTCCCCACCATCCCCTTCAACTCCTCCTCGTGAGCCTTCATGACCGCCATCATTGCATCCTGCTGTGGCATTCCCCCCTTTATCTTTTCCTGAGCCTCCTGTGCAATCTTCATGAAGAAGTCTGGGTGCTTCTCTATGAGACTAATGAAAAATTCCTGCTGATCCTCTGGGATTCCCTTCATCTGCTTCTTCAACATTGCCTTCATTATGAAATTTCCGAACATAGTTTTGTGCTATACACTATCCGTTCCCTTCTTGTATATGACGAGTGGTACGGTATTCCAGCTCGTCACCACTGACGTGATGAATTTCCATGCTTCCATCACTTCGTCCGTACTTGTGAAGAGTGTCTGGTCTCCCACGATCGCATCATAAAGCACACGCTCGTATGCATCTGGTACTTCTTGGAAAGATGCTGACTCGGAATATTTGAATTTGAGAGTTTTCGGCTCGACTTTCATCCCGAATCCTGGCGTCTTCACGAAGAACTTGAGCTTAATGCCTTCGTCCGGCTGGATACGGAAGGTGAGAATATTCTGCTTGTCCGGTTCGTGCTCATTCTTGAAATATATATTTATCTCCGATTTGTTTTCCGCCAGGGCTTTTCCGCTTTCGAGATAGAATGGTACGTTCTTCCATCGTGGTGAATCGATATACGCCTCGAGGCGGAAATATGTCTCCGTCCGACTATTCCTCTTGACCCCGGTTTCATTTGCATAGCCCTCATACTGTCCGCGAATCGCCACGTCGGATATTTTCTTTTGAGTGAAGGGCTTGAGGCGCGCAAGAAGCTTGGCCCGTTCCTTGCGGATGGAAGCCGCGTCAAAAACTTTTGGCGGTTCCATTGCCACGAGTGCAAGCATCTGGAGAATATGGTTCTGACCCACATCTTTAAGCGCACCGATATCGTCATAGAAGCCTCCCCTGCCCTCGATTCCGTTTTTTTCCAGTAGTCGAATATGTACAGCTTCAATATGCTCCCGATTCCAGAGTGGTTCGAAAATGGTATTTGAGAATCTGAATGCGAGGATATTCTGGAGCGCTTCTTTTGCGAGGTAGTGATCTATTCGGAAGATCTGCTCTTCCTCGAAAAGTTCGCCGAGTCTCTTGTCGAGCTTCTTTGCCGTCTCTATCGTGTGGCCGAAAGGCTTCTCCACGAGTACGCGTGTCCATCCCTCATTCCCTCCGCAGGGAATCGTCAATCCCGAGTTTGAGAGATGTTGAAGTATGGTCTCATAGAAGGAAGGTGCGACTGCGAGATGGAATAGTTTGTGCGAGCATTGCGCAAATCCGTCATCGAGTATCTGCAGTCGTGCGGCAAGGTTTGCGTACGAAGTGGGATCGTCGAATATTCCCTGCTCATAATATATGTGATCGAGAAAATGCTTCACATCCTCTTCCCTGTACTGCCCCGGCTTGATGTTGATATGCTCACGGACGTACTGGCGGAAATCGTCGCGAGTCATGGAGCGACGCGAGAAACCTACGATTGCAAACCTTTTTGTGAGGACTTTTTTGACGTAGAGATTGAGGAGCGAAGGCAGGAGCTTGCGCTGGGACAAGTCGCCCGTGATGCCGAAAATGACGAAAATTGTGGGCGTTGATTCGGGATATGCAGTCATGGAGGAAATCATACCACAAACCCCTATTCCGCCGCAGCTACAGGTCCGGATTCTGCTGCTGGTGCAGGTTCGGGAGCTGGAGCTGGTGCTTCGGCTGGTGCTGGATCAGATGCCGGAGCCTCTGCTGCTGGTGCGGACTCAGGGGTTGATGCAGGAGTGGACTCAGCAACCGGAGCTGGTGACGAAGATGGCTCTGGACTTGCTGTTGGGCTGGCCGCAGGAGATTCTGTTGGTGCAACTGAAGCCGCAGGAGATGGTGATGCCTCTACCGGAGTTGTCGAAGCGGGAGTTGGGGTTGGAGTTGGCGAAGGAGCAACATTCACGACGGCAGCAGTATTGTGTGTCGGTGTAGGGGTTGGAGTTGGAGCAGCTGCTCGTGGGCAGGTTCCCTCTGCGGTGACTGGCAGTGTGGTGACCGCGCCCCCTCTCAAAAGCTTCAGACAGTATGCGCTTCCGTCCTCGTCGTAGAGAACGATTCCTGTTGGCTTCTCTTTTGTTCCCACGGTGAATGTCTCGGCAACAAGCTCCTTGAATGAAGCGAGGAGGGTCTGAGTGGTTGTTGCGGCTGGTGCGACGATAGAAGCAGCGAGTTTGTCCTCGAGGATTTTGATACGTGCATCCATACCCTCCATTCTCTTCTGCAACTCCTGGACTCCGAGGAGTGTGAAGCTTGCAAGCTTGTATACATCAACTCCCTTTCCGGAAACTGAGAGGACTTCGACAGGAGCCTCTTCCGCAATGAGTCCGAGTCGAAGCTGCGTTCCGGCGTTTTCCCCGATGTAGTGATACTCAGCAACACGGATCGAGCGGATCTTCTCGAAGATGTCGAGCCGGTCGGCATCACTGATGTAATTGATGTTCTGCTTTGATTCTCGAGTCGAGATGTTAATGAAGGACTGTGCTGCAACATCACCGAGGACGTGGAGTTTGTACTCAGGAAGACTGGTTCCGATACCAATATTGCCGGAGGCGTTAACATTCATCAAAGTTGAAGTTCCAAATGTACTTCCTAGAAAACCAGTGCGCTGGTTGAGCTCATTGACACCACCAATCAAAGGAGCGACGAGCTTCTGGTAATCTACCATCTTGTTGCCATTCATATCCTGGAAGACAAGAGATGGGAACACAGCCTCCACTTCCTGGGCAATCACTCCCACTTGAGTCGTACCTCTTCCCAGATGTTCCGTCGCTGACTTCGTTTCATCCCAGTCAAAGTACACGCCTCGGAGCGCAGAAAGCTTGTCGAGAGGCGAAGCAATATTCGCCACATTGGCCTTGAGCCGCGCATCCGAAGTTACCGTTCCGTCACACGTATCGTTGGAGTCGGTGTCCTGACAGATCGTTCCATACACATCGAGCTTGAAGTCTGGGGTGGTGTCGCCAATACCGACGTTGCCACTGTTGTCAATCAGCATCTGCGGAGCCGAGCTCGGATTGTTTCCGCCATGGTTCGTGGTGTAGAAAGCCATATTGAAAGAATAGTTGGCGTTAGTAGAGTTGGTCTTTTCCAAGGCAATCTTTCCTACGTCAATCGGGTCTCCCTGAACCCTGTATTGAGCGGCAAAAAGGATCGCAGGTCCCACACCTGCCGTCTGGGCTGTATTGTCAAGGAGTCGAAGGGTATTCTTTTGTGTGCCTGCGGCTGTAAGTATTGCTCCTGTCGTTGTTGTGCCGGTACCTATGTATGCCGTTCCGGCGGTAGTATTAAGAGTGCCGACACCAAGCCCACCTGTCAGGTAGCCGCTACCTCCCACGGACAAAGTGGTAGCCGGACTCGTTGTTCCAATACCAACGTTACCCGAGCTCCTCTGCCATGACATGACGTGGGACTGCACTCCTCCAACTTCTCTGTAAATATCAAGATCCCCGTCTGTTGCACTGTCGTAAAAATGCCAGCCATGTGTTAGGTTGGCTCCGATCTTCAAGGCAGCAATAGAATCACTGTTTCCAGCAATTTCAAGCCTGGTCTCAGGGCCCGTAACTCCAATACCCACGTTGCCATCGTTTAATATAGTGAATTTTTCTGCATTATTAGAGTTTGCAACAACAAAAGCTGGTGTAGCTCCTGTACCTCCTCCTGTCACGGAAAGTCTTGCGCTCGGACTTGTCGTTCCGACACCTACATTGCCACTGGTATCAATAGTGAACTTAGCAGTCTGTACAGAAAGTGCATCGTTCATTGTACTAATATTGAATGCACCCGCTGACGACTGTAGGTACCAATGTTTTTGGTTAGCACTTGCATCGGTGTCAGTAATGGTAAGTTGGGCCGTGCCAGTATTTGCAAGATTGAGAATACTTGCCGGCGTTGTCGTTCCGATTCCGAAGTTACCCCCCGTTACATATGAATCGGAGTTTGGGTGGAGCTTGTTCTTCAGAGATCCCCCTTCATACTGATGTATTGCACCCGAGGAGTTAATCTCAAGGGAAACGGG